>Ga0207667_10000004_pt1 | contig 737718 bp, 683 predicted proteins | sample KBSCornC52_FD_184301 | JGI IMG/M metagenome (GOLD analysis project Ga0207667, IMG submission 184301) | Corn rhizosphere microbial communities from Kellogg Biological Station, Michigan, USA - KBS Corn C5-2 (SPAdes) (version 2) | ecosystem: Host-associated > Plants > Roots > Rhizosphere > Soil ...
ATTCCCCGTCTAGGCAGGACATTAAGCGGGAAACCCGCACCTGCTGTCTCGGACGGTAACGCAGGGGAGGGCCAAAGCCCGCCTGCGAGGGCGCGCCTATACGGGGATTTGGGGGGAAGTCAATGTTTGGGGGGTGAGGGGCGCGGTCTAAATCAGTTTAACGCCACCACATTAGCTACCCTAATGCCGATCGCACTGGATGTTGTTCGTTAAATAGCGAATTGCGCAATACCTGCTCGACCGTTGATCAAGCCCCGGGCGACGCTTCTCGCCTACCTGCGCGGTGAATCGGATCTCAGCGGTTGAAAACGTATATTGGCTCGCAATCCATCACCATCTCGTGCCTGGGCGTCCACTTGACACGCTCCTTTATTGGTCAGACTCCGGGATTGTAGATGGGCAGCGTCGAGACGTCTGATGCGTTCTAAGACGCGTCCAATGGAGGCAGGCGAAAGCGCATGCCTAGGCGCCTGCCGACCTGCTGCAATACCTCAGCAATTGCTTCGCGCGCTCCCTCTTCCTGAGCAAGCGGTAGAAGTTCGCGTCGGGCGAACTGCTCGTCAGCAATTTGCGCAAAGACGTGCGGGCTGAACTCGCTTTTACCATGACCCGACAAAAGGAGCGAAACTAGCGTCGCCATTCCTTTAGACGAGAAATCCGATAGTGTGAGACCTTCCAGATTTGGTAACACCATTGCTCCTACCACCCAGCGCAGCGCCGGATCATCGCTGTCTAGCATCGCGAGTAGTCGCGTTTTTGTTTCCGGCGATTGCGAGCGGGCGATAAGAATCGCTAGCTGATTGGATACCCAATACGCTTTCTTTCCGTTCGGGCCATCTTGTTGATTCACCAACTGAAGAAGCCAGTCTATCCATGAATCGAGATCACCCAGATCAATATTATCTAAGCCACGGATAGCCGGAGGTAGTGATCCACCTAGAATTAAATATGTCAGATCAAGATCGTGTCGAGCAAGAAGCGATACAAAAAGGTCATGATAACCATTCCAATCGAGATCATTGAAGTCAATCGTTTCGATAAGTATCAAATCTGCGCCATTTCCAGGCCGATCGGCCCACCTCTCCAGTGCTGAGAATATTTCACTTGGGTTCTTGGTCGCGCAATAGGTTAGAATACTGCGCCGTATCCCAGTGCTGCGTGCAGCCTCATTGCGCAAACGGCGGTTCACGCCCCCGTCCTCGCCGCAAGTCTCAAGAAGGTCAACGGACCACCGGTCCCCGCTATCGACAAAGTGCATGATTGTATCAAATAGAGCATCATCTACTTGGGCAAGGAATGCTTGCCTCTGGCCGGGATCATACCGCACATTTAAGTACAGAGGAAACAGTGATTTTGGTAGGCGGAGGCGGGCTGTATCAATTATTGCCATTAGGCCCTCATTAGACTTTGTATCCGTATAGATTTCACCGATTAGCGTTGCAGTGATACGTTGCTGGTCATGGCCGAAGTGATCGAACCGTTCTAATGTCTCGCGACGAATATCGGCCACGGGGAGTCCACCTACGGCCGCAGCAACAGCGGCAACGCGCTCGTGAGTTTCGCCATGGTCCTCATCAAGTGAAGCGGGATCTAATTTTACCAGCCACTCAACCAATTCGCGCAGGTCGGCTGATTCGATAAGGCGGGAAAGCGCGCGGCCTATCGAGCGCAGCGATCCAAACGCGTTCTCGTTGAACAAATAATTGGTTAGTTCTTTTTTGAACGGCTCGCCGATGACATCCGCTAGCGCAACAAATGTCTCTCCCCGCAATTGCGGCACTGTATCTAGGATATGCCGGAGCGGCGCTTCGTGCACGGCCACGAACGGTAGCCGGGCGAACGCAAACGATGCCTCGTGATTAAAGACGTTATTGGGCATCTCTGCGACAACGCCCAACAGCTTGCTAATCAATGCTTCCCCTCCGTGCTGAACGAAACGGGCTCCCTTGAACGCAAAGTTGATGTCGCACGTGATAATCTCGGCCAGCAAGGCGTCCGTAGCTGCCGCGTCAAGCATGCCCAGCGCGAGAAAAATTGCGTTGTCCCAACGCCGCATAGCCAGCAACGGATCGACATCCTCGGCACGCTCTGCGAGCCGATTCTTGAGCTCGCACGCCGCCAAATATTCAGTTACCGACTGGTGAACGAATGAAGCTCGCTGGTTACGCATCGGGATGATGAACTCAGCTGATGCCAGCCAATTACAGACTTCGTCGATCTCCAGCGCGCTAAGCTGCGGCGCGGAGGCGCTAAATTCCGTGGCCAGATCGCTAATGGCGAACGCCTCGCTGCCCTGTTCAAGGCACTGATAAGCGTGTCGCTGGAGCACGGCTTTGATGTCAACGTCGGTGCCGAAGGCTGCTTCGAAGCGCGTTCGGATATGCTCGACGAATTGCGCATAAAGATCGCCAGGGCCGCGAACTGCTTCAAGCGACATTACCGCATCATCGAGCAGACGATAATAGAACGGGCGTTGCAGGACCTGGACGATATCTTGGCGGTGGAAGTGGGGCAGCAGAATGCCACTTGTCTTCAGCCGACGCTCAACTTCTGCCTCTGAAATTTCGGAAAGGAAGAATATCGGCAGTTGAAGCCGATCAAGGCCATCAGCCGAGCGTGAGCCAATCACTAAGCCCATATCCGGATGAGTTTCCAGCAGCTCGGCAAGTTGTCGGTCGAAAGTACCGTCTTCACGAAAATTGCGGGGCAGTTCGTTGTACCCGTCAAGATACAAGCATACAGGGAAGGCCGCCTTGAGCTCGACGAGGTCGAATGCACTAGGGAATTTAGCGCTGATCAGAGCAGTCAGATCCCCCTCGTAGAGTTTGAGGTCTACGACTATCGGAACACGCATTGATCGATTCAATTCACCACGCAGACAAGCATCCTGAAGCTCAGAGGCTAGCCGGTTCACTGCGTAGCGGATCGCAAAGCTTTTGCCTGCGCCAGGCTCTCCGATCAAGATCAGCTGATTTGGCCCTTCGACCAAAAGCCGCTCGACCGGCCAATAATTGCCGAGCACTGGTCGGGCGAAACGCGTTTGAGATTGTGCGAGTGATGTCACACGAATGTCAAAGCGATCGTTCGTTTGCGGCGCGAGACAACTCGCGGCGTAGCGCGCTAGGGCCAGCACCCCCGCCGCATCTGAAATGTCGAGCGCCCCTGACGCGGACGGGGGCACGCGGGTTTTGTTTTCTAATCCCTCAAGTAGTGTTAGCAGTGCTGAATGGTCACGGCCATGATCTGCGGTGGCGTAGCCAACCAGATGAATGCCGTAATGCCGCCGCCAATATTCTTGCTGGTCGGACACCGGATCTGCGACAATAGCATAGTGATCGCGCATTCCGCCGCGGTAGATGTTCGCAAGAATGTCACGCAGGTAAAGGAAATCTGGGTCGCGCAGTCCGAATCCCAAAAACAGCACGGGTCGCGATTGCAGCAGTGTTTCCAATGTCTTCATTGTCGCGCCAAGTGGCCCGCCAGGCAACAGTGTTCTGTACTGCTCACGAGTCAATACGATTGAACCGACGGTGCCGGCATCGCCATGCGGCTTGAAGATGAACTCACGAGCCTGAGCATGGATAATTTCGGCCTGTTCAAGCAACTGCGTGTTGAGCACGATCCGCGGTTGCGGCGGCGTGGGCCGGTATGCTCGATAAGCTTGCTCAAGTAGATCATCATAGTTGGTAGTGATGAAGCAACTTGGGCTAAGATTCATGATGGCCTGATGTATTCGATGCGGGACAGCGCTCCCTACGCGGCAGGTCTGGCGCATAAACTCAGCAATTTGAGGCAGCGTTAGCTTGAGAAACCCGTAGCTCGCTGCTTGTAGCAAGTCAGGGACCGCCGCTTCGTGCCGCAAGAGCTTCGCATCGACGTCGTGCTGCTCAAGGTAATCACCGAGTTCACCAATCAGCCCTTCCCAGCTTGGTAGGCCGGACCAACGTGATATGCCTGACCCAACAAAGATGACTGTGTCGTCCTGCGTCAGCACGCGCTTGAGAGAGTTCGACAAATCTGAGCCCGTCCGAATGATGCAATAGGAGCTTTGTCCTTCGGCTGTTGCGGGTCAACCTGCGATAAGCGCATCCGGCACTTGTGCACTCCACATGCAGCCGAAATGGATGCAATTATTGGGAGTTCGGCAACAGTTTACTAAATGCCGGACGGTCAACCTAGCCGGCGCCAACGGAGAATTGGTGAGATTACGGTGCCAGTTCACTGAATGCACCAAACTCCCTCGCGCTCATCGCTCGTGGACGCGCGCGCGATCCCGTGTCTTCCCAGCTACTCAAGACCCATGTCGAGCTCATGGACGCGACGATCTCCATTCGGCACATCGTAGTTCATCCCGGCAGCGGCACCGAGCGCCTCCCCGGCGTTGGTGGACATTCACGAGCGTGCCATCGCCACCCGCTTCAGCCAAAGTCAGGATGCGCTTTACGCGTCGGCGAGTTAGAGAGGCCCCTCGGACGCTCGGAGAGGCGTTCAGGCAGGAGCCCGACCATGATCAAGATGAGCGTCTATTATCCGGCCGATGGCGGTTCGAAGTTCGATCACGATTATTACCGCACCCGCCACATGCCACTGATCCAGGAACGGCTGGGCGATGCCTGCCTGCGCTACGAGATCGATAAGGGCCTTGCGGGTCGCGACCCTGGAAGCGCGCCGGCGTTCGTCGCGGCGTGCCACGTCTACTCGCCGAGCCTGGAGACATTCCAGGCGGCGTTCGGTCCTCACCGCGCGGAGATCGCCGCGGACGTCGCCAACTATACGGACATCACGCCGATCGTTCAGATCAGCGAAGTCGTTGCCGGGTAGCGGGCTTCGGCGCGTCAGGCTTGATTTGGTGCCAGTTTGCCAAATGCACCAAACTCCCTTGCGCTAATCGCTCGACCGGCGACGTGGATTTCAAATTGCCGGCTGCACGGCAAGCCAAATCCTCCCGAAGTGGGCGCTAATATTTGAAGATCGCGCCCAGGTTGTTCGTATCGCCAACGCTCGTTGTTCCGTAAAGTATGTCGAGCGGATCGGATAACGGTACTGACGAACGACCCAGAACCAGGGCGGCACTTGGAAAAGAGCCCGCCGCGCCACCATCGAAGTTGTAAAGGGTCGTGAACACACCCTCTTTGGTGATCCTGAAAATCGTCCCGCCCTGATAGGAGCCCGAACCCCCGCCGTTTGTAGTTCCGTAGATGCTACCATCCGTTCCCCAGGTAAGCCCCCCGATGGGAGCACTGCCGTCAGTTCCATCGAACTGGTGAAGTATCGAAAAAACGCCGGACGAAGATACTTTGAAGATGTTGCCAGCTATTGTCGTTGGGGCGGAAGACACGACGGCAACACCGTAGACGTTGCCATCGTTATCCCTGAGCAATGTTCCACGAAAATCTGAACCCTCTTGCACGGTGAAATTGTGGATGACGGACGTTACACCGCTCGGCGTCACCCTGATAAGCCGTCCCCCTATACCGCTTAGATCCGATTCAGTCGTTACAGTCAGTAAGTCACCGTTGCTGGCGAGCAAAAGCGGTGCCCTAAAGGTCTGATTTTCCCCGAAAGAAATACGATGTATAATTGATAGTCGTCCGTCCGATACGCTATAGTCAAATATGGCGTCCGGTAGGTGGCCGTAAAGATGGCCTCCATCTTGTACCAAGGGTCCGATTGGATTAATCCCGTCACCCAGGCCAAAAGAATACAATAAGGTGAAGACGCCCGATCGCGTTATTTTGTATAGCGATCCAAGGTCATTTGCTCCACCGCGAGCAGTGGTGCCATATAAATCGCCGCCAGGCCCCTCGATCAGCGGCCCTTCGGGATCGCTTCCGTCAGTGGCACTACCCGTAAAGTCGTGCACCACCGAGAAACCGCCCGTCGGCGTCATCCTGAAAATCGTTCCTTTGCTCGACGCGCCCCCGCCAGCTGCGGTTCCATAGATGTTGCCGTCGCTAGCCACCATGATCTGAGGGGAAATGGTGTTGGTCGCACCTTTGGGGATGCCGTCCTGCGCACTGAAGCTGTGGACACCAGTGGGACCACACGTAACCGTGACGTTGGTCGCAGCAGCAACCTTGCCGGTCGCGTTGCCCAAGGTGCAGCTGTCGGCTGACGGACTGACGGCTATGGTTATATTGTAATCGGTACCGACCGCGACCGGCTGGGCAAAACTGAACGTGCCGTTGGCCGATACTGGCGCCTGATCAGCGCCGTTTGCCAGGGTGAGTTGCTGTCCCGGCCTGAGCCCAGACACGGTGAAATTGATAGTCGCCGATGGTGTCGGGGAGGGCGAGGGTGCCGGGGATGGAGAGGGCGTTCCGCCGGTGCCACTACCGCCGCCACCACCGCATCCGCCGACGAAAGCGCATGCCACCAACATCAGCCGACGAACGCGCTGCGTCCGCGAGACCGTCGCAATCATATTCATCTCCCCCAGCACGGCGCGCGCTAACAGACGGCGAGTGAATTGGAAAGGCGCCACTTTTACGATCGCGACTGATACGAGCGGGGTTCCGGGAATTACGTTTCCAGTTTACTAAATCCAGCAAACCGCCACGGCCTCTGTGGTCCGCGACCTGCCCGATCCGCAGTTCAGGAGTCGCCGCCAACCGATAGCTGCCGGTCGGTAAAGCCGAGCAACAAGGCGCTCGCGACCTCTCGCGCTTCCGAGGCGAGCGCTTCGTCGGCGAGTTCGCCGGATGTCCAGAAGGACAGCACGCCGCGAAAGACGAAGGCGAGTTGCCGCGGCAAACAGCGTAGCGCCTCTTCCTGTCGGCTTGCGATCAAGCCCTCGCCGTCGCCCAGCGCCAGCCGCCACAAGGCGGTGGAATGGGCCAGGGCCTTGCCGGGGACGGGGCCGGCCGTACCGATCCACCCCATCACTGCCCGATTGATCCTCGGTTCCTCCAGCATTCCCGCTGCCGCGATGCCGATGGCGAGCAGCACGCGGTCGGCTGCGTAGGGGAGCGGCGGCTGTTCGGCGAAGCGCTTCGCCATCGTGTCGATGCGCCGTTCGGCAAGGGCGTGCATGATCGCCGCCTTGCTCCCGAACTGGTTGAACGGCGTCGCGAAGCTGACTCCGGCCTCGGCCGCGAGGTCGCGCATCGAGAACTCGGCCTTGCCCTCGCGGAGCAGGCGCTCCGCTGCGTCGATCACGCGCTGACGCAGCGGCTCCCCCCTGGTGGCGGTCGAAGAAGGTTGGGGCTTGTCGCTTGCCATCTCACTATCTATATCATGATATAGTTATCAACTCAGCCTGGAGTTAGACCATGGCGGCTGCCTTGCCCAAGACTTTCCTCATCACCGGCGTCAGCTCGGGCCTCGGGCGTGCCTTCGCCGCGGGCGCACTCGCAGCGGGGCATCGCGTGATCGGCACCGTGCGGCGGGACAGCGACGCCGAAGCCTTTGCCGCGCTGGCGCCCGGTCGCGCCCGTCCGCTCGTGCTCGACGTGACCAGCTTCGACGCGATCCCGGCGGCGGTGGCCGATGCCGAGCGGACTGTCGGTGCGATCGACGTGCTGGTGAACAACGCCGGCTATGGCCACGAAGGGGTGTTGGAGGAATCCTCCATGGACGACCTCCAGCGCCAGTTCGCGGCCAATGTGTTCGGTCCGGTCGCGATGATGAAGGCGGTGCTGCCGGGCATGCGCGCGCGGCGTCGCGGCCATATCGTCAACGTCACGTCGATGGGTGGCTTCATCACCTTGCCCGGCATCAGCTTCTATTGCGGCAGCAAGTTCGCGCTTGAAGGCATCTCCGAAGCGCTGGGCAAGGAGGTGGCGGATTTCGGGATCCGGGTGACGGCGCTCGCTCCCGGTCAATTCCGTACCGACTGGGCCGGACGGTCGATGGATCGCACCCCGCGCAGCATCGCGGAGTATGACGCCGTCATGGATCCGATCCGCGCCGCACGACACGCCAAGAGCGGCAATCAGCCGGGCGATCCGGCCAGGGCGGCGCAAGCGCTGCTGGCCTTGACCGAGGCGCCGAGCCCGCCGGTGCGGTTGTTCCTGGGCGAGGATGCACTGGGGCTGGTCGACCAGAAGCTTGACCAGATGAAGGCAGAGATCGCCGCCTGGGATGCTCTCTCGCGCTCGACCAGCTTCTCGTCCGCCTAACGGCGCTTCAATTCCCTAGGCGACCTTCCCGGCTAGGCGCCGAACACAACACCGTCGGAGCTGTGAGGCTCCGGAGCCGGCCGTGTGCCCATTCTCCATCACCATCCGCATGAAAGAACCTGTCATGACCACGACCGCCGATATCTCGACCTCGAACCGCAACGGGCTCGCGGGCTATTATGCCCTCCGAGCTCTCGTATCGGCCCTATGGGTCGTCCTGGCGTTTACCATTGGCAAGGCCCATCCGCCGCTCGGCATCGCGCTGATCATCGCCTATCCGGCATGGGACAGCCTCGCCAATTATATCGATGCGAAGGGCAATGGCGGCCTTCGCGCCAATCCTACCCAGATGCTGAATGTCATCGTCAGCGCGATCGTCACGCTCGCGGTCGCGGTTGCGGCCACGCGCGATTTCCACGTCGTGATCGCCATCATCGGCATTTGGGCCGGACTTGCCGGTATTCTGCAATTGATCACTGCCGTTCGTCGCTGGCGCAGCTCGGGTGCGCAATGGCCGATGATCCTGAGCGGCGGGCAATCCGCCTTGGCCGGCGCGGTGTTCGTGAAGAAAGCGACCGATGCGACCGCGAGCCTGAGCGTTGCCGATGTCGCGCCCTATGCGGCGTTCGGCGCCTTCTACTTCGCCATCTCCGCGGCGATCCTGTTCTTGAAGCGCCGATGAGACGCAGCGGCCATCGGCATCCGGCGCTCGAGCGCTTCGATCAGGCGGCGTTTCGATCGCGGTAGAATTGGACGCCCAGTTGCAGGCTTTCGGCAATCCGGTCCGCCTTTTCCTGGAACGCGGCAGCCGCCTCTGGCGCGAGCACCTCGGTGCTGGTCTGGCGCCACAAAGCGAGCCAGCGCGCGAAATTGTCCGGCGTCATATGCGGCTCGTGCCGGACATGGGCGACCATCGGCTGGCCCTTGTAGCGGCCGCTGGTCAGCAGCACCGACGACCAGAATGCCTGGAGCTTGGCGAGGTGATGCGGCCAATCCTCGATCGCGCCGTTGAAGATCGGGCCGAGCACCGCATCCTCCCGGACGCGTGCATAGAAAGCGGGCACGAGTTTCGCGATGTCGTCTTCGGTGATCTGCATGGGCTGGAGATAGTTGGGCCGGGCCGAATTGCGATCCGTGTCAGTACGTACGGCCGCGGAAGACGCTGGAATGGGGAAGGGGTCTGGCAGAGGGGCTGCCAGACCAAAGAGCCGCCCGGTCCCCCGGACGGCTCTTCATCGCGTCAGAACTTGATCGAGATCTTGCCGTAATAATAGCCGCCGTTGATCCCGTAGGGCGAGAAGGTCAGCGGCGCGTCCAGCACGTTGCCGCCATTGACCAGGGTGAAGTTGGTCGTGCCAGGGACCAACGCGACCGTCGGCGGCTTCTTGTTGAACAGGTTGTTGGCGCCGATCGTCAGCGTGACCGTGTGGGCGATCGTATAGCTGGCGTCGAGGTCGACGATGAAGGCGGTGCCGATGTCTTGCCTGTAATAGGTACCGCCATCGGGCGACGAATAGGCCGTGCTCTTGCCGAACAGCGTGCCGCGTAAGGTCGAGGAGAAGGCGCCCAGCTTGTAAGCGGCCGACCCGACGATCTTCACCTTGGGCGATGCCGTTTCCAGATTGGCGATCGCCGTTTTGTCGAACAGCGCGATCGGCATGGTACCGCCCGGCGGCGTGAGTTGGGCCGGCGCGAGCTCGATCTTGGTCGCCTTGGTCTCGTTATACGTGCCCGATATCGTCCAATCGACCTTACCGGCATCGCCGAAGTCGCTGAAATAGGTCAGCACCAGGTCGACGCCGCGCGTCCTGGTATCCGCGCCGTTGGTGAAGATGTTGATGCCGGTCTGGCTCACCGTCGGGTCGAGCACGTTGCCGTTGGCGACGATCGCTTGCGTCACCACCGGGAAGTTGATCGCGCCGCCGCTGCCGAAGATCGATCCGGTGCCGAGAATGCGGTCGCGGATCTTGACCTGATAGGCGTCGAGCGTGATCGTCAATTTGGACGCTGGCCGGAACACGAAGCCCAGGCTGTAATTGGTCGATTTTTCGGGCTTGAGATTGCTGAACCCAAGCAATTTGGCCGCCGCCGAATTGGCCGGAAGCTGGACAAAGGCCGAGCTCGGGGAGACGTTGGTCGCCGAATAGAAGCTTTCGGCCAAAGTCGGCGCGCGGAAACCGGTCGACACCGTACCGCGGATCGCCACCGCCGGGCTGAAATCGTAGCGGCCGGTCGCTTTCCAGGTCCAGGTCGAGCCGAAGTCCGAATAATTCTCATAGCGCAGCGCGCCGTCGAGCTTCAGTCCGTCGACCGGTTCGATCGAAAGATCGAGATAGCCCGCCCAATTGTGTCGGCTATGCGTGCCCGCGTCGGAGGGGCGGAAGCCGGGATAGGATTGCCCGCCTTCCTTGTAGATCGAGGCGGGATCGCCCGATCCGATCTCATAGATATTCTTCCGATATTCGCCGCCGAACGCGATGTTGAGCGGTTGCGCGAGGCCGAGATTGACCTCTTTCGAGAAGTCGGCGTTCGCGGTCCATTCGGTCGCCTTGAACAGGCCGTTGTAAAAGTCGGTCGGGGTGAAATGGGTGTCGATGAACAGCGAGCGATTGGCGGAATCGAGCGTGTAGATCAGGTTCTTGTCCTGGCCGTAGGTCAGGCTGAGATCCCAGCGGAACCCGCCAATGTCGCCCTTGGCGCCACCGGTCACCGAATAATCGTCCTCGCGAATGCCTTCGCGCGGATTGAAGCCGTTGGGCGGCGTGTCGCCATCGGGATCGTAGACGATCGAGCCCGGCGCGCCGAGCGTGCCGCCGACGCCCAGCACCGGCGAGGCGATGATGCGGTCGGGTACGCGCAGATTTTCGTATGCGGACGCGATCCGCTTCGAATAGCTGCCGAAGCTGTAGAGCTGGACGTCGCCGAAATCGTAGCCGGCATTGTACTGCACGTTGGTGAGGTGCGAGCGCGCATCGCCATTGATCCGGTTGACATAGGGAAAGCCGGGAATGCCGGCATAGAGCGCCTGTTGCGCCGCCGAGAGATTGGTGCGCAGCACGCCATTGGTGTCGGTCACGCGGCGATCCAGGCCGCCGACCTGGCTGAAAGCGTGGAAGCGGTGGAAGAAGGTGAGGTCGATGAACCCGTTCTCACCGATCTTGGTGCCCATGGTGAAACTGCCGGCCCAGGTCTGGCCGCCGGTGTCGTAATAGGAGCCGCCGGTAGCGGTCGCTTCGCCGCCGCTGGTGTCGTCCTTCAGGATGATGTTGATGACGCCGGCGATCGCGTCCGAGCCATATTGCGCCGCCGCGCCCTGTTCGAGCACTTCGATACGCTTGACCGAGGCGGGCGTGATGAGGTCGAGATCGGGCGCCGCCGCTCCCTGATAGGGTCCGCCGAGGACCGCGAGGTTGGCGGTGCCATGCCGCCGCTTGCCGTTGACCAGCACCAAGGTGTGGTTGGGGCTGAGCCCGCGAAGCCGCGCCGACAGCGTCAGGTTGGCGGTGTCGCCGCCGAACGCCTGGGCGTTGAACGACGGGACGAGCTGGGTCAGCACCTGATTGAGATTGGGTTGGCCGACGCGGCTCAGCGTCGCCGCGTCCAGGACCTTGATCGGGGCGGAGCTTTCCGCCGCCGTCGTGCCGACGACGCGGGTGCCGGTGACGATGATCTCGTCGCTGGCTTGGGCGCCTGCCGCGGGAAGCGCCGTTGCCTGGGGATCGTCAGGCGCGGCGGCGGGCGTGCTGCTCTCCGTCTTGTCAGCTACCTTGTCGGCGGTGCTGTCAGCCGTCTTGGCCTGTGCGCTCGCTGCCCAGAGCGTGCCGAGTGCAAGTGCCGCAATAGATACCGATCTTTTCATTGAAGGCCCCTTTCAACAGAAAGCCTTCAGACCCCCCTCCCATTCAGTGACGTTCGGGAGGCGCCGGCGGACGTTCTCTGTCCTGGCTCGCCGCGACGCGAACGGATTGGCTGCCTTGCCCCCAAAGGCGCGGCAGCGGGTGACGTGGATAATGCGACAGGACGCGCGGCCGCGTTGGACGCGGGGGAGCCGCCGCCCTGTCGTTTCAACAAAGTCGGAAACGGCGTTGGCCACATCGTCAGGCGGTCCAGACCTTGTCCAGCGCGGTGCAGAAAGCGGCCATCTCGGCCATCGACCCGACGGTGATGCGCGACACGCTGGGCCAGATCGGCCAGGATCGGCCGATCTCTACGCTCTGGGTGCGGAACGCGGCCTGCATGTCCTTGGCCGGCTTGGTCTTCCAGTCGATCATGAACATGTTGGCCTCGGTCGGGATGACCTTCAGCCCGCGTTTCTTGACATGATCGACCGCGAAGGCGCGCGCCGCCTGCATCTGGGCGCGGCGTTGCGCGATCAGCGGCGCGGCGGTGAGGCTGGCGGTGGCGCAGGCCAAGGAGGGCATCGGCAGAGCGCCGGACTGCATGCCGCCATCATAGCGCATCATCTTGGCGATATTGGCCGGCTGGGTCATGATATAGCCCATCCGCATCCCCGCCATGCCGAAGATCTTCGAAAAGGTCCGCATGACGATGACGTCGGGATATTTGACCGCGAAGGACGACGCCACCGGCACGCCCGCGAAATGCGTATAGGCCTCGTCGATCAGCACCATCGACCCGGCCGGCTTGTTCTGGATCAGCCATTCGATATCGGCCAGCGGCGTGATCGTCCCGGTCGGGTTGTTGGGCGTGCAGATATAATAGAGGCCGGCATTGGGGTCGGCCGCCAGCATCGCCTTCACATCATGGCGGAAATCGGGCGTGAGCGGCACCGCCTTGACCGGCGCGCCGAGCCACGCCGCGGTGCGCCCGGCGAGCTCGAAGGTCGGATCGGCGGTGACCAGGCCCTTGGTCGGCGAACAATAGGTCACCACCGATCGCGACAGCGGATCGCTCGATCCGGGCCAGGGGGCGACATGGTCGAACGGCACGCCCTCGACCGACATCACTGCCTTGATGAAGTCGCCGCGCTCATCGTGCGGGGAATAGCGATTGCTCTGCGCGATCATCTTCGCCGCCGCCGCCTGGCCAGGCGCGAGCGGCCCGGTCCAGCATTCGTTGGCGCCGATCCGCGTCTTGGCGGTGGGGGCGGGATCGGGCACGCCGGCCGATGCCCAGGCGGGCCGGCCGCTCGCTGCCGCCATCGCGCCGACGCCGAAGATCGCGGCGATGCGGGCAAGATCGCGGCGGGCATAGCCGCGGCTGAGCAGGTCATCGGCCGCTTCTTCGTTCAGAACGGTGTCGGCGATGCTTTCACTGTCGATCATCTTCCTGTCTCCCTGTTTGCTCTGGTCGGTCCCATCGACCAGTCGCTGTTGTCAGAATTTCATCGCGTTCCTCAGCATCACGAACGAAATGAAGATGAGGTAGAGGCCGAATACGCGCTTGAGCGGTCCGGCCGGCAGGCTGTGCGCGGCGGCCACGCCGAGCGGCGCCGTCAGCACCGACATCGAGGCGATGACCACCGTCGCCGGCAAGTTGACATAGCCGAGCGAGCCCCAGGGCAGGCCATGCTCGCGAAAGCCGATGATGGCGAAGCCGATCGCGCTGGGGATCGCGATCAGCGCGCCGATGCCCGACGCGGTCGCGATCGCGCGATGGATCGAGCGGCCATGCAGCGTCATCACCATGATCGCGATCGTGCCGCCGCCAATTCCCAACAGCGAGGAAAAGGTGCCGAGCCCGCCGGCGATCGCGACGCGCGGCGCCAGGCCGGGCATCGAATCCGAGATGACGTGATCGCTGAAGCGCGGCACCAGAAAGTTGAGCGACATCAGCAGCACGCCGATGGCGAAGATCATCAGCAGGACATGCCCATCGACATGGCTGGCAAGGACGACGCCGACGGCATCGCCGAAGATCAGCCACGGCGCCCAGGCGCGCAGAATCTCGAATTCGACTGCGCCGCGCTTGGCATGCGATCGCAAGGATCGCAGCGAGGTCAGGATGATCGTCGCGGCCGATGTACCGATCGCGACATGCGCATATTGATGCTTGTCGCCGCCCAATAACGGCAGGACCAGCATCAGCGCCGGAACGACGATGAACCCCCCACCAATACCAAAAATGCCGGCGGCAAAACCCGCGATCAGTCCGGCGCATAACAGCGCGAGCAACGGAATCAGCCAAACGCCTTGTGAAGCAGTCAAGAGCGACCCTCCCTTTTAGGTGAGGCCTCTCCTGCGAGACGGGGCTTGTCGCCGCCCTGTCGATTCGCAAGCTGCGCAACCGATCGCACATTTGCAACAAGAAAATACGACGCCGCCGTTTTTCGTAACTAATTTACTTAATGAAGGGACTTTGGTCGCCAATCACCGTTCGTGCAGTCGGGCAAGCGCGACGCCGGCCAGGTTCTGCGATCGCTTGACATGATGGATGCGCAGCCTGCCCGACCGCGGTTGCAGCGCGGCCAGGGCCTGGGAGTGATGGAGGTGATCGCTCGGGCATCTGACGGTGCCATTGGCCTGACCGACGACCGCGAGCGAATCTCCCAGCAATATCGCCTCGTGCAACCCGAGTTCGCCGGCCAGCTCCACCGCGTGCAATAACGCCAGCCATTCCGCGTCCATCGCCGAGCCGGGCCCCAATCCCTGCCGCACATAGTCCTGCCCGCGCACGACGACCGCGGTTTCCATTCCCGTCGCGGGGCGCCAGCCGCCGTCGAAGAATATCTTCACACGTCCAGCGATCGCCATTCCCCCGGCGCGATGCCGTCGAGCGACCAGTCGCCGATGCTCCACCGCACCAGCCGAAGCGTTGGGTGGCCGACCGCCGCGGTCATGCGGCGGACCTGGCGGTTGCGGCCTTCGCGGATCGTCAGCCGGATCCAGCCATCGGGGATGTTCTTGCGGAAGCGGATCGGCGGGTTGCGCGACCATAGATCGGGCGCTGGGATGCGCTCGGCCTCGGCCGGGCGCGTGGTGCCGTCCTTCAGTCGCACGCCGCTGCGCAAGGCCTCCAGCGCATCGTCGGTCACGTCGCCCTCGAGCTGGGCGAGATAGGTCTTGGCGGTCTTGAACTTGGGATCGGCGATGCGCGACTGCAGCCGGCCGTCATCAGTCAGCAGCAACAGCCCTTCGCTGTCGAGGTCGAGCCGCCCGGCGGGATAGACGTCCGGCGTGTCGATAAACGCCGACAGAGTAGGGCGCGTCGACCCCTCGGTGCCGCGATCGGTGAACTGGCACAGCACGCCATAGGGTTTGTTGAACAGGATCAGCTGCGGCATGCGGCGCCTTTGATCCAGGTTAGGCCAATATTCAATATTCGGAATTGGCGAGTTGATCGCGCTCTGTTCCCGAGGAGGCGGGAACCCAGTGAAATCAGGTACTTCGTGACCCTGTTTCGGTTAATGCCTAAACCGTCACCCCGGCCTTGTGCCGGCGTCTAACGTGCCCCCGGCCCAGGCCCATGAACCTCTTGGCACTACGCCTGCCTCTCGTTGGACCCCGGGACAAGCCTGGGGTGACGATCTGGAGATGGCGAAGGTCGATCGAACTAGGCTGCGACCACTCCCACGACTTCAGCCCGCTCGCCACCCAGGCTCAGCGCCACCGCCTCGGCGACCTTGATGCCGTCGACCGCCGCCGACAGGATGCCGCCGGCATAGCCCGCGCCTTCGCCCGCCGGGAACAGGCCGGCGGTGTTGAGGCTCTGAAAGTCCTTGCCGCGGGTGAAGCGCACCGGCGACGAGGTCCGCGTCTCCACCCCGGTCATCAGCACGTCGGGATGGTCGTATCCCGGAATCTGGCGGCCGAACACCGGCAGCGCCTCGCGCATCGCGGCCACCGCGAAATCTGGCAGGCATTGGCTGAGATCGGTCAGCTGCACGCCGGGGCGATAGGAGGGGACGACCTCGCCCAGTTCCTGCGACGGCTGCCCGGCCAGGAAGTCGCCGAGCTTCTGCGCCGGCGCCTTGTAATTGGAGCCGCCCGCGACGAACGCGCGCTCTTCCCAATGGCGTTGCAGCGCGATCCCCGCGAGCGGATCGCCGGGATAATCGCGTTCCGGATCGATCGCGACGACCAGCCCCGAATTGGCGTTGCGCTCGTTGCGCGAATATTGGCTCATGCCGTTGGTCGCGACGCGGCCTTCTTCGGATGTCGCCGCCACTACGGTCCCGCCCGGGCACATGCAGAAGCTGTAGACCGCGCGCCCGTTCGAGGCATGGTGGGAGATATGATATTCGGCCGCGCCCAGAATGGGGTTGCCCGCGCTGGGGCCGAACCGCGCTTTGTCGATCCAGGATTGCGGATGCTCGATGCGGACGCCGAGCGAGAAGGGCTTGGCCTCGACGAACACGCCCGCCGCCTGGAGCATGGCGAACGTGTCGCGCGCGCTATGGCCGATCGCCAGCACGACGCGGTCGGCCTCGAGATACTCGCCATTGTGGAGATGGAGGCCGCGGATGTGGCGCTGGCCCGCGGCGTCGGTCGCGATATCGACGCCGTCAACGCGCGTGCCGAACCGATATTCGCCGCCCAGCTGCTCGATCGTCGCGCGGATGCTCTCGACCATCGTCACCAGGCGGAAGGTGCCGATATGCGGATGCGCCTCGGTCAGGATCTCCTCCGGTGCGCCGGCCTTGACGAATTCGGTCAGCACCTTGCGGTCGAGGTGGCGGCGGTCCTTGATCCGGCTGTAGAGCTTGCCGTCGGAAAAGGTGCCGGCGCCGCCTTCGCCGAACTGCACGTTGCTTTCGGGGTTGAGCACGGACCGGCGCCACAGGCCCCAGGTGTCCTTGGTCCGCTCGCGCACGACCTTGCCGCGTTCGAGGATGATCGGGCGGAACCCCATCTGCGCCAGGATCAGCGCGGCGAACAGGCCACACGGACCGGTGCCGATGACGACGGGGCGTAAGCCGTTGCCGGTGGCGCGGGCGATCGAGCGATAGGCGGTGTCGGGGCTGGGCCGGACATTGCGATCGTCGGCGAAGTGCGCCAGCAATGCCGCTTCGTCGGCGACGGCCAGGTCGATCGCATAGATCAGCATGATCGCATTCTTGCGCCGCGCATCGTTGCCGCGCCGGGCGACCTCGAAGCTCAGCAATTCGTGAGCCGCGATCCCTAACCGCGCGCAAATCGCAGCGGGTAGCGCCTCGGCAGGATGGTCGAGCGGCAGGGCAAGGTCGGTCAGGCGGATCATCGGGCGTGCTGTAGCGGGTGAGGGCGCGGGGTGCCAGATTCCCCTCCCGTTTACGGGAGGGGTTAGGGGAGGGCGTGTTTCTTTTACCGCGATCCGCGACATGCCCTCCCCCGACCCCTCCCGCAAGCGGGAGGGGAGAAGAGCGCTTAGCCCTCGGCCCTGTCCGCCATGTCCATAAAATTGCGAGCCGCGTCGCGATCGGCCTCGTCCTTGAACGCGACATCGAGGTCAGGCGCGACGCCGAGCATGTACATCAAGGTCCACAAGGCGAAGCGGCGGGGGCGGTCCTTTTCCAGGCCCAGCTCGACCCGCATCCGCTCGGTTCCCGCCTCGAACGCCGCGGGGGTCAGCGTGGCCATATCGGCGGTGCCGAAATAGTGGCGCAGGCGGTCGTCGAGATCCATGTCCGCTTCCATAGTTCGGTTCAGCTGAATTCACATATACCTCCCCGGCGAAGGCCGCGGCCTAGCCGCAATGAACTCAAGACGGCGGGATGCCATCTCCACGTCATGGACACTGGGCCCCGGCCTTCGCCGGGGAGGCGGGTGGATCGGAAGGCGGGGCTAACGCGCCCTCACCAACGCCGTATCCAGCGCCTGCAGGAAGCGCGAGCGGTCGGCCTTGGTGAAGGCGGCCGGGCCGCCGATCTGATCGCCGCCCGCGCGCAGATCGGCCATGATCGCACGTGTCGCGATCGCCGCGCCGATCGAGCTCGTCGTAAACGGCTTGCCATTGGGCGCCAGCACTTGTGCGCCGGCCTTGAGTGCGCGGTCGGCGAGCAGAATGTCGGCGGTGATCACGACCGCACCCGGGCTGGAGGCTTCCGCGATCCAGTCGTCGGCGGCGTCGAACCCGTCGCTGACAACGATCCGCGTGATCAGCGGGTGGGCGGGCACGCGGAGATGGCTGTTGCTGACCACCCAGACCGGCACGTCCAGCCGCCAGGCGACCTTGTAGATCTCATCCTTGACCGGGCAGGCATCGGCGTCGACCAGGATGCGCCGGAGGGGTGGGGCGGTCATGCGATCCTTCTAGCCCGTCAGTATCGAGATCGCCGAAGCGCGTCCGAGGAGCTTTTTACACGCTTCCCCGGCGAAGGCCGGGGCCTAGTTTCGTGACGAAGCGATGGCGCCCCGCCGTCGGGAATTCGCAGCGGCTGGGCCCCGGCCTTCGCCGGGGAAGCGTGAAGAGAGGGAAAAGTCGGACGCAAACTACGACTGCGGCCGCGGCCCCTTGTTCGGGCGCGGGCCCTTGCGATGCGCATGCGGCGGACGCCCGCGACCCTGCGGCGGACCTTGACGGCGCGGGGGGCCGCCTTGACCATCGCCGCTCGGTGCCGCACGGTGCAGCGTCGCGCGCGCCGGAGCCGGGGCCGGCGCGGGACCCGAGCCCTCGACCGGCTCGATCCGCACGCCGCTATCGTCCTCGCCATCGGCGCCCGCGCTCTTGAGCACGGCGGCGGCGAACCGCGCCGCGATCCCGCGCGGGATCTGGAAGCCGGTTTCGTTGGCCTGGATGCGGATCGCGCCGACTTCATTCTTGGTGATCCCGCCGCGACGGCAGATCAGCGGCAGGATCCAGCGCGGATCGGCATTCTGGCGGCGGCCGATATTCATGCGGAACCACACGGTATCGTCGAAGCCCTGGCGATGATGCGCCTTGGGACCCTCGGGCACGCGGTCGATCATTTCCTCGGGCGCCGGCATCGCGGCGCGATGGGCATGGACCAGCGCCGCGGCGATTTCCTGCGGCGACTTGTTCTTCAGCAGCTCCTCGCCGATCACCCAATCGTCGGGATCGGGCTCGACCGGCGCGCTCAACGCCTCGATCAGGCGGTCACGATCCTTGAGGCGGATGTCGTCGGCGGTCGGCACCGGCACCCATTCGGCGGCGATGCGCGCCGAACGCAGCATCATCTCGACCCGCCGGCGGCGGGGATAAGGGACGATCAGCACCGCGGTGCCCTTCTTGCCCGCGCGGCCAGTACGACCCGAGCGGTGCTGGAGCACTTCGGCGTCGCGCGGCATCTCGACATGGATCACCAGGCTGAGCGTGGGCAGGTCGATGCCGCGCGCGGCGACGTCGGTCGCGACGCAGACACGTGCGCGGCGATCGCGCAGCGCCTGGAGCGCATGGTTGCGCTCGTTCTGCGAATGTTCGCCCGACAGCGCCACCGCCGCGAAGCCGCGCTCGACCAGGCTGGCGTGTAAATGCCGAACATTGTCGCGTGTCGCGCAGAACAGCATCGCGGTTTCCGCCTCGTAGAAGCGGAGCAGGTTGATCACCGCATGCTCGATATCCGCCGGGGCGACCGCGACTGCCTGGTACGAGATGTCGCCATGCCCGCGATCCTCACCGACGGTCGAGATGCGCAGCGCGTCGCGCTGATACTTCTTGGCGAGCGCGACGATCTGGCGCGGCAGGGTCGCGGAGAACAGCAAGGTGCGCCGTTCGGCGGGGGCGGCATCGAGCAACGTCTCGAGATCCTCGCGAAAGCCCATGTCGAGCATCTCGTCGGCCTCGTCGAGCACGGCCACGCGCAGGCTCGACAGGTCGAGCGCGCCACGCTCGCCATGATCGCGCAGCCGGCCCGGCGTGCCGACGACGACGTGTACGCCCTGCGCCAGCACACGGCGTTCGCGCGAGGGATCCATGCCGCCGACGCACGTCGCGATGCGCGCGCCGGTCTTGGCATAGAGCCAGGACAATTCCTTGGCGACCTGGAGCGCGAGCTCGCGGGTCGGCGCGATCACCAGCGCCAGCGGGGCACCGGCGGGCGGGGTCTGGCCCTTGTGGAGCAGCTCCTCGGCCATGGCGAGGCCGAAGGCGACGGTCTTGCCCGATCCGGTCTGGGCGGAAACGAGCAGGTCGCGGCCCGAGGAGTCGGGCTTGCTGACTTCGGCCTGGACGGGAGTAAGCGCTTCGTAACCGCGCGCGGTCAGCGCCTCGGCGAGCAGGGGAGGAAGGTGGGAAAAGGGCATTCTGTCTCGATGGCAAAAACGGCGTCGGCCCGCAGCGACTGGCGCCGGGCAGGTAACGCGGTACGGATGTGGATTGTCCGGCCCCCTACGCGCTTTTTGGCGATTTGGCAAAAGCGGGAGTAGAGGCATAGACCTGGGTTATGGACGAGCGCACAAAAGGGCGCGCTCACCCTCTTTGCAATCAAACTGACCCGGTGGCGTCACAGCGCTGACACCGGCGCGTCACCGCTCTGCAAAAACCCATCCCTAGGCGCGGCGCGACAGCAGAATCGCTGCACCAGCAAAAGGGATAAAAGGGTGGCCAACCGAGCACTTACCGTGCGCTGCGGAATCGTGGCGTTTCTTCTGACCGTGAGCCCCGCGGCGCTTGCCCAGAGCGCGCCGGTAGCTGTCGGCAGCGATGCGGCGCCCGATGCGCAGACCGACCAGGACATTGTCGTCACCGGCCGCGCCGGCGTGGGCGAGCGCACCAAGCTCGACACCAGCTACGCGATCACCACGCTCAGCAACGACGCGTTGCGGTCGCGCGCCGCGTCGAGCGTCACCGAGACGCTGAAGTCGGTCCCCGGCTTCTGGGTCGAGGCGTCGGGCGGCGAAGGCTCGGGCAATGTCCGCGCCCGCGGTATCCCGGTCGACGGGTTTGGATCGATCAACCTGCTCGAGGACGGCTTGCCGGTGCAGCACGATCCGTCGCTGGGCTATCTCAACGCCGACCAGGCATTCCGCATGGATGAATCGATCGACCGCGTCGAAGTGGTGCGCGGCGGTCCCTCCTCGGTCTTCTATTCGAACGCGCCCGGTGGCGCGGTCAACTTCATCACCCGCAAGCCGGGCGACGAACTGTCGGGCCGTGCGCGCGTGCTTTATGGTCCGACTGCGGACCTGTTCCGCTTCGATGGCTGGGTCGGCACGCCGCTGGCCGACGGCTGGAAGTTCGATGTCGGCGGCTTCTACCGCAACGAGCGCGGGGTTCGCGATCCGGGCTATACTGGCAATAAAGGTGGCCAGATCCGCGCCGATCTGTCGAAGGATTTCGGCAATGCGCAGATCGCGCTCAGCTACAAACATCTGGCCGATGACGCGATCTTCTACACCGGCATCCCGCTGACCAAGGATTCCGACGGCAATATCGTCAGCCTGCCCGGGTTCAACGCCAATTACGACACCACCGCCAGCCGCGAGACGGCGTTCCTGACCTTGAAGAGCGCCAACGGTCCGGTGTTCTTCGACAATACCCAGGGCACGCGCATCCGCCTCAATCAATATTCGGCGATGGCGGATTGGGAGTTCGCGCCCGGCTGGAAATTGTCGAACAAGGCGCGCTATCGCGACAGCAACACGGTGCGCAACGGCGTCTATCCCGCCTCGATCAGCACCGCGGCGGCGCTACTTACGCAATCTAGCGTCGCGCTGTTCAAGGCCTATCCGAACGCGACCAACCTCCAACTCCGATATGTCGATACCGGCCAGGCGTTCGACGTGGCCAACCAGAACGGCAACGGCGACGTGTTCATCAACGCGGCCCGACCGGTGACGGTCGACGAGAGCGAGTTCGTCGACGACCTCCATCTCGCGCATCGTTTCCAGATGGGCAGCATGACGCACGATTTCGCGCTGGGTTTCTACTACGCGCACATCCGCGAGACGTTCAAACGCTACTCGGCTTCCACGCTGCAGGACGTATCGGGCAATTCGCGGCTGCTCGACCTTGTCGCGCTCAACGCATCGGGTCAAGTGGTCGGCGCGCTGACCCAGAACGGTGTCAGCCGCTACGGCTCCGAATTCGCCAACGGCTATGGCAAGTCGGACGTCTTCGCGCTCTACGGGTCGGACGAGTGGCAGATCACGCCGCAATTGCGCCTCGACGGCGGCATCCGCTGGGAAAAGGTCACGGCCAAGGGCGCTCAGGAAAACCCGAAAACGGTTAATCTCGGCGACCCCACCACGCTTGCCGACGATAATGTGCTGACCGGCAACGGCGTCTTCACCCCTTATGATCGCAAGTTCGACCATGTCGGCTACACGATTGGCGCCGATTGGCAGTTCAGCCGCTCGGCGGGGATATTCGCGCGCTATACCTCGGCATTCCGCATGCCGAGCGTGGGCAGCTTCATCACCTCGGCCAACGCCCAGCCGGTGACGCAGGGGATCAAGATGTGGGAAGCGGGGTTCAAGCTCTCGACCCCGTTGGTCAGCTTCTATGCGACGGGGTTCCTGACCGATTTCGATTCCTTTTCGATCGGTAACACGCAGTTCGATCCGGTCAGCCTAGGTTACACTACCCAGACGATCTATACCGATACCCGCGACTATGGTGTCGAACTCGAAGGGACGATCCGGCCGGTCAGCTGGTTCGACTTTACGATCAATGCGACTATCCAGGATCCGACTTTCCGCAACCTCAGATTCAACGAACTGTCGGGCGCAACGCTGACGCCGCGCGACTATACGGGCCACCAGCTGCTTCGTGTCCCGAAGCTCGGGTTGCGCGCCACCCCGGCGGTGACCTTGCTCGACGGCCGCTTCCGCGCGCAGATGGACGTCGAACATTATTCGAAACGCTATGCCGATGCCGCCAACATCTCGAAGCTGCCGGCCTATACCGTGCTCAACGCCAGCGTGCGGTTCAAGCTGACCGACCGGATCTCGTTCTGGGCCTATGGCGACAATCTGACCAACGCGATCGGACTGACCGAAGGCAATCCGCGCGCGGGTGAGCTGACCAGCGGCCAGGCCAACGACCAATTGTTCATTGGCCGGCCGATCTTCGGGCGCAATTTCCGCTTCGCCGTCGACTTCGCTTTCTGATGCGCGGATTTCGCCTTTTCGTCGCGCTGATCCTGGCCGCCTTTGCCGCTCCGGCAGCGATGGCCGGCCAGGATCAGGCGCAGCCCGACGTGACCGTCGCCGGCGTCATCACCGGCAAGGATGCGATGACCTATCGCGAGATTCCGTTCGACGTCCCCGCCGGCGTCGAACGGATCACCGTCGCCTTGTCCTATGACAAGGCCAACAAGACGGTGATCGACCTCGGCGTCTGGGATTCCAGGCAGTTTCGCGGCTGGAGCGGCGGCAGCTACGACAAAGTGACGATCGCGCCGAGCGACGCGACGCCGGGCTATCTGCCGGGGCCAATCCCGGCCGGCCGCTGGCACGTCCAGTTCGGGGTGCCCAATGCGCGCCCGAACAGCAGCGCCGCTTATACGGTGAAGGTCTATTTCGACCGCGGCAGCTCGGCGCGCGCCAGCGCCGCGATCGCCAACCCGCCGCTCGTCGACAAGCCGGGCTGGTATCGCGGCGATCTCCACATGCACGACGCGAATAGCGACGGCAGTTGTAAGAGCCAGCTTGGGCGCAAGGTCCCGTGTCCGCTGTTCCGGACGGTCGAGGCGGCGAGCGCATCGGGGCTCGATTTCATCGCGGTGACCGACCACAATACCGTCGCGCATTTCGACGATCTGCGCGAGCTGCAGCCCTGGTTCGACAAGATGCTGCTGATCCCGGGCGTGGAGGTCACCACCTTTCGCGGCCATACCAACATCTTCGGACCGTCGCGTTTCGTCGATTTCCGCGTCGGCACGCCCGGCGTGCCCAACCTCCCCTCGCTTCAAAAGAGCATCGCCGCTGCCGGTGCGATCATGTCGATCAACCATCCGGCCTCGCCGAGCGGGGAGATCTGCATGGGCTGCGGCTGGCTGTGGACCGACACCGACTGGTCGCTGGTAACCGCGGTCGAGGCAGTCAACGGCGCCAATGTCGAGGGCCCCTATGCCGGGCTCGGTTTCTGGTACGCCCGGCTCAGCGAAGGCAAGCGCCTGACCGGGATCGGCGGCAGCGACACGCACGACCCCGATGGCCCGGCGCGGATCGGGCGGCCGACCACTGTGGTCTATGCCGACAGCCTGTCGGTTCCCGGTATCACTGCCGGGATCAGGCGCGGCAACGTGTTCATCGATACCGAGGGGACGCGCGACCGTTTGCTCGAAATGGCGGTCGTCTCCGGCGGGCGTCGAGCGGTGATGGGCGAGCGGCTGCGTCCCGACGCGACACTGTCGATGGAACTGCATCTCGTCGCGGTGCGCGGCGCGGCGCTAGAGGTCGTCGCCAATGGCAAGGTCCTCACCGGTCTGGGTTCGACGATCGACAGCGACGATGCGCGCGTGAAAGTATCGCTCGATCGTGCGCAAGCCTGTGGCTGGATCAGCGCCAATGCGCGCGGCAAGACCGGGCTGCTGCTGATCGGCAACCCCATCTATATCGACTGCCGCTGAGGCGTTGGTTCTTGTCGTCCGGTGACGGGCGTCCGGCGGTTGCCGCTGGGCGCCCGCGATACCATCTCTCTCGTCGCGATCTTCCCCAATGAGAGGTGCCCCGATGACGCTCCCCGCCGATCCCGTCTGGTTCATCACTGGCTGCTCGACCGGCTTCGGCCGCGAGCTCGCCAAACTCGTGCTCGATCGCGGCTGGCGCGTTGTGGCGACCGCGCGCGGCAAGGATCGCGTCGCCGATATCGTCGAGATCGCGCCCGATCGCGGGCTGGCGATCGACCTCGACGTCACCGACAAGGCGCAGATCGATGCTGCGGTGGCGGCGGCCAAAGATCGGTTCGGCCGGATCGACGTGCTCGTGAACAATGCCGGCTATGGCTATCAGAGCGCGATCGAGGAAGGCGAGGAGCAGGAAATCCGCGACCAGTTCGAAGCCAATGTCTTCGGCCTGTTCGCGATGACGCGCGCGGTGCTGCCGGTGATGCGCGAGCAAGGCAGCGGCAATATCGTCAATATCAGCTCGGTGGGCGGTCTGCTCGGCTTCCCGGCCTCGGGCTATTATTCGGCGACCAAGCACGCGGTCGAGGGCTTCACCGATTCGCTGCGCGCCGAAGCCGGGCCGCTCGGCATCGCCGCGATGTGCGTCGAGCCTGGACCATTCCGCACCGATTGGGCGGGTCGTTCGCTGCGCCAGACCAGGAACCGGATCGAGGCTTATGCCGAGACCGCGGGCAAGCGCATGGCGACGACCAGCGGCTATAGCGGCGAGCAGCCAGGCGACCCGATCCGCGCCTGCAAGGCGATAATCGAAGTAGTGTCGCGCGCCGATGTGCCCCGCCACCTGGTCCTTGGCAAGTTCGGCTACGAGACGGTTGTCGCGAAGCTAAAGGAACGGCTGGCGATCATCGCGGGCGACCGCGACCTCAGCCTGAGCGCCGATTATCCGGCGATGGCCGAGGCGTGAAGCGCTGGGCGACGAGGAAAGCCACGATCACCAGCCCCGCCGCGATGAGAGTCGCGATGAGTCGGTCGATCAACAATCCCTGAGCGATGGTCCCGCCGCCGCTGGTCAGGAGCAGGATCAGCGGCGTGGTGGCGGCGGTATAGGCGACATAGCTGCGCTTTCTCAGCCACGGACTCGCCGCCGCCAAGGTCGCGATGACGGTGACCAGCGCCCAGCCCGGCAGCGGGCGGGAGGCGATCGTCTCGGTCGCGATCACTCCGGCCGCGACTCCCAGTGCGCGTTGAAGGACCTTCACCACCAGCCCATCGCTCTGCCTCTGGGTCAGCAAGGCGACGGCGACCGCGGTCCAGCTATAATGGTGCTGCGGCATCGCCTCGCGCAGGACGACGGCGCAAGTGAGGCAGGCTGTCAGCCGTAACGAATAGATCCAGCCCGTGGCGGTGGCCAACAGCCCTCGCCAGCGGCGGAATAATTGCGCAAAGCTCGCGCTCGATCGCGGCTCGGCCGGGGTGATCCGGCCGAGCCCCCAACGCCGTGCTGCGGCGCCGACCGCCAGCGCGCATGAAGCCGCCCAGATCGCGCCTTCGGCGATCAGGATGGTGAGCAAGAGGCGATCGGATGCCTGGGTGGCGATGCCCAGCCCGATCGTGGCGAACACGACGAACCGCTGACTGGCGGCCGCGGCCGGCCGGCTGAATCCGCCAAGCAATGCGGCGATACCCGCGATCAGCACGAGCCCGACATCGCTCCGCCAGCCGTGGCGCGCGATCAGCGCCGCAGCGATGGCCGCCCCGATCGCCGCGAGCACGATATCGCGAACCGTTCGCCAATGTTCGCCCAGACTCGCGCCGCGCGGCGCATTGCCGACCCACATCGCGCCGAGCGAAGCGGCGAGCCCAACCCGCGGATGGGCGGCGAACACGCCGATCAGGATCGGCACACCCATGCCGAGCGCGGTGACCGCCATCGCGGAGGGATCGAGCGCCTCCGCGCCATCCCATTCCAGAGCCCCGCCGAACACCGCGCGGGTGCCGTGGACAGCTCGAGAAAAAGCAGGGCTCATGCCTACGCGGCTAGGGCCGGCCGCTATGATGAGGCAAGGAGACGATGAGGTCGGCTTAGGAAAGCAACGACCGGATCGCCTCGCGCAAGCCGGCTGCATCGCAGGGTTCGATCAGCGTGAGGCCAGGTTGTGGCGGCAAGCCGCATGCTTCGGTGGCGATCACAGGTAAGCCTGCGGCAAGCGCACGCAGCAGCGTCGCAGGGCGATGCTCGACGATCGCGGGCAGGATCACGCCGGCGAGTTCGCTCGGCACTCCCTGGACCAGGCGAACGTCGCGATCGCCCCAGAAACCCGGTCGCTCTTCGCCCGGCCGTTCGATCAGCAGCGCGATGTCGAGCTGCTCCATTGCCTCGCGCATCGCATGCGCACCTTTGCGCGCGAGGGCCGGACCCGCGAACAGGAAAGTACGGCCGCCGCGTGTGGCGGGCAGGGGCCTCGCTGCCTGCCAGTCGATCAGTTCGACACGTGCCGACGGAAAACGGGCGGCAATCGCGCGGTGCGGCGTGATCAGCCGAACCGCTTCACCCAGCGCCTCGCGCTCTGCCGCGGCAATCGCCTCCGGCGCGCGGAAATCGCCGAGCGTCGCGCTGTCGGGATAAAGGTCGCGCGCGGCGTCGAGGACGCGATGCATCGCGTCGATCGGCAGGCGGTCGAGCAGCACCTCGAAGCTGCGTCCGCGCAACGCGCCCAGCCGCCAGAGATGCGGCAGCAGCGGCTGCGCGATGACGAGATGCGTGTGCTCCGCGCCGAGCTTGCGTGCGTAAGCGGCGGCCAGCCGCGCGTCGGCGTCGAGCACTATGCGCGCCCGCGGCGTGCCAGATCCCGCGCTGCGCAAGGCCAGCGTGCGGCGCAACGCAGCAAGGTCGGCGCTATATTCGGCGGCAAGAGTGGGCCAACCCGACGCTGCCTTGCCGAGCCGCCGGGACGGTAGCATCAGGATATCGTCCGGTCCGGCGCGGTCGCGCAGCAGGGCGACGAATTCGGGACTCGCGCCGTCGACCAGCCAGGCGATGGGCGCTCCGGTGTCGAGGTCGTCGAGATTGTGGCGGTGACAGGTCGTCTGGCCGCAGGTCAGGCAATCATGCGCGATCGCGCCCGCCGGGAGTTCTGGAACGAGCGCAAAGGCGCCGGCGATGCCGCCGCGGATCGTCAATACGAGGTCGTCGGCGGTCAGGCGCGCTTCGATGCGGAACGGGCTGCGCGAGCGGATACGGAAATCGAGATAATTCCAGAACACCGTCGCATCGCGTCCGGCTTCGGCGCGCGATCCCGGCACGATCCGCGTATGCGCGTGGCGTTCGACCACCTCCAGTCCAGCGTCGAGCGCCGCTTCGTGGAGAGCGTTGGATAATTGGCACAATCCGCCACCGACGGTCGCGATCATACAGCCTTCGCGCAATTCGCGTCCTTCGACGAAGCCGCGCCGGCGCAGCGGCTTGCCGACCTGACGCCAGAAACTCAGCACTTCCCTCGCGCCGACCTCGATCCCGTCGAGACCGGAAATCGCCGCGCGCAAATTCTGGATCTTGCCCGCGTTGAGCGCACGGTCCTTCGTGCCACCATGCGTCGTCCAGAGCGAGGATCGGATCGTCGCGAGGATCGGGGCGGCGACCAGCGCCTCGCCGCGGCGATGGCGCTTGGGAGCGTCGGGAGTGAGGTCGGAACCCGCGCGCCGCAGCCGAAGCAACGCCGCCTTGGTCTCGAACACCAGATTGCCGATCCGCGTCGGCACCGCGCGGTCAGGCAGGGCAGAGACGTTCGCCAGCCGGTCGCTCATCTCATGCCTCCCCGCGCGATGCGATTATGGCGCAATTTCAAGGCGGGTGTAAATCGCCGGCGCCTGGCCTGGCTAGCCCAGGAAATTGCTCAATATGTCCGGGTGGAAGCCGAATTTGGCGAAACCGCAAATGCCCATGAAGATTCCGAACGCGCCGAAAAACCACGATCCGAACAGCAGCATCGGGCTTTCCGCGAGCGCTGCGACCGCGGCCATTGCGATCGCGGTCGAGATCGCCGCTTCACTCGCGTCGAACTGATCGTCATGGACGTTGAGCGCGTCGTAATTGTCGGCTTGCGCCTGGGCCTGCGCCTTCAGCTTGGGCGTCTCGACGCGATATTTGGCGATGTCAGCGTCGAGCTTTGCCAGCGTCGCTTTCGACGCTTCACTTGCTGCGGGCGTGATCGCCAGCACGGCGATCTCGCTCCGCGCGGTCTCCGATATGTGAAGCTTGGTGCGGGTCGCCTGATATTCGTTCCAGCTGTCGACCGAATCCGCCTTGGCCTGCTGCATCGCCTGGACGAGGTTGCCGTCCTTGATGTTGCACAGCCCGGTGAAGATCGACAGGATCACGACCGTCAGCGCCACGGCGCGATTGAGCCTCTTGTCCTTCGCTTCGGCACTGACTTCGACTTCCACGGCTCGACTCCTGCTCGCGAACGACGCCTCTTTCGGCCGGTTTTGGCGGTTCGTAAATATAGGGAAATGCAGTCCCCCTCCCGCCTGCGGGAGGGGTTAGGGGAGGGCGTGTTTTCCCGCCGCCCGACCGCTACATGCCCTCCCCCAACCCCTCCCGCGAGCGGGAGGGGAGGATGAGCTTAGCCTCGGATGCGGATCGCGGCGTCGATCAACGTCACCAGGCCTGCCGTCAGGGCGAACGCGCTCAACAGCCAGTAGCCCGGGCCGAACGCGGTGGCGTTGTCGGGATTGGCGGTGTCGTACCAGATCGTATGGGCTCCCGTCGGTCGCCAGCCCGCGCGGACATAGCGTTTGACCTCGGCAGAGTGCCGATCGCCATGCTCGTCGACATAATGGACCGTCTCTTCGATCAGGCGCTGATGGTCGCCGTCGGTAAGCCGCCAGCCGCGCAGGGTACCGAAGCCCCAGAAGTCGTCACGTCGCTCGGCATCGCTATAGTCGGTCGCCCACACGACTGCCGCCGCCGGCCGCCAGGCGGTGAACAACGTTACCGCCCGGTACACGCAATAGAGCAGCCCGAGCATCAGCGCCGGCGCGGCCAGGGTGATGAAGTCCCGCATCGGTGCGGGGTTAGCGAGGAAATCTGTCGATCCGGTAAAACGAAGGGGAGAGTCGGGATGACGGCTCACGACCCACAAGCGGACTTCTATCCTCCCGCGAGCCTGATGCATCAATCGCGGGCAGGCAGAAGAGACTACTCCGTGATCTTCGCGGTATACAGCATCTCGGCGCAGCGCTTCCAAGGATTGGCTGCAACCTGCGGCCTCAGGGGTGGTCGCCGACCTGCCTCGGCAGCAGCGCCATAGAGGAAATCAGAAACCGTTCCAACTTCCCAGCCGAGCGGCCCCGATGAATACTTGTAGCGTTCGGGATCGGCTTCAAACATTTCGCGATCAGCTTCGAAGTCCGCTGCCAAGGCGTGAAGGAACGAGCCAAAGCTCTCCTCATCGTGCACAGCTTCAAGGAGGGCGTCGAGATCAGCGGGAGCCATGCTGCAAAGGATGCCCCCGACGCGGACAAAGGACAAGGTCCGCTTCCCACCCAATAACGGTCCTCGGGCCAACGCTTCGGGAAATGGTCTAAACACGAAACGAAAGGGGCCGGGAGATCGCTCTCCCAGCCCCGTCCAATTGTTTAAGCTTCGGCTGGTCGCTTACGCGCCGGCAACCTCGGCCGTGTCGATCTTGATGCCCGGGCCCATCGTCGAGCTGACCGCGAGCTTGCGGACATACTTGCCCTTGGCGCCCGACGGCTTGGCCTTGACGACCGCGTCGACCAGAGCATCGAAGTTCGCGCGCAGGTCTTCCGCCGGGAACGACGCCTTGCCGATGCCCGAATGGATGATGCCCGCCTTTTCGACGCGATATTCGACCTGGCCGCCCTTGGCCGCCTTGACCGCGCCCGCGACGTCCATCGTCACCGTGCCCAGCTTCGGGTTCGGCATCAGGCCCTTGGGACCCAGCACCTTACCCAGGCGACCGACGATGCCCATCATGTCCGGGGTCGCGATGCAGCGATCGAAATCGATCGTGCCGCCCTGGACGATTTCCATCAGGTCCTCGGCACCGACCACATCGGCGCCGGCGGCCTTGGCTTCGTCGGCCTTGGCGCCCTTGGCGAACACGCCGACGCGGACGTCCTTGCCGGTGCCCTTGGGCAGCGTCACGACGCCGCGGACCATCTGGTCGGCGTGGCGCGGATCGACGCCCAGGTTGATCGCGACTTCGATCGTCTCGTCGAACTTGCTGGTCGCATTGGCCTTGGCCAGGCCGATCGCCTCGTCAACGCCGTGCAGCTTCTCGCGGTCGATCGTGATCGCCTTTTGCTTCTTGCTCACGAAAGTCATCGGTTCAGCCCTCCACCACTTCGAGGCCCATCGCGCGGGCGGAGCCTTCGATGATGCGGGTCGCCGCGTCGATATCGTTGGCGTTCAGGTCCTTCATCTTCACTTCGGCGATCTTCGACAGCTCGGAGCGCTTGATCTTGCCCGCGGAGACCTTGCCCGGCTCCTTCGAGCCCGACTTCAGGTTGGCAGCCTTCTTGATCAGGAACGTCGCCGGCGGGGTCTTGGTCTCGAACGAGAACGACCGGTCGGCATAGACGGTGATGATCGTCGGGATCGGCGTGCTCTTCTCGAGGTCGCCGGTCGCGGCATTGAACGCCTTGCAGAATTCCATGATGTTGACGCCGCGCTGACCCAGCGCCGGGCCGATCGGCGGCGACGGATTGGCAGCGCCCGCGGGCACCTGCAGCTTGATATAGCCTGTGATTTTCTTAGCCATTATACTCACTCTGTAGTGGGCGAGGGGGCCGGGGCTCCAACGTCCAGGTCAAGTTTAGCGGTTAGACGGGCGCAGCGGCGCCCTCCCGCAAATTCCACAGCCGATGCTTTGGAAGCGCGGGCCGATAGCGGAAAAGGGGAGAGGAAGCAACCGCCGCGACCGCACACAACTAGCGGTAGCTAGTTGTGAGACGGCGCCCGTCCGGCCGGCCTCGCGAAGCGAGGTCCGACGACGCGGAATTCACTTCCGCGTCGGACGCGTGTTGTAGCTGCTTTCTTCCTCTCCCCTCTGAGGAGAGGGTCGGGGAGAGGGGCAGTGACTCACGCCGCTAGCCGACTGCCCCTCTCCCGACGTGTCCCCGGCTTACGCCGGGTCGTCTGCCCTCTCCCCGGAGGGGAGAGGGCGAAAAGCGCCGACACCGCGCGGGTGTCCTATTGTGGAGATGTCAGGATTAGAAACGGCGGACCGACGCGGGAGTAAATCCCGCGTCGTCGGACAGGTCGCGCTCCGCGCGCCTGCCGGCCGGTCTCAGCCGTCTCGCAAATAGCGCTGCTATTTGCGTGCGGACAGCAAGTGCGGCTTCGCCTTACTTGCTTCTTTCGACCTGCTCGAAATCCAGTTCCACCGGCGTCGCACGCCCGAAGATCGACACCGAGACCTTGACCTTCGACTTGTCGAAGTCGAGCTCCTCGACCACGCCGTTGAACGACGCGAACGGGCCGTCGAGCACCTTGACCGAATCGCCGATCTCGTAATCGACCTTGACCTGCTGGCGCGGGGCGGAGGCAGCGGCCTCTTCCTTGCTGTTGAGCATGCGCGCGGCTTCGGCGTCGCTGATCGCCTGGGGCTTTCCGTTCGGGCCGAGGAAGCCGGTCACCTTGGGCGTGTTCTTGACCAGGTGATAGACGTCGTCGTTCATTGCGAGCTTGGCCAGCACATAGCCGGGCATAAATTTGCGCTCGACCTGGATCTTCTTGCCGCGGCGCGCCTCGGTGATCGTCTCGGTCGGGACCTCGATCTGTTCGACCAGTTGCTCGAGGCCCATGCGGTTCGCTTCCGACAGGATCGCGTCGCGAACCTTGCCCTCGAAGCCCGAATAAGCGTGGATGATGTACCAGCGTGCCATGGGAAACCTTATTTCGCGAGGCTCAGCAGGAACTCGACGCCCATGTCGAATACCTTGTCGATGGCGAAGAAGAACACCGCCAGGATGATCGTCATGATCATCACCATCACCCCGGTCATGACGGTCTCGCGACGCGTCGGCCACACGACCTTGCGCGTTTCGGCCTGGACCTGCCGGATGAATTCCATGGGGGACGTTTTCGCCACGTGCCTGAACCTAATAATCGTTGCCGAGTTTGGGGACATAGGACCGCCGCCCGGTCCCTCAAGGGGCACGGACGACAATCAATCCCGATTTCGGATTGAGGTGGAAATAGCGCCGCGCCGGACGGAAGGCAAGCGTTCGCGCTAGACCGGGAATCGGCGCGTTGCCGCGACCAACCGTTCGTCGCGATTAACCATTTTCCGAGGGATCGCGAGCGTTCCCGCCTGCGTTCGCCGCCCAACGTATCAGATCAGGGAGGGCCCATGGAACTCGATCACGCCACTATCCGCATCCTCGCCGCGATCGAACGCGAGCGGGATTATCCGGCGGAAGAGGAAGAGTGGCAGGGGAGCTCGGATTCGAACCGAGGGCCTTCGGTTTTGGAGACCGACGCTCTAACCAGCTGAGCTACACCCCTGTGCGGCGGATGCCTGTAGCGCCACCGCGCGCGGGCGGCAATAGTTAGACTCGTTTTACAGTTTCGCTGAGACGGCACCGGCCCGCTCCCCCACCCGACCTCCCAATCAGGGTATTCTATGGGAGGTCGGGTGGGGGAGCGGGCGGAGCAGCTCAAGGTTGCGGCGATGCGCAGCATCGATGGAAAGCTGCGGAGGGTGGTGTCGCGAAATGCGCCTACGGCGCATTTCCAAACCGAACTGCGTCAGGCGGCGGCGGCTTCGCCGCTCCAATCGCGTGAAGCCAGCGCCCGCGCTTCGCTCACCGGCAGCGGGCGGCCGAAATAATAGCCCTGGACCTTGGTGCAGCCGAGCTCCTGGATCAGGCGATGCTCCTCTTCGGTCTCGACGCCTTCCGCGGTCGTTGCCATGCCCAGCGACTGGGCCAGCGCGACAACGGCGCGGATGATCGCGACCGGCTCCTTCTGCCCCTTGGACGCACCCTGGACGAAGCTGCGATCGATCTTGATCGTCGAAAAGCGGGTGCGCGCGAGATAGCCGAGCGATGAATAGCCGGTACCGAAATCGTCCAGGCTCAGGCGCACGCCGAGATCGAGCACGCGCTCGAGCACCTGCACCGCGACGGTGCCCTCGCGCATGAACACGCCTTCGGTCACTTCGAGCTCGAGCCGCTCCGGCGGCAGGCCGCTATTGGCGAGCGCGGAGGCGACCACCGACACGAAGGCGGGGTTGTGCAGCTGTTCGGGCGACACGTTGACGGCGATCCGGGTCGGCGATGGCCAGCGGGACGCCTCGTCGCACGCCTGACGCAACACCCATTCGCCCATCGGGACGATCAGCCGAGCGTCTTCCGCCAAGGGCACGAATTTGGCCGGCGAAATGACGCCCAGTTCGGGATGCGTCCAGCGCAGCAACGCCTCGAAGCCGGTGAGACCGCCAGATCCCGCGACCACCACCGGCTGGTATTCAAGGTGCATCTCGCCCTTTTCGAGCGCCTGGCGCAGCGCCATTTCGAGCACCCGACGCTCTTCCGCCTTGACGTGGAGCTGGGGTTCGTAGGTGTGGAAGACTCCGCCACCGGCATCTTTCGAGCGATAAAGGGCGAGGTCCGCCGAGCGGATCAGCATCTCCGCGGTACGGCCGTCGCGCGGTCCGATCGCGACGCCGACCGACGCGCCGATATAGAGCGTGTTCGCGTCGACCTCATACGGCCGCGACAACATTTCGATGATCGCCTGTGCCAGCTTCTCGACACGCGCCGTGTCGGACGCATCGCGTACCACCACCGCGAATTCGTCGCCGCCGAGCCGGCCGACCACTTCATTGTCGCTGACCAGATGGCCGAGCCGTTCCGACACGCGTCCGAGCAACCGGTCGCCGACCGGGTGGCCGAGCGAATCGTTGACCGCCTTGAAGCGATCGAGATCGATCATCATGAACGCACAGCGCGTGCCCCATTTCTCCGCCTCGGCCATCGCGCGTCCGAGCTGTTCGTTGAGGTGAAGCCGGTTGGGCAGGCCTGTGAGCATGTCATACCGCGCCATGCGGTTGATCTTGTCGGCCGATTCGCGCTGGGCGGTGACGTCGGACCCCACGCCGCGGAAGCCGATAAAGGCGCCGTCGTCATCGTGACGCGGGCTGGCGGCAAGCGCGAACCATCGCTCGGTCTCACCGACCTGCACGGGCAGCAGGATATCGCGAAACGCCTCGCGATTCTTGAGTTTGTCGGCAAGCATGCGCAGCCCGGAGGAGAAATCGCCGCTTTCCCAATGCACGCCGGCAAGCGCCTGGAGCAGCGGCATGCCGTTGATCTTCACCGGATCGAGATGGACCGAGCGCGCGAAGCGCGGGCTGGCGCGGACGATGCGCCGCGCGCTGTCGGTCTCCCACAGCCAGTCGCCATCCTCCTCCTCGAATTCGCGAAGCAGCAGGCTGACGGTTTCGTCGCGCTCCGCCAGCCCGATTTCGTTGGCGCGAATCACCACCAGTGCTTTTCCGCGCTGGAAACAGCTAACCATCAGCAGGACGACGAACAGCATCGTCGCCGCGGCCAGCAAGGGGCTGCCGATCAACACCAGCATGACGGCGATGGCGGTGCCCAGGATACCGAGGAAACTCAGCGTCGCCAGCGGTAGCGCCGCCATCGCCACGGCCGATGCCGTGAGCATGACCGACAGCACGATCCACAACGCCATCGCCGTCCCGATATCGACGCGCGACCCCAGCGCCAGCGGTGGAATCGACCAGACTGACGCCAGCGCGATCCCTTCCAGCACGGTATCACGCACATCGCCGAGCGTGGCCGAATTGGCGTCGCGATGGCGCGAGGCGAGGCGCCTCATCGTTACGCCGACGCCGACCAGGCCGGTCAGGACCGCCCAGCCGACCAACATCGCGCGCGGCACCTGACTGTCGAACATCATGATGACCAACGCCGCGCCGATCAGGTTGGCGCCGAGCAGGAACAAGGCAAGCTGGCGTCCGGCATGCAATTGCGCCGCCCGGATCGGTCCCCAGTCGGTGGTGTCCGCCGGATCGTACAGGCCAAGCAACGCACGGACGTCGATCCGCGGGGTGGCGAATTGGGAAGAGGGCTCCGTACTCACCCCTCGCGGATAGCGCCTACAGGGTTAGCGAAGGGTTAGGCGCACGCAGGATTTTTCGCGAATTTGCCCCAAAATGGAGAGCAACGGTCGCGATCTGGCCGCCAAAACTGTGGATAACGCCGCTCGATCGATCCAGATATGCTCGTATTTTTGCCGGCCGCTACGGCTTCAGGCGGCGATCGCGTACGGCTTGATCTCGCCCGCGAGGTACAGGTTGCGCGCCTTCGCCCGGCTCAACTTGCCCGAACTCGTACGCGGCAGTGTGCGCGGCGGGATCAGTTCGATCACGCAATTCATGCCGGTAACCGATCGCACCCGTTCACGGATCTCATCGCGCAGGCGCAGGCGTTCGGCTTCGTCTGACGTCCGGCACTGGACCAGGACGGCGGGCGTCTCTTCGCCGCCTGGCGTGGTGATCGCGAAGGCGGCGATGTCGCCCGCCTTGAAACCGGGCAATTGCTCGACCGCCCATTCGATGTCCTGCGGCCAATGGTTGCGGCCGTTGACGATGATCATGTCCTTGGCGCGGCCGACGATGTAGATATAGCCGTCCGACATATAGCCCATGTCGCCGGTATCGAGCCAACCATCCTGCATGCAGGCGGCGGTCGCTTCGGGGTCGCGGAAATAGCCGACCATCACCGACGGTCCCGCGCACCACACCTTGCCGATCGCGCGTTCGGGCAACGGCGTGCCGTCCTCCTCGCGGATCTCGATCTTCATATCGCGCGCCGGTTTCCCGCAATTGACGATGGCGCGATAGCGTTGCGGGCGGTCGTGGCGGCCTTCCTGGCCCGACAGCTGGGTTTCCTCGACCAATTCGACGCGGATGCCTTCGCCCGGCGGCATGATCGACACCGCCAGGGTCGCCTCGGCCAGGCCGTAGCTCGGTAGGAAAGCGGACGCCTTGAACCCGGCATCGCCGAACGCATCGACGAACGACTGCATCACGTCGGGGCGGATCATGTCGGCGCCATTGCCGGCGACGCGCCAGCGCGACAAATCGAATCGGTCACTTGCCTTGGTCTGGCTCGACATGCGGCGCGCGCAGATATCGTAGCCGAAGGTCGGCGAATAAGAGAGCGTCGTGCCCGGATTGCGGCTGATCAGGTCGAGCCAGGCGAGGGGGCGGCGGGCGAAATCCTCGGTCTTGAGGTAATCGGTCGATACCTGGTTGGCCACGATCGACAGGAAGCAACCGACCAGCCCCATGTCGTGATACCAGGGCAGCCACGAGACGCAGCGATCGCCATCGCCGACATGCATGCCATGGCTGTGCGCGGCGAGGTTGTTGAGCAGCGCGTGGTGCGTGATCGCGACGCCATGCGGAAAGCGGGTCGAGCCACTCGAATATTGCAGATAGGCGATGTCCTCGCCCACGGCCTGCGGCAGCTCGGCCTCGGCGGCCGGGCGCTCGGCGAAGCTCGCCCAGTCAATTCCCTCGACATTCTGGATCCTTGCCGCTTCGGCGCACATCGCGCCGATCTCGGGCGGATAGATCAGCATCGTCGGGTCGCAGCTTTTGAGCTGGACCGACAGCTGGTCGATATAACTTTGCGCACCGCCAAAGCTGGTCGGCAGCGGCAGCGGCACCGGCCAGGCGCCGGCATAGACCACGCCGAAGAACAGGCTGGCGAACTCGACGCCGGTTTCCGCGATCAGCGCGATGCGGTCGGTGGGCTTCACGCCCGACGCGATCAGCCGGCGGGCCATCGCCAATGCGTCCTGTCGCATCTCGGAAAAAGGATAAGCGCGTATCAGCGTGCCGCGCGGATCGTGGAAATTGAGCCCGCGCACGCCTTGCGCGGCATAATCGAGCGCCTCGCCCAATGTCGCGAAATCGGCCAGACGACGCGGCAGGGCGTCGTCGGTCGGAGTCGGCACCAGGCTCTCCGTTCGCTCGCCCACCACGTCAGTCGCCATGTCTAATGTCATCACTTTCGCGCCCATGTTCCTGCGGCTCTTACCGGCCACTTCATGCCAGCGACGGCCCCCTGCCGCCTGCACGCGTTCAAATTCGGTTGTCAGTGTGGCACAAACATGGCGACATGGTCCGAGTTCCCCGACAATCCGCCCCACCGCTCGACCGTTCGGGCCTCGAACGGCTGGCGTTGCGCTATGTCGAACGCTTCGCGACCACACGTGGGCGGCTGACCGATTATCTCCGCCGCAAGATCCGCGAGCGAGGCTGGGACGGGGAAACCGTCGACCCGGCGGCGATAGCCGATCGCATGGCCGAGCTCGGTTATATCGACGATCGCGCCTGGGGAGAAGCCAAGGCGAGCACCATGGCGCGGCGCGGATTGGGTGCGCGGCGCGTGGCAGGCGTATTGCGCCAGGCGGGCATCGGCGGCGACGATGTCGATGCCATCGCGCCGGCGGTTGCCGACCGATCGGTCGACGCCGCGATCGCTTATGCTCGCAGGCGGCGGATCGGCCCGTTCGCCGACCAGCCGGGCGATCGCCCGACCCGCGAGAAACACGTCGCGGCGCTCATCCGCGCGGGTCATTCGTTCGAGCTGGCCCGCGCGCTGGCCAGCATGAATCCTGGTGACGATCCGGCCCAATTGCTGGAATAGAACGGTCCCGAAACGAGCCGCGCTAACCCTTTGGCTTTCATCGCGATCGTGTTACACTGATCATTCGCAGGGGGTGACTGTGCGCGTAGAATCGCAGCTGGAGACGGGCGATCGCCCGCTGGAGCCGTTGGAAGAGGTCGACGTCGGGGCGCTGGCGGACGGCGAATCGCGCCATCGTGGCGTCGTCAAATGGTTCGATGTCACGCGCGGTTTCGGCTTTCTGGTCGATGACGATCAGGCGGGCGATATCCTGATCCACTTTTCGGTCCTTCAGCCGCACGGCCGGCGCAGTCTGCCCGAAGGGGCACGAGTCGATTGCGTGGCGGTCCGCCGCGACCGCGGCCTGCAGGCAAGCGCGATCCTGGCCATCGACCTGTCGACCGCGGTCGAGCCGCCGCCGCGCCTTCGTGCCGATACCGATCGGGTCGATCCGGTCTCGATGCTCGATCAGGCCGGCCCGTTCGAGCCGGTCGCGGTCAAATGGTTCAATCGCCTGAAAGGCTATGGTTTTCTGGTGCGCGACGCCGACTCGGCGGATATATTCGTGCATATGGAAACGCTGCGCCGCGCCGGTCTGCACGAGGTGGAACCCGAGCAACGCCTGAGGGCGAGGATCGTTGAGGGCCGCAAGGGCCCGCTGGCGGTCATGGTCGAACAGGATTGATTTCATGAAATTCCGGTATGTGTTGCTGCCGTTGGCGTTGTGCGCCTTGCCGACTGCCTGTGCGCAGAGCGATCCCGCGAGCGCGAACAGCGATTCCGCTACCAAGACGATCGCGCTGACCGTCGCCAGCAGCAACGGCACGCACGCTTTCCAGGTCGAGGTCGCCAAGAGCGCGGCCGAGCAGGAAAAGGGGCTGATGTTCCGGACCGACATTCCCGACAATGGCGGGATGCTGTTCTGGCCCTATCCGGCCGGCGGCGGCGCCCCCAAGGAGGCGAGCTTCTGGATGAAGAATACGCCGAGCCCGCTCGACATCATCTTCATCCGCGCCAACGGCACGATCGCGCGCATCGCGGAAAACGCGATCCCCGAAGACGAGACCCCGATTACGTCGGGTGAGCCGGTGGGCGCGGTGCTCGAGCTCAAGGGCGGGCGCAGTTCCGCCTTGGGCATTGCGGAGGGCGACAAGGTGACCTGGACCGGCAAATGACTCCTCGTCGTCCCAAGTGTCTCCTCGTCGCCCCAGCGCAAGCTGGGGTCTCGGGCCGCATCGTCCCGTCGCCAAAGATCCCAGCTTTCGTCGGGATGACGACGGCAGGCGTTGAACGCCGGACCGTCAGCCGCTAAGCGCGGCGCATGGGTATCAATCTCAATCCCTTCACCTGGTGGACCGGCGCGACCTGGGGCACGATGGTCGGCCTGCTCGGCAAGGAACGCGTCGGCGAGGATGACCTCGGCAACGTCTATTACCGGGGTGGCAAGGACACGAACGGCAACCCGCGGCGCTGGGTGATCTATAACGGCGCGAACGACGCCAGCCGGGTGCCGCCCGAATGGTTCAGCTGGCTGCATCACCAGATCGATGACGTGCCCGATCGCGCACTGCCGGCGCAGCGTCGCTGGGAAAAGCCCGCGGTGCCCAACCTGACCGGGACCGCCTTGGCCTATCGGCCGCCGGGTGCGCTCGAAAAGGGCGGGCATCGCGCGCCTGCCACGGGTGATTACGAAGCCTGGACGCCGGAAGGATGAACTGGCGCCGCGTCGGCGGTATCACCGCGCTGGCGGCCGGTATCGGCGCGGCCGGCTGGGCCGGCTATAATTGGTACGCGACGCCGCCGGCGCCGCCGCCCGACGCGGTGGCGACCGCCGCACCGACCGCGCTCGACGATAGCGGTCAATCGGGGGGCGTCGAGACGATCGACGTATCGGGCGATGCGTCCAATCCGACCCAGGGCGTGACGCCGATGAACCAGCGTGTCGCGACGCTCGGCCTGCTCAACAAGCGCAACAGCCAGACGCGCGACCTGACGATGAAGCCGGGCGAGGCGATTCGCGTCGGCAATGCCATTGTCCGCCTGCGTGCTTGCGAAGAAACCGCACCGTGGGAGGCCGAGCATTATACCGGCGCCTTCGTCCAGCTCGACATCGAACAGACCGACAAGCAGTGGAAGCGGGTATTTTCGGGCTGGCTGTACAAGGAGCGGCCGAACCTGAACGTCGTGATCGATCCGATCTACGACGTCTGGATCAAGAGCTGCACGATGTCCTTCCCCAAAGGCGGGGCGGATACGGTGACGGCGCCCGGCGAAACGCCCAAATCGGGCAGCCGGTCGAGCGCGCCGAAATCCCCCGCCGCGGCGCCTGCGACCGCCGCGCCGAGCGAACCGTCGATCGCCGCGCCCAGCAACGCGACATAATCACCCCGGCTGATCTCGACCGCGCCGAGCGAGGCGAGATGAGGCGTCATGAATTGGCAATCGAGCAGGGTGAACCCGCCGACGCGCAACCGCGCCACCAACCAGGCAAGCGCCACTTTTGACGCATCGGTCGCGCGGCTGACCATCGATTCGCCGAAGAACGCCTTGCCGAGCGCGAGGCCGTAGAGACCGCCGACCAATTGATCGCCGTCCCAGCATTCGATCGAATGCGCCCGGCCCTGATAATGAAGCGTGGTGAACACGCTTTCGATTGTCGTGTTGATCCACGTCTCCGGCCGGTCCGCGGCGCTTTCGGCACAGAGAGCGATCATATCCTCGAACGCGGCGTCGGCCGTGACGCGGAACCGGTCCGAGGCGATGACCTTCCGGAGCGATTTCGACAGATGGAAACCGTCGAGCGGCAGGATCGCGCGCTTGCGCGGTTCGACCCAATAGACCCCGGCCGCGTCGCGCGCGTCGGCCATTGGAAAGACGCCGACGGCATAGGCACCCAGAACGAGATGGGGATCGAGAACCTCATAGGACGGCTCCGGAGGCGGCTTCATCGCGCCAGCCGCTTCTCGATCGTCTGCCACAGCGTGGCGAAGGCGCGTGCCGCTGCCGAGCTTCCGGCGAATTGCCCTATCGCCGCGCGGCGATCGCCCATCTGTTCGATGATGCTGGCCATCGGAATCACCGGCCAGTCCGGGTGCGTGGCGATCGCTTCGCCATGCAGCCGCCGGCGGCGATCGACCATGACGTGGACCGGCAGCACCTTGGCCTTGCCCAGCGACGCCGCCATATCGTCGAATGCGCGTTGCGACAGCGGCGAGGGGATGACCGGCACGACGATCAGGTCGGCGGCGCGGATCACTTGTTCGCTGGTTTCGGTCAGGCCGGGTGGGCAATCGAGGATCACCCGATCATAATCCTTGGCCAATGACGCCAACAGCTTTTGCAGCCGCTTCTTCTTGTCGAGTTCGTGGAACAGCAGATCGAGCCCGCGCAGCGACGCGTCCGCGGCGATCACGTCGAGTCTCTCGATCGCGGTTGCACGGGCGAGCTTGCTCGGCTCGACGTCCTTGGTGAACACCGACTGCGCGTCGGCTTTCGATTTTTTTGTCGGGAGCAGAAAACTGCTGGCCGCTTGCGGATCGAGATCCCAGAGCAATGTCCGGCGCGACGACAGCGTGGCGGCGGCCCAGGCCAAATTGACCGCCAGCGTCGTTTTGCCGACGCCGCCTTTCAGGCTGTAGATCGCGATCGTTGCCATGCCCGCTCCCGTTGGGCGATGATCGGCAAGGTGCCCAATCTGGGCAATTGATGCAACAGCGGTCCGCGCCGAAACGCGGACCGCTGGGTTGGAATCAGGCGTCGCACGTCTGGGCAGGCTTGCCCGGCGCGGTCAGCTTGATCGATTTGGGCGTGCCCGACACTTCCCAGCCGCCGTCGGCGACATAGGGCTTGCCGGCTTCGGGCGCCTTCAGCACCACCGGCGCGGCGTCCGCGGGGGACGACACGGTCAGCTGCTTGTTGCCGTCGAAAAAAGTCACGTGCGCCAATGTGTTGTCGCCGTGGCAGCGCATCGAGACCTCGGCCTGGATCGCCGGCGGAAGCTCGAACTTCGGCTTTTCGGCGACCGTCTTGTTTTCGACGCTGGTCGAGTTCTCGACGGTCGTGCTCGTGGTCTTGGATTGACAGGCCGTCAGCGCCAGAAGCGCTACGGCGGTTGCGGGGAGAAGGGGGGTCTTCATAGGCCTGCGGCCTTCGCGCACGCAGCAGCGAAGGTCAAGATGCAACCATTTCGGGCCGTTTCGGGTATGATGCGTTGCAATAAAAGTGTCATTCGTGAAACTCGTCCATGTCGGGAATGCGACCAAACGCAATTTTCGTACCGACGCGATCGATCCGTCCGCCATAAAAAGGCCCGAGCGACACCGCGTGACGGCCGAACTTTTCGTTGAGCCGGTCCATCGCGCGGCTGAGCGCCAGCCCGCGCGTTTCGCGCGCCAGCGGATCGTCGGGGTCGAGATGCTCGAATAGCGATCCTTGCTCGCCGTCGACGGGGACGATCTCGTTGAGCGTCACGCCGATCATCCGCACGCGAAGCGACCCGTGACGCTGCCGCCCTTCTTCGGCCAGCCGCGGGAACAAGGCGTCGAGTGCGGCGAGGACCTGAAAACTGTCCTGGGTCGGCGCCAGGCGGCGACTGGTCTGCCACACGATCTTGTCCTGCTCGAAGCGGACGTGAAGCACCAGCAAGCGCGCCGCATAGCCTTTGCGGCGCAGCCGGCTCGCAGCCTTGAGCGCCAACCGCCGCGCGGTCAGCCGTACCGGCTCGAGCCCGCGCTTGCCAGGCGACAGCACATGGCTGTGCCCGATCGACCGCGTGCGTGTCGCCTTGTCGGGCAAGTCGACGCCATGGAGCAGATACCAGAGTCGATCGCCATTGGTGCCGCCCCAGGCGGTGCCGGCATCGCGCGGGCGGCGCTCGCAATATTGACGGATATCGTTGACCCCATCGCGGGCCAGCCGGCGCTCCATGTTCGCCCCGATTCCCGAAATGTCGCGCAACGCCAGCCCGAACAATCGGTGTGGCAATTGGTCGGCGGTCAACACGATCAGCCCGTCGGGTTTCTGCATGTCGGAGGCGAGCTTGGCGAGAAGCCGGTTCGGCGCGATCCCAACCGACGAGGTCAGGCACTCGCCGACATTGGCGCGAATCCCCGCCTTGATACGCCGCGCTAGCGCCACTGCCTGGTCTGGCGAATTCTCGTTATCGAGCAGGCGGCACGCGACTTCGTCGATCGAACAGACGTGCGTCACGGGGATGTGCTTCCAGATCTCCGCGATCACCGCGTCGTGGAATTCGACATATTTGTCGTGGCGCGCGGGCGCGATCAGCAACTCGCGGCACAGCCTCCTGGCTTCCCACACCGGCGTGCCGGTAGTGATGCCATAGCGCTTGGCTTCGACCGACGCCGCGATCGCGACGGTGGTGTCGGACCCGACCGGCGCGACGATCACCGGCCTACCACGCAAGGCGGGGTCGAGCTGCTGTTCGACGCTGGCGAAATAGGAATTGAGGTCGAGGAACAACCAGCGCAGCGGGCGCGGCGGCAGGGTCAAGTCGACCGACACGCCATATGCGTCGGAGGGGGCAGGGGAGAGCGATTCGGCCAGCGCCATGAGGCGGAACATTATCAGAACATTGGCGCATGAAATAGGTCAGAGATAGGCACGGAGCGCCGTCCAAGCGCCCTGCTTCGCCGCAAGGCCGATCGTGTGGAGCGGGCTGCTCGACGGCAATGCGATCAGGTCATATCGCCGGACGTGCTCCTCCATCAGTCGTCGGCCGATCTTGTATGCGGTGCCGCCGTTGAACGCGATCGCGCGCAATCGAGGCAGCGACGCGGCGAGATGCTCAAGATCGTTGGGCGCATGATCGCGGATCGCGGCGTCGCTGCTGCCGGGGCGAGTGGCGGTCGCGACGACGTCCCACAGGCCGATATGCGAATCGAGGAGCGCCGCGAGCCGGTCCTCATAGTTAAGTTCCGCAAGGTCGCGCCCGATGACGGGGGAGAGCAGTCGCCAGAACTGGTTCTGCGGATGCGCATAATAACGTTGCGCGGCAAGGCTGCGATCGCCGGGCAGGCTGCCGCAGATCAATAACCGCGTTCGCGAGTCGACGACCGGTGGAAAGGAGCGTTTGAGCGTCACGACGCTCATGTAGCGTGCCGCGCCAGGCACGTCCCGCCTTGACCGCGCCGGGCGATCGGGTGACGATCTTCGTCAATAAGGGAGATGGGCATGAAGCGAATGCTGTTGGTGGGCGCGGTCCTGGTCGTGCTGTCGGGATGCGGCGGCGGCCCGACGGCGGTCGGGCAGAAATCGGCCGACTCGATCACCACCACGGCGGTCGGCAATGTCGTCGCGACCGTGCCGAGCCCGACGCCGACGCCCACGGAGAATGCTGCTGCGGCGGCTCCGGATAATGTGGCGGTGCCCGTCGATAGCGTGACGACCAACGACACGTCGGCCAACACCACGGCGAGCAGCGACGCGCAGCAAGAGTGAATCTCAAAACCCCTCTCCCCGGCAGGGCGCATCAGGTCGGTCATGCTCTCGGCATGACTTCTGTCGCTCCAACTTGCTCCCGTCATCCCAGCGAAAGCTGGGGTCTCTGGCGGTGACGCGATGCCGCTTGAGATCCCAGCTTTCGCTGGGATGACGAATTTTGGAAATGGATCGCTTTAAGAACAACGGCTAAATTTGGTTCTCAACCTAGGCGGCACGCCGCCAAGCTACGCTCTCCTTCTTCGTCAGGGGAGAGGAAAAGGTTTTGGGCACCCAACACACAACAAGGAATTGCCTCCCACGCAGCAGCGATTGCTTGCCCGCGCCGCGCGCCGGTTTATCTAGGCACTATGTCCATCACGCCCGACACCCTGTCGCTCATCGGCCATACCCCTCTCGTCCGCCTCAATGGGCCGAGCGAGGCGGCCGGCGCCGAGATTTTCGGCAAATGCGAATTCGCCAATCCCGGCGCGAGCGTGAAGGATCGCGCCGCCTTGTTCATCGTCCAGGATGCCGAGGAGCGCGGGCTGATCGCGCCGGGCGGGACGATCGTCGAGGGGACGGCGGGGAATACCGGTATCGGGCTGGCGCTGGTCGCCAATGCCAAGGGCTACAAGACGATCATCGTCATGCCCGAGACGCAGAGCCGCGAGAAGATGGACACGCTGCACGCGCTCGGCGCCGAACTCGTGCTGGTGCCGGCCGCGCCTTATTCGAACCCCGGCCATTTCGTGCACACCAGCCGGCGCATCGCCGAAGAGACGCCGAACGCGATCTGGGCCAATCAGTTCGACAATATCGCCAATCGCAAGGCCCATATCGTCGGCACCGCCGAGGAAATCTGGGACCAGATGGACGGGCGGATCGACGGGTTCACCTGCGCGGTCGGGACGGGCGGAACGCTGGCGGGCGTGGGGCTCGGCCTCAAGTCGCGCGACGAGAAGGTGACGATCGCGCTCAGCGACCCCCATGGCGCCGCGCTCTATTCCTATTATGCCTGCGGCGAACTCCGCAGCGAAGGATCGTCGGTGGCGGAAGGGATCGGGCAAGCGCGGATCACCGCCAATCTGGAAGGCGCGCCGGTCGACACCCAGTTCCGCATCTCGGACGCCGAGGGATATCATTGGGTCAGGCGCCTGCTCGACGAAGAGGGGCTTTGCCTGGGGCTGTCGTCGGGGATCAATATCGCCGGAGCCGTCGCGCTGGCGAAACAATTGGGCCCGGGCAGCAGGGTCGCAACGATCCTGTGCGACACGGGATTCCGCTACCTTTCAACGCTCTACAACAACGACTGGTTGGCATCCAAGGGATTGGTTCCCGCCTGATGCGATAGACTGTGGCACCAGCAAGGTCGACAAACGCCTCGCGATGCGTTACATAAATGCCACACAAGTATGAAAACACTGGTTCGCGACAACATTCAAACGATGCAGCGGGTGAAGGTCGGCATGATCGGCCTCGCGGCCGTATTGCTGATGATCGGCGTCGCCGCGACCCTGTTCGCGATCGTCAGCCGGGAACGTCCGCTCAGTGCGGTGGGCGCACCCAAGGTCGATGTTGCCGCCAATCTTGCCGCGTCGAACAGCACCGCCCCGATCGATACCGCGACGAGCGAGCCGCTCGCCGAAATGGGCGTTGCTCCGGCGGCATCGCCTACCCCCGATAAGCACTGATCTTCGTGCCCATACCGGGAAGCGATGGGAAATCATCCCAAAGCTGGGCTGAGTCGGCCCGATTCCAACATTTCAAGCCCTTGGCGGTGCCTTCACGGGCCAGAAGGGCAGGTTATGGTTAAAGAAACTTTAACAGTGTTTAGAATAACTTAGCTGTTAGTGGCCAATTTTGGCCCATCAAACACCAAAAATTCCCATTGAATCCCATCCGGTGGCTTGATACGCCAGTCACCGGAAGTGGGGCGTTTTTACCCGTTGATTCTGAGAACGTTGGCGCGAGCGAAGGCTCGTTCCGCGAACGGGAAAGCGCATGTCTGGTTCGGGGCGAACGGTGGCTGGGAGCAGCATCTATACGGGTACGGCACTGCAGCTTGTCGATGACAAGAACCGCGTTTCCATACCTGCCAAGTTCCGCGACGCCGTCATCGACAACACCCCGCCCGAGCGCTTCAAAAAAGGCCCGTTCGTTCTCATGGGCCAGCACCCCGAGGCGAAGTGCCTGATCGCCTACGACCAGGGTTATGTCGACGCCAAGCTGGCCAAGGCGGCCGCGGGCGATAGCGACCCCGCGTTCAACGTCCTGCGCGTCATTGCCGGCGGTGCCGAGGAAGTCGGCTTCGACAGCACGGGTCGCGCCGTCATCATCAACTGGATGAAGGAAGAGGCGGGCATCGCCAAGCACGCTTTCTTCTACGGGTCGCTGACCCATTTCGAGATCTGGGATCCCCACACCCTGCTCGAAGCGACCGACGACCAGGCTGCCCCCGTCCTCAAGCGCATCTGTCGCAACCTCATGCAGGAGAAGGGTCTCCTGTGAGCACGCCCACCCCACATATCCCAGTGCTCATCGATGAGGTGATCGACGCTCTACATCCCACCCCGGGAGAGCGTCATGTCGATGCGACCTTCGGCGCCGGCGGCTACACGGGGGCGATCCTCGCCACGGGGGCAGAGGTAGTCGCGTTCGACCGCGACCCCGATGCGATCGCCGGCGGCCAGGACGTGGTCGCCGCGTCGGACGGGCGGCTCACGCTCGTCGAAGCGCCGTTCTCCGCGCTCGATTCCGAACTCGATGCCCGCGGCCTCGCCCCGGTCGACGGCGTCGTGATGGATATCGGCGTGTCGTCGATGCAGCTCGACCAGGCGGAGCGCGGCTTTTCGTTCCAGGGCGACGGGCCGCTCGACATGCGGATGAGCCAGTCGGGCGAGAGCGCCGCCGATTTCCTCAACAGTGCCGACGAGAGCGACATCGCCGACGTTCTTTACCTTTATGGCGAAGAGCCGCGCTCGCGCCGTGTCGCCCGCGCGATCGTCTCCGCAAGACCCCTTACGCGGACTTCCGAACTCGCGACGGTGGTGCGCAAAGCGCTAGGCCATAAGCCGCACGACAAGAAGGACCCCGCGACGCGGACCTTCCAGGCCGTTCGGATTCATATCAACCGGGAGCTCGGCGAGCTGGCCGATGGTCTCGCCGCGGCAGAGCGTGTGCTCAAGCCCGGCGGGCGGCTGGCCGTGGTGACCTTCCACAGCCTGGAGGATCGGCTGGTGAAGCATTTCCTGCGCGAACGGAGCGGCGCGATGCCGTCCGGCTCACGCCATTTGCCGCCCCAGGCCGCCCCGGCTGAGGCGACATTCGAAACGATCGGGCGCGCGGTGCGCCCCAGTGACGCCGAGCTGGCGCGGAACCCGCGTGCTCGTTCGGCGACCTTGCGTGTGGCCAGGCGGACCGCGTCGGCGGCCTGGGTTGCGGGAGAAGTGTGATGGTTGTGGCGCATCGGTTTCGTTGGTTCGGCTGGTTCGTGCTCTGTGTGAGCGTGATCCTCGGCTGTTATCTCATGTCATCGCGCGTGGCGGCGGAGCGCAACAAGCTCGCGGCGATCGAATCCTCGATCGCTCGGACGCAGCGCGACATCACCGCGCTCGAAACCGAATTCGACACCCGCGCCAGCTTCGCACAGCTGCAGCGTTGGAACGGCGACACGCTCAAGCTGTCGGCGCCGACCGCCGCGCAATATATCCGTAGCGACGCCGAACTCGCCCAGGTCGATCTCGGCGCGCCGACGCCGACCGCGGATCCGCGGATCCAGACGGCGTCGGCGGTCATTCCGAGCGCGCCGATCCTGCCGACGGACGCTCAGGTAGCCGCCACCCCGACCGCGCCGGCCAAGATGAAGGCGGCGGTCGCGATGGTTTCAGCTCCGGTTGGCGCGAAGCTCGAGCCGGCAGCGGCCAAAACGGCGATCAAGTCGAAGCCGTCGACCGTGGCGTTGCTCGACCGCAAGCTGCTCAGCGACGCAACCCTGGGTTCGCTGTCGCGCGGCGCGCGTCGGGAGGATGGCGCGCGATGAGTGATCTGCTCGCACGACCCATCGCGCCGCGTCGTCTTGCCGACGAACGCGCGCTGGTCCGTGCGACCGCGCAAAAGCGGTTGATGATCATGATGCTGCTCTATGGAGCGGCGATCGGGGTCGTCGTCGCCAAGCTCGGCTTTTTCGCGTTCTCGGCGGGGGCGGCGAACGCGTCGACGATGGCCGACCGCGCGATCCGCGGCGATATCGTGGATCGCAACGGCGAGCCATTGGCGCGCACGATCGACGCCTGGGCGATCGGCGTCCACCCCGAACAGATCCTGGGTGATCGCCGCGAGATCGCGCAGCGCCTGGCCAATATCCTGGGGCTCGACGAGAGTCAGACCTACGCCAAGCTGCAGGGCACGAGGTTCACCTATATCGAACGCGACGCCTCGGCGTCGCTCGTCACCGAAGTCAATGCGATCGGCGAACCGGCGATCGTGTTCGAACGCCAGCAGCAGCGTCTCTACCCGCAGTCCGAGCTGGCCGCGCAAGTGCTCGGGTTCCTCGACGTCAACAACAAGGGCGCGAGCGGGATGGAGCGCGCGCTCGATCAGCGGCTGACCTCGGCCGACACCGCCGCCAAGCCGGTTGCGCTGTCGATCGACGCGCGTGCGCAATCGGCGCTGGAGAACGAACTCGGCCAACAGGTCACCAATCTAAAGGCCAAGGGTGGGGCGGGCGTGGTGCTCGACGTCCGCACCGGCGAAATCATGGCGCTGGCGTCCTTCCCCACATTCAACCCCAACAATCCCGGCGCGGCCCCGAAGCCGGCGGTGACCGAAGACGGCAAGCAACTGCCCGGGCCGTTCTTCAACCGCGTCACCAGCGCCGCCTACGAACTCGGGTCGACCTTCAAGCCGATCACCATGGCGGCGGCGATCGACAGCGGCACCGTCACCTCGATGGCTAAGAAGTTCGATGCGACGCAGCCGCTGCAGATCGACGGGTTCAAGATCCATGACCATGATGGCGAGGGCCGCTGGCTCGACATCCCCGAGACGCTGATCCATTCGTCGAACATCGCCACCGCGCGGATCGCTGACGAACTCGGCGGCGACAAATTGTCGGCGATGTTCCGATCGATGGGCTTCGACAAGCCGATGCCGTTCGAACTGCCGGCGCGTGGTCGCACGCTATTCCCGCAGAAATTCAGCCGCGTGACGACGATGACTGCGGGCTTCGGACATGGCGTCGCGGTGACGCCGCTGCACTTGGCCGCGGCCTATGCCGCCTTGGTCAATGGCGGCGTATGGCGCCCAGTGACGATGATGAAGGTCCAGCCCGGTGCCGATGTTCCGGGGCGCCGGGTGATCAGCGAACAGACCAGCTATCGGATTCGCCAGCTGCTTCGTCTCGTGGTTACCCAGGGGACCGGCCGGACCGCCGATGCGCCCGGCTTCCGCGTTGGCGGCAAGACCGGCACCGCCGAAGTCGCGACGGGCGGCGGATATTCGAAGAAAGCGAACGTCTCGACCTTTGCGGCGGCTTTCCCAATGGATGCGCCGCGCTATGTGGTGATCGTGATGCTCGATTCGCCTCAAGGAGCCGTCAGGACCGCGGCCTATACCGCCGCGCCGGTGGTCGACCGCTTCATTCTGCGCGCCGGTCCCATGCTGGGCGTGATGCCCGACCCTTCGCGTGACATCAACGTGAACGAGTTGCTGCCGCTGATCTGGCATCGACCTGGGGAAAAGACGCAGACCATGGCGGATCCCGAATGAAACTCGGCGAGCTGGTGACGGGCGGGGGCGACGCCAGCGTCACCGGCTTCGCGATCGACCATCGCAAGGTCGCGCCTGGCACGATCTTCGGCGCGTTCGAGGGCACCCGCGTCAACGGTGAGGACTTCATCCCGGCGGCGGTCGCGGCGGGCGCAATCGCCGTGGTCGCGCGTCCCGGCGTCACCGTCGATGGGGCGTTGCATATCGCGTCCGACAATCCGCGCCAGGCTTTCGCGCATCTCGCTGCTTTATTCTTCGCGCCCTTCCCCGAAACGATAGTCGCGGTCACCGGTACCAACGGCAAGACCTCGACCGTGGAGATGACGCGCCAATTGTGGCGGATGGCGGGGCACCATGCCGCGTCGATCGGTACGCTCGGCGTGACGACGTCTGACGACAGCATCTCGACCGGCCTGACCACGCCCGACGTCGTCACCTTTCTGTCGAACGTCGCGGGGCTCGCACGCGAGGGCGTCACCCATGTCGCGTTCGAAGCCTCGAGCCACGGCCTGTCGCAATATCGCACCGAAGGGCTGAAAGTAACCGCCGCGGCATTCACCAATCTCAGCCGCGATCACCTCGATTATCATGGCGACATGGCCGCTTATCTGACGGCGAAGCTCAGGCTGTTTTCGGAAGTGCTCGATCCGGACGGTACCGCCGTCGTTTGGGCCGACGATCCGCAGGCCGCGCGCGTCGTCGATCTCGCCCATGCGCGGCGCCAACGTATCCTCTCGGTCGGCGAACGCGGCGGCGCGCTTCGGCTGGTCAGTCGCGACCCGACCTTGCTCGGCCAGGGCCTGGTGATCGAAGCCGAGGATCGCGAGCTGAAGGTCACATTGCCGTTGATCGGCGCCTATCAGGCGGCCAATGCGCTGACCGCGGCGGGCCTGGTGATCGCGACGGGGGGCGATGTTGCTCAGACCATCGCCAATCTCGCGCGGCTTCAGCCGGTGCGCGGGCGGCTCGAACGCGCGGTGATCACGCGAACCGGTGCGCCGGTCTATGTCGACTATGCCCATACCCCCGACGCGCTGGAGGCGGCGATCGACGCGCTCAAGCCGCACACCGCCGGGCGGCTGATCGTCGTGTTCGGCGCCGGCGGCGACCGCGACCATGGCAAGCGCGAACTGATGGGAGAGATTGCCGTGCGGTACGGCGACCTGGTCATCGTCACCGACGACAATCCCCGCAGCGAAGCCCCAGCCGCGATCCGCGCGGAAGTGCTCAAGGGAGCGCCCGGCGCGATCGAGATCGGCGATCGTCGATCGGCCATCGCTTATGCCGTAGGGCAAGCGGGTGCCGAGGACATCGTGCTGATCGCCGGAAAAGGGCATGAACAGGGCCAGATTGTCGGCGACCTGGTGCTGCCATTCGACGACGTGAGTGTAGCGCGCGAGGAGGCGGCGGCGTGACGCGTGGCCAAAACCGGGCTCGCCGGTTAGAGGAGGGGATGCTTGCCACTTTACTCGCAATCCCCCTCTCTCGATCGCACCGTTCGGCCGGAGGAGCGCAATGACGCTCTGGACATCGGCCGACATCGCGACAGCCACCAGCGGCGCCGCTTCGGCGGCGTTCGACGTTTCTGGCGTCACGTTCGATTCGCGTGAAGTGGGGCAGGGCGACCTGTTCATCGCGCTGACCGGCGAAACCACCGACGGCCACAAATTCCTCGACCAGGCGTTCGATCGTGGCGCCGCGGGCGCGATCGTCAGCCAGGATACGCCACATCCCAATGTCCTTGTGTCGGACACGTTCGCGGCGCTCGAGGCATTGGCCAAGGCATCGCGCGCCAGAACGTCCGCGCGGATCGTCGGGGTGACCGGATCGGCGGGCAAGACCGGCACCAAGGAGGCGCTGTTCGCCGCGCTCGACCGCTCGCCCGCCAAATCGGCGCATCGCTCGGTCAAGAGCTACAACAATCATACCGGCGTCCCGCTCAGCCTGGCGCGGATGCCGGCCGAGGTCGATTACGGCGTGTTCGAGATGGGGATGAACCATCCCGGCGAGCTCGCGCATCTGACGACCCTGGTGCGGCCGCACGTCGCGATCGTCACCGCGATCGCGCCGGCGCATGCGGCCTTCTTCCCCGACGAAAGCGCGATCGCCGACGCCAAGGGCGAGATTTTCCGGGGCCTCGAACCGGACGGCGTGGCGATCATCCCCTATGACAGCCCGCATCGCGAGCGCCTTGCCGCCGCCGCCGCGCCCCATGCCGCGCGCACGGTTACTTTCGGGCTCGACGACGGTGCCGATGTCCGCGCGATCGAAACGGCCAAAGCGGCCAATGGCGGCACCTTCGTCACCGCTAGGGTCGGTGAGCGCGAGGTCAGCTTCACCGTCTCGCAAGCCGGCAAGCATTGGGTATCCAATTCGCTGGCCGTGCTGGCCGCGGTCGACGCGGTCGGAGGCGATCTGGCGCTGGCCGGGCTGGCGCTCGCCGATCTCGGAGGGCTGGCCGGACGCGGTGCGCGCTTCTCGGTCGAGGTCAAAGGCGGCCGCGCGCTGGTGACCGACGAGGCGTACAATGCCAATCCGGCATCGATGCGCGTGACGCTCGCCGTGCTCGGCGAAGAAGCGGCGACGCGCAAGATCGCGGTGTTGGGCGAAATGCGCGAACTCGGCGACAAGTCCGACGACTATCACGCCGCGCTGGCCGGTCCGGTTCGTGACGCTGGCGTCCAACTGGTCATTCTCGTCGGCGAAAAGATGGAGCCGCTCGCCGAAGCGCTTGAGGGCCAGGTCGAAATCGTCCATGTGCCCGACGCCGCCGCCGCGCGCGACCGCCTGATGGCGACACTCGAAGCGGGCGACGCGGTTCTCATCAAGGGTTCGAACGGGGTCGGGTTGGCTGCGGTGGTCGCAGCGCTCGCCAGCGGGAAACTATAATGCTGTATTGGATCGCCCAGGCGCTGGGTTTCCCGCACGTTCTCAACCTGGTCCGCTACCAGACCTTCCGCTCGGGTGCGGCGGTGGCGACCGCATTGCTGATCGGCCTGATCATCGGGCCACGCTTCATCGGCTGGCTGCGTGTCCGTCAGGGCAAGGGGCAGCCGATCCGCGCCGACGGCCCGCAATCGCACCTCGCCAAGCGCGGTACGCCGACGATGGGCGGGCTGATGATCCTGACCAGTATGGCGATCTCGATCCTGATCTGGATGGACCTGACCAATCCCTATGTCTGGGCGTGCCTGTTCGTCACCCTGGGGTTCGGTACGATCGGCTTCCTCGACGATTACGACAAGGTGCGCAAAGCGAGCACCGCCGGCGTCTCGGGCAAGGTGCGCCTGCTCGGCGAATTCGCCGTCGCCGGCATCGCCAGCGCGATCATCGTCCACACCAATACCGCCAACGGCACGCACCTCTATCTGCCGTTCTTCAACTCGGTGGTGATCGATCTCGGCTGGTTCTACGTCGTGTTCGCCGCCTTCACGATCGTCGCGTTCGGCAATGCCGTGAATCTGACCGACGGCCTGGACGGGCTCGCGACCATGCCGGTGATCATCGCCAGCGTCGCCTTCATGCTGATCGTCTATCTCGCGGGTAACGCCAAATTCGCCGATTATCTCGGCATCCCGCACATTCCGCGTGTCGGCGACCTCGCGATCTTCTGCGGGGCGATGATCGGGGCAGGGCTCGCTTTCCTGTGGTTCAACGCCCCCCCGGCGGCGGTCTTCATGGGCGATACCGGCAGCCTCGCTTTGGGCGGCGCGCTCGGCGCGATCGCGGTTACCGCGCATCACGAGATCGTGCTCGGGATCATCGGCGGACTGTTCGTGGTCGAGGCGATGAGCGTCATCATTCAGGTGTTCGTCTACAAGCGCACCGGCAAGCGCGTGTTCCGGATGGCGCCGATCCACCACCATTTCGAACAACTCGGCTGGCCCGAATCGACCGTCGTGATCCGCTTCTGGATCGTGGCGCTGGTGCTCGCGCTGGCCGGTCTGTCGACGCTGAAGCTGCGGTGATCACCAGTCCGTCCTGGCGCGGCGAACGCTATGCGGTGCTCGGGCTGGCACGCTCGGGCCAGGCGACCGTGCGCGCCTTGCTGGCGTCGGGTGCGAAGGTCGTCGCGTGGGATAAGGACGAGACGAAGAGAGATGCCGCTATAGCCCCTCCCCTTCAGGGGAGGGGTTGGGGTGGGGCCTCTCCACCGGCGATGGGCTTGGGGCACGGCCCCACCCCCAACCCCTCCCCTGAAGGGGAGGGGCTTTTGAGTTTTGCCGATCCGGTCGAGATCGACCTGACCGGCTTCGCCGGCGTCGTCGTGTCGCCAGGGGTGCCGCTCAACCGCCATCCGATCGCAGCCAAGGCGCGCGCGGCAGGCGTGCCCGTGATTGGCGATATCGAGTTGTTCGCCCAGGCGCGCGACTATCTGCCGTCGCACCGTGTCGTCGGCATCACCGGGACCAACGGCAAATCGACCACCACCGCGCTGATCCACCACATCCTGGAGACCGCCGGTATTCCCGCCCGTCTCGGCGGCAATATCGGCCTGCCGATCCTCGGCGAGGAGCCGCTGCCGGTTGGCGGCGTCTATGTGCTCGAACTGTCGAGCTACCAGATCGACCTGACCTCCACGCTCGATTGCGATGTCGCGGTCCTGCTCAACATCACGCCCGACCATCTCGACCGCTACGATGGCTTCGATGCCTATGCCGCCTCCAAGGCGCGGCTGTTCGCGATGCAGTCGAAGGATCACGACGCGGTGATCGGGATCGGCGACGACGCTACCGCCAAGATCGCGCGTAGCCTGTCGGCGCGTGGCGAGCATCTGTTCAAGATCGCCCCGGGCGTGTGCATGGACCAGTCGCGCTGGCCGTCGCTACAAGGCCCGCACAATGCGCAGAACGCGCTCGCCGCGATCACCGCCTGCCAGGCGCTCGGCGTCGCGGAGTCGGCGATCGATGCCGGGCTCGAAAGCTTCAAGGGCCTGCCGCACCGCATGGAACGCGTCGGCACGGTCGACGGCGTCGCCTATGTCAACGACAGCAAGGCGACCAATCCGGACTCGACCGCGCCCGCGCTGGCAGCCTTCGACGGCATCCACTGGATCCTCGGCGGTCAGGCCAAGACCAAGGACCTCGACGCCTGCCGCCCCTCGTTCGGGCATGTCCGCGCCGCTTATACGATCGGCGAAGCCGGGCCGATGTTCCTCGATCTGCTCAAGAACGACATCCCGACCGTTTATGCGGAAACGCTCGCGCATGCGGTCGAACTGTGCCGCGCCGCCGCCAAGCCCGGCGAGACCGTCTTGCTGTCGCCGGCTTGCGCCTCGTTCGATCAGTTTCGCGATTACGAGGATCGCGGCGACACGTTTCGCGGATTGGTCGAGTCGCTGGCATGAACTCGCGGCCCGCCAAGGACGGATTCCTGACCCGGGTCGCGCGACGCGGCGGGCGATCGGACCGCTCGCCGCTCGGCGCGTGGTTCTGGGATATCGACTGGGTGCTGCTGATCCTGACCCTGTTCCTGATGGCGATTGGGCTGGTCGCGGTTGCCGCGGCGTCCCCCGCGTCGGCACAGCGTTATTCGGACGCCACGCACCATATGCCGGCGCTCTATTATTTCTGGCGCCAGGTGATGTGGGTCGCGGTGTCGCTGCCGGTGCTGTTCATCGTCTCGATGTTGCCGACCGAAAGCGCGCGGCGGATGGCGTTGATCGGCTGCGCGGGCTTCCTGGTCATGCTGATGCTGGTGCCGCTGATCGGCGTCCAGGTGAACGGCGCGCGGCGTTGGCTCGGCGTCGGCGTCGCGCAATTCCAGCCGTCCGAATTTCTCAAGCCATGTTTCATCGTCGCCGTCGCGTGGCTGTTGTCGCTCAAGAACAAGGAGCAGGGATTGTCGGCCGGCGTGCTCGCCGCACTGACCGGCGGACTGACCGCTTTGGTCGCCGCGTTGCTGATGTTGCAGCCCGATTTCGGCCAGACGGTGGTGTTCTGCGCGGTGTGGCTCGCCTTGCTGCTGATCTCGGGGATTTCGGCGCGCGTGATCGGGGCGCTGTTCGGGGCGGCATTTGTCGGCGTGATCTCGGCCTACCTCTTCTATTCGACCGCGCGCACGCGCATCGACGCCTTCCTGTTCCCGGATTCGACCGACGCCGCCGACCATTTCCAGGTCAATGCCGCGCGTGCGACGCTGACCGCGGGCGGATGGTTCGGCACCGGTCCCGGCGGGGGACAGATGAAGTTCCGTTTGCCCGAAGCGCATACCGATTATGTCTTCTCGGTGATCGGCGAGGAATTCGGACTGGTTTCCTGCGCGATCGTGGCGGTGATCTTCCTCGCGATCGTCGTGCGCGTGTTCGTCAAATTGCTGGATGAGCAGGAAGAATTTCGTGTGTTGGCGGCGTCCGGCCTTGCCATCCAGTTCGGATTGCAGGCGCTGATCTCGATGGCGGTGAATACCGGGCTGGCGCCGTCCAAGGGTATGACGATGCCGTTCATCAGCTATGGCGGTTCGTCGATGATCGCGCTGTCGATCGGCATGGGGTTGCTGCTTGCGTTTACGCGCCGGAACCCGTTTGTGAGTCGCTCACCCTATGTCGTTAAATGGAGCGGCGAATGACGAGAGTGCGGCAATTCGTTCTGGCCGCAGGCGGGACCGGTGGGCACATGGTGCCGGCCGCGGCGCTGGCCGCCGAGTTGAAGAAACGCGGACACAAGGTCGATCTGATCAGCGATGAGCGCGGCGTGCGCTTTCCCGGCCTGTTCGACGGGATCGAGACGCACGTACTGCCCGCCGGCCGCATGCAGGGCGGGCCGATCGGCTGGTACCGCGCGGGCCGTGCGATGCTCGAAGGGCGCAGGCTGGCGATCGACCTGTTCGAGAAGATCAAGCCGGCCGCGGTGATCGGCTTCGGCGGCTATCCGGCGTTGCCGGCGCTGCTCGCCGGGTTCAACCAGAAGGTGCCGACCGCGGTGCACGAGCAGAATGCCGTGCTCGGCCGGGTCAACCGGCTGGTGGCGGGGCGGGTCGATGCCATCGCCACGTCCTATGCCAAGGTCGACCGGCTCGCCGACAAATATCGCGGCAAGGCGCACCTGACCGGCAATCCGGTGCGCGAGGACGTGCTGGCGCTGCGCGACAAGCCTTATCCGCTGATCGAGGAAGACAGCATCTTCCGCGTGCTCGTCACCGGCGGCAGCCAGGGCGCGAGCATCCTGAGCAGCGTCGTGCCCGACGGGCTGTCGATGCTCCCGGTCAATTTCCGCCGCCGGCTTCAGGTCACCCACCAGGCGCGGGTCGAGGATATCGAGAAGGCGCGGGCGAAATATGCCGAGCTGTCGATTGCCGCCGACCTCGCCACCTATCTGCCCGATTTGCCCGAACATCTTGCCTGGGCGCATCTGGTGATCGCGCGCGCGGGCGCGTCGACCATCGCCGAACTGACGGCGGCGGGACGCCCGGCGATCCTGGTGCCACTGCCGAGCGCGACCGACGATCACCAGACAGAGAATGCGCGCGAGATTTCGGAAGCGGGCGGTGCGCGGACGATCCCGCAGAGCCAGTTCACCCCGGTCGAACTCGCCAAGCAGATGCAGAAGCTCGGGCTCGATCCCGCCGCACTGCAAAATGCCGCGGCGCGCGCCAAATCGTGCGGCCATCCCAACGCGGCACGCGACCTCGCCGATCTGGTTGAGGGACTCGATCATCCTCCCGCCGACATTCCCGTAGGCAAAGTTCAAACCGCCGCTCCCGGCGGAGAGGCAGCAGCATTCGCATGACCGGGTTGAAGACCGATATTGGCGCCATCCATTTCGTCGGCATCGGCGGGATCGGCATGTCCGGCATTGCCGAGGTGATGCACAATCTCGGCTACAAGGTGCAGGGTTCGGACGTCGCTGAGGGCTATGTCGTGCAAGGGCTGCGCGACAAGGGCATCGAGGTGAAGATCGGCCATGCCGCCGACAATCTCGGCGATGCCGCTGTCGTGGTCGTCTCGACCGCGATCAAGCGCGCCAACCCCGAGGTTGAGTGTGCGCTCGAACGCCGCATCCCGGTGGTGCGCCGCGCCGAGATGCTCGCCGAGCTGATGCGCCTCAAATCGACCGTCGCGGTCGCCGGCACACACGGCAAGACCACGACAACCTCGATGGTCGCCGCGTTGCTCGACGCCGGCGGGATCGATCCGACGGTGATCAACGGCGGCATCATCAACAGTTATGGCTCGAACGCGCGCCTCGGCGACAGCGAGTGGATGGTGGTCGAAGCCGATGAGAGCGACGGCAGTTTCCTGCGGCTCGACGGCACGCTGGCGGTCGTCACCAATATCGATCCCGAGCATCTCGACCATTATGGCAGTTTCGACGCGATCAAGGACGCGTTCGTCCAGTTCATCGAGAATGTGCCCTTCTATGGCGCGGCCTTCCTGTGCCTCGATCATCCCGAAGTGCAAGCGGTGCTGCCGCGCGTGCGCGACCGCCGCATCGTCACCTACGGCTTCTCGACCCAGGCCGATATCCGCGGCGTCAATGTGACCCCGATCCCCGGCGGCAACCGGTTCGAGGCGATTATCCGCGGCCGTGACGGCACGACGCGCTCCATCGAGCATATCGAACTGCCGATGCCTGGCCGCCACAACGTCCAGAACGCACTGTCGGCGATCGGCGTCGCGCTCGAGCTTGGCGTCGATGACGCGACGATCCAGCAGGGCTTCGCCAAGTTCGGCGGGGTCAAGCGCCGCTTCACCAAGGTCGGCGAGGTCAATGGTGCGGTGGTGATCGACGATTACGGCCACCATCCGGTCGAGATCCGCGCAGTCCTGTCGGCGGCGCGGGAAGGCGTTGCCAACCGCGTCATCGCCGTGGTCCAGCCGCACCGCTACACTCGCCTCGGCAATCTGATGGAGGACTTCCAGCAGGCGTTCAACGACGCCGATATGGTTTATGTCACGCCGGTTTATGCCGCGGGCGAGCAGCCGATCGAGGGTGTCGACGCGCAGGCGTTGGTCGATGGCTTGAAGCGCCGTGGCCACCGCGCGGCGGCGACGATCGGTTCGGCGGAAGAACTGGCGAGCGAACTCGCGGGCGTCGTGCAGCCGGGCGACATGATCGTGTGCCTGGGCGCGGGCGACATCACGAAATGGGCGGCGGGTCTCGCCGACGGGATAGAGGCGGCGCGGTGACGGTCTGCTACGCCTTGCCTCCGGTTCGCGGAAAACTGACCCAGCGCGCGCCGCTGGCGCCTTTGGTCTGGTTCAAGAGCGGCGGCGCGGCCGAATATCTGTTCGAGCCGGCGGACGTCGAAGACCTTGCCACGTTTCTCTACGCGCTCGATCCGTCGGTACCGGTGATGGGGCTCGGCCTGGGCTCGAACCTGATCGTCCGCGATGGTGGCGTACCCGGCGTGGTGGTGCGGCTGGGCAAAACGTTCGCTAAGGTCGAGCGGCTCGACGCCACCACTTTGCGCTGCGGCGGCGGCGCCAGCGGGATCCTCGTGTCGTCGAGCGCGCGAGACGCCGGGATCGCCGGCCTCGAATTCATGCGCTCCATCCCGGGCACGGTCGGCGGCTTCGTTCGCATGAATGGCGGCGCTTATGGCCGCGAGGTCAAGGACGTCCTGGTCGAGGCCGAGGTGGTGCTGCGTTCGGGCGAGCGCCGGACGCTTGCGCTCACCGATCTCGGCTACACCTATCGCCACAGCGATTTGCCCGCGGGCGCGATCGTGGTCGGCGCGATCTTCCGCGGCCATCCGGGCGAGCCATCCGCGATCCAGGCCGAAATGGACCGCATCGCCGCTGCACGCGAGGAATCGCAGCCGCTGCGCAGCCGCACCGGGGGCTCGACCTTCAAGAATCCCGAAGGCCATAAGGCCTGGCAATTGGTCGATCAGGCGGGGTGTCGAGGCCTTCGCAAGGGCGGCGCGCAAGTGTCGGAGAAGCATTGCAATTTCCTGCTCAACCTGGGTGACGCGACGAGCGCGGACATCGAGGGGTTGGGCGAAGAGGTGCGCAAGAAGGTGAAGGCGAAGTCGGGCGTGATGCTGGAATGGGAAATTCAGCGGGTGGGGGTGGCGAAGTGACTCTCCACGTCGCGGTCCTGATGGGTGGCTGGTCGGCCGAGCGCGAAGTGTCGCTGATGTCGGGCAAGGGCATCGCCGAGGCGCTGGAGTCGCTCGGCCATCGCGTGACGCGGATCGATATGGACCGCGACGTCGCGACGAAGCTTACCGACGCGAAGCCCGACATCGTGTTCAACGCGCTTCACGGCACGCCCGGCGAGGATGGCTCGGTCCAGGGCATGCTCGACCTGATGGGCCTCAAATACACCCATTCGGGCATGGTCACCTCGGTCATCGCGATCGACAAGGTGCTGACCAAGCAGGCGCTGGTACCGCACGGCATTCCCATGCCCGGCGGACGGATCGTCAAGTCGGCAGAAGTATTCGAGGGCGATCCGCTCAAGCGGCCCTATGTGCTGAAACCGGTCAACGAAGGCTCGTCGGTCGGCGTCGCGATCGTCACCGACGACGGCAATTACGGCAATCCGATCGGCCGCGACGTTGCCGGTCCCTGGCAGGAATTCGAGGAACTGCTCGCCGAGCCCTATGTCCGCGGCCGCGAGCTGACCACCGCGATCCTTGGTGGCCGCGCGCTCGGCGTGACCGAGCTCAAGCCCAAATCGGGCTGGTACGATTACGACGCCAAATATACCGACGGCATGACCGAGCATGTTTTCCCGGCTCAGATTCCCGACGCGATCACCGAGGCGTGCAAGCGGCTCGCGCTCGAGGCGCACCATCTGCTCGGCTGCAGGGGCGCGTCGCGCTCCGACTTCCGCTGGGACGATGAGCGCGGCGAGGACGGATTGTTCCTGCTCGAGGTCAACACCCAGCCCGGCATGACTCCCTTGAGCCTGGTGCCCGAACAGGCGAGACATCTCGGCATCTCCTATCCGGAGCTGGTGCAGATGATCATCGACGAGGCGCTGGCATGAGCCGTGCCCCCCTCAAGAACGGGAGGCCCACCGCACGCCGGCCCTCGGCCAAGCGCAAGCAGAAGAAGCCCTCGATCGTCGACCGTATTCTCGATTGGCTGCCGATCAGCCAGCACACGTTGCAGCGCATCGCGACCTGGTCGATCTTCGCGCTCGCGGTCGGTGCGGCGCTGGTCGTCGCGCAAATCTTCGGCATTCCCGGCGCGGTCGGCACGGCGGTCGCCGAACAGGCGGGCAATGCCGGCTTCCGGGTCGAGCAGATCGAGATTCGCGGCGTCAAGCGGATGGACCAGATGACGGTCTATGCCGTCGCGCTCGAACAGAAATCGCGCGCCATGCCGCTGGTCGACCTCAACCAGATCCGCGACAAGTTGCTGCAATATGGCTGGGTGCAGGATGCCCATGTCTCGCGGCGCCTACCCGACACCTTGCTGATCCGGATCGTCGAGCGCACGCCGGCGGCGGTATGGCAGAATCAGGGGACGCTGAGCCTGATCGATCGCGACGGAGTCTATCTGGAGCCGGTGTCGGCGGACGCGATGCCCGATTTGCCGCTGGTGATCGGCCCCGGCGCCGATCGCCAGGAGCCGGCCTATCAGACGCTGATGACGACCGCGCCCGCGCTCAAACCCAAGGTGCGTGCCGCGACCTGGGTCGGCAACCGCCGCTGGGACCTGTTGTTCGACACCGGAGAGACTTTGTCGCTGCCCGAGGGAAGCGATGAGGCTGCCCGGGCGCTCCGGTTGTTTGCGGAGAGGGATGGTACGCTTCGACTTTTGGGTAAAGGATGGTTAAAGTTCGACATGCGCGACCCGGATCGAATGGTGGCGCGCAAGCCCGACGGATCGAGTCGGATTGGGGTTCCGACCAGTTCGAAGGGCAATATGTCGACGCCGGCGCCGGCGTCGACGGATCGCGCGGCGTCGCGCGACCAGGTTTGAGTGGGGGAATAGAGTTATGGCCAAGACACCGCCGGAGGGGCTGATCACAGCACTCGATATCGGGTCGTCCAAGGTTTCCGCGATGATCGCGCAGAAAGGCAGCGGCGGCGAGCTGATCGTGCTCGGCACCGGTCAGCGCGAAAGCCGCGGCGTGCGGCGCGGCTGCATCGCCGACATGGCGGCGACCGAAGTCGCGGTACGCGAAGCGGTCGAACAGGCTGAGCGTATCGCCCAGACCAATATCGAGAATGTCTGGGTCGGTTTTTCCGCCGGCGGGCTGGTCAGCGACGTCGCCTCGATCGAGTTCGAGATGGGCGGGCACCGGATCGAACAGACCGATATCGACGCGCTGCTGCGCGCCGGGCGGGAATCGATCGATCCCGCGGGCCGCATGGTGCTCCACGCTCAGCCCGCGCTCTACACGCTGGACGGCATTACCGGGGTCAAGAATCCGCTCGGCCTGCATGCCGACCGGATGGGCGTCCATATCCATGTCGTCGCCGCCGACGGATCGCCGGTACGAAATATCGGCCTGTGCGTCGCCAAGTCGCATTTGGAGGTGAAGTCGATCATCGCCGCGCCGGTTGCAACCGGGCTTGCCTGCCTGAGCGCCGAGGAACGCGAATTGGGCACCGCGCTGGTCGAGATGGGCGCCGGGATCACCAACGTGTCGCTGTTCGCCGGCGGCATGCTGGTCGGCCTGGTCACCGTGCCGATGGGCGCCAGCGATATCACCGACGACATCGCCTCGACCTTCGGCGCCAGCCGTGCCCAGGCCGAGCGGATGAAGTGCTTCCACGGTTGCGCCAATGCGACGCCGCGCGACAATCACGAGATGCTCGAGATCGCGCCGCTCAGCGACGACGGCGCGGGCGAGGGGCCGCGCATCACCAAGGCGCAGCTGATCGCGGTGATCCGCCAGCGGCTCGAACTGCTGATGGGAGAGATCGGCAAGGCGCTGACCGCGATGAAGTTCGACGGCAATGTCGGGCGTCAGGTCGTGCTGACCGGCGGCGGTGCCGAGCTCAAGGGTATCGCCGATTATGCGCAATCCGCGCTCGGCCGGTCGGTTCGGGTCGGGCGGCCGCGCGGGCTTGCCGGCCTGCCCGACGCGCATTCGGGACCCGCGTTCGCGACCCTGGCGGGGCTTGTCCACCATGCCGCGACCGACCCGATCGACCTCAGGTCATTGGCATCGGGCGAGCATCAGATGGTGCACCGTCCGTCGCCGATATCGATCTTCCGTCGCCTGATCAGAACGGCTCGGGCGAATTATTAAAGAAATGCGTCATCGACCCCCATTTGTAGTGGATAGTAAGTGGGCGATGGTGCAAGAAGTTGTGGGCATAAGGTGTTCCGGGGGGCGGAGCATGTCGGAGAACGCGTAATGGTTGAATTTCTTCCTCCGGATGTAGACGAACTGACTCCGCGCATCGCGGTGATCGGGGTCGGCGGTGCAGGGGGCAACGCCATCGCCAACATGATGAAGAACGACGTGCAAGGCGTCGACTTCCTCGTGGCGAACACCGATGCGCAGGCGCTCAAGCAGAGCCAGGCGGGACAGAAGATCCAGCTCGGCGTGCGGATCACACAGGGTCTCGGCGCGGGGGCGCGGCCGGAAATCGGGCGTGCCGCGGCGGAGGAAGCGATCGACAGCGTCGCCAAGACGCTGGAAGGCGCGCATATGTGCTTCATCGCCGCCGGCATGGGCGGCGGTACCGGTACGGGTGCCGCTCCGGTCATCGCCAAGGCGGCGCGCGACATGGGCATCCTGACCGTCGGCGTGGTGACCAAGCCGTTCGCGTTCGAGGGCAACCGCCGCGCCAAGGCGGCCGAAGCCGGTATCGAGGAACTGCAGAAGTACGTCGATACGCTGATCGTCATCCCGAACCAGAATCTGTTCCTGGTCGCCAACGCCAACACCACGTTCAAACAGGCCTTCGAAATGGCCGACGAAGTGCTGCAGCAGGGCGTGCGCGGGATCACCGACCTGATGGTCATGCCCGGCCTGATCAACCTCGACTTCGCCGACGTCCGTTCGGTGATGCAGGAGATGGGCAAGGCGATGATGGGCACCGGCGAGGCCGAGGGCGACAATCGCGCCATCGAAGCCGCGTCCAAGGCGATCGCAAATCCGCTGCTCGACGGCGTCAGCATGAAGGGCGCCAAGGGCGTCATCGTCTCGATCACCGGCGGCGAGGATATGCGCCTGCTCGAAGTCGACGAAGCGGCCAATCATATCCGCGAACTGGTCGACGAAGACGCCAACATCATCTGGGGTTCGGCGTTCAATCCCGACCTGGAAGGCAAGATCCGCGTGTCGGTCGTCGCCACCGGGATCGAGGCCGACAGCGCCGCCGTGGCTGCCGCTGCGGCGGAGCCCGCGACCCGCGCGTTCAGTTTCGGCCGCAAGGCGGAATCGGTGATTCCGGCGGCTGCAGCGGAGCCGGCGCCCGAAGCGAAGGCAGCACCTGAAGCCGACGCGGAGCCGCTGGATCTCGAGACTCCGGTCGAGGCTGCGGACACCGCTGCGCCGGAAGCCGACGCCGACGAGCTGGTGTTGGGCAGCGAGGTCGCGGTCGACGATGTGGCCGTTCCTGCCGAATATGAAGCGCCTGCGGCCGCCGAGGCTGAAGCCAAGGAGACGCCGGGTTGGCTGTCGCCGGGCGAAAGCGCCGAAGAGGCTCCGGCCATTTCCACCGGTGACGAGGCGGAAGCACCGCCGGCGCCGCGGATGAAGCTGGGCGGTACACTGTTCGAGCGAATGCAGAGTGTCGCGCGCGGCGGCTCGCGCTCCGAAGCGGACGAGAGCGAGAGCAAGGATTCGCTCGATATCCCGCGCTTCCTGCACCGTCAGAACAACCAGTAAGCCGATTTGCGGGGCGCCGGCTGCGTTCATCGTCGCCGCGCCCCGCCCTGCCGCCCGTGAAACCCAAGGTCATTTCCCGTTCAGCCGCCGATCGGTTTAGGCTGACATCCAATATGATGTTCCGACGTGCTCTCGGCCTAGCCGCAGTTGTTATAGCAATGAGCGGCGGACAGGGCTTTGCCCAGACCGCCGATGAAAATCGCGATGCCGACGCGTTGGCCGCCGACATGCGGCTGCTCGCGGCCAATCCGCTCGACATCGAAGCGCTCGTCACCGCCGGCGAACTGACGCTCAAGATGGGCGACAACACCGCGGCGGCGGGATTTTTCGGCCGCGCCGAAAAACTCGATCCGCTCAATCCGCGAGTGAAGGCCGGACTCGGCAGCTTGCTGGTGCGTGCCGAGCGCCCCGGCGAAGCACTACGCCTATTCCAGGAAGCCGAGGCGCGCGGGCTCGATCCCAGAAAATATGCCGGCGATCGTGGCCTCGCTTATGATCTGATCGGCGAACAGGAACGCGCGCAGCGGGACTACCGCCTGGCGCTGCGGACGGGAGCCGATGACGAGATAACGCGGCGTTATGCGCTATCGATGGGGATTTCGGGGCGCAAGAAGGAAGCGCTCGATCTGCTCGATGCCCTGCTTCGCAAGAGCGATCGCGCGGCGTGGCGCGACCGCGCGTTCATTCTGGCGATGAGCGGCGACCGTGAAGGCGCGCAGAAAATCGCCAATTCGATGATGTCGCCGGGCCTTGGCGCTGGGCTGGCCCCGTTCTTCGACCGGCTGCCGATGCTGTCGGCCGCCGATCGTGCCTTTGCGGTCAATTTCGGCGAGTTGCGTGCGACGCCCGAACGCGTCGCCGACGCGCGGATGATCCCGGCGCTGCCGCGACTCGGGCCCGATCCGACCGCGCCCAAGGTCCTCGCGGTGGTGGAGCAACCTCGCCCGCGCCCAGCCGTTCCGGAGGACACCGGCAAGAAGAAGAAGCGCAAGAAGTACGAATATCTCGCGCCGGCGGTACCGGCGGCCAAGCCCGCGCCGCCGGTCGAGGTGGCAATGAACCCGCCATCCTCGGCGACGCTGGGCGCGGCACCGACGTCCGCGCCCCAGCCGTCACCGCGCGTTACCTATGCCGCGCCGATTCCCGTGCCGAAACCTGCGACCGGTATGACTCCGGCGCCAACTCCTTTGCCGCCGCCGGTTAAGGTCGCGGAGTCTCCCAAGCCAACTCCTGCTCCCACGCCGGCGACCGTTGCGGCTCCGCCTCCAGCGCCGTTGCCAGCACCCGTGGTGGTCGCAGCGGCGCCAGCGCCGGCGCCGGGCTTCAGCGCCACGAACACCGCCAGCGGCGTAGCCGATCGCCCGACCGCGGCGGAGGCTGGGATCAGCCCGGCGCCGACCGCGACCTCGCGCGTCAGCGAGGACACGGTGCTCGCCAGGATCATCGCCGGAATCTCGGTGCCGGGCACGGAACTCGGCGTCGCGCCGCTCCCGACGCGCGCGGCTCCTCCTCCACCGCCGCCGGCGGCCAAACCGGTCGAAGCCACGCCTGAGGCCAAGGCGAAGGTGGAGCAACCCAAACCCGCCGCCAGGCTGCCCGAGCCCAGGTCGACGACGCGCAAGACTTCGGGTGAAGAAACCGCGGACGCGCGCGACAGCAAGCCTGCCAAGGGGCGCAACGGCAAGCCGCTCGCCGACGCCGACGCGGCGAAGGATGATGCCGCCGCGTCGGACCAGGCCGCATGCCCTCCGCTGAGGAAGGGCAAGGCGACGACGCGCGGGCGCGCGACGGCGAAGGGCAAATCGACCGCCAAATGCGAGGTCGCGGCCGCGAAGGGCGGCCGCGATGCCAAGGCTGACGATGCCAAGGCCGACAATGCCGCGCTCGACGACAACGGATGTCCGCCGCCGGCCAAGGGCAGGGCCACGACGCGCGGCAGGGCGACGCTGAGAGGGAAGGCGGCCGTCAGGTGCGAGACAGCGGACGCCAAGGCCGCGCGCGACGCGAAGACCGAAGAAGTGGCGCTCGACAAGAATGGCTGCCCATTGCCGCCGGCCAGGGGCAAAGCTGGAACGCGCGGCCGGTCCGATCAGGTCGCCGCCACGCGCGGCAAATCGGGCGCGAAAGGCAAGGCGTCGGCCAAATGCGAGACCGCCGACGCCAAGGGCGCCAAGGCTGACGCAGCGACCAAAGGCGATCCCGCGCGCGTCTGGGTGCAGGTAGCTGGCGGTGCCAACCAGGCGGCGCTGGAAAAGGCCTGGAACGGGCTCAAGGCCAAGGCGCCCGATCTGTTCCGCAACCGCCAGGGATGGTCGACGCCGCTGCGCGCCACCAACCGCGTCCTGACCGGACCGTTCAAGTCCGAGGACGAGGCGCAAGCCTTCGTCAATCAGATGGCCAAGGCCGGCTTGTCGGGGTTCGTCTTCACCAGCACCAAGGGGCAAAAGGTCGATCGCCTCGGCGGCGGGAAGTAGTTTTCGCTTTCAGGTTCGCTAACCTTCGCATGGGTGTTCTTTCGCGCCTTGTCATAAATTACGCTTCCCCGGCGAAGGCCGGGGCCTAGTTTCGCGCACATTGCGAGGGCCTACCCGCCTAACCACGGCCATCGCCGCTGGGCCCCGGCCTTCGCCGGGGAGGCGTTGGAAGGTGGGCGCCTTTCGCGGCAAGTATCGGTTAGATTTCCCATACTCCCGCCGCTACAGGCGGGCGCGATGAGCAAGACGCCCGCACCTTACGCTTCGCATCCCGAAGACAGCCGCGGGCGGCTTTATCCCGAACCGGAAACCACCACGCGGGGGCCGCGCGACGCGTTTCAGCGTGATCGCGACCGCATCATCCACTCGATCAGCTTCCGCCGTCTGCGGCACAAGACCCAGGTCTTCCTGGCCCCGGATGGCGATCATTTCCGTGTCCGTCTGACGCACAGCCTGGAAGTCGCGCAGATCGGCCGCACCGTCGCGCGCGCGCTGGGCCTCAACGAAGACCTCACCGAAGCGCTATGCTTGGCGCACGATATCGGTCACCCGCCCTTCGGTCATGCCGGCGAGGATGCGCTGGAGGCGGCGCTCAGCGACCGCGGCGGGTTCGACCATAACGGCAACACGCTGCGCACGCTGACCGAGATCGACAGCCCGTATCCGCGGTTCCCCGGCCTCAACCTGACCTGGGAAACGCTGGAGGGACTCGCCAAGCACAATGGCCCGATCATCGAACCGCAATGGGCGCTGGCCCGTGCCGACGAGCAATTTCCGCTCGAGCTCGCCTACTGGCCGAGCCTCGAAGCGCAGGTGGCGGCGATCGCCGACGATATCGCCTATGACAATCACGACATCGACGACGGGTTGCGCGCCGGGCTGTTGAGCCTGGATCAGCTGCTCGATTTGCCGATGATCGCCGCGCGCTGGGACGAATGCCGCGTACGTTTCTCGGATGTGCCCCCGGATCGGCTCGTCGGCGAGTTGATCCGCGGCCAGATCGGCGGGATGGTCATGGACCTGATCGAGACCAGCCGCGCGGCGATCGTCGATGCGCGAGTGACATCGGCCGACGATGCGCGCGATGCAGGCCGGGCGCTGATCGCATTCTCCGAGCGGATGCGCGACGACGAACGCGACTTGAAGCGGTTCATGTACGCGAACCTCTATCACCACCCGCGTCAGTTGGCTGCGGCGGAAGCGGCGCGGCACGTCGTTGCCGGGCTGTTCGCGGCGTATCATGCCGACCCGTCGCTGATGCCGAGCGACTGGGCAGCGCGGCTACCCGCCGACGAGCCCTGGCTCTGTCGCCACATCGCCGATTTCATCGCCGGCATGACCGACCGCTACGCGATCGCGCGCTATCGGGAAGTGGTCGGGCCGATCGATTTGCCTGATGGGTTTTAGGGTGCAGACCCATTACTAGTGAGCTCGAGATGGAGACGAAAAAGGCTGCTGGGAGAGAGGGCGCGCAGCCAGATAGCGGTGTCTATCTGGCAAGCGTCCGACCGCTCCAGCGGCCTTTTTCGTCCCACTGCTTCGCGGCAGCCATGTCCGGGCGCTGTGATTCGTCGGAGCACTTGAACGGGGGACGAGCCCCGTTCTGCGTACTCCTCCTCCCGCAGCATCCCGGACATGGCTGTCTCGATCCTCATTAGTAATGGGTCTGCACCCTAAGCAAACCCATCAGCGCGAAGGGAATGCCTAACTGACGCGTTATGCTCGGGATAGTTGTGCGACACTTGGCGGTTAGACCGCGGGTGCGAACAGGAGTGACGCGCCGATGGCGGCGACCGATGCCAGCATCGCGCTCAATCGCTTCGGGCTTGGCGCCCGACCCGATGAGAGTGTTCCCGACAATCCCAAGGCGTGGCTGAAGCACCAGATCGAGGCGTTCGATCCGAAGCCCGCGGCTTTAGTGTCGGTGCCACCGCGCGCCGAGATCGCAGGGGAACTCGAGGACTTCTACGACCAGCAGCGCCAGTTGCGACAGATGGGGTTGGGTCGCCGTCAACAGCGCGCAGCGACGGCGCCGACGTCAGGCCAACCGGGGATGGTGCCGCCGCCGGGCGAACCGCAGGACATGGCGATGGGCCCTGCTGCGACGGCGGTCCCGCCCGGCACGCCCGAACCGGGTGCCAAGCCCGGCGCCGACGATCCGCTCAAGGACGCGAGGCGCTTCGTCGGCCGCCAGGTTCGCGACGATTATGCCGCAGCGGTCGGCGCGCGGATCAATGCCGCGCTGATCAGTAATGCTCCGTTCGCCGATCGCCTGACGCATTTCTGGGCCAACCATTTTGCGGTGTCGGCCGACAAGCTCCAGGTGATCGGCTTGTCGGGCCTGCTCGAGTTCGAGGCGATCCGGCCCAATCTGACCCGCACGTTCGGCGACATGCTCAACGCCGTCGAGCGCCATCCGGCGATGCTACTCTATCTCGATCAGGCGGTGTCGGTCGGCCCCAATTCCACGGCGGGCCGGTTCGCCGCGCGGCGCCCGCGTCCGAACGGCCAGAAGCTCGGCCTCAATGAGAATCTCGCACGCGAGATCATGGAATTGCACACTTTGGGCGTGCGCAGTGGCTACACCCAGGCCGACGTCACCGAATTCGCGCGCGCGCTGACCGGCTGGACGGTGGCAGGGATCGGCCGCGGGCCGGGCGCGCGGATGGCGGGGGCCGATGGCACACCGGGCGATTTCGTGTTCGCCGAGCGCCTGCACGAACCCGGCGAGCGTACGATCATCGGCCGTAAATACGGCCAGGACGGCGAGAAACAGGCGCAAGCTGTGCTCGACACACTCGCGACCAGTCCGGCGACGGCGCAGCACATAGCGACCAAGCTCGCGCGGCATTTCGCCGGCGACACCCCGCCGCCCGCACTTGTCCAGCGGCTCCAGGCGAGCTTCGTCAAGACCGGTGGCGATCTGCCCAGCCTCTATCGCGTGCTGATCGACAGCCCGGAATGCTGGGTGCCGCAACCGGTCAAGTTCAAATCGCCCTGGGAATGGACGGTATCGGCCTATCGCGCGCTCGGCATGAACGAGGTCCAGCCGCTCGCCGCGGTCGGCCTGCTCAACCAGCTCGGCCAGCCGACATGGAAGCCGGGCTCTCCCGCCGGCTATGACGATATAGCGGCGAGTTGGGCCGGGCCCGATGCTTTGGTCCGCCGGGTCGAGGCGTCGGAGCGTTTCGCCACTCGCGCCGGCGCGCAGATCGATGCGCGGGCGCTCGGCCCCAGACTGTTCCCTGCGACGCTGACGCCGGCGACCGAACAGGCGTTGGCACGCGCCGAAAGCCCCGGTCAGGCGCTGGCCTTGCTCCTCGTCTCTCCCGAAATGCTGCGGAGGTAATCATGTACGATCGCCGCTCTTTCCTCATCGGTTCCGCCGGCGCCGCCGCGCTCGCGCTGGCACCGCGCATCGCCTTCGCCAAGGCGGAGACCGACCGCCGCTTCGTCTTCATCATCCAGCGCGGCGCGGCTGACGGGCTGGGCACGATCGGCGCGGTCGGCGATCCGGCCTTTGCCGGCGCGCGCGGGCAACTCGCCGACGATTTCGCAACGGGCAAGAAGCTCGACACGATGTTCGCGCTCCATCCGGCGATGACGTCGCTCGCGGGCATGTACGACGCGAAGGAAGCGCTGTTCGCGCACGCCATTGCCTCGCCCTATCGTGATCGCTCGCATTTCGATGGGCAGAACGTGCTCGAAAGCGGCGGGCTCGGCGCCTACCAGGTCAAGGACGGCTGGATGAACCGCATGCTCGGCGTGATTCCGTCGGGCGAAGCCAAGGCGATCGCTATTTCCGCGACGATCCCGCTGGCGATGCGCGGACCGCATGAGGTGACCAGCTACGCGCCGTCCGCGCTTCCCCAGGCATCGGACGATCTGCTGACGCGGGTCGCCGCGCTCTATCAGGGCGACAGCCAGCTCCACGGTCTGTGGAGCGAGGCGATGGATACGCGTCAGCTAACTGGAGATCTCGTCGATGTCAGCGTCAAGAACGCGGCGGCAACCGGTCAGCTCGCGGCGCGGTTGCTCGCGCCGGCGAACGGCGCACGGATCGCGATGATCGAGACCGGCGGCTGGGATACCCATGCCGGCCAGCGCGGCCGGCTGGCGACGCAGCTCAAGGGGCTCGACGCGATGCTCGCGAGCCTGAAGACCGGCATGGGCCCGGTGTGGAACGATACGATGGTCCTGGTCGCGACCGAATTCGGCCGCACCGTCGCGGTCAATGGTACGGGCGGTACCGATCACGGCACCGGCTCGGCGGCGATGCTGGTCGGCGGCGCGGTAGGCGGCGGGCGGGTGATGGCCGACTGGCCGGGACTGGCGCAGGCGGCTCTGTTCGAAGGCCGGGACCTCAAGCCGACGCTTGGTCTCGACCAGTTCGTCGCCGGCGCGGTCGCGAGTCACTACCGGGCCGAGCCGGGCAGGGTGATGGCGACCCTGTTCCCCGATACAAGGGGCGCGAAACCGATCGACGGATTGGCGCGCGCCTGATCTTGGTACGATCTCCGACGCCTCCCCGGCGACGGCCGGGGCCCAGTTTCGTGACATCGGGATGGCGGACCGTCGCTTCGAATGCGTCGCGACTGGGCCCCGGCCTTCGCCGGGGAGGCGTGGTTTTATGCCGGGCGTACCCGTAGGATGCCGAGTGGCAGGTTGCCGTTCCTACCGTACGTAATTTTTGACTCCGGCCGGCTAGTTTTCACAATATGTCGCGAGCAGTATGTCGACAGCGTCCGACGACGCCACGCCAATGGGGACATCACCATGCTTCGTTCAGCCATTCTCGCGTTAAGCCTGCTCGCCGCGGCACCGGCGGCGGCACAAGTGCAGCCCTTCCCGGCATCGTTCGTCGAACGCGACATCGCCACAAACGGTACGACGCTGCATGTTCGCGTCGGCGGCAAGGGGCCCGCGGTGGTGTTGCTGCACGGTTATGGCGAAACCGGCGACATGTGGGCGCCGCTCGCCGCCGACCTGATGCGCGATCACACCGTCGTGGTTCCCGATCTGCGCGGCATGGGGCTCTCGGCCCACCCGGCCGGCGGCTATGACAAGAAGACGCAGGGCCAGGACATTGCCGGCGTCCTCGATGCGCTGAAGATCGACAAGGTCGACCTCGTCACGCACGATATCGGCAATATGGTCGGCTACGCCTTTGCCGCCGAGCATCGCGACCGCATCAAACGCTTCGTGCTGATGGACGCGCCGATCCCGGGCATCGGGCCATGGGAAGAGATATTGAAGAATCCGCTGCTCTGGCACTTCCGCTTCGGCGGACCGGATATGGAGCGGTTGGTCGCCGGGCGCGAGCGCATCTATCTCGATCGCTTCTGGAACGAATTCTCCGCCACGCCGGCCAAGTTCAGCGAGACGTCGCGCGAGCATTACGCGAAACTCTACGCCCTGCCCGGCGCGATGCACGCCGGCTTCTCGCAATTCGCTGCGTTCGATCAAGACGCGATCGACGATCAAGCCTTCCTCGCCGAGGGCAAGCTGACCATGCCGATCCTGGCGATCGGTGGCGACAAGTCGTTCGGCACGATGATGGCGACGGTGATGCGCGCCACCGCGACCGATGTGACCGGGGCTGTGGTGCCCAATTCCGGTCACTGGCTGATGGAAGAACAGCCCGACGCGACGGTGAAGCTGGTTCGGGACTTCCTGGACGCGGGGAAATGACCATCGCTCGATGCACGGCTACGCGCATCAGGTAGCCGTCGCCCGGTAGCCAACATGTCTAGGGAATTTGAGTGTCGCGTGCGCTTGGTCTAAGGGCGCGCCTTCTCCTTATCGTTGGACCCCAGGAATGACCCTCTACACCCGCTTTGCCGCGCATATCGACGCGGCGCTCGATACCCTGACCGCGCACGGTGATTTGCCGAGCGGGCTGGCGCGAGGCGCGGTGACGGTCGAGCCGCCGCGCGATGCCAGCCATGGCGATCTCGCGACCAACGCGGCGATGGTGCTGGCCAAGCCGGCCGGGACCAATCCGCGCGTGTTGGCCGACAAGATCGCAGCCGAGCTCGGGAAGCTCGACGAAGTCGCGAGCGTCGCGGTGGCGGGCCCTGGCTTCATCAACATGACGCTGACCGACGATACCTGGCGCAACGAACTCGCCGCGATCATCGACGGCGGCGCCGATTACGGCCGTTCGACCAAGGGGCTCGGCCAGACGGTCAATGTCGAATATGTCTCGGCTAACCCGACCGGTCCGATGCACATGGGCCATTGCCGTGGCGCGGTAGTCGGCGATGCGCTCGCCGCCTTGCTCGAATGGGGCGGCTACAAGGTCATCCGCGAATATTATGTCAACGATGCCGGCGGTCAGGTCGACGTGCTCGCGCGCTCGGCGCACCTGCGCTACCGCGAGGCGCTGGGCGAGGACATTGGCGAAATCCCCGAGGGCCTGTATCCTGGCGACTATCTGATCCCGGTCGGCCAGGCACTGGCGACCGAGTTCGGCGACAAGTTCGTGTCGGCGCCCGAGAGCGAGTGGCTGGCGCTGTTCCGCAAGGTCGCGGTCGCGCAGATGCTGGTGCTGATCAAGGACGATCTGGCGCTGCTCGGCATCCATCATGACTTGTTCTCGTCCGAGGCCGAGTTGCAGGCTGCGAAGAAGCCCGAAGCAGCCGAGAAGGAATTGCGCGCGCGAGGGCTGATCTATGACGGCGTGCTCGAAGCGCCCAAGGGCGAGACGCCCGAGGATTGGGAACCGGTCGAGCTGCCGCTGTTCCGCTCGTCGCAATTCGGCGACGACCAGGACCGGCCGATCAAGAAGTCGGACGGCAGCTGGACCTATTTCGGCGCCGACCTCGCTTATCATTGGCAAAAGGCACAGAGTGCCGACGCGCTGATCGACATCTGGGGCGCCGACCATGCCGGCACCGTCAAGCGGATCGTCGCCGCGGTGCAGGCGCTGACCGGCGGCAAGACGCGGTTCGATGTCAAGCTGGTGCAGATGGTCCGGCTGCTGCGTGGCGGCGAGCCGGTCAAGATGTCCAAGCGCGCCGGTAACTTCGTCACGCTTGCCGATGTCGTACGCGAAGTCGGCAAGGACGTCGTCCGCTTCACCATGCTGACGCGCAAGGCCGATGCCCAGATGGACTTCGATTTCGCCAAGGTGGTCGAAGCCTCGAAGGACAATCCGGTCTTCTACGTCCAATACGCCCATGCGCGAGTCGCGTCGCTCAAGCGGCGCGCGGCAGAGGCCGGGATCGAATGCCATGGCGTCGACCTGTCCCAGCTTGATACGGAGGACCTGCGGCTGGTGAAGCTCGCCGCGCAGTTCCCGCGCGTGGTCGAAACCGCGGCCGCGGCACGAGAGCCGCACCGGATCGCCTTTTATCTCTATGACTTGGCGGCGGAGTTTCACGCGCAATGGAATGTCGGCAACGACCGTCCGGAGCGCCGCTACCTGATTCCCGACCGTCCCGAGCTCACCTGCGCGCGGCTTTTCCTCGGCGACGCGATCGGGCAGATTGTCCGCAATGGTCTCGCCATCATGGGGGTCGAGGCCGTTCAGGAGATGAAGTGATGGCGGGCGAAGAGGATGAATATGTGGCGTCGGAGCCTGTGCCCGAGCCCGCTGCACGCGATGAGGATCGATTGCCCTGGCTCGAGACCGCGGCGGATGACGAGGAAGAGGGGCCGTCGCTCGGCCGTCTCGTCGGCCTAGTCCTGCTCGGGCTGGTCGCGCTCGGAGCAGTGCTCGGCGGCGTCTATTGGTGGAAGCACCGCGCGCCGGCGCCCGGCAATGGCGACCTGATTGCCGCGCAGGAAGGCGACTACAAAGTCAAGCCGGAGGATCCCGGCGGGTTGAAGGTCGAGGGCGAAGGCGATGCCTCGGTCGCGGCGAGCGGCGGCAATGGCGGCGGCAACAGCCAGATCGCGGTGACCAAGCTGCCCGAGGCGCCCGTTGCCGGGACCCGGGCGGCGTCCAATGCCAAGACCGGCCCCGGCAGCCCGGTCGCGACCGCCCCGGTGGCAGGCTCGCGCGGCAAGCTGGTGGCACCGCCACCGGGCAAGCCGATCGCGGTCGCCAATGGCGGTGGCGGCGGTGCGCTGGTCCAGCTCGGCGCCTTCCCCAGCGAGGCGGCGGCCAATACGGCATGGACGCGGGAATCCAAGCGGTTCAATTACATCGCCAATCTCGGCAAGTCGGTCGAGAAGGCGGAGGTCAATGGCCGCACTTTCTACCGCCTCAAGGTCAATGCCGGCAGCGCCGGTGCCGCGCAGGAATTGTGCGGCAAGCTGAAGGTGGCGGGCGAGGCGTGCATCGTCACGAACTGACGCATTACGCGGCTTGAACAAGGCGGGAAGGGAAGGCCGGGGTTGATCCCCGGCCTTTTTTTGTCCGGACTTGGCGAACCCCGTCGTCTCGGTCGCATTCGACCTTAGGGAGGGGACCTATATTCCCGTCGTCATCCCCTCGGAAACCTCCCGTCACCCCAGCGAAAGCTGGGGTCTCTGGCGGTGAGGCGATGCGGCTTGAGATCCCAGCTTTCGCTGGGATGACGGATTTTGGAAAATGGTCGCCTTAAGAACAACGGTTTGTTTGGACTCTCAACTAGGACTCGGCGCCCTCCGGCACAGGCTTGGGCGGGTGGAGGCGTAACCGTTCTATGCGGCGCGAATCCGCTTCGAGCACTTCGAGCGTCCAGCCCGACGGCGTCTCCAGGCATTCGCCCTTGAGCGGCACGCGGCCAGCGAGGACCGCCGCTAGCCCACCCAGCGTGTCGACATCCTCGTCATGCTCGGCGAGGCGCGGGTCGATCGTCTCGGCGACGTCCTCCAGTTCGACGCGGGCATCGGCATCCCAGGCGCCGCCGTCCAGCGGCACGAGCAGCGCCTCGGGCGCGTCATCATGCTCGTCCTCGATGTCGCCGACAATTTCCTCGACCAGATCCTCGATCGTGACCAGGCCTTCGGTGCCCGAATATTCGTCGAGCACGATCGCCAGGTGAACGCGCTTCGATTGCATGTCGGCAAGCAGATCGAGCGCGCCGCGCGACATCGGCACGTAGAGCGGCTGACGGATCAAGTCGGCGATCGCGTCCGGATGCGGCACGCCGGTGGCCAGGATCGCGAACACATCCTTGACGTGGATCATCCCGATCACCTCGTCGAGGCTGCCGCGATAGACCGGCAGGCGGCTATGGCCTGCTTCGGCGAACAAGGTGACGAGATCGGCGAAGCTGGTCTTTTCCTCGACCGCGACGATGTCCGCGCGCGGCACGCCGACATCGCCCGCATCGCGCTCGCCGAAATGGAGCAGGTTGCGCACCATCTGGCGCTCGAGCTGCGACAAGTCGCCGGCGGCATCGGGAGCCGGATCATCCTCGTGGCGTTCGATCACGTCCTCGAGCTGATCGCGCAGCGTCGGTTCGTGTTCTCCGAACAGCGACTTCAGCTTGCGCCAGATACTGTCGCCGGCGTCGGTACTGGGGCCCTCGGGCATTGTAGTCGGTCAGTCCTCTTCGATCAGATAGGGGTCGTCGATGCCGAGCGAGGCGAGCGCGTCGGTTTCGATCGCCTCCATCGCTTCAGCCTCGCGGTCGGCCATGTGGTCATAACCTAGCAGATGCAGCACGCCGTGCACGATCAAATGAGTCGCATGCGTTTCGATCGCGATATTGCGTTCCGCGGCTTCAGCCGCGCAGACGCCATGGGCCAGCACGATGTCGCCGAGCAGCACTTCGCCATCGTCCGAATTCTGCGTTACGGTCTCGAGCAGATCGGCCTGGACCATCGGGAAGCTGAGGACGTTGGTCGGCTTGTCCTTCTGGCGATACTGACGGTTGAGCGTGTGGACTTCGTCGTCCGAGGTCAGGCGCAGCGAAATCTCGACCACGGCGGGGATGGTCAGCAATTCGCCATGCGGCGTGCGGTCGATCGCCGCGCGCGCGGCGCGGTCGGCGAGGCTATCCCAGTCGTGTTCGGGCCACGGAGTTTCGCGGATGAGGGCGATTTCAAGCATCCGTGTGCTCCTGCGAAAGCAGAAGCCCAGGGCCGCAGGCAACGCGGTTCTTGGCTCTGGGTTCCTGCTTTCGCAGGAACACGGAGGAATACGGCCTCACGCGTGCGGTCCCTCATACGCCTCGACGATGCGCCCGACGATCGGATGGCGCACCACATCGGCGGCGGTGAAGCGGCTCATCGCGATACCCTCGATCCCCTCAAGCCGGGTGACGGCGTCGCGCATGCCCGACGCCTCGACGCCGCCGGGCAGATCGACCTGGTTGGGGTCGCCGCAGATCACCATGCGGCTGCGCTCGCCGAAGCGGGTCAGGAACATCTTCATCTGCGCAGGCGTGGTGTTCTGCGCTTCGTCGAGGATGATGAAGGCATCGGCCAAGGTCCGCCCGCGCATGAACGCGATCGGCGCAATCTCGATCTCGCCCGAGCTGATCCGCCGCTCGACTTGTTCGGCCGGAAGGCAGTCGTTGAGCGCGTCGTAGAGCGGACGGAGATAGGGATCGACCTTCTCCTTCATGTCGCCGGGCAGGAAGCCGAGCTTTTCGCCCGCCTCGACTGCGGGCCGCGACAGGATCAGCCGTTGGACGCTGCCGGTGATCAGCTGCGACACCGCCTGCGCCACTGCCAGATAGGTCTTGCCGGTACCCGCCGGCCCGAGCGCGAAGATCATGTCGTTGGTCGTCAACTCGCGCATGTAATGCGCCTGGGCGGGCGTGCGCGGGACGATCGTCTTCTTGCGCGTCCGGATCATGATCGGCGGCGCCGGACTGGCTTCCGCGCTGATGATCCCGTCGAGCACCGGCTCGGAGGCCATCGCGATCGATGCGTCGACCAGTCCGGTGTCGATATCCTCGCCGCGCTGCAGGCGCTTGTAGAGATCGTAGAGCACGTCGCGGCCCATCGCGACCTGCTCGGCCGATCCCTCGAGCCCGACGCGGTTGCCGCGCGCGGTGATGTAGATGCCCAGGCGATGTTCGAGCGCGACCAGATTCTGGTCATATTGCCCGAAAAGTTGCGCGAGCAGCTGTGGCTTGTCGAAGGTCAGCTCGACCCGGCTGCGTTCACCGGATTGGGCGGGGACAGGCTTGCGGCTCATGCGGTCCTTTCGGGATGGAGGGAGTGCTGGTGGGGCGCGTAGCCGGCTTTCATGACAGCGCCGAACGAGGCCATGCGGAAAGAGGTTCCGTCAGGCGTCAGGGCGGGAAAGGCGTCGCGCATCCGCGGAGGACGATGGCAGATCGGCGGCTGCGATGACAGCAGGAATCAGTGAGCAATCGCAAAAGCTGGTTGGCTGTTGCTCAATCGCCTCGCCTCACGGGCAATCGCCGAATTGGATGCACACGAAGGTCACGCCCCACATGATTTCGATCGTGCAAGCTACCGGAACGATCACGATCAGCGCCACCACCTTCACCCACGACTTTAACGGCAGCAAGGCGGCGCCGATCAGACTGAGGAGGGGAATGGTCAGGCCGACTGCCGGTCCAAGCCACCTATGTGCGGTGGGGAGATCACGTGTCGCATAGGCGGCGGCCGTTTCCCACAGCAACGGAATCGGCAGGATGAGCAGCAAACCGGACCACCAACGTGCAGAAGTGTTCCAGCTCACGCTGCCGCGCGCACCCGCTCAATGCCTGCCAGCGAATTCGGCCCCGCGCTCACGATCTCGACCTCGACCAGATCGCCGATCTTGGCGTCGGTGATCAGATGGATCGATTGCAGCCAGGGTGACTTGCCGAGCATCTGGCCGGGAAGCTTGCCCTTGCGCTCGACTAGCACCTGACAGACGCGCCCGACACTCGCGGCGTTGAACGCGGCTTGGTCGCGATTGAGCGCGCCCTGCAGGCGCTGGAGGCGTTCGTCCATTACCTCGGGTGCGATCTGGCCATCCATGTCCGCCGCCGGCGTGCCGGGGCGGGGGCTGTACTTGAAGCTGAAGGCCATCGAATAGCCGACCTCGTCGATCAGGCTCAGCGTGTCCGCGAACTCGGCCTCGGTTTCGCCGGGGAAGCCGACAATGAAGTCGCCCGACAGCGCGATATCGGGCCGCGCGGCGCGGACGCGGTCGAGGATGCGGAGGTACGAATCGCGACTGTGGCTGCGATTCATCGCCTTGAGGATGCGGTCATTGCCGGCCTGGACCGGCAGATGGAGGAACGGCATCAATTTCTCGACGTCGCGATGCGCTTCGATCAGCCCGTCGGTCATGTCGTTGGGATGGCTGGTCGTATAGCGGATCCGCGCCAGGCCGGCGATGCGGTCGAGTTCGCGGATGAGCGCGCCGAGATCGCGGTCTCCGTCGCTCCACGCGTTGACGTTCTGGCCGAGCAGCGTGATTTCCTTGGCGCCGGCATCGACCAGCGCCTTGGCCTCATCGACCAGCGCGTCCCAGCCGCGGCTGATCTCGGCGCCGCGCGTATAGGGAACGACGCAATAGGTGCAGAATTTGTCGCAGCCTTCCTGCACCGTCAGGAAGGCGGTCGGGCCGACCTTGCGCCGTGCGGGCAGCGCGCCGAACTTCGACAGGACCGGCATGTCGGTGTCGAGCCCGAGCTCGCCGCGCGACGCCTTGGCCACCAGATCGGGCAAATTGTGATAGGCTTGCGGGCCGACGACGATGTCGACCTTGGCGCGATGCGCGATCTCGACGCCTTCGGCCTGGGCGACGCAGCCGGCGACCGCGATCATCGGCTCGTTGCCGTGCTTCCGCAGGCGCCCGATGTCCGAATAGACCTTCTCGGTCGCCTTTTCGCGGATGTGGCACGTGTTGAGCACGACCAGATCGGCGGCATTGGCATCGTCGGTCGCGGTCAGGCCTTGCGCCGCCATCAACTCGGTCATGCGCTCGCCGTCATAGACGTTCATCTGGCAGCCGAACGACTTGACGTGAAAGGTCTTGGGATTGGTAGTCTTCGTCATGGGCCGGCGCCTATAGCAGGTCCTCTCCTGGACGGGGAGGGGTTCGTCCTGCCCAGACATCGTGGCCGATGAACGTCGGGACATCATGGCCGAGCGCCGCCGCCAGCGCCTCGCGGATGCGACGCATGCTTTCCGCCGCGATCGCCTTGCGGCCGGGCACCTCGCGCGGGTCGAACGGATCGAGGAAAGTGATGCGCAACGGGAAACTTCCCTTGCGGGCGAGCACGCGCAGCGCATTGTCCTTGCCATGCTCGTCGCCGATCCAGCCGATCTCCGGCCCGACCTTACCATAATCGAGCAGCACCGGCTGGACGAGGACGCCGGCGGGCGGCGGCTCCAACACCTTCAACAGCGGCGATTTGAACGGCAGCAGCGAGCGCCCGTCGGTCGTGGTGCCTTCGGGAAATACCGTGACCGACCAGTTTTCGGCGAGCGCATCGCGCAGCCGGTTGATCTGCTCGGCGACGCCCAGCCTGTCCTCGCGCGCGACGAAGACGGTGCGGTTGAGGGTCGACAGCCAGCCCACTACCGGCGCCTTGCGCAATTCCGCCTTGGCGACGAACGCGGTGCCGCTCGCCCCGGCGATCGCCAGGATGTCGATCCAGCTGCAATGGTTGGAAATGTAGAAGACGTCGCGCTTGAGCGGTGTGCCGATCCGCTCGACGCGCGCGCCCGAACAATAGCCGGCCCAGGCAAGAAACAGCCGCGGCCAGGGCGAACTCAGGTGGAGCAACCGCCAGCAATAATGGAGCGGAACGAACAGGATGAGCCCGGCGACCATGCCCGCGGCGCGGCGCCAGATGCGGAGTCGGCCGGTCAACGGAATCGGCTGCGGTTTCCCCCTGGCCGCCTGAAGGCGAGCCTCAATCCTTGCGGGAGAGGCTGACTCCATACAGCTCCATCCGATGATCGACGAGGCGGAAGCCGAGCTTCTCCGCGATCTGTTTCTGGAGCTGTTCGAGCTCGGGATCGACGAACTCGATCACCCGGCCGCTCTCGACGTCGATCAGATGGTCGTGATGCGCTTCCGGCGAGGGCTCGTAGCGCGCGCGTCCATCGCCGAAATCATGGCGATCGAGGATGCCCGCTTCCTCGAACAGGCGCACGGTGCGGTAGACGGTTGCGATCGAGATGCCGGGATCGATCGCCGATGCACGGGCATAGACCTTCTCGACGTCGGGATGATCCTCCGCCTCGCTCAACACGCGTGCGATCACGCGCCGTTGGTCGGTGATGCGCAATCCCTTTTCGTGGCAAAGAGCTTCGAGGTCGATGTTGCGCGCCATGCGGCCGATATAGGCGCAACACCCTTGTTGCGAAAGTGGAGAGTCATTCGCAATTAGCGGAGAGGTCGACATGCGGCTAGCGAGCCGCGCGGTAGCTTCGCCGATAGCGAGTGACGCGCTCATGAAGCCTAACGAAAAAGGCCGGGAACGATCCCGGCCTTTCCGTTGTGTCTTACGGCTTCGCCGGAGCGAACCAATCGACCGTGCCCCGCACGGTCGGGATCGCCCTGAAGGGAGATCCGCGTCGCTTCGCTTACTTGGTCTTGCGACGCTTGGTGCCGAGGCCGATCTTCTTCGCCAAGGTGCGGCGCTGTTCGGCATAGTTCGGGGCGACCATCGGATAGTCCGCGGCCAGGTTCCACTTGGCGCGATACTGTTCCGGCGTCATCTGATAATGCGTCATCAGGTGGCGCTTGAGCATCTTGAGCTTCTTGCCGTCCTCGAGGCAGACAATATAGTCGGGCTTGATCGAGGCGCGGATCGAAACCGCCGGTTCCTGCTTGGGTTCGGGCGCCGGCGCTTGCGGCGTGAGACGCGACAGCCCGCGATAAATGTTCTGGATGACCAGTTCGATATCCGAAACGGCGACGTTGTTGTTACCGAGATATTCGGCGGCAATATCGGCGGTCAACGTGACCAAGGTTTCCTGCATATCGTTGGTGTTTTCCATCGTGATTCCTTCGACCCTACTAAGATTTGCGATCCCCCAACGCCGCGGGGCTTTGATCCATTTTGAGTAGGAGCGCAAGGATTAACCCCAAGCAAATGAGATTATTCACGCAATCTTGCGATGAAGCGTTAGCGCCGAATACATCCTGCCATCGACTCCGCGATAATAGTCGCGGCGTTCGCCGATCTTGGAAAAGCCAGAACTGCTGTACAATTTGATCGCGTCGTTGCCGGCGCGGACTTCCAGATGGATGCGCGAAATCTTGCGCGTGGCGCAATCGGCCATCACCGCGCGAAGCAAGGCCGCACCGACGCCGCGGCGGCGTGCTTCGGGCATGACCGCGAGCAACAGCAGCTCGGCCTCGTCCAGCACGCCGCGGGTCAGCGCGAATCCGACCGCGCGGCCGTTGAGTTCGGCGATCGTCAGCCACACGCCGGGGACGGCCAATATCCCGATCACCTGGTTGCGCGTCCAGGCTTCGCCCCAGCGCGGATCGAAGGCGTCGGCCATGATCCGGTCGACCCGATCGAGATCGCGGACATCGCCTTCGCGCAGGTCGACCGCGGCAGTGCTCATGCGGCGACCATCGGCTTGGCGTCGGGCGAGCGGCCATAAATGGGCCGTGGGGGCAGGTCGATCAGGGCAGGGGGAAGCAAGACGACATCCGCCGCATCGGGCAGCCGCTCGCGCCCGCCCTGCGACAAGAACCGGACACCGTTGCCGACCGCGGTCGCGTCGAGTCGCGCCATCGCGTCTTCGGGGCGAAGCGAGGCAAAATCGGCAGAGGCGACGAGCGGATCGCGGGCGAAGGGCTGCATGAAGACCTCGCCATGCCCGCCTTCCAGCACCACCGCAAGCCGGTCGAGATCGGCATCCGCGGCAAAGGCGGCGGCGGCGACCAATGGCAGGGAAGAAAAACCGCGGACCGGCGCGCCCCAGCCCAGGCCAAGGCCCCGCGCCGCAGCGATGCCGACGCGAATGCCGGTGAAGCTGCCTGGGCCGCAATCGACCAGGATCGCATCGGCGCGGCCGCCATCGGGCAGCGCCGCGATCATCGGTACCAACCGTTCGGCGTGGCCGCGCCCGACGACCTCATGCGCCGAAGCGACCACGGCGGCCCCTTCGATCAGGGCGACCGAACAGGCGGCGGTGGCGGTTTCGATGACGAGCGTGCGCATTTGACCGTCATGCCAGCGAAAGCTGGCAGCTCAAGCCTCATGAGACCCCAGCTTTCGCTGGGGTGACGATTTTTGCTCAGAGAACAGTGTTGAACTTCTCGAACGCGGGTCGCGGCAGGCGACCGAAGATGCTCGCCGGTTCGCCATGGCCGAGCGTCGAGAGGATGGTCGAGCGGTAATTGGGCTGATCGGCGAAGAAAGCGGCGTCGACCGCGGCATTGTCGAATCCGGTCATCGGGCCGGTGTCGAACCCCAAAGCGCGAGCCGCGATGATGAAATAGGCGGCCTGCAGCGTCGAGTTGAGGAAAGCGTGGCGTTCGCGCGATACCGGCTCGGCGAACCAGGGCCGCGCGTCGACGTGCGGAAAGAATTCGGGCAAATGCTCGTGGAATTCCTTGTCATAGGCGATGATCACGCTGGCCGGCGCCTTGCGGATCTTGTCGGCATTGGTCGCGCTGGCAGCGGCGGCGAGCTTGTCCTTGGCATCCTGGCTCAGCAGCCAGACGAATCGCGCGGGCTGCTGGTTGGCCGAGGTCGGGCCCATTTTCACCAGCTTGTAGATCGCCTTGATATCGTCCTGGGTGACTGGTGCGTCGGTATAGCCGTTATAGGTGCGCGCGGTGCGGAAGATCGTATCGAGTGCGCTGTCCGTGAGCTTCTCGCCCATGGCCATTCTCCTGAATTGATACGTGAAAGGCGTCGACTGCCCGGATCAGACCGCGCGAACCTCGGTAACTTCGGGAACGTAATATTTGAGCAATTGCTCGATGCCGTTCTTGAGCGTGGCGGTCGATGACGGACAGCCCGAACAGGCGCCCTGCATGCGGAGGAACACCTTACCCTTGTCGAACCCCTGATAGATGATGTCGCCGCCGTCATTCGCGACGGCAGGGCGGACGCGGGTGTCGATCAGCTCGCGAATCTGCGCGACGATGTCGGCATCGGCGGGATCGTCGTTCAGGCCCGCATCGTCCCCGGGAACGCTGATACCGGCGGCCGAGGCCGGCTTGAACAGCGGCATGCCGGCAGAGAAATGGTCGAGCAGGATTGCCAGCACGTCGGGCTTCAACCCCGGCCAGTCGACGCCGGGCGCCGCGGTGACCGACACGAAATCCCGGCCGAAGAACACGCCGGTCACATCTCCCAGATTGAACAATGCTTCGGCGAGTGGCGAGGCATCGGCCTCTTCCGGAGTCGCAAAGTCGCGCGTACCGGCATCCATCACGGTCCGGCCGGGCAGGAACTTCAAGGTCGCCGGATTGGGCGTGGCTTCGGTCTCGATCAGCATCATCCTCATGTGGGCCGGAAGGCGTCGATGATCAAGCGTGGAGGCGGAAACGGATTGTTGCGGTTGGCGAAGCGCGACTGCGTCCGGATTTCCCGCCGACATGCCGGTCAGTGGGGATCGGTCTTCGGCAAGAAGCCCTGCGCAAGGCCGTGATACAGCCGTTCACGACAGACCAACGCGGCGGCGCCCTCGGCGATGATCGCAGCCGCGAGCAGCGGCAGCATCAAACCGCGGCTTCCGGTCGTTTCCGAGATGATGATGACCGCGGTCAGCGGGGCCCGGACGACCCCGGTGAAATAGGCGACCATGCCGAGCAGGATGATCGCGCCGGCGGGTTCGTGGGGAAACAGCGCGTGGAGCAGGTTGCCGACGCCCGCGCCGGTCGCCAGGCTGGGCGAGAAGATGCCGCCGGGCAATCCCGCCGCCGTGGTCAGCAACGTGCTCGCGAATTTCGCAGGCCCGAACCATAGCGAGGTCGCCTGGCCGTGGATCATCGCGCTGGCGGGGGCATATCCGGTTCCCCAGGTCGTCCCGGTGGCAATGCCCAGTGTCGCGACGATAAGTCCGCAGACGAAAGCGAGCGCCAAAGGCCGTCCGCCCGAAATCCGCCGCGCGCCGCCGCGCGCGAACCACAAGGTCAGGCGTGAGAACAGGCCGCCGCTCGCGCCGCCAAGCATTCCGGCTACTGGCGCTACGATCAGCACGGTGCCGAGCGGCAGCGTCTGTCCGACGATCCCGAAATAGACGTAATCGCCCGCCACGCCCTGGGCGATCATCCCGGCGATGAGGACAGCGGTCATGACGAGCAAGGTCATGCGCTGCTCATAGGCGGCGGCCAGCTCCTCGATCGCGAAGGCCACGCCCGCCAGCGGCGTGTTGAACGCCGCCGCGACACCGGCTCCGGCGCCCGCCACCAGCACCGATGCGTTGATAGGCACGCGCAGCCATTTGTGCGCATAGGCCATGATCGTCGCACCGAGCTGAACAGTCGGCCCCTCGCGCCCGACCGAAGCGCCGGCGGCGAGCGCACCCGCCGTCAGCACCGTCTTCAATATCGCCGTCCGGCCGGAAGCAAGATCGGACATAGCCGCGCCAGGATCTTGCTTGGCCGAGATGATCTGCGGAATACCCGATCCGCGCGCGGCGGGCGCCAGCCGGTTGGTGAGCCACACGATCAGGACATAGCTTGCCGGGGTCAACGCGAGCGGCAGCCACCAATATCGCGCCGTCATGGCATCGAAAAGGCCGCTCGCCCGATCGGCCGTCCGCGCGAAAGCAATCGCCGCCAGGCCGATCAGGGTCGCCCCGCCGACGATCGCGACCCGCCGCCGCCAGACCGCCGCGGTCGGCCCATGGCGGCGAAGCAGGACGCGGGTGCGGCGTAGCGCATCATGGCGTGAGGTGGAGGACGGGGAATCGGGCATTCGCGGCCCGCATAAGGCGGTGAGGCCCGATTTGCATCCTCGTTATCGCGCAACGACCTTGCACAGAATCGCGTCGAGCGACCAGGCGCCCCCGCCGCGGAAAATCAACGGCAGCTGGATCGCCGCCCAGCTTAGATGCGTCGGCCAGGCATCGGGATAGACGAATATCTCGATCGTCAACGTCATGACGAACAAGGCCAGCGCCGAAAACCGCGTGAACAGTCCGAGCACGAGCAGGATCGAAAAGACATGTTCGGACCAGGTCGCGGCGACCGCGGCGATGTCGGGCGGAATGAGCGGTAACGCATAGTCGGTGCGGAACAGCTCATAGGTACCATCGGTGATGTGAATAATACCATCGACTTTCGTCCGGCCCGACATGAAGAACACCGCGGCGATGCCGAAGCGCGCGACGAGCAACAGCAAGGCATCGGGCATCAGCGCCGACACGCGGCCGACGAAGCGCTCGTAGAGCGCCAAGAGCGGGGTCATCGGAGTTCTCCCAAATCGTGGACCGGAGCGCGCAGGGCGCTCCGGTCGAGGAGGATCAGGCCTTGGGCGTCAGCGAGCCGTTGCCCTTGGGAGTCTTGATCGAGGTGCACGTGCCGGCCTTGACCAGCTTCCAGGCATTGCCTTGATAATTGACCTTGGACGTGCCGGCGCAGCTGGTGCCGGCACCAGCCTTGCAGTCGTTCTTGCCGGCGAGCGACACGCCATAGCATTTCTCCATCGCGGGCTTGGTCTGGGCCGCGGCGGAGGTGGCGAGAGCGGTGCCGGCGACGGCCAAAGCCAGCGTGGCGGCCAGGGTGGCGTGAGTGGAACGCATGATCATTTTCCTTTGAATGGAGATGCCCAGGGCGCGCGGCCCGGACGGGGGGATCGCCGGGCCGCGCGGTGACCGGGGAAGGAGGCAGGTAAAGCCCAGGTCACGATGCCGGTTCGGGAAGGCCCGAGCGACGGTTACAAAAAATGCTGGCGGGAATTTCGCCTGCGCCGTGTAACCTAAGTGCCGGCTATGCCGAACTCCTGCCGAGGAGTGCAGATGCGGGCGAACGAGGACGAGTTGCGCGGGTTGATGATCGATGGGCTCGACGGCAATGCCGGCGCGCACACGTCGTTGCTGCGCCTGCTCGTGCCGTTGCTTCGCAGTTATTACCGGCGCCATGCCAATGGCTCCGCCGACGATATCGAGGATCTGGTGCAGGAAACGCTGATCGCCGTGCACACGCGCCGCGCCACCTACGATCGCGATCGTCCCTTTACTTCCTGGCTGTTCGCCATCGCCCGATACAAGATGATCGATCATTTTCGCCGCGTCCGGCGGCTACAGCCGATCGAGGGCATGGAAGAATTGCTGGTTGCCGAAGCATTCGAGGGCGCGTCGATCGCGCGGATCGATGTCGACGAGCTGCTCGGCACGCTCCCGGTCAAGCAAGCGCGGATGATCCGCGCCACCCGGATCGATGGCCTCAGCGTCGCCGAAGCCGCGGCGGCCGATGGCCTGGGCGAATCCGATGTCAAAGTGTCGGTCCATCGCGGCCTCAAATCGTTGATGGCGCGCATTCAGGGAGGTGGCCGATGAACACCGACGACCTGATCGCTCAATTGTCGACCGATGTCCCTCGCGTGCGGCGCCACAGCGTCGGATGGCGGCTCGGGCTCGGTCTGGCCGGCGGCCTGATCGCCTCGCTGACGATCGTCGTCGCGGTGATGGGCGTACGTCCCGACTTGTCGGTCGCGATGCACGGTTTCTCTTTCTGGATGAAGTGGGCTTACACGATCTCGCTGTCGATCGCCGCGGTCGTGGTGACGGCGCAGCTCGCGCGCCCCGACAGCGCGCGGCTGCGATGGCTATGGCTGCTGGCGATCCCGGTCGCGCTGCTAGCGGGGCTGGGCGGGCTCGAATTGCTGCGTACGCCACCGGGAGAATGGCTGGCAATGTGGCTTGGTGAGAGCTGGATGGTCTGCCCGTGGCGAGTGCTGACGCTGGCCGCGCCGATCTTCGTCGGCTTGCTCTGGTCGTTCCGCCGCCTCGCGCCGACGCGCCTTCGCGCTGCTGGCGCCGCGGCGGGCCTCGCCGCGGGCGCGTTCGCGGCAACGGTCTATTGCATCCACTGCCCGGAAGTGTCGGCGATCTTCGTGTTGACCTGGTATTCGCTGGGTATCGTGCTGGCCGCGTCGGCCGGCGCCTTGCTCGGCCCGCGCTTGCTGCGCTGGTAATTTCCGGGCGCCTGTAACCGCGACGATCGGGACCGCGAACCGGAAGGGCCAATCAGGCACAATCCTTTTCGGGAGACCCCAATGACCATTCTTCGTACCGGCGTCAGCGTCGCCACCGCCGCCGCAATCGTCGCGATCACCGCCGCCGCCGTGCCCAGTGCCGCCGTCGCCAAGGGCGGCGCCCAGGTCCATTGCTATGGCGTCAACAGCTGCAAGGGCCAGTCGGACTGCAAGTCGGGCAATCACGACTGCAAGGGCCAGAACGACTGCAAGGGGCAGGGCTTCAAGGCGATGACCGCGAAAGCCTGCAAGACGGCCGGCGGCAGCCTGACGGCGCCGAACTGAGTGTGCCCAGGCCCGGCCGCGACCGTGCGGCCGGGCCATTGTCCATCGCAGGAGAAGAGATCGTGATCGCTCCGTTCGCCGGCTTCGGCCTGGGGCTGCGCAAGCCGCATTACGCCGAGTTTCTCGATCATCGGGTGGCGGTCGATTTTGTCGAGGTCATCTCGGAGAACTTCATGATCGACGGCGGGCGCCCGCGCCAGATCCTGCGCGACGTGCGGGCGCGCTATCCGGTGGCGCTGCACGGCGTGTCGATGTCGATCGGCTCGGCCGATGGGCTCGATGGCGCTTATCTGGCGCGGCTGCGCGCGCTGGTCGACGAGATCGATCCCTTGTTCGTCTCCGACCATCTGAGCTGGACGCGGATCGAGGGGTTCAGCTCGCACGATCTGTTGCCTTTGCCCTATACGCGTGAAGCGCTCGACCTCGTCTGCGCCAATATCGATCGCGCTCAGGAAGCACTGGGCCGCGCGATGCTGATCGAGAATCCCTCGACCTATATCGACTTCGCCCCTGCCGACATGACCGAATGGCAGTTTCTCGACGCGATGTGCGCGCGCACCGGATGCGGTCTGCTGCTCGACGTCAACAACGTGTTCGTGAGCGCGAGCAATCACGGCTTCGACCCGATCGCCTATCTGGACGGCGTGCCCCATGATCGCGTGCGCCAAATCCATCTGGCCGGACACAGCATAAGCGCGGATCTGCTCATCGACACGCATGATCGGCCGGTGCCCGGGTCGGTATGGGACCTGTATGCGCACGTCTTGACGCTATTGGGGCCGGTGGCGACGATGATCGAGCGCGACGACGACATTCCGCCATTGGCCGATCTGCTCGGCGAACTTGCGATAGCCCGGAATGTCGGCCAGCGTTGTCTGCGGCAGGCGGCATGAGTCTGATCGAGCTTCAGCGCGACTTGCGCAACTGGCTGATCCGCGAGGATCGTTGGGCGGCGCGGCGGCTCGGCGACGATGCCGCGCCGGGGTTGCGGGTCTATCTGAACAATTATCGCGCCCAGCTCGTGGCGTGCCTGGAGGACAGTTTCGCGCGAACGCGCGACTGGCTCGGCGACGCCGCGTTCCGGCAAGCGGTCATCGCCCATATCGAGCGCGTGCCGCCGAGCAGCTGGACGCTCGACGCCTATTCGCGCGATTTTCCCGCAACGCTGGCATTGCTCTATCCGGACGACCCCGAAGTCGCCGAACTGGCCTGGATCGACTGCGCGCTGGGCGAGGCGTTCGTCGGGTTCGACGCGCCAGCGGCCGACGCCGCGACGCTTGGTGACGTCGATTGGGACAATGCTACATTGCATTTCACGCCGACACTCGATCTTGGCGACCTGTCGACGAACGCCTCGGCGATCTGGGCCGCGCTGGCGGCAGGCGATGTGCCACCGGCGGTCGAGCCATTGCCCGAAGCGGGTGCCATTCTGGTCTGGAGACAGGAACAGATTTCGCGCTTCCGCGCGATCGACCAGATCGAGCGCCAGGCATTGCTGGCGGCGCGGGGTGGGCTGTCTTTCGCCGCCATGTGCGACGGGATCGTCACGGCGCTCGGGCAGGAAAGGGGAATCGCGCTCGCCGGCCAGTTGCTGGGCCAGTGGCTGGCCGACGGGTTGATCACGAAGATCGAGGAAAGGCCTGTTTCGATATGAAGATGCTTTGGATCGCCTTGCTGGCCCTCACCGGCGCCTGTTCGACGCAATCGAATGCCGCGGTCGACACCGCCAACCCGACCGTGGTCGAATTGTACCAGAGCCAGGGCTGCTCATCCTGCCCGCCCGCGGATGCGGTGCTCAACGCGCTCGCCGATCGCCCCGACGTCCTGCCGCTCAGCTTTGCGGTGACCTATTGGGACCAGCTCGGCTGGAAGGACACGTTTGCCGACCCGGTCTTCACGCAGCGTCAATGGGACTATGCCCGGGCGAGCGGCAGGACTTACGTCGCGACGCCGCAAATGGTGATCAACGGAAGTGGCGTCGTGACCGGTGGCGATCCGGCTCAAGTCGACGCCGCCATTCGTCGTTTTAGGCGACCGACAACCGGGCCGACCATCGCCCGGGCCGATGGGTCGCTCACCATCGGCACGGGCAAGGGCACCGCGACCGTCTGGCTGGTACGCTACGATCCCCGGACGATCGCGGTGCCGATCCGCGCCGGCGAAAATGGCGGACGCACGATCGCGCATCGCAACGTGGTGCGCCAGCTGGTGCGGCTGGGACAATGGACCGGTGCGCCGTTGCGTTTCGCGCTTCCGGCGGCGCCGGTGGGTCTGTCCAGCGCGGTCCTGCTCCAGCAAGGGCGCGGCGGAGCGATCATCGCGTCGCGGCGGATCTGACAAGCGGATCGGCTAGCGTCTCGGAAGCGCGTTCCATAATCATCTCCGTCGGTTCGGGATGCGGGCAAGTAGGCGCGCTTCGTCGCTCCGTTAACGAAAACGGGGCGGGGGGCGTTCCGGTTTGGCGGGACGGTAGATTTGGGAAAGTGACGGCGCGGAGTGAATCCGCGCCGTCGGTCGGCGCCTCCCGGCGCCGCCGGCCGGACTGATCGCAAGCCGCGGAATAGCAGGGGCTATTCCGCTGCGATCAGTCAGACATCCAGCTGCTTCACCGCGTCGTTCCAGGCCATCACGTTATCGCGCGCCTCCTGGACGAACGCCGAGCGGCGGACGACGTTGAGGAAGGTGTCGGCGATCCACTTGCCGGGGTTGCGCAACGGGCGCTTGATCTGGATGAGCAGGACGACGCGGATATTGTCGGTGTCGTTCCACACCTCGTGATCATAGGTGTCGTCGAACACCAACGTCTCGCCTTCGGCCCAACGCACGATACGGTCGTCGACGCGCATGCGGACATCGCCGTCCCTGGGGACAATCAGGCCGAGATGGCAGGTGATCAGCCCCTTGGTCACGCCGCGATGCGCCGGGATGTGCGTGCCCGGCGCGAGGATCGAAAAGAACGCGCTGTTGAGGTTGGGGATCTTCGCAACGGTTGCGGTGGTCGTCGGACAGCGCTCGATATTCTCGTCGATACGATAGCCGTACCCCCACAAGAAGAAGCTGCGCCACTTGTTGACCGGGGCGATCGCGCGATGGTCTGGCGAGATGCTCGAAAGCGACGGCGACTTGTCGCCCATCGCCGCGTCGAGCATTTCGTTGCGGATCGCCTGCCAATTGTCGCGCAGATGCTGGGTCCAGGGAAAGTCGCGGACGTCGAGCACCGGGTTGTTGGGCACCAGCGACGACGTCGCGATCATCCGGTCGAAGAACCCGCGCAAATGCTTGCCATAGCGGATGATGAACGGCCGCTTCTCGGCCTTGCCGCCGATCGGCGTGTTATCCGATTGTGACGTGCCCGATATCACGGTCATATTGGGCACGCTGCCTTCGGCGACGTTGCCCGATTTCTGCCGCAATATCGGCGGCTCCAGCTGTTGATCGACGCTCACAAAGCCTCTTCATCGTCCAACGGGACCGGCACCAAATGTCGCACGAGGGCCGATCGAGCCAAAAAATGTCGAATACGCTACGCTGATGCGGCAGCGCACAATTGCCGCTAGCCCTCATCTGGGTCGAAAAAAAGGCGACACAAGGGGTAGGATATGGCCTTTTGGCATCGAGGGTGCAGAGTAATAGGTCCGCACCCTAGGTGAGGACGGTTGCCGCTCGTCGGGGGACACCGTACACAGGCGCAATGGCCATTACGTTCCGCGTTCCGCGTCTCGCCGTCCTCGTCACCATTGCCCTTGGGATGTCGCTTCCGGCGATCGCCCAGCAGACGGTCCCGACCCCAGCCTCGACGGCGCCGCTTGCCGTCCGTCCGGAAGTCGATCGCTCGCCCTGGCTGTTCAAGGGCAGCGACATTACGCCCGATCCCGCGTGGCATTTCGGGACCTTGCCCAATGGCCTGCGTTATGCGGTGCGCAAGAACGGCGTGCCGCCCGGGCAGGTGTCGATCCGCGTGCGCATCGATGCGGGCTCCTTGTACGAGGACGACAGCGAACAGGGATATGCGCACTTCATGGAACATCTGGTGTTCCGGGGCAGCCAATATGTCGCCGACAACGAAGCGAAGCGTACCTGGCAGCGGCTGGGCGCGACCTTCGGCAGCGACACCAACGCGCAGACCACCTTTACCCAGACGGTGTTCAAGCTCGATCTGCCGTCCGCCACGCCAGCCTCGGTCGACGAGAGCCTGAAAATCCTGTCGGGCATGATGGAAGCGCCGAGCTTCGACGATAAGGTGGTCAATTCGGAGCGGCCGGTGGTGATGGCCGAGCAACGCGAGGCGCCGGGGCCGCAGGTGCGCTTCGGCGACGCTCAGCGCGCGACGATCTTCGCGGGGCAGCCGTTCGCGACGCGCTCGCCGATCGGGACGACCAAGACGCTGGAGGCGGCCACTGCGGCCAGCCTGCGCGCGTTCCACGACAAATGGTACCGACCCGAACGCGCGGTCGTGATCATCTCGGGCGATATCGATCCGCTGGTGTTCGAGACGTTGGTCGACAAGAATTTCTCGAGCTGGAAGGGCAAGGGTCCCAATCCCGCCGATCCCGATTTCGGCACGCCGGCGACCAAGCAGCCGACTACCGGCACTTTGGTCGAGCCCGGCCTGCCGACCCTGGTGTCGATGGCGGTGCTGCGCCCCTGGCATTTCAACAACGACCTGATCCTGTTCAACCAGAAGCGCCTGGTCGACCTGATCGCCGTCCAGATCATCAACCGCCGGCTGGAATCGCGCGCGCGGGCCGGCGGCAGCTTCCTCCAGGCGCAAGTCAGCCTCGACGACGTGTCGCGCTCGGTCAACGGCACGTTCGTCAACATCGTCCCGGTCGGCAACAATTGGGAACAGGCACTGAAGGACGTGCGCGCGGTGATCGCCGATGCCCAGGCCAATCCGCCGAGCCAGGCCGAACTCGATCGCGAGCTCGCCGAATATGATGCCGCGATGAAGAATGGCGTCGACACCTCGCGGGTAGAGGCGGGGTCGGCGCAAGCCGATAACATGGTCCAGGCGCTCGACATCCGCGAGACGGTCGCGGCGCCCGACGTGTCGTACAAGATCCTGACCGACGCGCGCGCCAAGGGCATGTTCACGCCGGCATCGATCCTGGCGTCGACCAAGCGCGTCTTCCAGGGCGACGCGACGCGTGCCTTCATCTCGACGCCGACCGCCGATCCGGCGGCGGCGACCAAGCTGGCCGCCGCGCTCGACGCCGACGTGTCGAAGCTCGCGCCCAAGCGTACCGCGCTGGCGGCGATCGACTTTTCCAAGCTGCCGCCGCTGGGGCCTCCGGGCAAGGTCGTCAGCACCGAGAGCATTCCCGATCTCGAGATGCAGAAAGTGGTGTTCGCCAATGGCGTGCGCCTGCTGCTGTTCGTCAATTCCAGCGAGACCAACCGCGTCTATGTCCGCGTCCGCTGGGGCGGGGGGTATAATGCCATCCCGTCCGATCACCGCACGCCGGCCTGGGCAGGCGATATGGCGCTGGTACCCAGCGGCATCGGTAAACTGGGCCAGGAACAGCTCGACCAGCTCGCGACCGGACGGCGGCTCGGCTTCGATTTCGGAATCGACGACGATGCCTTCACGCTCGCCGGCGTCACTTCGCCCCAGGATTACAAGGACCAATTGCGGCTGTTCGCCGACAAATTGAAGGCGCCCGGCTGGGATCCCGCGCCGCTGGCGCGCGCCAAGGCAGTGATGCTGGCGGGCTATCCCGGACTCGATTCCTCGCCCGACGGCGTACTCAGCCGCGATCTGGAATGGTTTCTGCATGACAAGGATCCGCGTTGGGGGATTCCACCCGCGGCCACTGTATCGGCGCTGACGCCGGCGCAATTCCGCACCTTCTGGCAGCCGATCCTGGCCTCGGGTCCGATCGAGGTGGAAGTGTTTGGCGACGTCAAGGGCGACGAGGCGATCGCTGCCGTCGCGGCGACCTTCGGCGCGCTGAAGCCGCGTACTGCCCCCGCCGTCGCGGCGCCGCCGATCAAATTCCCCGAGCATAATGCGACGCCGGTCGTGCGGACGCATTCGGGGCAGGAGAATCAGGCGGTCGCGCTGATCGCCTGGCCGACCGGCGGCGGTGTCGAGGGTATTCCCGAAAGCCGCAAGCTCGACGTCCTGGCGCAGGTGTTCAGCGACCGGCTGTATGACCGGCTGCGCACCGAAGCAGGCGCGAGCTATTCGCCCAGCGTCGGGTCGAGCTGGCCCGACGGCTCCGCGAGCGGCGGGCGGATCATGGCGATCGGCCAGGTGCCGCCGGACAAGACCGACCTGTTCTTCCGCTTGTCGCGCGAGATCGCCATCGACCTCGTCAAGAACCCGATCAGCGACGACGAACTGCAGCGGGCGAAGACGCCGATGCAGCAATATGTGATGCGCGCGTCGACCGGGAACACCTTCTGGCTCAACCTGCTCTCTGGCGCATCCTATGACCCGCGTAAGATCGCCGCGGCGCGCAGCATCCTGCTCGACTATCAGAACGTGACGGCTGCCGACCTCCAGGCGGTGGCGGCCAAGTATCTGCGTCCCGACAAGGACTGGACGATGGAAGTGGTGCCCAAGGCGGTCGCGGCCAAGGAAGGGCTGAGCGTCGCCGGCGGGGCGCAATAGCGCCGCCAACTCTCCGCGGAAGGTGAGGCCCAAGGACGTTGCTCGGACGAGCGTTCGGTGGATCGTGCGCGAAGCGCGATCAGCCGCCTGGGGGCCTGCGTCCCGTCGCAGATTTTAACCTTTTGTTAACTATCTCCGGTCACTTTTAGGCAACTTTCTGAAAACATGCTGATTTAACCTAAGAGAAGGGGGCAGAGATGCGCTGGTCCTTGGTTGCGGTGGCGACGCTGGGCGTTGCGCTTGCCGGATGCACTACCGGTCCGAAGGCGGTCGTGACCGTCGCCGCCGGTGCGCCGGTGGAGCAGCCGACCGGATGGCGCGCGACCGCGACGGCCGACGATCAGAAGCGGATCGACGCTTTGAGCGATCGCATGCAACACATGCTCGCAGCGGTGCCGGCCGGTGCTCGGGCGCGTGTCGCGGCGGAGAGGCCGTTGCTCGATCCGAAGTCGGGGCTCGACGCACCCGCACTGTCGCCGGGATCCTATCAGTGCAGGCTGGTCAGGATTGGCGGCCGGCGCGGCGTGGTCAGCTACAAGTCCGATTTCTGCTATATCGCCATGGTCGACGGGAAGCAGAGCTTCACCAAGCAAACGGGCACGCAATTGCCCGGCGGCTGGTTGTTCGACGACGATAAGGGCAAGCGCCTCATCTTCCTGGGCACGCTGCGTCCGCAGCAGGCTGCATCGGCGCCGCCTTATGGGGAAGAACGGCAACGCGACGTCGCCGCCGTGATCGAGCGCATCGCGCCGTTCCGCTGGCGGATGGCGCTGGTCAAGAATGACGGGCAGGGCGACCAGATGCTCGATATCTACGAATTGATCCCGGTGGTGAACGGGTCGAGCTGAAGCGCAGGTTTCGACGCAAGATAGAGCGGTTCAGTCGAGCCCACCGTCATGCCGGACTCGTTCCGGCATCCAACGTGCAACAGCGGACGGATTCCGTTGTGGAGGGTTGGACCCCGGCACAAGGCCGGGGTGACGATGGATGAAACGAAGGCGCACGGTCCAGTTTGCTCCCGAGTACGCGATAACCCGGCCATAAACGGGCGGGAAGCCTACCCTTTATACAGCGCATCCAATCGCGGGCCGTACACGTCCTTCAACACGTGACGCCGGATCTTCAGGCTCGGCGTCATCTGCTGGTTCTCGATCGTGAACGGTTCGTCGGCCAGGATGAAGCGGCGGACGCGCTCGACCACGGACAAATCCTTGTTGACCCGTTCAACCGCGGCGAGCAGCGCGGCGCGATAGTCGAGATCGTCGGCGAGTGCCTTCGCATTGCACGCGGACCCGGTCTTGGCGCACCATTCCTGGGTCCATTCGGGATCGGCGACCAGCACCGCGACCATATAGGGCCGCCGGTCGCCGGCGATCATCGCCTGGCCGATCTCGGGCTGCAAGGTCAGCATGCCCTCGACCTTTTGCGGCGACACATTGTCACCCTTGTCGTTGATGATCAGGTCCTTCTTGCGGTCGGTGATCTTGATGCGGCCCTTGTCGTCGATCATCCCGATGTCGCCGGTGTGCAGCCAGCCATCCTTGAGGACGCGCGCGGTTTCTTCGGGATTGCGCCAGTAACCGTGCATGACGAGTTCGCCGCGGACCAGGATTTCGCCATCCTCGGCGATACGGACCTCGACCCCGTCGAGCGGCGGGCCGACCGTGTCCATCTTAAGGCCGGCGCGCGGGCGGTTGCAGGAAATCACCGGCGCTGCCTCGGTCTGGCCATAGCCTTGCAGGAAGGTCAGGCCGAGCGATTGGAAGAAGATGCCGATTTCGGGATTGAGCGGCGCGCCGCCGGACACCATCGCCTTGATCCGCCCGCCGAACCGCTTGGCGATCTTGGGCATCAACAGCGACTTCACGATCAGGTTCATCGGCTGATCGTAGAACGGCACGCCGCCCGCGGCCTTCTTGCCGCCAATCGAAACCGCGCGGCTGAGCAGGTAATTGGATACAGCGCCCTGTTTCTCGACGGCTTTGGAGATGCGTGTCCGCAACACCTCGAACAGGCGCGGCACCACTACCATGATCGTCGGACGAACTTCCTCGATATTGCTGGCGAGTTTGTCCAACCCTTCCGCATAGTAAATCTGTGCGCCGAGCCCGATCGGGAAATGCTGGCCGCCGGTATGCTCATAGGCATGGGAAAGGGGGAGGAAGGACAGGAACACTTCGTCGTCCCAACCGAAATCCTCGGCGATCAGCGTGCAGCAGGCTTCGACATTGTGCAGGATCGCGCCGTGATGCTGTCGCACCCCGCGCGGCGCGCCGCCAGTGCCCGAGGTGTAGATGATGCAGGCGAGATCATCGCGGTTCGCGGCGATCGACAAGTCGTCGGGCTGTGCCGGGTGATCGGCGATTAGCTTCGACCAGTTATGATAGACGAGGTCGGTCTGGCCGATGCGCAACTCCTCCAGCCCGATCACGATCTTCGCCTCGCTGGCGCGGGCGGCGGCGGGGAGGAGCGGGCGGGCGAGCTTGGCGGTCGACACGATGATCGCGCGCGCGCCCGAATTCTCGATGATGTGGCTGTGGTCGCGCTCGGTATTGGTGATGTAGGTCGGCACCGTCACGCAACCGGCGGCCATGATTGCCAGATCGCTAATGCACCATTCGGGGCGATTTTCGCTGACCAGCATGACGCGGTCGCCGGGCTGTAGTCCGATCGCCTTCAGCGCTGTCGCCAGGCTCGCGACTTGGCGCGCCGTTTCCGCCCAACTGAGCGGAACCCAGGCGTCGCCTTGCTTGTGCCACAGGAACGGCTGGTCGCCCCCGGCCTGGGCACGCGCGAAGAACATCGCGACCAGGTTGGGGAATTTCTCGATCTGCCGCATCCGGTCCTCTCCCTTACGACGCGCCGCTTTCGACTGCGTCATGGGCGACGTTATTCGGACGGACGGTTCGGCGCCATCCCCATCCGCCTGATCACGGTCACCTTGCCGTCCTGTCCCATCGCGACGCCTTCGCTGCGTGGATCGGCGGCGCCGACCCATTTGCCGCCGACGCGTTCGATCGCATTGGCCTTGAGCCCGAGCGGGGAGACAACGATCTTCTCGCCCAGCGCGCGCAGTTGCGGCGCCATCGCCTCGGCTTGCGTGCCCGATTCGGCGACCGCCGTCTGGCCAGGCGCATAGATGAGGCCGAGGCCGATCGCGTCCTGCGCGCTCATCTTCCAGTCGACCACCGCGACGATCGCCTTTGCCACCTGGGCGATGATCGTCGATCCGCCGGCCGCGCCGATCGCCAGCCGGACCTTGCCGTCGGGACCATAGACGATGGTCGGCGCCATCGAGCTGCGTGGGCGCTTGCCGCCCTGGACGCGGTTGGCGACCAGATAGCCGTCCTTGTCGGGCACGATGTCGAAATCGGTCAGCTCATTGTTGAGCATGATGCCGTCGACCGACAGGCCCGATCCCCATGGCCCCTCGATCGTCGTGGTGACTTCGACGACATTGCCCGCTTTGTCGGTGACTGCCAGGTCGGTGGTGCCCGGGGTCTCGCTCGCCGGCACGCGCTTGCGCGGCGGGGCGCCCGGCGGGACGCCCGGTGCGACGTCGGCGATCGACTTGTCGGGCGAGATCAATGCCGAGCGCGAGGCGATGTAATTGCGGCTCAGCAGGCCGGCCAGCGGCACGCTCACGAAGTCCGGATCGCCGACATACATGTCGCGGTCGGCGTAAGCGAGGCGTGAGCTTTCGGCGAACAGATGCCAGGCGACCGGCGAATCCTTGCCAAGCTTCGTCATGTCGAAGCGCTCGAGTTGCTTCAGGATCATCAGCACGGTGAACCCGCCCGACGATGGCGGGCCCATGCCGCAGATCCGATAGACGCGATAGGTACCGCACAGCGGCGTGCGCGGCTTGGCGCGATAGCTGCCGATGTCGCCGACCGTCATCTTCGACGGATTGCGCTGGGCGTTATTGACCGTCGCGACCAGCCGTTGGGCAGTGCCGCCGGCATAGAAGGCGGTGGGGCCGAGGCGAGCGACGCGGTCGAACAACTCGGCCTGCTTGGGGTTCTTGATGATCGTGCCCGCCGGCCACGGCTTACCCGACGCGTCCATGAAGATCGCGCGCGCGTTTGCGTCCATGTGCGCGGCATATTGGGTCAGCGCATTGGCCAGCCGCGGCGACGCCTGGAAGCCGTTGCGTGCCAGCCGGATCGCGGGCTGGAACAGCCGCGCCCAGGGCAGCTTGCCGGATTGCGCGTGCGCCATCGCCATCACGCGGAGTTGGCCGGGCACGCCGACGCTGCGCCCGCCCGGGACAGCGGCAAAGTGCGACAGCGGCTTGCCATTGGGGTCGTAGAACCACTTGTCGTCGGCGGCCATCGGCGCCGCCTCGCGCCCGTCGATCGTATTGATCTTGCCACTCGTCGCGTCGTGGCGAACGAAAAAGGTGCCGCCGCCCATCCCGGAGCTTTGCGGCTCGACGACGTTGAGCGCGAGCATCGTCGCGATCGCCGCGTCGGTCGCGCTGCCGCCGGCATTGAGGATTTCGACCCCGGCCGCCGCAGCGCGTGGATCGGCGGCGCTGACCATGCCGACTGCGGCGGGCTGGACGACCTTGGCGATCCGCGCGGGTTGTCGGGCGGACCCCGTTGCCGCCATGGTGGAGAGGGCGATGGCGGCGGCGACGATCAGCTTTTTCATGGCGAACGACCCTAACGGCATGGGAATGAGAGACAAGGCGTTGCGGCGGCGCGACCTATAGACGTCGGTTACGGCGCAGCGCGATAATCAGCCCCACGATGACCGCGATCGGCGCGAGCAGAACGATCGCGAAGATGAGCGCGAAGATCAGGAAGTGAATGACCGAGAAGATTGCCATATGGTTCTCCGTAGTGGCTGACGCCGTCAGCTGGTCCCGATTGCTTCTGCGATCTGAGCGAAACCATCGCGCCGCATGAGCGCGTCCATATCGCGCACGATTCGTCCCGGTAACGATGGGCCGCCATAGACGAGCCCGGTATAGATCTGCACCAGGCTCGCGCCGGCGCGGATGCGGGCATAGGCCTCGGCACCGCTGTCGATCCCGCCGACCGCTACGAGCGGCAGCGCGCCGCCGGTCGCCGTCCTGAAATCGCGCAGTCGTTGCGCGGCGAGCGTCGCGAGCGGCGCGCCCGAGAGCCCACCGCTTTCGTCCGCGTTGGGGGAGGACAATGAGGGGCGGCTGACGGTGGTGTTGCCGACGATCAGCGCGTCGATTCCGGCATGGATCGCGGCACGGGCGATTTCATCGATTTGCGCAGGTTCCTGATCTGGCGCGACCTTGAGAAACAGGGGCGTGGTCCCGCGCGCGGCGGCGGCGCGAGCGAGCAAGTCGGTCAGCGCGGGGCCGTGCTGCAGATCGCGCAGGCCCGGCGTGTTGGGCGAGCTGATATTGATCGTGACATAATCGGCGATGGGCGCGGCGGCGGCCACCCCGTTCTCGTAATCGGCGATGCGATCGGCGGCGTCCTTGTTGGCGCCGACATTGATGCCGAGCATGCCAGTGCGCCTCGCGGATCGTGCACGCGGCAGCGCGGCGGCCAGCCCGCCATTGTTGAACCCCATTCGGTTAATCACCGCCCGATCGGGAACGAGGCGAAACAGCCGCGGCTTGGGATTGCCCGCTTGCGGCAGGGGCGTCAGCGTACCAATCTCGACTGCGCCGAAGCCGAGGCCGAAAAAGCCGGCGATCGCTCGCCCGTCCTTGTCGGCGCCGGCGGCTAGACCGAGCGGATTAGGAAAGGTCAGCCCGGCCACGGTGACCGGCAACGACGGCGGCCGCGCGGCGAGCGGTGTTCCGACCACTCCCCAAGCCGCGAGCATATCGATGGTCAGGCCATGTGCGCGTTCGGCATTGATCGCGAACAGCAATGGGCGAGCAAGAAAGGCCATGAGCGCGGCCATGGCAGGACACGCTGCGAGGGTCAAAGCCCCTTACGTTACGGAAACCACCAAAAATTGCGGCGCGGCGAATCCGTCCAATACGACTCGGGAATGAAGGGCCTAGGACAAGCATGCGACCCGAAGGGCCCCTGGGAGGGGGTTCTTTCCCTCGACGGCCCGGTTTTCGAAAGAAAATCGGGCCGCTTTCTTATGTTAAGCCAAACCGACGATATACTCATTTTGGGTGGCGGGTCGGTCCGAAATGGTATAAAATCCGGCCAACGAAAGAACATACAGGGGCGCAACTTTCGTGTCGGACATCCAACTCGATTATCGGGTTCCATCACCCGATATCGCGGATCACGTAACATTATTCTATAATTTTCGAGCCAACGTGCCGTGGTTCGAGGACATGGAGCGGGCTGACTATGCCCAGTTCCGTTTCCGTCTGAGCCCTGGTTTCGCCGCATATTACTTTCCGACCGGCGAGAAATATGCCGGCCCAATCCACGTCGTCGGCCCGACGAGTGGGGCGACCAAATGTCGTGTCGAAGGGCCGGTGCGGCTGTTCGGGTTCGGCATCACGCCGGCGGGCTGGGCGGCGATGCTCGGCGGTGACGCGTCGGACATGCTCGACGACGCGATGGAGATAGGCGATGCCCTGCGCCCGCGCGCCGAAGCAGCGTTTCGTGCCATCGCAGGCACCGAGAATATGGACGAACGCGTGCTGATCGCGGAGGCGCTGGTCCGCGAACTCACGTGCAGGGCGACGCGGGAATCGGTCAGTTTCGCGCACCAGGTGGACGCATGGCTGGAAGGCAAGACGTCCCCCGACATCGATGACCTGATCGCGGTCACCGGGCTGTCGCGCCGCCAGGTCGAACGCAAGTGCAACGCACTCTATGGCGCGCCGCCCAAATTGCTGGCGCGCAAATATCGCGCGTTGCGCGCGGCGGTCGCGATGTGCCGTGGCGACATCAGCTTCGATGACGCGGTCGGTCGCGGTTTCTATGACCAGTCGCATCTGATCCGCGAAGTGAAGCAATTCACTGGTCTGACCCCGAAGCAAATCCGCGATCGTCCGACCGCGCTGGCCGAGATTACGGTGCAGCAACGGCTTGCGATGTCGGGACTCGTACGGCCGTTGATCACGAGTACGTAAATCCCTCTCCCTTTGGGAGAGGGAAGGGGCCCGCTCGGCGCAGCCGAGTGGGAAGGGTGAGGGCAGGTAAGTGCCGTTCTCGCCTGCCCTCACCCTTCCGCGACGCTTCGCGCCGCTCCCTCCCTCTCCCAATGGGAGAGGGAATTTAACAGGTTGACCTTCGCTCCTCTCACGCCCACATGGCAATCGGATCGATTTGATCTGATTTGAGAGTCGTTCGCAACAATGCGCCTGTCCAGCCTGGCCGATTATGCCGTGGTGATGATGTCCGCCGCCGCGCGCCATTGCGGCGGGGTGGGGCGGCTCAATGCGACTTGCCTGGCTGAGGAAACCGGTCTGCCGCTGCCGACCGTACAAAAATTGGTGAGCAAGCTGTCGTCTGCGGGGCTGATCGAGAGCCAGCGGGGAACCGGCGGCGGGTTTCGCCTGTCGCGCCCTCCCGCGGCGATCAGCCTGGCCGATATCGTCGAGGCGATCGAGGGGCCGATCGCGATGACGGCTTGTGTCGAGCATGGCGCGCATGATTGCTGCGTCGAGGAAAGCTGCCGCGTGAAGCCGCACTGGAATGCCGTCAACGGCGCCGTCCGCGGCGCTCTGGCCGGTGTTAGTCTCGCGAGCCTGTCCGCTGCTCCTGCGCTGGAGGTGCAGGCCTGATGCCGCGCGCAGCGCAAACGCTCTTCCTTCGTGTCTTCGTGTCTTCGTGCGAGTCTATTTTTCTCGCACAAAGACGCAAAGGCACAAAGATTCTTGATGGCCGCTGCGCGGCCGGGGATTTCTGATGGCGACGAAGAACGCAGAGGCGCTGGCCGCCGCGAACAAGAAGTACGAATGGGGGTTCGCCTCCGACGTCGAGCAGGAATTCGCGCCCAAGGGGCTGAGCGAAGAGACCGTTCGCTACATTTCGGCCAAGAAGAATGAGCCGCAGTGGATGCTCGACTGGCGGCTGAAGGCGTTTCGCCTGTGGCAGACGATGGAAACTCCTGACTGGGCCAAACTCGACATCGCGCCGATCGATTATCAGGACGCTTATTATTACGCCGAGCCCAAGGCGAAGAAGACGATCGAGAGTCTCGACGATCTCGATCCCGAAATCCGGCGGACCTACGAAAAGCTCGGCATCCCGATCGAGGAGCAGAAGGTGCTCGCCGGGGTGGAAGGCGCGCGCAAGATCGCGGTCGATGCGGTGTTCGACAGCGTCAGCGTCGCGACGACGTTCCGCGCGGAACTGAAGTCAGCGGGCGTCATCTTCCTGTCGATCAGCGAAGCGATCCGCGAATATCCCGAACTGGTGAAGAAGTGGCTGGGCAAGGTCGTGCCCCAGCACGACAATTATTTCGCGGCGCTCAATTGCGCGGTCTTTTCCGATGGCACCTTCGTCTATGTGCCCGAGGGCGTGCGCTGCCCGATGGAGCTGTCGACCTATTTCCGGATCAATGCCGAGAATACCGGCCAGTTCGAACGCACGTTGATCGTCGCCGACAAGGGCGCCTACGTCTCGTATCTCGAGGGCTGCACCGCGCCGATGCGCGACGAGAACCAGCTCCACGCCGCGGTGGTCGAGCTGGTCGCGTTGGACGATGCCGAGATCAAATATTCGACCGTCCAGAATTGGTATCCGGGCGACGAGAACGGCCTGGGCGGAATCTATAATTTCGTCACCAAGCGTGCGCTCTGCCAGGGCAGGAACAGCAAGGTGTCGTGGACCCAGGTCGAGACCGGCTCCGCGATTACCTGGAAATATCCGAGCTGCGTGCTGGCGGGCGAGAACAGCGTCGGCGAATTCTATTCGGTCGCGGTGACCAATAACCGCCAGCAGGCGGATACCGGCACCAAGATGATCCATCTCGGCAAGGGCAGCCGCTCGACCATCGTGTCGAAGGGCATCTCGGCCGGGCGGTCGGACAATACCTATCGCGGGCTGGTCCGCGTCGCGCCGACCGCGGAAGGCGTGCGCAACTTCACCCAGTGCGACAGCCTGCTGCTCGGCTCCGAATGCGGGGCGCATACCGTGCCGTATATCGAGGTGCGCAACCCGTCGGCGCAGATCGAGCACGAGGCGACGACCTCGAAGATCAGCGAGGACCAATTGTTCTACGCGATGCAGCGCGGCCTCGACCAGGAAGCGGCGGTCGCGTTGATCGTCAACGGCTTCGCGCGCGAAGTGCTGCAGCAGCTGCCGATGGAATTCGCGGTCGAAGCGCAGAAGCTGCTGGGGATTTCGCTTGAGGGGAGCGTGGGATGATCCTCCACTCCACTCGTCATGCCGGCCTTGTGCCGGCATCCACGGAGCCCCACGCGTTGGGGTTTGATGCCCGGTGGACCCCGGCACAAGGCCGGGGTGACGGAGGGTTGTTGGCAGTCGAGGAGAGGCTGCTGGAGGTTTCGCTTGAGGGGAGCGTGGAGCGATATGATTAAGGTCTTTATCGACACTCAATGCGGCAAGGTTTCCGATCATTTTGAATTTGCGGCTACTCCGAGGACCGGAGAGGTCGTGTTTGTTCAAACCGAACATGAAGAGATAAAACTGAAGGTAATGTTGGTTGAGCATTATCCGCCGTCAAAGGGCGACGTGATGGATCAGATTTCCTCAATAACTATCCAATGCGAAGTAATTTCCTGATGCTTAATATCGAAAACCTCCACGCCGAAATCGACGGCAAGCCGATCCTCAAGGGTCTCTCGCTCAACGTCAACGCGGGCGAAGTGCACGCGATCATGGGCCCCAACGGCGCCGGCAAATCGACGCTTGGCTATGTGCTCGGCGGGCGGCCAGGTTACGACGTGACCGAAGGGTCGGTGACCTTCGACGGCGAGGATCTGCTCGAAATGGCGCCGCACGAACGTGCCGCCGCCGGGCTGTTCCTCGGCTTCCAATATCCGGTCGAGATCCCCGGCGTGTCGAACGTCCAGTTCCTGCGCGAGACACTCAACAGCCAGCGCCGCGCGCGCGGCGAGGGGCAGCTGTCGGGCGGCGATTTCCTCAAGCTGGCGCGCGCCGAGGCGGCGGCTTTGTCGATGGATGCCGAGATGCTCAAGCGCCCGGTCAATGTCGGCTTTTCGGGCGGCGAGAAGAAGCGCAACGAGATGGTGCAGATGGGGATCATCGCGCCGAAACTCGCGATCCTCGACGAGACCGACAGCGGCCTCGACATCGACGCATTGCGCGTGGTCGGCGACGGCATCAACCGCATCATGCGTGCGCCCGACAAGGCAGTGGTGCTGATCACGCATTATCAGCGGCTGCTCGATTACGTGAAGCCGGACTTCGTCCATGTGCTGGAGGGTGGGCGGATCACCCGCACCGGCGGGCCCGAGCTGGCGCTCGAGCTCGAGCGCGAAGGCTATGGAGCGGTGGCGGCGTGATGAAGCTCAGCGCCGCAGGCGCCTCTACATTTTTGATCGCACCAAGGCACCAAGCCACGAAGAAGGTGAGTGCGCTTCGCGCCTTAGCGTCTTTGTGCGAGTCAAATTTGTGCGAGTCAAAATCATGACCCTGCTCGCGCTCCCAACCCGCCGCGATGAGGCGTGGCGCTATAGCGACCTCGATGCGCTGGCCGAGGCGTGGCCGCTCAATCCGCCTGAGACGATCCGTGTCGCCGCGGGCGAAGAGATCGCGCGCGTCGTGGTGCAGGATTCGCCCCCCGGATCGGTGGCGGTCAAGGATATCGCGATCGTGCTCGAAAAGGGCGCGCGGGCGACGTTCCACGTGCTCAATATCGGCGGCAAGCTAGGCCGCGTGTCGATCGACGTGACGCTGCATGACGGCGCACATTTCGAGCTCGGTGCTGCGATGTTGGGCGGTGGCGAGCAGACGCTGGAGATCGTCACGACGGTCAACCATGTCGAGCCCAATGCGACGTCGAATCAGGTCGTACGCTCGGTACTCGGCGGCAAGGCGACCGGGAGCTATCTCGGCAAGGTCGCGGTCGCGCGCGATGCTCAGAAGACCGATGCCAGCCAGTCGGTCAAGGCGATGCTGCTCGCGCGCACCGCGACCGCCAACGCCAAGCCTGAGCTGGAGATTTTCGCCGACGACGTGAAATGCGCGCACGGCGCCACGGTCGGCGAGCTGGATGCGATGGCTCTATTCTACCTTGAAAGCCGCGGGATTGCGCCGGCGGAGGCCAAGAAGCTGTTGTTGCGGGCGTTTGTCGGCAGCGTGTTCGACGATATCGCGGACGAGGCCGAGCGGACGCGGGTCGAAGCGGCGGCGCAGGCCGCGCTTGAGCGGATGTTGAACAACTCCCTCTCCCTTTGGGAGAGGGAAGGGGCCCACTCGGCGGAGCCGAGTGGGAAGGGTGAGGGCAGGTAATGGAAACCGTTGTCGACCCTCACCCTTCCGGCGCTTCGCGCCTCCCTCCCTCTCCCAATGGGAGAGGGAATTTACAGCCTCTCGACGTCGTCGCGGACTTCCCGGCGATTCCCGCCGGCTGGCATTATCTCGACAGCGCCGTCTCCGCGCAGAAACCGCGCATGGTGATCGACGCGATCGAGCGCGGTTATGCGCAGGATTACGCCGCGGTGCATCGTGGCGTGTACCAGCGCTCGGCCGACATGACGCTCGCTTATGAAGCCGCGCGCAAGCGGGTCGCGGAATTCATCAACGGCAAGCCCGAGGAAATCGTCTTCGTCCGCGGCGCGACCGAGGCGATCAATCTCGTAGCGCATAGCTGGGCGGGCGAGCAGCTCAAGGCGGGCGACCGCATCCTGCTGTCCACGCTCGAACACCATTCGAACATCGTGCCGTGGCAACTGGTCGCCGAGCGGATCGGGGTCGAGATCGACGCCGTGCCGCTGACAGCCGACGGCCGGATCGATCTCGACGCGATGGCGGCGATGATCACGCCGGCGCACAAGCTCGTCGCGCTCGCGCATGTCTCCAACGTGCTGGGATCGGTGCTCGACGCCAAGCGCGCGACCGAGATCGCGCATTCGGTCGGGGCGAAGATCCTGCTCGACGGCTGCCAGGCGGTGCCGCGGATGCCGGTCGACGTCGCCGAGATCGGCTGCGATTTCTACGTCTTCTCCGGCCACAAGCTCTACGGCCCGACCGGGATCGGCGTGTTGTGGGGTCGGTACGATCTGCTCGACGCGATGCCGCCTTATCAGGGTGGCGGATCGATGATCGATCGCGTCACCTTCGCCAAGACGACCTACGCCCCGGCGCCGGGGCGGTTCGAGGCGGGGACGCCGCATATCGTTGGCGTGATCGGGCTGCATGCCGCGATCGATTATGTCGAGAGCATTGGCCTGGAGCGCATCCACGCCCACGAAACGGCGCTGGTCGTGGCGGCGCGCGAGCGGTTGTCGCGGATCAATTCGGTGCGGCTGTTCGGTCCGGAAGACTCCGCCGGTATCGTCAGTTTCGCGGTGGAGGGGGTGCATCCGCACGACGTCGCCACCATCTTGGACGAGAGCCGGGTCGCGATCCGTGCAGGTCATCATTGCGCGCAGCCGTTGATGGAGGCGCTGGGCGTGCCGGCGACGGCGCGGGCGAGCTTCGGGGTCTATTCGTCGATGGCGGATGTCGAGGCGCTTGGTGAAGCTGTCGAACGTGTGACGCGGATTTTTGGGTAGGAATCTTCGGATGAACGAAGAACGGAAGATCGAAGTGGACGAAGTGACATCGGTGGAAGCGCCGCCCAAGGCGCGCGTCGAGGCGCCGGCCGAGACGTTCGAGCGCAAGCGTGATTATCTCGCCGGGTTCCTGTCGCAAAAGCCCGAGCCGCTGTCCGGCGGCGAGCCGGGCGGCGCGCTGTACGAGGCGGTGGTCGACGCGCTCAAGGAGATTTACGACCCCGAAATCCCCGTCAACATCTACGACCTCGGGCTGATCTACAATGTCGAGGTGACCGAAGACGGCCATGCCGCAGTCACCATGACGCTGACCACGCCGCATTGCCCGGTCGCGGAATCGATGCCGGCCGAAGTCGAACTGCGCGTCGGCAGCGTGCCGGGCGTCGCGGTCGCCGACGTCAATCTGGTCTGGGATCCGCCCTGGGACCCGCAGAAGATGTCCGACGACGCGAAGCTGGAATTGGGAATGCTGTAACAATCCCCCTCCCGCTTGCGGGAGGGGCTAGGGGAGGGCGTGTTGCCCCAATGCGGATGGTGACACGCCCTCCCCCGACCCCTCCCGTAAACGGGAGGGGAGAGGAGTGACGATGACGACGACCTTGAGGCAACGACCCGCTGCCGTGATACTGACCGAACGCGCCGAGGCGCGCGTAGCCGAGCTGATGTCGAAAGCGCCGGAGGGCGCGATCGGCGTCAAGCTGTCGACCCCGCGGCGCGGCTGTTCAGGGCTGGCCTATTCGGTCGATTACGTCACCACCGCCAACCCGATGGACGAGCGGATCGAAACGCCCGGCGGCACCTTCTTCGTCGACGGCGCGTCGGTGCTCTATCTGATCGGCTCGACGATGGACTGGGTCGAGGACGATTTCGCCGCCGGCTTCGTGTTCGAGAACCCCAACGCCAAGGGCGCGTGCGGGTGTGGGGAGAGCTTTACGGTTTGAGCATTGTGGCGGCGGTTATCTACCGATTGACCAGATCAATAGCCAAACGACCAATATCACCGCGAATGACCATCCGGCGACCCACGCAAGCGTCTTCTTCCAATTTCCGGCTTCGAATGCTTGTTCGAAGGGCGCGGTAAGCAACGCCTCGAACAGGGCTCCGAGGAGTTCGGACATGATTATGCTGTCTTCCGCAACAGCAGCGCCGTCCGCAAACACTCGCACACCACCTCGTCGCGCTGGTTGTGCATGCGGTGCTTCCACGTCACCAGCCCGGCATTGGGCCGCGACTTGCTCTCGCGCAGTTCGGTCACTTCACTGGTCGCGTGCAATGTGTCGCCGATGAACACCGGCTTGGGCATCACCAATTTGTCGTAGCCCAGGTTTGCGACCAGCGTGCCCATCGTCGTCTCGGCCACGGTGATCCCGACCATAAGGCTGAACGTGAAAGTGCCGTTGACCAGGATGCGGCCGAACTCGCTCGCCTTGGCCGCCTCGGCGTCGAGGTGGAGCGGCTGCGGGTTGTGGGTCATGGTCGACCACAACAGATTGTCGGTCTCGGTCACCGTGCGGCGCAGCGGGTGCTCGATCGTCTCGCCGATCTGCCATTCGTCGAAATATTTGCCCGGCATTCCATCCTCGCTTCCCCGGCGGAGGCCGGGGCCCAGTTGCGCTGTCGTTAATGGGTCGCGTTGTCCCAGCCAACCGAATTGGCTGCAACTGGGCCCCGGCCTTCGCCGGGGAGGCGTAAACTCATGGCCTCATCCCAGTTCCAGCTTGAAGCCGCTATGGCTCTTTTTCCAGCCGAGCCGTTCGTAGAAACGATGCGCGGCAACGCGGTCGTTGTTCGACGTCAATTGCGCCATGAAGCAGCCGCGCTCGCGGAAACGTTCGACCGCCCAGCCGATCATCGCGGCGCCGAGGCCGAGCGAGCGTCTGTCGCTGGCAATCCGCACCGCCTCGATCTGGCCACGCCACGCGCCATGGTTGAGCAGTCCTGGAAGCCAGCTCAGCTGCATCGTGCCGACGATCGCGCCGTCCAATTCGGCGACGATCAGGCGCTGGTTGGGATCGCGATCGATCGCGGCAAAGGCGGCGAGATAGGTGGGGTCTAACGGTTCGGACGGGTCGTCGGCGCGGCCGCCAATCTGCTCCTCGGCAAGCATGGCGACGATCGTCGGCAGATCGGCAAGAATTGCGTCGCGAAAGATCATGGCATTCGGGCGTTACGCGATTCCACCAAGCCGAGGCAGAGTGAAAATGTCGCCCTGACGCAAAGCCGGTTACTGGCGCGTCTCAATGGAAATCGCGCGACTTGGGCAGGATGCGGACGTTGCGCGGATGGCGGCCATGGGCGTCGGCGGTGTAGCGCGGGTCGGGGGACAGTTCGAAGTCCACGCGTGCGGTCGGCGGCGGCGAGACATGGTCTTCGGACAACCGGGCGAGGTCGGCGGTACGATCGATCACCCGCGCACCGATCAGATGGACGACGCTGCCTTCGCTCGGCGCGCTGCGCTGGACCTCGCCCTCGATCGTCATCAATCGCGACCCCATAACCTGCAACCGCTGCGTCTCGAACACGCGCGCCCATAACAGGGCATTGGTGATGCCGGTCTCGTCTTCCAGCGTGATGAAGATGGCATTGCCGGTCCCCGGGCGCTGGCGGACCAGCACGACGCCGGCGACGGTGGCGCGCGATCCGTTGCGCGCCTTGCTCACCTCTGCGCAGCTCAACACGCCTTCGGATCTGAACATCGGCCGCAGGAATTGCATCGGATGGCCCTTGAGCGACAGGCGGGTGAGTTCGTAATCGGCGACCACTTCCTCGCTCAGCGGCATGGCCGGCAGCGCGGCATCCTCTTCCTGGCCAAGCTCGCGCGCGCTTGCCGCAGCGAACAGCGGCAGTTCGTCCGACGGGGTGCGGCGCACTTCCCACAAGGCGTCGCGCCGTCCCTGGCCGATCGATCCCCAGGCATCGGCGTCGGCTAATAACCGTAAGGCGCGCGAGGGCAGGTGCGCGCGACGGGCGAGTTCCTCGATCGAGGTGAAAGGCGTCACGGCGCGCGCTTCGACCAATCGTTCGGCCCAATCCTCGCGAAAACCATCGACCTGACGGAACCCCAATCGCAACGCGAGATCCTGTCCGTCGCGCTCCAGGCTATTGTCCCAGCCGCTCGCATTGATGTCGATCGGCCGCACCGCGACACCATGTTTTTCCTGCACGTCGCGGACGATCTGCGCCGGCGCGTAGAATCCCATCGGCTGCGAGTTGAGCAGGGCGCAGGCGAACACTGCGGGGTGGAAGCATTTGAGCCAGGCCGAGACATAGACCAATCGCGCGAACGCCAACGCGTGGCTTTCGGGAAAGCCATAGCTGCCGAACCCCTTGATCTGATCGTAGCAGCGCTGCGCGAAGTCGCGTTCGTACCCGCGCTTGACCATGCCTTCGACCATCTTGGCCTCGAAATGATGGATCGTGCCGACATTGCGGAACGTCGCCATCGCGCGGCGCAGGCGATTGGCGTCTTCGGGCGAGAATTTGGCGGCAACGATCGCCAGCTTCATCGCCTGTTCCTGGAACAGGGGCACGCCCTTGGTTTTGTCGAGCACTTCCCTCAGTTCGTCCTTGGAACCGAAACGAGGGTCTGGAGCAGGGTATTCGACCGCTTCCTTGCCCGACCGGCGGCGCAGATAGGGATGGACCATATTGCCCTGGATCGGTCCGGGGCGAACGATCGCGACCTGGATCACCAGGTCGTAGAGAGTACGCGGCTTGAGCCGCGGCAACATGCTCATCTGCGCGCGGCTCTCGACCTGGAACAGGCCCAGGCTGTTGCCATCGCACAGCATGTCATAGACCGCCGGCACCTCGCCGGGGATGGTATCGAGCGTGTGCCGCTCGCCGCCGGTCGCCTCGATCAGGTCGAACGCCTTCTTGATGCAGGTCAGCATGCCGAGCGCGAGCACGTCGACCTTCATCAATTGCAGCGCGTCGATATCGTCCTTGTCCCATTCGATGAAAGTGCGGTCCTCCATCGCGGCGTTGTGGATCGGCACGGTCTCGTCGAGCCGGTCCTGGGTCAGCACGAAGCCGCCGACATGCTGCGACAAATGGCGCGGGAATTCGAGCAATTGGTCGACCAGCGACTTGAGACGCGCAATGTCGGGATTGGCCAGGTCGAACCCGGATTGCGAGACGCGCTCTTCCTCGAAATGGCTCGAATAGCTGCCCCAGACGGTGCTTGCGAGGCGCGAAGTGACGTCCTCGGTCATGCCTAGCGCCTTGCCGACCTCGCGCACCGTGCTGCGCGACCGGTAATGGATCACCGTCGCGGCGATCGCGGCGCGATGGCGGCCATAGCGGCGATAGACGTACTGCATCACCTCTTCGCGCCGCTCGTGTTCGAAATCGACGTCGATATCGGGGGGCTCGTCGCGCTCGGCCGAGACGAAGCGCGAGAACAGCAGGTCGTGCTGCATCGGATCGACCGAGGTCACGCCGAGCAGGAAACACACCACCGAATTCGCCGCCGATCCACGCCCCTGACACAGGATCGGCGGGTCGCAGCTCCGCGCGAAATTGACGATGTCGTGGACGGTCAGGAAATAGGGGGCATAACCGCGCTCGCGGATCAGCCAGAATTCCTCGTAGAGCAACGCGTAGAGCTTGTCGGGGACGCGATAGTCGTAGCGTTCGAGCGCGGTCTGCCAGACGAGATGTTCGAGCCATTCCTGCGCGTCCCAGCCTGCGGGCACGGGCTCGTGGGGATAATCGTAACTCAACTGGTCGAGCGTGAAGCCGATGCGCGAGAGCAGGATGTCGGTTTCCGCCACCGCTTCGGGATAGTCGCGAAACAACCGCGCCATCTCCTCAGGCGGCTTGAGATGGCGTTCGGCATTGGCTTCGAGCAGCTTGCCCGCGGCCTTCACATGCGTGCCTTTGCGGATACAGGTGACGACGTCGTGCAGCGGGCGTTGCTGGGGCGTCGCGTAGAGCGCGTCGTTGGTTGCGAGCAACGGGACGCGCGCGGCGCGGGCGATGGTGGCGAGCTTGGCAAGGCGGCGCTTGTCGCGGCCGGCACGGGGCATCGAGGCACCGAGCCAGAGCCGATCGCCGACGACGCGTTTGAGACGGGAAAGCGTGCCCTCAAGCGACCCGTCACCCCGGCCTTGTGCCGGGGTCCACTCCACAACTTGCCCTGAAGCTTGCGGCTCGGTGGATGCCGGGACGAGCCCGGCATGACGATTGGGGAAGGGGACGATATTTGTAGCCTCGACTTCATCCTCATCACCCAGCCGCAGAAAACCGCGATCCTGATCCTGGTCGATCCGCCTTTTCTCCGGCAGCGCCTCATTCTCCTCCTCGTCGAAGCTGCTCTCGGGCAGCACGATCAGCAACAAATCCTGATGATGCGCGATCAGGTCGCCGATCCCGATCAAACAGCCCCCCTTGGTCGCGCGGCGATTGCCGAGCGACAGCAACCGGGTCAGCCGGCCCCAGCCATATCGCGTCGCGGGATAGGCGACGATGTCGGGCGTGTCGTCGGCAAAGACCAGCCGCGCCCCGACAATCAGGCGAAAGTCGGGCGCGGGGAAGGGCAGATCGGGCGGATGAGGAAATTCTTCCCATGGCCGGTCGGCTTCGTGCCGCGCCTTGGCCTTGGCCCAGGCGGGGTTCCACTGCTCGCGCGCTTGCCTCAACGCGACATGCGCGCGCACTACGCCGGCGACGGTGTTGCGGTCAGCGATACCGATGGCGCGCATGCCCAGCGCAATCGCCTCGGCGACCATGTCGCTCGGGTGCGACGCGCCGCGCAGGAACGAGAAGTTGGTCGCGGCGATCAACTCGGCGAAGCGGACAGGGTCAGCCATACTAGCCTGCCGCTCTGAAATTTTGCTCGCACAAAGACACGAAGCCACGAAGAAGGAAGAATTGGTTCGCGCAGAGGCGCAGAGGACGCAGAGATAGCGATCGAGCCGCAGTAGCGGCTCCCTTATTCTCGATCGCGAATGGAGATGAAGGTCTCGCTGACGCGAGACGTAGCAGATGAGACAACTTCTCTGCGCCCTCTGCGCCTCTGCGCGAACAGAATCTCTTCGTGGCTTCGTGTCTTTGTGCGAGTCTCTTCATGCGAACAGCCCATGAATGTACCAACCCGGCTCGGCGACTTCGCCGTACAGACCGTGGCGGAAGATCCAGAAGCGGCGGCCGCGGCGGTCCTCGACGCGGTAATAATCGCGTGTTGGCGCCTGGCGGCTACCCCACCACGGAGTCGCGATGCGTTCGGGTCCTTCGACCCGGGCGACGTCGTGCAGGACGCGCCGCCAGCGGAATTGGCGCGGCGGGCCATCGGGGACTTCGCTGGCGATCGAGTCGATCAGTTGCGGCGGATCGAACAAGTGGATCGGGCGCAACGGCGGCTCGCCGGTTTCGAGCTCGGGCCAGTCGCCGGGCGGAACGGGGTCGGCGGCGGGCAGCATGAGTTCGGCCTGTTCGGGCAAATGGCGATCGCGTGGCGCGAACCGGCGCACGCGTCCGCGACCGACCCGGGTCGACAGCCGGTCGATCAATTGCGCCAGCTCGGCTTCGCCGACCGCACCGCCTTCGAGCCGCAACTGTGCCGCATCGAGCCGCTCCGCCACCGGCACGTCGAGCCGGATCAGGTCGAAGCCGAAGCCGGGATCGATCGGATCGGCCAGCGTGTCGATCCGTTCGCGGAACAGCCGCAACACCGCGGCCACGTCGCGGGTCGGCCGGCCTGTCTCGACCGCCATCCGCTGCACCAGCCCGTCGGTGCGGAAGAAGCGCGCCTCGAACCGGCGTCCGCCTTCATGGGTCTGATCGAGCCGGGCAGCCGCATCGGCGATCAATTCCCCTAGCACGGTCAACGCGAATTCGGTGCGCGCCACGGGTTCGGCAAAGCGCCGCTCGACGAGCAAGGGCGGGGCGACGATTCGCGGGGTCAGCGGGCTCTCCGCTTCGCCGATGATCCGCCGGATCTGGGTCGCGGCGTCGCTGCCGAACCGCGCGGCGATCGCTGACAAGGGACGCGCCACGACGTCGCCGACGGTCTTGAGCCCGGCGCGCTTCAAGGCGGTCGTCGCTTCGTCTTCGAGTCCGAGTGCCACGACGGGCAAGCGGCGGACCGCCTCATCCTCGTTGGCGCCGACGCTGCGCCATCGCGCCATCGCGCGGGCGGCGTCGGGATTGGCGGCAAAGGCGTGTTGCGCGGTGACGCCCAACCGGTCGAGTCTTGCCAGCACATCGGCGGCGAGCGCCGTTTCGCTGCCGATGAGATGGGCGCAGCCGGTCACGTCGAGCACCAGCCCATCGGGCGCGTCGAGCATCACCCAAGGCGTATAGCGGGCGCAGCCATCGGCCAGCCGTTCGAGCCACAGATGGTCGTCGTGCGAGACATGGTCGAACGCTTCGAGTTCGGGCAGCCGCGCGCGGGCATCGGCCAGGGTCATGCCGCGCTCGATCCCCAGCCTCGCGGCTTCCTGATCGATTGCATGCACGCGCAGCGCGCTCTTGACCTTCTCGGTCAGCGCATAAGGCGCACCGGCACGGCCCGCGAACAGATGCGGGCGCGTGATGCGGATGCGCTCAGCCGGCAGCCAGGGGAAGAACAGCGCCAGATAGCGCCTGGCTGTCGCTGGGCTGGAAGGTACGTCGTTCACGATTCCACTCCACGCGCCAGCGGCGTCCGGCGGGGCCGGCGCGGCGGCGCAACAATTCCAGGTCTAAGGCGGGCGGCCCCGGCGCATCGGCGGCAAGCGCGATCGAGGGGGCAGCAGAGACTCTCCAGCGCGTGTCGGCGGCGCTGGGGCTTTCGCGCGCTTCGCCCCTCAGCAGCAGCACGGTCACGCCCGACGCTTCCGCCGCCAGCATCAGCCGTCGCGTCGCGGTCAAATCGAGCGGCTTGGACTCGCCCCAGCTCTCGACCACCAATGCGCCGAGCCCGGAACAGCGCGCGGCATCGTTGGCGGCCTTGAGCAATGCCGCGTCGTCGCCGAGAAGCCCGAGGATGAGGTCGCCGCCATGGAGGCCGATTTCACCCAGTCCACTGGCGTAAAGTCTGCCCGCTCGCCGCTCCGCCGCTTCGGTCCTGAGCCACAATGAAGGTTTTCCGGCATCGATGCGCAGCGCCAGCATCGCGGCGAATCCCGACAGGCTGCCGGCATCCTCGCTGTCGTCCGCCATTACTTCGTGCAAGCGTCCGCGCGCCAACCCGCCGCCCAGCCACGCATCGATCGCCGCATGCCCGGTGGCGAACCGCGCCGGACCGCCCGAGACGCGCGCACCCTCGATGCGCGCGACGCGACGGCGCAACCGACTCAGTGAGGCAGACGACTCGGGCATAGGGTGTTCATGATATGTTCTGATGACGAAATTGCAATTGAATCCGCCAAGCACGCGCAAACGAAAGCGGCGGCGAACCTTGGTTCGCCGCCGTCATTTTCCCCTCCAACCGTTTCGCGTCAGGTCGCGTTGACGGTCTGGCCCTTGCAGACGTTGATGTTATCGAACTGCTGCGTGACCTCATCCGAGAATTGGATCTTGATGTCGTAGAGACAGACGTCGCCGGTTCCGAGCGTGAAGTTCGACGAGCTCTTCGGCTTGATCGCATATTTCATGTCGACCTCGTGCCAGGGGTCCTTCGACTCCCCGGAGCGGGCCGTCCAGACGCGCTGCACCGACACGTCGGCATTGCCATTATAGACGGTGAAATTGCGGCCCGTGTCCGCAATCGCCGGCGCTGCCACGATGCCGGCGATGAGCACGGCTGCTGCCGTGCCAGCTTTGATTGCCTGTATCATCCCTGTAACCCCCAAACGCAGATCGAACGGTCCGGATGAATCCGGTGAGCTCTACCTAATAGAAGTGCGACTATTTTGCACGTATTAAGTTACTCGCCAGATGAGTTCGGCGGCAGATCGAGCGCTTCTCGCATCTCGTCTCGAAAATCAAGCCAAGTTTCACGTAATGCTGTGCATAGAACTGGATGTATAGGGGTGTCTCTTTTGTACAATTTTTAATAGTTCGTTCTCAAGATGCTTTCTTCTGCAATCTAAAACGATGAAGAAGCGGCTCGGTATAGCCGTTGGGCTGAACGGTTCCCTCGAACACCAGCGCGCGCGCTGCCTGGAATGCCGGACCCGCAGGATTGGCGACCAACGAACGATAGGCGGGGTCGCTCGAGTTCTGCATGTCGACCTTGGCCGCCATGCGTCCGAACGCCGCTTCGACCTCTTCAGGCGTGCACACGCCGTGGAGCAACCAATTGGCCAGCGCCTGGCTGGAGATGCGCAAGGTCGCGCGGTCTTCCATCAGCCCGATGTCGTGGATGTCGGGCACCTTCGAACAGCCGACGCCCTGGTCGATCCAGCGTACGACATAGCCCAATATGCCCTGGGCATTGTTGTCGAGTTCAGCGCGAACCTCGTCCGGCGTCCAGTTGCGGCCGAGCGCGAGCGGTACCGACAGCAAGTCGTTCAGGCTCGCGACCGGCTCGGCGGCGCGTTCCTTCTGGCGCGCGAATACGTCGACCTGATGGTAATGCGTCGCGTGCAAGGTCGCCGCGGTGGGTGAGGGGACCCAGGCGGTGGTCGCCCCGGTCATCGGATGGGCGACCTTCTGCTCGAGCATGTCGGCCATGCGGTCGGGTGCCGCCCACATCCCCTTGCCGATCTGCGCCTTGCCGCTGAGGCCGCAGGCGAGCCCGATCTGGACGTTGCGATCCTCATAAGCCTTGATCCAGGCAGAGGTCTTCATCTCGCCCTTGGGCACCATCGGCCCGGCCTGCATGCTGGTGTGGATCTCGTCGCCGGTGCGATCGAGGAAGCCGGTGTTGATGAAGACGATGCGGTCCTTCACCGCATGGATGCAGGCGGCGAGATTGGCCGAGGTGCGGCGCTCCTCATCCATCACGCCGACCTTGATGGTATGGCGGGGTAGATCGAGCATTTCCTCGACCGCATCGAACAGGGCGTTCGTGAAACCGGCCTCCTGAGGCCCGTGCATCTTGGGCTTAACGATGTAGATCGACCCTGCCGGACTGTTGCGGAAGCGGCCGAGGCCCTTGAGGTCATGCAGGCCGATCAGGCTGGTCATGATCGCATCGAGGATACCCTCCGGTGCCTCACCGCCGTCGGCCAGGATCACCGCCGGCGTGGTCATCAGATGGCCGACATTGCGCACGAACAACAGGCTGCGGCCACGCAATACCAGCTCACTGCCATCGGGCGCGATATAACGGCGATCATCATTGAGGCGGCGAGTCAGTGTCCGACCGCCTTTCTCGAACGTATCCTCCAGGTCGCCGCGCATCAGGCCGAGCCAATTGGCATAAGCCGCGACCTTGTCCTCGGCATCGACCGCAGCGATCGAATCCTCGAGATCGACGATCGTCGTGATCGCGCTTTCCAGGATGACGTCGGCGATCCCGGCGGGGTCCGTCCTGCCAATTGGATGCTCGCGATCGATCACCACTTCGATGTGCAGGCCGTTGTGGCGGAACAGATAATTGTCACCGGCGCGTCCGACGAGCAAAGCCGGATCGGCCAGGACCGGCGCACTGGCCAGCGCGGCCCAGCTTCCGTTGGCGAGCGGCACCGCTTTGTCCAGGAACGCTTTTGCCCAGGCAATCACCTGGCTCCCGCGTTCAGGATCATAGCCACCAGGCTTGGCTGTGCCGGGAATGGCGTCGGTGCCGTAAAGGGCGTCGTACAGGCTGCCCCAACGCGCATTGGCGGCGTTGAGCACGAAGCGCGCATTGAGCACCGGCACGACCAATTGCGGACCGGCCATGGTCGCGACTTCGGCATCGACATTCTGAGTCGTCACCGCGAACGGCGCCGGTTCGTCGACCAGATAGCCGATCGATTTGAGGAATGGCTGGTATTCGGCCTGGTCGATCGGTTCGCCGGCGCGCTCGGCCAACCAGCCGTCGATCTCCGCCTGGATCAGGTCGCGCTTGGCAAGCAAGGCCGCATTGTCGGGAGCAAACGCCGCGAAGATCGCCGCGACGCCCGTCCAGAAGGCGTCGGCATCGATCCCCGTTCCGGGCAAGGCGCGCGCCTCGACGAACTCGACGAGTTCGCTCGCGATTTTCAGGCCGTTGCGTTCGATCATGGTGCCTCCGGGCATGTGTTGCTCACAATGATGAGGGGAGGAGCCGTGCCAATACACTGACAGACCATACCGTCCACACGAAAATGCGCTTGCCGCAAGCGTAAACCAGTGGCTAACTGAAACCGATAAAAAGGAGTGAGAGGATGGCGGAGGCTTATATCGTGTCGGCGGCGCGGACCGCCGGCGGACGGCGCGGCGGCAAGCTGAAGGACTGGCATCCGGCCGATCTCGCGGGCAAGGTGCTCGACGCGGTGGTCGAGCGTGCCGGGATCGACGGCGCCGCGGTCGAAGACGTCATCATGGGTTGCGTCATCCAGGCCGGCGAGCAATCGGGGCATATCGGCCGCAGCGCGGTGATGGCGTCGTCGCTCCCCGACAGCGTTCCGGCGGTGTCGATCGATCGCCAATGCGGTTCCTCGCAACAGGCAATCCAGTTCGCCGCGCAGGCGGTGATGTCGGGCACGCAGGACATCGTGCTTGCCGCCGGGGTCGAGAGCATGACGCGGGTGCCGATGGGCTTGGCCAGCTCGGCGCCCGCGCAGCTCGGCATCGGCATCGGACCCTGGTCGCAGAAGATCAAGGATCGCTACGGCGTTCAGGGATTCAGCCAGTTCGTCGGCGCCGGGATGATGGCGCAGAAATACGGCTTCAGCCGCGAGCAGCTCGACACCTTTTCGCTCGAAAGCCACCGCCGCGCCGCTGCCGCGACCCAGGCGGGCGCGTTCGACGAAGAGATCGTGCCGATCGAGATCGTCGACGAGGAGGGAAACACCGTCCTCCATGTGCACGACGAGGGTATCCGCTACGATGCGACGCCCGAATCGATGGCGAGCGTGAAACTTCTCCAGGAAGGCGGCGTGCTGACCGCGGCGTCGGCCAGCCAGATTTGCGACGGCGCCTCGGGCGTGCTGATCGTCAGCGAGCGCGCGCTCAAGGATCACGGCCTGACGCCGCTGGCACGCATCCACAATTTGACCGTCACCGCCGGCGATCCGGTGATCATGCTCGAGGAGCCGTTGCCGGCGACGCAGCGAGCGCTGGCGCGCGCGGGCATGAAGATCGAGGATATCGACCTGTACGAAGTCAATGAGGCGTTCGCGCCGGTTCCGCTCGCCTGGCTGCGCGTGATCGGCGCCGACCATGCCCGGCTCAACGTCAATGGCGGCGCGATCGCGCTCGGCCATCCATTGGGGGCCTCGGGCACCAAGCTGATGACGACGTTGCTCCATGCGCTGAAGGCGCGAGGCAAGCGTTGGGGATTACAGACGATGTGTGAAGGCGGCGGCATAGCCAACGTCACGATCGTCGAGCGGCTCTGAACAAGGCAAACAATCACCGTCATCCCAGCGAAAGCTGGGATCTCATGCGGCTCTTGCGTCGCGCTTCGGCTTGAGACCCCAGCTTTCGCTGGGGTGACGCTTAGAGGAGAGAAGAATGAAACTCGATAATTCGGTAGCCGCGGTCGTTACCGGTGGAGCCTCAGGCCTTGGTGCCGCGACGGCGCGTGCGCTGGCAGCCAAGGGCGTCAAGGTCGCGATCTTCGACCTGCAGACCGAAAAGGGCGAAGCGCTCGCCGGCGAGATCGGCGGCATATTCTGCGAGGTCAACGTGACCAGCGACGAGAGCGTCGACGCCGGCTTCGCCAAGGCACGTGCCGCCCATGGCCAGGAGCGCGTTTTGGTCTGCTGCGCGGGCACCGGCAATGCGGTCAAGACCGCCAGCCGGTCGAAGGAAGACGGATCGATCAAGCACTTCCCGCTCGAAGCGTTCAACTGGCTCATTCAGATCAACCTGGTCGGGACCTTCCGCTGCGTCGCCAAGTCTGCCGCCGGTATGTTGACGCTCGAGCCGGGCGTCGATGGCGAGCGCGGGGCGATGGTGATGACCGCGTCGGTCGCCGCGGAGGACGGCCAGATCGGCCAGGCGGCCTATTCGGCGTCGAAAGGCGGGGTGGTCGGCATGACCCTTCCGATCGCGCGCGACTTGATGAACGAGGGCATCCGGATCAACACGATCCTGCCGGGCATTTTCGAGACGCCTTTGATGCAGGGCGCGCCGCAGAATGTGAAGGATGCGCTTGCCGCCTCGGTGCCGTTCCCCAAGCGGCTCGGCAATCCGCCCGAATATGCGCAGCTGGCGCTGACGATGATCGAGAATTCGTATTTCAACGGCGAGGACGTCCGCCTCGACGGCGCCATTCGCATGGCGCCGCGGTGAGGTGAAGAAACAGTAAGCCCCTCCCCTTCAGGGGAGGGGCTGGGGAAGGTAGGAGAATCCATGCCCGGTCCGCTAGCTGGCATCCGCATCGTCGAACTCGCCGGCATCGGCCCTGGACCGTTCTGCGGCATGATGCTCGCCGACCACGGCGCGGAAGTGATCCGCGTCGATCGGCCGGCGCCGGGCGGCGATCCCCGTGGGCCGACCGCGCGCCATGGCGGCGATCCGCTGCTGCGGTCGCGGACGATCGAGACGCTCGATCTCAAGGCGCCCGACGATATCGCCAAGCTCCGCGCGCTGCTCAGGACCGCCGACGGGATGATCGAGGGATTCCGGCCCGGCGTGATCGAGCGGCTGGGGATCGGTCCCGAGGTACTGCTCGCCGACAATCCCAAGCTGGTGATCGGCCGAATGACCGGCTGGGGACAGGACGGCCCCTATGCCGCGGCCGCCGGGCACGACATCAATTATATTGCCCTGTCGGGGGTCCTCGGCGCGCTTGGCCGCGTGGGCGAGAAGCCGACTCCGCCGATCAACCTGGTCGGCGATTTCGGCGGCGGCGCGATGATGCTCGCCTTCGCAATGGTCAGCGCGTTGCTCGCGGTGAAGAATGGCGCGCCCGGGCAAGTGATCGACTGCGCGATGACCGACGGGTCGGCATTGCTGATGGCGATGATGTGGGGTTTCCGCGCCCAGGGCATTTGGAGCGACGCGCGCGGCACCAATCTGCTCGATACCGGAGCGCCGTTTTACGACACCTACGAGACCGCCGACGGCAAGTTCGTAGCGATCGGCTCGATCGAAGGGCAATTCTATGCGCTGCTCCGCGAAGCGCTTGGCCTCAACGGCGACCCGCTGTTCGACAATCAATATGACCGCACGCAATGGCCGGCGCAAAAGGCGCGGCTGACCGAGATTTTCCGAACGAAGACACGCGACGCATGGTGCGCGTCGATGGAGGCGAGCGACATCTGTTTCGCGCCGGTGCTGGCGTGGGACGAAGTGGCGGATCATCCCCATAACAAGGCGCGAGGGACATTCATCGAGGTCGACGGCGTGATGCAGCCGGCGCCGGCGCCACGTTATTCGGCGACGCCTTGCGATCCGCCGCGATAACACCCTGAAGGGGAGAAGCACGATGCCGCATTTCGGCGATTATCAAAACGAGATCTACGGCGCCGGCCTGCGCGGGGTGCTGCCGAAAGTGCCGGTCGACTATGCCGCGCTCGTCCAGCGCGCGACCGCGGCGATGCCGCCGCACGTGTTGAACTATGTTCAGGGCGGGTGCGGCGACGAATGGACCCAGGACCAGAACGCCGCCGCTTTCCATCATTGGGGCATGGTGCCGCGGATGATGGTCGGCACGACCAGCCGCGATCTGTCGACCGAGATTTTCGGCCACACATATCATAGCCCGTTGTTCATGAGCCCGATCGGGGTCACCGGCATCTGCACGCCGAACCAGCATGGCGACATCGCCGCGGCCCAGGCCTCGGCGATGACCGGCGTGCCGATGACCGTCTCGACGCTCGGCAACGACACGCTGGAAGAGGTGGCGAAGCACCTTGGCGACACGCCCGGCTTCTTCCAGCTCTATACGCCGCGCGACCGGGACTTGGCCGAGAGTCTGATCCGCCGCGCCGAGGCAGTCGGCTATCGCGCCTTGGTGGTGACGCTCGACACCTGGGTGACCGGCTGGCGCCCTCGCGACCTAAATGCCGGCAATTTTCCGCAGCTGCGCGGGCATGTCCTGATCAACTATTTCGCGGACCCCGTCTTCTGCAAGCTGCTCGGCAAGGATCCCGCCCAGGCGTTGCCCGAAGCGGTGATGCTATGGGGCTCGCTGTTCGCTCGGCCGCTGACCTGGGATGACCTGGCCTGGTTCAAGTCGGTCACCAAGATGCCGATCGTGCTCAAGGGCATCTGTCATCCCGACGATGCGCGCAGAGCGGTAGACATGGGCGCCGACGCGATCTTCTGTTCGAACCATGGCGGACGCCAGGCCAATGGCGGGATCGCGGCGATCGACATGCTGCCGGACGTCGTCGCAGCCGCGGGCGACGTTCCGGTCTGGTTCGATTCCGGAATCCGCTCGGGCAGCGACGTGATCAAGGCGCTGGCGATGGGTGCGCGCGCGGTCGGGGTGGGACGGCCGTTCGTCTATGGACTGGCGCTCGATGGCACCGAGGGCGCGGCGCACGTCCTCAAATGCATCCTGGCCGAAGCCGACCTGATGATGGCGGTCAACGGCATGCCGTCCCTTGATCTGGTCCGCGCGGCGGGGGCGCGGCGGCTGCCGGCCTGACAGCGCACCTTTGTAATAGCTCCCGTTACCCGGCGATTAGTCCGTTTCGGGCGCGACTTTGGGGTTTCAATTGTCGTTGGGAATGTTACCAATTCCGCGGGGCTAATATAGGGGGATTCGTGTCGCTTCGTTTCAAGCGCGCATTGTTTTGCGCAGCGGTTTTTGTCGTGCCCGGCGCATTCGGCATTCAGCCGGCCATGGCGCAATCCGCCCCTGGCGCCTTGCCCAGCCGCGAGCAGATCGAGCTTCCCAAGGTCGACGCCGTCAAGCCGAAATCGGGCATCACCGTCACCGACGAGACCAAACGAGTCGCGAACTGCCCGTTCGCCGACTCGCCGATCGAGGTGGCGATCGATCGCCTGCATTTCACCGCGCCCGACGGATCGGCACTGCCGGCCGGACTGCTCGACACGTTGGCGGACATCAAGCCGCAACCGGGCAAACAGAAGCTCGCGCAGTTGTGCGACCTGCGCGATGCCGCGGCGAGTGCGCTCAGCAATGCGGGCTATATCGCCGGCGTCACCATTCCGCCGCAGGAAATCAATGCCGGCGACGCGACGCTGATCGTAATCCCGGCGCGCCTGGTCGACGTGCATATCACCGGATCGGCGGGACGTTTCGGACGTACGCTGGCGGCGCGAGTCGACAAGCTCAAAGCATTGCCCGCGCTCAACACGCATGAGATCGAGAGCATCCTGCTGGGCGTGAACGACGTGCCCGGCTTGCAGGTCAAGATGGCGCTACGCGCCGCCGGCACAGGCCCTGGCCAAGTCGTCGGTGAGGTGGCGGTCGAGTACACGCCGTTCACCATCCTGGCCAACGTCACCAACACCGGATCGCGCTCGATCGGGCGTGAGAGCGGGACGTTGCGCGCCGAATATTACGGTCTGACCGGGCTGTCTGACCGTACCTTCATCGGCGCGTCGTCGACGGCAGATTTCCGCGAGCAGCAAGTGCTCCAGGTTGGGCACTATTTCGCGACCGACAGCGGCCTCAGCATCGGCGGACGGTTCAGTTATGCCTGGTCGAAGCCCGATATCGGCGCGCTCGATTTGCGCTCGCGCTCACTGATCGGCGGCTTCGACGTCTCGGCACCGTTGCTCCGCTCGGTGCGCGCCAATGCCGACTTCGGCGGCGGTTTCGAGATCATCGAACAGCGCATCCAATTGTTCGTCGGCAAGAGCGGCATCCCGGTCACGCTCGACAAATTGCGCGTCGGTTATCTGCGCCTGTCCGCCAGCAAGCGCGCGCCGCGCTTCAACAAGCCCGATGCCTGGGCGATCAGCGGCTCGCTCGAACTGCGCCAGGGCCTCGACATCCTCGGCGCGACCAAGACCGGCGTGCTGACGCCGGCGGGTTACGGCCCGAGCCGGTTCGAGGGCAGCGCGAGCGCCACCGTCGTACGCGGCGGGCTCAGCGGCTTCGTCAGCATCGGTCGCGACTTCAGCCTGGCCGCTACCGCACAGGGCCAATGGGCGAGCGGCCCGTTGCTCAGCTTCGAGGAATTCTCGGTCGGCAATCTGACGATCGGGCGCGGGTACGATCCCGGCGTGACCTCGGGCGACAAGGCGATCGGCATCAGGCTGGAGCCGCGCTGGCAATTGCCGGTCAAGTCGCGCGCTGCCTTCGTCGCGTTCGGTTTCTACGACACCGTGCACATCTGGAACGACGACACCTTCACCACCGAGGGCAGCCGCGCGCTGACCTCGTTCGGCGGCGGCCTGCGCGCGATCCTGCCCGGGCTGATGTCGCTCGAGGCGATGTACGCGCATCCGCAGGATCCCGAGCTGAACCTGCCCGGCGCGCCGCGCGCCTCCGACCGCGTACTGCTCTCGCTCACCATCCAATTCGCTCCGCACCGTTGAACTTCAGGGGACCAGTCATGATCAAGTCGACCCGCCTGCGTAGCACGCTTTCCGCCTCGACCATCCTTGCCGCTGGGCTGCTGCTTGTGGTCGCGCCGGCGCACGCGCAGAATCTGCCGGATACGGGGAATGTGTCGGCCTCCACGCGCGGTCTCAGCGGCGGCGCTCCAGGATCGACCGATCCGACATTCACGACCACGGGCACGGCTGGCGCACAGACGTTACGGGTCGACCTGAAGGACAATCGGACGATTTTGACCTGGCGAGGAACGGGGTTCAATATCGCTGCCGGCAATACTGTGGACTTCAAGGACGCTCGAGCGACCAACGGCATTAGCGGGCGGACGGACAACATCGCGGTGTTGAATCGCGTAATGGGGCCACTGGGAACGCAAGCCACGGTCAATGGTACTTTGCGTTCTGATGCTAACGTTGCCGTATATGTCATCAGCCAAAGCGGCGTATATTTCAGCCCAACGGCAAGTGTGGATACGGGTGCGCTTTTTGCGTCCACCAGTGATCTGACCGATGACAACGACTTTCTAAACGGATCAGCAGTGCTTCGTTTTGGACAGTACGCAACCGATGAAGCGGCCGTCGTCACCAATCCGGGCGCACGTTTCAAGACGACGGCGAGCACGAGTAGTAACGGCGGCCATATGGGCGACCTCGTTTTTCTAGGAGCTGAAGTTTTTCACAATGACGGCGTAACGTCGAACGTTGGTGGCGATGCGGCATTCATTGCGGCGACAGATGTAACCGTAGTCAGCGCGCCGGGCAGCCCGCTGTCGTTCATGATTAACCGGGGCACCGATATTGCGAACACCTTCGAAACGATTCGCGTGGGCGGAACGGTCAACGCCAGCAACATTCTAGTGGCTGCGGTTAATGCCAAAAATATCGGAAGTGACGCTATAATTAACGTCAGGGGCGAATTGAACGCGACGGGAGCGTTGGTAACAGATCGCGGTGTCGTTCTAACTGCGGGGAACAATTCCACCGCCGGTGTAACAATTGCGCCGGGAAATTTTCGTGATGGATCTATTGATCTTAGTGGCTCCATATCCAGTACTAAGAATATCTATCTAAATAATTCTCGGGGCCTCATGTACAGTTCGATCTCGGGAACCTTAAGTGCGGCTGGGCTGCTCGATGCAACAGGCGGTTATTTTTTTGGACCGGCACTGAACGGTTCGGTGCAATCGGGTACGATTACCGCAGGTTCTATTGCGATTCACGGTGGAGGATCCTTCGCTGTTAATCCGGTCAAAACGACAGCTGGAGACTTCACGTTTGATGGCGGCGGTAGCATCTTCATCAATGGGTCCAATTTCGATATCAAAGGGAGTCTGATCGGAACTGCAGACGTCTTTGGCCAAATCAGCGGTAATATGAACGTCGGCGGCGCAATCTCCGTGACGACTTCGGGCGATCAGGATTGGTGGGCCCCTACCACCGCAGCAGGATCAATCTACCTTGGTTCGACCGCTTTCGGATCGTCGATAGAAACCAGTAACGGCACGATCCGATCGATTGGCGGCGATATTACCATGCGCTCGCAAGGGCATATCACCCTCGTTTCGGCGGTAGCCGCGGGTAAGGTTGATATCGAATCTCTAGGTGAAGTGACCGTCGATAGCGCTACTGGCGGTCAAGGCGTCCGCCTGGTTGCCGATCCAGTCTCCGGAGGGGGCTTCGACAATGGCCGGCTCAAGTTCGGCACGATTACCGCGACGGGAGCGACCGCGGACGTAACGCTCAGCGGTGCGATGATCCAAAAGATCAACGATTTGGAGGACGGTGGGACCATTCCCATAGACATCTCGGCGGGTCGGGACGTTTCCATTACTCAGACCGGGATCCAACGAACATTGTTACTCGGCACGGTCGTGGCCGGACGGAATGTCCAGGTGACCGGCGCGTCGGTCAATGCAACCAAAATACAGGGAACCACCGGATCGGTAACCGTAAACGGCGTGCTGTCGTCGATAATCCCCAACGATGGAGCCGTTTTCATCGACAATCTCGTTGCTGATCTTAGCGGCAATGTGAATGGCCGAGTTATTACCGTCAATAACGCTTCGGCCGCCGCAGGTGATCTGACGTTCGCCGCAACTGGTGGTTCTGTCGCCCTCGGACTCACCAATGCTGCGAGCAATATAAATGCTGCTGGCGACATTTCGATAACTGCTACCAGCGGAGCAGTTTTGCGCGGGAACGTAACCGCAGGCGGCAACTTGAGTGCAACCGGCTCTACAGTGGGACTGGGCACGGCGGCATTTCTGAACAACCAGATCAAAGCAGCCGGCGCGATAGATTTGACGGCGACGACAAGCGCCGTCAACGGGACAGGTAACGTTTCGGTCGAGAGCAACAGCGACGGTATTGGTACCGAAGCGCTTACTATATCAGCGGCGACTGCAGTAAATTTCAGCGCTGGAACTTCTCTGATTGGCGGTACGGCTCGTCAGTCAGACATTATCATCAAAACGCCCGGTAGCACCCCGCTCGCATTCGGGAATATTGCCGCGCGAACGCTCAAGGGCTCGAGTGGCGGCGGCCCGATCTACGACGCGCTCATCCGCAACGCGCCGATCGCGCTACGCGGCAATGTCAGCCTGACGAATTCCCTGACAGTCGAGGGCACCTTGCTGACCTTGTCGGGGCCGATAACCGTTGCCAACGGTTATATCGACCTACGTGCGTCGAGTCCGCTGACCGTCGGCGGAGCGATCAAGGCATCGGGCGACGTGACTGTACTCACCAGTGCCGGCGACCTCACGGTGGCGGCGGGCGGATCGTTCACGGGTCATACTGTCGTGCTGTCGACGCCTGGAGCGTTCCTCAATAATGGCGGCGCGAACATCATGTCGGCGTCGGATCGCTGGGTCGTCTATTCGGCTGCTCCCAATGGCGACACCTTCGGCGGGCTGGACAGCGGCAACACGGCAGTCTGGAACTCGACATTCGCCAGCAGCCCGCCGCTCGTCATGGGCAGCCTGCCCGGCAATCGCTACGTGTTCGCGTATCAACCCACATTGACCTTCGCGTCACTCGATTTCAGCAAGGTCTATGGTACCGCCTTGAATGGTAACAATTCGCCGTACTCGGTAACCGGCTACCAGCCGGGCGTCGCTGGTGCGTTTCTGGGGGATACCGCCGGGACGGCCTTTGCGGGCTTCCCGCTATTCGCATCCGACGGATTCGCCGAACGTGCCACGGTCACGGGAGGGCCCTATCAGGTTCTCATCTCGCCTGGCTCCCTGTCCAGCCATGTGGGCTATGCTTTTACTTTTAGTAGCGCTGGCCACCTGACCGTCGCGCCGAAGCCGCTGGACGTCAACCTGACGGCGTTCAGCAAGACCTATGACGGCACGACCACTGCCTCGGGCGATCTCAGCATCTCCGGCATCGTCGCTGGCGACACCGTCGACGCGAGCGGTACGACTTTCGCCTTTGCCGACAAGAATGCTGGTGTGGGTAAAACCGTCAACGTCACCGGCGCCACGCTGACCGGGGCCGATGCGGGTAATTATACGCTCACGCTGCCGGCAGCCGTGATGGCCGACATATTCCAGAGGGCGATCACCGCAAACGTCACGGCCAACAACAAGACCTATGACGGCACGACAGCGGGCACCGGCTCGGTGACGCTCAACGGGATCGTGTCGGGCGATGCGGTCGGCACGACGGGCACGACTTTCACCTTCGGCGATAAGAATGCCGGGGTGGGCAAGACCGTCGCGGTCGCGGGCACGGCGCTGACGGGCGCGGACGCCGGCAACTACACCTTCACCATTCCCGCGAGCGCGCTGGCGGACATCCTGAAGAAGGCAATCACCGCCAACGTTACAGCCGATAGCAAAATCTATGACGGCACGACCGCCGGGACTGGCAGCGTAACGCTGAACGGCGTGGTTTCGGGCGATACGGTTGGTACCAGCGGCACGACCTTCGCGTTCGCCGACAAGAACGCGGGCACCGGCAAGACGGTGAATGTCGGCGGCACGACGCTGACCGGCGCGGACGCCGGTAACTACACGGTCACGGTTCCGGCGAGCGCGCTCGCGGACATCCTGAAGAAGGCGCTGACCGCCGGGGTCACGGCGAGCAACAAGACCTATGACGGCTCAACGACCGGGACGGGCACGGTGACGCTCAACGGCGTCGTTGCCGGCGATACGGTCGGCACCAGCGGGACGACCTTCACCTTTGCCGACAAGAATGCTGGCACGGGTAAATCGGTCGCGGTCGCGGGCACGGCGCTGACGGGTGCCGATGCAGGCAACTATACCGTGACGATCCCGGCCAGCGCGCTTGCCGACATTTTGAAGAAGGCGATCACCGCCAGCGTGGTCGTGAACAACAAGACCTATGACGGCACCACCGCCGGGACCGGCTCGGTGACGCTCAACGGCGTCGTGTCGGGCGATGCGGTCAGCACCAGCGGAACGACCTTCACGTTTGGCGACAAGAATGCCGGCACCGGCAAAACCGTTGCGCTTGCCGGAACGACGATCGGCGGGGCCGATGCGGGCAATTACAGCATCGCCATCCCGGCCAGTGCGCTTGCCGATATCCTGAAGCGCGCGCTGACGGTCACTGCGGACGACGCGTCCAAGGTGCAGAACGATCCGGATCCGACGCTGACCTTCACGCTCAGCTCGGGCTCGCTCGTCACCGGGGATTCGTTCAGCGGCGGCGTGGCGCGCGACACCGGTGAAAACCCCGGGACCTATGCGATCAAGATCGGCACGCTGAGTGCCGGCAACAATTACACGATCACCTTCACGCCGGGGACCTTCACGATCAACCTGCCGTTGGGCAGCGAGGGACTCCAGCCGGCATTCCGCGCGCAGCCGCTACCCTCGCAGCTTCAGACCGATCCGCCGGCGGGCAGCTCGGTCGATCTGCAGACCAGCGCGGTTTGCGGTGACGACAAGAATTGCACGACGGGCAATCCGACCAAATAACGATCGGCAGGCGCGGCGGGCTTTGGTCCCGCTCGTCCGCCGCCCTGCGCTACTCGGCTGACCAGCCTAGCCGATGCGTCAACTCGGCGGCTGCGGGCTGCCAGTCGATCCCGCCCTGGTCGAGCCACGCATCGTCGAAATAGGTCGACGCATAGCGATTGCCGTCGTCGCACAATATGGTGACGATCGATCCCTCCACGCCCGCTGCCGTCATCTCCTCGGCGAGCGTCGCGCAGGCCCATAAATTGGTGCCCGTGGACCCACCGCAGCGCCGTCCCAGTCGGTCGCTGAGCAACCGCGCCGCGGCGATGCTGCGGGCGTCGGACACGACTTCCATCCGGTCGATCACTTCGGGCACGAACGACGGCTCGACATGCGCGCGGCCAATCCCCTCGATGCGGCTGGCGCAGCGATCGAGCTTCGCCACGCTGCGGTCGGCCCAATGGCGGTGGAACACCGATCCTTCGGGGTCGGCGACGCAGATCCGGGTCGCGAGCCGGCGATAGCGGCCATAGCGGCCAATCGTCGCCGAGGTGCCCCCGGTGCCAGCGCCGCACACGATCCAATGCGGGACTGGATGCTGTTCGAGCGCCATCTGCGCGAAGATCGATTCGGCGATATTGTTGTTGCCGCGCCAGTCGGTGGCGCGCTCGGCGAACGTGAACTGATCCATGAACACGCCGCCGAGCTCATCCGCGAGCCGCGCGGCCTCGCCCGCAGCCTCGACCGCCTGTTCGACGAAATGCGGCCGGCCGCCATAGAATTCGATCTCGGCGATCTTCTCCGCCGAGGTGCCGCGCGGCACCACCGCGATGAAGTCGAGTCCCAGCATGCGCGCGAAATAGGCCTCCGACACCGCGGTCGATCCGCTCGACGCCTCGACGATCGTCGTGTCCGGCCCGACCCGGCCGTTGCATAAGGCATAGAGGAACAGCGATCGTGCCAGACGATGCTTCAAGCTCCCGGTCGGATGGCTCGATTCGTCCTTCAGATAGAGCTGGACGCCGGGAAATCGCGGCAGCGGGATCGGGATGAGATGGGTATCGGCCGAGCGATTATAGTCGGCCTCGATCAGCCGGACGGCTTCGTCGGCCCAGACGCGGTCATGGGGAGGATGGTTGGAGGTCATGCGCGCGCGCATCGACGCATGGCGTGCCCGCGTCAACCGTCTGCGGCGCGATCACGCCCGCCGCAGCACTTCGCCCGTCGCGATGACTTCCCACACGCCGTCGCCCAGCGAGCGCACCGGCCCGCCACTCGCGAGTGCCGATCGTCGCGCGCCGGGATAGGCGCGCTCACCGCTATCGGTCTTGCGACGCTCGACATGCTGATACTCGATCACGACCAGCGGCGAGCCGTCGTCGCCGACGCAACGCGTCCGTGCGATCTCCCGTTCCACCCGTTGCTCGCCCCGCGCGGTCAGGCCTTGGGGCCAAGCATCTTGTCGATCGTGGCGTCGATCGTCGGGTGGTATCCCTGCCGCGCGGTCGCATAGACCTTGCGCGCGATCGGCAAGCCCCAGTTGCCTTGCGCCTTGAGCGCGGCATAGACCGGCAGGATCAGCAGGCCACGCCCGACGCTGGGCAGGAATTGCGCGATCGAGGGGATGGCCGGGTCGTAGCGATTGCCGATCGCCAGCACGAGCCAGGCCGAGCGGATATAGGCGTTGCTCGATGTCGAGAGACCAAGCGCCCGATCGAGCTCGGCCAGCCGCTCTGTCGACTGTTTGCGCGGCAACCCATTGAGGAACCGCAGCCATTCCTGCGTCGACCAATGCGACGCATCGATCGAGCCGATCGGCGCGCCGGCCTCGACGGAAACTAGCGTCTGATCGATCTTGGCAAGCGTCGCCGAGCGGACATGGACCGCATTGTCCGGCAAGCCGGTTCCATAGGCCCATTGGTCGAGCTTCAGCTTCGCCTCGAGCGCCTGATCCCCCTTGATCAGATTGGCGCGCAGATCGGCGAGGAACCCCGCGGTGGTCTGCGGCTGAAAGGCATGGCGATCGAAATAGGACCGCAGATAGGCGTCCCAGCGCGCCCGCCCGACGGTATATTCGATCGTGCGCAGGAAGGTCGAACCCTTGGTGTAATCGAGCTCGCCGTACACGCCTTCGGGATCGCCATGCAGCCGCGTCGCCTTGGCATCGGGCGCCGCCTTCAGGTCGCGCTGAAGGTCGTCCCACGACAGGTCCGCCAGGGTCGCCGCGCGCTCCTTGCCATACAGCGCCTCGTCGATCCGGTTCTCGAAATAGGTCGTGAACCCCTCGTTGAGCCACGAATCGGACCAGGTCGCGTTGGTGACCAGATTGCCCGACCAGCTATGCGCCAGCTCGTGCGCGATGACGTCGACGTTCGACTTGTCGCCGGTGACGATCGTCGGGGTCGCGAAGGTGAGCGTCGGGTTTTCCATCCCGCCGAACGGGAAGGAAGGCGGCAGGACCAGCACGTCGTAGCGGCCCCAGCGATATTTGCCGTAGAGGCTCTCGGCAGTCGTCACCATCTTGCCGGTGTCGGACAGTTCGGCCGCATCCTGGGCGAGCACGCTCGGCTCGCTGTAGATGCCGGTGCGCGCGTCGATCGCCTGAAAGCGGAGATCGCCGACCGCGAGCGCGATCAGATAGGGCGGGACATTATGGTCCATGCGGAAGCGATAGCTATGCCAGCCGCGCGCGGCGGGGATGCCGGCTGGGGTCAGCCGCTCGGCGCTCATCGCCGCGACGAGATCGGAGGGCACGGTGATCTTGGCCGACCAGCTCTGGCGGATTCCCGGACTGTCCTGGGTCGGGATCCAGCTGCGATTGTTGATGCTTTCGCCCTGACTGTAGAGATAGGGCTTTATCTTCCCTGCGGTCAGTGCCGGCGCCAGCCAGCCGAGCGCGCGCGCCTTCGGCTCGGACCGATAGGTGATGACGATCCGCCGCGCGTTGCCGATCTCGATCGTCAGCGGCGCGCCTTTGTAATCGTCGCTGGCACCGACCGACCATTTGAGCGGACGCCCGCGCGCATCGGTGATCCGCGAAATGACGAGGTCCTTGTCGTCGAGGACGATCTCGCGCGCGCCGGGCCGGGCGAGGATATCGAGCGTCGCGGTGCCGCGCATGACGTGCGCGTTGAAATCGGCGGTCAGGTCGAGATCGACGTGCGTGACGCGCGCGATCTCCGGACGGGCATAACTGAGCGCATCTTTCGCATCCGGGCTGGTCAGGATCGGCGACGGCGCGTCCGGCGTGGCACTCGCAGGGGGCGCGGTCGCCGCCGAGGCGATCAGCAAAGCGAGGGTGACGAATGGAAGGCGCATCGCGGACTTTCCGGCTTGGTGGACTATCCTGCGCTCTCCACCAATCAGCCTGCGGTTACAAGGCGGCGGCGTTACCCTTCAGCCCATGATGAGCAGGAACCGCTCGCACGCCGATTGCGGGAGTAGGGCGGATAAGGTGCGCGCTCGGGAAAGGCGGCCAGCTCGGCGAACCGGGTCGGGCTGCGTGGATGCGATATCGCGCTCTTGCGCAATCGCGCACCGCAAGCGGCGCTCGGTATCGAACAGAAGAGGTGCGTCGCCGCGATCGGAGCCGGTCATGCCAGGCACAACGCGCCGATCGCGGATCGGATGCATGTCGATCGGATGCATGTCGAGCGCCGGCGGTCGAGGAATGGCGCGCCCGGCAGGACTCGAACCTGCAACTCCAAGCTTAGAAGGCTCGTGCTCTATCCAGTTGAACTACGGGCGCCCGATTTCCGCCTAGGGCGTTTGCGCGCGAGCGGCAACGCCCTCGACGCGGATTGCGGGCGAACGCAAGCTTGATCATAACGTCGGCATGACCGAGGGGGAATCGACCGCGCTGCGCGCCGTGACGGCCAACACCGTCCACCATTTCCGCTATTACGACTTCGTCATGGCGGCGTTCGTCGCGATCCTGTTGCTGTCCAACGTACTGGGCGCGGGCAAGGTCGCGCAGGTCTGGCTGCCGGGGGTCGGCTATTGGCCGTTCGGAGCCGGCATCCTGTTCTTCCCGATCTCCTATGTGATCGGCGACGTCCTGACCGAGGTCTATGGCTACGCGCGTGCTCGCCGCGTCATCTGGGCCGGATTCGGCGCGGTGCTGTTCATGGCGTTCATGAGCTGGGTGGTGGTGGCGCTGCCGCCCGCGCCCGACTGGAAGAACCAGACCGCGTACGAGACGATCTTCGGCCAGGTACCGCGCATCGTGCTGGCCAGCTGCGTCGCGTTCTGGGCGGGCGAGTTCGTCAATTCGTTCGTGCTCGCCAAGATGAAGATCATGACGCGCGGCAAGCATCTGTGGACGCGCACGATCGGCTCGACGATCGCGGGGGAGGGGGTCGACAGCCTGATCTTCTATCCGCTCGCATTCCTTGGGGCGGCGGGCTGGACGACCAACCTCGTCATCACCGTGCTGTTCACGCAATGGTTCCTGAAGGTGGCGTGGGAAGTGCTGCTGACCCCGGTCACTTATATCGTCGTCGGCGCGCTCAAACGCGCCGAGGGCGTCGATGTGTTCGACGAAGGCACCGACTTCTCGCCCTTCAAGGCGAAGGTCTGACCGTCAGGCCGAGACCAACTCCATCAATCCCTCGAACAGTCGGCGGCCGTCGTCGCCGCCATGCGCGGCTTCGATCTTGCGTTCGGGGTGTGGCATCAGGCCGAGCACGTTGCCCGCGGCGTTGAGCACACCGGCAATCTGGCGCGCCGATCCGTTGACATTGCCGGTGTAGCGGAACGCGACGCGGCCTTCGCCTTCCAGGCGGTCGAGCGTCTCGGCATCGGCGGTGTAATTGCCGTCGTGATGCGCGACGGGGATCAGGATCGTTTCGCCGGCTGCATAGCGGCTGGTGAACGCCGATTGCGCGTTCTCGACCGACAATTCGACGTCGCGACAGACGAAATTGAGCCCCGCATTGCGCATCAGCGCGCCGGGCAGCAGTCCCGCTTCGGTCAGCACCTGGAAGCCATTGCACACGCCCAGTACCGGCACGCCACGCTCGGCGGCATCGACCACCGCGCGCATCACCGGCGATCGCGCCGCCATCGCGCCCGAGCGCAGATAGTCGCCGTACGAAAACCCGCCGGGCAGCGCGATCAGGTCGGTGCCGGCGGGAAGTTCGGTCTCGCCATGCCACACCATGTTGGGCTTGCGCCCCATGATCGACTCGATCGCCACCGCGAGGTCGCGGTCGCAATTGGAGCCCGGGAAAACGACGACCGCCGCGGTCACCGCTCGATCCTGTAATTTTCGATCACGGTGTTGGCGATCAGCTTGCGACACATGCCGTCAAGGTCTTCGTCGGTCACCGAGTCGGCAACGTCGAGCTCGATCACCTTGCCGGCGCGGATGTCGTTGATGCCGCCAAAGCCCAAGCCTTCGAGTGACTTGTGGATCGCCTTGCCTTGCGGGTCGAGCACCCCAGGCTTGAGGGTGACGACGATGCGAACCTTCATGGAGCGGCGCTTTCCTGGCTGAAACGGAGTCGGCGCCCCTATGGCCGCGCCAGCGGTTCGCCGCAAGTTTTACACTTCGTTTACCCGCGAAGCGCAGCGTTTCGTCGAGCGGGCGACTCGCTGAGGGATCGCGCTCGCCTGATTAGGGGGTTCGGACATGGCCGGACTGGCAATGGTGATGTTCATCGCGCTGTTCACCTTCGGTGGACAGTATTTCGGTTGGACCGACTCCGGCGGGTGGATTCAGCTGTCGCTGGTGTCGTCATTCATCTTCGGAATCATCTGCGGATTCCGGGTCAAGGATTGAGGCTTCTTCGTTTCAGCCAAGCTGAAACGATTGCGGCACCGACCCGTGCGGGCCGGTGCCGTTACAGCGACGCCGCAAATCGCGCTTATTTGCCCCGGTTCTGGCGATGCGTTTCGAGGTCGAGCACCGCGCCGTCGGCGCCTTCGGGCAACAGGCCCAGGCGTCGCGCGACTTCCTGATAGGCTTCGACTTCGCCGCCCAGGTCGCGACGGAACCGGTCCTTGTCGAGCTTCTCGTTGGTCGCCATGTCCCACAGCCGGCAACCATCGGGGCTGATCTCGTCCGCCAGAATGATCCGGCTGTAATCATTGTCCCAGATCCGTCCGAACTCCAACTTGAAGTCGACCAGACGAATTCCGATCCCGGCGAACAGGCCGGACAGGAAATCGTTGGTGCGGATCGCCAGGTCGGCGATGTCGTGCATCTCTTCCTGGCTGGCCCAGCCGAACGCCGCGATATGCTCGTCGGTGATCATGGGGTCGCCGAGCGCGTCGTCCTTGTAATAATATTCGATAATGGTGCGCGGCAGCTGGACGCCTTCCTCGATCCCCAGCCGCTTCGACAGCGATCCGGCGGCGACATTGCGCATCACCACCTCGATCGGCACGATCTCCACCTGGCGGATCAGTTGCTCGCGCATGTTGAGGCGGCGGATGAAGTGCGTCGGCACCCCGATCATCCCGAGCAACGTGAAGATGTGCTCGGAAATCCGGTTGTTGAGCACGCCCTTGCCGCTGATCGTGCCCTTTTTCTGCGCGTTGAACGCGGTCGCGTCGTCCTTGAAATACTGGATCAGCGTGCCTGGTTCGGGACCCTCATAGAGGATCTTGGCTTTGCCTTCGTAGATCTGGCGGCGGCGTGCCATCTTTGGCGCTTACCTTTGTAAAATGAGCGCCCCGGCAACGCGGATAGCGCGCCGGGGCGGGAAGCAATGGCCTATACCGGAACGACTGCTCCGGTGCAATCAGGCCTCGGTTGGCGGGGCGGGGCGGCGCGGGCGGAAGCGGCGCCAGAGCAGGAAGCCGATCAGCAGGATCACGCCCGGCGGGGCCAGTGCGGCGAGCGCGGCACGCTGGCGCTGCAATTCGCTGCGCTCGGCCGGTTTGAGATCGCCGCGCGCGAGCTGGCGGTCGAGCCGCTGCACTTCGGCCTCGGTCTGCTGTCGTTGCACGTCGAGAGTCTTGATCGCCGCGCCGGCATCGGTCCCGGTGATTTCGGCATCGACCAGCTTGCCGTCGGCCTTGACGATCGCGTCGATCCCTTGCTTGCCGAACGCCCGGGCGAGCGCCGGATCGAGCTTGAACTGGATCGCGCCGACGATGTTGTTCTCGCCGATCAGCCGGTAGAGCATGCCGGTGATCCGGCAATGCTGCGGCCCGAGCTTCTCGCAGGCCGAGGCGTGCGCCTCCTGCGCGTCCTTGACGTTCTGCGCGGGCAGCCGGAACGCATAAGTGTAGCTGAACGCGACGCCCGGCGCGGCGGTGACGTTTACCCCCGGCGCGACGTCGCTGGGAGGGACAATGGTCATCGATGGCGCCGCACGGTCCACAGGCGCGGCGTCCGCAACGGCCGTAGCATTGGACGCTGTTGAATATCGATCCGGTTGATAGGGCTGGTCGTTCTGGGACTTGCCGCATCCTGCCAGCAGCACTGTCAGGCACGTCGTCGTCAGCAATACGTATCGCATCGCATTCTCTCCCGTTCTTCCCTGTCGCAATACAACATCTCATTGATGGGATATTGCGTCAAGGCGAGTGTTTTTGGCGATGAAACGTGAGGATATGCAGGGGTCGCCATCAGCTCGTCAGCGGACATGGCGGTGTTCGGAAGAGCGATGACAGGTGCCTGCCGGCGTGGGCTACCCATCGTCACAATTAATCGGTCATCAGCGGGTCTTGACCATAGCGGTCGCAACCTCGACGCCCGCTTTGCGAGGCTTACCCGCGTCGACGGTGGCGAGCAGGACGTTGCGCTGACGCCGGGCAGAGGTCTCCGCGACCGACCGGCAGCGGTCGTTCGAGAGGATACCGGTACGCGGTGCGGCATCGGCGGCGGCGCATACCTGATCGATCGCCACACGCAGGCGGCGGTCGAGCGTTTTGCGGCCGATCGCGGTCGAGAGATCGAGGTCGGCGGTCGTGACGCGGGCGGTTGGAGGAACCGGCTTGTCGCCGGCAAAAGCGGGGACAGCGGCGACCAGCAAGGCGGTCATCATCAAGGGCTTGAACATCTTCTTTCTCCTGTCGTCGCCGGGGTGGCGATGACGTCGATATGCCGCGCGCCGCGCCCCAGCTCCAATCGAACGTTGAGAATGAGCCATAAATCTGCTTTATGTCTGTGATGGTCTCGATTCCTCCTCTCGGCGCTGTGCGCGTGTTCGAAGCCGCGGCGCGGCTCGGCAATTTCACGCGTGCCGCGGAAGAGCTGGGTACGACCCAGGCGGCGGTGAGCTATCAGATCAAGGTGATCGAGGAGCGGGTCGGCGCGCCGCTATTCGCACGCAAGGGGCGCGGGGTCGAACTGACCGAACTCGGCCAAGTGATCGCGCCGCAAGTGACCAGCGCGTTCGAAAAGCTCGACGAGGCGTTTCGTGCCGCGCGCAGCGATAACGAGACGATGCTGACGGTCAGCGCGCCGTCGACCTTCGCCACCAACTGGCTGTCGTCGCGCATCGGCGAGTTCCAGCTCGCGCGGCCCGACCTGGCGGTGAGGCTCCGCGTGTCGGATGCGTTGACCGAGTTCGATCGTGGCGAGATCGATGTCGCAATCCGCGGGGCGCCGGCACCATGGCCGGGGCTGGAAGCGGACTTCCTGATGCGGATGCCGTTTACGCCACTGGCGAGCCCGGCGCTCCTCGCTGCCCATCCGCCGGTCGAGACGATCGACGACTTGCTGGCGTTGCCGCGACTGTCGCCGGGGGATGGCTGGTGGCGATTATGGCTGGAAAGCGTGCTGGGGGATCGGCCAGGCGAGCCGCCGCCCAGCGTGCAGCTCGAATCGCAAGTGCTGCAGGGGCAGGCGGCGATCGCGGGGCATGGCGTTGCAGTGCTCAGCCCGCCCATGTGGCAGCGCGCGATCGATGCCGGCCAATTGGTCCAGCCGATCAAGCGTATCGCTTATTGGCGCAACAGCTTCTGGCTAGTCTATCCCGCGCATCGCAAGCGACAGCGCAAGGTCGCGGCGTTCCGCACGTGGCTGCTCGCCGAAGTGGCGGCCTCGCTCCACGACGATCCGTTCGGCGCGTTGGTCCCGCCGTCGGCCTAACGACCGGTCGCGGTAAAGGCAGCGGCGATCAGCCGCTTGGTGACCGTCCAGGCGGCGGTGCCTGGCGTTACCAACTCGACATGTCCAGTATCCGGCACCGTGTGCAGGATGGCTTCATCGCCCGCTTTGGCGGCATAATCCGTCGCCAGTCGATAGGGGACGATGCGGTCCTCGCGGCCATTGACCAGATCGTGGCGCACGCCGATCGGCAAGAGCGACGGGATCGAGGTGTCGGCATAGACATCGCGCCCGTCGCTGTCCGGCGCGCCGACCAGATCGCGAATGACGTCGATGCCGCAGCCATTGTCGGGGCTGGCGGCTACCGCCTCGAGGTCTGACAGTGCGCCGCAGGCGACGACATGGGCGATCGCCAAGGGCGTCGCGCACCAGAGCGGGCTGTCGGACGACAGCCGCCGCCTCGCCGCCAGCCACAATGCCAGATGTCCGCCCGCCGAATGGCCGGTCGCGACGATGCGGCGCAGGTCGAGCCCGTATTTGGGGGCATAACCGCGCAACGCGTCGGCCGCCGCGGCGGCGTCGCGAAAGGTGCCGGGATAGCCGCCGCCGGGGCGATCGACGCCGCGATAGTCGACATTCCACACCGCAAAGCCGTCCTGGCGGAGGTCCTCGGCAATCCAGTTCATCAGCGTGCGATCGGCGATGCTCGTCGTCCAGCATCCGCCATGGACCATCAACACGACAGGGAAGGGGCCGGCGCCCGCGGGCAGCCAGAGATCGACGCGTTGCCAGGGGTCGTCGCCATAGGCGATCGCCGCTTGCGGCTCGGGACGCGGGCGCGCGGTCAGGTCTGCCCAGGTCAGCGGCTCGAAATCGTCGCTCATGTGAAGGGAAAAGACCGGCGGCGCGCGGAAGGCAAGAAGGAAGCGGACCCTGCCATCCGATCGGCGCCGCCGGAGAGGCGCAAGTCCATTTGGGTGGACCGGGCGCGCATGGGGGCTCGCGTCCCGGTCCTTGGGCTGCCGCGGCTCACCGCAGCCCGGAGATACGGACCTTGCGCCAAACGCGGTGCCACGGCGCGTCGAACTGCGCCCGGTTGAGCGCTTCGAAACTGTCGCTGACCTTCTCGGCAAAATTGTGGCCCAGCTTATCGACGTCCGCCGTCAGGCGGTGTTTGTTCGCGGCCCAGTCGCCGCTCAGGAAATCATCGCGCATGGCTTAATCCTCCTCATAAATCCGGCGTTGGCGATGATGTGGATATGCTCGTTTCGGCGTCGCTCCGCCAACAAATCGTTGGACATAATCGACAAGCCATGCTTATCAAGTTGCCATGCGCCGCTTGCCGCCCCTTGCCGCCGTTCGCGTGTTCGAAGCTGCCGCCCGGCATGAGAATTTCACTGCCGCCGCGAATGAGCTCGGCATGACCCAGGCGGCGGTCAGCTACCAGGTCAAATTGCTCGAGGAGCGGCTCGGCGCGCCGCTGTTTCGCCGCGAAAAGCGCCGCGTGGTGCTGACCGATGCCGGGCGCAAGGCCGCTCCCCAGATCACTCGCGCGTTCGATGCGATCGACGCCGCGTTTGGCGCGATCCGCGCGGACGACGCGGCGGTGTTGACCGTGTCGACCTCGAACACGTTCGCCAATACTTGGCTCGCCTGGCGGCTCGGCAGTTTCCAGATGAACCATCCGGAGATGGCGGTGCGTCTGCTGACGAGCGATGCGCTGGCGGACTTTGCCAGCGACGATGTCGATGTCGCGATCCGCGCCGGCCTGGGCGGATGGGACGGGCTGCACGAGGAATTGCTCGTGCAGATCGATTTCACGCCGATGTGCTCGCCCGGATTCCTGAAGCGTCACGGACCATTCACGGTCGAGGACATGCTGCGCATCCCTCAGATCAGCCCGCACGATCCGTGGTGGCCGTTCTGGCTGCGGGAAGCGGGGGTCGAAGTCCCCGAGGGCCCGCCGCGCGTCGGCGTCCGTCTCGACAGCCAGGCGCATGAGGGACATGCCGCGATGGCGGGGCAGGGGATGGCGATGCTGACGCCCTTTTTCTGGCGCAACGACCTGGCCGACGGGCGATTGGTGCGGCCGTTCGACCAGGTTTCGACCCGGGGCTATGCCTATTGGCTATGCTATCCTGAAGCGCGACGCGGCGTCGCCAAGATCCGCCGCTTCCGGGAATGGCTGCTCGACGAACTCGCGCGCGATATGCCGAGTCCGGTCTGATCGCGTCGCTGGCGGGCATGTCGCATTCCGCCAATACGGAGGGGGCGGGCTGGCCTATTTCACCGAGAGTCGAGAGCCGCTCTCCGCTCCCGGAGTGCGCTCTCGCTTTGGCAGGGAGGATGGCATGGCCGATCTCATGAAACCTGCGCTGGCGGCGGCGGTATCGATGTTGGGCTTGTCGCTGGGCGTAACCGACGCGGCGGCGCAAAAGCAGCCCGGCATACCGACGGGCGACACGCAAGGCGTCCTGATCGGGCTGGACAAGCCGGACAGTACCCAGATCAAGAGCGAGCAGGTCAAGGGTCAGGCGCCGGTCAGCAACCAGTGGAAGTCGCCGTCGAGCACCCAGCTGAAGGCGCCATCGAGCACGCAGTTGAAGTCGCCCGCGAGCAATCAATGGAAGTCGCCGTCGAGCAACCAGATCAAATGGTAGCTTGAGCGCCGCTTCGCCAACAGGTCGACGATCGCGGGCTCATTGTTGTCGGAACTGTTCGCTGCAACCGGAAGGATTGCGGCTTCGGTCCCGTACGCCGGGAGCGACGCGGGCGGTTCGGCCAGTGCTGTTGATGGCGCTTGCGGCCAGACCGCCAATCCACACCTTCTTCGTTCCCGATATTTCCTCCCGGGCAAATAGGCTCTAACCGCTTTCGGATGGCAGCCGAGACGACCGACCTTCCCGACAATCCTTCCGTGGGCGTGCTGGACGCGCCGTTCGACAGCGCGCTCAGCGAACGCTACCTTGTCTATGCGCTGTCGACGATCACCGCGCGCTCTTTGCCCGACGTTCGCGACGGGCTGAAGCCTGTGCACCGCCGGCTGCTCTGGGCGATGCGGACGCTCAAGATGGACCCCAACAGCGCCTACAAGAAATCGGCGCGCGTGGTCGGCGACGTCATCGGCAAATACCATCCGCATGGCGACGCCTCGGTCTATGATGCGATGGTCCGGCTCGCGCAGGATTTCTCGCTGCGCTACCCGCTGGTCGACGGGCAGGGCAATTTCGGCAATATCGACGGCGATAACGCCGCCGCCTACCGCTACACCGAAGCGCGCCTGACCCAGGTTGCGACCGACCTGATGGACGGGCTCGACGAGGATGCGGTCGGCTATCGCCCCACCTATAATGGCGAGGATCAGGAGCCCGAGCTGATGCCGGGCGCGTTCCCCAATCTGCTCGCCAATGGCGCGGCCGGGATCGCGGTCGGCATGGCGACCAGCATCCCACCGCACAATGCCGCCGAACTGCTCGATGCGTCGATCGCGCTGATCGACAACCCGAACGCCAATGTGCTCGATTTTGTGAAAGGCCCCGATCTGCCGACCGGTGGTGCGATCGTCGACAGCCCGGCGGCGATCGCGGAGGCCTATGCTACCGGCCGCGGGTCGTTTCGCACGCGTGCCAGGATCGCGCGCGTCAACGAAAAGGGTGGCGGCTGGCACCTCGTCGTGACCGAAATCCCTTACGGTGTGTCCAAGGGCAAATTGATCGAGGGCATTGCCGATCTGGTCAACGACAAGCGCCTGCCGATCCTGGCCGATGTCCGCGACGAATCCGCCGAGGATCTGCGCATCGTGCTCGAACCGCGCAGCCGCACGGTCGATTCGGATACGCTGATCGAAAGTCTGTACCGGCTGTCCGATCTCGAAACGCGCATACCGCTCAATTTGAACGTCCTCGACGCAACGCGAACGCCACGCGTGATGAGCCTCAAGGAAGCGCTGCAATCCTGGGTCGATCACCAGTTCATCGTGCTGCGCCGCCGCTCGCAGCATCGGCTCGACAAGATTGCCGACCGGCTCGAACTGCTCGACGGCTATATCATCGCCTATCTCAACCTCGACCGCGTGATCGAGATCATCCGCACCGAAGACGAGCCCAAGCCGGTGATGATCGCCGAGTTCGATCTGACCGACCGTCAGGCCGAAGCGATCCTCAACATGCGGCTGCGCAGCTTGCGCAAGCTCGAGGAAATGGAACTGCGCAAGGAGCGCGACGGGCTCGAGAAGGAAAAGGGCGAACTCGAACTGTTGCTGTCGAGCGATGCCCGCCAACGCACCCGCCTGAAACGCGATTTGGCCAAGGTGCGCGACCGCTACGGCCCGGAAACCGCGCTCGGCCGTCGCCGCACGGTGATCGAGGAAGCGGCGCCGGCGCGCGAAATCCCGCTAGAGGCGATGATCGAGCGCGAGCCGATCACCGTGATCCTGTCGCAGCGCGGCTGGATTCGCGCAATGAAGGGCCATGTCGAGCTCGCTTCCGCGGATGCGATGAAGTTCAAGGAAGGCGACGGTCCGCGTTTCGCTTTCCATGCCCAGACCACCGACAAGTTGCTGCTCGCCGCCGAAACGGGTCGCTTCTACACGCTTGCCGCCGACAGGCTGCCCGGCGGGCGCGGCTTCGGCGAGCCGGTGCGGCTGATGATCGACCTCGACGGAGAGGCCGGGATCGCCGCGCTTTTGCGCGCGAGCGAGGCGGAGAAATTGCTGGTCGCTGCATCCGACGGGCGCGGCTTCGTGCTGAAGGCGGCTGACGCGATTGCCGAGACGCGCAAGGGCAAGGCCGTGGTGACGCCGCGCGCCGGCGCCAAGCTAAAGATCGTCCGGCCGATCGCCGGCGAAGACGATTATGTCGCGGCGATCGGCGACAATCGCAAGATGCTGGTCTTCCCGTTGTCGGAAGTCGCCGAACTGGCCAAGGGGCAAGGCGTGCAGCTGCAGCGCTATCGCGACGGCGGGCTGTCGGACGCGATCACGTTCAAGTTCGCCGAGGGGCTGAGCTGGGCGATGGGCGGCGAAAGCGGTCGGACACGGACCGAAACCGACTTGCAGCCGTGGCGTACCGCGCGCGGCGCCGCGGGGCGGATGCCGCCAACCGGATTTCCGCGCGACAACAGGTTTTGATGCTCCCTCTCCCGCATGCGGGAGAGGGAGGGGCCCGCCGCCGTAGGCGGTGGGAGGGTGAGGGTCTTCTGTCTTCTTTTGGCTTCAGCCGCCGGGAAGAAGGAAGAAGACCCTCACCCAACCCTCTCCCGCACGCGGGAGAGGGCTAATCGGGCGGGACGATCGGTGTCCTGCCAACCAGCCCCAAGTAACTGAAAGCGGGCAAGCTTCAGCGCGCTTTAACCAATCCCGCCTAAGCGGGTCGCGATGGCGCTCGGATTGTCTCGCACGAAGGCCGCTAAAGCCGTGCCCGCTGAACCAGCGGAAGTCGTGCTGCGCCCTGACGAGATCGTCGGAATTGCCGTGTCGATCGAGTTGATTCCGGTGCCCTTGGCGCTGGTCGGCGCTCCCGACGGCCCTGTCGTCCTGGCAGCCGCCAACCGCGCCTTCCGCGTCGCCGGGTTGGGCAGCGCGGGGCACGAATCGCCGATGATCGCCTTGTTGGGCGAGCGAATCGCCGCCTTTCTGGCGGGCGATGCGGCGAACGAAGAATTCGCCTGGGAATTCGGCGACGCGGTCGATTGCCGTTACTTCCGGGTCACTCTCGCGCGGCGCTCGCCAGCTTCGTCTTATTGTTTCGCCACGCTCGTCGATCATACCGGCGAATTGCGGACCGCGCGCAACCTGCGCCGCGAGATGATCACCGACAGCCTGACCGGCCTGCCCAATCGCAGCGGCTTCAGCGAATTGCTCGAGGAGCGGATCGCCGAGGGTGGCGGCGCACGCTTTGCGGTGTTGATCATCGATCTCGACCGGTTCAGCCGGGTCAACGCCTGCCTGGGATCGATGGCCGGCGACGAATTGCTCATCACACTCGCGCGCCGCCTCAAGGGCGCGTTGCGCGCGTCGGACATGCTGGCGCGAACCGGCGGCGACGAATTCGGCATATTGCTCGCGCTCGAAGAGAGTGAAGCGGAAGCCGAACAGGTCGTCCGTCGGATCCAGGAGACACTGGCGACGCCCTTCCGCATGTCGGATTTCGAGATTCGCGTGTCGTGCTCGATCGGTATCGCGTTCGGGTCCGATATGGTGGAGGATTCGGAGGACCTGATCCGCCACGCTCACTTCGCGGTCAAACGCTCGAAGACGTCGGGCCAGGCCGAATATTACCAGACCCAGGCGCTCGACATGGCACGCGAGCAATTCGGCATCGAAACCGAGTTGCGCCGTGCGATCGAGAATGGAGCGATGCGGCTGACCTATCATCCGATCTGCGACCTGGCGACGGGAAAGGTGGTCGCGTTCGAATCGCTCGCACGCTGGACCGACGAACATGGCCACGAGCATTCGCCGGCGGATTTCATCCCGGTCGCGGAAGAATCCGGGCTGATCGTCCCCTTGGGTCGTTGGGCGATCGACGAGGCGGCGCGGACCCTCCGATCATGGGACGTTCGTGCCGGCGGCGGCTGCGGCGTGCGCGTCGCGGTAAATTTGTCGGCGATCCAGCTGCAGCGCGACGATATCGCGCCGGTGGTCGAGGATGCGCTGCTGCGCAATAGGCTGGCCGGCAGCCGGTTTACGCTCGAACTGACCGAAAGCGCGCTGATCTCCGATCCGGAGCGCGTCGCGGAGACCATGCATCAGCTCAAGAGCCTGGGTGCGACCTTGGCGATGGACGATTTCGGCACGGGCTATTCGAACCTGGCCTATCTCCAGAAACTGCCGATCGACGTGCTCAAGATGGATCGCAGTTTCGTGACCGGGATGCTCGCCGACCGCGACAAGGTCGCGATCGTTCGCGCCATTCTCGGCCTCGCCCAGGCGCTGGGCAAGGAGACCACCGCGGAAGGGATCGAAACCAACGAGCTGGCGCAGACCTTGGCGGCCCTGGGCTGCACCTATGGTCAGGGATACGTTTACGCCAAGCCGCTCGAGGCCGACGAGGCTTACGACTATCTCGTCACGTCGAGGGCCTGAGAGTCTGTTTGAAAACGCGCTGAGGGCGCGTTTCGCGGCACCAGCCCGCTCCCCCACCCGGCCTCCCAATCAGAATATTCTATGGGAGGTCGGGTGGGGGAGCGGGCTGGTGCGGTCTCAAAACTCGCTCTTTCGCGAGTTTTCAAACAGACTCTGAGCGACTTCCTCGTCGGTGATCGCGGCGACGCGCGCGGCATCGGGGAAGTGCTCGGCGATCCAGCGATCCTCGATCGCCCGCAACGTCCTCGCCACCTCGGGTCCAGCCTTCAACCCCCTTGCGACGAGCTGTCCGCCCGACATTGGTAGCTTTGGACGCGGCCAGTCGCGGATCGCGGCGGCATCGCCACCCGACAGCAATAGCCGGTCGACTGCGAGCTCCGTGCCCAGCCGATAGGCGAGTGCATGCGGATCGGCATCGACCGGCAGCGTCGCGCTTTCCAGCCGTTGGCGTTGCTTGTTGGACAGTTTCAGGCGCGCGCCGACGCTCGCCGCGACGGCGGTATCGGCGGGCAGCAACGCGGCCAGCCGGCGGATCGGATCGGGCGCGATCCCGCTATCGGCCTCTCTCCTCGCCAGATCGACAAGGCGCGCGACGCCGGCGATTTCGGGCAAGACCGGAACGAACACGCCGCGCTCGACCATCAGCGCCACGACGTCGATCGCGCGCGGTGCCACGAGCAGGCGCAGCAATTCGTTGGCGATGCGTTCGCGCGACAATGCCATCAGGTCGTTGGCGCGCTCGGTACACGCCTGCAAGCCGTCCGGGTCGGCGATGTCGCCGAATCGCGCGAGGAAGCGGAAGAAGCGCAGGATGCGCAGATGATCCTCGGCGATGCGACGATAAGGGTCACCGATGAAGCGCACGTGGCGCGCTTCGAGATCGGTGATGCCGCCGAAATAATCGTGGATCTCGCCGGTCTGGGGATCGGCATAGAGCGCGTTGATCGTGAAATCGCGCCGCGCCGCGTCCTCTCGCCAATCGTCGGTGAAGGCGACCGTTGCGCGCCGGCCGTCGGTGGTGACGTCGCGTCGCAAGGTGGTGACCTCGTACACCTCATCGCGCGACACCGCGGTGATCGTGCCGTGATCGATCCCGGTCGGCACCGTCTTGATCCCCGCGTTTTCGAGTAGCTCGATCACCGTGCGCGGGTCGTGCGGCGTGGCGAGGTCGATGTCGGACGTTTCGATCCCGAGCAGCGTGTCGCGCACCGCGCCGCCGACGATCCGCGCCTTCCCGGCGCCAAGCGCGGCGACCAATCGGGCGAGGCCGGGGCGATCGCGCCAGTCCGCCGGAGGGAGAGACGTCATGCCGCCCACCGCAACCGCCGCGACAGATTGACCAGCATTGCCGCCGTCGCTCCCCAGATGCGGCGGTCGCCCCAGCGGATTTCGTAGAAATAGCGCGTCCGGCCTTGCCACTGGGCGCTGGCGCGAAGCTGATTGACGGGGTCGAGTACGAACGCCAGCGGCACTTCGAACACGTCGGCGACTTCGGCCTCGTTGGGATGATAATCAAGATCGGGCGGGATCACGCCGACCACCGGAATCACCTCGAACCCGGTGACTGTGACGTAACGATCGGCTTCACCGATCAAGGTGACGGCGGCGCGGGGCAGGGCGATTTCCTCCTCCGCCTCGCGCAATGCCGCGTCGGCCGCGTCGACATCGCCGGGATCGATCCGGCCGCCGGGAAAGGCGACCTGACCGGCATGGCGGCGCAGGCTTTCGGTGCGCTGGGTCAGAATCAGCCCGGGCTCGGGCCGGTCGGTCACCGCGACCAGAACCGCGGCCGGCATGCGGACGCCGTCGATCGTAACGCCGGGATGATCGCCGGGGAGCAATTCGGGTTCATGGACATGGTCGAGCGCGACGCGCAGCCGCTCGGCAAGCGTCGTCATGCGTCCGGCTCCAGCGCAAAGAAGGTGCCGTTGCTCCATACACCCGGCGGATCGTCGTCGCCCGACAAAGCCCGCTCGGCGATATCGTAATAGACCGATCGTGCGACCAGAGCCTCCAGTCCGCCGCGAACGTGGAGATAAGGGCGTGGTCCGTCTTCGCCTTGCTCGAAGCGCAGCGCGTGATCGGCGTCGGCCGCGACCAGCTCGCCCGTGTTGAGGCGAAAAGCGAGCGCCGCGTCGCGGCCTTCGCCTTCGGCCTTCATCTCGACCGCGACGAAGGGCGCATCCTCGACCTCGATGTCGAGCTTTTCGACCGGCGTGACCAGAACGTACCCGCCATCGGGCTCGCGCCGCAGGATGGTCGAGAACAGCCGCACCATCTCCGGCCGGCCGATCGGCGAGCCCATATGGAACCACGTCCCGTCGCGCGCGATCCGCATGTCGCTATTGCCACAATGGGTCGGGCTCCAGCGCTCGACCGGCGGGAGGCGCTTCTCGGCCACCAGCCGCGCCACGTCGGCAAGCGACAGGCTGGCGAGATCGGGAGGCGGGGCCATCGGCATGCAATGACCGCTAGGGCAGGCGATGGCGGGCCGCAACCTCGAGCGACCGTCCTCCGACGCTGACGCGCGGCCCCAACTCGCCCGCGATCGCGGGCACGTTTGGCCCGCGCGCGAGCAACCGGTGCGCCTCCACCGGCCCCGGCAGGCGCCACCCCCCGGTCGCCGCGGCCGAAAATCCCCAGAAGCGGCCATAATATTCCGGATCGCCGATCAGCATCATCGCCCCGTCGAGATCGAGTTCGAGTGCGGCGTCGAGCGCCTGGTGGACCAGTTCCTTGCCTAGCCCGCCGCGTTGGCGGGACGGTTCGACCGCGACTGGGCCGACCAGCACGAGCGGGTGAATACTGCCATCGTCGCCGTTGAGAGCGACCGGCCAGCATTGGATCGTGCCGACAAGCGCGCCCGCTTCGATTGCCGCGAAACTGAGTTCGGGGATCGAATCCATGCCGTCGCGCAGGCGATAGGCGGTGCGATTGTGCCGGTCTCGGCCGAACGCGCGGTCCAGCAGCGCCTCGACGGCGGCGGGATCGACGGCGTTGATCGGCACGAAATCGGTCACTTCACGGAATCTCCTTCGAACGGTCGGTCATCATGACCCGGGGGCGGGCGCTTTATCGGCATCGCCGACGATTACAAGGCGAATGCGCGAGACGAGGCGCGCGGGGGTTGATCGCCGGCGTCGGGACGGGCAGGGGCGCGCTCTCAGACCCGGTTCAGCAGAGCTGAAACGGTTGCGGTGCCGATTTAGCGAAGCTGAAAACGACCCTCGATTAGGATCACGCGACTTGGAAGACCGTCTGCAACTCGAAGTGCACGATATCGAGGTAATGGTGCTGACCGGCATCTATTCCGAGGAAACGCACCTTCCCCAGCCTCTACGCATCTCGATCACGGTCGATCTCGACCTGCCGGGCCGATTCGCGCCCGAATCGCCGCTTTCCCAGTCGAAAAACTATCTCGATTTGAAACACGCCGCGACCAGATCGCTGCCGCGAGGCGTGCACTTCACGCTGATCGAAGGCGTCGCGGATCACATCTGCGAAACACTGTTCCTGCAGGACAAGCGTGTCGCGCGCGTCGAGGTCAAGATCGTCAAGCTGGCGATCTCCGAAGGCGGCGAATCGATCGGGATTACCCTGGTCCGCCATCGCCGCTAGAGCATCGCGCGGAAAAGTGGGTACCGGTTTTCTGCAAAAAGCGATGCGACAACAAATAACTAGAGCGGAGTGCGTGATTCAGAAATCACGCACTCCGCTCTAGCAGCGATTTCGAGCCGATTGGAACGATCGGCGGTTCGGAAGTCGCGGTAAAAGCGGAATGCTGGGCGAATCCGTCAGGACGGATTCGCTCCGGCGCGGCAGGGACCGAGCCCTTGCTTGACCAGCGCATAGTCCTGCTGGACCGCCGCGGCGTCGGCCGGATCGAGCCCGGCCAACGTGTCGGCTGGTATTTCGACCGGTAGGCCGCACGCCAGGCGGTACCACAAAAAGGTGTTACGCTGCGGCGGAGGCAAGGCATCCTCCACCACTTCGCTCAACGATACGGTCCACACAGGCGCCTGATTCTGCTTGCGCTGGATGCCGAGCGAGATCGGGTGTCCGGTGGTCTTGAGGAAGATCTGCGTCTCTCCTTCACCGGGAAGCGTGCCCGCCGCATGGAAGGCGTTGGAGACGCCGACGATCGCCGGCGGCGCCTTTGGCGAGACCAGATCGGCAGCCAGTCTGCGCACCGTGGTGTCGGTCTGCGGCGACCATTGCAACTGCGCGCCCGGGGTCACCAATTGGAGTTGATCGGGGCTGTTGGCGACCGCGCGCGCAAAGATAATCACGCGCATTTTCTTGAGCTTGGGTGTTCGTCCGGCGGCGTCCAGCGGAGCGTCGTAGAGATAGCCGATCTCTGGCGGCAGCGCCCCCGGCGCGCGGATCAGCGCATTGATCGTGACGGTCAGATAATAGCGCATATGCCCCGGCGCGAGCCCGGTCGCCTCCGCCGGCTTGATCTTCGCCGCATCAGTGATAGTGGCGTCCACGACCACCGGCGCTTTCGTCGCCAGATCAGCCATATCGGCATAACGATAAACAGGCGGCGGCGGTGGAACCTTGGTTGCTGACACCGGTATCATCGGGGCGGCGACCGCAATGAACAGGACGGAGAGGAATCGAGCCATGGGAACGCGTGACATATCGAATGAGTTAGGCGATCAGAACGTTCCTTTACAGAAATAATTCTGCCATGCTGCGATTGTACGTTTGTTGCGCCCGACAAAGCGTTTGCGTCGTCGCAGGGGTGACGATAGAGACTCGCGCTCTGCCCGATCTGGCGCTAGCCGAGGGGTTCGTTGCCGAACGATTAACGTCTGGCGACTTCGCGGGTCGGACACGAAGGAGTTGAGTTTCTGAATGTCATACGCTGATCGTGATACAACCGGCAGCCGTATCGTAGCGATTATCATTGTTTCGCTGATCGTTGCGGGATTCGGTTATGCTTTCGTGACCGGCTTGGCGGTAGATTTCGCCAAGAAGGCCGCTGAAAAACTGAACGCGTTCGACGTGGCGCCACCGCCACCGCCGCCGCCGCCGGACAAGCCGCCGCCTCCGCCACCGGACCAGCCGAATCTGCCGCCGCCGCCGACTCAGGTCGTGATCCCGCCGATCACGCCGCCGGTGCAGTCGCCGGTCAATATCGCGACGACCAACGTGCCGCAGCCGCCGCCCCCGGTGACGCCGCCGGCCCCGGTCGTGCCGCCGCAGCCGCCCGCGCCGGTGGTGAAGCCCGTCGCCGTGAAGGGCGGGCCCAGGGGCAATCCCGGTAACTGGTTCACCGACGACGATTATCCTGCCGACGCCAAGCGTGCTGGCGCCTCGGGCCGTGTTTCGGTGCTGCTCAGCATCGATACGTCGGGCAAGGTTGCCGGCTGTCGCGTGACCGCGTCGAGCGGCAACTCGTCGCTCGACGACGCGACCTGTCGCCTTGCGCAGCGTCGTGGCCGCTTCACCGTGCAGAAGGACTCCGACGGCAACGCGCAGCCCTATAGCTATACGTTGCCCGGCATCCGCTGGACGCTGAAGGACGAATGATTTTTCACGCCGGCGCCCGGAAACCCGGGCGCCGGCCGGGTTGTATCTTGAGACGATATTTTTAGAGGAAGCATCCGAATGAGCATCTCCATCCTTAACGCTGGTGCGGCGAGTGCTGCCCAGGAACAGTTCGGCTTCTGGAACGCGCTGAACAACGGCGGCGCGATCTCCTATGCCACCGCCGGCATTCTGCTGGTCATGCTGTTCTTCACGCTCTACATTTTCTTCACCAAGGTGTTCGAGCAGCAGAAGATCATCAACCAGGGCCGTCGCGTGCGCGCCACGTTCTGGAACTCGAACTCGCTGCGCGAAGGTGCCGCCAAGCTCGAGAAGAACTCGGCTTACAAGCAGCTGGTCGATGACGGTCTCGCCGCGCAGGAACAGCATGCGCGGCTGACCGATCCGGTCGAGGCGCATGACTGGCTGCACGGCTCGCTGCAGCGCTCGGAAGACACGATCAACTCGGCGCTCGCCGGCGGTCTCGCCTTCCTCGCGACGGTCGGTGCGACCGCTCCGTTCATCGGTCTGTTCGGTACCGTGGTCGGCATTTACAAGGCGTTGCTCGGCATCGCCGCTGCTGGTCAGGCCTCGATCGACAAGGTCGCCGGCCCGGTCGGTGAGGCGCTGATCATGACTGCCTTCGGTCTGGTCGTCGCGGTTCCCGCGGTGCTCGGCTACAACTTCCTGCAGCGCCGCAACAAGGCGATCCAGGAAGCGCTCAGCGCGTTCGCGAACGACGTTCTCGGCTACCTCGCGTCGAATGGCGCGGTGAAGCCCAGCGTCGCGGTCCGCAAGCCGGCAGCCGCCACGACACCGGCCAAGCCGGCGACGACCGCCGGTCAGGCGGGCGGCGTTACCACCAAGCCGTAAGCACGTGATGGCGGGACGGGCGCGGTGCCCTGTTCCGCCAGACGTCCGGGCCATGGCGCGGACGCACGAAGTAAGGATAGGAATGCTTAATGGCTATTAGCACCGGAGGTTCCTCCGAAACGCCGATGTCGGACATCAACACGACGCCGCTCGTCGACGTCATGCTGGTGCTCCTGATCATCTTCATCATCACGGTTCCGGTCGTGGTGCAGAATGTGAAGCTGAAGCTGCCGGAGGTTCGTTTCGATCCGACGCAGACCAAGCCGGAAAACGTGTCGCTGTCGATCGTCAAGGACGATGCCGGCCAGTGTGCCGTCTATTGGGGCATGACCCGGATGACGCACAAGGAGCTGCTCGACAAGGCGACGAAGAAGATGACAGCCGACATCAAGCGGCTTGAGGCGGCTGGCCCGATCGACCCCGACAAGATCCCCGAAGTGCATATCCGCGGTGACGTCGACGTCCCGTACAAGTGCATCGGCGCGGCGATCTACACGATGCAGTCCTCGGGCTTCATCAAGGTCGGCTTCATTTCGCAACCGCCCCCCCGCGACGGGTCCGCGTCCTAACCGCCTAGCTAGCTCAGGAGTTTTGAATCATGGCAATGAGTGGCGGCAGGGATGATGGCGCCCCGATGATGGATATGAACATGACGCCGTTGATCGACGTCCTGCTCGTGCTCCTCATCATGTTCATCATCACCATCCCGGTCCAGACGCACGCGGTGAAGGTTGATCTTCCGGTGAATAACCAGAACAACCCGCCGCCCGTCGACGCGCAGAAGAACAAGATCATCATCGACGCGAGCGACAATGTGACGTGGAACGGTACGCCGGTGACGAGCGACGAACAGCTCGATCAGTATCTGCAGGCGACGCTTCAGATCCAGCCCGAGCCGGAGCTGCACTTCCAGCCGCTTCCGGACGCGCGTTACGAGAAGGTCGACAAGGTCCTGGCGATCATCAAGCGCTCGGGAATCAGCAAGCTCGGCTTCATCGGCAACGAGCAATACGCGAACGAATTCTGACGCCTTCGGGTATCGGTTTCGTCGAAAGGGGCGGTCGCGCAAGCGGCCGCCCCTTGTCGTTTGCCCTAGGTCCTAGGCTGGGCCGTTCGTGCCGCCGATGGCCGCTACTACGCTCTATCGTCGCGCCGCGTGAAGCAGTTCAATCAATTGCCGGTTGATCGCGGCGCCCCCCATTTCGGCACCGATCCCGACATAGCCTTCGCGCCGCAATTGTTGCCGGACCTCATTTACGGAAATGCACTGGCCGGACTGGGCCAATTGGAGAGCGCGATCGATCATCGTTAGTGGTTCGGACATGAACTCGCTTAGGCGCGAATCAATCCGCATCCCACCGCATTCTCCGCTCGATGGCTGGCGTGCGGAGATTGCGGCGATCATCGGCATCGGACGCATCGGTCAGGGACGGCGAGGGCCCTTTGCGACGACGGCGCCGTTTTCTTCGATCTCGATCGCAGGCGGGCCGGTCTCCGCAAAAACGACGCGCAGATCGCGCTCCAGTGCGAAGAATCGGTTGGGAGCGCTGGCGGCAAGCGTCACCCGGAGACCGCCGGACCGAAGCACGAGCCGATCTTTCTCGATCGTGATGTCCACATCGCCAGCCTCGGTGCGGTAGCGGCCGATATAGCGTTTCAACATGTCGGGCGGAATCGAGATCGACGTCGCCGGGGGGCGATAGGGCGCAGGCCGGTGCTCGTAGCTGACGATACGTGTCATCAGCCAATGGCCGGTCTGAAGCTTCCAGATCACCAGAAACCGCGCATTGGTCGCGGCCTTTTCGGGCGCGTCTCCCAGTTTTGCGTAAAAGAGATGGTCGCCAGCCAGCATGGCGCCATAGCCCGGTATCGCCTGATAGCGCAGGCTCGATGCGATCACCTCCCGACGCATGCGCAGGCCGAGAGTACCGCACGGTCCCTTCATCAACGAGGCCGCGACCGCCGCACGCGAGCGGGTCAAACCGGTTATGTCGTGATAGAATTCGACGTCATCGGCCAGGAATGACATCATGGCAGCGGCGTCGCAGGCGTTGAAAGCGCGCCAGAAGGCGTCGTCGGCATCACGAACGGCGCGTTCGTCGGGCGGAATAGGGGATGGCGTCGATTGTGCGGCAGCGGGGGCGATCGCGACCGTTGCTCCGGCAATGGCGATCAACAGGCTCAGGCGCCGCAGCATCGTCATGCTCTCCTTTGTGTGTTGCTATAGCAATACACAAATACAGCAGACTTTGCCATGAGTTTCAGGGATTTGAGGCTGACGAGCCTGGCGGGATACCGTTATATCACGCTCAGAGCCGCGGCAGGGTCACCCCGCGCTGCCCCATATATTTGCCCGCGCGGTCGGCATAGCTCGTCTCGCATGGCTCGTTGCCCTGCAGGAACAGGAACTGGCACGCGCCCTCATTGGCGTAGATCTTGGCCGGCAGCGGGGTGGTGTTGGAGAATTCGAGCGTCACATGGCCTTCCCATTCGGGCTCCAGCGGGGTGACGTTCACGATGATGCCGCAGCGCGCATAGGTCGACTTGCCCAGGCAGATCACCAGCACGTCGCGCGGCACGCGGAAATATTCGACGGTTCGTGCCAGCGCGAAACTATTCGGCGGAATGATGCAGCAATCGGTCTTGCGGTCGACGAAGCTGTTCGCGGCGAAATCCTTGGGGTCGACCGTTGCCGAATCGACATTGGTGAAGATCTTGAACTCGTCCGCGACGCGCGCGTCATAGCCGTAAGAGGACAGGCCGTAGCTGATGCATCCCTCGCGCCGCTGTGCTTCGACGAACGGCTCGATCATGCCGTGCTGCGTTGCCTGCTCGCGAATCCAGCGGTCGGAAAGGATCGACATTCTCTACTCCCTGTTCGCCTGCAGCTTTCGCGGCAATAAAGCGATCGGGCAAGAGGCGCGGTGTCGCGCGCCGGTCAAATCCATGGAGACGACAGAATGCGGATCGATCCCTCGCGCGCGATCGGCGGTTATGCTGCGGTGATGACCTTGGCGACGGCGTGGCTGGCGCTGGCTGCGGTGGCGCCCGGTCCGACCAGGTTCGGCACGATCGACGTCCAGCGGATCAATGTGCGCGAGCCGGACGGGACGTTGCGGCTGGCGATCGCCAACCACGCGCTGATCCCCGGCCTGATCTACGACGGCAAGGAATATCCGCATCCCAACCGACCTGAAGCTGGGATGATCTTCTACAACGATCAGGGCGACGAGAATGGCGGGCTCGTATTCGACGGCGGCATGAAGAACGGCAAGCCCACCAATGGCGGCAGCCTGACCTTCGACCGCTGGCACCAAGACCAGACGCTGCAACTGGTCAGCACCGAGGACGGCAAGGATCGCCGTGCCGGCGTGGTGATCAACGATCGGCCAGATCAGCCGATGGATATCGAGGCGGGGCTGCGCGCTCGGACGATGAAAGCGGGGCCGGAGCGCGACGCGTTGATCGCCAAAGCGGGGCTTGGCAATGCGCGCCGCGCGTGGCTCGGTCGCTCGGCGGACGGCAGCGTGGCGCTCGTGCTGAGCGATCCCGCCGGCCGGCCGCGGCTGACCCTCGGCGTGGGCAAGGACGGCGAACCAAGCGTCGAAATGCGCGATGCCGCGGGCAATGTGACGCGGACGTTGCGATAGCGTCACCGATCCCCCTTCCCGGCAGGGAAGGGGCCAGGATCAGGCGATCCCGAGATTCGCGGGGCCGAAGGCGTAGGGAAGGAGTTCACCGAGCGTGTAGGCCGCGATCGGCCCGCCGGTCAGACCCGAGCACCAGACCTTGAGATCGCGCCGCCCGGCTTGCGCCGTTTCGTTCAGTACTTGGCGGCAACGTCCGCAGGGCAGGATCGGGTCGATACCTTCCTTGCCGGTCATCCCGCCGACGATTCCGACCGCGACGACATCGCGCATTCGGCCGTCCGCGCTCGCCTTCGCCACCGCGACCGTTTCGGCGCAGAGCGACAGGCCGTAGCTCGAATTCTCGACATTGGCGCCGGTTACGATGCTGCCGTCGGTCATTAGCAGCGCCGCGCCGACCGAGAAGTTTGAATAAGGTGCCCAAGCATTCGTCGCGGCGGCCCGCGCCGCTTCGATCAGCCGTTCCGCCGTCGCCTCATCGCTCATTTGGTCACCACATCCCAATTGACCGGCCCCTCGACTCCGTCGACGCGCCGCATGTCGTTTGCCCGCCACATGCGCCACGGTCGCGCGGCGTAATCGGGCGGGAAAAAGTTCTGCGCGCTCCAGATAGGGCGGTCGAGCGCCGAGGTTACGTCATAATTGGCCTCGAACCGCTTTGACACGAGCAGCAGCACGGGACGCTCGGTATGCGTTTCGACCATGATGATGAAGCGTTTGAGTTCCTCCAGCACGACATCGCGCGATGGCCGGTCGTTGCATCCGTCGATGAAGTCGATCGCCACCGCCGGCGGCAGCGCGTCGTCCGACTTGGGCACGGTGGTGTTGAAGTTGTTGGCCTGGTCCGCGGCGAGCCGGCACAGCGACCAGGCGTGGATCGCACCGCGGCGCATTCCGGCGTCCGCGATACCACGCCAATTGTCCTCGAATCGCGCGTCACGATCGCCGCCTTGGGTCGCGAGGGCATAGCCGAAGTCGGCCCCGGCCGCCTTGACCGCGTTCCAGTCGACCGTGCCATTGGCGTCCGACACGTCGACACCCTGAAATCGATAATCGCCCGCCGACGGCCGCCAGCTGCGCGCGCCCAGATACAGCGCGCCGGCTAGTGCGAGCGCCGCTACGGCCAGGCCGATCGGTAATGCGAACCGCCGCATCACGCGCGGATGTGCAGCACGCAGATCAGCGTGAACAGCCGCCGTGCGGTGGTGAAATCGACTTCTATCTTTCCCCCCAGCCGCTCCTTCAGGAGCTCGGCGGCATCATTGTGGATCCCGCGCCGGGCCATGTCCACCGTCTCGATCTGCTGCGGCGTGGCATTGCGGATCGCTTCGTAATAACTGTCGCAGATGGCGAAATAATCCTTGATCGGGCGCCTGAGCGTTCCGAGCGACAGGATCAGGGTTTCGAGCGGAGAGCCGTCCTCGCGGGACAGCGCGAGGACGAGTCGTCCTTCTTCGACCCCGAGATGGAGGACATAGGGGCCGGCATAACCATCGGGATAGTCGCGCAACGGACGGAAGCTGTTGTCTTCGAGCAGATCGAAAATCGCGATGCGGCGTTCCTGTTCGACGTCCGCGCTGCGCCACACGATCGTGCGGTCGTCGAGGGTGATGTCCTTGATGCGATGGTCCGCCACGGACCGCGCTTATCCCCATCCAATGCGATTATCCACAGCGCTGCTGGCTTTGTGCCGGCGGGGGAGTGGCGTAGAAGGGCGCGATGGCGACAGCGATTCATTCCTTGCCGGGGGCGGAGACGCCCTCGCTCCCCCAGAATGTCGAGGCGGAGGCCGCTTTGCTCGGCGCGATGATGATCGACAACCGCATCGCCGAAGAGATCGACAAGCTCACGCCCGATCACTTCTTCGAGCCGTTGCACGGGCGGATTTTCGGCGCGATCAAGAAAATGGTCGATGCCCAGATGCCGGCGACGCCGGTCAGCTTGCGCCCGATGTTCGAAGCCGATCCGGCGATGAAGGAATTGGGCGGCCCGGGTTATCTCGCACGGCTGACCGGATCGGGCGCCGGCCTGATCGGCGCGCGCCAATTCGCGCAGCAAATCTATGATCTGGCGCTGCTCAGGACCCTGGTCGGCGTCGGGCGCGAGCTGGTCGACAAGGCGATGGACACCTCGCAAGAGGTCAATCCGCGCGCGCAGATCGAAGCAGCCGAAGAGGAGTTGTTCAAGGTTGCCGGCGATGGCGGCAGCGAAGCGTCGGTCAAGACCTTCGCTCAGGCATCGACCTTGGCGGTGGCGATGGCGGACCGCGCGCTCAATTCGGGCGGCGGTGTGTCGGGCGTGACCACCGGGCTCAGCTCGATCAACGCCAAGATGGGTGGCTTTCACCGCTCCGACTTGATCATTCTCGCCGGGCGGCCCGGCATGGGCAAGACCTCGCTTGCCACCAATATCGCGTTCAATGCGGCGCAGCGCTATATGCAGGACGAGCAGGACGGGATCGATCCGAAGCAAAGGATCGGCGCCAAGGTGGCGTTTTTCAGCCTCGAAATGTCCGCCGATCAGCTGGCTACGCGTGTGTTGGCCGAGCAATCGCGCATCTCGAGCCAGGAATTGCGCATGGGCAAGATCAGCCAGGCCGAGATGGATCGCCTGGTGGTGACCGCTGGCGAGCTGCAGAATCTGCCATTCGTGATCGACGACACGGCCGGCCTGACGATCGGACAACTCCATACCCGCATGCGGCGTCTGCAGCGACGGCATGGCGAGAATGGGATCGGCATGGTGGTGGTCGATTACCTGCAATTGCTGTCGGGCAGCGGTTCGCGGGCGAGCGACAATCGCGTGCAGGAGATTTCGGAGATCAGCCGCGGCTTGAAGACCCTGGCCAAGGACCTCAACGTGCCGGTGCTGGCGCTGTCGCAGCTCAGCCGTCAGGTCGAAAGCCGCGAGGACAAACGCCCGCAATTGAGCGATCTTCGCGAATCGGGATCGATCGAGCAGGATGCCGACGTCGTGCTGTTCGTCTATCGCGAGGATTATTACGTCGCGGCCAAGGAGCCGAAGAAGCCGGTCGATGGCGACGACGCCAAGGTGTTCGAGGATTACACGCGATGGGGCCAGGAAATGGAGCGCGTCCATGGCCTCGCCGAGTTGATCGTCGCGAAGCAGCGTCACGGATCGACGGGCAAGGTCATCCTCAGGTTCGAACCGCAATATACGTTGTTCAGCGATTATGCCGGGGATTATTCGAGCCCGGATTACGAGTAATCCGTCATTCCGGCGAAGGCCAGATCGTCACCCCAGCGTAAGCTGGGGTCTCCAGCCCCATTGCGATACCGCTTGAGATCCCAGCTTTCGCTGGGATGACGGCTAGAATACCGGCTCTTCGCCCGGCTTTTCGGGCACGTGGATCCCGCATTCGGTCTTTTCCCACCCGCGCCAGCGGCCCGCGCGCGGGTCTTCGCCGGGGAGCACTTTCGACGTGCAGGGCTGGCAGCCGATCGAGGGATAACCATCGGCCTCGAGTGGGTGGCGAGGCAGATCGTATTCGGCGAAATAGGCCTCCAAATCGGCCTTCACCCAGTCGCCGAGCGGATTGACCTTGAGCCGACCGTCCTCGATCTCGAACCGCGCGATGTTCTGGCGGGTTTGCGACTGGAACGCCTTGCGGCCCGAAATCCAGCTGTCCAGCCCGGCCTTGGCGCGCTTCAGCGGCTCGACCTTGCGGATCTCGCAGCAACCGTCGGGATCGTAGGACCAGCGCAATTCCTGCGCGTCCTTGGCGGCGAGTACGACCGGGTCGGGTTTGACCGTCCGGCTGTCGCTGAGCCCGAACGCTGTCATCAGGGTGTCCCGATATTCAAGCGTTTCCGGAAACATCTTGAGCGTGTCGACGAACACCACCGGCGTCGCCGGATTGGCGCGCGCGATCAGATGGAGCAACACCGCGCTCTCGGTGCCGAAGGACGACACCACCGCCGTGTTGCCGAGCGTCCCTTCCGCAAACAACACTTTCAGCATGTCGAGCGTGTCGACTCCCGCGAAGCGCGCGTTGAGCGCATCCGCATCGGCCTGAGTAAAGGTCGCGGAGGTATCGATCACGTCGATCTTGCGCAGCGCTTCACCCATGACGGAGTTTCCACACCGGCACCGCGCCGTCGGCGGCTGTCTGGTAGCGATATTGATAACGGCTGAGGCTGGCTTCGAGCACCGCCGGATCGATCGGCGCATAGGGAGCGAAGCCGTCGAAGCCGCAGCGGCGCATATGGTCGATCTGGTCGACCAGCACGTCGCCGGTGGCGCGAAGCTCGCCTTTATAGCCCGCCTCGCGCAGGATCTGCGCCGACGAATAACCGCGGCCGTCGCGGAAGCGGGGGAAATCGATCTCGATCAGCGAGATATGATCGAGATGCGGGAGCAGGGCGCGTGCGTCTTCGCCGGCCTCAAGCCGCACCGCCGACGAATTCGACTGGTCGAGGAACGCGTCGAGCGTGACCGCGGGCTCTTCGGCCGGATCGTCGTCGCGGAAGCGCAGCGGATCACCCATAAATCGCCTCCTTGAACGGATCGAAGCCGACGCGGCGATAGGTGTCGAGGAAGCGTTCGCCCTCGTCGCGCAGCTCGAGATATTTGTCGGTGACGCGTTCGACCGCGTCGACCACGCCGTCTTCGTTGAAGCCGGGGCCGGTGATCTTGCCGAGGCTGGCATCCTCCGCGCCCGAGCCGCCGAGCAACAGCTGGTAATTCTCGGTGCCTTTCTTGTCGACGCCCAATATGCCGATATGCCCGGCATGATGGTGGCCGCAGGCGTTGATGCAGCCCGAGATCTTGAGCTTCAGCTCGCCAAGCTCCCGTTGCCGGCCGAGATCGGCGAAGCGCGTCGCGATCTTCTGCGCGACCGGGATCGAGCGCGCATTGGCCAGGCTGCAATAATCGAGACCCGGGCAGGCGATGATGTCGCTGATCAGGTCGAGATTGGCGGTCGCGAGGCCGGCTGCGTCGAGCGTCTGCCATAGCGTGTACAGGTCCGCCTTGCGTACATGCGGCAGGACGATGTTCTGCGCATGCGTCACGCGCAGTTCGTCGAAACTGTAGCGCTCGGCGAGGTCGGCCATCAGCTCGATCTGCTCGGCGCTGGCGTCGCCGGGGATGCCGCCGACAGGCTTCAGGCTGATATTGACGATGGCATAGCCCGGCGCCTTGTGCGCCTTGACGTTCTGGTCAACCCACAAAGCGAAATCGGGATCACTGCGGTCGATTTCGTCGCTCAATCCGGTCTCGAACGGCGGCGGCGCGAAATAGGCGGCGATGCGGTCGAATTCCTCGCGCGGCACGTTCGAGCCGTTCTGCAGGATATGCTGCCACTCGGCCTCGACCTGGCGCGTGAACTCCTCCTGGCCGAGGTCGTGGACCAGGATCTTGATGCGCTGCTTGTGGATATTGTCGCGGCGCCCGTTGCGGTTCCACACGCGCAAAGCCGCCTCGATATAGCTGAACAAATCGTCGGCCGGCAGGAACTCGCGGATCAGCGGGGCGACGAACGGCGTGCGGCCCATGCCGCCGCCGATATAGACTTCGAAGCCGAGCTCGCCGGCCGAATTCTTGACCAGCTTGAGCCCGATATCGTGCAGCCGGATCGCCGCGCGGTCCTCGTCGGCGGCGGTCACCGCGATCTTGAACTTGCGCGGCAGATAGCTGAATTCCGGATGGAACGTCGTCGCCTGGCGGATCAGCTCGGCCCAGGAGCGGGGGTCGCACACCTCGTCCGCCGCGGCGCCGGCATATTGATCCGACGACAGGTTGCGGATGCTTTCGCCGCTGGTCTGGATCGCATGCATCTCGACCGTCGCGAGATCGGCGAGGATGTCGGCGGCTTGTTCGAGCTTGATCCAATTATACTGGATGTTCTGGCGCGTGGTGAAATGGCCATAGCCGCGATCGTATTTGCGCGCGATATGCCCCAGCATCCGCATCTGGCGGCCGTCGAGCGTGCCATAGGGAATGGCGACACGCAGCATGTAGGCGTGGAGCTGGAGATAGAGCCCGTTCTTCAAGCGCAGCGGCTTGAACTGATCGTCGGTCAACTGCCCGGCGAGCCGGCGGCGCGCCTGGTCGCGAAATTCCTCGACGCGGGCGTCGACGATCGACTGGTCGTATTTGTCGTAGCGGTACATCAGTGGGTGGCCCTGATCTGGTTCGCGCGGAGGCGCGGAGACGCGGAGATTTGATTCACGCTAAGGCGCGAAGGCGCGAAGATTTGGTTCGCGCAGAGGCGCAGAGGCCGCAGAGTTTTTGCGCGCGTTAGCGCGCCCTCGTTTCCTGCTCGCAGAAAATGAAGGGCTGCTGGCGCAGCCAGGCGAGACACCTCCGCGCCCTCCGCGCCTCCGCGCGAAAAAACACTTTTCCTTCTTAGCGCCTTCGCGCCTTCGCGTGAGAAACTCATATCACCCAGCTCCCAGCATTCGGGTCACTCGGCTTGAGCGTCAAATCAGGCCGCACGGTCGGTCCGAGCGCGCGAATCCGATCCTTGATGTGCGCCGGGCGAGGGCCCTCGGGCGTCTCGGTCGCGTCGAGAATGTAGCCGCCATTTACGTGCCGCGCGCCGTCTTCGGCCTGCAGGATCGATTCACCCTGGTCGCCGACGTCCACGGCGTCCTCGACATGGCGCGACCAGCCGCTGCCGGTCCACCAGATCACGTCGCCCGTCGGCAGATCGTTGCCCGTCAGAATCTTCACGCCGCTGCCTCCGCAATTCGCGCCCAGCGCGCGAGCTTATCCTCGGCATCGGACAATTCGACGACATCGCCGACGACGATGATCGCCGGGCTCTGCACCTTTTCGCGCTCGACCATCGGACCGAGATCGGCGAGCAATGTCTTGATCGCACGATGCCCGGCGAGCGTACCGCGCTCAAGCACCGCGACCGGCATATCGGGCGCGACGCCATCAGCCATCAACTTGTCGGCGATATCGGGGCAGGTTGCGACGCCCATATAGATGACGAGCGTGCGGCCCTTGCCCGCGAGTCCCGACCAATTCTGATCGGCCAGACCCTTGCACTGGCCGGCAACGAAGCTGACCGCCGACGCATGATCGCGATGGGTGAGGGGAAGCATCGCTTCCGCCGCGCAGCCGAGCGCGGCCGACACGCCGGGAATGACCTCGACCGGCAGGCCGGCGGCGCGCACCGCCTCGACCTCTTCGCCGCCGCGGCCGAAGATGAACGGGTCGCCGCCCTTCAGCCGCACGACGATCGATCCCGCCTTCACATGCGCGACGATCAGCGCGTTGATCGCGTCCTGCGACAAAGTGTGCTTGCTGCGCTGCTTGGCGACCGAGATGCGGTGGGCATCGGCCGGCGCGATGTCGAGCACGGCCGGGTCGATCAACCCGTCATGCACGACGACGTCGGCGCTTTTCAGCGCCTCGACCGCGCGAACGGTGAGCAGGCCGGGATCGCCGGGGCCGGCACCAACCAGGATGACGCGTCCACGCGCGTGCGGATCGAGAAGTGTCGCCATGATGCGGGCCAGATGGGCCGTGGAGGCCGTACGGGCAACCGACGCTTGCTACTGGCTGGAATAGCGAAACTTTGCGGGCGTCAGTCCTTACCGCCCGATGCGCGGCTCGCGAGCTCCTGCGCGCGGCGCATCAGGCGCATGGCCTCGTCGATCAGCTCGCCGGCGAACACCGGATCGGATTTGCCGACCGCGATGGTCAGGCAATTGCCGGCCTCGGTTTTCAGGCGCAGCGCGCGGGCGGGAATGGACAGGTCGTTGGCAGGCTTCACATCCCGGCCAATTCACGAATCGCGGACGGGTTCCACATCTCGTCGCAAGTCGATTCAGCTCGTCCCAACGCGTTCGAGGATGAAGGTGAGGCGTTCGGCGACGCTGGCCTTCGGCAGCAGGATCACGTCATATCCGAGCGCCGGATAGGCGGCCGCAAGCCGGTCATACTCGGCGACCGCCGAGGCGAAATCGTGCTGCCGCTCGGCATCGGAGACGAACAATTCGGGCCAGGGCGGGGCGAGGAAGACGGGGCTGGCGTAGCGATAGCGCGCGGCGAGATCGGTCAGCACCGTTTCGCTCGTGAGATGTTCAAGCGCGACGGCGCCATCGATCAGCCCGCGATCGGAGAAGACCGGGTCGGGCAGGGAGCGTGCCGCTTCGTAGTCTGCCTGGGCCATGGCGATGATCCGCCGGACGAAGGCCAGCGCGTCGATCCAGGGCAGGGCGTCACCGGCGGATGCCAGTTCATCACGAACCACGCGCCGGCCCGGCTCCCCGATCGTTGCGAGGCCATGTCGCGCGAGTTCATCGAGCAAGGTCGACTTGCCGCCGCCCGAGCAGCCGGAGATGAGGATGAAGCGGTTCATGCTCTATCATGCCGGACCAAATTGGACATAATTAATTGTGCGTGTGCCATTTTTTGGATCTGCACGACTTGCGGCCGCAACAATAGAGTTGCACCCTCCCACCACGGACCGCCGCTACGATAGCGAGCGGAAGCGGACCGAGTCGGAGGAAGCAAGGTCGACGTCAATGGATATGGATAAGGATGATTCCTTTATCCCAATGAAGCGACGAGCCGCACTAAGCTCGTCTATCGGAGAGAGCGAGGCAGGAGGCGTGGCGTCTAACTCCGTATTCACTCGCCAAGGTGTATTTCAATGACAGCCTTGGCGTCGCGGAGACTTGGCGCAGTCGCTCTCGGTATGCTGATGGTCGCTTTCCTCTCAGCAAGCGATTCACCGAAATTGGTTTTCTTCGCTAGCCAGGCACAGGCGGAAAAAGATCTGAAAGACTTCGGGCGGAGCAATCCGAGTTGCGAACTTTGGAGCAACTGGCAGAAGGTTTGCTCAAGAATTGGCGACACTATCTATTGCGGAGTTGACGTCACAAACCGTGTCCGGCCATCAAAAACATTCTGCGTCGGATCTTGGGATGGCGTCGATACCCTAGCTAATATGTCGCAATTCCGATTCTGCAAAAAAAGAGGCGAGCTATATTATTCTAGTTCTAGGAGATTTGCGGTGTGTGAAGAATACCTTTCCGGTCGCCCGTTCGATGGAAGGGACCTCTCTGCGCGCCTATCTCCTGCGTGCGTGGAGTGGAGACAGGAAAAGACCGGCGCTCGAGCTGAAAAATTTTCTAAGTCAGGGTATTATTGTGCGAAGTTCAAACAGAATAACTGCTCGGATTATTCCGAACATTTCCGAAATCTACAAATAAACACAGCAGACTCTTCCGGCGTCGTGGCGGGGGGAAATTCGACTGGCTTGGACCATCAGGCGGTCTACGGAACTTCTTGTGGGAGCGAAAAATGAGTGGTCACCAGAATTCCGGGATACTTTACTAAATGCACTAAATTCCGCTGGACTACTCACACCTCCCGCAACCCCACCGCGATCGACGCTCGTGCCTGATCCGCCTCGTTCGACACCACCGGATAGGCGCAGTAATCCGCCGCATAGTAAGCGCTCGGCCGGTGGTTGCCGCTCCAGCCCACGCCGCCGAACGGGGCGGCCGAACTCGCGCCGTTGGTCGGCCGGTTCCAGTTGACGATGCCGGCGCGGGCATTGGCCCAGAAACGGTTGTACAGGTCCGGCGTCTGACTGATCAGGCTGGCCGACAGGCCGTAGCGGGTGTTGTTGGCTTCCGCGATCGCCTCGTCGAAATCGGTCGCGCGGATGACCTGGAGGATCGGGCCGAACAATTCGATGTCGGGGCGGTCGGCCATCTCGGTCGCGTCGAGGATGCCGGGCGTCAGGAACGGCTTGTCGTCGAACGGGCGCTCCATGTGGCGCAAGGGGCGGCCGCCGCGCATCATCAGTTCGAGGAAGCTTTCGGTCAGCAGATCGGCGACCTCATTGTCGATCACCGGGCCCATGAACGGCTGCGGGTCGGCGTGCGGATCGCCGACGATCAGCCGGCTGGTGAGCTTGAGCAGCTCGGCCATCAACGGCTCGTACAATGCCTCGTCGACGATCAGCCGGCGCGCGGCAGTGCAGCGTTGCCCGGCGGTGGTGAAGGCCGACTGGATGATCACGATCGCCGCGGCGTAGAGGTCGGGCGTATCCCACACGATGATCGGATTGTTGCCGCCCATTTCGAGCGCCAGGATCTTTTCCGGGCGGTCGGCGAATTGGCGGTTGAGCGCGATGCCGGTGCGCGCCGATCCGGTGAACAACAGCCCGTCGATACCGTCATGCCCGGCCAGCGCCTTGCCCTCGGCCGGGCCACCGATCAGCAGCCGCGCGCAGCCTTGGGGCACGCCCGCTTCGTGCAGGCAGTCGACCATGAACGCGCCGGTCGCCGGGGTCTTTTCGGACGGCTTGAACACCACCGCATTGCCCGCGATCAGCGCCGGGACGATGTGCCCGTTGGGCAGATGCGCGGGGAAATTGTAGGGGCCCAGCACCGCCAGCACGCCGTGCGGCTTGTGGCGCAGCGCCATGCGGCTGCCCATCGGAGAGTCGAGCTGGCGCTGGCCGGTGCGCTCGGCAAAGGCGCCGGCCGAAATGTCGACCTTGGCGATCACCGAATCGACCTCGGTCTTCGCTTCCCATAACGGCTTGCCGGTCTCGCGCGCGATCAGGTCGGTGAAGGCATCGGTGCGCGCGCGGACGACATTGGCATAGCGGCGCAACGTCTCGATGCGAAAGGTGACTGGCTTGGCCGCCCATTCGGCCCAGCTCTCTCGCGCGGCCGCGACTTCGCTGTCGGCATCGCCGATCGCATGGCGCCACAGCAGTTCGCCGGTCGCCGGTTCGTAGGAAAGAAGTTCACCCGACATGGACTATGGTTCCTAGCCGTTCGCCGCGGCCGCCGCCAGCGGCTCGCCGGCCAGCGCCTGACCCATTTCGCGTATCGCTGCGACCTTGGCGTAGAGCGGTGCCCAGTCGTCGCGCTCGTCGACCGCCGACCAGATCGTCTCGACCTCGTCGATCAGCATCGAGCAGGGCTTGCCCGACCAATAAGGATGGGAGCGGTCGGCGCGGGGTGCGTAGGCAGCGAGGGCATTGCGGACGCCATCCCATGCCTCGCCATAGCTGTCGGGCAATTGACCGCCGAAGGCGTCGAAGAAGAAGCGGTCGATCTCGGTCGCGGTGCCGCGCAATACCGGCTCGATCGTCTGGACCAGCGCCCGATCGCTGTCGGGATCGCGCGGGATCAGGCCGAGCCGCCACAGGATCGCGTCGCTGACCGCGCGCTGATAGCGGTCTCCGAACGTGTCGAGGATCGCGATCAGCGGCTCGGCCTCGCAGATCGGGCGGAGCGCGACCGCGAGTTGCATCGCGTCCCAATGGATCGCCTCGGGCTGGCGGCCGAAGGCGTAGAGCCCGGCATGGTCGAAATAGGCTGCGGTGAAGGCCGGGTCCCAGGTTGGGGTGAAGCGCCATGGGCCGTAATCGAAGCTTTCGCCGGTGACGTTGATATTGTCCGAATTGAGCACGCCGTGGACGAAGCCGGCGGCCATATATTTGCCGGCGAGGATCGCGGTGCGGCCGACCACCAGGTCGAGCAGACGTGCCGGCGCATCTTCTCCCGGCTTTTCGCCATATAGCCGTTGCAGCGCATAACCGGTCAGCGCGCGCAACGCTGCTTCGTCGCGGAAATAAGCGAGCCGCTGGAATGTGCCGATGCGGACATGGCTGTGGCTGAGCCGCACCAGCACCGCGGACCGCGTGGGAGAGGGTTCGTCGTTGCGCTCGAGCGCTTCGCCGGTCTCGATCAGCGAGAAAGTGCGCGAGGTCGGCACGCCGAGGGCCTCCAGCATTTCGGTCGCCAGGATTTCGCGAATCCCGCCCTTGAGCGTCAGCCGCCCGTCGCCGAACCGGCTATACGGCGTCTGGCCCGATCCCTTGGTGCCCAGGTCCATCAACCGGCCGTCGGTGCCCAGCATCTGCGCGAACAGGAAGCCGCGGCCGTCGCCGATGTCCGGATTATAGTTGCGGAACTGGTGGCCGTGATAGCGCAGCGCCAGCGGCTCGGGCAGTGACCCGGACAGTGGCGCGAACCGCCCGAAATGCGCGATCCACTCCTCGTCGCTCAGCGTGTCCAGCCCAACTTCGGCCGCGGCGCGATCGTTGCGATAGCGCAGGATCGTCTGCGGAAAATCGGCCGCGGTGACACGATCGTAAAAGGCATCCCCGAGATCGAGAATTGCGGTTTCGGGGCGATAAGCTTGCGGTCGCGCGGTCATGCGGCAATATGGGTGGACCGGCCGCGGGGACGCAACCATTGTCAGCCTACGAAAATCTTTACTGGTGGTCCAAGGACGAAGTGCGGCTGCATTGTCGGGACTATCCCGGTCCTGACGCCGGCGCTGACGGACGTCCGCCGATCGTCTGCATCCCCGGCCTGACTCGCAACGCGCGCGATTTCGAGGACATTGCCGAGCGGCTGTCGCCCGACTGGCGGGTGATCCTGGTCAACCTGAGGGGACGCGGCGAGAGCGGTTACGCCAAGGACCCGATGTCCTATGTCCCGCTGACCTATGTCCAGGACGTCGAGGCGCTGCTCGCCGAACTGGCGATCGATCGCTACGTCGCGTTCGGCACCTCGCTGGGCGGGATAGTCACCATGTTGCTGGCAGGCACCGGCCGCGAGAAACTGGCTGGAGTGCTGCTCAATGATGTCGGACCGGAGATCGAGCCGGCGGGATTGGGGCGGATCCGCTCCTATGTCGGCCGCGCCAATACCTGGCCGACCTGGATGCACGCGGCGCGCGGCGTGCAGGACGCCAATGCCGACGTCTATCCGCATTATGGCGTCGAGGAATGGCTGGCGATGGCCAAACGGCTGTACCGCCTGAACAGTTCGGGGCGGATCGTGCTCGATTACGACATGAAGATCGCCGAGCCGTTTCGCGTACCGGGGAACGAAGCCGGTCCCGATATGTGGCGAGCGCTCGACGCACTGAAAGACGTGCCGGCGCTGATCCTGCGCGGGTCGCGATCGGATGTGCTGTCGGCGGCGACCGCCGAGAAAATGGCGGCGCGGCTCGATCGCGCCGAACTGGTGACGGTGCCCGATGTCGGGCACACGCCGACCCTGATGGAGCCGGAAGCGGTGGCGGCGATCGACCGCCTGTTGGGGTCTGTACTCGCCAGCGGCGGGGTCGAGACGGAGCGGATTTTGCCGCGTGGGTAGGAGCGAGGAGGGAGCGATGCATTATGCATCGTGACCGACGAGCGACGATGAACAGGTCGCCGCGTCCCCCGGACGCGGCTAAAACTGCCGGGGGCAGTTTTACCTGTTCATCCACGCGGCAAAATCCGCCCGCCGCTTCGCGCTTGCGTTGTGGAGCCTGCCGGACGTCGTCGCTTGCTTGCGCGTAGCCCAAGCTACGCGACCGCGCGGCGCTCCTCGCCGGCGGGCTCCACAACGCAATCTCGATCCCCGCCGTTGGCGAGTACAGACCCCGGATCGCGTCGCCAAGGAACCGGTCACCGCGTGACGCGTCTCGTTTCCCTCATCCGGGAGCGCTCATGACCGATTATCCATTCGACCAGATCGTGCTCGATCCGCGTGACATCGACCTGTCGCGCGGGCCTCTCGCCGGGCATTTGGACGCGGAGACCTATTGTCTGGGCGCGTTCAACCCGGGGTTGACGCGATTGCCCGGTGGCGGCCTGTTGATGATGGTCCGCGTCGCCGAGGCGCTGCGCACCCCGATCGTCGATCAGCATATCCACGCGATTCGCTGGGACGGCGAGCGTTATGTCCTCGATCGATGGCCGCTGGAAATGGTCGACACCGCGGATCCGCGAACCTTCGTGATGCGCAGCGGCGGGTGGAAAGTGATCGGGCTGACCAGCCTGTCCTGGCTGTTGCCGGTCGAGCTCGATCCCGAGGGCAGAAGGGTGGAGGCGATCCATTACGATCGGGCGATCGGCCCGCGCGCACCCTATCAATGCTATGGCGTCGAGGATCCGCGGATCAGCCGGGTCGATGGGCGCTGGCTGATGACCACCTGTTCGGTCAGCCCCGAACGCCAGTGCACCACGCTCTATTCGTCGAACGACGCGCGCGACTGGCTGCTCGAAGGGATCGTGCTCGATCACCAGAACAAGGACATGCTGATCTTCGAGGACAGGATCGGCGCCAATTACTGGGCACAGACACGGCCGCTGGGCGATCTCTATTTCGCCTATCCACCCGGCAGCGAGTGGCGTTCCGGGCCGTCGATCAACCTCGCGACCTCGCCCGATGCGCTCCATTGGAAGCCGCACGACAAACCCGGCATCCGGCCGCACGCCGCAACATTGGCGACCGCGCGGATGGGCGGCGGCTCGCCGCCGATCCTGACTGACAGGGGCTGGTTGAGCATGTGGCATGGAGTCGAGCCATCGGCGGTGGTCGGCATCTATCGCACCTATTGGTCGCTGCTCGACGCGCGCGATCCGTCGGTCATCATCGCAACCAGTGATACGCCGGTATTGCAACCCGCGCCGCAGCTGACCGAGCCGATCAAGGATTTGATGTATCTCGACAACGTCGTCTTCACGACCGGGATCGCCGATGCCGGCGACCATTATGTCGTGGCGAGCGGCGAGGCGGATCTGGCGTGCCGCATCACGCATGTTCCCAAGAGCGTGTTCGGCCTCTAATTCCCCTCCAGCCTGCGGGAGGGTCTAGCCTCGTTCCCCTCCCGCTTGCGGGAGGGGCTAGGGGAGGGCATGTGGCAAACCCGCGCCGGGTCTGACAGGCCCTCCCCCAACCCCTCCCGCAAGCGGGAGGGGAGCTTAAGGTTCGCCATGCCTGCCCCGCTCAACATCCTGCACATGCATTCATCGTTCAATCTCGGCGGCAAGGAGGCGCGTTCCGTCCAGCTGATCAACGCGTTCGGCGACCGCGCGCGGCATACGGTCGTCTCTGGCATGCCCGACCAATATTCGGCGCGCGACGCGATCGCCCAGGGGATCAGCTACGAAATCGCGCAGAACCCGCCGCCGCTGACCGGGCGCCCTTCGGTCGGGCGCTATGAGGCGATTGCGAAGTATATGCGTCGGTTCGATCTGGTGCTGAGCTATAATTGGGGCGCGATCGATGCGGTGATGGCGAAGCGTGTGTTCCCCAAGGCCATGCCGCCGATCGTTCACCATGAGGATGGCTTCAACGCCGACGAAGCGATGAAGCTCAAGCCGCAGCGCGCGGTCTATCGCCGGATGGCGTTTCCCGCTGCTTATGCCGTCGTCGTGCCGTCGATGACGCTCGAATGGGTGGCGACCAATGTCTGGAAGCAATCCGCGCCGCGGCTACGCCGGATTCCCAACGGGATCGACACCGCGCTCTACGCCAGGAAGCCCAATCCCAAGGCGATCCCCGGGCTGGTCCGCAAACCCGGCGAAGTGATCGTCGGGGCACTGGCCGGGTTGCGCGAGGTCAAGAACCTGCCGGCATTGGTGCGCGCGGCCGCCGGGTGTTCGGCACGCGTGCGGCTGGTGATCGTCGGTGAGGGGCCCGAGCGTGCCAAGATCGAGATGGCCGCGCGCGCGCTCGAAATGCAGGACAAGGTCCTGCTACCCGGATTCCTGTCCGAACCGCACAAATATGTTGGCCTATTCGACATTATGGCGCTGTCATCGCTGAGCGAGCAATTCCCGATCTCCGTGGTCGAGGCGATGGCGGCGGGGTTGCCGATTGCCTCCGTCCCGGCGGGGGACATCCCGCACATGGTGAGCGAGGCCAACCGCCCCTACATCACACCGCATTCGGGCGAGGTCGATCTGCGCGACGCGATCCAGGCGCTGGCCGCCGATGCCAAGCTGCGCGCGGCGATCGGCAAGGCCAACCGCGCCAAGGCGGTCGCCGAGTATGACGACAAGGCGATGATCGCCGCCTATGCGGATTTATACGAGCAGGCATTGGGCAGGGCAGGGGCCCTGTCCTGACGAGTATTTTGCTCGCCTCCAGGCAGCGAAACGCTATAGGCTGCGTTATTGGTCGCAGGAGAGTTACGTGTTCAAGGGCTTGACGCCTATCGTCTATAATGGCCGCGAGGTATGGCCGCTGGTGGAAGGCGGCAAGGGCGTTGCCGCGACCAACCATGCCAGCGCCGGTGCCTGGGCCGCCGCGGGCGGTATCGGCACGGTCTCCGCGGTCAATGCCGACAGCTACGATCCTGAAGGCAAGATCATTCCTCAGGTGTACAAGGCGCTGACTCGCCGCGAGCGCCACGAGGAACTGGTCGAATATGCGATCGAAGGCGCTGTCCAGCAGGTCAAGCACGCGTTCGAAATCGCCGGCGGCAAAGGTGCGATCAACATCAACGTGCTGTGGGAAATGGGCGGTGCGCAGCGCGTGCTGCACGGCGTGCTCGAGCGCACGCGCGGCCTGGTCTCCGGGGTCACTTGCGGCGCCGGCATGCCCTACAAGCTCAGCGAGATCGCGGCGTCGTACAACGTCAATTACCTGCCGATCGTCAGCTCCGGCCGCGCGTTTCGCGCCTTGTGGAAGCGCGCTTATTCGAAAGCGGCGGAATGGCTCGCCGCGGTAGTCTATGAGGATCCCTGGCTGGCGGGCGGCCATAACGGCCTGTCCAACGCCGAGAATCCGCTCGAACCACAGGACCCCTATCCCAGGGTCAAGGAATTGCGCGAGACGATGCGCGAAGGCGGTATCTCCGACGACGTGCCGATCGTCATGGCGGGCGGGGTGTGGTTCCTGCGCGACTGGAACGACTGGATCGACAATCCCGAACTCGGCAAGATCGCATTCCAGTTCGGCACCCGGCCGCTGCTGACGCAGGAAAGCCCGATCCCGGAAGGGTGGAAGGCCAGGCTGACCCAGATCGAGGAAGGTGGCGTTCTGCTGCACCGTTTCTCGCCGACCGGCTTTTATTCGTCTGCCGTTCGTAATCCCTTCCTGCGCGCGCTCGAAGCGCGGTCGGAGCGCCAGATCGCCTTTTCCACCCAGGAAGCAGGCGATCACACGTTCCAGCTAGACGTTGGGGTGAAGGGCAAGAATTTCTGGGTGACCAGGAACGACCTGCTCCGCGCGCGCGAATGGTTCGGCCACGGCTTCACCGAAGCGCTCAAGACCCCCGACAACACGCTGGTGTTCGTGACGCCAACCGAGAAGTCGGAGATTCGCAAGGACCAGGCCGATTGCATGGGCTGCCTGTCGCAATGCCTGTTCTCGAGCTGGGCCGACAGCGAGACCAATTCGACCGGGCGGCTGGCCGATCCGCGCAGCTTCTGCATTCAGAAGACGCTGCAGGACATCGCGCATGGCGGTGACGTCGACCAGAATCTGATGTTTGCCGGGCACGGCGCGTATAATTTCAAGAAGGATCCGTTCTATTCGAACGGCTTCGTGCCGACGGTTAAGCAATTGGTCGATCGCATCCTGACCGGGGATTGAGGAGGCAGTCCGGCTATCGGGCGGCCAAAACAAGGTTAATTGCCGGGAAACCATGATGCGCTACATGAGCGGCGATGAAACGCGCGCTTGTCCTCCGCCATGTCGATCATGAAGGCATTGCCGGCTATCGCGAGCCGATCGAGGCGGCGGGATATGTCATCGAGCGCGTAGCCGCGCACCATGCCGGATGTGCGGCGCTCGATACGCTGTCGCCCGATCTGCTGGTGGTCATGGGTGGACCGATGGGCGTCTATGATACCGATCGATTTCCCTGGTTGAGCGATGAAATCGCGGTGCTGCGCCGACGGCTGGCGGCCGATCGCCCTACGCTCGGCGTCTGCTTGGGCAGCCAATTGATCGCCGCGGCGCTTGGGGCAGACGTGCGCAAGGGGCCGGTGCGCGAGATCGGCTTTGCCCCCGTGACACTGACCGAGGCGGGGAAGGCGGGGCCGTTGCGCCACCTCGATGGAGTCGATCTGCTGCACTGGCACGGCGATACATTCGACGTGCCCGACAACGTGGAATTGCTCGCGACGACAGCTCCTTATGCTCAAGCCTTCGCACGCGGCGGCAATCTGCTGGCGCTACAATTCCATGCCGAGATGGGGGAGGATGAGCGGTTCGAACATTGGCTCGCCAATGACGGCGCCGATATCGCCGAAGTCGGTTCGACGCCGGAGGCTTTGCGCGCGGCGCACGACCGACTGGGTCCGTCCGCCGCCTCGGCGGGGCGCGCGATGATCGGCGAGTGGTTGGCGGGACTCGGTAGCTGATCGAGGCTCGGCAGCGGAACTGCCGAGTATCAGGCAGAGAACCAAAATAAGCCGTTGTTCTTAAAGCGATCCATTTCCAAAATTTGTCATCCCAGCGCAAGCTGGGATCTCAAGCCGCATCGCGTCACCGCCAGAGACCAACATCGGGTCGGATCGTCCCCCGGACGATCCTTGAGCATGCGGGGCATGCTCAACCCGATGTTCTTTCGCTGGGGTGACGGGAGTATGTTGAGGTGATTGAGGATTCCGCAGGGATGACGACGGGAATATGAGTTCCCCAACCTAGGTCAGATCCACCCTTCCAGCACCTGATCGGGCGGGCGGTGGCCGTCTGCCCAATGCTGAATGTTGCTGATGACGCGCTCACCGGTAGCGGCGCGCGCCTCGAACGTCGCCGATCCCATATGCGGCAACAATACTACATTGGGTAGCGCGAGCAGGCGCGGATCGATCTCCGGCTCATGCGCGAACACATCGAGCCCGGCGCCGGCGATCCTGCCGCGTTCGAGTGCGTCGATCAGCGCGGCTTCGTCGATCGCCGAGCCGCGCGAGGTGTTGACGATATAGGCTTGGGGTTTGAGCAACGACAGCCGGCGCGCATCGAACAATTGCTCGGTCTGGTCGGTGTGCGGCGTGTGGATCGAGATGAAGTCGGATCCAGCCAGCATCTCGTCGAGATCGGCATGCCAGGTGGCGGCAAGCTCCTGCTCGACCTGTTCGGGCAGGCGGTGGCGATTATGGTAATGGACGGTGAGGCCGAAACCGCGCGCGCGGATCGCGACCGCCTGGCCGATCCGGCCCATGCCGACGATCCCCAACGTCTTGCCACCGATGCGGTGGCCGAGCATCGCGCCTGGGCTCCATCCGCTCCACTGGCCCGACCGGGCGAGCTTCTCGCCTTCGGCCAGGCGGCGCGGCACCGACAGGATCAGCGCCATCGTCATGTCGGCGGTGTCGTCGGTCAGCACGCCCGGCGTGTTGGTCACCAGGATGCCGCGCGCGCGCGCTGCCTTCAGGTCGATATGGTCGACGCCGTTGCCGAAATTGGCGATCAGTTTGAGCCGTTCGCCCGCCGCCTCGATCAGGTCAGCGTCGATTGTATCGGTGACGGTCGGGACCAATACGTCGGCATCCTGGACCGCGGCGACGAGTTCGTCGCGAGTCATCGCGATATCCTGGTGATTGAGGCGCGCGTCGAACAATTGCGCCATGCGGTCCATCACCGCATCGCTCAGCTCGCGCGTCACGATCACCCGAGGTTTGCGCTTGGACCCGGCCATGCGCTCGGCTTGGCGGCTTCCCGGGTTTTGGTCAATGCGGTTGATGCACTGCGGCGCCTGCGCAATAGGTACGAATCGATTGTGGCGTAAAAAGGGGATGGCCATGCGTATCGGCTGGGGGTTGTCGGGAATCGCGGCGGCTGCGATTGCGGTGCCGGCGATTGCCGCGCTGGTGGAAAAGAAACCGCCTTATTTCGCATCGATCAACGCCAAGTCGGCGTTCATGCGCACCGGCCCGAGCCGGATCTATCCGGTCAGCTGGAAATATCAGCGCCAGGGCCTGCCGGTGAAGGTGATCGAGAATTACAAGGAAAAGGGCGGCGGCGCCTATTGGCGTAAGGTCGAGGATCCGGGCGGGACGCAGGGCTGGATGCAGGCGAACCTCATCAGCGACCAGCGCACGGCGATGGTGATGGGCGACATCGCGGAATTACGCGATTCGCCCCGCTTCGCCGGCAAGGTCAATTGGCGGGCGGAGCCGGGCGTGATCGGGCGCGTCAGCAAGTGTGGCGATGGCTGGTGCTATTTCGACGTCACCGGCCGCGGCGGCTTTGTCGAGATCAGCCATTTATGGGGTGTCGATTCGACCGAAACGATCGAGTGATGCGGATCGAGCTGGACGATGTCTCGCGGCCGGAAGTGGTCGCGCTGGTCGAATATCATCTCCGCTCGATGCACGAGATTTCGCCGCCCGACAGCGTATTCGCGCTCGATTTGTCGGGGCTGAAGCATCCGAGCGTGACGTTCTGGACGGTGTGGGACGGCACCGATCTGCTCGGCATGGGCGGGTTGAAGCAACTCGACACCGAGCATGGCGAGATCAAATCGATGCGCACGGCACCGACGGCGTTGCGGCGCGGCGTGGCGCGCGCGATGCTCGATCATATCCTGCGCGAGGCGCGGGCGAGGGGCTATCGTCGTCTCAGCCTGGAAACGGGCAGCAATGCGCCGTTCGCGCCAGCTTGGGCGTTGTACGAACGTGCCGGGTTCGTGCCGTGTGGGCCGTTTGGCGGATATAGCGACACCAGCTTCAGCCGGTATTTCACGCTCGAGCTTTGAATCGACAGCTCACGTCATCAGTCCACACCACCTAGAGACCGAGGTCGCTCAGGCTCGGATGGCCGTCGGGTCGGCGGCCGAGCGTCCAGTGGAACTTGCGGTCTGCCTCGGCGATCGGGTGTTCGTTGATGCTGGCGATGCGCAATTCCATCAGGCCGTCGGCGTCGAATTGCCAATTCTCGTTGCCATAGGCCCTGAACCACTGGTCGCTATCGTCATGATATTCATAAGCGAACCGCACCGCGATGCGATTCCTTGAAAACGTCCAAAGCTCCTTGATCAGCCGGTAATCGAGTTCGCGCGACCATTTTCTGGTGAGAAAGGCTTCAATTTCCGCGCGACCCTGCGGGAACTCGACACGGTTGCGCCAGCGACAATCCGGGGTGTAGGCAAGCGCTACGTAGGCAGGATCACGCGTGTTCCAGCCATCCTCAGCTGCCCGCACTTTCTCGATCGCGGTCTGCTCGCTGAACGGGGGAAGCGGCGGCCGGCTCATGGGCATTCCTCGCTTGATCGGAAACGATCGGGCCTTGCGGACGCGATCGCCCTTAAAGACAGCATTGCGCGGCGGGCGACCCCAATCAGTCGATCAGTTCGACCGCCACCGCCGTGGCCTCGCCGCCACCGATGCACAAGGACGCCATGCCGCGCTTGAGACCGCGCGTCTGAAGGGCGGACACCAACGTGGTCAGGATGCGCGCACCGCTGGCGCCGATCGGGTGACCGAGCGCGCAGGCGCCACCGTTGACGTTGACCTTGTCGTGCGGGATGCCGAGGTCGTGCATCGCGATCATCGCGACGATCGCGAATGCTTCGTTGACCTCGAAGAGGTCGACATCGGCGACGCTCCAACCGGCCTTGTCGAGCGCCTTCCGCATCGCGGCGACCGGCGCGGTGGTGAATTTGGCGGGGGCGTGCGCGTGCGCGGCCTGGGCGACGATCCGAGCCACCGGTTTCTTGCCGAGCTTGTCGGCGACCGAGGCGCGCGTCAGCACCAAGGCGGCGGCGCCGTCCGAGATCGACGAGGCGTTGGCCGCGGTGATCGTGCCGTCTTTGGCGAAAGCGGGCTTCAGCGTCGGGATTTTCGACGCATCGCCCTTGGCCGGCTGCTCGTCGAGCGTGATCGTGTCGGTGCCCTTGCGGCCGACCACGTCGACCGAGACGATCTCACGCTCGAACGCGCCCGATTTCTGCGCGGCCTGCGCGCGCTCGAGGCTGGCGATCGCGTAATCGTCCTGCGCGGCACGGGTGAATTGATATTCCTGCGCGGTCTCCTCGGCAAAGGCACCCATCAGCTTGCCGGGCTCATAAGCATCTTCCAGACCGTCGAGGTACATGTGATCCTTGAGCACGTCGTGCCCAATCCGCGCGCCGCCGCGATGGCGCATCGACAGATACGGCGCGTTGGTCATGCTCTCCATGCCGCCGACGACGATGAGGTCGACCGATCCCGCGGCGAGCGCCTCGCTGCCCATGATCGTCGCCTGCATCCCCGATCCGCACATCTTGTTGACCGTGGTCGCCTCGACATGGTCACCCAGACCGGCGTTGATCGCTGCCTGGCGCGCCGGAGCTTGGCCGAGCCCGGCAGGGAGGACGCAGCCCATATAGATGCGCTCAATCTGCTTCGGGTCAACGTCCGCGCGCTCGACTGCACCCTTGACCGCGGTCGCGCCCAATAGCGTCGCGCTGGCGCCGGTGAGCGTCCCCTGAAAGCTCCCCATCGGGGTGCGAGCATAGGACAGGATGACGATCGGGTCGGTGGTCATGAAGGAACTCCGGAAAGAATGCTGGCGGCGATCTAGGCGCACGCGACGGCGAATTCAAATCGTCGACCTTGCTTTGCCGCAATTCCGACATGACGTGCGTTCGCTAAGAGAATTGACGATGGAAACCTCCATTAGCGCGGTCAAATGGGGCCGCCTCGATCAGCGGCATCGTCGCTGCCCTGATGGTGTCGCTCGATTCCGGCAGGCGCGTGACGGGCTGGGACTTTGTCATCTTTAGCGGCTCGGCGCTGTGTTGGCTGGCGGGCGCGGTGTGGTCGCGGGACGGCGCGCCGAGGACCCAAAATGTCGCGCTGTTCGCGATCGAGTCTTCGGCATCTATCGCTACCTGATCCGCAAGAAGGCGGTCGGCTGATCTCGATCCGCGCTTACCCTTAACGTCAACCCGTGATAGCAACCGTGGCGATGAAGACGTTGCCGCTCGCTTTGCTGATAACGGCTGCACCAGCTGCGGCGCAGGACAAAGCGCCGCAAAAGCCGGCATCGGTACCATCGGCCGCGCCGCAGATCATCGAGCCGCTCGTTTCCTCGGTCGACGGCCTGCCGATCAGCGCGCTGCCACCGCAGCGATTACCCGACAAAGGTTGCGCGGCATTCCTGTGGACGCGGACACCGAGCATGGCACTGGTCGCGATGGCGACTACCGATCCGGCGTCGTTGCGCCTGACGATCGACGGCAAAGTGGCGGACCTTCCGATCAGCGCGCAGAACGGTATCGGCGGCCTGGGCTATTCGCAGATCACCGAATACAGAGGTAAGACCACGACGGCGACCTTGCAAATTGTCGTAAAAACTGACGTCAGCACACCGAAAAGCGGGTCGATTTCCGACGCTACGCTGCGGATCGACCGCGCTGGCCAGGCCAGTGTGGTGATACCGGTGGCCGGAGCAATTGGCTGCGCGTGAACAATCGGAGAGGAACGGAGCGATGACGATGCACGACATCCTTGCGGCGCAACGCGCTGCGTTCATGGCCGAATTGCCGGCGCGCCTGAACGTGCGCAAGGACCGGCTGAAACGCGCCGCCGCGATGATCGCCGACAATGCCGAGCGCTTCTGCGACGCGTTGAGCGAGGACTTCGGGCATCGCAGCCGCGAACAATCGATGCTGACTGACATCGCCGCCTCGGTCGCGCCGCTCAAACATGCGCTGAAGCATGTCGATCGCTGGTCGCGCCCCGAGCGCCGGCCGGTGACCGCGCCGCTCGGCCTGCTTGGCGCCAAGGGATGGATCGAGTTCCAGCCCAAAGGCGTGGTCGGGGTGATCTCGCCGTGGAATTTCCCGGTGAACCTGATCATGGCGCCGCTGGCCGGGGTGCTCGCGGCGGGCAACCGCGCAATGGTCAAGACCAGCGAGTTCACGCCGCGTGTCGCAGCGTTGTTCGAGGAGGTCTGCCCGACCTATTTCGCCGCGGACGAACTCGCCTTCGTGTCGGGCGGGCCGGAGGTCGGCAAGGAATTCTCCGGCCTGGCGTTCGATCACCTGATCTTCACCGGCGCGACCGGGATCGGCCGGCACATCTTGCACGCCGCGGCCGACAATCTCACCCCAGTGACACTCGAACTCGGTGGCAAGTCGCCGGTGATCTTCGGACGGTCCGCCGACGTCAAGCGCGGTACCGAGCGTGTGGCGATCGGCAAGATGCTCAATGCCGGCCAGATCTGTCTGGCGCCCGATTACATGCTGGTGCCCGCGGATCTGGAACAAGCGGTGGTCGATGGCCTGAAGCAATCGGTGTCGGCGATGTATCCGACCTTGCTCGCCAATCCCGACTACACCTCGATCATCAACGATCGCCATCACCAGCGGCTGCAGGACTGGCTGGAGGATGCCCGCGCCAAGGGGGCGACGATCGAGATGGTCAACCCAGCGAACGAGGATTTCGCCGCGTCGAACAGCCGCAAGATGCCGCTCCACATCATCCGCGATGCCACCGATGACATGACAGTGATGCAGGAGGAGATTTTCGGGCCGATCCTGCCGCTGCGGCGTTATGACGATATCGACGGTGCGATCGCCGAGGTGAACCGCCGCGACCGTCCGCTGGGCCTTTATTATTTCGGCAGCGACGACACGGAGCGCCGCCGCGTGCTCGATCGCACGATCTCCGGCGGCGTGACCCTGGACGACGTGATCTTCCACATCTCGAATGAGGAACTGCCGTTTGGCGGCGTCGGCCCGTCCGGGATGGGCGCGTATCATGGGCATGACGGGTTCAGGACGTTCAGTCATGCCAAAGCGGTGTACCGTCAGGCGCGCTTCGACATCGCCAAGCTGGCTGGACTGAAGCCGCCATACGGCAAGGCAACGATGGCCTCGGTCAAACGGCAGATGAAGTAGGCCGGACAAAATAGGGGCCGCCAAAAGGCGACCCCAAGTGATGCTGCTGTTTGCCAAAGCAGTGCAGTCGACATGATCGGAAACGTCATGATTCGCAATGCACTGACGCGTTTGCGCATACCCATTCCGAGCTTAGGACATAATTTATGCCGTTCTGAAAGGCGGCATTCCGAGGGGGGTGTTTGCAAGAAAGAAGAGATGATGCTGAAGACGGATAGAGATAACTTCGATTAATATAACGAAAGTTATACTTGAATAACGTCCTATATTTCGGTGTCGTATTAGGTCATAATTTTACCATAAAGTCGTAAACGTCCTATTTACTACAAGCTCTACTTCCTACAAAATTCACACAGCTTCCGACCGAACTGCGAGTCGCCGGCGGAAGATGATGATTTCGCGAAAATTTTAGGAGTAGACCATGATCTCCACCTTTCGAGTCTCTGCGAGTGCGATCGTCGCGCTTGCAGTCTCCGTCGCCCCGATCCCGGCATTTGCCGCGGTCACTCTTGTCGATCCGACGCCGGCGGCCGATCCCGGGCAGGTTGTTCTTCCCGGAATGCAGGCGACGTGCGACGCGGCCGCGCTGGCGCATGACACCGATGGTGCAGGCGGTGACGTCTGGACCGGCCAAGTGGTGCTCGGTCCAGTGACGCTAGCCGCCGGCCCTGTCGAAACTGGCACTCATTCGATCACCGACGCTATTGCCGGCACTCTGGTCGGCGCCGGCACCTTCACTCCCGCGCACACCGAAATTCTCGGCGATCCGTATCGCAACGGCGGCAGCGTCAACATGTTCGGGATCAAGCAGGCTGTTGGCGGCCATTACAGCGCCAGCACCTATGATTTCATGGGAACGTTCAAGACGACGTATTCCCATGCGTTCAGCTGCGACATCCTCAAGGCGGTCTATCATCCCGCCGTGGACATTTTCCATCCGGCGGTCGGCATCTACGTGATCGCCGGTGACTTCGGCGATTCCGAGGATGCGATCAGGGGCAATTGCGCTGCCTTCACCGCGCAAGGCTCGGATCCGACGAACCTCCCGACCTGGTGGGGCGACCCGTTCCATGGCGGCAGCGACGATAATCCGCACTGCAAGTTCCAGGGCACTCCCGCCTATACCGAGCACCATGACGCCTATAACGACCCGCCGGTGCTGGTGGGCAACGAAGCGCAGACTGCGATCAACGTCGACCAGACCAACGTGCTCCGCGCCCATGAGGACGCCGGCGAAGGCTTCGATACCAGCGCGACGCTGATCATCGGCCAGGTCGTGGTCTGCATCTCGCCCAGCAAGACCGGGACGAAGCTGCCGGGTGCCTGGAGCAAGCAGAACGGCTATACCGGCAACAAGTGCACGACCGATTGGTACAATGGTGGCGCGACTGTCGGGGTCCCGAACCTCAATGACGGCAGCCACAATTGGGTCACGGTTCCGGTGATCTGATTTGCCAACTTTCTGAATGTCAAAATGCCCCGCCAGGTAACGCTGGCGGGGTTTTTTGATTCCGGCGCTGCTCTATGGTTTGGCCGTCACGTCGGGCTCGTCCGGGCATCCACCGTGCAGGCTGGCGCGGTATAGGAGCTTCTTTTCCCGGACTTGCCGTCAGGGCACAAGGCCGGCCTGACGATTCAGCGCGGTTGCATTCTACTGCAGCCGAGTCATTGGCTCAAAATGCCTTGCGAAGTCCGATCGTAATCACGCGCCCGAGCGGGTTCAGCAGATAGGGTTGATACCGTATCGGCGTCAGTCCGTTGCCATCACGAACCCGCTGCTTCGAATCCAGCAGGTTCGTCACCGACAATGACAAACGCGCACCTTTCAGAAGGCCGTTGCCGGGAACCAGCGTACCGAGATCCGCGAAAAGCCGCATATCGACATTGGTCTGCGCGGAGAAAAAGATGTCGTTCGGCGAGGGTGTGTCGGCGGACCTGATCAGCGTTGCGCTGCGCCAGGTTCCGTAAAGCTGCATCCCCACGCCCCGGCTCGCCAGATTGGCGGAAACTCGTACGGTGTGCCGAGGCAAGCCTCCGCCATATCCAGTCGCGCCCCCGGCCAGCAAATCGACCTCGGGCAGGCCAAGCTGAGCCCGACGCACGCTGCGGAGGATCCAATTGTGCTCGATACTGAAATTGAATCGCGGTCGGCCGTCGAACGAGAAGGCTCCGTCGGAATCGCTGCCCGGCGCCACCGTACGTTTCTGGCTGCGCTTTCCGAGTGAACCATGAAAATCGATCCGCGAGTGTATTTGGTCGCTATTGTCATAGGCGAAGGCAACCGGCCGGCTGTCGACCAGCGTCAGCACGCCATTGGCATCGCGAACGAAGCGATCGGGGAATGCCGCCTGGACCTGCGCGTTCACTGGAGGGAGCGTCGACTCGAGATTGGTGGTTCGCCGGCTGCTATATTCGGCGGTCAGAATGAGATTCGCGTTGCTGAACGGCAGATAGGTGCCGCCGAATGACCAAATCCGCCGCCTGGCAACGGGCAAATTGGGGTTGCCCCCGCTAATATAGCGGACCTGGACCGTCTGTCCGGTGACGAAGTCGAAGATGCGATAATTTTCATAGACGATTTGTGGATTGCTCAACGTCTGGGCCGAAGGCGCCTGCCGTTGCACGTCGAGCGAGCCGTGCAAATTCAGTGACCTGACCGGTTGCCACGCCAGGCCGGCGCCGAAATCCTCAACGGTCCCGATCCGGTTGAGTCTGCGGATCGCTCCATTGAGGTCGAGCCCCAAACTGCCGATCGGCGACTTGTCGCCGAGCAGGGGAACCTGAAGGTTGCCCAGAAGTGCCGCTTCGTTTTGTACAAACTTCGTCACGTTCGGGACCGAAAGGAATACCCAGCGCCCATCGAGTCGATCGGTCCGCAAGGTTGCCGTAACCGCAGCGCGCACCGGGCCCGCCGGCAGGCTCAACACCCGTCCGGACAGTGTCGCTCGCAACGACGCATTGTCGCTGCGCGAGCGCGAAAAATTTTGCCGGGGTACCGTCAGATCGTTGGGCAACGCTCCGAACGGATTGACCGTGCCGGCGCTGACCGCGGCCTGGAGCAGAGTTGGATCGAAGGCCGCCTGGCTATCGGTCCTGGCGGCAAGGTGCTGCCAATTTCCAGCAAGACGCAAGTTCCAGCCGCCGATCGGCGTGGTGAAATCGCCGCCAAATTCAAGATTGGCGTTGTGTCCCTGCTGCTGCAGCGCATCGCCAACGTAGCGGGCGATCCTGACATCGCGCGTGAATGGCGAAAACGGCGTACCGGCCGGCAGCAATAGCGACACGCCGGCAAGGCCCGATTGCGAGTCCGTGCTCGCCCATTCCGCGCGCGCATTGAGCGACAGCGCGGTCTTGCCCCATTGTCGCGCAATGTTGCCGTTCACCGAAAAGCTGCGTTTGCCGGCAGCAAGCGTGCGAAAATCGCGAATATCCGTAAAGTTGGGTCGGTTGCCATTGGCTGCCAACGCACTCAGCGTCGGCGCTGTGTTGCCAGCCGGAACTGGCGCGATAGTCACCTTTTGTCCGGCCAGCGCACTCAATGCCGGATCGATCTCGGCTCCCAAAACCGGATAAGCGAAAATGTTGCCGCTCGTATCATAGGGTGTCGTCAGGGGCTCGCTGACGATGTCGCGATCGCTTTCATATAGCGGATCGGCGTGCTCGTAGCGGAAAACCAGGCTGTTGCGGTTGCCGTTCTTCAGTCGCAACAGGTTGATCTCGGCCTTGTGGCCTCGCCCTGCGCCCGCGGTAGCGAAAGTCCCTTCGGCATTTCCGGTGATCTGCCGGTGGTTATTCTTGAGCACCACATTGATCACTCGCCGGGTCGGGCGATCGCCCAGTCGACCAGCCACACGTTGCGGCAACACCTGGATCTTGCGGATCGCCTCGGTCGGGAGGTCGTTTACCGTGTTCAACCCGGTGGTTTCCCGACCATTGATCAGGATCACTGGGCCTTCGCCCGACGAGTCGGCCGCGCCGCCTACTTGATCGAGCAGGTCGCCGACGGTGTCGGCACCGTACGCGGCAATGTCCTGTTCGTTGAGTTCGTTTTCCGGTGCGACGCCGGGCAATACGCCCTGCCGCGACGCGTAGATGATGATGTCATCGGCGGTTTGCGGCTGTTGATCCTGCGGACCGTCCGTCTGGTCCGCCGCTGCTGGCGGCGTGGCCGCGAAAGGGAAAGGTCGCGGTCCGTCGCTTGCCTGCGCATCAACCGACATGGGCAACGCGATGCATAGCAGACAGCTGGTGTAAAAGAGTTTCGATGTCCGCCCCATGCCGACTGGCGTAACATCGCGTATCCCAAAATAACAGGCTATCGTTTACTGAAGAAATCCAGATTCGGGGCCAATATAACCATCGATATAGCGATACGGATATTTATACGCGTCGGCAAGTTGGGGCGGAGTTATTACACGGCGGCGATCGCCGGTGCGTGGTCGGTACTGGTCCGTGCCTGTCGTTCCATTTCGACCTTGCGGATCGCCGCGGCGAGTTGGGCCTGGCCGAACGGTTTGGCGAGCTTGATGACGTTGTGGATCGCGACTTCGGGAAGTTCGCCATAACCGGACGCCAGGACGATCGGCAGATCGGGGATGATCCCGCGTGTTCTCTCGATCTATTGCGTACCGAGCGCGGCGACGCGCTGGTGTCAATTCATGCATTTGGAGCGGCGATGCTCGAGCCATCGGCGCTCGGCGCCTGTCGGCGCGAGGGCGAGGGCGGCGTCATATGCGCGGCGGGCGGCATCGGTGAGCCCGAGCCGTGCCAACAGGTCGGCGCGCACGGCGTGATAGGGAAGGTAGTCGGCCAGCCCGGCATGGCTAAGCGCGTCGACTTCCTCGAACGCGATCGCCGGTCCATGTATTTCGGCCAGTGCTACCGCGCGGTTGAGGCGCGTGACAGGATCGTCGCGGCACGCGAGCAACGCGTCATAGAGCGTCAGGACCGCGGGCCAGGGAGCGGGATCGGCGAGCGAGCTTCGCGTGCACCATTCGGCGTGGATCAGCGCCTGGAGTCCGCGCGACCGAAGCGGGTGCCTGAGGACGCCGGCAAGGTAGCGGCGGCCTTCGGCAATCAGCGGCGCGTTCCACCGCGTTGGATCCTGGTCGGCCAGGGGCACCATCATGCCATCGGCATCGACTCGTGCCGATCGGCGAGCCTCGGCGAAGCGCACCGTCGCGGCAAGCGCATGAACCTCGGATTCAGTGGGGAGCATCACCGCAAGTGCCGCTGTGATCCCCAGCATCTCTTCGGCGTAACCGGCATGACGCCCGGTGCCCGCGGCGTCGGCATGGGCATGAGCATAAGCGACTTCCAGCGTCGACAGCACGGCATCGAGCCGCTCGCTCCAGTGATCTGGGCCGGGCACCTCGAATGGAACTCCGGCATCGGCGATCTTGCGTTTCGCGCGCGTCAGCCGTTGCAGCAATGCGGGTTCGGCGATCAGGAAAGCGCGGGCGATCTCCTGTGCCGACAGTCCGCACACCAGCCTGAGGGTGAGCGCGGCCCGCGCGTCGGGATGGATGGCCGGATGGCAGCAGACGAAGATCAGCCGCAACCGTTCGTCGGGGATCAGTGGTGCGGCGGTCATCAGCTCCTCCACGGTCGGCTCGGGCTCGGGCTTGGGGAGTTCCGCTGCGTCGCGCACCGCGCGGCGGCGGAGCGCATCGAGTGCGACACGGGTCGCGACGCGATAGAGCCAGCCCGCCGGATTGGCCGGCGGGGCGTCGGCCCAGGCGGAAACCGCCCGCGCGCACGCCTCCGCCAGCGCTTCCTCGGCAAGGTCGAGGTCACGGAAGCGGGCGGCGAGCGCGGCGGTGATCCGCCCGCCATCCGCCCGCAGCACCGCGTCGAGCATCACTTGCCCGGTGGGTGGAGCAACGGCCGAATCTCGATCGACCCGTCGAAGCGGACCGGGACCCGGCGCGCGATGGCGATCGCGTCGTCCAGATTGTCGGCCTCGATCACATAATAGCCGCCGAGTTGCTCGCGCGTCTCGGCAAAGGGGCCGTCATGGATCGTCTGCTTGCCGCCGACCGTCCGCACCGTAGTCGCCGCGGAGGTCATCGCCAGCCCGGCGCCGGTCTTGTACTGGTCGCCCAGTTCGCTGACGAGGTCCCAGTGCTTGGCGACGATCGCCTGCATCTCCGGCGTATCGTTCTTGTCGCCATAGACGCTCTCGTCCTCGTAGATCAGGATCATGTAATGCATCGTATATCTCCCGCGACCGCCGGAATGCGATCGTACCGCGGAGACGCGCGAGAGGGAGCGGATTCGACAGCGCGCCGGAAAATATTTCGGCTGCCGGCGCTATCCTTCGATTTCGTATTTCTTCGCGCGATCGGCAACCTTGGGGTCGATGGCGATCGCCGCGGCGCACTAGACCCGCGCGTCGCGGAGCCGCTGATCGAGTAACGCGATCAATTGCGCGCTACGCGATTCATAGGTCTGTCGCGCTTCGGCATAGCGGCGGGCTCGCGGCCGGTTCCAGATCAAGATCAGACACAGCAACCATCCGATGCTGATCAGGTCACCGACGACCACGTATAGAGCCTGTCCGGTGGAAGCCGTCAGTCCAAAGGCGACCAGGGGTGGAATGAACGCCGTCCAAAAATAGCCGTGACCTGGGCGTGCAGGCGCGGTGAGTCCGATAGCGTCGGTGAAGGCCTTCAGGTGGAGGTCGCTGTTCCCGGTGCTGTGGTTGTAAAGGCCGACATAATATTCGCCGCCGCTTTCCGGCGACGACAGGAACACGCGCGACATGCGATGGCCGTCGGTCGCGACGATGCCGTCGTCCACCTGTAGTTCCGGCCCCTGGTCGAACTTCACAAAGTAGCGGTTGTGCGTAAAGTTGTGCGACGAGACGCTCATGTGCAAGGGGCGAATATAGCCTGTCCCCTGGTGCAAAAGGCTGCCGGCACTGTCCGCCGAAGCTTGAAGCGAAGTTTCCGTCCACATCACGGCACCATGAACCGTACCGGTCTCGAGCCTGAGCTTTAAGTTAGAAATATCCGCCATTTCCGCTCCCGGCCGCCAGACCGGCAGCTTCCGCGGACTATTCGTCAGCAGGCGCGGTGGGATCAATATGCCGGACAAGAAAAAGCCCGGCGGCCGCTTGGGCCGCCGGGCAGGGTCGCGCCTTTGATGACAAGGGGCGCGTAAGCGTCGAGCTCAGGCCGCGACGGGCATCTGCACCGGTGGCAAGCGGTTGCCGAGATTGCCGAGCGTGCCGATCACCGCGCGGCGCATCGGGTGCCAGAAGGCGGAGAGCGTCAGCAGCGCCGATCCGATCACGAAGGCGGTGAACGCCATCGACAGTTCGACCGCACCTGCCTGCTGGAACAGCATCGACAAAGCGTAGAGAACATAGGCCAGGCTCGACACCAACAGGGCGCGGCGATCGATCGCCAGCGCGATGAAGGCGAACACCAGGTACAGCGCCATCACGATCAGTGCTTGGCCCACGCCGATCTGGCCCTGGAACACACCGAGCATATGGAATACCGAATGCGCGATCATCGGCGCGGCGGCGAGATGCAACCAGAAGGCGACGTCGCTGCGCCGTGTCGTCCGGGTCAGGTCCGATCCGTCCCACCACATCGCAAGCGCGAAGGTGCCGATGCCGCCGATCAATACCAGCGGGAAGATGCCATCCTCGTTGACATGCGTTGCCGCGACATACAGCGCGACCAGGGCGGCGACGCCGCTTGCTGCTCCGACCGCGACGGTGATCGGCACCATGAACCGCTTCCAGTGCAGCCAGGTTGCGGCACCGGTCACCAACGCGATACCGGTCGCGATGAGCGCGTTGGTCTGATCGCTCCAGTCGGGGTTGATGTCGACCAACGTGCCGACCATCGTCGCCGCGACGCCGCCGGCGAACGCGAGCAGCAGAATGATGCTGGGAAGCGCCATGCGCCGGACGCGAGTGAAATATTCGGCCAACGCCCAGGCCGCGATGGCGACCCCGAACCCGCCCAGGCCCGTCTTTACCCAACCGCCGAGCCAGCCGATCGACGTCAGCAACAGCGCGATGGCGATACCGACGAATATGTCGTTGAACCCGGTCAACAGCCGGAAGCTTTCCTCGTCGACCGCGGGCGACGCGCGCGTCGCGGCGATATGCTGGCGGAAAGCGTCGGCAGTCGACTGCGGGATGACTCCCGCCGCCACCGCGCCCTCCAGGTCGCTTTCACTATACATGGCACTCCTCCTCTGAGGAGATCATGTACCATAAGTGATTTAGTGTAGCAACACACTAAAGGGGGTCAGTGCTGTCGGCCGGCCCGATGAGCGGTCAGCACCGCGTCGTAATTGCCGAGCACGCGTTCCTCGAGGTCGGTATCGCAATATTCGACCACCTCGGCGATCTTGCCGTCACGGAAGTGGAAGATGAAGCAATAATGGTTGCCGTACCGCTCGCCGGATTTGAGCATCACGTCGCCGCGCACTTCCGCGACGACCATCTCTCCTTCCGCCACCAGATTGATCGCGCGTGCGGTATAGTCGGTCGCGAACAGGTCGAAGAGGGGACGCAGCAGGTCGCGATGGATCGCCTCCTGACCATCGAACCGCCGGGACCAGCTGCAATGGCCCGGAAAGCGCCAGACATAGTCTGGATGAACCGATGCGGCGAAAACACTGCGATCGCCCTGCGCCATCGCGGCATAGATGCGTTCGATCACCTGCTTGTTCCCCTCGGCGCTCATGACATTCTCCTTATCCCGCAACAGCATGCCCTCGGGTTGACTATCCCAAAAATGAATAGTTCTGATATCGCGCATGTCGGAATTGGATATTGGTCGCTACGACCTGAACTTGTTGCGTGCCCTGTTGGCGATGATCGAAAGCGGCAGCGTCACCCGGGCTGCGCAGATAATATCGGTGTCGCAGCCCGCGATGAGCCGCATCCTCGCCAGGCTGCGCGAGGATTTCGGCGACCCGTTGCTGGTGCGCAGTGGTGCGGGGATGAAGCGCACGCCGCGAGCGGAGTCGCTTGCGGAGCCGGTCCGCGCTTTGCTCAAGCAAGCGGCCGCCTTGTATGAGGGCGTATCGTTCGATCCCGAAACCGCGCAGCGCGTGTTCCGGGCAGCGATCCCCGACGTCGTCGCCGCGACTCTGCTGGCACCGTTGATCGAGGCGATGGCGCGCGAGGCGCCTGGTTGCCGGATCGACCTCATTCCCTGGCCGCGGCCGAACGATCCGGTGATCGCCACGCTCGATTTCGCGATCAGCACCGACACGACCTTGTTCGCCGGGCTCCGCATGGCGCCGTTGTTCGACGACCATGACGTGCTCGCGGTGCATGTCGGGCAGCCGGCGACGTGGCGGCAAGTGCTCGAAATGCTCGACGCGCCGCATGTCGCGGTGGTCGGCGCGGGCGCGACGAGCGATCCGGTCGACGACTGGTTGGCGGCGCAGGGCTTGCACCGTCGCATCGCCGCGGTGGTGCCGCATTATCTCCAGGCGCTGATGACGGTCGCGCGGACCGATCTCGTCGCTATCCTGCCGTCGCGGCTGATTACTGCTTACGGACCCAAACTCGACGTGCGCGCGGTCGAACTGCCGATCGAGCAGAGCATCGACCGGCATTTCCTGTTCCACCCGGTCGAGCGCGACGCCGACGCGGCGTCGGTGTGGCTGCGGGATTTGATCCAACGGACAGTGGGGGATTGATTGCTCAATTCCTCCCCGAGCTTGGCTCGGGGAGGGGGACCATTGCACAGCAATGGTGGAGGGGAATGGCGGCGTCATCGCCTCGCATCCCACCTCGCTTCGCTCGGCCCCGCCACCACCCGCTTCGCGGTCGGTCTCCCTCCCCAAGCGAGCTTGGGGAGGATTTTAGATCAGCCCCCGGTCAGCTTCTTCATGATCGACATCGACTGTTCGTTGCCCGATTGCGGAGTCAGTTCGCCGGTGCGGTCGGTGATCTCGGCCCAATGCGCCGCGACGCCTTCGGGCGACAGGTCGTCGCCGGTCAGCAGCTTGCCTTGCGTCAGCGTGACGTATGCCGCCTGGAACACGCCGGCGCCGGCGCCGACGATGGCGTTGGTCGGCGCGTCCTCGCTGACCAGATAGAGTGCGGCGGGGGCGACCTTCTCCGGGGCGAATGCCTTGAACGCCTCGGCCGGGAACAGATCCTCGGTCATCCGCGTGCCCGCGGTCGGGGCGATCGTGTTGACCTTGATATTGTACTTCGCGCCTTCGAGGTAGAGCGTCTTGGTCAGCCCGGCGAGGCCAAGCTTGGCGGCGCCGTAATTGGCCTGGCCGAAATTGCCGAACAGCCCGGTCGACGACGCCGTCATCAGGATGCGGCCATAGGCCTGTTCGCGCATCGTCGCCCAAACCGCCTTGGTGCAATTGGCCGATCCGTTGAGGTGGACATCGACGACGAACTTGAAATCGGCCGGCTCCATATTGGCGAAGCTCTTGTCGCGCAGCACGCCGGCATTGTTGATCAGGATGTGGACGCCGCCCCAAGCTTCCTTGGCCTTGGCGACCATCTCGACCATCTGCTCATATTCGGTGACGCTGCCGCCGTTCGACATTGCATCGCCGCCCGCCGCCTTGATCTCTTCGACGACTTTCAGCGCCGCGTCCGAATGACCGGTGCCGTCGCGCGCGCCGCCCAGGTCGTTGACGACGACCTTCGCGCCGCGTGCCGCCAGCGCCAGCGCATATTCGCGACCCAGGCCACCGCCTGCGCCGGTCACGATGGCTACCTTGTCATCGAAACGGATGGTCATTCAATCGCTCCCTAATGTTTCGCACGCTTCCTAGGGTTTTTGCTGCGCTGCGCAATAGTCCGTACCCAAAATACGAAAAACCCGGCGCGGGCGTGCCGACCCGCGCCGGGAGAGGGAGCTTACGACCCGTTTCTTATACTTATTTGGGATCGTGCCGCTGGACGCACTTGTCGAACTGACCGCGCTTGCAGGGCGGGTAGCTTGCCAGCGGTGCGGGCGGCGGAAACGCCACGTCGGGCGGCGGCGCCGGCTGAAACACAATTGTCGCGCCCGGCGGGGGCGGGGGCGCCGGCGGCGGGGCATAGCCCCCCGGGGGATCGCCCGCGCTTTGCGCGGGGGGCTGCTGGGTCGATGCCGGAGTCTCCTGCGCCAATGCAGGTATCGTCGCAGCGATGGCGGCCAAAAGGATCAATCTCATCCCGACCTCCTCAGGTACGGCGGAGCCGGGCGTCGACCGGCTCCGCTTCGATTCAGGCGGTCAGAGCGCTCATTTCCCCGGCGGGCGGGGCGTGGTGTGCAGGCGCGCGCCGTTCGGCGCCGAATGCTCCTTGCAATGATCGACGACGGTCTTGGTGCACCATGGCACGTCAGCACCGGTAGCAGGAGCCGCAGCATCCGGCAGAGGTTGCACGACCGGTGTCGAGGGTCCCATCGTCATGGTCGCGGCACCAGCCGGCGGTCCGGGGGGGGCGGGCATCGGCGCTGGCGGCGGCGGCGTTGGCTCGGCGGGAGCCGGCGCGGTTTGGGGGTCGGGGGCGGGTGACGGCGCGGGTGCGTTCTGCGCGATGGCGGGCATCGCGATCATGGCGGCCGCCGCAATGAGTATCAGCTTCATGCGATTCTCCTGGTTCTTCACAAACTCTGCGTGACAGGGGGCCAAACGCGTCACATTTGAATTTGCTCCCTCGTTTCGGATGCGATTCCTTACGCTCCCGAATCGAGGGCGTAGCCCGCCGATCGCACGGTCCGGATGACGTCGGGTCTGTCGCCGCGATTGATCGCCTTGCGCAGGCGCCGGATATGGACGTCGACGGTGCGGCTTTCGATGTCGCTGTCATGTCCCCATACCGCGTCGAGCAGGCGCTCGCGGCTGAACACCCAGCCGGGATGTTCGAGGAAATGCTTGAGCAGGCGGAATTCGGTCGGGCCCAGCGGCACGACTTCGCCGCTGCGGCGGACTTTGTGCCCCACCGTATCCATCTCGATATCGCCATAGGTCAGCTGCTCGCCGGCCAGTGCCGGGCGGACGCGGCGCAGCACCGCACCCACGCGCGCGACGAGTTCGCGCGGGCTGAACGGCTTGGTGACATAATCGTCGGCGCCCGTCTCCAGCCCACGGACGCGATCCTCTTCCTCACCGCGCGCGGTCAGCATGATGATCGGAATGTTCGCGGTCTCGGGCATGCGGCGCAGACGCCGGCAAACCTCGATCCCCGACAGCCCTTCGACCATCCAGTCGAGCAGGACGATGTCGGGCGTCGCTTCCTTGGCGAGCAGCAGCGCTTCCTCGCCGTCGGGCGTGTGCGCGACCTCGAAATCCTCGCGTTTGAAATGATAGACGAGCAATTCCGCCAGCGCGGCGTCGTCTTCAACCAGCAACATCTTGGCCCGTGCCATTACATTTCCCCTGACTTGCCGCGCTCACGCTCGGTCATTTGCGTGCCGGTGGCGGCGAAATAGATCATTTCGGCGACGTTGGTCGCATGGTCGCCGATCCTCTCCAGGTTCTTGGCGACGAACAGCAGGTGCGCGACCTGGCTGATCGTCGCGGGATTCTCGACCATATAGGTGACCAGCATGCGGAAGATGCTGTCGTAGAAATCGTCGAGCGCCTGATCGCGCATGCACACGTCGACCGCTGCCTGCTGATCGCGCGCGGCAAAGGCGTCGAGCGCGTCGTGCACCATCTCGGCGGCCATCTTGCCCATCGCCGGCAGGACCGAGATCGGCTCGATGCGATGCTCGCTCTCGATCATCGGCACGCGCTTGGCGATGTTCTTGGCATAATCGCCGATCCGCTCGATCACGCCGGCGATCTTGAGCGCGGCGACTACCTCGCGCAGGTCGTTGGCCATCGGGGCGCGCAGCGCGATGATGCGCACCGCCAGCGTCTCCACCTCCGCCTCGATAACATCGATCTGCTTGTCGGCGAGGCGGACTTGCTGCGCCAGGTCGAGATCGACGCGCTGCAACGCGTTCATCGCGTCGTGGATCGCCCGCTCGGCCAGACCACCCATCTGGCTGATCAGGCCGCGCAGCTGACCGATCTCGTCGTCGAAGACCTTGACCGTATGTTCCTGGCCGGTTGCCATTGGCTCGAACTCCTCAGCCATAACGGCCAGTGATGTAATCGCGCGTCCGCTCCTCGCGCGGGTTGGTGAAGATGTCGGACGTCTGACCATATTCGACCAGCTGGCCGAGGTGAAAGAAGGCGGTGCGCTGCGACACGCGGGCGGCTTGCTGCATATTGTGGGTGACGACGACGATCGCGTAGCGACCCTTCAGTTCGTGGATCAGTTCCTCGATCTTGGCCGTCGCGATCGGGTCGAGCGCCGAGCACGGCTCGTCCATCAGGATTACTTCGGGATCGACCGCGATCGCGCGCGCGATGCACAGCCGCTGTTGCTGGCCGCCCGACAAAGCGGTGCCGCTATCCGACAAGCGATCCTTGACCTCGCCCCACAGCCCGGCGCGCGCCAGTGAACGTTCGACGATGCGGTCCATGTCGGCCTTGGTCGACGCCAGGCCGTGGATGCGCGGGCCGTAAGCGACATTCTCGTAGATCGATTTGGGGAAGGGATTGGGCTTCTGGAACACCATGCCGACGCGCGCGCGCAGCTGAACCACGTCCATCTCGCGCGCATAGACGTCCTCGCCGTCCAGGCGGATATCGCCTTCGATCCGCGCCGAGGCGATCGTGTCGTTCATCCGGTTGAGCGTGCGCAGAAAAGTGGATTTGCCGCAGCCCGATGGACCGATGAACGCAGTCACCTTGTCCTGGTCGATATCGATGGACACGTCGCTGATCGCTTTAGTCGCGCCGTACCAGACGCTGACATCGCGCGCGGTCATCTTGTGGTCAATCGAGGGTTTGTCGTCGGTCACCAGCGGGTCTCGAAACGGTTGCGAAGGTAGATGGCGATGCCGTTCATCGCCAGCAGGAAGACGAGAAGCACGATGATCGCGGCCGAGGTCTTTTCGATGAAGCCGCGGCTTACCTCATCCGACCACAGGAAGATCTGGACCGGCAGCACCGTCGACGGGTCGGTCAGCTTGCCCGGCGGCGTGGCAATGAACGCGCGCATGCCGATCATCAGCAACGGCGCGGTCTCGCCCAGCGCGCGCGCCATGCCGATGATCGTGCCGGTCAGGATACCCGGCAGCGCCAGCGGCAGGACGTGATGGAACACGACCTGGACCGGGCTGGCGCCGAGCGCGAGCGCGGCGTCGCGGATCGACGGCGGCACGGCCTTGATCGCGTTGCGGCTGGCGATGACGATCACCGGCATCGTCATCAACGCGAGAGTCAATCCGCCGACCAAAGCGGCGGAGCGCGGTAGTTGGAAAGTGTTGAGGAACACCGCGAGGCCGAGCAGGCCGAAGATAATCGATGGTACCGCGGCGAGGTTGTTGATCGACACCTCGATCAGGTCGGTCCAGCGGTTCCGCGGAGCATATTCCTCGAGATAGAGCGCCGAGAGCACGCCGATCGGGAAGGCGAGGGCGAGCGTGACCAGCATCGTCAGCAACGACCCCTTGAGCGCGCCCCAGATGCCGACCGCGGTGGGATCGGTCGAATCCGATCCCGACAGGAAGCTCCAATTGAACCCGGTGCGCAATTGCCCGGCCTCGGTCAGCTTCTGCGCGCGCTGCTCGGCCTGGGGCGTGCCATCGGCCTTGGCCGCGGTATCGATGTCGGTCGCGGCGGGGAGCCACAACGTCGTCCGCCCGCCCGCGAGCGCCGGATCGGCCTTGAGCGCGCGGCGCACGATCGTGTCCGCGCCATCAGAGAACAACGCCGGCCCCTCGGTGCCGTATCGCGCAGCAGCGGCGCGATCGACCACCGCATCGAGCTCCGCGCCGGCGAGCGCGAGATCGGCGCCCGGCCCCTTGATCCGATCCGGCGTCAGGCCGAGCCCGGCGGCAGGGAAGTCGATCGGCAAGGCGATTTCGGTCGTCACGAAGCCGCGCGCGCCGTTGGCCATCATCGTCACCAGCAGGAACAGCAGGAAGCTCACCGACAGCACGATCGCCGTCAACCCGAACAGCCGGAAGCGGCGTTCGGCGGCATAGCGGCGGCGGACGCGCCGCTCCATCTGGGCGGTCTTCCAATCGGTCGGCACGCGTTCGACCGCGGCGGGATCGAGCGGCCTATTCATAGGCTTCCCGATACCGTTTCACGACGGTGAGCGCGATGATGTTGAGCAGCAAGGTGATGACGAACAGGGTCATCCCCAGCGCGAACGCGGCCAGCGTCTTGGGGCTGTCGAAGCTCGCTTCACCGGTCAGCAAATCGACGATCTGCTTGGTGACCGTGGTCGCCGAATTGAACGGGTTGAGGCTGATCGTCGCGGCGCCCGAGGCGGCCATCACCACGATCATCGTTTCCCCGATCGCGCGGCTGATCGCCAGCAGGATGCCGCCGACCACGCCCGGCAAAGCGGCTGGCAGCAGCACGCGGCTGATCGTTTCGCTCGGCGTCGCGCCCATCGCCAGGCTGCCGTCGCGCATCGCCGCCGGAACCGCGGCGATCGCGTCGTCAGCCATCGAGGAGACGAACGGAATGATCATCACGCCCATCACCAGCCCCGCCGCCAATGCGCTTTCGGACGTGGCGCCGGGTATCCCGATGGCCACGCCCAATTGACGCAGTGCCGGGCCGACGATCAGGGCGGCGAAATAGCCGTAAACAACGGTCGGAACGCCCGCGAGGATCTCCAGCGTCGGCTTCATCCATGTGCGCAGCCGGGGCGAGGCATATTGCGTCAGATAGATCGCGCTCATCAGGCCGAACGGGATCGCCACCAGCATCGCGATGACCGCTCCGATGAAGAAGGTTCCCCAGAATAGCGGCACCGCGCCCAGGCTGGCGCCCGGATTGCGGGGGTCGACGACCTGCGGACTCCAATGCGTGCCGAACAGGAAGTGGGTGATGGGCACGGTCCCGAAGAAACGCGCGCTCTCCACCAGTAACGAGGCGACGATGCCGATCGTCGTCAGGATCGCGATGAGCGAGGCGGCGAGCAGGCCGGCCATCACGATCCGCTCGATCCTGGTGCGCGCATTGAACCCCGGGCGAATACGCAGGAAAGCGACGGCGCCGCCGGCAAGGCCGAGCAGCAAGGCGGTCGCGCCGCCGATCCAGCCATAGCGGGCCTGCTCCACGGCATAGGCCGGCGCAAGCTGGGTCGAGATGGCGTTGAGCGGCGTGCGGTGGCGGTCGTTGGCAATCGCACGCGCCTCCGACAGGATCGCCGCGCGCTCGAAACCGGGGGGCGGAAGCTGCGCCGCCGCCGGTGCCCTGAGCACGGCCTCCGTCGCCAGGCCGGGAGCGCATGCTCCCCAGATTGCGAGGAACAGCAATGGCGGCAGCACGGTCCACATCGCGGCGAACGAGCCGTGATGCCGGGGCAATGACGAGAAACGCTGCCCTGGCGCCTTGCGAAACGCGATCGCGCGGACGCGCCCCGACAGCCAGGCGATCAGCCCGAGCCCCGCGACGAGGAAAAGAAGCGCGAAGGTCGTCACGTCAGCTCAACGTCTTCGGGTCGAGCAAGGTCTGGCGCTGCACGATCGTCGCCGAGTGCGCGCGCACATCGGCGGGTGCCGAGATCAGCCCGCGGCGAACAAGGGGCCCGTCGGGTGCCCAGGATTGCGCATAAGCGTTGAGGAATGCCCGGAGGTTGGGGATCGCGCTCAGATGCGCTTTCTTGACATAGAGGAAGAGCGGCCGCGAGCCCGGATAGCGGCCGCTCGCGATCGTTTCGTAGGTCGGCTCGATGCCGTTGAGCGGTACGCCGTTCAATCGGTCCTTATTCTCTTCCAGATAGGAATAGCCGAAAATGCCGATCGCGTTGGGATTGGCCTGGAGTTTCTGGACGATCAGATTGTCGTTCTCGCCTGCGTCGATATAGGGGCCGTCGTCGCGCACCCGGGTACAGGTCTTGGCGAAATCGTCCGGGCGCGTCTCGCGGATCGCGGCCATCTCCGGCATCATCTGTTCGCAGCCGCGCGCCAGGATCAGCTCGGCGACGGCGTCGCGCGTGCCGCTGGTCGAGGGCGGGCCATAGACCTGGATGGCGATCGCCGGCAGCGCCGGATTGACGTCGTGCCACGTCTTGGCGCGGTTGCGTCGTCCGCCGGGATCGGCCGACAGTGCCTTGTAAATGTCGATCGGCGTGAGTTGCAGCCTCGGCCCGTCATTGGCTTCGGCGAAAGCGACGCCGTCCAGCCCGATCTGGATTTCCAGCAAGTCGCCGGCGCCGTTGGCCGCGCACGTCCGATATTCGCTTGCCTTGATCCGCCGGCTGGCGTCGGCAATGTCGGGATATTGGCCGCCCAATCCCTTGCAGAACAGGTTCAGACCGCCGCCGGTGCCGGTCGATTCGATCACTGGCGCCGGCACGCCCGGATTGGCCGCGACGAATTGTTCGGCAACCAGGGTGGTGAAGGGATAGACGGTGGAGGAGCCGACCACGCTGATCCGGTCGCGCCCGGCCCCGGCCATCGCCGCCTGGTCCTGGCATGCCGCTAGCAACAGGGATGCCGCGCCGACGAGCGCGATCGAGCGAATCATGATGGGCCTTCCCGCCAGGGAGCGACTCGCCCCCTTGCCGGCGCGCTATCACGCCGGTTTCGGGCCCTCTGTGACAGTCGCGTTACCCTTTGATGACAATGCGGCCGGCAACAGGATCGTCACCACCGTGCCGCGCCCGACCTGACTGGCGATATCGAGGCGGCCGCGATGGCGCTCGACGATGTGCTTGACGATCGCGAGGCCAAGACCGGTCCCGCCGAGCGCTCGGCTGCGCCCCGAATCGACTCGGTAGAAACGCTCGGTCAGCCGCGGAATATGCTCTGGTGGGATGCCGTCGCCTTCATCGCCGACCGACAGGCGGACCATGTTGCTGGCGTCGCGCGACAGCTTGACCGTCACCGGCGTTCCGGCGCGGCCATATTTCATCGCGTTGCCGATCAGATTGTGCAGCGCCTGGCTCAACTGGACGCGATCGCCGCCGACCGGCGGTACGTTGGCGGCGATATCGGTGACGATCTCGGCTGCACGTTCATCCGCGCTGTCCATCATCTCCGAATGAACTTCCGAAACAAGATCGGCGAGATCGACCGAGGCGTCGGGCAGGCGGTATTTTTCGGCCTCGATCCGGCTGAGCGAGATCAGGTCCTCGACCAGCCGCTGCATCCGCCGGGCCTCGTCAGCCATGACCTTGAGGAAGCGGTCGCGCATCGCCGGGTCTTCGCCGGCGCCATCGGCCAGCGTCTCGGCGAAGCCGAGGATCGAGGCGAGCGGAGTGCGCAATTCATGGCTGGCATTGGCGACGAAATCGACCCGCATCCGCTCGGCGGCATAGCTGCGCGTCTGGTCGATCAGATGCGCGACGCGACGCCCGTCGGGCAGATCGGTGACGCGCAATTCCCAGCGCTGATCGAGCGTGCCCAGTCCGACGAGATTGATCGCCTCGGACGATCCCGCGCCGATCGGCGCGGTCAATCGCTCGGCGGCAGCCGGGTGGCGGATCGCGAGCCGCACGTCCTGCCCGGTAATGTGGTTGCCGAGCACGTCGCGCGCGGCACCGTTCGCTTCCTCGACGCGGCCACCGGCGATTACCAGCACCGGCTCCACGATCGCATCGAGCACCGATCCCAGCCTGGCCGGAGCGGGACCGGCTGCTTCTGGCTCGGCAGGGTCGGCGGGGGTTGGGTCGACGCCCAATGTCACCAGACCGGCGATGATCCCGCCGACCAGCGCGACCAGTGCGCTCGCCACATCGCCCGACAGGATGAACACGCCAATCGCCGCCACCGAAGCGGCGAGCATGCCGAGCATGAAGCGGGGGCCGAAGCGGGTCGTCATTGCCCGGTGGTTCCTAGGGCGTGCGCCGATCAGCGGCAATGGCGTGCCCAATGCGCGCGGTAACCATTTCATCGGCTTGTCAGTCGCTCGCTAATGTGAAAGGCGTCTCAACCATGGACGAGAACACGACCGATCGTCAGCCGAACGAGCCGGATTCGACGCGTCGCCGCGCGCTGATGCTCGGCGCCGCGACCGCTTCTGTGGTCATCTCGATCCGCCCCGCGCTCGCGCAGACCAATGCCTCGGTGCTGACTTGCGAGATACCGGTGCCCGATGCCGGCCGTGCGGGCATGTACGTCGCCGCCGACGGCTCGCTCGTGCCCAACGGGACCAAGGATGCGTTTCCCGGCGCGACCAAGCCGTTCAAGGCGGAGGACGTCCGCACCGCGCTCAACGGCGGTACCTTGCCCGGCACGACCGACGCGCAGAGCCGCGCCTATACCGCCTATATCCGCCGCCTGCAGCACGGTACCGCTGGCTTCACCTGCTTCGCCTCGCTGCAGATGCCGCGCGGCTGAGCCGCCGGACGTCGGGAGATGGCGACCCTCTATCGCGCCGCATCGCCCGACAGCCTGATCGTGGTGCCGGTCGATTTGCTCACCGCCATCTACCACCGTTCGTCAGGCCAAACCCATCTCATGGCATCGCCGGCGCCCGAAATTCTGGAGGCACTGGCCGAAAAACCGCTCGATGCCGAAGCTCTGCTGGCGAAATTGCGCGCCGATTACGACCTGGTCGACGCCGATCCCACCGCGCTGATCGCGCGGCTCGACGAACTGGTCGAAACAGGACTCGTCGAGCGGCGATGAGGCACGTTTTCTCGGTCGCGATCGGCCCGGTCGGATTCCGCGTCGGATCTGATTGGCGCGGACCGGTCGCCGCTCTCGAACAGCTCTATGCGAGCTACCCCAAACCACGGGACGGCATCGCCGACTTCACCGTCCGGCTGTTCGCCGATCGTCCGTGGCGGCGCTTCTTTCGGCCCAAGGTGATGATCGGCGGCGACTTCGTCTTGCCCGAAGCCGCGCCGCTCAGCCTCGAACACGGGCTGCTCGCAGCGGAAATGGCGATGAACCTGCAAATGGCGCTCGGCCAGCGGCGCTACTTGCTGCTCCACGCTTCGGCGGTCGAGCGCGATGGCAAGGCGCTGGTGATGACCGGCCTGTCCGGCGCGGGCAAGTCGACGCTCGCGGCGTTGCTGATGACGCGCGGCTGGCGGCTGATGGGCGACGAATTCGCGCTGCTCGACCCGGCGACCGGCCTGATCCACGCCTTTCCGCGCCTGATCAGCTTGAAGAACGAAGCTATCGCAGTGATGCAAGAGGCGGTTCCTGAGGGCACCTTCGGTCCGTTGCTGGCCGACACGCCGAAGGGGGCGATCCGCCATCTGGTCCCTGATGTGCGGTCGGTTGCCGCGATGCTCGAACCTGCGCGGCCAGCGCTGATCCTGTTTCCGACGTTCGGACACGAAGCCGCGACGCGCGAGGTCGCGCCCAGCGAAGTGTTCGTCCGCCTGACCCAGGCGTCGACCAATTACGTCGCACTCGCAGAACGCGGCTTCACGGCGTTGACGAGATTGGTCGCAGAGACTCCGGCGCGCGCGATCGACTATCCCGATACCGAAAGCGCGATCGGGCAGGTGGAAGCGTTGTGGCGCGCGCTGTGACTCCTAAAACTTCGACCTGTCACGCCTCCCCGGCGAAGGCCGGGGCCCAGTATCGACGAAGTGTGCTGGCTTGGATTGCGCTCGCCAACGGAGGACACCGTAGCTGGGCCCCGGCCTTCGCCGGGGAGGCGTATTAGGGATGGCGGACGGTATGTTGCTCGCTCGCGCGCTGGCCGATCCTTCGTCGGTCGCGACGCTCGACGGCGCAGGCTGGCAGGACCTGCTGACCATGGCCCGCGCCGAATTGCTGAGCGCAAGCCTCGCGCATCGCCTCGACGGGATCCCCAAGCCCGAAGCCGCCCAGCGTTTCCTCGAGGACGCCAAGGCGTCGTACGCGCAAGGCCGCCTCGTCGCCCTGTGGGAAGTCGAGATGGCGCGGCGGGCGCTCGGCGATCTCGGCGTGCCGGTCGTCCTGCTCAAAGGCAGCGCGTTCATCGCCGCCGGGCTGGCGGCGGGGCAGGGGCGGTTCGTCGGCGATCTCGACATATTGGTGCCGCGCGCCGAGCTCGATCGCGTCGAGGCGGCGTTGCTTGGTGCCGGATGGGAATGGGTCAAGCCCGATCCCTATGACGATGCTTATTACCGCCGCTGGATGCACGAACTGCCGCCACTGATCCATCGCGATCGCGATCGCATGATCGACGTCCACCACACGATCCTGCCGCTGACCGCGCGTCCGACGCCCGATGCCGATGCGCTGATCGCCGACAGCATTACGCTGCCGAACGGGCTGCGGATGCTTAATTCCGACGATATGATCTGCCACGCCGCTGCGCATCTGTTCGCGGACGGCGATCTGTCAGGCGGGATGCGCAATCTGTGGGACATCCGCTGCCTGGTCGACGATTTCGGCGTCGCTGGCCTGGCCGAACGCGCGCGGCGACACGGCTTGACCTCGGCGGTACGCCGCGCGCTGCGGTTGTCCCATGCGCTGTATGGCACGCAATTGCCCGATGGTTGGGCGCGTTCGGCAAGCGATGACGATCTCTGTCTGCGCCGACTGACGGCGCGTGACGGTTGGGGGCGGCAGACGCGTCCGGTCACCCGGCTTGGCTTCTATGTGCGCTCGCATTGGCTGCGCATGCCTCCGCTGATGCTGGCGCGGCACCTCTGGACCAAATGGCGCAAAGAGGCGGGCTGACGACCACCGGATCGCGATGATATGAAGCGGCGATTCGGGGGAGATCGTCATGACCAGAAAGTGGATTGCCCTGGCGATCGTCGGGTTGTGCGTGGGCAACGGCGCGGCCTGGGCGGAAAGCGCGCAGATGCGCGGCAAGTTTCCGGCCAATGTCCGCGAGGCCGACATGCTCGAAAACGTCGTGGTCGATCGCTTCAACGGCCGCGACGGGCGCCAGTTCGAAGCGGCGCTCGAGCAGGCGATCGGCGTCCCCGCCGGTCGGCCCGACGGCGTACTGTCGGGCGGCGTCACCACCGGAGTCGAGGAAAGCAAATACCAAGGCAATGAGGAACGCTGCGTCGAATGGAAGGACGGCAAGCAGGACGGTCCCTGCACCAAGAAGGCCAAGGTCGACCTGCCGTGCTTCCGTCGCGTCATCAACCTCACCGTCAGCGTCCGCTTGCTCCGCGTCGTCGACACCATGCCGGTCTGGTCGGACAACAAGCCGTCGCGGGACGAGACGAGCTGGTGCCAGGGCAAGGCGCCCTGGCGCACCACGGAGGAAGCGGTATCGGCGATGATCAATGATCTGGCGCAGAAGATCCGCCTCGACGTGCGGCCGCGCTGGGAGACTTACAAGGTCCGCTTCCGCGAGGATCGCGCCGGCATGCCCAAGGACATCGGCGTCGAGTTCAAGGACATCGTGAAACTGTCCAACCGCGACGTGACTTCGGCGTGCAGGCAATGGGCCGATCTCAACGGCCGCCTGCCCGATCATCCGTCGGTGCTCTACAATCTCGGCGTGTGCGCGGAAGCGACAGGACGGTATTCCGACGCCGAGTCCTTTTATCGTTCGGCGCAAGCGGCGCTGCCGAAACGATCGAGCGACATGGCGGATTCGGCGGATCGCGTCGCGCGTCTGATGATCGCGCGCGCCGATGACGAGGAGCGGGCGCGACGACCGGGCAATCCGCGCTAGCAGTGTTACCCGCGCTGCGGCAGACTGATCGCCAGAGGGACAGGAGGGCGACGATGCGTTTCGCGATTGTGTTGGCCGCTGCGGCGGCGCTGGCGGGCTGCTCGATGGGGCAAGACATGTCCGCCACGGATTCCGCAGTGGCCGATTTCCACGCCAAGCTGAACAACGGTCAGTTCACGGCGATCGCCGCGGCGGCCGGACCGGAAATGAAGAATGGGGGCGTCGATTTTCCTGTCTTTATCGAAAAGATCCACGCCAAACTCGGCACCTTCAGGTCGACCGCGCGGCAGGGGTTCAACGACAATATCAATAATGGCGATCACACCTTCACGGCGAGCTATGCCAGCGTCTATTCGACCGGACCCGCGAGCGAGAATTTCGTTTATCGGTTGAACGGCGGAAAGCCCGTCCTGATCGGCTATCACGTCGAGTCGGCGGCTTTGCTCAAATAGCTGGCTGTGTCTCGGCCATGCGAATGAGCGTCGGCAGCAAGTCGCGATAATTGGCGAAGATCGCATTGGCACCCGGAACCCCGCCGCCGTCCGGAGCGAACACCGCGACCGGAACGCCGGCAGCCCGTGCCGCGTCCACGTCATAGATCGAATCCCCGACAAATGCCGCTGGCCGGGCATCGCCGCACTTGCGCAGCATGAGGTCGATCGGTGCGCGGTCCGGCTTCATCGCGGCGAGACCCGGCGTATCGCCGCCGATGATACAGGTGAAGCGATCGGTAAGGCCCAGTGCGTCGAGCAATGCGAGGGAGAAGCGTTCGCGCTTGTTGGTCACCACGGCCAACGCGACCCCCAGCTCTCGCAGCGTGTCCAACGCCGCGACGACGCCCGGAAACGGACGCGTATGGTCAACGATATGCGCGGCATAGAAGGCAAGCATCCCGGGCAGCAGATCGTCGAGCCGCTCGTCTCCGCCTGTTGCGATCAGCGCCCGTTGCAGCATCACGCCAGACCCGCCGCCGATCATTGGCCGCACCTGCTCGATCGCCAGCGGCGGTCGATCGATCTCGGCAAGCGCATGGTTCACCGCCGCTGCCAGGTCGGTGACGCTGTCAACCAAGGTTCCATCGAGATCGAAGCCCACCAGGCCAAAGGGGAAATCGTTCATCCCGCCGCCGCCTGCCAGCATCGCTATGGAAAAGGCAATATGTTCGTGGCAGGGCGCGGGCCACGGAGACGCCCAACATGACCAATCCAATCGCTGCGATCATCCTTGCCGCCGGCATGGGAACGCGGATGAAGTCCGACCTGCACAAGGTCCTCCATCCGATTGCCGGGCGGCCGATGCTGCTGCACCTGATCGACAATGTGCAGACGCTCGACGCTTCGCGGATCGTCGTGGTCGCGGGCGCGCGGCGCGAGCAGGTGGAGGCGGCGGTGACTCCGCTCGGCGTCGAGGTGGCGATCCAGGCAGAACAACTCGGCACCGGCCACGCCGTGCAGCAGGCCGAGACCGCGCTGAATGGCTTCGAAGGCGACGTGCTGATCCTTTATGGAGATGTGCCTTTGGTCTCCACCGCCACGATGGCGCGGATGATCGAACGGCTCCATGGCGAGGGTGACCCGAGCGTCGTCGTGCTGGGCTTCCGTCCCGCCGATGCCGCCGCTTATGGCCGCGTCATCGCCGATAAAGATGGCCGCATCGCGAAGATCGTCGAGTATAAGGATGCCTCGGCGGACGAGCGCGCGGTGACCCTGTGCAACTCGGGCCTGATGGCCGTGCGCTCGGCCGATCTGTTCCGGTTGCTGGCCCAGGTGACCAACGACAACGCCGCGGGCGAATATTATCTGACCGACCTCGCCGAACTGGCGGTGAAGGACGGACGCGGCGCGGTGGTGGTCGAGACAGCGGCCGACGAGGTCGCCGGCGTCAACAGCCGCGCCGAGCTCGCCGCTGTCGATGCGAGCTGGCAGGCGAAGCGCCGTGTCCAGGCGATGGCAGAGGGCGCGACTTTGGTTGACCCGGCGACCGTCTGGTTCTCGTTCGACACGAAAGTCGGTCGCGACGTGCTGATCGAGCCCAATGTTTTCTTCGGCCCCGGGGTCGCGGTGGCCGACGGCGCCACGATCCGCGGCTTCAGCCATATCGAAGGCGCGACGATCGGCAGCGGCGCCGAGGTCGGCCCCTATGCTCGCCTGCGCCCCGGCGCGGTGCTCGGCGAGAAGTCGAAGGTCGGCAATTTCGTCGAAGTGAAGAAGGCGGTGCTCGGCAAGGGCGCCAAGGCCAATCACCTGACCTATCTCGGCGATGCCGAAATCGGCGCCGGCGCCAATATCGGCGCCGGCACGATCACTTGCAATTACGACGGCTTCTTCAAGTACAAGACAGTGATCGGGGAGGGCGCATTCGTTGGTTCCAACTCGGCTTTGGTTGCGCCGGTGACGATTGGCGCGGGCGCGATCGTCGGGGCGGGGTCGACAGTGACCAAGGACGTCGAGCCGGATGCGCTCCGCCTCGTTCGCCCCGACCAGCAGAGCAAGCCCGGCTGGGCCAAGCGTTTCCGCGAGATGATGACGGCGAAGAAGGCGACAAAATAGCGCGCTACCATTGACATGATATCACGATATGATATCACGATATCATCGTGACCCGGATTCTCGCCGACCTTCCCGAAGACGACCTCAAATGGCTCGACCAGCGCGCGGCCGAACTCGGCAAATCGCGTGCGTCGGTGTTGCGCGAGGCCGTTGCCTCCTACAAGGCGCAATCGCTCAGCGCGAAGGATTCGGATTGGCTGGAAATGGGCGTCGGGTTGTGGGCACGTCACGGCATTTCGATCGACCAGAACGAATATGATCGCCAACGGCGGGCCGAATGGACCAGGCCATGGGACGACGATTATGAGGAAGTCCGCGCGGAATCGCCCGAATATTTTACCGAGGAAGACGATCGGGAGCGGGCGCACTATCTGGCATTGACGCGGAAGGCTGTGGAGAAGCGCAAGGGCGCCGCATGAGCGGCTACAGCCTCGACGCCAACATTCTCATCGACGCCTTGCTCGACCATTCGCCGGCGCATCGTGAGATGTCGCGTATCGTGCAGGCGGGCGCTCGCATGTGGATTAGCCGCATCGCTTGGATCGCAGTGTTGTCCAAAGGCAATGACGCGACCGTGCGCGAGGCCGTGCAGTTTCTCGACCGGTTCGGTTTGGATGAGATCGATGATGAAATTGCCTTGCGCGCGGCCGCCCTTCGACGCGAGCGGCCAAGGCTGAAGTCGCCAGATGCCATCATCCTAGCCACGGCGCAGAGTCGCGGCCGGATCCTGGTGACACGCAATATAAAAGATTTCCCGGCGGAGCTGCCTGGCATCCGCATTCCATATACCATCTAGCAGGAAAGCTCCCCAACCATGTGCGGAATAATCGGAATCGTTGGCAAGGAACAGGTTGCCGGCCGGCTGGTCGAGGGGCTGCGGCGGATGGAATATCGCGGCTATGATTCGGCCGGCGTCTGCACCGTCCAGGACGGCCAACTGATCCGCCGCCGGGCCGAGGGCAAGCTCAAGAATCTCGAGGCGGTGCTCGCCGCCGATCCTGCACCGGGCACGACCGGAATCGCCCATACCCGGTGGGCGACGCACGGCGCACCGACAACCTCCAATGCGCACCCGCACGCGACCAAAGAGGTGGCGCTGGTCCACAACGGCATCATCGAGAATTTCAAGCCGCTGCGCGAGGCGCTCCAGGCACGGGGCCGCGTGTTCGAGAGCGAGACCGATACCGAAGTCGTCGCGCATCTGGTCAGCGAACAGGTTGAGGCGGGCAAATCGCCGCAGGATGCGGTCAAGTCCGTGCTGCCGCAATTGCGCGGCGCCTTCGCGCTGGCGATCGCCTTCCGCGAGCATCCCGAAATGCTGATCGGTGCGCGGCTCGGCTCGCCGCTGGTCGTCGGTTATGGCGAGGGCGAAACCTATCTCGGTTCGGACGCGCTGGCACTCGCCGGGCTGACCCAGCGTATCGCTTATCTCGATGAGGGCGACTGGGTCGTCATCACGCGCGAGGGTGCGCAGATATTCGACGCCGAGAACAAGCCGGTCGAGCGTGAGATTACCGTGTCGGGCGCGACCGGGGCGATGATCGAAAAGGGCAATTATCGCCACTTCATGCTCAAGGAGATCCACGAGCAGCCGATCGTGGTCGCGCAGACCTTGCGCTCGTACATCCGCGGCGTCGAGCAGACCGTCGCGCTGCCGCAGATGGATTTCGACCTGTCGACGGTGAAGCGGATCACGATCGTGGCGTGCGGCACCAGTTTCTATGCTGGGCTTGTCGCCAAATATTGGTTCGAGAGCTTCGCGCGCGTTCCGGTCGACATCGATGTCGCCAGCGAGTTCCGCTATCGCGACCCGGTGTTCGAGGATGGCGGGCTGGCGCTGTTCATCAGCCAGTCGGGCGAAACCGCCGACACGCTTGCAGCGCTCCGCCACGCCAAGAAAGCCGGACAGAAGATCGCCGTCGTCGTCAACGTCCCGACCAGCACGATGGCGCGCGAGGCCGATCTGTTGCTGCCGACCCATGCCGGGCCGGAGATCGGCGTCGCCTCGACCAAGGCGTTCTCTTGCCAGCTCGCGGTGCTTGCCGCGCTGGCCGCGCACCTGGCGGTGGTCAAGGGCAAGATGAGCCGCGAGGAAGAGGTCACGGTGGTCAAGCACCTGATCGAAGCACCCGCCGCGCTCAATGCCGCGCTGGCCTATGACGATGCCATTGCCGGCATGGCGCATCTGATCGCGCCGGCGCGCGACGTGCTCTATCTCGGTCGCGGACCGGACTATCCGCTGGCGCTGGAAGGAGCTCTGAAACTCAAGGAAATCAGCTACATCCACGCCGAGGGCTATGCCGCGGGTGAGATGAAGCACGGGCCCATCGCCCTGATCGACGAAAACGTGCCGATCATCGTCATCGCGCCGTCGGGGCCGCTGTTCGAGAAAACCGTCAGCAACATGCAGGAAAGCCAGGCGCGTGGCGGCAAGATCGTGCTGATCTCCGACGCCGAGGGTCTGGCCGAAGCGGGCGATGGCTGCCTGGCGACGATCGAGATGCCGAAAGTCCACCCGCTGATCGCGCCGTTGGTGTATGCGGTGCCGGTGCAGTTGCTCGCCTATCATGTGGCTGTGGTGAAGGGGACCGATGTGGATCAGCCGCGCAACCTCGCGAAATCGGTCACGGTCGAATAGGTCGGTAGAGACCGGGCTTAGCCCAGCCGCGCCAATTCGGCGCACACTGCGGCGGTGTGCGCGTCGGCGGGGAAAGTGCAGTCGATGCGGATTTCGTCGAGCGTGACGTCGTGCGGTGCGGCGAACGTCGTGATCGTCTCGAAGAAGCGCAGCTCGCCGCGCGGGCTGGCGAACGTGAAGGTCACGATCGGGTCGCCGTCATCGTCGGCATCACCGAGCTGCCAACGTTGGGGCACGCCAGGATAGGACAGAGCAGCATCGAGCAGCGCCCGCGTGCGCCGGTCGGTGGGGTTGGCAGCGAGATCATCGTGCAGGTGCCGGACGAACCGCCGCGCGACTTCGGGCCAGTTCAGGATGACCTGACGGAAGTCGTTGGGATCGAACAATTGATGGATCAGATTGCTGTGCGTGCTTTGCCAATCGCCGAGCAACAGCTTGTTCATCCGGATCGCCGCCTGATTGACCTCCAGCACTTCCCAATGCCGGCTGATGACGAAAGCGGGATAGGGTTCCTGGTGCGCCAGAATCAGGTCGATCGCCTGGCGCACGCGGTCGAGCGCGGGTGCGGCGAGCTCGCTTTCGGGATGGATCGCGGCATAGCCGGCGGCGCGGAGCAGCGCGTTGCGGTCGCGCAGCGGCATATCGAGCGCATCGGCCAGGCGCGCCACCATCTCGCGGCTGGCGCGCGCCTTGCCGGTTTCGATGCAGCTCAGATGCCGGGTCGAAATCCCTGTATCGAGCGACAGGTCGAGTTGGCTCATGCGCCGTGCGCCGCGCCATTCGCGCAATATCTCGCCGACTGGAGAAAGTTGGGGCGCTATCGGTGAGCTGGCCACGAATCGTCCTATGTTCAGGAATTTCCGAACAGCTTAGCCGAGCATGTCACGCACCACACGCCGATTTGCGGCCGCGGCGGACCTTCTCGAAGCTCAAGGCCGATCACCTGATGGCCGCGATGATCTCCGCATAAATGTCGACCAAATCGGCGAGATCGGCCAGCGCGACGGCCTCGTCGGTCTTGTGCATCGTCGCGTTGACCAGCCCGAACTCGACCGTCGGGCAGAGTTGCGACAGGAAGCGTGCGTCGCTCGTCCCGCCGGTGGTCGACAGAGCCGGCACGACGCCCGCGACCTTCTCGATCGCGCGCGTGACCAACGCCGAGAGTTCGCCCGGCTGGGTCAAGAACGCCTCGCCGGAAATGCGCGCAATCACCTGCGCGTCCGGGGCGTGCGTCTTCACCGTCCGTTCGATCAACGCGACCAGATCTTCGCCATTCTGTTCGTCGTTGAACCGGATCGACATTCGCGCCGATGCCTTGGCGGGGATGACGTTGGTCGCCGGGTTGCCGACGGTCACGTCGGTCACTTCGATATTCGACGGCTGGAACCAATGGTTGCCCTGGTCGAGTTCGATCGCGTCGATCGCCGCCAACGCCGCGACCAGCTTCGGGATCGGATTGTCGGCGAGATGCGGATAGGCGACATGGCCCTGGCGCCCCGGCACGTCGACCCAGATATTGACTGACCCGCGCCGCCCGATCTTGATCATATCGCCCAGCCGCGCGGTCGAGGTCGGCTCGCCGACCAGGCAGTAATCGGGCGTCAATCCGCGCGCCGCCATCCGATCGAGAATCGCGCGCGTGCCGTAGATGGCAGGGCCTTCCTCGTCGCCGGTGATCAACAGGCTGAGCGTCGGCCCTTCGACCCGCGCCGCTGCCGCGGCGAAAGCGGCGATGGCGCCTTTCATGTCGACCGCGCCGCGGCCGTAGAGCAGCCCGCCGCGAACTTCCGGGGCGAACGCAGCACTGGCCCAGCCGTCGCCCGGCGGCACCACGTCGAGATGTCCGGCAAAAGCGAAATGTGGGCCCCTGCCATGCCGGATCGCGATCATGTTCTCGACCGGGCCGTCGGGCTCCTCGCCGACGGTGAAGCGGTCGATCTCGAACCCGATCACGCTCAGCGCCTGGGCGAGCACGTCGAATACTTCCCCTCTGGCGGGCGTCACGCTTTCGGCGGCGATCAGCGCCTTAGTGAGTTCGACGACGTTGGGCACGGCATTCCCCGGTTGGACACGCTCCGCCTCTTGCCTTGCAACGACGGGAAGGGAAAGGTCCGCGCGTACGGGGGTGCGGAGAATCACCAATGCCTATCCTCTTCCTTTTCGCCGCCGCATCGCTCCTGCCGCAGCAATCCGACGATAACGCGCCTGTCGACATCACCCCCGGCCACTGCGTCGCCGCCGCGGATCGGCTCGACGATGCCGTCCGCCTGGCGCGCGACATGCTCGACAGCAAGAGCGCGGCCGGAGGGTCCGACCGGACGCCGACCGAGGCGCGCATCGCGCGGGCGCAGGCGGTCGCCACGGCGATCAGGGCGCGCTTCCCGAAGGTCGCCGCGACGGATGACGATCGCGACGACATTTCGGGTGGCGACGCGATGCCATTCGCCGAACAATGCCTGACGGCCAATCCTCCCAAGGGAAAATAGCCATGCCCAAGATCGATCTCGACGCGATCCCCCAGACCAACGCCACCGGCTATCCGCCCCTCTATGCCGACGTGGTAAAGGAGCGCTGGTACCGCCGCCTGGCGCCCGCGAGCGGTATCACCGATTTCGGCTTTAGCCACGTGACGCTCAAGTCTGGCGCCTGGTCGTCGCAACGCCATTGGCATGAGGGCGAGGACGAGTTCGTCGTCATGCTGTCGGGCGAAGCGGTGCTGGTCGATGACGAGGGCGAACATCCCATGCGCGCGGGCGACGTTGCTGCCTTCCCGAAAGGCGACGGCAATGGACATGTGCTGCAGAATCGCTCCGACAGCGACTGCGTATTCCTTGCGGTCGGCAGCCCAGGAACGAGCGATTGCCATTATCCCGATATCGATATGCACCTGGCTGGGGCGATCGGCGAGCAGCGTCGAAAGGATGGCGGCAGGTTCTGATGCACATGCCCGCTGCCATGGTTTTGTGATGGCGCGCGGCCGCACCGGATGCTAGCGGACCGATTGGCCGGTCGTCGCTTGCGTGGCCGCCAATGAGGGAGTTCTGACAATTCGCCAGATCGCGGCTTTGCCGTACCGGACCGAAGGCGCCGCCAACGACGCCCCGATCCGCATCCTGCTCGTCACCTCGCGCGAAAACCGTCGCTGGGTCATTCCCAAGGGCAATCCGTCTTCGGGAGTGGTCGCTCATGCCGCGGCCGCGATCGAGGCCGAGGAGGAAGCGGGGGTGCAGGGGCTCGTCTGCCCGACACCGCTCGGCACCTATCGCTATCGCAAACGGCAGAAGAACGGCGCGTCGCTGATGATCGACGTCGAGGTCTTTCCGCTCGCGGTCAATCGTGAGCTGACGGCCTGGAAGGAACAGGGTGAACGCGAACGGCGCTGGGTCAGCCTGCCCGAAGCGGCGTCGATGGTTGACGAGCCCGATCTCAGCGACCTCATCCGCTCGTTCGGCCCGTCCGAATTCAAGGCGGCCGCGCGCCGCACCGGCTTTGCCGCCGCCACCAAATCGAGGATCAGTCCCATGTTCGCCTGGTTTCAGCGCCTGTTGCCCAAGACCGGCAACTTCTTCGAGATGTTCGAGGCGCACTCGCTGACGGTCACCGCCGCCGCCGACGCGCTATCGCGGCTGCTCCAGGACGGCACGGGCGCGGCACCGGATCATATCCGCGAAGTGATCGAGCGTGAGAACGATGCCGACGAGATCACGCGCGCGGTGCTCAAGACCGTGCGCGAAACCTTCCTGACGCCGTTCGACCGCGGCACCATCACCAGCCTGATCGGATCGATGGACGATGCGATCGATGAGATGCAGGCCGCGGTGCAGGCGATCGATCTGTACGAGGTCCGCGAGTTCGAACAGGAAATGAAGGACATGGCCGGCATCATCGTCGACGCGGCACGCCTGACCGCCGAGGCGATGCCGCTGCTGCGCGATGTCGGCCGCAACGCCGGGCGCCTGCATGAACTGACCGAGCGCCTGGTCCGAATGGAAGGCCATGCCGACGACATCCACCGCGCCGGCGTGAAGCGCGGCTTCGTCGAATATGGCCGCGACGATACGCTGCGATTCATCGTCGCGCGCGAAGTCTACAAACATCTCGAACGGATCGTCGACGCGTTCGAGGATGTCGCCAACGAGATCGACGGCATCGTCATCGATCACGCCTGAGCCCAGTCGATGCATGACCTTGCCTTCCCGCTGCTAGTCGGCCTGATCCTCGTCGCGCTGGCGTTCGACTTTTTGAACGGTCTGCATGACGCGGCCAATTCGATCGCGACGGTGGTGTCGACCAGGCTGTTGAAGCCGGTTCATGCTGTGCTCTTTGCCGGCGTGTTCAACTTCGCCGCCTATTTCCTGACCATCACTTTTCCCAGCCTGCACAAGGTTGCGTCGACGATCGGGCAGGGGCTGATCGACAAGAACCTGGTGACGCCGGGCGTCGTTTTCGGCGCGCTGATCGGCGCGATGTTCTGGAACATCGTGACCTGGCTGAAGGGCATTCCCTCCTCATCGAGCCACGCTTTGGTCGGTGGGATCATCGGCGCTGGCGTGGCACATGCCGGCATGACCGGGATCCAATGGAACGGGCTCAACAAGACGCTGATCGCGATCGTCCTGTCGCCCGTGCTCGGCATGATCCTGTCGATGCTGATCATGCTGGTGACGAGCTGGATGTTCTCGCGTGCCAGCAACCGCGGCGCGGAACGCAGCTTTCGTGTGCTCCACCTGATCTCGTCGGGCACTTATTCGCTCAGCCACGGCCTCAACGACGCGCAGAAGACGATGGGCGTCATCACCGTGCTGTTGTTCTCGACCGGCTATCTCCACGGCAAGTTCGAGGTGCCGCATTGGGTGGCGATCAGCTGCTATATCGCGATGGGCCTGGGCACGTTGATGGGCGGGTGGAAAATCATCGAAACGATGGGCAGCCGGATCACGAAGCTGTCGCAGCATCAGGGGTTCAGCGCCTCGGCCGGCGGCACGATCATGGTGTTCACCGCCTCGCTGCTCGGCATTCCGGTGTCGACCACGCACACGATCACCGGCTGCGTCATCGGCGCCGGCGTCGCCAAACGCGCCAGCGCGGTGCGCTGGGGCGTCGCGGGCGATGTCGTCGTTGCCTGGATCGTCACAATCCCGGCGTCGGCAGCGGTCGGCGCGCTGTTCTACTTGCTGACGACCTTGTTCTGACCCGCAACCGGCCGTCAGGGCGGCGTACGCAATCCGCGATAGTCGTTGCTGGCAGCGATCATGACTTCCGCGATCAGCGCGTAGGCCGTCTTCCAGGCCTCGATCGTCGCGCTGTCGAGTGCTGAGCCGCCATGCATGGTAATCATGTACATCAACGCGTTGCCGGCGACCGCATAATGGCGGTCCTCCGCCCCGTAATCGACATGCCGCTCCGCCAGCTTGCGTAGGCCGGGCCGCATGGCGTCCAGCTTGCTCAGCCCTGTGACGATCCTGCCCAGCGCCTCGATCAGATGCCGGCCCTGTGTGATCATCTCATTCCTGAACAGCGGACGGGTTTCAGGGGCGAGTTCGAACAGGCGGTCATAGAACGATCGCGCGGCAGCATCGGAGTCGAGCACGATCTGGACAAAACTGTCTCGGACGAGATTGACTTGGTCGGTATCCATTGCTCGGCGGTCATCCGGATCGCGGGCAATGACACTGCATCATCCGCACCTAGGTATTCGCCGCGGCGTGTTCGAATTTCTCGATCACCCATTCCTCTTCCTGCGCACCAGCGATCCAGTCCTGCATGAATGGGTGCGTCAGCACGGCCTCGACATAGGCCGCCGCGAAGCGCGCGACCGGCAATTGATAGGTCACGATGCGCGTACAGACCGGCGCATACATGATGTCCGCCGCGCCGAATTCGCCGAACAGGAACGGGCCTGTCCCACCGAACCGTGCGCGCGCCTGAGCCCAGATTTCCATCAGCCGGGTCAGCTCGGCGACCACGTCGTCATCGGGGCGCTTGGGCGGATAGACTTGGCGAATGTTCATGCCGTGCTTGTTGCGCAGCGCCGCGAACCCCGAATGCATTTCCGCCGCCATCGACCGCGCCATCGCGCGCGCCGCATCATCCTTGGGCCAGAACTTGCCGCCCCCGGTCTTGTCGTTGAGATATTCGACGATCGCCAAACTGTCCCAAACAACGATGTCGCCGTCCCACAGGATCGGCACCTTGCCCGATGACGGCGCGAACTCGTCACCCTGGCGGCGCTTGTCCCAGTCGGCGTCGTAGAGCGGCACGACGACTTCCTCGAACGTCAGTCCCGATTGTTTGCACGCCAGCCAGCCGCGCAGCGACCAACTCGAATAGGCTTTGTTGCCGATGATGAGCTTGAGCATGGCGCTGGGGGATAGAGAGACGGGTAGGGCGCGGCAAGCGGGTGAATGCGCACTCGATCGATCGACGGATCGGCTATTGCTCAGTCGCCGATGACCTCGCGAATCCTGCTGGTCAGTGCGTCCATCGCGAACGGCTTGGTCAGCACGTGCATTCCGCGCTCGAGCTGGCCGTTGCCGATCACCGCGTTCTCGGCATAGCCGGTGATGAACAACACCTTGAGATCGGGTCGTTCGACTCGTGCTGCGTCGGCCAATTGACGGCCATTCATTCCGCGCGGCAGGCCGACATCGGTGACCAGCAGTTGGATCGCTGGGTTGGCCTGGAGCATCGCCAGCCCCGAGGCTCCGTCGCCCGCTTCGATCGCGGTATAGCCCAAATCGGCGAGGGCATCGGCAATCAGCGCGCGGATTGCCGGCTCGTCGTCGACCACCAACACGGTTTCGCCGCCAGAGGACGGCGTCGGCAGCGCACGAAGGGGCGATTCCTGTTCCGCATCCTCGCGCGAATGCACCCGCGGAAAATACAGGCACATCGTCGTACCTTGGCCAAGCTCGGAATAGATCCGCACCTGGCCGCCGGATTGGCGGACGAAGCCATAGATCATCGACAGGCCGAGCCCGGTTCCCTCGCCCAGCGGCTTGGTCGTGTAGAACGGGTCGAACGCGCGCTCGATCGTTTCGGCCGACATGCCGGTGCCAGTGTCGGTTACGCACAGCGAGATATATTGGCCGGGTGGCAGGTCGCGGTCGCGCGCGCCCGCGTGATCAAGCCATTTGTTCGCCGTTTCGATCGTAATGCGGCCACCGTCGGGCATCGCGTCGCGCGCATTGATGCAGAGATTGAGCAGCGCATTCTCGAGCTGGTTGGGATCGATCAAGGTCGTCCACAACCCACCTGCGCCGACCACTTCGAGCTCGATCTCCGGGCCGACCGAGCGCCGCAGGAATTCTTCCATATTGGCGATCAGCCGGTTGACGTCGGTGGGCCGCGGGTCGAGCGTTTGGCGCCGCGAGAAAGCGAGCAGCCGATGCGTGAGCGCCGCCGCGCGTTTGGTCGCGCTGCGCGCCATCTCGACATATTTGTCGATCTCCGCCGTCCGGCCCTGCTTGATGCGCATCTCGATCAGCTCGAGGCCGCCGGAAATGCCGGTGAGGAGATTGTTGAAATCGTGCGCTAAGCCGCCGGTCAGCTGGCCGACCGCCTCCATTTTCTGTGCTTGGCGCAATTGTTCCTGCGCGGCCTCGCTTTCGCGCGTACGCTCCTCGACCTGGCGCTCGAGCGACTCCGCCAACGCTGCTAGTGCGATTTCGGCCTGGCGCCGCTCGATTGCTGTCTGCGTACGATCGGCGACGTCGCGGACGAACGCCACGTCTTCCGCGATCCACGCGCGCGGGCCCTTGTCGTTGAGATAGAGCAAGGCGACGAAATTGTTGTGATCGACCAGCGGCATATTGAGCACCGCGCGCGCGTGGATCGCTTCCAGCGCTGCGGCGGTCGGGGCAGTGCGCGGGTCCTCGCGGGCATCGGCGATCGCAACCAGCTCGCCGCGCTTCAAATCCTCGATATAGGATCCATAATCGCGAAAATGGAGCACGCCCGCCAGGCTCTCGGTCCCCGAACTGTTCCAGTCGCGCTCGATCGTGACGGTTTCCGCGACCGGATCGATGATGCCATAGCCCGCGCGGCTGACGCCGAGCGTCGATCCCAGGATTTGCGCCGCCAGGAACGACATCGCCGCCGGGTCGGTCATCTGACGCAGGCCATCACCGAGCGCAATCAGTGCGGCTTGATGGCTTTCCGTACGGCGACGTGCCGTGATGTCCTGCGACACGCCGACCATCTGCTCGATCCTGCCACGGTCGTCACGCTCGAGCCGCCCATTGACCTGAACCCAATGGAGCGAGCCGTCGGGCCACAAGGTGCGATATTCGACGTCGAAATGGACGCCCGTTTCTATCGAACGATCGGCCGCCGCGCGCATTCGCTCGCGGTCGTCCGGATGGATCGCGGCAATCAGTTGATCATAGTCAAACGGCTCGTCCGCGCGCCGCCCGTAATGTGCCTTGCAGTCGGGCGATGCGTGCAGCGTATTGGTCCTGAGCTCCATCGTCCAGGCGCCGAGCCCGCCCGCGTTCAGCGCGACGCGCAGACGTTCCTGGCCCGCGCGGATGTCCTCGAGCCGCGTCCTTGCCTCATATTGCCGGCGTCGCGCGCGTCGAGCCGCTCGCGCCAGACTGATCAGCGTCGTGGGGTGGAAGGGACGTTCGAGGAAGGTGACGTTGCCCAGCGTCTCAAGCAATCGCACCGCACCCGGATTGCGCTCGAGCCCACCGCCGCGCGCGGTCAGAACGATGAAAGGAAAGTCGGACCATTCGGCCTGGTCGGCAATGAAACCTGCTAGGTCGCGCAGATCGGCGCTGCGCAGCGTTTCTTCGGTCACGATCGCGAAGCCGGCGCCGCTCCGTAACGCGCGGACGAACGCAGGAAGATCGGGAAGGGCGGCTGCTTCGAGACCCGCCTCGCGCAACATCGCTTCCGCTACGATGGCGTCGCGTCCGTGCGGCGCCAGGATGACGGCGCCTTCGTCGATGGTACGATTCAAGGGAAGCTCACCCTCGCTTGACCTCGAGGAGGCTGGCGCTATCGTCGCCGACGAGACTCGGCACGCCGCGCAGCACACCCTGGAAGGCAGTGAGCGGTTCGCCGAGCGTGATGCCGTTTTTGTCGATCATGAACTCCCTGATCGTGTCCTCATGGAGTCCCGTGCGTTTCTTAACGACCGAGATCGCGCGGCGGACCCGTCCCAATGCTTCGAAATACCGCAGCAGGATCACGGTGTCGGCGAGGTAGGTCACGTCGACCGGCGACTTCATGTCGCCGACCAGCCCGTGCTGCGCCACCGTCAGGAAGGTCGTCGCGCCTTGGCGGTTCAGATATTGCAGCAGCTCGTGCATGTGCAGGATCAACGCCTGCTCCTCGGGCATTGCCGCCTGATAGCCGTTGAGGCTGTCGATCACGACAGTCCGTGCGCCATGCGTTTCCACGCAGACGCGTACGCGCTCGGAGAATTCGCCTGGCGTCAATTCGGCGGCATCGATCTGTTCGATCACCAGTCTTCCGGTATCGACCATCGCCGCGAGGTCGATGCCAAGCCCTTTCGATCGCTCGAACAGCAGGCCGAGTTCCTCGTCGAAAATGAACATGGCCGCGCTCTCTCCGCGCGTGACCGCCGATTGCACGAAGCTGAGTGCCAGCAACGACTTGCCGGTGCCGGCCGGCCCCAGGATCAGGTTGCTCGCACCGCGATCGAAACCGCCGCCGAGCAACTCATTGAGCCGTTTATTTTCGATCGGCACCGTCTCGCGCTTGAAGATCGAGCGATGTTCGGCCGATACTAGGCGCGGAAACACGCGGACGCCACCCGTCTCGATCACGAAATCGTGATACCCGCCGCGATATCGGCGGCCGCGATATTTGAGCACCCGCATCCGACGGCGCTCGGCCCCGTAATTGGGAGATAATTCCTCCAACCGGATCACCGCATGCGCGACGCTGTGCACGGTCTTGTCCATGACGTCGGCGGTGAGGTCATCGAGCATCAGCACGGTGGTGTCGTTGTGCGAAAAATAATGTTTCAGCGCTAGGATCTGGCGGCGATAGCGCAATGAACTCTGCGCGAGCAGGCGGATTTCGGACAGGCTGTCGAGCACCACCCGCGCCGGCTGGACGCGTTCGAATGCCTCGAATATCCGCTTGGTCGTTTCACCGAGTTCGAGATCGGATGAGTAAAGCAGGCTCTGCTGCTGTTCGTCGTTGAGCAAGCTTTCGGGCGGGACCAACTCGAAAACCTCGAAGTTTTCCGGGAATGTCCAGCCATGCGAAGCGGCACCGTCGCGCAGTTCCGCCTCGGTCTCCGACAAGGTGATGTAGAGTACCTTCTCGCCCTTTTTCGCGCCGGCCATGAGGAACTGGCTGGCGACGGTTGTCTTGCCGGTCCCCGGGCTGCCTTCGACCAGAAATAACCTGCCCTTTGCCAGGCCGCCGGCAAGGATTTCGTCCAGGCCGGCGACGCCGGTTGCACAATTTCCCATCGAAACTCCATCTGCTGCGAATACCGGCATTAACGGTATCGCGTCCGTTACGACTTGATATTGCTCAATGCCGGATCGGCGATTTTGATCCCTCGCACTTTCCCGGCAGTGGGATCTCGGCCTGTGAGAGCGGTTCGCCAGTTTAATTTATTCGTAGCGAATCAGTAGTTTCGTCAAACTTATCGCTGGGATGGAGCAGGGCAGCCGCACGAGCAGTGTCTGGCAAAAGGAGTAGCCCTGCGCAGCGCTAGCCGAGCCCCCATGGCGATCGCGCCTGGCGGCCAGGAAGCCCGACGAATAGTCGCTGATCAAGCGCTCGCCGCGGCGAGTGAGCGGCGTCAGCCGCCTTTCGACGGAACGATCAGATACTTCTCGCCGGTCTTCTTCGCGCTGTAGGCGAGCAAAGTGTCCTTATCGAGCGCTTCCGCCAGCGAGATTTCCGCGGTGTAATGGCTGGCGAAGGTCGTGCGGATTTCGGCGGCGACACGCGCGCGCATGCGGCCGACCACCTCGGCGCCCGCCTTCATCAGGAATGGGGTGAGCAGGAAACCGCCGACTCCCCAGGAAAATCCGACCTCGCGGCCGATCAAGGTCGGCCCGAGGTCGAGCGCGCCATAGATATAGACCTGTTTGTAGGTGTTCGATCCATAGCGGCTATAAGTCGTCGCGTTGCGATTGGCGGCGACTTCCATCGCCGCGAGAATCTGACCGGCCAACTTGCCGCCACCGATCGCGTCGAACGCCAGCGTCGCGCCGGTCTCGGCAAGCGCGTCGACCAGTTCGTCGCGGAAATTCTCCGAGGTCGAATCGACGACATATTTGGCGCCGATATCGTGCAGGATTTTCGCCTGCTCCGCCGAGCGGACGATGTTCACCAGGCTCACGCCATCAGCGATGCAGATGCGGTTGAGCATCTGGCCGAGGTTCGACGCCGCAGCGGTATGGACCAGGGCTTTATGCCCTTCTGCGCGCATCGTCTCGACCATCGCCAGGGCGGTCAACGGATTGACGAAGGCCGACGCGCCTTCGCGTGCGGTGACGCCGTCGGGGAAGGGGAGCAGGTCGCTCAATCGCGCCTTGCGGTACTGGGTGTACATGCCGCCGCCAATCACCGCGACGGTCTTGCCGATCAACTCCTCGGCGCCATCGCCGGCGGCGACCACCGTTCCGGCGCCTTCATTGCCGACTGGCATGGATTCATTGAGCCGTGCGCGCACCATCGGCATGCGCTGCTCGGGGATTTCGGCGGTCAACACCGGACGGTCGGCCGTGCCGCGCTGATCCAATGTGGCGAGATCGGCGGGGCCGGTCAGCAGCCCAAGGTCGGACGGATTGAGCGGCGCCGCCTCGAGCCGGACGATCACTTCGCCCGGGCCGGGAGGCGACAATTCGGCATCGACCAGCGACAATTCGAGCTTGCCGTCGGACACCAGCGAACGCAGTTCGAGGCCCTTGGTCGGTGTGGTCATTCGATCCTCCCTTATTTTTCGATTGTTCGGTATGTAGCTTGGGGAGCGATCGGTTCAAGTCCTCATCATTTCGGCCGGCCGTTGGCTTTCCACTCCGGCTTGAACCCGCCCGACGCCAGTAGGCGAACCGGTGCGACCAGCGAGCGGATCGCCTTCGTCATATAATCGATATCGAGATTCTCGACCGTGTCGGTCGGCTGGTGATAGGTCGGCACCACCGCCCAGCCCGACAGGGTGTGGGCGACGATCCCCTTGAGGGCGAGCGAATAATTGTCCGATCGCTCGAAAAAGCTCTGCTCCAGATAAGGATCGGCAGCGATCAGCGCGCCTTGGCTCTTCATCATGTCGAACAAATTGGAGCGCTCCGAACCGGTCATCATCAGCGCGCCCTTGGGCAATTTCGGATCTTGTGCGCCGATCATCTCGAACTCGATATTGGCGACGAGGTCGGTGAGCGGCACCGGTGGATGCTCGCCGAACCAGGTCGAGCCGAGCCCGCCAATCTCTTCGCTGCCATAAGCGACGAACAGGATGCCGCGCTTCTGCCGGCCCATCGCGGCAAAGGCGCGCGCGAGTTCGATGACGGCGACCGTGCCGGAAGCATCGTCATTGGCGCCGGGCATGACGGTGCCGTCCGGCCGCACGCCGAGATGATCGAGATGCGCCGACAGCAGGATCACGCCTGCCTTGGGATCGGTGCCCGGCAGATAGCCGATCGCATTGGTGGTGGTCGCCCTGGTGGTTGCGACCGGGACCTGGACCGACACATCGGCGCCCGCCGCGATGCCGGTCAGCGTGTCGGTGGGAATCGTCGCGACCGTCATCGGCGGGCGACGGCTGGGTGCGCCCTCGATCGTCGTCGGCAAGGACGGCCTGCCGCCGATCATGCCCAGGAATTTGCGGCTGGCGTCGCTTTCGCCGGTTAGCACCAATTTGACCCCTTTGCCGCGTAACTTGCGGGCAAAAGTCATCAGGTCGTCGGCCGGTCCCGTATAAACGATCACGTCGGCCGAGGGGATGTCGCCATCGGCGCGAGTCACGATGAAGGCCTTGCCGCCGGCGGTGCCGCCCCCCGTCAGCAGCAGATTGACGCCTGCTACCGGCTTGCCGTCGATGGTCAGCGTCGGCGGGCCGGCGATGCTGCGGCGAGTCAGCGGTGCGGTCTGGAGGTAGGAATCCATGCCGGGCGCGTGGCGTAGGCCAGAATCGCGGAACAGCGAGGCGACATAGCCCGCGGCGATCGCCTCGTCGGGCGTGGCGCTACCGCGTCCGCGCAAGCCCGGTCCGGCGAGCAGAATCTCTTCGGCAAGGACTCTGTCGCGGTCGATCGTCGGCGACGCCTTGTCGCGCGATGCCGCAGGAATCGCCGGCAACGCGATGAGTGCCAGCGCCGCGACGAGGCCGATATTTTTCATGCAAGCTCCCCGGGGTCCGTTTGCGCGACCCTTAGGAAGAGCGGCTCGCGAAAGCTAGCCGAGCGCCTCGATCACGGCGGCGCGCAATTCGGCCATGCCGAGCCCGGTCTCGCTGGAGGTCGACAGGATGTCGGGATGCGCGGCGGGGCGCTTGCGCGCTTCCTCGGCGGTCTCGGCGGCGACCTTTTCGAGCTCGGTCGGCTTGATCTTGTCGGCCTTGGTCAGGACTAGACGATAGCTGACCGCTGCCTTGTCGAGCATCTCCATGATCTCGCGATCGACATCCTTGATGCCATGCCGCGCATCGATCAGCACGAGCGTACGCTTGAGCACGTCACGCCCCCGCAGGAAGTCGTTGACCAGGTATCGCCATTTCCTGACGACATCCTTGGGCGCCTTGGCAAAACCATAGCCCGGCATGTCGACCAGCCGGAAGGCGAGGGGCTCGCCCACGTCGAAGAAGTTGAGCTCCTGCGTCCGCCCCGGTGTGTTCGACGTGCGCGCCAACGAGTTGCGATTGGTCAGCTTGTTGAGCAGTGACGACTTGCCGACGTTCGACCGGCCGGCGAACGCGACTTCTGGGACCACCGGGTCGGGCAGATGCTCGAGCGCCGGGGCGGATTTGAGGAACGCGACCGGGCCGGCGAAAATCTTGCGCGCCGTCTCGATCGCGTCCTCGTCGAATGCGCTCACGTTATTTGACCACCGGTTGCTTGAGGGCGGGGTGCCGCGCGTAGAGGATACGCTGCTGCAGCACGGTCAACAGGTTGCTGGTGATCCAGTAGACCTGAAGGCCGACCGCGAACGGCGCCATCACGAACATCAGCACCCAGGGCATCAGCGCGAACACCTGCTTCTGCGCATCGTCCATCGGCTGCGGGTTCATCTTGAACTGCAGCCACATCGAGATGCCGAGCAGGATCGGCACCACGCCGATCGCGATCATGTGCGGCGGGGTGAAGTGCAAAATACCGAACAGGTTGAGCGGCGTCAGCGGATCGGGCGCCGACAAATCCTTGATCCAGGCGACGAACGGCTGGTGCCGCATTTCGATCGTCAGCATCAGCACCTTGTAGAGCGAATACATGATCGGGATCTGGAGGAAGGTCGGCAGGCAGCCGGCAAGCGGATTGACGCCCTCCGCCTTGTAGAGCGCCATCACTTCCTGCTGCTGGCGCTGCTTGTCGTCCTTATGCTTCTCCTGCAGCGCCTTCATCTTGGGCTGGATCGCGCGCATCTGCGCCATCGAGGCGAACTGGCGTTGCGCGATCGGGAAGATCAGCAAGCGGATCGTCACCGTCAGCAGCATGATCGCCACGCCGAAATTGCCGATCATGCGGAACAGCCAGTCGAGATAATAGAAGATCGGCTTTTCGATGATGCGGAACCAGCCCCAGTCGAGCGCATAGTCGAACAGCGCGATGCCGGTCTTGTCGGTATAGCGGTCGAGCAGGCGCACTTCCTTCGCACCGGCGAAGAAACGGCTGGTCTGGGTCAAGCGCTGGCCGGGTGCCAGATCCTTGGCGATGCGCGAATAATCGGCCTGGTAGCCGCCCTTGCCGGTCGACTGGAACTCGCCGGCGAAGCTTGCACCCTGGTCGGGGATCAACGCGGTCAGCCAGTATTTGTCGGTGAAGCCGAGCCAGCCGCCGGTGGTCGAGAATTTTTGGGCCCCCTTGTCGACGTCCTTCCAATTGACGTCGTAATCGGCGGTGCCGTTGTGGACCGACATCGGGCCGACCTGGATCGACCAGGTGTCGAGATCCTTCGACGCCTCGGCACGATTGACGAGGCCGTAAGGGGCGACCTTGATCGGCTGTGCCGCGCCATTGGCGACCGTCTGGCGGACGGTGAACATGTAATCCTGATCGACCGCGAGATCGATTTCGAAGCGCTGGCCCTGGCCGTTGGTGGTGGTCAAGGTGACCGGCTTGCCGGGGGCTAGGACGCTGCCGCTCGCGGTCCAGACCGTGTCGGGGGAGGGCGGCTTGATGCCGGTGTCCTGCCAGCCGAACTCGGCGAAATAGGCGCCGGCCGTGCCCGCCGGCGACAATAGCCGGATCGGCGGCGAGTTCTTGTCGATCGTGTCCTTGTATTGCGTCAGCAGCAGGTCGTCGATTCGCGCGCCCTTGAGGTTGATCGAGCCCTTGAGTGTCGGCGTGTCGATCGGCACGCGCTGCGCCGCCGTCTCGCCGAGCACGGCCTTGATGTCGCGAATCGATCCCGGGCTAGCGGCGTTCGGCGCGCCGGGGCTGGGCTGGACCTGGGTCTTGCCGCCCTCGATCTTGGTGACCGGCGGGTTGGCCGGTGGCATGATCCGGTTCATGACCAAAGGCCACGCGAACAGCAGCAATACCGCGAGCACCGCGAACATGATGAAATTGCGATTGTCGTTCTTCACGCGCTCAGGAACCTTCGATCAGATAAATCAGGGAACGGGGTCGGGCCCGTACCCGCCCCAGGGATGGCAGCGGGCGATGCGTTTCACAGCCAGCCACCCGCCCTTCAGCGCGCCATAGCGGCGAAGCGCGGTAATTGCATAGGCCGAACAGGACGGTTGATAGCGACAGGTCGGCGGCATGATCGCCGATGGGCCGATTTGCCACAGGCGAACCAGTGCGATCAGTAGCTTCGCGATCACCGCGACACCTTGCCCAGCGCCTTTGTCAGATCGGCCTTGAGCTGCGCAAAGTCGCGGGTCAGCGCGTCGGCGCGCCCGATCAGCACGTGATCCGCGCCCGCGACGCCGCTGACGCTCAGGACATCATGCGCCAGCGCCCGGAAACGCCGCTTGATGCGGTTGCGGACGACCGCGTTGCCGATCTTCTTGGTGACCGTATAGCCGACCCGCATCGTCTCATCTTCGTCGTCGCGGCGGCGGACCAGCAGAACGAAGGCGGGCATCGGGGCGCGCTTGCCGGCATTCGCCGCCAGGAAATCGCGCCGTTTGGTCAGCGTCACCATGGGTACAGAAACGGCACCAGCCCGCGCTCCCGAAGGAGGCGGGCTGGCGAAATCCTGCGGCAAAGCAGGGTCGGGTGTTACGCCGACAGCTTCTTGCGGCCGCGGTTGCGGCGCGCGCGGATCACATTGCGTCCGCCTACCGTCGCCATCCGCGCGCGGAAGCCGTGCCGGCGCGCACGCACCAAGTTGCTCGGCTGAAAAGTCCGCTTCATCGTTCATTCCCTGTACGTCGAAATTGAAAAGGGCCGCCACAGGGACGGCCTTGTGGGTGCGCGCTTAAGCGAGAGCGCGGCTGAAGTCAACGCGGAACGGTCGGCCGGCATGGGGCGGAGATGGGAACGGTGTCTTGGCGATACAAGACACGTGAGATGGCGCCAAAATGGCGATAATCCCAATCGCGCCGACAGGATAGCAGGCTAAGCAGGGGCAGGGAGCCCGCATGACCACCATCGTTTCGACCGTCGCCTATCTCGGACTGGAAGCACGCGCGGTCGAAGTGCAGGTGCAGCTGATCCCCGGTTTGCCCAAGTTCATCGTCGTCGGGCTCGCCGACAAGGCGGTGGCGGAGAGCCGGGAGCGCGTGCGCGGTGCCATCGCGGCGATGGGCCTGTCGATGCCGCCCAAGCACATCGTCGTAAACCTGTCGCCGGCCGATCTGCCCAAGGAAGGAACGCATTTCGACTTGCCGATCGCGCTTGGTCTGCTTGGGGCGATGGGCGTGGTCGATGCAGAGACGCTGAGCGAGTTGGTCGTGGTCGGCGAACTCGGACTGAACGGCCGAATCGCACCATCGCCAGGCGTCCTGCTAGCTGCGCTGCATGCCTCGGGCGAAGGAAAGGGGCTGGTCTGTCCGGCAGACCAGGGAGCGGAAGCGGCCTGGGCGGGATCGATCGACGTGATCGCCGCGCCCGACCTGATCGGCCTGCTCAACCACCTCAAGGGCAATCAACTGATCGGTCCGCCACAGCCCGGCGAGACTGCGGAACCGATCGCTGGCCCCGATCTTCGGCAAGTCAAAGGTCAGGAAACGGCCAAACGCGCGCTCGAGATTGCCGCTGCGGGCGCACACAATCTGCTGATGATCGGACCGCCAGGCGCGGGCAAATCGCTGATGGCCTCGTGCCTACCGGGCATCCTGCCGCCGCTCGACCCCGCCGAGGCACTCGAAGTGTCGATGGTCCAATCGGTTGCCGGCACGCTCGACGGCGGGCGGATCACGCGGACCCGGCCCTATCGCGCGCCGCATCATTCGGCGTCGATGGCTGCCCTGGTTGGCGGCGGGCTCAAGGTGCGGCCGGGCGAAGTCAGCATGGCGCATCTCGGCGTGCTGTTCCTCGACGAGCTTCCCGAATTCCAGCGCGTCGTACTCGATTCGCTGCGCCAGCCGCTCGAGACCGGGACAGTCAGCGTCGCGCGCGCCAACGCGCATGTGACCTTTCCCGCGCGCGTGCAACTCATCGCGGCGATGAACCCATGCCGGTGCGGGCATCTCGGCGATGCGTCGCTCGCCTGCGCCCGCGCGCCCAGATGCGCCGCCGATTACCAGGCAAAGGTGTCGGGGCCGCTGCTCGATCGCATCGACCTGCACGTCGAGGTCCAGTCGGTCAGCGCCGCTGACCTCGTCCTGCCGCCGCCTGCCGAAGGGTCGACGGAGGTCGCGCGGCGCGTGATGGCGGCGCGACAGGTCCAGGCGCGGCGCTATGCCGACGAAACCGCCCGCACCAATGCCGAGGCCGATGGCGATCTGCTCGAGGCGGTGGCGACGCCCGACAATGCAGGGCGCACCTTGCTGGCCCAGGCGTCCGAGACGATGCGGCTGTCGGCGCGAGGCTATACGCGCGTGCTCAGGGTAGCGCGCACGATCGCCGATCTCGCCGGCGCGCCCGATGTCGGGCGGGTCCATGTCGCCGAGGCGCTGAGCTATCGCCGTCGGGCGCCGTCCAGCTGAGGGACAGTGCCGCGGCTATTGAGTTGTATTCCCCCCGCAAAGCCGTCAGGCTGCCCTCGCGACTCGGGGGAGCATCTCGATGACGGGATGGATGGCGCCGGACTTGGCGCTGCATAACTGCCGCATTTTCAGGACCCGCTGCGGTCAACGGGCGCCCGTCGGTGACGTACACCGACGAGGATGCCGCAGCATCGGCCTGGTCAGCGCGCATTTCTCGCGAGCCGATAGCAACAGGAGAGCTCAATGGATTGGATGTTGTTGCCGCTAAAGCGCTATGCCGATTTCCAGGGCCGGTCCCGCCGGATGGAATATTGGATGTTCACGCTCGGGATCGTGATCGTCGAAGTCGTCTTGTTTGCCTTGTTCGCCCTGCTCGGTGCTTTTCGAACGAGCGACGGTGCTCCGTCAGCCATGTTTTGGCCGATGATGATCCTCGTCGGCATCCTCGGTCTGGCCATTATCGTACCGGCGTTGGCGGTTCAGGTGCGTCGTTTCCATGACCAGGACAAGAGCGGCTGGTTCGTATTGCTTGGCTTCATCCCCTATGTCGGCGGCCTGATCGTCCTGGTCTTCATGTGCCTTCCCGGCACACCTGGCCCGAACCGCTTCGGACCGGATCCCCTGGGCGGTACCGGCGATTTGGCGCAGACTTTCCGATAAGCGCCGCTGCTGCGACGAGGCGAAAATAGAGCGAAGGGAGGAATCCCATGGAATGGATGTTTATGCCGCTAAGGCGTTATGCCGAATTTTCGGGGCGTTCCCGGCGGCAGGAATTCTGGATGTTCATGCTGTTGCAATTCCTGATCTGGATGGTGGCATTCGTCGCCATGATGGTGATGGGATTCGGCGCGTTGAGCATGGCGGGCGTAAATCCTGACGGCACGCCTCGCCTCGGCGGCATGGCGGGAATGTTTGCCTCGATGGGCATTTTCCTGGTCATCTTCGGGATCATCTGGCTTGCCCTTTTCATCCCATCGATTGCCGTCTCCGTACGGCGGCTGCACGATACCGATCGCACCGGCTTCTGGCTGTTGGTGCCACCGGCAATCTATGTCGTGACGATTGCCGTGGTGGTCGCGGGCGCGGCCAATCAGAGTGGTACCACGGCGGCGATAGGTATCGTCCTGTCGCTGCTGCAATGGGTGGCGTCCATCGTTTTGCTCGTCTTCTATTGCCTGCCGGGGACCAACGGACCGAACAAATATGGTCCCGATCCATTGGGCGGTGTCGGCAATTTGTCGCAGACCTTCCAATAAGTCTGCGTGGCGGCTTGTCCGGACGAAGTCGCTCGTCCCGGCAAGCCGTCAGCTTGCGCGGCCACCGTGTCGCGATTTCTGCCTTCCGACTAGAGCGGAATGCGTGATTTCTGAATCACGCACTCCGTTCTAGTTATTTGTTGTCGCATCGCTTTCTGCAGAAAACCGGCACCCACTTTTTCCGCGCGATGCTCTAGCCTAGAGGGCGCCTGGGGCTCGTCGGTTACGGCAAATCCGCGGAGGCGCCGGGCAGGGCGCGGGTGACAGCCGTCAGGGGCGCCGAGAAGATGTGCCGGACGGCGCTCGACGCGAACAGAGCTGCTGCCAGACTGGCCATGCCGAGGACGGCATATTGGAGCATCGAGCTCGTGTGCTTGCTCCGCTCCGCCGTGCTGACCAGACTGTGCTCGCGCGGCTGACGTCGCCGCTCCGTTTTTGCCGGATCGGACGGGCCGTCTTTCGCAGCCCCGCTCTGGCCGAGGAGCGCGGGTATGTCGATCTTGTCCTGACTTCTCAGGCCGAACGAATTGCCATGCTGCCAGACCACCCGCGCGACGATCACCGCTGACCCACGACGCAGTTCAGCATATTGGCCGATCGGCGGTGGGGTTGCGGACAGGGCTCCGATGCCGCGGCACGAGAGGTTGCGAACTCGCACATCATGCCAGCCATCATCCTGGCGTATGCGGCAGATCAAATTGACCGCCAGCCTCGTTTCGCGCCGCTTCTGCACCAATTCAGACGCGCGCCGCGGGCGATTTGCGCGGATTGGGCGCGCTATCGTGATGATTGCAGATAACCTGCACCTGGCGAACCGTCTTCGAGCAAGGCATGTAGTGTGGAAGCATGGCTCTTGCCGATCAGGCTTACCTCGAAGAGGACGAAACTTGCCGAGCTGAGCTAGAATTGCCGCTCGGTTGCTTGGCTACTCCAGAGTCAGGCCGGGCCGTATTCCGGAAAACCGCGTAGGCACAGGGCTGCAAAGCGGAAACGATCCGCCCTGGACGCAGCGCTGCGTTGTTCGCGCGAAGGCGCTGACACCTGGAAACTTGGCCTGTTCCGCGACGATGCGATTCGCCGGCGGATACAGCGTGGAAAGCTCCTCTCGGAAAGCGCCGAATACGGTCTGGAAATCCCCAAAGCGCTCGCTTATAGACGCCCGATCGTCGGGCCCTGATGTGCCTTGTCGACACGCGGGCGTGGTGGAACTGGTAGACGCGCCGGACTCAAAATCCGGTTCCGAGAGGAGTGTGGGTTCGATTCCCACCGCCCGCACCATCTCTAAACTGATATGGGTTCCTCGATCAGATGGCGGACTCTGCCCCTGGATCGAGGGCGGCGGCGATAGGGTCGCCGGCAATCTGGCGGTATCCAAGCCGGGCGCGACGAAAGCGGCCGCCCGCTATTCGCTCAGCCGGCCTCGCGCAACGACATGCGTCATGAACCTGCCGTCATGGTGAACATCGACGCTGCGGAACGCCGGCCCGAAGATGTCGAGCGTTTCGGAGAGAGGCGGGCTGGTCATGACGTGCATGCCGGCGCTGTCTTCATAACCCCATTCGACGAAATCGGAACCGCGTGACATGACCGAGAAGCCGGTCCTCTCCGCGAAGCCGGACCGGTTGAAGCTCGCAAGGTCTTCGGCCAGCAGCAATTCGATATAAAGCGTTCCGCCGGGGGCGATCCAGCCGAGGACCCGACGCCACAAAGCGGCGATCGCTTCGCGGTTGGCGAGATAGCAATAGCCGCCCCAAAAATTCGTCAGGAGGTCGAATGAGGCCGGCGCGAACTCCGCTTCCGCCATGTCGCCGCAGATGAAGTCGGCGTCGGGCGTGGCCGCGCGAGCCCGCGCCAGTTGCGCCTCGCTGAGGTCGAGCCCGGTCATGCGGGCTCGCCCGGGGAATTGCGAGAAATGCCATCCCTGACCGCACGCGATGTCGATCCATCGCGGGTCCGGCCCGAGCTCGCCGAGCAGCCCTTCCAGCACCTTGAAGTTGAGCGCATGCTTGGCAGGCCAGGCAGTCAGGTACAGCTCCGGATAGTCGCTGGCATAACAGGAATCGTACAGCGCCGGCACGCGCTCCCGATAAGTCGATGACGGCTGGATCGCGGCTCGATGCATGTCAAAACTCCATCGCTGGTTCGGCGGCCGCGCCGACAATGTCTTCCGGCCGGTAGAGGAAATGATCGACGTCGCCGCGCACGATCGGCGCGTCGGGGCTGGCATTCTGGATGCAGCACCAGTGGAAGCGGGCAATGTCGTTCGGCAATGCCTGGCCGCGCCTCACTGCGTCCTGCCAGCGCGCGACGATCTCGGCGGATTGATCGGAAGGGATGCGGTGGCGGGCATGATTGCCGTAGAAATGGACGAACATGTCGCCCGGCCGGTAGAGCAAGGGATGGTTCTGGAGGCCGTCGACATGGCCGATCCGCTCGCGATCCGACGGCGTTTCATTGAGCACCGCGATCATTGCTTCCTGCTCGCCGATCCCGTCCCAGACGGCGCCATGCGAGACGAACCCCGTTTGCGCATAGGCCCGCTCCAGAAAGTCGCGCGACCAGGCCGACCGACGCATCAGGAACACGCCGGTATTGATCGGCATCCGCGCCATGCCGCGCTCGATCGGCACGCCGATCAGGCGGAAGAACGCGTCATGGGACTGCACGATCATGTCATGCGCGGGGTCGAGGAACCGGTCGAGCGGCCGCTGGTCGAAGATCAAAGTGTCGCTGTCGGCCCATAACACCCATTCATGATCCTCGAACGCCGCCAGGATGGCCGGAATCTTTGCCCAGCAGGCCGGGCGGTCGCGCGCGATCGGCACGTCCGCGATGAAATCATAGCCGTGGCGCTCGCAATATTGCCGATGGTTCTCGATCGCGAGCACGCCCAGCATGTCATATTTGAGGCTGGTGTTGATCGCCGGCACGTCGTTGAACGTGATCATCGCAATGTCGGAGGCGGGAACGCTCATGGGCGACCGCCGCGGATCATTGGCTTGAGATAGATGTTGAGGCGCGGCTGCAAATCGCGGTCGATGCCCAGGCCGACAAAGGCGATCTCGACCGGCGCGTCGGGCTCCAGCGCATCGAATGGCGGCGGGGTGAGCCCATGACAGCGGGCATAACGCTCTATCCGGTGCACCCAATCGGCGCGGCTGCGGGGGACGCAATGAGCGCACAGGTCGAGCTTGACGTCGGCGAGGGCGCCGGTCGCGACATTCACGCCGACACTGCCGACGATCGCCGAGACCGGAGTCGCCATCCCCTCGGTCGCATCCGACAGGAACGCGGGGAGCGCCTCGTGCGCTAGCAGCGAAACCCCCAGATCGGACAGCGGCGCCGATCCCTTGGGCCGCCAGTAGAATTTCGCCCGTGCGTCGCCCGCGCAGCTGCCCTCCACCCCCACGCTGATCAGGCTGCTATGCTCGGCGAGTTCCGTCAGCGCCGCGGCCGCTTGTGCAGCGGCGGGGGAGAGGTCGACCAGCCACGCCAAAGCGCGCGCCCAGCGCGACGTCGGATCGCCCCAGCGCGCGGTCGCGTAGATCGCCACGCCGCGTCCGTCCGTTCCCGCCGCCAGCCAGGCATCGCCGCCGTCGCGTAGATAGGGAATGCCGCATCCGGAGGGAGTCATATGCTCGAGCACGGACGTGCAAAGGCCGGCCATGTCGGGTGCATGCCATTCGGCGAGTCGCGCCAGTGCGCGTCGGGATTGGCGGCAGCGCGACGGAGCATCTCTTCCCCCGAGATACGGGTCGGCGATGAGGCGTACATTCGGCCCTGCCGCGCCCGGACGAAGGCCGAGGCAAATCTGGATCGGCGAACCGTCATTGTTCAGCGTCGATCGCCACCCGGCGGGATCGCGCGGGACGCCGATCCGGACGCAAAGCCGGTCGACCTTCTCCTCGTCCACGCCAGAGAGAAAGGCGGCGCTGCGGATGAAGTCGGCAAGCGGATCGTGGTGGAGAAAGGAAGAGGGGGCCAACACCGTCACGAAATCGCTCCCGATTGGATCAGGCGATCGGCCAGCAGCAACGCCAGCAGCACCTGGTTGCGGGCGAAGGTCGCCCAAGTCACGACATGGCCGTTCAAGATTAGCGAGCACCCGCAGGGAACGACGATCCCCCGCAGCAGCGCCGACGCGACCGCCGCGCTGAACAGGCACAGCAGCGCCGCCGCCGATACGATCGCCGGAGCGGCGAGCGGCGGCAGGAACGATAGCATCAGCAGAAGTCCGACGCCGATCTCGCCGATCGCCAGTCCCAGCGCGGCCGACGCAATCGCATCGTGAGGCAGCAGCCGATATTGCGCGATCACGTGGCGGATCGAGGATTGGCGCAGCAGCTTCGATGCCCCCGACATGACGAACAACAGGCCGAGGCACAGCCGGATCGACGTGGCGAAGAGGATGATCGGATCTGACATGGTTGATCGCGGTGGCGATCGGGAACCGTGATACGGCCCCCGATCGCTCGTCCGCTCCGCCTCAGGGCACCTGGTACAGGATGGCGGTCCCCAGATCGCCATTCCCGCCATTCATGCCGGTCGCACCCGTATTTCCCGGATGCCCTTGCGCGTTGGCATTGCTGTTGCCGCCGCGACGTCCGCCCGGCCCGGGCGCGCCGCCGCCGCCGGCAGTGCCGCCGGTACCGCCCTGACCGCCACCCATGTCGGCAGTATATTCGGGGGTCGGTATGCCCGCCGAATATCTGATCACGACATTGCCGCCATTACCACCACGGCCGCCGTCGCCGCCACGACCGCCGTTGCCGCCATCGCCGCCGATGCCGCCGTTCTGGTCGTCCTCACATCCCATGCCATTGCCGCCCGGACCACCGGAGCCGCCGGACCCGCCACTGCCGCCGGAGCCGCCATTACCGCCATTGCCGCCGCGCCCGTTGACGTTGAAGCCAGTAATGAACTCGGTGACCGAGACGGTCAGCGAACCGCCATCCTGTCCGGCGAAGCCGTTGGTCCCGTTCGAACCGTTGGTACCGCCATTGCCAGGGCCGCCAGGCTTGCCGGCGTCGTCGCCGTCCCAGTGGCACACCGCGTTCTGGCCCTCGGCGCCGGTGCCGCCGTCATGGCCCGGTGTCCCGTTGCTGCCGGGCGCGCCGTTGTCGCCGTTGATGAATATATTATACGCCATTTCAAATCCTTCCCGCAAAATGCAATCGTCTAAGGGTGATTCTTGTCAGTGCGGCCGACGGATCACGTCGCCCGGGTGAAGCACGATCTGGCGCCCCTTGCCGGTGAATCCGGCGGCGTGGATCGAGGTCTTGCTGCCGCCGCGCAGCTTGATCTTGCCCGTATTCTCGACCGTGATGTAATTGGCGAACAGCGCGCTGATATTGACGTGCAGCGTCGCGCCCGCGGCCACGTTGATATTGTTGAAGACGAACACCGGGATCCTGACCTTGAGGTTGGCGATCCAGGCGTCGAGCGCCGGCTTCTGTTTCACATCGACGCTCGCGCTGTGGCCGTAGACATAGGCGCCCGCCAACAAGTGGAGATCGTCCGATTCCGCCTGGGTGTAGCTGGGCTGGACCGGAATGATCGCCGACGGCAGCATTGATGTCGCCACCGAGCGCGATGGCGCGATACTGAGCGCCGAAGCGATCGTGCGGACACCCACCGCCGGCTTGGCAAGGGCGTCGTCCGGGTTGCCGAGCCACTTCTTCACGTCATCGAGGCTCTTCGGCTCGAGATATTTCAGGTTCGCCTTGAACTTGGTGTTGGATGCATCCAGCACCAGTTCCTGGTTGGCTGGAACGTCGATATCGGCTGGGGTCGCCGCGCCCACATCCAGGTTAAAGCTCTTCAGCCGTTGGGCTAACGTTATTTGAGGCATGACTTTCTCCTGACACTATACTTGCTGTAAGATAAAAATGACGCATGGAGACGGTCGCAATTCGTCGAACGAAATGCGTCATTGTGATAGATTTATTATTTTTAGGCGACTCGTGTTGGCGTATTCACGCGTACAGAAGCATCCTTCGTAAGAAGGATGTGCAACATGACGATCGCGTGATGGAATCACGCAATCCGATAATTTTCATTAATCTTCTATTTTTCTGAGCTCTACTCGATAGATGAGGGATTCACCTGACGAGTCGCGTCATGTGGTAAGGTAATTCGTTCGCACTCCTTCCTTCGGCTGATAAGGAATGCATCCTTCCAGCCAAAATTCTCGGTGCGACCCGAATTATTATTTATGGGGTATTCCAGAAATCTACGCTTCTGCGCTTTGGCTGTCCACGACCCGATGTCGTTAATCGCCTATTTCCCTTTATTTTGAGCATGAAGCGCCCTTTTTGTGAGACAGTCTGCGTCGGCCGATGATCTCGCGGGACGCGAGTCGATCGCTGCCGAAAGACCGCGGCAAGCACGTGGCCGGGACCGCGCCGAGAAGCCCAACGCCTTTTTCGGCGTCAGACAGCCTGCGGTGTGGTCGCTATCGGGCGCGCAGCGATTGCTCGCGCTGCAGTTATACCAAGGTGCGCGGACTCTGACCCCTGAGGATGCCCAGCCCCGCCCGCTGGACTTCGTCGCAGCCTCGCGACGATGTACCACATCGCCGCTTCAACTGCTCCTTGCCAGCGAACGGGTCTGGGCATCCTCAGGGGTCAGAGTCCGCGCACCTTGGTATTAGTCGGGCAGTCGCTTATATCCGGCGCGCGATCATCGCCGCATAGCCGCCGAAGCGCCAATCGGCCGCTTGACCGACCATTTCCACGGCGCGCCAGCAATCGGGTTGGGCAGGGCGCCATTCGACCGGCTCGGGCGACATGTTGAACACGCACAGCATGCCCTCTTCGCTCGTCGACCGTTCGATCGCCAGGACCGTCTCGCTCGCTTCGATCACGCGAGCGTAGCCGCGCATCAGCGCATCGCTCGCGTGGCGGAAGGCGAGCAGATGCCGCGTCAAATTGAGCAAGGAGTCCGGATTGCGGTCCTGGCGATCCACCGCCAGCGCGAGATGATCAGCGCCGATCGGTAACCAGGGTGCGCCGGAGCTGAAACCCGCATGGTCGTTGGCGTCGGCGCGCCATGGCATCGGCGTGCGCGCGCCGTCGCGCGACAGGGTCAACGGCCAATTGGCGATCGCTTCGGGATCGCGCAGCGCATCGAACGGAATGTCGACCTGCGTCAGACCGAGTTCCTCGCCATTATACAGGAAGATATTGCCGCGCAGCGAGACCAGCAGCATCAGCTTCATCCGCGCGAAGGCGTCGCGATGCGCGGGATCGGCCCAGCGCGAGATCGCGCGTGGCGCATCGTGATTCTCGAATGCCCAACTCGGCCAACCGGTGCCGGGCGTATCGGGCCATTGCGCGAGCGCGTCGCGTACGAGCGCGGGCGTCAGCTTGTCGGCATAGAGGAAATTGAAGCCATAAGCCGAATTGAGCCGATGATCGCCCCGGGTGAAGGCGTGCATCTCTGCCTCCGGGCTCGGGCCGCCGACCTCCGCCACGGTGAAGGTCGCGCCGTAGCGGTCGAGCAAGGCGCGGAGCCGCTCGAGGAACGCCGGGATTTCCGGCTGGCTCTGGTTGTGGACGTGGAGCTGGAAATCGAACGGGCGCGTGCGCGGCCCCGGAGGAGCCGGCGGATTGTCGGTCAGCGCGGGGTCGTGCATCGAAAAGTTGATCGCGTCGATCCGAAACCCGTCGACGCCGCGGTCGAGCCAGAACTTCGCCACGTCGAGCATCGCGTCCTGTACCGCCGGCAGATGCATGTGGAGCTGCGGCTGTTCGGGCAGGAAATTGTGCATGTAATATTGCCGGCGATGCGCGCTCCACGTCCAGGCCGGGCCGCCGAACACCGATTGCCAATTGTTGGGCGGTGAGCCGTCCGGCTTGGCATCGGCCCAGACATACCAGTCGGCCTTGGCATTGCTGCGGTCGCTGCGGCTTTCGAGGAACCACGGATGCCGGTCGCTGCTGTGCGAATAGACCTGGTCGATCAGCACCTTGAGCCCGAGCGCATGGGCGCGCGCGACCAGGGCATCGAAATCGGCGAGCGTGCCGAAGATCGGGTCGACGTCGCAATAATCGGCCACGTCATAGCCGAAATCGAGCATCGGCGAGGTGAAGAAAGGCGATAGCCAGATCGCATCGACGCCCAGGCTCGCGACATGATCGAGACGCGCGGTGATGCCCGGCAAGTCACCGATGCCGTCGCCATTGGTGTCGGCGAAGCTGCGCGGATAGATTTGGTAGATCGCCGCTCCGCGCCACCATTCGCGCGCGGTCTGGACGGCGGGCAAGCGTGCGGCGTCGTTCACTGGGCCTCGCAAATGATGAAGTCGAGAGGAGCGAGGCTGACCTTGAGGCTACCCGGCGCGGCGGCTTTGGTTTCGCACGCGCCATGGAGCGCGGTGAAAGCGGTGGAGGCATCGTCGACCAGCACGTTGGCGGAGAGCGGCGCGGTCGACGTGTTGAACGCGACCAGCACTTCCTTGCCGGTGTCGGGGTCGAACCGCGACACCGCGAACAGGCCCGGCCTGTCGCCCCAGGCGCGCGGCACCTGGCGGCCGCGGGTCAGCGCATGGTGGCTGGTGCGGATGCGTGCGAGTTCGGCGATCGTCTTGAAGATCGGGTTGTCAGTGCCGAAGCTCGGCGTCGCGGTCGTCTTGGCGGTGCCGAGCAGCTTGGTGTCGTTATAGGCCGCGACCTTGCTGCCGAACATGTCCTCGCGCGCCAATTGGTCGTTGCCCTTGCTGACGAAGCCCTGTTCGTCGCCATAATAGATCGTCGGCACGCCGCGCAGCGTCAGCAACATGGCGTGGCCGAGGATGACGCGCTTCAGCACCTCGTCATTGCTCGCTTGCGGAAACCCCGCCTTCACGAACATCGAGAAGCGCCCCATGTCGTGATTGCCGAGGAAGGTCGGCAGTGTCCGCGCCGTCGCCTCGCCATTCGCATAAGCGGGGTCGCCGAAGAACATGTGGAACAACTCGCTGGTCGGGGCGCCGCGCGCGACGACATCGGCGACGGCACGCTCGAAGGCGAAGTCGAGTACCGCCGGCAGCTTGTCGACCCGGGTGTGCGCCGCGAGCCGCGCGACGTCGAGGTCGCCGGTGAAGACTTCGCCGAAGATGTGGAAGTTGGGGATGCCCTTGGCTTTGGCGCGCGCGAGCATTGCCGGGACGAACGCCTGCCAGAAAGCGGGGTCGACATGCTGCGCGGTATCGATGCGGTATCCGTCGATTCCGAAATCGTCGATCCACTTGCCGAAAATGTCGATCATGCCCGCGATCACGCGCGGATTTTCGGTCATCAGATCGTCGAGCCCGGAGAAGTCGCCGAGTTGCGAATCCTCGGTCGAGAAGGTCGAGTCGCCGCGATTATGGTAATAGATCGGGTCGTTGAGCCAGGCCGGAACCTTGGCTTTCTCCTCGCCCTTGGGGAGGTAGGGCGTATAGGCCCAGCTCGGATCGGTCAGCTTGGCGTAATTCTGCGGCGTGGCGACGCCATCGCCGAGGAAACCCGGGTTGATCGCGGGACCGTTCACGCCCCCCTTGCGCGTGTACGGATAGTCGGCACGGCTGCGATAGGCGCAGGGCTTGTCCGCCTCGCACTCGCGATATTTGATCACGTCGGCGGTGTGGTTGGCGATGATGTCCATATAGACCTTCATCCCGCGCGCATGCGCCGCGTCGACCAGCGCCTTGAAGTCGGCATTGGTCCCGAAATGCGGGTCGACCCGAGTGAAGTCGGTGATCCAATAGCCGTGATAGCCGGCGGACTCGCTGCCCTTGGGACCCTGAACCGGCTTGTTCTTGAAGATCGGCCCGACCCAGATCGCGGTCGCGCCCAGCGCCTGGATATAGTCGATCCGCTTGAGCAGGCCCTTGAGGTCGCCGCCGTGATAGAAGCCCTTGGCGGTCGGATCGAAGCCGGTGACGAGCCGGTCGCCCTTCAGGCCGCCGGTGTCGTTCTTCGGATCGCCATTTTCGAACCGGTCGGGAAGGACGAAATAGATCACTTCGTCCTCGAGCAGGCGATCGCGATAGTTGGTGGCCGGCTCGGCTGTCTGGGCGGGGGCAGGTGACGCCAGCGCCGGTTGCGCGGCAACCGTCGCCACTGCCAGTGCAAACGCCAAGCGCGCGGAACGTTTCATGCGATCGGGCTCCTTGAAACGGCGGCGCAATGGCGCGCGATGAAATCCGCATGGCTGGGCATGCGGCTCGCTTCGCGCGTGTAAAGTTCCTCGATCGCGCCTAGGTATTCGGAAAGATCGGCTTCCGAGATGGCGTCCGCCAGCGGATGATATCCCGCAGGTTCGATCCCCTGTCCGGCGAATACTTGCAACCAGCCGGCCTCGGTAAACAGTTCCTCGTTTTCGCGGAAAATGTGCCCATTTGCGCGGTAGAGCTCGAGCTTGGCCCGTAAGCTGTCGGGCAACGCGACATCGCGACGCATCCGCCAGAACGGCTCATCGCGCACATTGGCGTAATAATGAAGGATGATGAAATCGCGAATTCGCTCGATCTCGAAATCGGTTTGGCGGTTATATTCGGCGCGGTCCGCGGCTCGGATGTCGCGGCCGGGCAATAGTTTCAGCAGCCGCGATATCGCCGACTGGATCAGATGAATGCTGGTTGATTCGAGCGGCTCCAGGAAGCCGGACGACAATCCGATCGCGACGACATTGCGATTCCAGGCCAGACGGCGTTTGCCCGCGGCGAAATGCAATGCGCGAGGGTCGGCGATCGCGGTGCCGTCTAAACCCGCCAGCAAGAGTGTGGTCGCTTCGTCCTCGCTCATGAATTCGCTGCAATAGACATGACCATGGCCGGTGCGATGTTGCAGCGGGATGCGCCATTGCCATCCGGCCCGGCAGGCGGACGCGCGGGTAAAAGGCGTCAAGTCGATTGCTCGCTCGCTCGGCACGGCAATCGCACGATCGCATGGCAGCCAGTGGCCCCAATCTTCGAAACCGGACGCCAGTTCCTGTTCGATCAGCAGCGCCCGAAATCCACTGCAGTCGATGAACAGGTCACCCGCAATGTGCTCGCCCGAGGCGAGGCGAAGCGCGGCGACGTCGCCGCTCTCGGCGTGGCGATCGGTGCCGACGATCCTGCCCTCGATCCGGTCGACACCGGCGGCTTCGGCGAATTGGCGGAGATAGGCCGCATAAAGGCCTGCGTCGAAATGATAGGCATAGGGCATCGCCGGAATGGTGCTGCCGGTGATCGGGCCGCCGCGATGCATCTTGCCGGCGCGCGCGGCAATTTCGTTCAGCGAATAAGCGCCGAGGGTTTTCGCCAATCCGCGGCGGCGCGCCCGTTGCCAATAATGTTGGAAGGTGATGAGACCGAAGTCACGTCCGACCGCGCCAAACGCGTGCATGTAGCGATGACCGGGGCGGAGCCAGTCGACGAACTCGATCCCGAGTTTGAACGTGCCTTGCGTCGCGCGCAGGAACGCGTCCTCGTCCAGCCCGAGAGCATTGTTGTAGAGCAGGATTTGCGGAATCGTCGCTTCGCCGACCCCGACCGTTCCGATCTCATCCGATTCGACCAGGCGAATGCGGAAATTGCGATCGAGGAAGCGGGCCAGGGCAGCCGCGGTCATCCAGCCGGCGGTGCCGCCGCCCGCGATCACGATCGTGACTGGCTGATCCTGCTGCACATTGTGATCCGGATCGAGGGGCGGTGGAACCGGGGGCGGAGACGGGTCTCCAGCCCCCGGACGTACGTTAGAACTTGTACGTGATGCCGAGATAATAATCGCGGCCGTAACGCTGATAGTCGATCACTTGGCGCGGATCGTTGTTCTGATAGGTCACGAACGGACGATCCGTCAGGTTTTTCGCTTGCGCCAGGATGGAGAAGCCCTTGAGCGCTCCGGACTGGAATTCATATCCGATCTGGGCGTCGAGAATCCCCTCCGCCTTGGCTTGACGATAAGTCGGCGCTGCCGACAGGCCGGCGACTTCGCCGAGGAAGCTCGAGCGATAGCGATAGCTGGCCCGCGCCTGGAAACCCCATTTTTCGAAATAGAGTTCTGCGCTGCCGACCCAGTCCGACAGGCCGGGCAGGGTGATCGGTTGGGTGGGATTGCTGCCATATTTGATGCTGCTGTAATTGTACGATGCGCTGCCGAAGAAGCCGAAACCGTCGAGCGCGCTGGTCAGGTTCTTGAACGGTAGCGACAGCGTTGCTTCCATGCCGAGGATTTCGCCGCGCCCGGTATTGTCAGGCGAGCTCGACAGGCCAGTCGTCCAACCATTCGCCACGACGATGGCGCGATCGGCAGGGGTCAATTGCCCGAGCGCCCCGGTGAAGTCGAACGGCAGCGAGTTGTTCGGATCGACGAACTTGGTCAGGTGCTTGAAATAGCCCGCGATGGCGACATAGCCGCCGCCGGCGAAATACTTTTCGACCGACAGATCGATGTTGGTCGACTGATAGGGGCGCAGCGCGACGTTGCCGCCATTGGAACTGAACGGGCTGTTGAGGGCGACCGGGTTGCCGATATTGGTCGGCGTGACGGTGAACTCCTGGTTGATCCGCTCCTGGTCGAGGCGCGGCCGCACCATCGTCTGGGCGGCACCCAGCTTGATATAGGTCGCCGGCATGATTTCGAGCGACATGGTCGCACTGGGTAGAACGTTGGTATAGCTGACCTTGCCGCTTACCGGCACGATAGTGACGACGCCGTTCGAGAAGTTCGAAATCGTGCCGTCGGAGCTCTGGTTGGTATGCACGACCTGCACGCCGATCGAGCCCTTCAATGCCTTGCCGCCGACGATGCCGTCGATGTTCAGCTTGGCGTAACCGGTCCAAACGTTCTCGATGACGTCGTTGTCGCGCACCAGCGAACCTGGGCGGTTGTCATAGAAGGAGGCGAACGAATTGTTGTAGAGATAGAGCGGATCGAGCGTGAGCATCTGGGGAACGCCCAGATAACCCAGCGACACATTCTCCCCGATCAGCGCGTCCGACGGGACGGGCGCTGAGGTCGGGGTGCCGCTCGCCACGGTGCAGTCGGTGCCCGCGCCCTTCGGGCACAGGAAGTACGAGGTATAAGCGCTGACTTTCTTGCGTCGGCTAAAATTAGCTCCGATTTGCCAGCTCTTGACCACACTGTTCGAGAACTCACCGGCCAAATCGGCACGCAGCGACTTCATATCGTCGGTGAAGCTGGGGCGATTGAGGAAGCCCGCCTGAACCACCGTCTGGGTGCCGTTATAGCCCCAACCCTGGGGATCGGTCAGCTTGAACAGCGACGGATCGGCATAGTTGAGTGTCGGCACGATGGTGAACGTGCCGTTCTTCTGTTGCTCGATGCGGACCGTGTCGGCCGCGCCCGAACGGTTATAGCCGGTGCCCGTATAGGTTTCGAGCAGGAAGTCGGTACGCTTGGCGCGCGACCAGCTCGCGTCGACCGTCAGCCGCAGGCTGTCGTTCAGCTTGATCTCGTTGTTCCAGCCGAACGAATAATTGTCCGCGGTCCGACGGTTATAGTCGTTGCGCTGGACCCCGACCACGCCGCTATAGGTCGCCGCGGTATCGAATCCGTTGGCCGTTGTGATGTTGGTCGCGGTCGTGCCGGCACCCCACCACAGCGGAAATTCGATGCCGCGCAGCTTCTGGGTTTCCTTGAAGTTCGAATAGAGCGCGTCGAACGTCGAGTGGAAATTGTCGCTAGGCTGATATTCGATCGTCGCGACGCCGCCATAGCGCTTTAGAAGGTTCGATTGGACATAGGGCTTGGCTCCGCCAAGGATCAGGTTGCCGTTGTTGTCGGTAGCGTAGCCCCAAGCATTGTAGCGTTCGTCCTGCGAAGGCGTCGAACTGGCCGATACGCCGAGCGCGATTCCCAGCGTGTCGTTGGCGAATTTGCCGACATAGGTTGCCGACCCGCGATAGCCGTAGCGCCCAGCGTCCGGATTGAGTGACTTGATACCGTTCATCTGGCCGCGCGCGGAGATGACGAACGCGTTCTTCGACGCGAGCGGTCGCAGCATGCGCAGATCGACCGTGCCGGCGATGCCGGCCGCGACCAGCGACGCGTCGGCGCTCTTGTATACATTGACGTTCTTGAAGAATTCCGACGGATATTGGTCATATTCGACCCCGCGATTGTCACCAACGGTGACCTGCTCGCGGCCGTTCAGCAGCGTGGTGCTGAAATCGGGGCCCATGCCGCGGATCGACAGGCGCTGGTCGCGACCTTCGAGCCGCTGGGCGGTGACGCCGGGCAGTCGGGCGAGCGAGTCGGCGATCGAAACGTCCGGAAGCTTGCCGATGTCCTCGGCCGAAACGGAGTCGACGATCAGCGTCGAATTGCGCTTGGTACGCGCCGACGATTCCAGCGAGGCGCGGATGCCGGTGACCAGAATATCGGGCCCGGTCGCCGCACTTTGATCGTCGGTTTGCGGCGCGGGTGCGGCAGGCGCATCCTGCGCCAGCGCCGGCGATGCGATCACCGTCAGCGCGCCGGCAAGCGCGATGCCGCTTGCGCGCAACGCAAGCTGGGTACGACGGTTCGAACGGAAAGCAGTCATCAATTCCTCCCCTTGCGGCCGCACCATATTTGGCTGGCGGCATCGACGCGGCCCACATGGCGCGTGCAGATTTGCTGCGCTTATGTTGCAGCGGGGATGGGGCCAAGTTGGCCACATACGTATTCAGGATTATGCATAAGCGGGTGTTGCCCGCTTGCATCGCTGGGCATCATCGTCCCGACGACGCGAATATCCGATAGCTCCACGGCGCCAGCCTGAGAGTCGTCGCGCGCGTCACCGCAACCATCGAGCCGTCGGCGAAGTCGGTATAGCGCCCATCGCTCGGGCCATCGGTGAAGCTGACGGTTTGCGCGTCGCCGGACAGGTTGAACAGTGCGAAGACCTTGTCGCCATTCTTCTGGCGGACGAACGAGAGCACCTTCGACGGCGCGGTGTTGACCACTGGCGTCATCGCCGCGCCCCAGGGCGCATTCCACAGCGCAGCGTGCGCCTTGCGGAATGTGATCAGGCGGCGGAACAGGTCGTCATTGGGATGGTCGCGCCATTCGATCGGATCGCGCTCGAAGAATTTGAGCCGCTTGGGATTACCCGCTTCCTGGCCGTTATAGATCAAGGGGATGCCTTCGCCGACGAACGACAAGGTGATCGCATCGGGCAGCGCCTTGCCGAACCGTTCGAATTCGGTGCCGTCCCAGGCATTCTGGTCGTGATTCTCGGTATAGACCATGCGCATCGCCTCGGCGGGCCAGGCGCTTTCGGTCTCCGAATAATAGCCGAACAGGGAGCCGACATCGGCCTTGCCCGCGGCGATGTCGGCCATCGCATTGTTCCATTTCCAGGCGTAGCTGGCGTCGAACGCTTTGCGGTGAACGTCGCGCTGGTCGAATTCGGCGAGCATGAAAACGGGCTTGATCCGATCCAGCTTGGCGCGTGCAGTCTCCCAGAAATCGAGCGGGACGTATCCGGCGACGTCGCAGCGGAACCCGTCCACGCCGGCGGTGCGCACCCAATAGACCATGGCGTCGGTCATGTAGCGGCGCAGGCCAGGCTTCGAATAATCGAGGTCGATGATGTCGGACCAGTCCCACCACGGCGTCGGGCGGTTGGCGCCTTTCCAGTCGTGCTCGTACCAATCGGGATGGCTCGCATGGATCGGATTGTCCCAGGCGGTGTGGTTGGCGACCCAATCGAGGATGACGTGCATGCCCAGTCGGTGTGCCGCGGCGACGAACGATTTGAGGTCGGCGAGCGTCCCGAATTCCGGGTTCACGCCATAATAATCGCGCACCGAATAGGGACTGCCGAGGCTGCCTTTGCGATGCTCGACGCCGATCGGGTGGATCGGCATCAGCCAGAGGATGTCGACCCCGAGCGCCTTCAGCCGCGGCAATTGCTTCTCCGCGGCGCGGAACGTGCCTTCGGGCGTGAATTGGCGGGTGTTGATCTGATAGAGAACCGCATCCTTGGACCAGGTGGGATGCTTCAACGTGACATAAGGTTTGGGCGTGTAAGGATCGGAGGTCTTAGCTGTAGCGGTCGGCGCTTGCGTCAGTGTGAGCGCGGCCAGCAGCGCCAGCGCAATGGTCTTCAGCATCCATTCCTCCCTTTTTTCGATAGCCCTCTCCAGCAGGCGGGAGAGGGCTTGCCCCATCACTTTGCCACGCCCATCGGACGGTGCCGGCTGAATACGTATGTGATGGCGTTCCGGCCCTTGCTCCACTCGCCTAGGCTCCGCTGATCGCTCCGCGACAGAGGGCGGCTGGGGAGGGACGATTTGCCGGACACTTATTACGCGCGCGGGCCCTATCGCGGTGTCGCGCTGCCCGCTACACTCGCGCCCAACCGGCCGCAATCGACTGCCGGTCCCGGGAGAAGCCGTCGGGCGATGCTGACCGACAAACCGACGTCCTTCGATATCGCGCAACGCGCGGGCGTATCTCAGCCGACCGTGTCGCGCGCGCTGCGTGGCGACCCGACCGTCAGCGAAGCGACGCGCAAGCGGATCGAGGCGATCGCGGCGCAGCTCAACTACAAGGTCGACAAGAACGCGTCCTCGCTGCGCAGCCGCCACACCAACACGCTGGCGCTGCTGTTCTTCGAGGATCCGACGCCTGACGATTCGCTGATCAACCCCTTCTTCCTGTCGATGCTGGGGTCGATCGCGCGGACCTGCGCGCTACGCGGCTACGACCTGCTCACCTCGTTCCAGCAGCTCTCGTCGAATTGGCATGTCGATTACGAGGACAGCCACAAGGCCGATGGCATCATCCTGCTCGGCTATGGCGATTACGAGACGTATCGCGCGCGCCTCGAGCAGCTCGAGGCGCAGGGTACGCATTTCGTGCGCTGGGGATCGGTCCAGACCGGCCAACCGGGCACGACGATCGGCTGCGACAATGTGCGCGGCGGGCGCGATGCGGGCGCGCATCTGATCGGGCTGGGTTGCCGCCGGATCGCGTTCCTGGGGCAAGTGTCGAGCCACTCGCCCGAACTCGCCGATCGCTATCGTGGCGCGTGTTCGGCGATGCTGGAAGCGGGCATCGATCCCGACCCGGCGTTGCAAGTCGATGCGATCACCACCGAGGCGTCTGGATACGAAGCGGCGATCGAATTGTTGCGGCGCGGCGTGCCGTTCGACGCGGTCTTCGCGGGCAGCGACCTGATCGCGATCGGCGCGATGCGGGCGCTCGAGGAGGCTGGCCTGGACGTGCCCGGCGACGTGTCGGTCGTCGGCTTCGACGACATTCCCGCGGCCAGCCTGTCGCATCCGCCGCTGACCACGATCGCGCAGGATTATGCCAAGGCGGGAGCCGCCTTGGTCGACACGCTGTTGCGTCAGATCCGCGCGCAGCCGGTCGAAGCGGCGATGCTGCCGCCGCGATTGGTCGTTCGCCGCTCGACGGCCCCCAGGGCATGAGCGGACTTCCGGCGGAGAAACCGCGCCAGACCTGGCGCGGGCTGTGGAACATTTCGTTCGGTTTCTTCGGCATCCAGATCGCGTTCGGGCTACAGAATGCGAACCTCAGCCGCATCTTTCAGACACTGGGCAGCGATGTCGGCAGCCTGGCCCTATTGGCGATCGCGGCGCCGGTCACCGGACTGGTCGTCCAGCCGCTCATCGGTCATTTCAGCGACCGCACCTGGGGCCGGTTCGGACGGCGGCGGCCGTATTTCCTGGCCGGGGCGGTGCTTGCTGCGCTGGCGTTGCTCGGCATGCCGAACGCCACGACCTTGCTGGCGGCGGCGTTGTTGCTGTGGGTGCTCGATGCGTCGATCAATGTCTCGATGGAGCCGTTTCGCGCGTTCGTCGGCGACATGGTTGCGCCATCGCAGCGGGCCGCGGGCTATGCGTTCCAGACCGGGTTTATCGGCGCGGGCGCGGTGATCGGCAGCCTTGCGCCGTTCGCGATGGCCAGGCTGGGGATCAGTAACGTCGCGGCGGCAGGGGAGATTCCTCCGTCGGTCCGCTACGCTTTCTATCTGGGTGCGGCGTTGATCTTCGCCGCCGTCCTGTGGACCGTGCTCACTACGCGCGAATATTCCCCCGAAGAGATGCGCTCTTTCGGCAATGCCGAGGCCGGGAAGCAGCACGAAACGCCGATGGCTCCGCGCGGTAACTGGTGGTGGCTGCTGGCGGGCTTGGCGGTCGTCGCGTGCGTCTGGTGGTTCGCGCTCGAACGCGATCTCTACGTACTGGGTGGTGCGCTCGCGGCTTTCGGTATTCTCGGCCTGCTCGCCGCAGCAATGGTGCGCAAAGGCGGCGATAACGCGCTGGTCCAGATCATGAGCGACTTGTCGCGGATGCCCGATCAGATGAAGCGGCTGGCGCTGGTCCAGTTCTTCTCTTGGGTCGCGCTGTTCATCATGTGGATCTACACCACGCCGGTGGTGGCGCAGTATGTGTTCCATTCGACCGACACCACGGCCAAGGCGTATAACGATGGTGCCGACTGGGTCGGGGTCCTGTTTTCGGTCTATAACGGCGTCGCGGCGCTTGCCGCCTTCGTGCTGCCGGTGCTGGCGAGGCGGATCGGCGCGCAGAAGACCCACATTCTGTGCCTGGCGATCGGCGCCGTCAGCTTCGCCTCGCTACTGGTCGTTCGCGATCAGACGATGTTGCTGCTGCCCATGATCGGGATCGGCTTCACCTGGGCGTCGATCCTGACGATGCCCTATGTCATCCTGGCCGGCGTGCTGCCGCAGCATAAGCTGGGCATCTATATGGGAATCTTCAACTTCTTCATCGTGGTGCCGCAGCTGTTAGTGGCGACGGTGATGGGAGCGATCATCCGCACCTTCTTTCCGGCGCAACCGGTCTGGACGATGGCCTGCGGCGCGGTGGTGCTGGTGCTGGCGGCGGCGGCAATGCTCCGCGTGAAGGAGCCGAGCGCGGCGACCTAACGCGGCAACGTGATCGTTGCCGCCAGGCCGCCTTCGGGACGGTTTTCCAGGCGGATATCGCCGCGCGCCTCGCGCACGATCGCGCGTGCCAGCGCCAGGCCGAGCCCGATGCCCCCGGTTTCCTTGTTGCGCGATCCCTCGATCCGGGTGAACGCTTCGAAAACCTCCGCAATGCGGTTGGGCGGGATGCCCGGGCCGTTGTCGCATACCACGATCTCGACCGCCTTCGCGTCGGAGCGCAGGAATACCTCCGCGCCGCCGCCATATTTGACTGCATTCTCGATCAGATTGCGGATCGCGCGGCGCATCAGCGACGGCCGCAAATGCATCGTCAGCCGCTCGACCTCGGTGAACTCGACCGGCATGCCGAGGTCGCGGAAATCCTCGACCACGGCATCGACCAAAGCGGCGAGGTCGACCTCGGTCGCCTGCTCGCTCGGTCGTCCGAGCCGTGCCAGCGACAATATGTCGTCGAGCGTGCGATTCATCTCGTCGATCGTGTCCGCCATGCGCGCGCGGTCGTCGTCATCCTCGACCGATTCGATGCGGACGCGAAGTGCCGCCAGCGGGGTACGCAGATCGTGCCCGATCGCGCCCAACATACGGTCCTTTTCCTCCAGCATTGCGCTCACGCGGGTGCGCAGGTCGTTGAACGCGGTGATCAGGGTGCGGACATCATGCGGTCCGCTCTCGGTGATCGGACCGTCCGCTTCGCCGGGATGGAAACGCTGCGCCGCCTTGGCCAGCGACCTCAGCGGCTGGGCGATACGGCGCGTCGCCAGCAGCACCGGCAGCAGCACGATCGCGTAGAGCACCAATGTCTGCCCGATCAGCCGCGACAGGAACGGCCATTCCGAATCCTGCCAAGGGACCGAAGCGGCCCACCAGCCGACCTTGGGTTGTTCGACGGCGATCAATAGCTCGTGCCGTACGAAGCGATAGCGCTGCGCCCGGACGCGCGACATCTTGCCGAAACGCGGGTCGTCGGACCGCAGCGGACGGATTCCCGTCACGACCTGGCCGACAGGGACTCCCGCCTCGTTGAGGCGCGCGCGTAGCGCTTCCTCGATATCCATTCGTCGCCGCAACCCGCCCTCAATCGGGTTGGACGGCCAGGGGCGCGAGCGGAACCGGTCCCAGGGCGTCTCGTCGCCGATTGGGGGGGCTGGTGCGATGTCGAGCGGCCGGCCATGCCGGTTGCGGGGACCCTGCGATGCGTCGACGATCCTTGCCGCGACGGGGCCAACCGTCTGCTCCAGCCGGAACGCTTGCCGATCGCGCAGGCTCAGCCCGAAATTGACTGCCTGCGCGACGAACAGGGCGATCGCGACGAGCATCGCCATCTGGCCGGGCAGGTTGCGGGGCCAGAGCCTCACAGTCGCGTCACTTCCGCGGCGAGCGTGTAGCCACCGCCCCACACCGTCTTGATGACGGTGGGGTTCTTGGGATCGAGCTCGATCTTGCGCCGTAGCCGGCTGACCTGATTGTCGATCGCGCGATCGAACGCCATCGCCTCGCGACCCTGGGTCAAGTCGAGCAGCTGGTCGCGGGTGAGCACCTGGCGTGGGCGCAGCACCAACGCCAGCAGCAAATTATATTCGCCTGTCGACAGCGGTACCGACACACCTTCGCGGTCGACGAGCGCGCGTTCGCCAGACTTCAATACCCAGCCGGCAAAGGCATAGGATCCGCTTTCGGGCGCATGCTGACGCGCACCGTTGCCTGCGGCGCGGCGCAGAATGACGCGCGCGCGGGTCGCCAGTTCGCGGGGTGAGAAAGGTTTGACGACATAATCGTCGGCACCCATTTCGAGCCCGACGATGCGGTCGGTCTCTTCGCTCTTGGCGGTCAACAGGATGACGGGAACCTCGCCGGTTGCGCGGATGTGGCGGCAGAGGCTCAACCCGTCCTCGCCCGGCATCATGATGTCGAGGATGATAAGGTCGATGGCATAGGCCGCCATCCGCGTGCGCGCGCTTTCGGCATCGCCCGCCTGGGTGACGCGAAAGCCCTGCTTGGTCAGATATTGGGCGAGCGGCTCGCGGATCGAGCGCTCGTCATCGACCAGAAGGATGTGGGGAATGCCGCCCATCGGCACTTCGCTAAGCATCAATCGTCCCCCTGAAAAGCCCTGACGGCCGAAAGGCCCGACGAGGAAAGGTGGAGGGCCGGGCGGGTGAGGAGGGGCACCCGCCCGGCAGCCTGGGCATATGGGGTTACTGCCCGGGCTTGTCCGTCGGCGCGGACGGGGGCGGCGGGGGCATGTCGCCGCCCCCGCGCATGCCGCGCATCTGTCCCATCGCGTCGCGCGCCGCCTGGCGCTCAGCCGCATCGACCTTTCCGTCCTTGTTGGTATCCATCCGGTCGAAGCGCCGCGCGGCCAGCGCGCGATATTCCTCACGGTCGATCACGCCATCGCCGTTGGTATCCAGCCGGGCGAACATCCGTCCACCGAAGCCGCGGCCACCGGGGCCGGCCATCGGCGGAGAAGAAGCGCCGTCAGCGGGAGGCGGGGGGGGAGGCGCCGCGTCGGCGCTGCCCATCGGCCGGTGCGGCTGCATTTCGTCGGGCGTCAGCCTGCCGTCCTTGTTGGTATCCAGACGATCGAATCGCGCGTCGGCCTGCGCCATCGCTTCGTCGCGCGTGAGCACGCCGTCGCCATTAGCATCGCCTTTGGCGGCCGCGGCGGTTTGCGCGGCGGTCGGCCCGACCAGCGCCACCGTCATGAAGCTTGCGCTCGCGAGCGCCGCGGCAAGAAACACTCGATTCATCCCGTTGTCCTCGATCGGGCGAAGGGCCATTCCCTGCCGTCGGGGGACTTGTGGTTCCTCTGTGTCGCTCGCGCATGTCAGTCCACGGCGAAATTGTCGCAAATTGTCGCGCTAGAAGAGAAAATCCCCGCGTCAGGCGAAGATGGCGACGCTTTGCATCTGTTCGGCGATCGGCTCGCCATCGGCATTCCAGATCATCATTTCCTGGCTCGAACTTCCCGCCTTGGCGTAATCGGCATTGGTCCGGAGCAGCCACCAGCCGTCAGTGGTTCGCGGCTGCGCGCCGAGCAGGTTGAGCTGCCAGGTCATCGAGCTGCACGGCGCCGGCCCGCCGATCAGCTTGAGCGCGGCGGGCGGCAGGCAATCGGCCACGGCGATCAGTTCGACCATCGGATCGAGCCCTTCGCGTTCGTTCAACCGCACCCAGCGGAGCCACTCGGCCGGACCAACCGTCGCGTCGCGCCGATCGAGCAACTCGAAATTCTGCGCGAAGGACACCGCCGAATTACCCTTGAAAGTCGTGTCGCCGGCTTGCGGGCGCGGAAAGTCGGGCGCGGTACCGACCTGATGATCGAGCTTGGAGTCGACCGCGCTCATGAACACGAACGTCGCCCGGAGTCCGAGACCAGCTTCGCTCTCGACATCGGCCTGGATGAAGGCAGCGTTGCGGCCACGGCGCAGCCTGCTCGCGCGGACCACGACGTCGCCGGACAAGGGACCGATGAACGCGACCAGCGCGGATCGCAGCGGCGGCAGATCGGTGTCGGACTGTTGCGCCGCATGGAGTGCGAGCGCCGCCGATAGTCCGCCATAGCTGGTGCGCCCCTGTAGCCAGGTGTCGGGAATGCTGCCCCGCCAGCCGCCCTCGATCGGTTCGAGCGTGTCGATGATCTGCTTCAAGCCCGGCATGAATTCCCCTTGCTCTGGTTATTATGCCGGCTGGACTGCCAGGCGATCGCGCAATTCGCGCTTGAGCACCTTGCCGATCGCGCTTCTCGGCAATTCATCGATCGGGTGGAGCGCCGACAGACGCTGTGTCTTGCCGAGCTGATTGTTGGTCCACGCCAAGATTGCGTCTGCCGAGGCATCGACGCCGCTATTGGGGACGTAGAAACCGACCGGGGTCTCGCCCCATTGCTCCGACGGCACGCCGATCACGGTGCATTCCTGCACCGCCGGATGCTGTTTGAGCACGGCCTCGATATCGACCGGGTAGATATTGAAGCCGCCCGAGATGATCAGGTCCTTCTTCCGGTCCATCAGGATCAGGAAGCCATCCTTGTCGAACCGGCCGATATCGCCATGGCGGATGAAGCGATTGCCGTCCTTGTCGTACCATTCGGCCTCGGCCGTCGCCTGCTTCCGGCCGTGATAGCCGGTCATCATCGCCGGCGACCGGCCGACAACCTCGCCCGTCTCGCCTTGGCGGACTTCGTTTCCGTCATCGTCGATCAGCCGCATGTCGTGGCCGGGTAGCGGCTGTCCCACCGTATGAAGCTTGTCGGGGAAAGCGGTACAGTCGAGCCCGGTCGAGGCGCCGCCCTCGGTCATGCCGTAGAATTCGACCAGCCGGCCCGGCCAACGCGCCAGGATGTCGGCCTTGAGCGCAGGCGAGAAAGGCGCGCTGGTCGAGGTCTTGAACCTGAACGCCGACAGATCGAACCGGTCGAAATCGGAGATCGCCATGATCCGCTGATATTGGACCGGCACCAGCATCGCGTGCGTCACGCGGTGCTTCTCGGCGAGCTCGAGGAAAGCGCGCGCGTCGAACTTCTTCATCAGCACGACGGTGCCGCCCCAGCCGAGTGTCGGCAGGAAACTGACCAACGTCGTGTTCGAATAGAGCGGCGTCGAATTCATCGTCACCGCGTCGCCATAGCCGCCCGCCGAATTGCGGCCGATATGCGACCAGCGCATGCTGTGCGACTGGACAATGCCTTTCGGCGTACCCGTCGTTCCCGAAGAATAGATAATGTTGAAGCCATCGGTCGGGTCGATCGTGACCGGGCGGGGTTGGCTGCCCGGTGGCGCCAGCCAAGCTTCGAATTCGTCGGTGTCGAGGCAGATCTGTCTTGCGGCGATCGGCTGGTCCGTGATCGCTGCCTGGTTGTCACCATCGAGAAAGACGATCGGCGCGCCGCAATCGGCAATCATCGCGGCAAGCGCCTCCGGCGTCGAGGACGGCGCGAGCGGCGCCGCGACGCAGCCGGCGCGCAATGTGCCGAGAAACACGGCTGCATAGGCGATCGAAGACGCGGAGATGATCGCCACCGACTGACCCGGCTCGACCCCGTCGCGTTGCAGCGCCGCAGCGATGCGATCCATCATCGCGTCGAGCTCGGCATAGGTGAAGCTACCCTCGGCGTCGGCCACCGCGGTCTTGTCCCGGCGCTCCTTGGCATGTTCGCGGATAATGTCCGGCAGGGTGGCGAAGTCACTGGTGAGCAAGGCTTCGGCGCTCATGATCTCTCCTCAAACTTGCCGCGAATCGCTAGGCGAAGCTGCCACGAAATGCCATACGCGATATTCGAAAAATAGAATCAGGAGGGACGCCGATGCTGTTCTACGATGCGGTGAATCCCGCGCCGAACCCGCGGCGCGTGCGAATCTATCTCGCCGAAAAGGGGCTGACCGTTCCGAGCGAAACGGTTTCGATTCCCAAAGGCGAGCACAAAGGAGAGGCATATCGGGCGGTCAATCCGCTCGGTCAGGTGCCGTGCCTGAAGCTGGATGACGGCACCGTCCTCACCGAAAGCGTGTCGATCTGCCGCTATTTCGAGGCGCTCAATCCCGAACCGCCCTTGTTTGGCGTCGGTGCGCGGGGCCAGGCGGAAGTCGACATGTGGACACGCCGCGTCGAACTCCGCCTGATGACCCCGATAGCGATGGTGTGGGTGCATACGCATCCCTTCACGGCGCGCGTCGTCCCCAAGCAATATACCGAGTTCGGCGAAAGCAACCGCCCGCGGATCGACACGGTCATGCGCGAGTTCGATGCCGCGCTGACCGAGCGGCAGTTTCTCGACGGAAGAGGATATTCGATGGCCGATATCGTGCTGCAGACGACGATCGATTTCGGCAAGTTCATCGGCGTCGACATGCCCGAGGACGCGACGGCGCTGAGAGCCTGGTACGACCGCGTGTCCGCACGCCCGAGTGCGGCGGCATGAGCGCCGGGATGGACGGCCGCGTCGCAATCGTCACCGGCGGCGGGACCGGGATAGGTGCGGCAACCGTCAGAATGCTCGCCGCCCAAGGCGTTCGCTGCGTGGTCAATTATGCGTCGAGCCGGGACGATGCCGAAGCGGTTGCGGCGGAAGCCGGCAATGGCGCGATCGCGGTTCAGGCCGACATCGTCGAGGATGCGGCCTGCCGCACGCTGGCGCAGGCCGCGCTCGACGCGTTCGGGCGGATCGATTTCCTGGTCAACAATGCCGGGCGCACCAAATTCGCCAATCACGAAGATCTCGATGCGCTCGACGCCGAAGATTTCGTCGACATCTATCGGCTCAATACCGTTGCCGCGTTCCAGATGGTGCGCGCCTGTGCGCCGGCGATGCGCGAGCAGGATGCGTCGGCGGTGGTCAATGTCGCCAGCGTCGCCGGCGTATTCGGCATGGGATCGTCGGTCGCCTATGCGGCGTCTAAGGGCGCGCTGATCTCGATGACCAAGAGTCTGGCCCGCGTGCTGGCGCCTCACATCCGGGTGAACGCCGTGGCACCCGGCTATGTCGGCACCGGCTGGTATGAGAAGCGGCTTGGCGCGGAAGGGTTCGAGCGCCTCAACCAGACTATCGCCAGTCGCGTGCCGATGGGGTTTGCCGCCGGGCCCGACGACATTGCCGGACCGATCGTGCAATTGCTGGACCCTATCGCCCGCGCGATCACTGGCGAGGTGACGTTGCTCGACGCCGGCGGCCATCTCGACGTCGCGCTGACGCGGCGGCCGGGAAAGGAAGGCTAGTCCGTCACCCCAGCGATGGGTAACCCGTCGCCCCAGCGAAAGAGCATCGGGTTGAGCATGCCCCGCATGCTCAAGGATCGTCCGGGGGACGATCCGACCCGATGCTGGCCTCGTGCAGTATCGCATGTCGCCTGAGATCCCAGCTTTCGCTGGGATGACGGGTAAGACGCTGGGATGGCGAGTGAAGCTCAGCTTTCAGCCACCGCCACCGGTGCCGCCGGGACGCGATCGAGCACTTTCCACAGGATGATGGCAAGCGCGACCGTCACCAGCACCGCCGCGACCAGGAAATTCGCGCCGGTGAAGCCGTGATGATCGCCCGTCGCCAGGGCCTGGGTGAGGACGAGCGGTCCCAGGATCGACGACACGCTGCCCATGCTGCCGATACCGCCCTGCAATTGTCCCTGACGCGTCGCATCGACCATGCGCGACAGCAGACCGTTGAAGGCGGGGAAGACGAAGCCCTGGAATGCGCTGATCGTCATCAGGACATAAGCCTGCCAGCCGGCGGTGGCGAAGGCGAAGAGGTAGAAGGCGGTGCCGGCCGAGCACATGCCCACGACCATCGCCTTGCGCTCGCCGATCCGTCTGATCACCGGGCCGGTCAGCCCCGCCTGCACGCACGCCATGATGAAGCCGACGAATGCCAGGCTCCAGCCGATCGCGCGCGCGTCCCAGCCGAACCGCATCGTCGCCCAGAACGACCAGGTCGCGGGATAGACCATGTGCGCGAGCTGCCAGATGAACCAGGCGAGTAGCAAAGGTGCGGCATTGCCGGCATGGAAGAGCGGGCGAAAAGCGCCGACGATATGTGCGTCGCGCAAGTGGAACGGGCGGCGATTCTCGGGCTTCAGCGTTTCCGGCATGAACAGGAACATCGTCGCCGCGTTGAGCAGCGCCAGTGCCGCGGCCGCGACGAACGGCGCGCGCGGACCGAAGCTCGACAGCAGGCCGCCAAGCGCCGGACCGAGGATGAACCCGATGCCGAACGCCGCGCCGATCAGGCCGAAGGTCGCGCTGCGCTTTTCGGGCGGGGTGACGTCGGCGATGACCGATCCAGCCGGACCATAGACCGCACCCGCCGCGCCGGCGATCGCGCGGCCGAGGAACAGCCAGCCGAGCGTCGGTGCCCAGGCCATCAGCGCATAATCCATCCCGAAGCACAGCATCGAGGTCAGCAATATCGGTCGCCGTCCGAACCGGTCGGACAGGTTGCCGAGCACCGGTCCAGCAAAGAACTGCATCACCGAGAAGACGACCAGCATATAGCCCGCGACGCGCGTGGCCTGCTCGAGGTCGATATGGCCAAGCTGCGTGATTAGCTTCGGGAAGACCGGCATGACGATCCCGAAGCCGATCGTGTCGATCAGCACCGCTGCGAGCGCGATCGGCACGGCGCGATTGTCGAAGCGCATCAATTTCTCCCGGCGGTATTGTAAAATCCGCGATGCCCGAACCGTGCGGACGCGACGATTCAGCTGCTTGTCTGCGTTCTGCCCGACTTGTTCCAACATCGCAAAAACACCGCCGTCGTGTCCGCCCCCACTTCGTCAACCGGAACCGTACTCCTGCGCAAGCCGGAGCCCCGGGTTAGGAAGGAATGTCGTCTATGGCCCTGGGCTCCTGCTTTCGCAGGAGCACGAGTCGCCTTCCTCCCATCGGGACGAGTTCAGCCCGGCATCGTTTCGAACACCGTCAGCCCCTCGGGCATCACGACCCAGTCGGGTTTGTCGCGGACAAAGATCGCCAGCGTCGGCTTGAAATGCGCCGGGTCGTCGAGCGAACCGGCATAGATGGTATGGCAGTCATGCACGCCATGGATACCGCCGAACACCAGTCCGCCGCATTCGGGGCACGAATTGCGCGTGGCCTTGCCGCCGCGCATCGCCGGCGAATGGAATTGGTGTGTGCGGCCGGTGATCGTCAATACGCTTGCCGGAATGCCGATGAAGGGAATGAAGCCTGACCCCGAAGCCTTGCGGCAGTCGGCGCAATAGCAGAAGCCCATGCCGTCCGGCGCTCCGCGCGCTTCGTAGCGCAATTGCCCGCACAGGCATCCACCGGTGATCGCCTTCATCCGCTTCTCCGTTTGCCTTCATTCTTGAGCGCTTCGCGTTTGCTCAAGCCGCTCAATCGACCCTCATTCACAGCGACATAACGCGCGATTTCGTCCGGATCTGTCCAGGCATATTGGCGCAACGCCCAGCCGATCGCCTTGCGCAGGAAGAATTCGGTCGATCCGATCGACGGTTCGATACAGGCGTAGAGCAGATCGAGGTCGGTTTCGTTTTTGGCGAGCAACTGACAGAGGATCGAGCTTCTCCGTTTCCACATGTCCATGTCGATCGACCAGGCCAGCATTGTGTCGCGCATCGCGGCGCGATCGTTCTGCAGCAAGGCCCACAGTCGATGCCCGGCAATTTCGTCGACATAATCCCACCACGCGCCGGTGACGATCATCTCCTCGTACATCGGCAACGCATCGATTCGCTGGAACCGCCGTGCGGCCTTCACCGCGGCGAGTTCGATCGCCGCATAACGCTCCTCGCGATGGGTGGCGCCGCGCCACAAGGCGAGCACATCGGCTTGCCACGCCGCGCTGTCGGGCCAATCGAGTCCGGCGAAGACCGGCTTCAGCGCGGCGCGCCGCGGCACAGTCGAGACGCCCAGATAAGGCATCGCCGATTTCATATAGGCCTGCATCGACGACGCCCGCGCCGGTTCCGCTACGGCATCGAGCGCTTCGCGAACCCGCATCGTCAGGGGCTTTCCCGCCGGCTTGGAATGTGTCATCTCCGGACCATACCCGATATTCAGATTCGGTGAAGAGGAGAGATTTGCATGGCATCCGCCGCCGAGCTCGATCGTCCGTCCGACGCACTCGAGAATTTCCGTGCAGAGGTGCGCGACTGGCTCGCCGCCAATTTCCCGCCGTCGCTCAAGGGCAAGGGCAATCTGCTCGCGACTGTCGAGGGACCGACCCAGGAAACGCCCGAAATGACAGCCTGGCGCAAGGCGATGGGCGAAAAAGGCTGGGGCGTGCCGACCTGGCCGAAAGAATATGGCGGTGGCGGGCTCAGCCGCGCCGAGGCCAGGGTGCTGGCGGACGAGATGGCGCGCGTCGATGCCTGGAACCCGATCGGCGGCATGGGCGTGATGATGTTCGGCCCGACGCTGCTCGAATATGGCAATGAGGCGCAGAAAAGCGAGCATATCCCGGCGATTGCGAAGGGCGAAGTCCGTTGGTGCCAGGGCTATTCCGAACCCAATGCCGGCTCGGACCTCGCCAATCTCCAGACCTTCGCCGAGGATAGGGGCGACCATTATGTCGTCAACGGCCAGAAGACCTGGACCTCGGGCGGGCAATGGGCGGACAAATGCTTCTGCCTCGTCCGCACCGACAAGACGGAAAAGCACAAGGGCATCAGCTTCCTGCTGATCGACATGACCGCGCCCGGCGTCGAGGTGAAGCCGATCAAGATGATCAGCGGCATGTCGCCTTTCTGCGAGACCTTTTTCACCGACGTGAAGGTGCCGAAGGAAAATCTGGTCGGCGAGGAAGGGCAGGGCTGGACGATCGGCAAACGCCTGCTCCAGCACGAACGCACCAATTTGTCGGGCGGCGGGTCGCGGTTGATGCCGAGCGGGCCGGGCCTGCCGGACGTCGCCAAGAAATATGTCGGCACCGACGCGGAAGGGCGGATTGCCGACCCCGATCTGCGCGCGCGGATCGCCAAGTTCGAGATGGACTGGCGCGCCTTTCTGCTGACCGCGATGCGCATCCAGGCCGAATCCAAGGCGAAGGGCGGGGTGTCCGAAGTGTCGTCTATCCTCAAGACGATCGGCACCAAGCTGGGCCAGGAACGCGCGGAGTTGACGATCGAAATCCAGGGGCTGCAGGGCCTGGGCTGGGAAGGCGAGGGCTTCAGCCAGGAAGAGCTGCATGCGGTACGCGCCTGGCTCTTCGGCAAGGCGACGACGATCTATGGCGGCTCGACCGAGATCCAGAACAACGTGATCGCCAAACGCATCCTGGGGATGCTGGATCATCAGTAATCAAAGCCCTCTCCCGCTTGCGGGAGAGGGTTGGGTGAGGGTCTTCTTTCTTCTTTTTCAGCCTCTTCCGCTTGGAAGAAGAAAGAAGACCCTCACCCTCCCACCGCCTTCGGCGGCGGGCCCCTCCCTCTCCCGCAAGCGGGAGAGGGGAATGGCGAAGGAGTTAGAGAATGGCCGTCCTCAACGAAGAACAGACGATGCTGCGCGACATGGCGCGCGAATGGACTCGCAACGAAAGCCCGGTGACCGCGTGGCGCAAGGTGCGCGATGCCGATACAGCGACCGGATATGATCCCAATGTTTATAACGAGATGGCGCAGATGGGCTGGGCTGGGATCGTCATTCCCGAAGCCCAGGGCGGCTCCGATTTCGGCTGGCTCAGCCTGGGGCTGGTGATCGAGGAACTCGGCCGCACGCTGACCGCGAGCCCGCTATCGGCAAGCGCGGTGGCGGCGTCGGCGATCGTGCTCGGCGGCAGCGAGGCGCAAAAGGAAGCCTGGCTGCCCGGGATCGCCAGCGGCGAACTGGTCGCGACCTTCGCGCTCGACGAAGGGCCGCGTCACGACCCCGACAATATCAAGACCGCGGCCGCAAGCGGTAAGCTCAGCGGAACCAAGGCGTTCGTGGCGGAAGGCGACAGCGCCGGCTTGTTCGTCGTCGCGGCGGCGGACGGGCTTTATCTGGTCGACGGCAACCAGGCGGGTGTGTCGCGCTCGCGCCGCCACCTGACGGATTTCCGCAGTCACGCCGACGTGACGTTCGACGCGGTCGAAGCCGACAAACTGGCAAGCGGCGGCGACACGTTGCTCGACCAGGTGCTCGATCGCGCGCGCGTGGTCGCCGCAGCCGAGATGCTCGGCATGGCGCAACAGGCGTTCGAGACGACGCTCGATTATCTCAAGCAACGCCGCCAGTTCGACCAGGTGCTTTCAACCTTCCAGGCGCTTCAACACCGCATGGCCGGCCTGTTCAGCGATATCGAGCTGATGCGCTCCGCAGTCGAGGCGGGGCTCGCGGCGATCGATGCTGGCGGCGATACGCGACAGGCGGCCTTGCTTGCCAAGACCAAGGCCAATGAAGTCGGCCATGCGATGAGCCGCGAGATGATCCAGCTCCACGGCGGGATCGGCATGACCGACGAATATGATGCTGGCTTCTACCTCAAACGCATGCGTGTGCTGGAGGCGGTATGGGGAAACACCGCCTATCTGCGCGACCGGTTCGCGCGGCTCGGCGGCTACTGAACCTATCCCTTTTTGGGAAGGTTTTCCGGGATCGGGTCTGCCCGGTCCCGGAGATCAAAAAGGTCGTGCCATTTCCACGTTGAACCGAGAATACATCGCATTTTGCAACGCGAGTTACGCTTGACGTAACGTTACTCATAGTGCCTATTCGAGTTCCGGGTATGGAGTCACTCAAGTGCTCTGACCCGCTTGGGGAGAGGCACATGACCAAGACAAGGTTGCTTTGCGCCTGCGCGATTTCCGTATTTGCGGTATGCGCGGCATCGTCGGCGGCTGCGCAATCGGCGCCGGCCGATCAAGATACTGGCAGTACGCCTGACATCATCGTCACCGGATCGATCATCAGGGGCACGCCGGAGGATGCGGCGCTGCCGGTGAACGTCATCGGCGCCGATGAAATCCAGAAACAGGGCGCGCCGACCGTCGTCGAACTGCTCAAGGCATTGCCGACGTCGAGCGCGGTGCTCGGCGATTCGAACCAGTTCGATAGCCGCTCGCAGGGCGCGGAAGGCATCGCGACCGCTAACCTTCGCGGTCTCTCCCCCCAGCGTACGCTGGTGCTGCTCAACAGCCGCCGCCTCGTTACAGCGGGTAACGGCATTCCCGCGGTCGATATCAACCTGATCCCGGTCGCGGCGGTCGGGCGGATCGAAGTGCTGAAGGACGGCGCCGCCGCGACCTATGGCTCGGACGCGATCGCCGGCGTGGTCAATTTCATCACGCGTACCGACCAGGAGGGTTTCCGCGTCGCCGGTGCCTATCGTTGGGTCCAGAATACCGATGGCGATGTCGATGCGTCGCTGAGCTACGGCCATGTCGGCAACGGTTTCCGGATGCTCGCCGCGATCGGCTTCAACAAACGCGGGCAATTGCTCGCCAAGGACCGCAATTTCGCGCTGCAGCCGTTCCTCAACAATCCGCAGGGCGGCTGGACCGGCGGCGGCAATCCCGCGACCTTCCTGTTGGTCGGCCCCAATCCTGCCGCGGCCGGACGGCCGACCGCCTATAGCGGCGTGCTGGCAGACGCGCAGTGCAAGACGCTGGGCGGCGTCGTCGGCGTCGGCAATGGCCGGTGCTTCACCCAATATACCGGGTTCGATACGTTGGTTGACCTGGAGAAGCGCGTGACCGCCTTCGTCGACACGGAAGTCGATCTTAGCGGCAGTACCAAGTTCGAGGTCACCGCTCTGTACGGCCGCACGACGGTTCCGCATTATCTGACCTCGCCCAGCTATCTGCTCACCCAGTTGCCGTCACTGGCGGCGCTGGGCGGCGTCAATCCCTATCCCTATGCCAGCGCGGCAAGCGTCGCCCCACAGACGGCTGGGTTCTATGTTCCCGCCAGCAACCCCGGTTTCATTGCCTATAAAGCCGCCAATCCGGGACAATTTACCGGGGCGGGCGCGTTTGCGACCGGCGCGGTATTCCCGCTGCTGCTGTTCCGTCCGTTCCTGAGCGGCGGCAACCCGTCGACGCTCGGCGATCCCAACGAGCCCGGCTCGGCACGGGGTATGCGCAAGTCGGAATCGATGCGCTTCACTGCCGAACTGAGCGGCAAGCTGGCCCCGAAGATCGACTGGAGCGTGTCGGCGACCTATCACGATTATTACCGCTATATAGACGGTTACGACTCGTTCGGCGACCGCGTGCAGCTCGCCTTGCGTGGTTTCGGCGGTCCGAACTGCAACGTCGCGGCGAACCAGCCGGGCCAGAACGGCTGTCTGTGGCTTAATCCGTTCAGCACAGCGACCGCGACCGCCGTGGTCGGCGGCCAGACCAACCCGCAGGCCAATGCCTCGGTCGCCAATTCGAAGGCGCTGGCCGACTGGTTCTTCGTGCGATCGAGCACGCAGGTCGACTCGCAATTGTTCGTCGTCGACGCGAATGTCAGCGGATCGACGGGCATCAAGCTGCCGGGCGGCGATATCCAATTCGGCGTCGGGGGCCAGTATCGCTACAATTGGTTCGACACCCAATATGGCGCGAACAGCAACATCGCGGCCAATCCATGCCGCGACACGCCGATCACCGGTAACACCAATCCTGCGGCCTGCTCGCCGACCGCGCTCGGACCGGCGGCGCCCAACGGCGCCTATGCGTTCCTGGGCACCGGCGCCAACAGCTCGCTCAAGGGCGGGGTGAAGGCTGTGTTCGCCGAATTGCAGCTGCCGGTGTTCGACAGCGTCAATATCCAGGCCGCCGTGCGATATGAGGATTATGGCGGCCAGGTCGGCTCGACCGTCGACCCGCAAATCCGTGCGCGCTGGCAAGTGACCGATTGGCTCGCGCTGCGCGGCGGTTATGGCACCACGTTCCGCGGCCCGACCCTGGCCAATATCACCAACAATTTCGTCACCGCGCTGCAGTTGATCGGATCGACTTTCACGCCAGTCGACGTCTACGGCAACCCTGCGCTCAAGCCGGAAAGTTCGGAGAATTATTCGGGCGGCGTGCTGCTCAAGTTCGGCGGGTTCACCGCCAGTGTCGATTATTTCCGCTATAATTTGAGCGACGTGATCGTCAGCGATCCGCTGAGCGCCATGGTCGCGACCCTGTTCCCGACGGGGCAAGCGAACACCTGCGCCACCAATCCGGCGCTGGCCGCGCGGTTCACTTTCTCGACCGGAGCGTGCACCGCGGCGACCACGGTCGCCAACATCGCGCGCGTCAAGACGCTGTACCAGAACGGCGCGACCCAGCGGAACGACGGGCTCGACTTCAGCGTCAACTACCGGTCGAACCAGTTCCTCGGTTCCGGCATTCGCTTCGGCATCGGCGCGGACGCGACGCGCACGCTTCACAACCGGATCAGCGCGATCTTCGTGGCCGGCACGAAGGTTCAGGCCCCGTTCGACGGTGTCGGCCTGCTCAATTATCAATCCACGCTCTATCCGGTGCCGAAATGGAAGGGGCAGGCGTATCTCGACCTGGGTGCGGGTCCGGTCGATGCCCGGCTGACGGTGAATTACACCGATGGTTTGCACGACCAGCGCTATGACACCAGGACGGGGCCGTTCGCGCCAAACTGCGCGCTGGGCCTGAAGCCGGGCGCAACGGGCCCGTGCGTCGACACCGGACTGACGCCCAATGCCGCGAGCATCTTGACCGGCGCGGACCTCAACAACTTCGTCTCGGCGGACCTCAATGTCCAAGTCAAGCTGCCGTGGAAGAACATCGTCCTGACCGGCACGGTGTTCAACATCTTCGACGCCGCGCCGCCGTTCGCGCGGGAAGATTACAATTACGAGCCGTTCGTCGGGAATCCCTACGGCCGCATGTTCAAAGTCGGCCTGTCGACCAAGTTCTGACCTTGATCGGCTGATCTCCCTCTCCGGCCTCGCCGCGCCAGACCAGCGCGGCGCGGCCGTTGTTTTGCAACGATAAGAAAGGTCGCTCCCGCCCGTGTCCTCCCCCACGCATCTTCCCGAAATCGAGGCGACGTTCGTCCCCAAGCGCCGCGCGCTGACCCTGCTGCTGCTGACCTTCGCCTATTTCTTCAGCTATATGGACCGGCAGATCCTGGCGATCCTCAATGAGGATATCATCAGGGACCTGCACCTTTCCGACGCCCAGATGGGAATCCTGGGCGGGATGGCGTTCGCGATCTTTTACGCCGGGCTCGGCATTCCCGTCGCCTGGCTCGCCGACCGCAGCAACCGCGTCCGGATCATCGCCGGCGCGCTGGCGATCTGGAGCGGGTTCACCGCCTTGGGCGGACTTGCCGGCAATTTCTGGCAGTTGCTCGGCGCGCGTATCGGCGTCGGCATCGGGGAGGCGGGATCGAGCCCCCCGAGCCACTCGATCATTGCCGACCTCTATCCGCCGGACAAACGCGCATCGGCGATGTCGATCTACTCGCTCGGCGTCGGATTGGGTGCCGCGTTCGGCACGATCATCGGCGGGGTCGTCGCGACCTATTATGGCTGGCGCGTCGCGATGTACGTCATCGGGCTGCCGGGCTTGCTGCTGGCAGCGATCATCTGGGCAGTCGTCCCCGAGCCCAAGCGCGGCCTGTCAGACGCGCAGATCGCGATGGATACGGCCAGGCCGTCGCTGATCGACGGCTTCACCACCCTGTTCGCCAACCGCGCCGCGCTCCACCTCGTCGCCGGCTTCACCCTGACCTCGATGATCGGTTATGGCCTCACCGCGTTCGGTCCGAGTTTCATGCAGCGGTCGTTCGGCTTCACGAAGCTCGACATCGCGCTCAAGGTAGCACCCGCCGGCGCGATCATCGTCGCCGTCGCTGCGATAGCGAGTGGGCGGATCGCCGACCGGCTGACGCAGCGCTACGGCCAGTATAGCCAGTCGTTCATGGTGGCGGTTTTCAAGACGATCGGGCTGCCGCTGACTCTGTGCGTCTATACCGCGACCAACCCGACTTTCGGGGTCGGGGCCTATTTCCTGTCGATCCTGTTTTCGACCGCCTATCTCGGCGTGACCTTCGCGCTGATCCAGTCCGAGGCGCCGATCCGCTTGCGCGCCACCTGGGCGGCGATCACATTGCTGGTCAACAACATGATCGGGCTGGGACTGGGGCCATTTCTGGTCGGCATGCTCAGCGATGCGCTCAAACCGGCCTATGGAGCTGAATCCCTGCGTTATTCGATGTTCGTCTTCGCCGCGATCACGCCCTGGGCGATCTTCCATTATTGGCGAGCGGGCGTGTTGCTCAAGCGCAAGGCGATCGAGCGTGAAGCGGCGCAGGGCGCGATCACTGTCTGAGCATTGACGGGGAGGGGCTCAGCCCTCCGCCGCCCGATCGTCGAACATGCCGAAAGCGAGCGTGGAGGCGTACATCGCCACCGCACGATCGCGCGGCATCGCCGACGCCCATTTGCGCATGTCGAACGCGGCGTTCTGCAGCGCCATCAGCGACTGGCTGACGATCAGCGCGTCGACCGGGCGGACCGAGCCTTCGGCCGCGCCGTCGGACAACATCCCGGCATAGCGCCGCGCGATGCGGTTCGAGCGGTCGAGCATCGCCTGGCGGACATGGCGCGGCAGGCCGGTCAGCGCAGTCGTGCGCAGCAACGGCCCGCGCTCGGAGAATTGCACGTCGAGCAACGTCGCGATGATGCTCGACAGGCGATGCCACCAATCGCCACTGCTGTTCTCGCCGACCTGGATCGTCTCGGTGATCGTGTCGAAGCTGCGCTTGTAGCATTCGATGACCAGATCGTCCTTGGCGTCGAGATGGTGGTAAAAGCTGCCCTTGGTGACGTTGAGCTCCGACGCGATGCGCTGCACCGAGGCACCGCGATAGCCGAGCTCGTTGATCAGCCGCGTCGCCGCGCGCAGGAACGCTTCACGGCCAGGTTCGGCTTCCTCATGCTCGATATCGAGGATCGCCGGCTCCCATTTGGCGCCGGGGACCGCGATGCCGTGACGGAACATGTCCATCAACCGCGCCTCGACCCGGTCGAACTGGTCGAGGTCGTAGCGTGCGATCCAGGCCGGGATCCAGAAGGTGTTTTCGAGCAGCACGTGCGCGCGCGCGCCGAACAAATCCTTGAGACGGCGGTTCTCGGGTTCCTCCCCCCATAGAGCACGCGTCTTGCGGAAAATCTCTCGCCAGGCGGCCATCAGCCGGCCGAGCATCGGATCCTCCATCGCGCGTAAATCGCTCAAAGTCGCCAGCGCGCGCTCCTCGTTCTCGCGGATGCGCGCGAACCGTTCCATGTTGAGCGACAGATAGCGCGCGACGCGCGCGTCCGGAGTCGCCTCCATCTGGGCGGTGTCGAGCATCTCCCCCAGGGTTTCGAGCGTATGTTCGAAACAGGCCTGGGCGAGATCTTCCTTGCGCTTGAAATAATAGGTCACGCTGGTCGTGTTGAGCCCAACGCGGCGCGCAACATCGGCGAAGGTCATGCCCTTCGCGCTCTGTTCGTTTATCGCTTCGGAAGCGGCGGCCAGGATCGCATTACGTTTCGCCCTGAAACGTTTCGTTCCCGTAACCTCGTCCAGTTCTGCAGTGTCGGTTTGCCCCATCGGCCCAGCTTAACATTTCCGTCACACGGGGCCAGCGGATTCCGCAACGCCATTTCGCTTTTTCGTTGGTCGGAACGGCCCGCAAAAAGAGGATTCAACGGCTTTACCGAAAACTCGGTACGGTTTAGTCGAGGTAGCGACAGCCATAGGAGAGCAGCATCATGGACTTCACGCTGAGCGATCGCGAAACCTATTTCCGAGACCGCGTGCGGGCCTTTATCGATAAGGAGATCGCACCCCGAAACGCCGAATATCACCAGCAGTCCCTCGAGGGCGAGCGCTGGAAGGTGATCCAGGCGATCGAGGACGTGAAGGAGATCGCCAAGGCGCAGGGCCTGTGGAACTTCTTCATGCCGCCGCATTCGGGCCAGACCCATGTCGACGACAGTTTCGAATTCGAGGGAACGCAGCTTTCCAATCTCGAATATGCTCTTTGCGCCGAGGAAATGGGCAAGATCGGCTGGGCTTCGGAATGTTTTAACTGCTCGGCGCCCGATACCGGCAACATGGAAGTCCTGCACCGTTACGGCACGCTCGAGCAGAAAGAGCGGTGGTTGCGGCCGTTGATGGAAGGCAAGATTCGCTCCGCTTTCCTGATGACCGAGCCGGCGGTCGCCTCGTCGGACGCCACCAATATCGAAACCTCGATGGTGCGCGACGGCGACCATTATGTCATCAACGGCCGCAAATGGTGGTCGTCGGGCGTGGGCGATCCGCGCTGCGCCGTCGCGATCGTGATGGGCAAGACCAACCCGGATGCCAAGCGTCATGCTCAGCAGAGCCAGATCCTTGTACCGCTCGATGCGCCAGGGGTGAAGATCGAGCGGATGCTTTCGGTTTACGGGTATGATCACGCTCCGCACGGCCACGGCCAGGTGCTGCTCGAGAATGTCCGCGTGCCGGTCGACAATCTGCTGCTCGGCGAGGGCCGCGGGTTCGAGATCGCGCAAGGGCGCCTTGGGCCGGGCCGCATCCACCATTGCATGCGCACGATCGGCGTCGCCGAAACCGGAATCGAGGCAATGGCCAAGCGCCTGCTCAGCCGGGTCGCGTTCGGCAAGCGCATCGCCGACCATTCGATCTGGGAACAGCGTATCGCGCGTGCCCGCATCGATATCGAGATGACGCGCCTGTTGTGCCTCAAGGCTGCGGACATGATGGACAAGGCGGGCAACAAGTCGGCTCAGCTCGAAATCGCGATGATCAAGGTCCAGGCGCCCAATATGGCGCTGCAGATCCTCGACGACGCGATCCAGGCGCATGGCGGCGGCGGCGTCTCGGACGACTTCCCGCTGGCGCATCAATGGGCGGCGATGCGGACACTGCGCTTCGCCGATGGTCCCGACGAAGTGCACAACCGTGCGATCGCCCGCAACGAGTTCGGCAAATATGCCGACTACAAGGCGGATATCCCTTCGAGCGGGGATCTCGGAGTTTCGCGCTAACAAAAAGAAGACCCTCACCCTTCCGGCGCTTTCGCGCCTCCCTCCCTCTCCCGCATGCGGGAGGGGGAAGGGGCCCGCCGCCGAAGGCGGTGGGAAGGGTGAGGGTCTGTTTTGATTTGAGGGAGTAGGTCTTGAAAGCAGCCGTTCTATTCGAGCCGAAAAAGCCGCTCGAAATTTGCGACGTGACGATCGACAAGCCCGGACCGCATGAGGTCCTGATCCGCACCGTCGCGTGTGGCGTGTGCCGCTCGGACCTGCATTTCGTCGACGGCGCCTATCCGACGCCACTGCCGGCCATCCCCGGCCACGAAGCGGCCGGTATCGTCGAGGCGGTTGGCGATGAAGTCCGCACGGTGAAGGTCGGCGATGCCGTCGTCACTTGCCTGTCGGCATTTTGCGGCCATTGCGAATTCTGCGTCTCGGGTCGCATGTCGCTGTGCATCAGCAACGATACCAAGCGTGCCCGCGACGCCGCGCCACGGCTGAGCCTGAACGGCGATCCGGTGCATCAGATGCTGAACCTGTCGGCTTATGCCGAGATGATGCTGGTGCACGAGCACGCCTGCGTCGCGATCGACCCCGACATGCCGCTCGACCGCGCCGCGTTGCTCGGCTGCGCTGTGACCACGGGGGCGGGGGCGGTGTTCAATGCCAGCCCGGTCACGCCCGGCGAGACCGTCTGCGTGGTCGGCTGCGGCGGCATCGGCCTGGCGGCGGTCAATGCCGCCAAGATCGCCGGCGCTGGCAAGATAATCGCGCTCGACCCGGTACCGGAGAAGCGCGCCTTGGCGGAAAAGCTTGGAGCCACTCATAGCTTCGACGCGATGGCCGAGGCCACGATCCCCGAGGTGGTCGAACTGACCAAGGGCGGCGTGCACCACGCGATCGAAGCGGTCGGCCGCGAGGCATCGGCGCAGACCGCGGTCAAGGTGCTGCGCCGCGGCGGCACCGCGACGATCCTGGGGATGATGCCGCTGGGCAGCCAGGTCGGCCTCTCCGCGCTCGACTTGTTGGCGAGCAAGAAGCTGCAGGGCGCGCTGATGGGCGGCAACCGCTTCCCGGTCGACATTCCGCGGCTGGTCGATTTCTACATGCGCGGGCTGCTCGATCTCGACACGATCATCGCCGACCGCATGCCGATCGAGCGGATCAACGACGCCTTCGACGAATTGCGCAAGGGCGATGCCGCGCGCTCGGTGATCACGTTCGGGTGATGTCGATGTCTTTTGCTCGTCACCCCCGCGAAAGCGGGGGCCCATCTCCCACTCGACGGGCTGGAGACAATTGTTCGGAGATGGGTTCCCGCTTGCGCGGGAATGACGGAGGAAATCAATGACAGCCGCGCATCCCGACGATGCCCCCAAGACGATCGAGGTCGCGGAGAAGGATCGCCTCGATCTCGTCAGGCTGGCTGCGTGGATGGAGGCGAATGTCGAGGGGTTCGAAGGACCGCTCGATTACACCAAATTCGCCGGCGGCCAGTCCAATCCGACCTACAAGCTCGAGGCGACATCGGGCGAATATGTCCTGCGCCGCAAGCCCTTCGGCAATCTGTTGCCCTCGGCGCACGCGGTCGACCGCGAATATCGGGTCATCGCCGGATTATATCCGACCGGCTTTCCGGTCGCGCGGCCCTATGGACTGTGCACCGACCCCGAGGTCATCGGGACCGACTTCTACGTCATGGGGTTCGCCAACGGGCGCAACATCTGGGACGGCACGATGCCCGACTATGCGCCCGAGGAACGCACCGGCGTCTATAATGCGATGTGCGACACGCTGGCGGCGCTGCATAACACCGATTACGAGAAAGCCGGCCTGGGCGATTACGGCAAGCCGGGCAATTATTTCGAGCGCCAGGTCGGCCGCTGGACCAAGCAATATCGCATGGCCGAAACCGAGCACATGCCCGCGGTCGAGAAGCTGATCGAGTATCTGCCGCGGACCATTCCGCCGCAGACGCGCACTTCGGTCGTCCATGGCGATTACCGCATCGACAACATGATCTTTCATGCCACCGAGCCGCGCGTCATCGCCTTGCTCGACTGGGAATTGTCGACGCTCGGCGATCCGCTCGCTGATTTCAGCTATTTCCTGATGAGCTGGGTAACCGCGCCTGAGGGGCGCTCAGGCGTGATGGGCAAGACGGGCGGCGACAGCGGCATTCCGACGCTGGAGAACATGGTCGCACGCTATTGCGCGGCGACCGGGCGCGACGGCGTGCCCGACCTCAACTGGTATTTCGCGTACAATCTGTTCCGCCTGACCGGCATCGTCCAGGGCATCAAGAAGCGGATCGTCGAAGGAACCGCGTCGTCGGCACAGGCGGAGAAGTCGGCGGCGGGAGTGTATCGCCTCGCGGATGCGGCTTGGGATTTTGCGCAGAAGGCGGGGGCTTAACACAATCCCCTCCCGCTCGCGGGAGGGGTTAGGGGAGGGCGTGTGCCCCTCTCCAGACGTCACGAGGAGGGACAGCCCCTCCCCCAGCCCCTCCCGCAAGCGGGAGGGGAGCAAGAGAGGGAAAGAAGATGAGCCTATTCGATCTGACCGGAAAGGTCGCCATCGTCACCGGATCGTCGCGCGGGATCGGCAAGGCGAGCGTATTCGAGCTTGCCGAGCATGGTGCGAAAGTGGTCGTGTCGAGCCGCAAGCAGGACGCGTGCGATGAGGTCGCCGCCGAGATCAACGCCAAATATGGCGACGGCACCGCGATCGCGGTCGCCGCGAACATCTCCGACAAGGCTGGGCTGCAGCATCTCGTCGATGAGAGCCGCCGCGCATTCGGCAAGATCGACGTCCTGGTCTGCAACGCAGCGTCGAACCCCTATTACGGGCCGCAGCAGGGGATCAGCGACGATCAGTTCCGCAAGATCCTCGACAATAATATCGTCTCCAACCACTGGCTGATCTCGATGGTCGTGCCCGAGATGCGTGCGCGCAAGGACGGCGCGATCATCATCATCTCGTCGATCGGGGGCTTGCGCGGATCGACCGTGCTCGGCGCCTATTGCATCTCAAAGGCCGCCGACATGCAACTCGCGCGCAACCTCGCGCATGAATACGGGCCGGACAATGTCCGCGTGAACTGCATCGCGCCGGGGTTGGTGAGGACTGATTTCGCCCGCGCGCTGTGGGAGGATCCCGAACGGCAGAAGGCGGCGAACGAGAGCGTCCCGCTGCGCCGCATCGGCGAGCCCGAGGATATTGCCGGCGGGGTAGTGTTTCTCGCGTCGAAGGCTGCGGCGTTCACCACGGGGCAGACCATCGTGATGGATGGCGGAGTTACGATCTGACCTTCTCGTCGCCCCGGCGAAGGCCGGGGCCGCCGAGTTCGGTGACGACAACATAGCGGCCCCGGCCTCCGCCGGGGCGACGGAGTAAGACAATGGCACGGTTCACCGGCAAATCGATCATCGTCACCGGCGCGGGCTCCGGTATCGGCCGCGCCTCCGCGACCCTGTTCGCAGCGGAAGGCGGCAGCGTCATTGCCGCCGACAAGACCGAAGCGGTGCACGAGACGGTCGAGGCGATCCTGAAGGCAGGGGGAACCGCCAAGGCGATCCAAATGGACGCGGGCGACGAAGGCGATGTCGAGCGCACCGTGGCGATGGCTGTGGCGGAACATGGCGGGCTCGACATCATCTACGCCAATGCGGGCATTTCGGGCGGGATCACCGGCATTCTCGACAGCAGCGTCGAGCTCTGGACCGAGGTGTTGCGCGTGAACCTGATCGGGCCGTTCCTGGCGATCAAGCATGGAGCGCCGGAGATCATCAAGCGCGGCAAAGGCGCGATCGTGTGCACCGCGTCGGTCGCGGGCATCCGTTCGGGCGCTGGCGGGCCGGCCTATTCGGCGTCCAAAGCAGGCGTCATCAACCTCGTCACCACCGCCGCGCAGCAACTCACCGGGACCAATGTCCGCGTCAACGCGATCTGCCCCGGGCTGATCGAGACCGGCATGACCGCGCGCGTGTTCGAATATGCCCGCGCCAACGACAAGATGGACAAGGTCGGCCGGCTCAATCCGCTGAAACGCGCCGGCGTGCCCGAGGAAATCGCCCGCGTCGCCTTGTTCCTCGCCAGCGACGACGCCAGTTACGTCAACGGCCAAGCCTGGGCGGTCGATGGCGGCTTGTCGTCGAGCCACCCCGTCACCCGGCAGGAGTTCGGCAAACCCGCCGTTTGAGGAGTAGAAGAGATGCTGTTGATCATGGGCACGGTGCGGTTGCCCGCGGGCGGGCTCGATCGCGCCCGGGCGGCGATGGAGAAGATGGTCAGCGCGAGCCGCGCCGAGGACGGCTGTTTCACCTACGCCTATGGCCAGGATGTGCTCGAGCCCACCCTGATCCATGTCGTCGAGCGCTGGCGCGATCGCGACGCGCTCAAGGCGCACGGCGCGTCCGCGCATATGGCGGAATGGCGCGCTGCTGGCGCCGAGTTAGGGCTGCACGATCGCGATCTGAAACTCTACGACGCCGACAAGGGCACGCCGCTCTAACCTCAGACGAGCGGTTCGCGTTTCCGGATTAAGCCTTCCTGCGCGACGCTCGCCACCAGGCGGCCGTCGCGGGTGAAGATGTTGCCGCGGTTCATGCCGCGGCCATGGCCGGCCCAGGGGCTGCCCATCGCATAGAGCAGCCAGTCGTCGGCGCGGAACGCCTCGTGGAACCACATTGCGTGATCCAGGCTCGCGGTCTGCATGCCGGGCGTCATCCAGTTGACGCCGTGCGGCATCATGCTCGTCGCCATCAGCCCCATGTCGCTCGCATAGGCCAGGATCGCGCGGTGCATCGCCGGATCGTCACCGAGCGGAGCGACTGCGCGGATCCAGCTATAGTTGATCGGCTCGCGCGCCGCGGGGGCGAACCAGTTGCGCGGATAGAGCGGGCGAACGTCGATCGGACTCGCCCAGCGCAGGAACCGCGCGCGATGTTGCTCGGGCAGGTATTGCGCCGCCTCGACGCGCAATTCGCTCTCCGATTTCAGGTCCTCGGGCGGGGGGATGTCGGCGGGGAAGGGGTCCTGGTGATGGAATCCGCCTTCATCGACCTGGAACGATGCCGCCATATTGAGGATCGGCTGGCCGTTCTGTGTCGCGATCACCCGGCGGGTGGCGAAGCTCTTGCCGTCGAAATCGCGCACTACGCGATAGATGATCGGCAGCGCGTCGTCGCCGGCGCGCATGAAATAAGCGTGCAGCGAATGCGCATCCTTGCCGTCCGCCGACCGCTGCGCCGCCTGCAGCGCCTGGCCGATCACCTGGCCGCCGAATACGCGACCCTGACCGCCGGGAAGCTTCATGCCGCGATAGAGATCGGCGTCGAGTTCCTCGACATCGAGCAACGCGACGAGGCCCTCGATGAGTTGCTCGGGCGTGCGCTTCGGGCGCGGAGTGGGATCTTCCTCAGCCATCAATAGCCGGCGTTACGCGCGATTTTGTCGGCATGGAAGTTGGCGTCGCCGAACATCTCGGCGAGCACGCGTTGGCGCTTCATGTAGAAGCCGATGTCATATTCGTCGGTCATGCCGATGCCGCCGTGCATCTGCACGCCTTCCTGCACCGCCAGCATCGAGGCGAGCCCGGTCTGCGCCTTGGCGACCGATACGGCTTCATCCGCACGATCAGCCCCGCTATCGAGCATCTGTTGCGCGCGGAGCGTGGCGGCGCGCGCCACTTCCATTTCCGAATAGAGGTGCGCGGCGCGGTGCTGGAGCGCCTGGAAGGTGCCGATCACCACGCCGAACTGCTTGCGCTGCTTGAGGTAATCGACCGTCATGTCCATCGCGCCCGCGCCGACGCCGAGCATTTCGGCCGAGGCGCCCGTGCGGCCGGCACGGAGCAGACGGTTCAGGGGATCGCGCCCGGCATCGACCTCGCCGATCACCGCATCGGCGGTGACCTCGACATTGTCGAACTCGAGCCGCGCGGCGATGCTCGAATCCGCCAGCCGTTCGGGCGTGGCGGTCAGGCCGGCGGCGCCCTTGTCGACCGCGAACAATGTCACGCCATTTTCATCGGCATCCGAGCCTGCGGTGCGCGCGGCGACGATGATCAGGTCGGCGACGTGGCCGTGGGTCACGAACTGCTTCTTGCCCGACAGACGGAAACCGTTGCCCGAGCGCTCGGCCTTCATGTCGACGCTGTCACGGAACTTGGCCTGCTCGTCGATCGCCAGTGCCGCGACGGTCTCGCCGGCCAGGATGCCGGGATAGAATTTGCCGGCCAGCGCGCTGCCCCTGAGTGCCTCGACCGCGGCGACGGCGGTGGCGAGAAACGGCGAGGGCGACAGGTTGCGCCCGATCTCCTCGAGCACCACGCCGGCCTCGACATGGCCGAGCCCGAGCCCGCTTTGGTCCTCGCCGATCAGGATGCCGGTGAATCCCATCTCGGCAAACGACTTCCACAAGTCGCGACTGAAGCCGTCGACATTGTTGGTGTCGCGCAACTCGCGGAGGTGTTTGACGGGGGCGTGTTCGCGCACGAAGTCCTTCGCGGTGTCCGCGAGCATCGCCTGTTCGTCGTTGAGATAGAGAGGCATTTGTTACTCCTGATTCCTCTCCCGCTTGCGGGAGAGGAGCGAGACTTGGTGAGCGAAGCGAACCTAGTCGCAGCGGTGAGGGTCTTCTTTCTTCTGTTCTGGCAAAAGCTTGGAAGAAGAAAGAAGACCCTCACCCAACCCTCTCCCGCACGCGGGAGAGGGCTAAGAGGTCATCTGTCCGGCAGCTCCAAAATCCGCTTCGAGATGATGTTGAGCTGCACCTCGCTTGTGCCGCCCTCGATCGAATTGGCCTTCGTCCGGAGCCAAGCCCGCGGCGCCGCGCCGGTGTTCGACTCCTCGCTTTCCCATTCGAGCGCGTCGGACCCGCCCGCCGCCATCATCAGCTCGTGGCGCGACTTGTTGAGCTCGGTGCCGTAATATTTCATCATCGACGGCTGGGCAGGGTGCGCCTTTCCGGCCTTCAATTCGTCGATGAACTTCTCCGACATCGCGGTGAACGCCTTGGCCCGCACCTCGAATAGCGCCATTTGCGCGCGCAGCACCGGATCGGCGAGGGTGCCGTCGTCGGTCAGGCCGATGGTCCGCTTGGCGCCGTCGACCAGCGGGTTGCCGCCGCTCGATCCTAGCCCCATGCCGCTGATCATCTCGCGCTCGTGACCGAGCAGGTATTTTGCGACGTCCCAACCCTTATTCACTTCGTGAACAAGGTTTTCCTTGGGGACCTTCACATTGTCGAAAAAGGTCTCGCAGAACGGCGAATAGCCAGAGATCAGCAGGATCGGCTTGGTCGACACGCCCGGCGTCGCCATGTCGAACAGCAGGAAACTGATCCCGCCCTGCTTGACCGTTTTGTCGGTGCGCACGAGGCAGAAGATCCAGTCGGCGTAATTGGCATAGCTGGTCCAGACTTTCTGGCCGTTGACCAGATAGTGATCGCCTTTGTCTTCCGCCGAGGTCTGCAGGCTGGCCAAATCGGATCCGGCACCGGGCTCGGAATAGCCCTGGCACCAGCGGATTTCGCCGCGCGCAATCTTGGTCAGATGCTCGATCTTCTGCGCCTCGGTGCCATATTTGAGCAACGCCGGCCCGAGCATGGAGATACCGAACGAGTTGAGCGGGTTGCGGCATTTGAGCCGCGCCATTTCCTCGCGCAGGATCTTGGTCTCGGCCGGCGACAGCCCGCCGCCGCCATATTCCTTGGGCCAGTCGGGTACGGTCCAGCCACGCGCGCCCATCGCATCCATCCATTGCTTTTGCGCCGGCGTCATCTTCGACTGGTCGCGTCCACCCCAGACGACATCGGCGTCGGAGCGCACCGGCTCGCGCATCTCGGCCGGGCAATTGGCTTCGAGCCAGGCGCGCGTTTCGGCGCGGAAGGTTTCAAGATCATCACTCATTGCATTGCTCCATGCGCCAGTCGGGCCACGGCTATCGCCTTGTGGTCGAGATAGGTGTCGGCGATCGCCTGCACGCCGATCGGCATGCCGTCGGGATCGACCCCGATCGGAAAGCTGGTCGCCGGCAGCATCGGGAAAGTGGCGAGGCCGGGAAAGGCGAATTGCGGTCCGAACGGGGTCGGTTCGCCGTCGATGTCGAGCACGCGCTTGGGCAGCGGCGTCGGATCATGCGGGAAAGCCGTGACGCCCAGGGTCGGCGCGATCACCGCGTCGTAGCTTGCGAACAGTCGGTTCCAGGCGCGTTTGTTGCGCGCTTGCTCGTCGCGCAGGTCGAACCATTCGGCCAATGTCGTCGGCGCGGACCCATCCTGCGGCACGCCCCGCGCGATCGTGATGTTGAGCATCTTCATATAGGCGCGCTGTTGCGCCTCGAGATCGGGGATCAGGTCGCTCTCGCGGTCGACCGACACGCCGAGATCGTGGAGCGCGTCGGCCAGCTGGTCGAGCGCGTCGGCAATCGGGGCCGCTACTTTGGCAATTGGATGCGAATTGATGACGAGGATGCGGTATTCGCTCGCCGGGCGGTTGTCGGCCTGTTTGAGCGGATGGTCGGACAGGATGTCGAGTGCGAGCGCCAGGTCGTCGGGATTGCGCGCCATCGGGCCGATCACCGACAATTCGCCCGGCGCGCCATCGGTCCCGGGGAAATAATGGCCGTCGCGGCTAAGCGCCCCGAAGGTCGGCTTGTGTCCCCAGACGCCGTTGAACGCGGCCGGCACGCGGATCGAACCGCCGATATCGCTGCCGAGCTCGAGCGGCACCATGCCGGCGGCCAGCGCCACCGCGGCGCCGCCTGATGAGCCGCCCGCGACGCGATCGTGATTATGTGGGTTGTTGGTGCGCCCGTAGATCGGATTATTCGCCTGCAGGTCGGCGAGGAGCGGCGGGACGTTGGTCTTACCCAGGATCACCGCGCCCGCGGCCTTGAGCCGCTTGACCGCTACCGCGTCGCTGCTCGCGACGAAGTTGCGCGCTGCTTCCATGCCCCAGGTCGTCTTGAGCCCGTCGAGGTCGAAGCTTTCCTTGACCGTCATCGGCACGCCGAGCAGCGGCGCGTCGTCGCCCGCCGCCAGCCGCTGGTCCATTGCGTGCGCCTGATGCCGGGCGCGGTCGAAGTCGCGCACGACGACCGCGTTGAGCGGACCGTCGCGCGCCTCGATCCGGGCGATCGCCGCTTCGCATTCGAGCATGGCGGTGGTCTCGCCCGAGCGGATCGCTCTGGCGGTTTCGATGGCGGATTTCTCGGTCACGCGGTCAAGGACTTCGGTCATAAAACTCCCTCTCCCCTCCGGGGAGAGGGCCGGGGAGAGGGGCAGTGCGACTCACCGCGCTCTCCGACTGCCCCTCTCCCGACGTCGCGCGGCTTACGCCGCGCTCGTCTGCCCTCTCCCCGGAGGGGAGAGGGCGAGATTGCTCAGAACTTCTCTCCAGCCTCGGCCTTGCGCCGCAGCAGCGGTGACACCTCGACACCGTTCGCCTCGAGCCCGGCGACGACCTTGTCGAGCCCGACCGTGTTCCCCCAGAACATCGGACCACCGCGATAGACCGGCCAGCCGTAACCGTAGATCCAGACCACATCGATATCCGACGCGCGTTGTGCCATGCCTTCGTCGAGGATCTTCGCGCCTTCGTTGACCATCGGATAGATCGTCGCCGCGATGATATCCTCGTCGCTGAAGTCCTTTTTCGGCTGGTTCGACCGGCTGCGGAACTCCTCGATGATCTCGGCGACTTCGGGCGACGGGGTCGGATTGCGGTTCTCGTCATAATCGTACCAGCCCTTGCCGGTCTTCTGCCCCCAGCGGCCGCGTGCGCAGAGCACGTCGCGGATAGTATCGAGCTTGGTCGGATCGCGGTGCCAGCCGATATCGACGCCGGCCAGGTCACCCATCTGGAACACGCCCATCGGAAAACCGAAATCGACCAAAGCCTTGTCGATCTGTTCGGGCCGCGCGCCCTGCATCAGCATCGCATTGGCGGGGGCATTGCGCGCCGAGAGCATGCGGTTGCCGATGAATCCCGGACACACGCCCGACACCACCGCGACCTTGCCGATCGGCTTGGCCAGCGCCATCACCGTCGCCAGCACGTCGGGCGCGGTCTTGGCGCCGCGCACCACTTCCAGCAGCTTCATGACATTGGCCGGCGAGAAGAAGTGCATGCCCAGCACGTCCTGCGGGCGGCCGGTGGCCGAAGCGATCTCGTCGACATTGAGGTAGGACGTGTTGGACGCCAGGATCGCACCGGATTTGACGATTGTGTCGAGCTTGCCGAACAGCTCCTTCTTGACGTCCATATTCTCGTAGATCGCCTCGATCACGAGGTCGCAATCCTTGAGATCGTCGAGGCTGAGCGTTGGGGTCAGCAGCCCCATCATCGCTTCGACCTTTTCCTGGGTGAAGCGGCCACGCTTGGCCGAATTCTCGTAATTCTTGCGGATCACTCCGACCCCGCGATCGAGTGCTTCCTGTGCCGTCTCGACGATCGTCACCGGGATGCCGGCGGTCAGGAAGTTCATGCTGATGCCGCCGCCCATCGTGCCGGCACCGACCACGCCGACCTTCTTGATCGGGCGCAGTTGCACGTCGGACGGAATGCCATCGACCTTGGCCGCCTGGCGTTCGGCGAAGAACATGTAGCGCTGGGCAGCGGATTGCGTGCCCATCATCAGCTTCATGAATTCCTCGCGCTCGACGGCGATGCCCTCGGCGAAAGTGCCATGCGTCGACGCCTCCACGCAGCGGATATTCGCCGCCGGCGCGTCAAAGCCGCGGAACTTGCGCGCATTGGCTTTCTTGAACGCTTCGACCGCCTCGGGATCGGCGGTCGCGGTCTTTTCCGACGCGCGGGGCAGGGGGCGCTTGCCCGCGACTTCGTTGGCGAAGGCGATTGCATCGGCTTCCAGGCTGTCTTCGCCAACGATCTTGTCGATCAGACCAGCGTCGTGCGCCGCCTTGGCCGAGATCGGATCGCCGATCGCGGTCATCTGGAGCGCCAGCTTGACCCCGGCGATCCGCGGGACGCGCTGCGTCCCGCCGGCACCGGGAAGGAGCCCGAGCTTCACCTCGGGCGTGCCGATCTTCGCCGAGGGCACCGCGACGCGATAATGGCAGCCGAGCGTGACTTCGCAGCCGCCGCCGAGCGCGGTACCGTGGATCGCGGCGACCACCGGCTTGTCGAGTGCCTCGATCATGTCGATCACCGTGCCCAGGCCCGGCCCCTTCATCGGCTTGCCGAATTCGGTGATGTCGGCGCCGGCGAAGAAAGTGCGGCCGTCGCAACGGATCACCACTGCCTTGATCGTCGCGTCGACCTCGGCCTGCTTGATCCCGGCTTCGAGTCCCTCGCGCACCGCCGCGCCGAGCGCGTTGACCGGCGGGTTGTTCGAGATGATCACGAGGACGTCGCCATGACGTTCGGTGCGGATCGGCGAGGCGGGGGTGTCGGACATTCTTCTCTCCAAAATCGTCAAAATCGTCATCCCAGCGAAAGCTGGGATCTTATGCGGCTTGAGACCCCAGCTTTCGCTGGGGTGACGGTTCGTCAGGTCAGTGACGAATAGATCAGCGTCTTGAGCTCACGGCGGATCGGATACAGGCCGGACGGGCTCAGCTGGGTCATGAACACCATGTGCAGCCGCTCGACCGGATCGATGAAGAACGCGGTCGAGAACATCCCGCCCCAATAATATTCGCCCGCCGATCCGGGGATCATCGTCTTGGCGACGTCCTCGGTCACCGCGAAGCCGAGCCCGAAGCCCGTTCCCGCATTCTGGGTCTCGCTGAACAGCGACCGCGACAGTGTCGACAGGTCCGATTTGCCGGGCAGATGGTTGATCGTCATCAGGTCGAGCGTCTTGCGACCGAGCAGGCGAACGCCGTCGAGCTCGCCCCCATTCGCGCACATCAGGCAGAAGCGATGATAGTCGAGCGCGGTCGATGCCAGTCCGCCGCCGCCCGACAGCAGTTTCGGCTGCCGCCGCCAGGCGCTCTCGCTCGCGCGGTCGTACATGATCCGTCCCTTGCCGGCGACGAACGTGTAGCAGTCGGTCAGCCGGTCGACCTTGCTGTCGGGGACGACGAAACCTGTGTCGTCCATCTTCAGCGGCTTGAAGATCTTCTCGGCGAAATACTCGTCGAGCGGCATCCCCGAAACACGTTGGATCACCGCACCGAGCACGTCGGTGGAGACAGAATAATTCCACGCCGTGCCGGGCGAGAATTCGAGCGGCAGCTTGCCCAGAGCCGCGACGAAGCCGTCGAGATCGTGGCCACCATGCCAATTGTCGATCTTGCCCTCGCGATAGGCGGCATCGACATTGGTGCGGTTCTGGAAGCCGTAGGTCAGGCCCGACGTATGCCGGAGCAAATCGAGCATCCGCATCGGCTCGGCGGTCGGCGTTACCGGCAGGAACGGGACGCCGCCACCGCCGCCATTATAGACGCCGATCCCCTTGAACTCGGGCAGCACGTGATGGACCGGCGTATCGACCGCGACTTTGCCCTCCTCGACCAGCATCATGAAGCCAACCGAGGTGATCGGCTTGGTCATGCTGGCGATGCGGAAGACCGAGCCCTCGTCGATCGCCTTGTCGGAGCCTTCTACCGCGGCGCCCTGGCTCGAGAAATGGACGATCTCACCATCGCGGCTGACCAATATCTGCGCGTTCGGCAATTTGCCCGAATCGAGGTACCGTTCCTTCAGGAATGCGGGAATGCGGTTGAGGCGGGCGGCATCGAAGCCATGCTTTTCGGGCGCTTTCATCAGCATCGCTCTTCCATACCCCTATTTCAAATTCCGACTCTCTATTGCCTTGAGCGACGCTCGAATCAACTCTAACGTTGCGAAATCGCGCGGGCGGAGACCTGCGGCAGCCGAAGCTGGAGAGCGGACCCTTGTCAATGAATGACGTAGCCGAACCCGTAATCGCCCTCGATCCCGCCTGGCCCAAGGTTTCGCTGAAGGACGCGACCGCAGCGCTGACTGCGCCGGGCACCAAGTTCGAGATGGAAACGATCGAGATTCGCGGCGTGCCGACGCGCATATGGAAACACGCGCCGCACGATCTGGGCGTGTTGCTCGATCTCTCGCGCACGCACGGGGACCGGCTGTTCACGATCCTCGAGGACGAGCGCGTCAGCTATGAGGCGAATTATCGCGCCACGGCCGCGCTCGCCCGCGCTTTCCAGGACATGGGCGTGGGCAAGGGCGATCGCGTCGCCTTCGCCATGCGCAACCTGCCCGAATGGCCGGTGATCTTCTTCGCGATCACGACGCTCGGCGCCATCGCCGTGCCGCTCAATGCCTGGTGGACCGGCGCCGAGCTCGAATATGGCGTCGTCGATTCGGGCGCGAAATTGCTGCTGGTCGACGCCGAGCGTTATGAACGTCTCCGGCCACATCTGGCGGCGTTGCCGAACGTCGAGCACCTGATCGTCACACGCTCGCCTGGGCCGATTGCAGGCGCCACCGCGCTCGAAGACATTATCGGCGGGCCGAAACGCTGGACGGACCTGCCGGCGGACGACCGGCCGCGGGTCGAGATCGACAGCGATGACGATGCGACGATCTTCTATACCAGCGGCACCACCGGCAATCCCAAGGGCGCGCTGGGCACGCACCGCAACCTCATGACCAACATCATGTCGGGCGGCTTCTCGGGCGCGCGCAGCTTCGTCCGCCGCGGCGAGGCGATCCCCGAACCGACCCCGCGCACCAGCCTGACGGTGATCCCGATGTTCCACGTCACCGCCTGCTCGGCCGGGCTGATGGGGACCATGGCCAGCGGCAGCACCACCATCTTCATGCGCAAATGGGATACGGTGAAGGCGATGGAGATCATCGAGCGCGAGAAGGTGCACTTTACCGGTGGCGTGCCGACCATCGCCTGGCAGTTGATCGAACATCCCGACCGCCACAAATACGACCTCTCGTCGATCGAGGCGATCGCTTATGGCGGCGCGCCCTCGGCGCCCGAACTGGTCAAGAAGATCTATGAGGAATTCGGCGCGCTCCCCGGCAATGGCTGGGGCATGACCGAGACGATGGCGACGGTGACGCACCATTCAAGCGAGGATTATCTCAACCGCCCGACCAGCGCCGGGCCTCCGGTGGCGACCGCCGACCTCGAAATCCGCGCCGATGACGGAGTCACCGTGCTGCCGGCCGGCGAGGTGGGCGAATTGTGGGCGCGCGGGCCGATGATCGTGAAGGGCTATTGGAACAAGCCCGAAGCGACCGCCGAGACCTTCGTCGATGGCTGGGTGCGCACCGGCGACCTCGGGCGGCTCGACGAGGAGGGGTTCCTCTATATCGTCGACCGCGCCAAGGACATGGTGATCCGCGGCGGCGAGAACATCTATTCGTCCGAGGTCGAGAACGCGCTGTACGAGCATCCCGCGGTGACCGACGCCGCGGTGATCGGCATCCCGCACCGCACGTTGGGCGAAGAGCCGGCGGCAGTGGTCCACCTGGCGCCGGGCGCAAGTGCGACCGAGGCGGAATTGCAGGCCTGGGTGCGCGAGCGGCTGGCGGCGTTCAAGGTGCCCGTCGCCATCCGATTCGTCCACGAGACGCTCCCCCGCAACGCCAATGGCAAGATTCTGAAGAAGGATCTGAAGGGCCTGTTCGAGGATCGCGCGAGCGAGGCTGCTTAGGGCGCGTAGGGGCCTGGCGACGGCGCACGTCCCGGCGCCGTTTCACGCGCAAAGCAGAGCGCAGCGAACCCAACCACCGCGGCGGCGGCCATATACCAAGCCGGCGCCAGCGGACTGTCCGTGACGCCCGTCAGCCACGCCACCACGAACTGGGTCGAGCCGCCGAAGATCGAGATTGCGAGCGCATAGACGATCGCCAGCGCGCCCGACCGGATACGCGCCGGAAAATCCTCGGTGATATGAACCAGCACCGCGCTCAAGGCGATGCCGATGGACAGACGCAATCCGCATCCCACGACGAACAGGCTCGCTTTTCCCGGTGCAATCGTCAGCAGCCAGAAAGCGGGCAGGGTGATCAGGCAGACGAACAAGGTCGGCAGGATCATCGCGGGCCGCCGGCCGTAGCGATCGGCCAGCCAGCCGCCGAGCGGCGCGCCGATCGTGCCGCCGATCCCGACCGCGATCGTCGCCCAGAAGGCGGTGGCCGACGGCAAATGCAGCGTCGTCTTGGCGAATGTCGTCAGGAAGTTGGTGACATAAGTCATGATCGTCCCCGACAGGAGTGCCAGGAAGGCGATGATCGCGGTGCGGCGATAGTCGCGGAGCGGCGGCGCCGGGATTGCGGGCGCGTCGCTGGGCAAGGTCTCGGGCAAGGTCCGCCGGAGGACAAGTCCGATCGGGACGACGCCAACGCCGAGCGCCAGCGCGATGCGCCAGCCCCAGCTCGCGAGTGTCGCATCGTCCATCACTTGGGCAAGCGCGAGCCCGATCAGCCCGGCGACCAGAACCGCGATATTCTGCCCGAACATCTGCATCGAAACGTACAGACCCCGGCGATGCAATGGGGCAGCTTCCGCCAGGAACGCCGTGCTCGGACCGACTTCTCCGCCCAGCGCGAATCCCTGGACGAGTCTCCAGAACAACACCAGCAGAGGCGCGGCGATGCCGATGGCGGCGTAAGACGGCGTCAGCGCAACGCCCAGGCTGGCGGTCCCGATCAGCGCGAACGACAATAGCATCATCGGCCGCCGCCCGAGCCGATCGCCAAGCACGCCGATCACCAACCCGCCGAGCGGCCGCGTCAGAAATCCGGCGCCGAATGTCGCCAGAGCGGCGAGCAGGCTCGATTGCGGGTCGGTGGCCGGGAAGAAGGTGTGGCCGATCTCGACGGCGAAGAAGGTGAAGATCAGGAAATCGTAGAATTCGAGCGCGTTGCCAAGCGTAACACCGACGATCTGCGCGCGGGTGACGCGAAGGGGCGTATCGATCGTCGTCATGATGGAATGTCCCCCGGATCGGAGGCAATAGGACTGTGCGCGGGCGCTAAGTCAATCAGAGCTTCCGAGTCGGCGCGGCCGTTGAAATGGTCGGCTCCAAGCTTAGCCGACGAACCGGTCCGGAATGGTGGCTTCCTTGCTGGCCTGCCGGCGACCGAAGGCGTAACATTCTCCCACAAATACGGGGGGATGCCATGAAGCACTTCGTTCGCCGCCCATTCCAATCGGCCGCATTGGTCGCCGCGATGCTGATCTTCGCGGCCGCGTGCACGACCAAGAAATCGTCGACCGCGCCAGCGCCGGGTATCGCCAATGCAGCGTGTCCGACCCCGCAGAACGTCCCGTCCGGGTTCGATTATCCGCAAAAGGCCGCCACGGTCGAGGGCTGGGTGACGAGCGGCGACGTCGCCCGCACGCGCCAGCACGGCTGGAACATATGGGCCGCGCTCAACACGATGGCGGGCGGCAAGCCGATCTGGCAAAGCTGGTGCACCGAAACCCAGGCATTCGCGCCCGATGCCTCGGTCACCGCCAAGCTCGCCAAGAGCCAGCCGGCGGTCGCGACGGTCCCGATGCGCAAGTTCAAGCTCAACAACGGATCGACCACCGGTGCCGATCCGATCAACTTCCCGGTCTCGCCGACCTATGCCGTGCCACAGCCGGTGGTCGACCGTTACAAGGGCACGCCGTGTCTGCAGGGATCGACGCCCGCCGATTATGCTTTGGCCAACGGCCCGACCTTGCAGAATAATGGCGACGTGATGGTCGCGGGGGTGATCTACAACCAGCCCGCCTTCGACTGGATCCGCAACAACAAGCTCTATCTGCAATCGACGCTCAATGGCCTGATCCCGCCGCCGGACCAGACCAAGCAAATGGCCGCGATGCCTGACGGTTCGATCGTGCTCAAGCCGATGATGTGGCCGGTGGCGGCGGGTCAGTTCACCGCGCTGCCGATCTGGAACGATCCGGCGTCGGACGACGGTGTCTATGCCGGCTTCGAAATCCAGAAGAAATGGCCGAAGGCGGTGGCGGTGACCACGACGCCGGCGGCGCAGGTTATCCCGTCTTCGGTCAGTTTTCTCCACGGCGTGACGATGAACGGCAAGCCGCTCGGGCCCAACACTTATGCCAAGCCGCGCGTGGTGGGTGTCGACCGCTTCTACAATTACAAACCCGATCTCTCGAAAATGGCGCAATGCGATCGCGCGATCCTCGATGCCTCGGCTTATTATGCCTATGGCCGGATGTTCCAGCAGGGCGATTATCTGATCCTGGTGGCGATGCACATCATGACCAAGGAACAGCCGGCCTGGACGTTCCAGTCGGTGTGGTGGAACGATTCGCCCGGCATCAACCCCTATGCCGCCGACCGGCCGAACCTGTCGTCGGTCGATGCGCCGGGGCCGTGGCGCAATTATCTGATGGCGGCGACCTATGGCATTCCTGCGAGTTCGGGCAGCAGCCAGTGGCCGGTCGCGTTCAATCCCTATATCGAACTCGCCGCCGACCATCCGATCAAGACCAATTGCATGAATTGCCATCACCGTGCGGCGTGGCCGGCGTCGAGCACCGAATATGAAGCGCCCGGCGGTCCGAGCGCGCTCGACATCTTCGCGCTCAACAATGCGATCCTGAACGGCAAGATCGGCGTCGATTCATTGTGGTCGATCAGCGACCGCGCGCTGGCGTCAGACCAGCGGACGGAGGCGGTTGCAGCCCGGAAATAGACGGTCATGCGGGACCGGGGGCGGGCGATCGCCCCCGGTTATCGGCCGAGCGCCAGGTCGACTGCCGCCAGCGCGTGAAGACTGGTCGTATCGAACAACGGCACCGCGCTGTCCGACTGGTCCACCAGCAGCATGATTTCGGTGCAGCCCAGCACGATCGCCTCCGCGCCGCGCTCGACCAGCCGCGCGATCACCTCACGATAGGTCGCGCGCGATGCCGCCTCGATTTTACCGGCGACCAATTCCTCATAGATCACGCGATGAACCTCGCGCCGATCGGCGGCGTCGGGGATCAGGATATCGAGCCCGGCCGCCGCGAGCCGATCGCGATAAAAGGCCTTTTCCATCGTGAAGGCGGTACCGAGCAACCCGACTCGCTCGAGACCCGCCTGCGTGATCGCCGATGCGGTAGGATCGACCACGTGGAGCAACGGCACGCCGATCGCCGCCGCGACATCGTCCGCCATCAAATGCATCGTGTTGCTGCAGATCAGGACGAAATCCGCGCCACCGGCCTCCAGCCGCCGGGCTGCGTCCACCATTCGCGCCGTGAGCAAGGACCAGTCGCCATCGTGCTGAAGTCGCTCGATTTCGCCGAAATCGACCGAGTATAAGAGCATCTCGGCCGAATGCGCGCCGCCGAGACGCTCCCGCACCGCGCGATTGATGATCGCATAATATTGCGCCGAGCTTTCCCAGCTCATCCCGCCGATCAGGCCAATCGTCTTCATCTCGTTTCTATGGCGTTTCCCTCGGACGAAACCAAGGAGCCGCCACGATCGTTACGCTAGCGAAGGGGTTCGAAAACGATCATGCTGACAGACAATTTCCTTCGCGGCCGTCGCCGCCGCGAGTTGAGCGATGACGAAAAGGAGGCGATCGAGAGCGTCCTGACCGCGCCGGTGGCGCTGCCGCGACGCAAGGTGGTGACCAGCCGCGGCGATGTCGTCACGCGGTCGACCTTTCTCATCTCGGGTTTCATGTGTCGCTATATGGACGGCGCCGACGGCCATCGGCAGCTGGTCAGCATCCAGACGCCGGGCGATTTCGTCGATCTGCATGGTTATCCGCTGCAACGACTCGACCACGACATCGCGACCTTGAGCGAATGCACCGTCGCCTATGCGCCGCACGACAAGCTGACGCAGATCATCGAGCGCCTGCCGCATCTCGGCCGCGTGCTGTGGTTCTCGACCCTGCTGGATGCCGCGATGCATCGCGAATGGATTTTCCGGCTGGGTCGCCTCGATGCGGTGGGGCGCGTCGCGCACATGCTGTGCGAAACTTATACGCGGCTCGATGCGGTCGGGCTGGTCGAGGATAATGCCTTCGCCTGGCCATTGACCCAGCAGGATCTCGGCGAGGCGTGCGGACTGACCTCGGTCCACGTCAATCGGACGTTACGCGTGCTGCGTGAGGCCGGGATGGTCGAGGTATCCGATCGCACCGTCACGATGCTGGATTTCGACCGCCTCGCCTCGACCGGCGAATTCCAGCCCGACTACCTCTATTTCGACAACCATACCCGAACGCCATGAGCGGAAGGAGCGGACAAAATATACACTTCCCCGGCGAAGGCCGGGGCCCAGTCGCATTGTGTTCTCGATGTCTGAACGCCATCTCGAATTTGCCGAAGCTGGGCCCCGGCCTTCGCCGGGGAAGCGTGAAGCTGATCGAAGGTGCGAATATCAGTGCGCGGCGGCGATCACCGATTTGACCGCCGATGCCCAGCCATCGAGCCGGGTCTGCCGGGCGTCGGCGGCCAAAGCGGAATGAAAAGCGTCGATCTGGCCGCGCATTACCGACGCCGCCTTCAGGTCCTTGAACAGGCCGATGCCGACGCCGGCCAGCATCGCCGCGCCGAGCGCGGTGGTTTCGGCGAAGACCGGCCGCTCCACCGCGACCTCCAGCATGTCGGCCAGATCCTGCGCGATCCAGTCGTTGGCGACCATGCCGCCGTCGATCCGGAGCGTCGTCCAGTCGGCGCCATCGGCGGCGAAGGCGGTTTTCAGGTCGTTGGCCTGGTGCGCCATCGCCTCCAGCGCGGCGCGGACGATATGCGCGCGGGTGGCGGTGAAACTCAGTCCCGACATGCAGCCCCGCGCCTCTGCTTCCCACCAAGGTGCGCCCAGACCCGACAGCGCGGGGACCAGATAGACGCCGGCATTATCCGCGACCGACCGCGCCAATGCTTCGGTTTCGTCGGCGGCGGCGATCAGCTTGAGCGAATCGCGTAGCCACTGGATCAGGCTGCCGGCGACGAAGACGGATCCTTCGAGTGCATAAGCGCGCCGGCCGCCGAGTTGCCACGCCACCGTCGCCAGCAGCCGGTTCTTCGACGTCGGCTGGTGCGCCCCATATTGCGTCAGCACGAACGCGCCGGTGCCGAAGGTCGCCTTGGTGTCGCCGGGCGTCAGGCAGGCTTGACCGATCGTCGCCGCCTGCTGATCCCCGGCCATGCCGCAAATCGGTATCGGCGCGCCGAACAGGCTCGTGGTGCCGTAATTGCCCGCGCAATCGACGATTTCGGGAAGCGCATGGCGCGGCGCGTCGAACAACTCGATCAGCCCGTCATCCCAATGTCCGCTGCCGATCGCCATCAGCGCGGTGCGGCTGGCATTGGTCGCGTCGGTGATGTGCATCCCGCCTCGGCCCCCGGTCGCGGTCAGTTTCCACACCAGCCACGAATCGATCGTGCCGACCGCCAGCCGGTCGCCCGCGGCTTTGAGCTGCGGCCAATTGGCCATCGCCCAGCCAATCTTGGATCCCGAGAAATAGGGATCGAGCAACAACCCGGTGCGGGCCTGGACGGTCGGCTCGTGCCCGGCTTCCTTGAGCTCGCGGCACCATGACGCCGTGCGCCGGTCCTGCCAGACGATGGCGGGCGCCAGCGGTTCGCCGGTCTGTTTGTCCCAGAACACCACCGTCTCGCGCTGGTTGGTGATGCCGATCGCCGCCACCGCCTCGGCCCCGCCCGCCAACTCGACCATTTTCCGTGCGCAGGCGAGGGTCCGATCCCAGATCTCGGCCGCATCGTGCTCGACCAGCCCGGGGGAGGGGTAATGCTGCGTCAGCGCAGCCGATTCGCTGCCCAGGCAGGTGCCGTCGGGTGCAAACAGCATCGCGCGGGTGGAAGTGGTGCCTTCGTCGATGACCAGCAGCTTCTCGCTCATCTCTTGACGCTAGCCGGGATTACTTTGCCCGCCAATGGCGCTACGGAAGCGCTATGAGTAACGGCGAGAGCGGCATGGGGGCGAGTTTGTCGGCGACGGTTGGCGGCGCCGCTGCCGTTGCGCCGAGTGCACCCGAGACGCCGGCGTCGACCGACGACGGTCCGCCGCCGGTAATCGACCCCAGGCGTGATCGCCTGCTCGCCGCGCTGACGCTGATCGCCGGCGTCGGGCTGGTGATCGGCCTGCCGTTCGCGCTCAAGGCCGGCGCCGAATTCTTCCTGCCGATCACGATAGCCTTGGTCATCTCGATCGCGCTCATTCCGGTGCTCGAATGGCTCGAGCGGCGGCGGCTGCCGTCCTGGCTCGCGGCGCTGATCTGCGTGCTGACCTTCCTGGCCGCTGCAAACGTGGCGCTGGCCGCGATCGTCGTCCCGGCGATCGAATTCTTCCGCCGCTTGCCGGATCGGATCGACCGTATCCAGGCCAATCTGGCGCCGGTGCTCGATCTCTATGCGAGTCTCGAAAAATATATCAACAAGGCGGCGGCGCATATCGCCACCATCCCCAAGGTGCGAACCGCGACGCCGGTATCGCCGCCGAGCTCGCTGCTTGACCTGATCGCCACCTCCGCGCCGACCGCATTGGTGCAGATATTCTTCGGGGTGCTGGTGGTGTTCTTCTTCCTGGCCGGCTGGACGCGGACGCGGCGCCGGACGATCACCAGCCGTGCGAGCTTCGGCGGCGCGATGGCGACTGCGCGCGTGATCCAGGACGTGGTCGACGATGTCTCCGCCTATCTCGGCACGATCACCGCGATCAACATCGCGCTCGGGCTGATCGTCTCGGGCGCCTTGTGGCTGATCGGCATGCCCTATCCGCTGATGTGGGGCGGCATCGTCACCTTGCTCAATTATATTCCCTATTTCGGGCCGATCGTCGCGGCGTTGCTGCTCGCGGTCGGCGGGCTGATGACTTTTCCCGACATCTGGGTGGCGCTGATGCCCGCCGGCATCATGATCGGTTGCCACTTGCTGGAGGCCAATGCGGTGACGCCGTTCATCGTCGGTCATCGCCTGACGATCAGCCCGGTACTGATCCTGATCTCGCTGAGCTTCTGGAGCTGGGTGTGGGGCACACCGGGCGCGTTGCTCGCGGTGCCGCTGCTGATCATCATGCAGACCGTGATTGGCGCGGCGGGCAAGCCCGACATCGCCGGGTTCCTGTTCGAGCACGGTACCTTGGTCAGCGAGCGCAAGCGCGGCCGCTGGGGCGTGCGACAAAACTGATTTGACCGCTGTTGACACTGGGGGGCGGCTCGCTTAGTGGCCGCGCCTCACGCTTCCAAGCGGGTGTAGCTCAGTTGGTTAGAGCGCCGGCCTGTCACGCCGGAGGTCGCGGGTTCGAGCCCCGTCACTCGCGCCATTTTCGGTGAACCGAAAAGGCTCAGCGCAGCTGCCGTCCATGTTTGATGCGCGCTATATAGACCGCGTCGTCGGCTACCCATTAGCGCAGGACATAGGGCGAAACGGAAACGAGCTCGCGAAAACCATCGTCGCAAATACGCCCACGATTTGGGAAGTCGACCAGCCAGCAGCGTCGAGAGTGATTCCGGACCGGAGACGAACGACCTGCCGATACCGAGCTTTACAACCTTTCAGGCGGTGAATTCGCGGGAATAGCGAATTCCCTGCGGTGGGATGTCGAGCGCTGCCCAAGTGTCATTCAGCTTGGGGACCAAAAGACCCCCTGCGCAAAAAAAAGCGGTCCCGACGATGGCGATGAGCGTCCACCCGACCAGCTGCCTGTTCATGACGTTGATGTACCAGAGGGGCAGTTCTGAAAAGATGCCCAGTCGCCACTGGGTATATGGCGCTTCAGATTACTGCACCAAAAGTGCCGGATGGCTACTTTTGGCGGAAAGCCCGCGTTCGCGCTGGACGTGGAAATCGTTCTGATCCAGTATTCTACGTTCATGGACGGGGGCAACGATGCCAAACTACCAAGGCGATGACGGCGACAATACGTTCGACGGCAGCAGCGACAGCGAAACCATTCGTGGCGAAGGTGGCAACGACCATCTGAGTGGTGGCGGCGGCGATGACTCGATTGACGGCGGATCAGGAGACGATGTTCTCGCTGGTGGCGCCGGCAATGACTCGATTGACGGCGGACTAGGAAACGATGTTCTCGTTGGCGGCGCCGGCAGCGATTCCCTGATAGGCGGCCAAGGAAGGGACTTCCTTTTTGGCGGAGAAGAGAATCCCGACGTTCTAACGCTATATGCCAATCCGGATATCCGCACGTGGGAAGACTCTTTTGGGGCGAGACCCCCGAACCCGTTCACCCACGATCTGCCGCCTGACACTGATCCGGATGTCTTGAGCGGCGGAAGCGGAGACGTCGTGGTTGCGGGCTACAACGACACCATCATCGGGAACCCCGACTATGTTCACTGGACGTATATAGATTCGCCTCAGGCAGTTACCCTGGCAGACTATAGGCGAGGTTGGGTCCAAGGCAGCAACTTCGCCGATACCTTCACTAACGATATATATGTACTCGGCATGGGCGGCGATGATCACATCATCACGTCCACGGAAGGGACAAAACAGGCCTATGTCGACGGGGGGGCTGGAAACGATCTGATTGAAATTACCACGCACGATACGGCCACTAATTTCCCCATCGTGTTTGGCGGCGCCGGCGATGACACGATCATCGAGGGCCAGCCGGGCCCATGGGCGCGCACCGGTTACGTCGATGGGGGGGACGGCAACGACACCATCTATGGCGGTGGCAGCGGCGGTGCAGGTAACGACACTATCGATGCCCGCGGGTACACTGCGGCTCATCTTACCGGCGACGGTGGAGCCGATACGCTGTTTGGCGGCAGCGGGAACGACATTCTATCCGGCGACCGCGATACCGGCTTCGACAACGGCGTAGAGATTGACCACCTGTCTGGTGGAGCTGGCGACGACTTCATCTTCTCGGGATACGGGGACATCATCGATGGCGGCGAAGGCTTCGACAGCGTCGCCGTCTCCTACGTTGGCGCGACCCACGGCATCGACGGTGACACACGGGTCCTTCACCAGGGCCTGCCTCTGGTGGATGGTGCCGGCACATTCCAGAATGTCGAGCGTTTCAGCGACATCGCTTTGACCGCGTATAACGACAAGATGGTCATCGGCGACCAGGCCGAGCCAGCCGTTGTTCGCTCTTGGGACGGCGACGATTACCTGATTGGACAGCTAGTCAGCGTTACGATGTACGGCGGCAACGGCAACGATATGCTTGTCGGAAGCGCTGCTGATGACGTCCTCTATGGCGAGAACGGCAACGACATCCTGATGGGCTATCTCGGCACCGACCAGCTGTGGGGAGGGCAGGGAGCGGACCGGTTCATCATGTCCGACATGAGCGCCCGTGCTCGGATTATGGACTTCGAGCATGGCATTGACCGCATCGATCTCTCCGCGCTCGACGCCAACAGCCTCATGGCTGGGGACGAGGCGTTCAACTTCATTGGAACGGCAGACTTCTCCGGGGTCGCGGGCGAGCTCAGGATCGGCGGCAACTCAAGCGCGGGTTATAGTCTCTATGGTGACACGAACGGAGATCATCTCGCGGATGTCGTGATTGCTCTCGGATCCGTGTCGAACGTAACCGCGAGTGATTTCCTGCTGTGACGTTTGTGTAGGCCGGTCCCTCCTGGGGCGTGCCCTAGGTCTCGAGCCAGGCAACGACCTTCTCGTGTGGAACGCCCTTGTCCGCAGCGATGTCGGCCAACGCCTTCGTGTCGGCGGCCGCTTCGGCTTCTGGGCTCATCTCAAAAGAGATCGCGTTCGACGGTCATTGGGAATATAGCGTGATTACGGCGCTACTTCCACACCCCGGTTTCCATCCAGCGCAGCATGCGGCGCATCGGCAACAGCCAGAGCCACACGATTCCGGTCACGACGTAGAACAGCAATTGCGCGACCGCGGGCCAGCGCCCCACCCAGGGCGACAGGCTGACCACGGCGATGCACCAGATCGCAATCAGCGCCAGGATGGCGAGCATGCCCACTGGTTTCTGCCAGCGCGGTGTCGGCGGCGGGTTCATCGTGCAATCCATCCTTGTTCGGTGACGACGGCGTGCAGCGCCATATCCCAGGGATCGACCGGCAAGTCCTCGACCTGCTGGACGCTCCAGGCGACACCGACGCGCCAGGCGTCGGGGAAGCGTGCAAAGGTGCCATCATAATAGCCTGCTCCCTGGCCCAGTCGATCGAGTTTCGCGTCGAACGCGAGCATCGGGGTCAGGATGATGTCGGGGCGCAATTCGGCGGCGAGCGCCGATGGCTGGCTGAGGCCGAACGGGCCGGCTTCGAGCGCCGCCTCGGTTTCCCAGGCCAGGAAGCGCATCGGTTCGCTGCGCACCGTGACATGGGGCAGAGCCAGCACGCATCCCGCCGCGACCGCGGCGCGCGCGAGCGGCGAGGGATCGGTTTCGCTGCCGATCGGGACGTAAGAGGTAACGGTCAGGCCGCGGTCGAGCCGTGCAAGGAAGGCATCCGGTACTGCGATCGGTGCGGGCTTTCCGGCGACGAAGGCGTCACGCGCTGCGCGGAGACGCGCCCGCAATGCCCGTTTGCTGTCGGTCGTCATGATTGGGTGGAGTGGCGGGACCACCGTAGACCGTTTGCCGGGTTATCCTCTGACGCACGGTACGTCAGGTGGGGACCATGTGCGTCGGACCAGGATCCGGGCAGGGACAGCCCCCATGGATGATGAATAGCCTCAGGGATAATAAAGGCTCGTATCGGGCAGTACCCGCCGGCCATGAATCTAGGCGCTCGGTGCCGGTTTCTCAAGGGTCTCGGCAAGCGCTTCCAGACGATCGGCGAGGCGGTTGAGAAATGCGGGACTGGGGCCGCCATCGGCCGAGGGGCGGTTTTCCGCCTGATCGAGATTGTCGGCGAGCATCAGCGCGATCAGCAGCATGGTCCGTTCGGCGTTGAGGCCACCCGACGCGCGGTTGGCCATCGCCCAACGCTGGTCAAGCATTTCTCCCAATCGGCGAAGCTGGGCTTCCTCGCCGTCACGGCAAGCGACGTTGTGGCGGCGGTCGCCGATCGTCAGCGTGACCTCAGCCATTTCGTGCGCCCAGCGCATCGAGCGCGGCGATCGCTTCGCCGACGCGGGCGCGCAGCGATTCGTGTCGTGTCTTCAGGTCCTGCGCGCTCCTGTCGCGCGCCGCGACGGCGCGTTCGATGCGGGCGAGCGCGGCGTCGATCCGATCGGTCGGGGAAGCGTCTGCCATCGGGGGGAGATAGCACGGCGGGGGGACGCGACAAGATCGTTTCGCCGCGCAAAGGGCTCGGACTCGCTACCGGGGGTCGCCCTGAACCACGCAAGTGGCCCCGCATGGCGCCAGCCGGTGATGTCGAGATCGGTGCTATTGCGGCCGCTTCGGGAGCAAATACGCAGTGCGGACGGTTGACGCGCCGCCTCGGCATCCCCAAAGGCACCCGCGACCGACCGGCCCCATTCGCGCGTGCCGGCATCAGCAGCTCAAGGAGCGAAACAACATGGCGGTGAAGGTTGCGATCAACGGGTTCGGACGGATTGGGCGTCTGGTAGCGCGTGCGATGCTCGCGCAGAGCGATACCGGGCTCGACCTAGTGGCGATCAACGATCTCGGCGACGCCAAGGCCAATGCCTGGCTGTTCAAGCGCGACTCGGTTCACGGCAAATGGCCGGGCGAGGTCCATGCCGAAGGGCAGGACATGGTGATCGATGGCAAGCATATTCGCGTCACCGCGGAACGCGATCCCGCCAATCTGCCGCACAAGGAATTGGGCGTCGACCTGGTACTCGAATGCACTGGCTTCTTCACCGATCGTGACGCTTGCCAGAAACATATCGATGCCGGGGCCAAGAAGGTGCTGATCTCCGCTCCGGGCAAGAATGTCGACCTGACCGTCGTCTATGGCGTCAATCACGACAAGCTGACCGCCGACCACAATATCGTGTCGAACGCGTCGTGCACGACCAATTGCCTCGCGCCGGTCGCCAAGGTGTTGAACGACGAATTCGGCATCGAGCGCGGCCTGATGACCACGGTCCACGCTTATACCAACGACCAGAAGATCCTCGATCAGATCCATTCGGACCTGCGCCGTGCGCGGGCGGCGGCGATGTCGATGATCCCGACCACCACCGGTGCTGCCCGAGCGGTCGCCGAGGTGTTGCCCGAACTCAAGGGCAAGCTCGACGGTTCGGCGATCCGCGTACCCGTTCCCGACGTGTCGCTGATCGACCTGACCTTCACGCCGAAGCGCGACGTGACCAAGGAAGAGATCAACGCCGCGCTGAAGGCCGCGTCGCAAGGCAAGCTCAAGGGCGTGCTCGATTACACCGATGAGCCGCTCGTCTCGATCGACCTGATGGGCTCGCCCGCTTCGTCGACCGTCGACAGCCTCGAAACCGCGGTGCTCGAAGGCAAGCTGGTTCGCGTCCTCAGCTGGTACGACAATGAATGGGGCTTCTCGAACCGCATGGTCGACACCGCCAAGGCAATGGCGGCGTTGATCTGATGTTTATTCCCCTCCCGCTTGCGGGAGGGGCTAGGGGAGGGCTTGTTCCTTCCTCGCGACACGCCCTCCCCCGACCCCTCCCGCAAGCGGGAGGGGAGATTTGGTGACAGGAACTCGGACATGGCGCGCAACTTCAAAACGCTCGATGACATGGGCGACATCGCGGGCAAGCGGGTGCTGGTCCGCGAGGACCTCAACGTGCCGATGGCCGATGGCCAGGTCACCGACGACACCCGGTTGCGCGCCGCGGTGCCGACCGTTGCCGAACTCGCCGACAAGGGCGCCAAGGTCCTGATCCTCGCGCATTTCGGGCGGCCCAAGGGCCAGCGCAATCCCGAGATGAGCCTGGCGCTCGTCACTCGCCCTTTCGAACACGTGCTCGGGCGCCCGGTGCGCTTCATCGACGACGAGGGAGCGGCCGAGGCGATCGCGACGCTCAAGGACGGCGATGTTGCGATCCTCGAGAATACACGCTTCGATCCGGGCGAGGAAAAGAACGCGCATGAGACGATCGAGCGGCTGGCTTCGCTCGGCGATCTTTACGTCAACGATGCATTCTCGGCCGCCCACCGTGCGCACGCTTCGACCGAGGGCCTGGCGCACAAGCTGCGGTCCTTCGCCGGGCGACAGATGGAAGCCGAGCTCGACGCGCTCGACAAGGCGCTGGGCAATCCCGAGCATCCGGTCGCGGCGGTGGTCGGCGGCGCCAAGGTGTCGAGCAAGCTCGACGTGCTCAAGCATCTCGTCACCAAGGTCGATCACCTGATCATCGGTGGCGGCATGGCCAATACGTTTCTCGCCGCGCGCGGTGTCGACGTCGGCAAGAGCCTGGCCGAGCATGATTTGACCGGCACCGCCGAAGAGATTTTCGACGCCGCCGAAGCGGCCGGCTGCACGATCCATCTGCCCTATGACGTGGTCGTCGCGAAGGAGTTCAGGCCGAACCCCGAAACGCGCACGGTCAATGTTCATGAGGTTCAGCCCGACGAGATGATCCTCGACATCGGCCCGGCCGCGACCGAGGCGCTGGGCGATGTGCTCAAGAACTGCCGCACTTTGGTGTGGAACGGCCCGCTTGGCGCGTTCGAAACGCCACCGTTCGATGTCGCGACGATGAGCCTGGCCAGGACGGTCGCGGCCTTGACGCGCGAAGGCTCGCTGGTGTCGGTGGCGGGCGGCGGCGATACCGTCGCCGCGCTCAACCAGGCGGGCGTCGCTGGCGACATGACGTTCGTGTCGACCGCGGGCGGGGCCTTCCTGGAATGGATGGAAGGCAAGGAACTTCCGGGGGTTAAGGCGTTAAGTTCTTAACGCTCCGCAAGTAGCGGTTTGACGACGGCGTCGAGGCTCCGCGCGGTAAAAGCCTCGGCTTTCGCGTAGCGAACGCGGCCGTGGCGATCGATCACATAGCTCATCGGCACCGCAGAGACCGCGATGTCGGCCCCTCCGACCCAGGCCGCCTGGGGATAGGGGATCGAGGTGGCCGTCGCCTGACCCTTGCCGTTGGCACCGGGGTCGACGGAAATGCCGATGACGACCAAACCCTGCGACAGGTGCTGGCGGTAATAGCGGGCGAGGAGAGGGATCTCGGCGCGGCAAGGCACGCACCAGCTCGCCCAGTAGTTGATCACCACCACGCGACCGCGGAGATCGCCGAGCGTGATGCGCTGCCCGCCGGTAAGCGTCATCGCGCCGGGCAAGCCGGGTGCCCCGGCGACCGCAGGCGTCGCCAGCGCGGCGGCGGCGAGGAGCGTGGCGATATGCCGGAACAGCCGCATGTCAGGTCGCGGGCGCGGGCTCGCGCAGCAGCGGCACGAGGAGCTGGTTCAGCATGTCGAGATCGAACGCGCCGGCCTTGGCGTAGCGCACGCGGCCATCGCGCCCGATCACGATATTGGTCGGCACGCCGTTGCCGATCACGTCATACGGCCCCTTCACCTTGCGGACCGGCTGGATATGCATAACCGAGAACAGCTGCTTCAGCTTGTAGGCGGGAAGCGAATCCTCGGTCGTCACCGCGAATACGCGGAGCCCCGCTTCCTTGCGCTGATTGTAATAAGCGTCGAGCGTCGGCAATTCGGCGCGGCACGGCACACACCAGGTCGCCCAGAAGTTGAGCACGACGACCTTGCCGCGCAGGTCGTCGCGCGTGACCTTGGTCCCGTCGATCAAGGTCAGCGTGAAATCGGGCGCGGGATCACCGACCTTCATTTTCTCGCCCGCTGCAACCGGCATGCTGATTGCCATGGTGGCGAGCGCCGCTGCCGCGACCATCATCCTGGCTGTGCTTGCGATCCGGCCCATGATTGCCCCCTTGTCGACCTGATATCAGCGTGAGCGCGCCGCCGCAGCAGGTCAATCGGGCGAAAGCTCCAAAAAGGAGACATTGTCGGGCGCATCGGCGCGACATTGGACGGGCGAAAAGGATATAACCGGTTACAACGATCATCGGCCCATTGCAGACCCGCCGGGCGCTGTCTAACAGCCGCCACACATACGTATGCACAGACGGGAAACGACCATGCAAACCGCCGAAATGACCGCCAAGATCGCCGCCGGACACGGCTTCATCGCCGCGCTCGACCAGAGCGGGGGATCAACGCCAAAGGCGCTCAAGGGCTATGGCATCGAGGAAGGCGCGTGGTCGAGCGATGAAGAGATGTTCGACCTGATCCACCAGATGCGCGTGCGGATCATCACCGCGCCGGCCTTCGCCAGCGGCAAGGTGATCGCCGCGATCTTGTTCGAACGCACGATGGATGGCCAGGCGAACGGCCAGCCGGTGCCCCAGGCGCTCCACGATATTGGCGTCGTGCCGTTCATCAAGATCGACAAGGGGCTCGAGGCGGAGGTTAATGGCGTCCAACTAATGAAGCCGATGCCAGGCCTCGACGCTTTGCTCGATCGTGCGCGCGGGCTCGGCATGTTCGGGACCAAGGAGCGCTCGGTCGTCAATCTCGGCAATCGCGAGGGCATCGCCGCGATCGTCGCGCAGCAATTCGACGTAGCACGGCAAGTGCTGAGCCATGGCCTGATGCCGATCATCGAGCCCGAGGTGAACATCAAGAGCCCGGAGCGGGCCGAGGCCGATGCGATCCTGCTCGACGAGATCCTAAAGGCGCTCGACGCGATGCCGGGCGACGACAAGGTGATGCTCAAGCTATCGCTGCCCGCCGAACCGGGCCTGTTTCTGCCGCTGGTCGAGCATCCGCGGGTGCTGCATGTCGTCGCGCTCTCGGGCGGGTATAACCGGACCGACGCCTGCGCCGAGCTGGCGAAGAACCAGGGCATCATCGCCAGCTTCAGCCGCGCGCTGCTCGAGGATTTGCGTCACCAGATGAGCGACGAGGAATTCGACCGCGCGCTGGCCGAGGCGATCGACGAGATTTACGACGCGTCGGTCGACAAAGTCGCCGCCTAATCGCCTTCGCCGAGGATCTCGGCGAGACGATCGAGCCGTTTTTCGAGCATCGACCGCCGCTCGCGCGCCCAGCGTTCGACCGGCGTCAGGCCGTCGGGCACCAAAGATGCCGTCCGCACGCGCCCGACCTTTTCGGTGCGCACCACGCCGCATTGCTCGAGCACCTGCAGATGCTGGGCGATCGCGGTTACCGTGACACCCAGCGGCTCGGCGAGCCGCGAGACCGATGCCGGCCCTTCTGCCAGGCGATCGACGATCGCGCGGCGGGTCGGGTCCCCCAGTGCCTGGAACAATCGGTCGAGATCGGGCGTCACCCGCTCAGCCTTCGATCACCTCGCCCAATTTGTCGAGCAGGGCGCGCCAGCCATGCTCGCGCATCACCGGCCCGTCGGCATTTTCGAAGAAGGCGACCTGATTGGTGCAGAGCAGATCGGTACCCTCGCCATTGGGAAAGAGCTCGAACGTCGTCAGCGACACCGACATCGGTGCGCCGCCGATCGCCATCATGCCGGTGGTGACGATCCGGCTGCTCGGAACGATCGCCTGGAAAATACTGTCGTCGGTCAGCGACACGCCGGGAAAGGGGCTGGCGTCGCCAAATCTGTAGCCCAGATGCTGGGCTCCGCCTGGGCGGAAGTCGCTCTCGAATGCGACGAGTTCGGTTTGATCGTTCGCTGCATACCAGCGACGCTTGATGGCGGGGTCGCTGAGCGCTTCGAACACCTCGGCCGGCTCCGCCTTGTAGCTGCGCTCGATGGTGAAGGTGGCGTGGGTGACATGTCCATCCGGCATAAGTTACTCCTATAGTGAAGTGGGGGCTTCAATATTTCTGTATCGATAATTAGTCAAGTCATGACTTCACTGTTGTCGTATTGACGCTGCCGGGCGGAGGAGGAAAAGGGCGCTGCGAGGCACGCGCCGCCTCAGTCGGGAGGATTGTCATGGTCGAGCGAGTCGGAGAGCAGAATCCGGGCTGGAGCGCCGTTGACGCCTTTATTGCGGATCGCCTGCTCGGCGACGATTCCACGCTTTCGGCTACGCTCGCCGCCAACGCTGCCGGCGGGTTGCCGGATATCGACGTGTCGCCCGCGCAGGGTCGGATGCTCCATCTGTTCGCGCGGATGGCGGGCGCACGGCGCATCCTCGAAATCGGGACGCTCGGCGGTTATTCGACAATCGAACTGGCTCGCGCGCTACCCGCGGATGGCAAGCTGATCTCGCTGGAGATCGATCCGCATCACGCGGACGTCGCGCGCAGCAATGTTGCGAATGCCGGGCTGGGTGACCGCGTCGATATCCGTACCGGTCCGGCGCTCGACTCGCTCCAGGCGATGATCGCGGCGAACGAGGGCCCGTTCGATTTCGTGTTCATCGATGCCGATAAACAGAATAACCCGGCCTATGTTCGCGCCGCGCTCGCGATGTCACGGCCGGGCACCACGATCGTCGTCGACAACGTGATCCGCGAGGGCGGGGTGCTCGACGCGGCGAGCGGCGACGAGCGGATCCGCGGGACGCGAGAACTGTTCGATGCGGTGGGAGCGGAGAAGCGCCTGACCGCGACTGCGGTCCAAACGGTCGGGATCAAGAAATGGGACGGATTCCTGATCGCGGTTGTCGATTGATTTGCCTAAATCCCTCTTCCCTGTGGGAGAAGGGGAGTGGTTGCCGGTAAAGGGCGCACGCCTTAGGGGCGAGCAATGGACACTGAAGACCCACTCGGCCCGCTCGACCCCAATTTCGCCGCATCGTTCAAGCGCGACGTACGCCGGCCGCCCTGCCAGCTCTATCTGATCTCGCCGCTCGATGTCGGCGGGGCCTTTCCGGACCGTCTGGCGCGTGCGCTCGACGCCGGGCCGGTGGCGGCGTTCCAGTTCCGGGTGAAGGACGTCGACCAGCATGAGGCCGCCCGGCTGGCCGAGCCGCTCCAGCGTATTTGCGCCGATCGCGAGGTGGCCTTCATCGTCAATGACAGCGTCTCGCTGGCGAAGCGGCTCGGGGCCGATGGCGTGCATCTCGGCCAGGAAGACGGCGACCCGCGCGAGGCGCGGTCGGTGCTCGGTCCCGATGTCCAGATCGGCGTCACGTGCCATGACAGCCGCCATCTGGCGATGGAAGCGGGAGATGCGGGCGCGGATTATGTCGCGTTCGGTGCCTTCTATCCGACCACGACCAAGGAGGTGAAGCACCGGCCCGAACCCGTGATCCTCAGCTGGTGGTCGGCCCTGTTCGAACTGCCCTGCGTCGCGATCGGTGGGATCACGCCCGCCAACGCCGCGCCGCTGATTGCGGCGGGCGCCGATTTCCTCGCGGTATCGAGCGCCGTGTGGGGCGGCGACGAGGCGGAAGCGGTGCGCGCGTTCGGCGCGGCGCTTGCCGGATCGGGGTCGGCTGGCTAAAGGCGCGGTTTCGCTCTTTCCAGCAGGTACATCGTCATGAAGATCAGCGGCGTGGACATTCGTCCCGGCAATATCATCGAATATGAAGGCGGCATCTGGCGCGCCGTCAAGATTCAGCATACCCAGCCGGGCAAGGGCGGCGCCTATATGCAGGTCGAGCTGAAGAACCTGCGCGACGGCCGCAAGAACAATGTCCGCTTCCGCTCGGCCGAGACGGTGGAGCGCGTCCGCCTCGACACCAAGGACTTCCAGTTCCTGTTCGCCGACGGCGATACGCTGACGTTCATGGACAAGGAAACCTACGAGCAGACCACCTTGCCGCGCGACTTGCTGGGCGACGCCGCGGCGTTCCTGCAGGACGGCATGGACGTGGTGATGGAGCTTTACGACGAAGATCCGATCAGCGTGCAATTGCCCGACACGATCGAGGCGACGATCGTCGAGGCCGACGCGGTGGTGAAGGGCCAGACCGCATCGTCGAGCTACAAGCCGGCGATCCTCGACAATGGCGTCCGCATCATGGTCCCGCCGCATATCGCCGCGGGCACGCGGATCGTTGTCGACGTGTACGAGCAGACCTACGTGCGTAGGGCGGACTGATATTCCCCTCCCATTCGTGGGAGGGGCTAGGGGAGGGCGTGTCACCGGGCCGCACGTTCTTTCCTCCGCGACAAAATGACAGGCCCTCCCCCGACCCCTCCCGCCAGCGGGAGGGGGGAGTTTGTTTGATGCCCAGCCATTCCGGCATTTTCACCGTCATCGAGCGCGCCGCGCGCAAGGCGGCGCCGCGCCTGCGCCGCGATTTCAATGAGGTTCAGCACCTCCAGGTCAGCCGCAAAGGCCCGGCCGATTTCGTGTCGATGGCCGACAAGCGCGCCGAGGAGACATTGGTCGAGGAGCTGCGCAGGGCGCGGCCGGACTGGTCGATCCTGGCCGAGGAAGGCGGCGAGATTGCCGGCGATCCGAACAAGCCGCGCTTCATCATCGATCCGCTCGACGGCACCACGAACTTCCTTCACGGCATCCCGCATTTCGCGATCTCGATCGCGGTCGAGGAGCCGATGGCGAATGGCAAGCGCGAGATCACGACCGCTCTGGTCTATCAGCCACTGACCGATGAGAGCTTCTGGGCGGAAAAGGGCAAAGGCGCCTGGTTGCAGGACGCGCGGCTGCGCGTGTCGTCGCGCCGTGACCTTGCCGATGCGCTGATCGCGACCGGAATCCCGTTCCTTGGCCATGGCAATTTCGCACAGTGGAGCCGCATTTTCGGTGCGGTCGCGCCCGAAGTCGCCGGTATTCGCCGGCTCGGCTCGGCCGCGCTCGATCTCGCCTGGGTCGCGGCGGGGCGGTTCGACGGATTCTGGGAATCCGACCTGCAGCCCTGGGACGTCGCGGCGGGCATGTTGCTGGTCAAGGAAGCGGGCGGCTTCGTCACCGATTTCCGCGGCGGCGACCGTACGATGGAGCGCAACGAGTTCCTGGCCGGCAACGATGTGCTTCATTCGAAGCTGCACAAGCTGATCGCGAGCGCGTTGCGCTGATCCCCTTGTCCATAAGGATCGTTTCCATAAGGATCGTTTCCGTTCCATTATGAGTATCTCGGGAAATTACATAACCCGGTCTTAACGAGGGTGACGCTATGCGGGCGCATGGTTTCGACGCCCTCTTCGATCTCCTGGGACGACGCGTTCCTGAAGACGCGGATCGAGGCGATCTATTCGATCGCGGTGGCGATGATCGGCATGGACCTGCTCGGCTCGGCGATGATGGCCAGCCTTTTCTGGCAACAGGGCAACACGATTTGGCTGCTGATCTGGGTGTTTGCCAGCATGATCGTCATCGGGGCGCGGACCGTCGCGACCATGGCGTACAAATCTGGCCGTTTTGCCGGTATTCCCAGTCGACGCTGGGCGGGGTCGCTCACCGTGTTCTCCGCGGCATCGGGCGTGTTATGGGGTGGCGCGCTGGGGCTGATCGTCGCCACGGGCTCGGACAATGAGGTAATGTTCGCGGTCTGCGTCGCGCTGAGCGGCTTGACGCTGTCGATCGCGCATGTCGCTTATTGGCCGATGTACGCGGCGTTCGAGCTGCCGGTGATGGTCGCGGCGGCGCTTGGGTTCTTCGTTAGCGATCGCCCTGGCCACTGGTCGTTGGCAGGTGCCGCGACGGTAATGACGGTCGTGCTGTTGGGCGTCAGCCGCCGGCTTGCGGGACAGGTTCTCCACGCGCATCGGCTGGCGGCTGCCAATCAGGCGCTGGTCGAATCGCTCGGCGCGCGCGGCAAGGCGCTCGAACAAGCGTGCGACGCGCTCGAACGTGTCAGCCGTACCGATCCGCTGACCGGGCTGGCCAATCGCCGCCAGCGCGATAGCCGGCTGGCCGACGAATGGGAGCGGGGGCTGCGGTCCGGCGGCCCGCTCGCGGTCGTCGCGATCGACGTCGATCACTTCAAGCGGTTCAACGACAGCCACGGCCATAGCGAAGGCGACCGCTGTCTGAAGGCGGTTGCGGAGATGCTCCAGGCGGGCATTCGCGGACCGATCGATCTCGCGGCGCGTCATGGCGGTGAGGAATTCATGCTGATCCTGCCGGGCGTCGACCAGGCGGGCGCCGCGTCGATCGCTGAACGCGTCCGCGTGATGGTCGCGACGTGCAGCAACGACGCCGGCTACGCGCTCCCCGAAAAGGTCACGATCAGCCTGGGCGTGGCGGCGATCCGTCCGGCACCCGGCCGCTCTGTCCACGAATTGACCATTGCCGCCGACGCCGCGCTGTATCGTGCGAAAATGGCGGGACGAAATCGTTACGAGCTCGCCGCCGCCGACAGCGTCGCCGCCGCGGCCTAAGAGTTTTTGCCAGCGGCGCCGCATCCGTTTCAGCATAACTGAGACAGACTCGGATAATTGCGAATCATTCTCACGGGTTCGGGGCCTTGCCCGACTCTGGGTGCCGTCCTAGAGACGCCGCAACACTTCGCACCTGCGAGAGACAATAGTGGTCGACCTGTCACAATATCTGCCGATCCTGCTGTTCCTCGGCGTCGCGATCGCGCTGTCCAGCGCGTTCGTGTTCCTGCCGATGATCGCGGCCCGCTTTACCGGCGCGTACAAGCCGAATCCGGAGAAGCTCAGCGAGTATGAATGCGGCTTCCCCGCGTTCGAGGACCCCCGCAGCCAGTTCGACGTTCGGTTCTACCTCGTCGCCATCCTGTTCATCGTGTTCGATCTGGAAGCGGCGTTCATCTACCCTTGGGCGGTCAGCGTGTTCTCGCTCGGCTGGACCGCGTGGATCAGCATGATGATCTTCATCGCCGAACTCGCGCTTGGCCTTGTCTATGCCTGGAAGAAGGGAGCGTTGGATTGGGAATGACCCCTTCGATTATCGGACATTCCGGCCCGGTCGAGCTGCCGATGAGCACCAGCGGTCAGGCGGTCATTCCGCCCGACCAGGGTTTCTTCGACGGCCTGAATGGCGAGCTGCAGGACAAGGGCTTCCTCGTCGTCGGCGCCGAAGAACTGTTTCAGTGGGCGCGTACCGGCAGCCTGTGGTGGATGACCTTCGGCCTGGCGTGCTGCGCGGTCGAGATGATTCACGTCAACATGCCGCGCTACGACCTCGAACGCTTCGGTGCCGCGCCGCGCGCCAGCCCGCGTCAGTCGGACGTGATGATCGTCGCCGGCACGCTGTGCAACAAGATGGCACCGGCGCTGCGCAAGGTCTACGACCAGATGTCGGAGCCCAAATACGTCATCTCGATGGGCTCGTGCGCCAATGGCGGCGGCTATTATCACTATAGCTACAGTGTCGTGCGTGGCTGCGACCGCATCGTGCCGGTCGACATCTACGTGCCAGGCTGCCCGCCGACCGCCGAGGCCTTGCTCTACGGTATCATGCAGCTGCAGCGGAAGATCCGCCGCGCCGGCACGATCGAGCGGTGAGGGGCTGACGTGAAGTCTTCCGCTCCCGCTTATGCGCCCAATGACGGCGTGATCGACGTGGCCGAGAAAACGCTGGGCGGTCGCGTGCTGTCGAGCCTCGAAGCCGCATACGAAGTATCGTTCACCGTCGACCGCGAAAGCCTGGTCGAAACGATGACCTTGCTGCGCGATACGCCTGGCCTCGAATATCAGCAGCTGATGGAGATTGCCGGGGTCGACTATCCCGAGCGGCCTGACCGTTTCGAAGTGGTCTATTGCCTGCTCTCGCTGACCCGCAACCACCGCATCCGCGTCCATGTCCAGACCGATGAGGTCAAGCCGGTGCCGTCGGTGACGGGGATCTGGCCGGTCGCCGGCTGGCTCGAGCGCGAAGTGTACGACATGTATGGCGTGCTGTTCGACGGCAATCCCGACCTGCGTCGCATCCTGACCGATTACGGTTTTGTCGGTCATCCGCAGCGCAAGGATTTCCCGCTGACCGGCTATGTCGAACTGCGCTATTCGGAAGAGTCCAAGCGCGTCGTCTATGAGCCGGTCAAGCTGGCGCAGGATTTCCGCACATTCGACTTCATGAGCCCGTGGGAAGGCGCCGAATATATCCTGCCGGGTGACGAGAAGGCGGCCGCAGCACCTCCTACGCCACCGCCGCCGCCCCCACCGGCGCCAGCGCCGGTGACGCCCAAGGCGACCGAAACGCCCGCCGACACCGGAGCGGGTAAGGCCGAGCCCGACGCCAAGCCCAAGCTCGCGCGCAAGCCGCGCACCAAGGCTGCTGACGTCGCGGCAGCACCGGCAGCCGCCGCGGCACCGACCACGCGCAAGGTTGCCGCCAAGCCGCGCGTAAAGCCGGATGCGCCGACCGCCGATGCGCCGGCCAAGCCGAGCCGCGCCAAGAAGAAGAATCCCGATGCGTAACACTCTTCACGCTTCCCCGGCGAAGGCCGGGGTCCAGTTGCCACCGGCTCGATGCTGGGCCCCGGCCTTCGCCGGGGAGGCGTTTGTTGTGAGCGCGGAGATGGCTCATGGTTGACCAACTCGACAAGATGCTGGGCGTGACCGATGCCGAGGACCCGACGGCCGGTGACGTCACGATCCAGAATTACACGATCAATTTCGGGCCGCAGCATCCGGCGGCGCACGGCGTGCTGCGCCTGGTGATGGAGCTCGATGGCGAGATCATCGAGCGCGTCGATCCGCATATCGGCCTGCTTCATCGCGGCACCGAAAAGCTGATCGAATACAAGACCTACGCCCAGGCGTTGCCCTATTTCGACCGGCTCGATTATTGTTCGCCTCTGTGCATGGAGCACAGCTTCGTACTCGCGGCGGAAAAGCTGCTCGACTTGGAAGTGCCGATCCGCGCGCAGTATCTGCGCGTGTTCTTCGCTGAACTGACGCGCATTTCCAATCACATGCTCAACCTCGGGTCGCATGTGATGGACGTTGGCGCGATGACGCCGAACCTGTGGCTGTTCGAGATTCGCGAGGATTGCCTCAACTTCTTCGAGCGTGCCTCGGGCGCGCGGATGCATTCCAATTATTTCCGCGTCGGTGGCGTCCATCAGGACGTGCCGCTCAAGCTGTTGACCGACATCGCCGACTGGCTCGACACGCGCCTGCCGCGGCTGTTCGAGGACGCGATCAGCCTGGTCGCCGACAATCGCATCTTCAAGCAGCGCAACGTCGATATCGCGGTGGTCAGCCGCGAGGATGCGGTGCGCTGGGGCTTCTCCGGCCCGATGATCCGCGGCTCGGGCATTCCCTGGGATCTGCGCAAGTCGCAGCCCTATGACGCCTATGCCAAAATGGACTTCGACGTTCCCGTCGGCACGCGCGGCGATTGCTACGACCGCTTCATGGTGCGCGTCGAAGAGGTCCGCCAGTCGGCGCGGATCATGAAGCAGTGCCTCAACGAAATGCCGAACGGCCCGATTGCCAGCGACGACCGCAAGGTGGTGCCGCCCAAGCGCGCCGAGATGAAGCAGTCGATGGAAGCGCTGATCCATCACTTCAAGCTGTTCACCGAAGGCTTTCATGTCCCGGCAGGCGACGTCTATGTCGCGACCGAAAGCCCCAAGGGCGAGTTCGGCGTCTATCTGGTCGCCGACGGATCGAACAAGCCGTACCGCTGTAAGATTCGCCCGACCGCGTTCAGTCATCTCCAGGCGATGGACTTCATGTCGAAGGGCCACATGCTCGCCGACACGACCGCGATCCTGGGCGCGCTCGACATCGTGTTCGGGGAGTGCGACCGGTGATGGTTCAGCTCGTCAATTGCCCTGGCGAAATCGCGCTGGCCGCGGCCGATCCGCTCGTCGAGACCGCGGTGTGCATGATCGAGCATTACAATGCGCAGGATGCCGACGCCTATGTCGCGCTGATGACCGAGACCGCGTGCGAGGCGATGTACCGCGGTGACGTGCTCCGCGACGGTCGAGAGGGCGTTCGAGCCGGGCTGAAGGCGATGTTCGCTCAGTTCCCGCAGAACCGAGCCGAGATACTGTCATCGCACCGCCTCGGTGACCGTGTCGTTCTGCACGAAAAGGTCGTTCGTGCGCCCGGCGGCGAGCAGTTCGAAGTCATGTCCATCTATTCATTCAGCGGCGACCTGGTCGATCGCGTGGAGTTCATTCGCTAGTGGCAGATGCACCCCAAATTCCCGACGAGGCAGAAACCCGCGCGCGCTGGGGCGATTTCGCGTGGACCGCGGAGAACGCCGCCAAGGCGAAGGAAATCATCGGCCGCTATCCGCCGGGTCGCGCGCAATCGGCGTCGCTGCCGCTGCTCGATCTCGCCCAGCGCCAGGTCGGCGCGGATACCGAAACCCAGGGCTGGCTGCCGGTCCCAGTGATCGAGTTCGTCGCCAAGCAGATCGGCGTGCCGTATATGCGCGTGTACGAGGTCGCGACCTTCTACACGATGTTCAACATGGCGCCGGTCGGCCGCTATCACGTCCAGGTCTGCGGCACGACGCCGTGCATGCTGGCGGGGTCGGACGAGGTGCTCAAGGCGTGCAAGGCAAAGGGCCTGGCCAAGGGCCACACTACCGCCGACGGCCTGTTCACCTTGACCGAGGTCGAGTGCCTGGGCGTCTGCGCCAACGCGCCGATGGTGCAGGTCAACGACGACAATTACGAAGACCTCGACTACGACCGCACCATCGCGGTGCTCGAGGCGCTGGCCAAGGGCGAACAGCCGCAGGTCGGGTCGCAGATCGGCCGCCGCGCCAGCTGCCCCGAAGGCGGGCCGACGACGCTCAAGGAGATGGTCGCCGAGAACCACGATTACCGGGGGCAATGGTAATGCGCGGTAACGTCAATCCGATCATCGCCGTCTTCGCCATCATCGGCGCGCTGGTGATCCTGGGCCTGGTGCTGCGCGTCGCGTTCGCACTGATCGGTCTGGCGATCGTCGTCGGCGCGGTGCTGGTGATCTTCTATTTCGTCCAGAATGCGATGGGGAAGCGATAGATGCTCGCGGACAAAGATCGCATCTTCACCAACGTCTATGGCTTCCAGCCCTGGGGGCTGAAGGCGGCGCAGGCGCGTGGTGATTGGGATAACACGAAGAAACTGCTCGAGATCGGCGCCGATACGATCATCGACCGGATGAAGGCGTCGGGGCTGCGCGGGCGTGGCGGGGCAGGGTTCCCGACTGGCACCAAATGGGGCTTCATGCCCAAGGAGCCGCGGCCCGATCGTCCCAATTTCCTGGTGATCAACGCCGACGAATCCGAGCCCGGATCGTGCAAGGACCGCGAGATCATCCGCCACGATCCGCACAAGCTGATCGAGGGCGCGTTGGTCGCGGGCTTCGCGATGCGCGCGCGCGCCGCCTACATCTATATCCGCGGCGAATATATCCGTGAGGCGGAGACGCTCTTCGCTGCCGTCGCTGAGGCCTATGACGCCGGGCTGATCGGCAAGAATGCCTGCGGATCGGGGTACGATTTCGACGTCTTCGTCCATCGCGGCGCCGGCGCCTATATCTGCGGCGAAGAAACCGCGATGCTCGAAAGCCTGGAGGGCAAAAAGGGCCAGCCGCGCCTCAAGCCGCCATTCCCGGCTGGCGCCGGCCTCTACGGCTGCCCGACCACCGTCAATAACGTCGAATCAATCGCCGTCGCGCCGACCATCCTGCGCCGTGGCCCCGAATGGTTCGCGAGCTTCGGCGCCGAGAATAACCGTGGCACCAAGCTGTTCCAGATCAGCGGCCATGTGAACAAGCCGTGCGTGGTCGAGGACGCGATGTCGATCCCGTTCCGCCAGCTGATCGAGGAACATTGCGGCGGCATTCGCGGCGGCTGGGACAATCTGCTCGCGGTGATCCCGGGCGGGTCGTCGGTGCCGCTGGTGCCGGCGGCGCAGATCATGGACTGCCCGATGGATTTCGACGGGCTCAAGGCATTGGGTTCGGGCCTCGGCACCGCGGCGGTCATCGTCATGGACAAGTCGACCGACATCGTCCGCGCGATCAGCCGCATCAGCTATTTCTACAAGCATGAAAGCTGCGGCCAGTGCACGCCGTGCCGCGAAGGCACCGGCTGGATGTGGCGCGTGATGGAGCGCCTCCGCACCGGCGACGCCGATATCGGCGAGATCGACACGCTCTACAACGTCACCAAGCAGGTCGAAGGCCACACGATCTGCGCGCTGGGCGACGCTGCCGCCTGGCCGATCCAGGGCCTGATCCGCCATTTTCGCCCCGAGATCGAGCGCCGCATCGCCGAGCGTCAAGGTGGGGATCTCGCGCCGATGCAGGAGGCGGCGGAGTGATCGTATTGTTCGCCCTTATGCTTGCTCCGGCGTCCTTGTCACAAGATGACCTCGCCGTTTGCATGTGGCAAAAGATGCCGACCTCGACTGCGGCGTTCGTCGATAACACTGACGATAAATCGGACTTTACGCTTTATGTGAAGGCTACCGCGCCTTGCAAAATGCCGAAATATATTCAGCTGAATAAGCTCAAGAAAATCCTGGTTAAAACGCGACCGGCAGTTATCGCGGCCGATGTCGAGACCTCCGATAACGCCTTTGTCTGCTCGAAGGATGTTCCCGATTGCAAACCTGCGGGCGAATGAGAAACGAACATGCCTAAGCTCAAGGTAGATGGAATTGAAGTCGACGTCCCCGCCGGTGCCACGGTGCTCCAGGCGTGCGAGGCGGCCGGCAAGGAAATCCCGCGTTTCTGTTATCACGAGCGGTTGTCGATCGCCGGCAATTGCCGGATGTGCCTGGTCGAAGTGAAGCCGGGGCCGCCCAAGCCCCAGGCGTCGTGCGCGCTGCCGGCGGCGGACAATCAGGAGATTTTCACCAACACGCCGATGGTGAAGAACGCGCGCGAAGGCGTGATGGAATTCCTGCTGATCAACCATCCGCTCGATTGCCCGATCTGCGATCAGGGCGGCGAATGCGATCTGCAGGATCAGTCGGTTGCCTATGGCCGCGGCGCGTCGCGCTACACCGAGAACAAGCGCGCGGTGACCGAGAAGTACATGGGTCCGATCGTCAAGACGGTCATGACTCGCTGCATCCAATGCACGCGCTGCATCCGCTTCGCCGAGGAAGTCGCTGGGGTCGAGGAAATCGGTGCGATCTATCGCGGCGAGGACATGCAGATCACGTCCTATCTCGAACAGGCGGTGACGAGCGAATTGTCGGGCAATGTCGTCGACTTGTGTCCGGTCGGTGCGCTGACCTCCAAGCCGTACGCTTTCGAGGCGCGGCCGTGGGAGCTCAAGAAGACGCTGGCGATCGACGTAATGGACGCGGTCGGCACCAACATCCGCCTCGACAGCCGCGGCCGCCAGGTGCTGCGCGCGCTGCCGCGGGTCAATGACGACGTCAACGAGGAGTGGGCGACCGACAAGACGCGCCATGCGGTCGATGGGCTGGTCCGCCAGCGCCTCGACAAGCCCTATGTCCGCAAGGATGGGAAGCTGGTCGCCGCGACCTGGGACGAGGCGTTTGCGGCGATCGCGGCAGTGAAGGCCGGTAAGAGCGTCGCGGCGATCGCCGGCGACCTGGTCGATTGCGAGACGATGTTCGCGGCCAAGGCACTGGTCAAGGCGATGGGCGGCTCGCTGCTCGAAGGCCGCCAGACCGGCATGGATTACGACGTGTCGAATCTGGCCGCGGTCAATTTCAACACGACGATCGCGGGCGCCGAAACGGCCGATGCGATCCTGCTGGTCGGCACCAATCTGCGCTGGGAAGCGCCGCTGGTGAACACGCGCATCCGGAAAGCGATCAAGAAGGGCGCCAAGGTCTTCGCGATCGGGCCCGAGACCGACCTGACCTACAAGGTCGAATGGCTCGGCAACGATCTGTCGCTGCTCGGCAAGTTGCCCAAGACGGCGGCGGACGCGTTCAAGGATGCGCAGCGGCCGATGATCATCGTCGGCGGCGCGGCGCTCAAGGGCGGGCAGGGCGCGGCGCTCGCGCTCGCCAAGAAGCTTGGCGTCGTGAAGGACGGTTGGAACGGCTTCAACGTCCTGCACTTCTCCGCCGCGCGGATGGGCGGGCTCATGCTGGGCTATGCGCAAAAGGGCGGGATTGCGGACGTGGTCGCGGCCAACCCGAAGCTGGTCTTCCTGCTCGGTGCGGACGAAGTGGATTCCTCGAGGCTTTCCAAGAGCTTCAAAGTCTATATCGGCCATCATGGCGACAAGGGCGCGGCGACGGCGGATGTCGTCCTGCCGGGCGCGAGCTATGCCGAAAAGGCCGGCACCTTCGTCAATCTAGAGGGCCGCGTGCAGCGCGGCGAGCGCGCGGTGTTCCCGCCAGGCGATGCGCGCGAGGATTGGACGATCCTCAGGGCGCTGTCGGAAAAGCTCGGCCAGACTTTGCCGTTCGACAGTTTCGAGGAATTGCGCGCGCAGATGGCACTTGATGTCCCCGCGCTGGGTCAGACCGGTCTCGTCAGCTTCGACTGGAACCCGCCGTCGCTCGACGCCAAGGGCGCGGGCGAAGTCGCCTATCCGATCAAGGACTTCTACCTGACCAACGCCATCTGCCGCGCCAGCCCGACGATGCAGCGATGCTCGTCCGAACTGCTTCACGGCCAGGCCTTTGCGGAGGCGGCGGAGTGATCGATGCACGATATAGTTGGCCCCGTTCTGGAGTTCCTGGGCGAAGTGGCGACGGTCGAGCCGCCGGACGAAGCGCCGCGGTGGCTGCGATGGCTGCGACGCGCGGTACTGATCTTCATCACGCTTTTCGTGCTGGCGATCACCGGTCTGATTTTCTGGGCGAGGTGACGGCATGACCTCCTGGTTCACATGGATGGGCATGGACTTTGGCTGGGCCTGGTTCGTCGCCACGATCATCGACATCCTGGTGATCGCGTTGCCGCTGATGCTGGCGGTGGCGATGATCATCTATGCCGATCGCAAGATCTGGGCGGCGATGGCGTTGCGCCGCGGTCCGAACGTGGTCGGTCCGCTCGGCCTGCTGCAATCGTTCGCTGATGGCCTCAAGGTCTTCCTGCAGGAAACGATCATTCCCTCGGCGGCGAACAAGGGCCTGTTCCTGCTCGCGCCGATCATTACCTTCACGGTCGCGCTGATCGTCTGGGCGGTTGTGCCGTTCCAGGCGGGCGTGGTGCTCGCCAATATCAATGTCGGCCTGCTCTACGTGCTCGCGGCGTCAAGCCTCGGCGTCTACGGCATCATCATCGCCGGCTGGGCGTCGAACTCGAAATATCCCTTCTACTCGGCGCTTCGTGCGGCCGCGCAGATGGTGAGCTACGAAGTCTCGATCGGCTTCATCCTGATCTCGGTCGTGCTGTGGGCGGGCAGCTTCAACCTGTCGACGATCGTCGACGCGCAGAAGGGGTTCGCCTGGGGCTGGGTCAACGGCAATTTCATCAACCCGTTGCTGTTCCCGATGGCGGTCGTCTTCTTCATCTCGTCGCTCGCCGAAACCCAGCGCGCGCCGTTCGACCTGACCGAGGCGGAATCGGAACTCGTCGCCGGCTATCAGACCGAATATTCGTCGATGAGCTTCGCGCTCTACTGGCTCGGCGAATATGCCAATGTGATCCTGATGTGCGCGCTCAACGCCGTGCTGTTCTGGGGCGGTTACCTGCCGCCGCTCAATGTCGGCTGGATGTACGCGGTGCCGGGGATCCTCTGGCTGTTCCTCAAGATCCTGGCGTTCTTCTTCCTGTTCAGCTGGGTGAAGGCGACGGTGCCCAGGTACCGCTACGACCAGCTGATGCGGCTGGGCTGGAAGATTTTCCTGCCGTTGTCGCTGTTCTGGGTGTTCCTGGTGTCGGGCTATCTGATGTTGACGCGTGTGGGGATCGGGTCGTGAGTGCCCTGCTTGCCCTGGCATTAGGTGGCCTAATGCAAGCGGGAACAGCCCCGCTGTCCCCTTCGCAGCGGTTCGCGCTTGTCTGCGTGTTTCAAGAGGCAAGTTACGATGCGGTCAGTCGCGAGATTCGTCCGAACGCCAATGCTGAACAGAGATCTATTACTGTTGCTTTCGATAAAGGTGCTTCGGCGCAAATCGATCCCGCCAGCATAAGGGTCGGAGGCGATTCATCGGTGGTAGGGAAAGGCACGGCAAAGGAATTCACGTTTGCCGACGATATGACGTTTGGGGTATTTTTTACCTATTCTGATGGCTCATTGCTGGGCTTAGTCGGTTCACCGACGCCACAAAAGAACTTCCGTACGACCGTCGTCCGTAAAGCAAGTGACGGACAAACGACCTATCCCATGGCTGGTCTTTGCGGTCTGACCCGTGGAGGCGATCAAATGTCTACGGGCGAAAATACAAATAAGCTCGAAACGGAGCGCTCCAAATGAGTGTCGCCCAGATCATTAAATCGTTCACCTTGTGGGAGTTCATCAAGGCCCATGCGCTGACCTTCCGCTACATGTGGAAGCCCAAGGCGACGATCAACTATCCGTTCGAGAAGAACCCGATCTCGCCGCGCTTCCGCGGGGAGCATGCCCTGCGCCGTTATCCAAATGGCGAGGAACGCTGCATCGCGTGCAAGCTCTGCGAGGCGATCTGTCCGGCGCTGGCGATCACGATCGAGGCCGAGCCGCGCGACGACGGTAGCCGCCGCACGACGCGCTACGACATCGACATGACCAAGTGCATCTATTGCGGCCTGTGCCAGGAAGCCTGCCCGGTCGATGCCATCGTCGAGGGTCCGAACTTCGAATTCGCCACCGAAACGCGCGAGGAGCTGATCTACGACAAGGCCAAGCTGCTCGACAATGGCGACCGCTGGGAGCGCGCGATCGCCGCGAACCTTGCCGCCGATGCACCGTATCGTTAAGCGCGCCGCAACAGTGGGACGCACCATGATTCACCCTTCTTCCGTCATCCCAGCGCAAGCTGGGATCTCATGCGGCTCTTGCCCCGCATCATCGCTTGAGACCCCGGCTTTCGCTGGGGTGACGGTGCGGTCAGGGGTGACGGTGCAGTAATGATCCAGGCAATCGCCTTTTACCTGTTCGCGGCCGTGGTGCTGATCTCGGGGTTCATGACGATCACGTCGCGCAACCCGGTGCATTCGGTGCTGTGGCTGATCCTGGCCTTCTTCAACGCCGCCGGGCTGATGCTGTTGTGCGGTGCCGAGTTCATCGCGATGCTGTTGGTCATCGTCTATGTCGGCGCGGTCGCGGTGCTGTTCCTGTTCGTCGTGATGATGCTCGACATCGACTTCGCCGAGATGCGTGCCGGATTCGTTCGCTATGCCGCATTGGGCGCCTTTGTCGCCTTGGTGCTGGCGTGCGAGATCTTCATTGCGGTCGGCGCCTGGAGCGCGGGCGGGCTCCAGCTCGATCAGCGTATCGCGCCGACGCCCGACAAGATGTCCAATATCGAGGCGATCGGGCATCTGCTCTATTCGCATTATCTGTTCGTGTTCGAAGGCGCCGGCCTGGTGCTGCTCGTCGCGATGATCGGTGCGATCGTGCTGACGCATCGCGCGCGGGGCGGCGTCAAGGGCCAGAAGATCAGCCGCCAAGTATCGCGCCGTCCGCAGGACGCGACGCGCAACTTGCAGCCGCCGGTGGGCCAGGGGGTGGAATTGTGATCGGCCTGACGCATTATCTGGTGGTCGCCGCCATCCTGTTCGGGATGGGCGTGCTCGGCCTGATCGCCAACCGCAAGAATCTGATCATCATGCTGATGTCGATCGAGCTGATTCTGCTCGCGGTGAACCTCAACTTCGTCGCCTTCTCGGCCTATCTGCACGATCTGGTCGGTCAGGTGTTCGCGATGTTCGTGCTGACCGTCGCGGCCGGCGAGGCGGCGATCGGGCTTGCCATTCTGGTGATTTATTTCCGCGGGCGCGGGACCATCGCGGTCGACGATGCCAACCGGATGAAGGGGTGATGGTGGTCATATCGATCAACTTCCCCTCCCGCTTGCGGGAGGGGCTAGGGGAGGGCCTGTTGCGCCTTTCCGCCGCCACTGGACACGCCCTCCCCCGACCCCGCTCTGGGTCGATTGTGCCCCCGGCACAATCTGAATGGCGCGGGGCGCCATTCACCCAGAGCGCGCAGGCGGGAGGGGAGGAATGATCCAGCTCATCGTTTTCCTCCCGCTGCTGGCTGCCATCATTGCCGGGCTCGGCAATCGCGCGATCGGCAATGTGCCGGCCAAGGTGCTGACGACCGGCGCATTGTTCGCGTCGTGCGCGCTCAGCTGGCCGATCTTCATCCATTATCTGACCGGCGGCGATCCCTATCCGGTGACTCAGGTGTTCACCTGGATGAAATCGGGCAATCTCGACGTCTCCTGGGCCCTCCGCGTCGACGCGCTGACCGCGGTGATGCTGGTGGTGATCACCAGCGTCTCGGCGCTCGTTCACCTCTATTCCTGGGGATATATGGACGAGGATCCGGACCAGCCGCGGTTCTTCGCCTATCTGTCGCTGTTCACCTTCGCGATGCTGATGCTGGTGACCGCCAACAATCTGGTCCAGATGTTCTTCGGCTGGGAAGGCGTCGGTCTCGCCAGCTATCTGCTGATCGGATTCTGGTTCAAGAAGCCGAGCGCCAATGCCGCGGCGATCAAGGCGTTCGTCGTCAACCGCGTCGGCGACCTCGGCTTCATGCTCGGTATCTTCGGCACGTTCCTGGTGTTCGGTACCGTCTCGATCCCTGAGATACTGGCCCAGGCTCCGCACATGGCGGGGTCGACGATCGGCTTTCTCGGCTATCGCTTCGACACGATGACGGTGCTCTGCCTGTGTCTGTTCGTCGGCGCGATGGGCAAATCGGCCCAGCTCGGTCTCCACACCTGGTTGCCTGACGCGATGGAGGGTCCGACCCCGGTGTCGGCGTTGATCCACGCCGCGACGATGGTCACCGCGGGCGTGTTCATGGTTTGCCGCTTGTCGCCGATGTTCGAGACCAGCGAGGTCGCGCTCGATTTCGTCGTGTTCATCGGGGCCGCGACCTGCATTTTCGCGGCGACGATCGGCACCTGCCAGAACGACATCAAGCGCGTGATCGCTTATTCGACCTGCTCGCAGCTCGGCTATATGTTCTTCGCAGCCGGTAGCGGCGCGTACGGCGCGGCTATGTTCCACCTGTTCACGCACGCTTTCTTCAAGGCGTTGCTGTTCCTCGGCGCCGGCTCGGTGATCCATGCAATGCACCACGAGCAGGACATGCGCTTCTATGGCGGCCTGCGGAAGAAGATTCCGCTCACCTTCTGGGTGATGCTGCTCGGCACGCTGGCGATCACCGGCGTCGGCATCCCGGGGATCTTCGGGATGCAGCCGATCGGGTTCGCCGGCTTCCATTCGAAGGACGGCATCCTCGAGCTGGCTTACGCTTCGGGCCGCGGCACCGGCGCCTTCTGGGTAGGTATCCTGGCGGCGCTGTTGACCAGCTTCTATTCGTGGCGGCTGATGTTCCTGACCTTCTGGGGCAAGCCGCGCTGGATCCAGTCCGAGCATATCCAGCACGCGGTGCATGACGATCACGGCCACGGCCATGATGATGCCCATGCGCACGATCATCATCACGACCACGCGCATGGCGACGGCACCGGCGGCTATCATCCGCACGAAAGCCCGTGGTCGATGCTGATCCCGCTGATCCTGCTGGCGACCGGCGCAGTCCTCGCGGGTTTCGTCTTCCACGGCTGGTTCATCGAACCGGACTCGGGCGAACGGTTCTGGCGTGGCGCGATCGCGTTCAACGAGCATCTCTACCATTCGGCGCACGAGGTGCCCGTCTGGGTGAAGCTGTCGGCGACGATCGTGATGCTGCTCGGCCTGACCGGCGCGTGGATGGCCTATATCTGGCGCACCGATATCCCCGCGCGGTTCACCAGCACATTCCGCCTGCTGTACGACTTCGTCTACAACAAATGGTATTTCGACGAGCTCTACGACCTGCTGTTCGTCCGTCCCGCTTTCGCGTTCGGCCGCCTGTTCTGGAAGGCCGGTGACGAGGGCCTGATCGACCGCTTCGGGCCCAATGGCTCGGCCTGGGTGGTATCGCTCGGCAGCCGCGTCACGGGCCGCCTGCAAACCGGATATGTCTATACTTATGCCTTCGTCATGCTGATCGGCCTGACCGCCGCAATTACCTGGGCGATCGCGCAATGAGCGGCATCCTGTCCCTGATGCTCGCCATCCCCGCCGTCGCGGCGGTGGCGTGCCTGTTCCTCAGCGCCAACGGCGCGCGCTGGCTGGCGTTGATCGCGACCTTGCTCGACCTGGCGCTCGGCGCGGTGTTGTGGAGCCAGTTCCAGATCGGCGGACCGCAATGGCAGTTCGTCGAGAATGTGCCGTTGTTCGGTACGTTCAGCTGGTCGCTCGGCATCGACGGCTTCGCTTTGCTGTTGATCGAATTGTCGGTCTTCCTGATGCCGATCTGCATCGGCGCCAGCTGGGAAGCGATCCAGAAGCGCGTGCCCGAATATATGGCTGCGTTCCTGCTGACCGAGCTGCTGATGATCGGCACCTTCGCGGCGCAGGATCTGTTCCTGTTCTACATCTTCTTCGAAGGTGGTCTGATCCCGATGTTCCTGATCATCGGCATCTGGGGCGGCGCCAACCGCATCTACGCCTCGTACAAATTCTTCCTCTACACCTTGCTCGGCTCGCTCTTGATGCTGGTGGCGATGCTGTGGATGGTCAACGAGGCGCACACGACCAGCATCCCGTTGTTGCTCAATCATGACTTCCCGGTCCATGCCCAGACCTGGCTGTGGCTGGCGTTCTTCGCGTCGTTCGCGGTCAAGATGCCGATGTGGCCGGTCCATACCTGGCTTCCCGACGCGCACGTCCAGGCGCCGACCGCGGGGTCGGTCATCCTGGCCGGCGTGCTGCTGAAGCTCGGCGGGTACGGTTTCCTGCGCTTCTCGGTGCCGATGTTCCCCGAAGCCTCGTCGAGTCTGGTCTGGCTGGTGTTCGGCCTATCGGCAGTGGCGGTGATCTACACCTCGCTCGTCGCGCTGGTGCAGTCCGACATGAAGAAGCTGATCGCTTATTCATCGGTCGCGCACATGGCGATCGTGACGATCGGCCTGTTCGCCTTCAACCAGCAGGGCATCGAGGGCGGCATGATGGTCATGCTGGGCCACGGCCTGGTGTCGGGCGCGTTGTTCCTCTGCGTCGGCGTGATCTACGACCGGCTGCATACCCGCGAGATCGCGCGTTATGGCGGCCTCGCTAACAACATGCCGCGCTATGCGATCCTGTTCATGCTGTTCACCATGGCCTCGGTCGGGCTGCCCGGCACGAGCAACTTCGTCGGCGAGTTCCTCAGCCTGGCCGGCACCTACAAGGTGTCGACGACGATCACCTTGCTTTGCACGACCGGCATCATTCTGGGCGCGGCGTACATGCTGTACCTCTATCGCCGCGTCGTGTTCGGCGAGATCAAGTTCGATGACGTCCGGGCGATGACCGATCTCAGTCCACGCGAGCTGGCGCTGTTGGTGCCGATCGCCGCGGCGGTGTTGTGGATGGGCGTCTATCCCGAGAGCTTCCTCGCGCCGATGCGCGGCGACGTGAAGATTCTGCTCCAGCGGATCGATCGCGCCAAGCCGGCCGGAGACGCCCGGCCGACGCCGCCCAAACATCCTCAGGTCAAGGCCGGGGAGGGCCACGCGTAATGGATTGGATCGCTTCGCTTCAGGCGACGCTTCCCGAATTGGTCCTGTCGGTCGGCGCCTTGGCGCTGATGCTGGTCGCCGCCTGGGGCGGGCAGGGTTCGACCCGTTGGGTCAGCTGGACCGCGGTGGCGGTGCTGCTCGGTGCGGGCATCGCGCTCGCCGGGCCGTCGTCCTATGCCGGTGTGGTGTTCGACGGGCTGTATCGTGCCGATGCCTTTGCCGCGTTCGCCAAGGTGCTGATCTACGTCGCCGCTGCCGTCTCGATCGTGATCGCGCCGCGCTTCTTCGCGCGTGGCGATGGCGACAGCCTGCATCCCGAATATCCGGTGCTGATCCTGTTGTCGGCGGCGGGCATGGGGATGATGGTGTCGGCGGGCGACTTGCTGACGCTCTATGTCGGCCTCGAGCTACAGAGCCTCGCAGCCTATGTGCTCGCCAGCTTCATGCGTCGCGACCAGCGTTCGGCCGAAGCGGGCCTCAAATATTTCGTGCTGGGTGCGCTCGCCTCGGGCATCCTGTTGTACGGGATCAGCCTGGTTTACGGCTTTTCGGGCACGACGCTCTTCACCGATATCGCGACTGCCTATGGCGCGGGCAAGTCGGTCGGCCTGACCTTCGGCCTGGTCTTCGTGTTCGCCGGCCTGGCGTTCAAGATGTCGGCAGTGCCGTTCCATATGTGGACGCCGGACGTTTATGAAGGCGCGCCGACGCCGGTAACGACCTTCTTCGCCTCGGCGCCCAAGGTTGCCGCGGTGGCGCTCGGCGTGCGCGTCGCGATCGAGGCGATGGGGCCGGCGATCGGCGAATGGCGCCAGATCGTGATCTTCGCCAGCCTGGCCTCGATCATCTTCGGCGCGGTCGCCGCGATCGGTCAGAAGAACGTCAAGCGCCTGCTGGCGTATTCGTCGATCAACAATGTCGGCTTCCTGCTCGTCGGCCTGGCCGCCGGGACGCAAGAAGGCGTCTCGTCGGTATTGATCTACCTGACCATCTATGTCGCGATGACCCTGGGTGGCTTCCTGATCGTGCTCCAGATGCGCGATGTGGAAGGCAATCCGGTCGAGACGATCGACAGCCTGTCGGGTATGTCCGAAACGCGGCCCGGCCTGGCCGCGGCGATGGCGGTGTTCATGTTCTCGCTTGCCGGCATCCCGCCGCTGCTCGGCTTCTTCGCCAAGCTGGCGGTGTTTCAGGCGGCGGTTAACGCGGGCCTGTTTCCGCTGGCAGTGGTCGGCTTCGTCGCCTCGGTGATCGGTGCCTATTATTATCTGCGAATCGTCAAGGTGATGTATTTCGACAGCCCGGCGCCAGCCTTCCAGCGCAGCAACGCGCTGGTCGAATATGGCCTAATCGCGGTGCTGGCGCTGTTCATCTCGCCGGTCGGATGGTTCGCGCTCAAGCCGCTGGGTGTCGCGACGATGGCGGCGGCGAAGGCGCTGTTCTGATCGCCGATACAAGCGGCCGTATCCGCACCATCGCGGAAACCGGTTCGACCAACGCCGACATGATCGCGCTGGCCGCGGCCGGCTTGGAAGAAGGCGTGTGGCTGCGGGCCGAGCGCCAGACCGGAGGGCGCGGCCGGCTGGGACGTTCCTGGGACTCGCCGCCGGGCAATCTCTACGCGAGCACGCTGGTTCGTATTCGCCCGAACGATCCGTCGGCGGCGACGCTCGCCCTGGTCGCGGCGGTCGCGCTCGAAGAAGCGGTGTCGGCCTATGTTCCCGGCAAGGCAGCGCTCAAATGGCCCAATGACGTGCTGATCGATGGCGCCAAAGTGTCCGGTGTCCTGCTGGAGCGGGCGGGCGATGCCGTGGTGATCGGGATCGGCGTCAATCTGGCGCATCACCCGACCGATATCGAGCGTCGGGCTACCAGCCTTGCCGCCCATAACGCCGCCGTCGCGCCGGAAGATTTTATCGAGACGCTGGTTGAGGCGTTCGCGCGCCGGGTCGAATCCTGGCGCGGGCAGGGCATGGATGCGATCCGTCGCCGCTGGGTCGCCCATGCACATCCGATCGGCACGCCGCTCAATGTCCGTCTGCCCGACGGAGAGGCGATCGACGGACTGTTCGACGGGCTCGATGCGGACGGCGCGCTCATCCTTCGCTTGGCGGACGGCACGCGGCGTGTCATTCACGCGGCGGACGTGTTCCTGCTGTGATTTCTCCGGATGGGAGCTTGAATTCCATGCTGCTCGCGATTGACGCCGGCAACACCAATGTCGTTTTCGCGTTGCTCGATGGCCGCGAGGTGAAGGGCCGATGGCGCATCGCCACCGATCCGCGCCGTACCGCCGACGAATATGCCGTGTGGCTGACCCAGTTGCTGAGCATCGAAGGCTATGATCGCAGCCAGGTCGATGGCGTGATCATCTCGACCGTGGTGCCGCGCGCGACGCACAATCTGCAATGGCTGGCTGAGAAATATTTCAAGGTCGATGCGCTGATCGCCGGGCAGAAACCGGTCGAATGGGATATGGCGATCGACGTGCAGGAGCCGCAGAGCCTGGGCGCCGACCGCGCGGTCAACGCCATCGCAGCGCATGCGCTGCACGAAGGCGACCTGATCGTGATCGATTTCGGCACCGCCAGCACGATCGACTGGATCGATTTTCGTGGCGCGTACAAGGGCGGGATCATCGCGCCGGGGATCAATCTGTCGCTCGACGCGCTGGTCAGCGCCGCCGCCAAGCTGCCGCGGATCGCGATCGAAGCGCCGGAAGATCCGACCGTAATCGGACGCGATACCGTCAGCCAGATGAATATCGGCATCTATTGGGGCTATATCGCGATGATCGAGGGGCTGGTCGCGCGGATGAAGGCGGAGATCGGCCGCCCGGCCAAGGTGATCGCCACCGGCGGACTCGCGGTGCTGTTCGAGCAGCATACCGGCGTGTTCGACGTAATTGAGCCAGATCTGACCATCCAGGGGCTGGCGATGATGTGGGAACGGGCGCAGCAATAGCCGTCACCGTGCGATCTCATCCGTCATCCCGGCGAAGGCCGGGATCTCAGGCGAAGGCGCGACAAGGCTCGAGATCCCAGCTGTCGCTGGGATGACGTAATCGAATGACGTTTAGGAATTGAAGTGACACCAGGCAAAGAACTGCTCTTCGTCGCGCTCGGCGGGTCCGGCGAAATCGGCATGAACGTCAACCTCTACGGTTGTCAGGGCAAATGGCTGATGGTCGATATGGGGGTGACGTTCGCCGACCCCGCTTATCCGGGCGTCGAGATCATCCTGCCCGACCTCCAGTTCATCGAGGAACAGCGTGACAATCTGGTCGGCATCGTCCTGACGCACGGGCATGAGGACCATATCGGCGCCTTGCCCTATCTCGCCGACGATCTCGGCGCGCCGCTCTTCGCCAGCAAGTTCACCGCCGGGCTGATCCGCGGCAAGCTCGAGGAAGAAGGCGTCCAGGACCGGGTCGAGCTCAATGTGGTGGATCCGCACAAGGTGGTCGACCTCGGGCCGTTCAAGTTCCGCTTCGTCCCGCTCGCGCATTCGATCCCCGAAGCAAGTGCGCTGTTGATCGAGACGCCATACGGCAAGATATTCCACACCGGCGACTGGAAGCTCGATAGCAGCGACGCGGTGCTCGGCACGCCGTCGACCCCGGAACAGCTCAATGCGGTTGGCGACGAAGGCGTGCTCGCGCTCGTCTGCGATTCGACCAACGTCTTCAATCCGCAGGCGTCGGGCACCGAATCGAGCGTGCGCGACGGGCTGATCGACGCGGTGAAGAAGGCGAAGGGCAGGGTGGTCGTCACCACCTTCGCGTCGAACGCCTCCCGCCTGCAGACGCTGGGCGAGGTCGCCAAGGCGACGAAGCGCAAGATATGCGTCCAGGGCCGCTCGCTCGACCGCATCCTGACCGTGGCGCGCGCCAACGGCTATCTGAAGAGCTTCCCCGATCCGATTTCGCCAGAGACGGCGATGTCGCTGCCGGGGCGCGATGTCCTCGTCGTGGCGACCGGCGGGCAGGGCGAACCGCGCGCGGCGCTCGGGCGCATCGCCGACGGCACGCACCCGATCAAGCTGGTGGCTGGTGACACCGTCGTCTTCTCGTCCAAGCAGATCCCGGGCAACGAACTGGCGATCGGCCGCATCCAGAACCAGCTTGCCACAGCTGGCGTCGAAATGGTCACCGAGCGGCAGGAGCATGTCCACGTTTCGGGCCATCCCGGCCGTCCTGAGCTCGAAGCGATGTACGGGTGGATCCGTCCGCAGCTCCTGGTGCCGGTCCATGGCGAGATGCGGCACATGATGGAGCAGGCGCGGTTCGGCCTGTCCAAGGGCATTCCCCAGGCGCTGGTGCAGAGCGATGGCGACATCGTCCGTCTCGCCCCCGGCAGTCCCGAAAAACTGGGTCATGCCACGGTCGGTCGGCTGATGCTCGACGGCGACGTCATTCTTCCCGCCGACGGCGCGACGATGAACGAGCGCCGCCGGGTCGCGACTTATGGCCAGATGTCGGTCGCGGTGGCGATCGACCGCAACAACCGCTTGATCGGCGTGCCGCGGGTCGGGCTGCAGGGCATTCCGGTCGAAGAGGATCGCGAGGCGTTCATCGACGAGGCGATCGATGCCGCCGCGGACGTGGTGAAGAAGCATCGTGGCGATCTAGCGGCATTACGCGAGAGTCTCCGTCTCGGCGTCCGCCGCGTGGCGACGCGCTGGACCGGCAAGAAGCCGGTCGTCGATGTGCTGGTGATCGAGGCGTAGGGATCCTGAAATGCGTTGGACGTCGCTGCTCGCGATCTATTTCCTGTTCTGGGCGTTTTCGGTGTTCCTCGTCCTGCCGTTCGGCGTGCGCACGACGCAGGAGGCCGGCGGCGACTATATCCCCGGCCAGGCCGAAAGCGCCCCACACGAATTCAGCATCAAGAAACTCGCGTTGCGCGTCACGATCGTGGCGACGATCCTGTGGGCGCTGTTCGTGCTCAATTACATCTACGGCTGGGTCACGCCCGACATGCTCGACCTCGTCGATGCGTCGAACAAAGTGGGGTGAACCTGGTGGTCAACTCATGAAAAAGCGGTGGGTTGGCAGCGCCCTACATACGAACGCTCTTTTACCGTGTTGCGATACCGGGGAGACATGGCTCGTTTACCCGCTTGGTTGCCATAGGCAGCCTCGCATCTCGTCGTGGCGACGGTGCTCGTGCTTTGGTTGACCGCCTACTCAGACTTGGTACTGCTCATTGATCTGCAGCCGGTCTGCGAGGGCGCCATCCCTTCTCCAGCATTGCCATGGCAGGACTGCCTTCCCCCAAGCAATGCATCGTCGGACCGTCCGGGCTGGTCGCTTATACCAAGGTGCGCGGCGGTTTTTTTTGGGAAAGAGCGGCGATCTATTTCTTTTGATTGCCAGCAAAAGCGGCCGTCAAGCCAAGGCCGATATACACGAAACCACTGACCCAGCGTTCAGCCTTCAGATATGCCGGACTGCGCTTCAGCCAATTGCCGGCCGTGCCGGCGGCAATTGCGTAGGAGCTGTCCGTCATGACGCCAATCACCGTGAAGACAGTCCCGAGAAAAGCGATCTGCATAGCTACGTGGCCCCGACCGACTTCAACGAATTGCGGCAGGAAAGCGAGAAAGAACAAGGCTGTCTTCGGGTTGAGCAGGTTGACGATGAACCCCTCGCGAAAGATGCGCGTGCGGCTGCGCGTCGGGAGACTGCCCGCGATATCGGGTATGCCCGACGAACCGAAGAGCTTCTTCAAGCCAAGCCAGATCAGATAGGCCGCGCCGGCATATTTCACTACGCTGAAGGCGAGCGCGGATGACGCCAGGAGCGCCGACAACCCCACAGTCGCGGCGATGACATGAACAAGCGTGGCCGTATGGATGCCAAGGATCGAAACGAGGCCAGCAGAGCGACCTTGCTCGACCGAGCGCGCGAAGATGTAGAGAACTGCCGGTCCCGGTACGAGAAGCAGCACCAAAGCGACGCTGATGAACAGGCTGAGATTCGTTGCGCTGGGAATTGCCAAATCCATGAGCGTCTTGCCCCTTTTCCTATCATGGTAATGACGGCATTGGTCGTTCACAACACACCAGAATCTCCGATGGTTAGCGAGCAGTTTATCGACATGCAGGCTGCAAAGCGCTGGCTTGCTTTTAAAAGCGCTGGTGCCTCGACCGCTTCCCACGCCATTTTCAGCAGACAGCAGCCGTTTAGGGGCTCACGACTTAGCGCGGTTCGCTTCAGAGGGTGAGGCCATGACTGACCTAAGTCCGCAACCGCTCGATCGCTTGCGCCAGCGCGACGTACAGCTTGCCCATGTCCGACGACAATAAGGTCACGCCGATCGCTGCGCCGTCGCGTTGCGCCAGGATGCCGCGCAGCATCGCTTCGAAATCGTGGATGTAGCGATTGACCTGCTCGCGCACCGTGTCGTCATTGTCATAGGCCTCGAGTACCGCGCGCATCTCGCCGGCATCGAGCAGCTTGACCGCACGCCGCGCGAACGCGCCGCGATTGCCCTTGAGATAGGCCATCCAGGACGAATCGGGGACTTCGGACGAATAGATGCTGGTAAGGTCGATCGCCGCCGAGTTGAGCGATTCGATCAACAGCGACACGCGTCGCGCGAAGCCATTCGCCTCCTCGGTATCGGCAAGGCGCGCCTCGATCAGGCTCGACGCCTCGGCGATCGCCAGCATCTGGCGGTTGAGCTTGTCCGACGCGTCGGACGCCGATGCCGCGGCCGTTTCGGTGGCCTGCGCGATCGTCGCCAGGCTGCGCTCGACCGCCTGCGATGCCGCCGCTTCCAGCGCATCGGCGGCGTCTGGGGCGATCCGCGCCATCGCCTCACGCGCATGCTCGGCCGCGGCATTGGCCGTGTCGCGGATGCGCATCAGCGTCTCGAGCAATTGCGGTGCCGCCTCTCCGGCGAAACGATGCGCAGCGCCGCTGGTATCGTCGATCGATCGGGTCAGCGCGTCGACCTGTTCCTGTCCGGCGGCAAGAGTCGCGGCAACGTGATTGGCCACGGCTTCGATGCCGGCGATGCGATCGGCCAGCGCGGCGGTGCTGTCGGTCGCGGTACGATCGAGCGCGGCCTGGTTGGTGGACAGCATCGCGAGCATGGCGTCGCCCTGGGCGGCGATGCCCTTGCGCGCCTCATCCACCGCGCTGGCGGTGCGATCGAGCAAGCCGTCGACCGCTTCGGACATCGCGCTGGTGACGTGTTCGAGGCGGGTCCCCGCCGTCTCGCTGGTCGCTTCCATGCGCGCGATATGCGCGGAAAGGCGTTCGGCGGCGCCGCTGGTATGGCTGTCGACTTCGCGCGCACGCTCGCCGAGCGCGACGACCTGAGCGTCGAGCGCTGCTGCGCGCTCGCTTGCGGTCAGGCCGATCGTTTCGATGTGACCGGCCAGCGTCGTCGTCTGGTCATGCGCGTGCGGGAGCGTCGCCAGCATGATCTGGAGATTGGCCTCCAGATTGGCGGCCGCCTTGTCGATGCGGGCGGCATCGACCTCGGCCTTGGAAAAATGGCTGTCGAGCACCGACGATGCTTCGCTCAACCGGTCCGACGCCGCGCTCGCGGTCGCCATCATCACCGTGACCTGATCGGCCAGCTTCTCGCGATTGGAGTCGATCGTCTGTGCCATGACGTCGATAACGGCCTGAAGATGCTCTGCCTCGGCGCGCATCGATCGCGCGGTGTCGTTGAATCGGCGCGCTTCGATCCGGCTCGACCGGCGCGCGACCAGCCACAGGACCGCGATCAGCGCCAACGGCGCGGTCAGGCCGGTCGCCAGTTCGGCCAGCACGGTCGGTGAGGGCGCGGCCTGCATGGCGGGCCAGGCATACCAGGCGAAGAAGCCGACCCACGCCAAGGCGGCCAGGACCGCGATAGCGGCAAAAATCCGCCACTTCGTCGCGCCCGATCGCTCCTCAGGTTGCTCGAAAACCTCGCCTTCGTAAGGCGCGGTCAGCTGCAACGGCTCATCCGCCGCGGCGTATTCAACGTCGCTGACGTGCAAGTCGATGATCTTGGACCCCCCGTTCATGACGCTTTGTTTACCATAAAACCGACCATTTCAAAGCGATTGCGCAACGTTCCGTTAAAGCCCTTAGGACTAGTCTGCGGTCATGGCCTATGATCCTGGTGCAATCGATGCGACCCTTGCTGCGGCAGTCGGTGACGAACCGGGGCTGATCGCCGAGTTGCGCGCGGCATTCGTCGACAGCGCGGAAAAGACGATCGACGCGATCCAGGCAGCCGAAAACGACGAAGCCTGGCGCCTCGCGGCGGCACGTCTCAAGGGATTGGCGGCCAGTTTCGGCGCGGTGCGCCTGATGAGTCTGGCGTCCGAAGCGGCGAGCGCCCCCGGCAATGCCGACGTCGTGCGGAGCTTGCGCCGCGCGGTGGCTCGGCTCTAGCCATATGCCCGCCGGCGATTCCGGCGCGTAATCACGATCCTTGCGATAGCCGAGTGCGGGGCTTAACAGCCGCGGATGCTTGCCGGGCTCCTGTTTGCCACAGCCGACGCGTCCGATCGCCACGATATGCTGGCGGCGACGCTGCCGGTCGGGGGCGTGACGCTGATCGAATTTCAGGCGCGGCTGTTGATCGCCGCCGGCGCGTCGCAGATCATCGTCGTCGTTTCGCGCCTGACTCCCGAATTGCTCGGCGCGATCAATCGCCTCAGCCGGCGCGGCATCGCGGTCGACGCGGTACGCGGCCCGGCGGAGGTGCTCGCCAAACTGCATCCGCTCGCGCGCGTGATGTGGCTAGCGGATGGGCTGATGACGACCAGCGTCATGGTCGAGGCGATGCGCGATCGTGATCGCGATACGTTGCTCGTTGCCCCGACCGGCGACGAACTCGAACGGATCGGCCCCAGCGCGGTATGGGCGGGAATCGCCACGATCGATCCCCAGCGCATCGCCGATGTCGTGAAGCTGCCGGCGGATTATGATTTCGCCTCGTCGCTATTGCGGGTGATCGCGCAACGCGGCGCCGAGCAGTTGCCGCTGCCCGATACCGCGGTGCGTGAGGGTCACGGCGTCCAGCGCGATTCGCGGGCGCTGGCGGCGAAGGGCCGCGCCGCTTTGGTCGCGGCGCTCGGCACCCGGACCAACTGGGTCGACCGCTTCCTGGTCGCGCCGCTCGCCAGGTTGGCGCTGCCGCCGCTGGTTGCGCGCGGCGTACCTCCGGTCGCGCTGGCGGGATTGGGTGGTCTGTGCGGGTTGGGCGGGCTCGCCGCGATCGCGATCGGGTGGACGGCCTCGGGCATGGCGGCGATCGTCCTGGCGCTCGCGTTTCTCGCGCTGGCCGATGTTCTGGCATGGCTGCGCGACGAGCGCTCGCTCGGCAGGATCTTGCGCTGGAGCACGCCCGCGGTAGCCGCGTTGGCGACTTTGCTATTGGGCCAGCGCGTGGGATTTCTCGCTGCCAGCGCGACGCCGCCGCTGCTGGCCTTGGCCACGGTTCTGGCCGGAGCTTTGGCGGAACGTGCCGCGGCGGCGGTCACCCGGCCATGGTGGTGGGCAGTCCCGGCCGCCTATCCGCTGATCCTGCTGCCGGCCGTATTGATCGGATATCCGGTCTGGGGATTGGCGGTGGCCGCGAGCTATGCCAGCGTCACGCTGGCCTTCGCGGTGGAGGCGTTGCGCTCGCGTATCGGCGGTTAATCGACCGCCGGCGAAATCGGTGAATTCTGGCTAACCTCGCTTTAACGACACAATCGTACAACGAGATCATGTCGATCGACCAAGGCGATTGGGACGATGGCGCCCGTGCGAGCGCCAGCACGCTGCTCGCGCGCGCGGCGGCAGCGGTGCGTCATGCCGATCGCCGTCTGGCCGAGGCGATTGACGACTTCTTCCTCCCCGACGATTCGCGGCTCGACGACCGGATGCGCGCGGCGCTCGCGGCGACGCTGACCGCGATGGTCGAGGTGGTCGAACACGATCTCCGCCGGCGAGCCGTCACACATTTGTCTGGCGGAGATTCCGCGGCAATCCAGCGGATCGAAAGCGGTGCGCCTGTCCTCGACCGCCTGGTCGGCAGCGGGCTGCTGCGTGATTTCGAGCTGATGCGCGAATTGATCGCGCGCACCCGGCAGGACCTGCTGGTCGATTTGTTGCCTGCCTTGCCGCCTGATGAGATCGGCTCGGCCAGCCTGCTCGCGCGGTTGGCCGGAAGCGCCGATACCTGGGTCGCGGACGCGGCGCTGGCGATGATGGCCGCCGAAAGTCGGCGTCGCGGGCTGATCGACAACAACCGGCTGGAGCGGACCGAACTCCCGGCCGAACTGCACCATCGATTGGTCTGGTGGGTAGCGGCGGCGATTCGCGAGCAATTGGGACCCAGCACGGCAGATCGCGTGATCGTCGAGGCGGCGTTGCGCGCGCTTGCCGACCATGACGAAGGCGACCGCCTGGAAAGCGCGGCGATGCGGCTTGCCGCCACGATCGATCCGCAACCCGCGGAACTGGCGACGGTGCTGAGGCATGCATTGGGGGACCGGCGGGTAGCGCTGGTCATCGCGTTGCTCGGGCACGCTTTGGGCATCGACTATGCGACGATGCGGCAGATCGTGCTGGATGGCGGTGATCAATTATGGCTGGCGCTGCGCGGGGCTGGGCTCGACCGGGCGACGGTCGCGCGGATCGGTCTCAGCCTGTGCGAAGCCGACCCGCGCCGCGATGTCGAAGCCTTTGCCGACCAATTGGAAGCGATCGCCGCGGTCACGCCCGACGAGGCACGCGGGGCGCTTGCGCCGCTCCGGCTCCATCCCGATTTTCGTGCGGCCATGGCCGAGCTGGAGAAGCGTCGATGAGCGCGGTAGACGCGCACTTGCCGCCCGTCCATGGGTTCGTCGATCGCGACGGCCGCCTGGTCGATGCCGGGCCGCGTCTCGACGATCTCAACACGCGCGCCGGCGGCGCGCTCGGCGAGCCGTTCGCCGTGCCGCAGGTCGCCGTGCTCGCGCGGCTGGCGCAGCGTCTGGGGATCACGGTCGCGCGCCACGTTCTGGTTGCCGACGGCCCCGATGAAGTCGAATTATGGGTGCGCGCCGATCCGGTCGAGGATGGCGTGCGCCTGGATCTGGGTGGCTGGAAACTGCGCGCGCCGTGGACGCCGCCGGCGGACCCGGCGCGGCGCGACCGCGATCTGTTGCTGCAAGGCGCCGATTGGTGGTGGGAAACCGACGCGACCTTGCGGTTGACGGCAGTTGCCGCCGGGGCCGAGCGGTTCGGCGTGGCGCCCGAAACCGCGCTCGGCAAGCCGCTCGCATCCTTGTTCGCACTGGAGATGGATGCCGAAGGCGCGATGCCGATGCTCGGTGTTTTGACCGTGCACCAGCCGTTCGAAGGGCAGGCCGCGACCGTGCGCGCGACGGGGCAGGGCGTGACCCTGGCGGCGAATCCGATGCTCAATGCAGAGGGCATGTTCGCGGGCTATATCGGCGCGGTCAGGGCCGAAACGCGCGAGTCGCCGCAACCGGCGGACGATCGTGCCAGCGACCCGCTCGACGCGTTCAGCGCGCGGCTCGATCGCGCATTGCGCACGCCGCTCGGGCGGATCATCGCCAATGCCGACAGCATTCATGCCCAGACCGAGGGACCGATCCGGCGCGATTATGCCGATTACGCCTCGGACATCGCCAGCGCGGGCCGGCATCTGCTCGGGCTGGTCGACGATCTGGTCGATCTGCAGGCGGTCGAGCGCCCCGACTTCGCCCCCGCGGCGGAACAGATCGACCTCGCCGATATCGGTCGCCGCGCGGCCGGCTTGCTCGGCGTCCGTGCGGCGGAGCGCGGCGTCAAGATCGACGCGCCGCAGGACATCGACCGCGCGCCCGCGACCGGCGAGTTCAAGCGCGTGCTGCAAATCCTGGTCAACATGATCGGCAATGCCGTGCGCTATTCGCCCGACGGTGGCATGGTCTGGATCCGCACCCATCGCGATCGCGGCACCGCGGTGATCATCGTCGCCGACCAGGGTAAGGGCATTGCCCCCGAGGATCAGGAGCGCATCTTCGAAAAATTCGAGCGCGTCGATTCGACCGAGCCGGGCGGCAGCGGCCTCGGCCTCTACATCGCCCGCCGCCTGGCGCGCGCGATGGGCGGCGATCTGACCGTCGATTCGGCGCTGGGGCAGGGCGCGCGCTTCATGCTGACCCTGCCGGGAACGGGCGGCTGATAGAAAGATTCTGCTCGCACGAAACCACGAAGGCGCAAAGAAGAAGAGTGATTTCGCGCAGAGGCGCAGAGGGCGCCGAGCTGTCTCGCTCTGCTGCGTCAGCGGCCTTTCATCTCCCGTGGCGAAAACGAAAGCGCGCTTTCGCGCGCATAATCTCCGCGCTCTCTGCGCCTCAGCGCGAATCGAATCTTCGTGCCTTCGTGTCTTTGTGCGAGAACTTTAATCGACCAGTTCCGCACATGATCTGAACAGTAGCGACTCTAGCGCCGCCCGATCCATACCAGCACGATGCCGCCGGCCGCGAGGAGTGCGCCCCACAGCGCCCAGATGCGCATGTCGAGCATGAAGCTCGATGCCGGCCAGTGGACCAGGCCGAGGCCCTGGCCCACCCAGAGCAGCCCCATCGCGATGCACAAAGCACCGACGATCTGGAGCAGCAAGCGCATCAGCGCTGGCCGATCGGGGTGTAATCGCGCTGCGTCGGGCCGGTGTAGAGCTGGCGCGGGCGGCCGATCTTCTGCGCGGGATCGCTGATCATCTCGTTCCACTGCGCGACCCAGCCGACGGTGCGGGCAAGCGCGAAGAGCGCGGTGAACATCGTCGTCGGGAAGCCAATCGCCGACAGGATCACGCCCGAATAGAAATCGACGTTCGGGAACAGTTTCTTCTCGACGAAATAAGGATCGTTGAGCGCCATATGCTCGAGCTGCAGTGCGACCTCGAACACCGGATCGCTGACCTTGAGCGCGTCGAACACCTCACGCACGGTCTGCTGCATCACCGTCGCGCGCGGGTCGTAATTCTTGTAGACGCGGTGGCCAAAGCCCATCAGCCGGAACGGGTCGTTCTTGTCCTTGGCGCGGGCGATGAATTCGGGGATGCGATCGGGCGTCCCGATCTCGCGCAGCATGTTCAGCGCCGCTTCGTTGGCGCCGCCATGCGCCGGACCCCACAAGCAAGCGATGCCCGCCGCGATGCAAGCGAACGGATTGGCGCCCGATGACCCGGCCAGGCGGACGGTCGAGGTCGACGCATTCTGCTCGTGATCGGCATGGAGGATGAAGATGCGATCGAGCGCGCGCTCGACGATCGGGTTCACCTCATAGGGCTCGGCCGGCACACCGAACGTCATGCGCAGGAAATTACCCGTATAGCTCAACGAGTTATCTGGATAGAGGAATGGCTGTCCGACGCTGTACTTATACGCCATCGCCGCGATCGTCGGCATCTTGGCGATCAGCCGGTGCGACGCGATCATTCGCTGGCGCGGATCGTTGATGTCGGTCGAATCGTGATAGAATGCCGACAATGCGCCGACCACGCCGCACATGATCGCCATCGGGTGCGCGTCGCGGCGGAACCCGCGATAGAAGGTCGCGAGCTGTTCGTGCAGCATCGTGTGGCGGGTGATCGTGTGGGTGAATTCGTCGAGCTCGCCCTTTGACGGCAATTCGCCGTTCAGCAGCAGGTAGCTGACTTCCATGAAGCTCGATTGCTCGGCGAGCTGGCCGATCGGATAGCCACGATGGAGCAAAATGCCCTCATCGCCGTCGATATAGGTCAGCGCCGATTCGCAGCTCGCGGTCGAGGTAAAGCCCGGGTCATAAGTGAACATACCCGTTTCGCTGTACAGCTTGCGGATATCGACCACCTGGGGGCCGACCGAACCGGACATCACCGGATAGTCGTGATTCCCGAACTTGAGGGTGTTCGTTTCGGCCATATAACGTTCCTTCGAATTCAGGCTGCCATCCGGTCGGATATGCGGCCCAGGCTTTCTTCGCGGCCGAGGACGGCGAGTACGTCGAAAATGCCGGGGGAAGTGCGCTTGCCGGTCAGCGCCGCGCGAAGCGGCTGCGCGACCTGGCCGAGCTTGACCCCGGCGTCTTCGGCGACCTGCCGAACCGCGTTTTCGAGCGCCTCCGTATCCCAGTCCACGACGGCGTCAAGCGCCGTGTGAAGGCGCGCGAGCAAGGTGGGTGCCTCACCCTGAAGCAGCAATGCTGCATCTGCGTCCATCGGCAGCGGTCGGGCGTGAAAAAGGAACATGCTGCCCTCGGCCAATTCGACCAGATTGGCGGCGCGCGGCTTGAGGAACGGCATGGTGCGGCGCAACAGTTCGAGCTGGGGCGGGGTCAGTTCCAGCGGGATTCGCGGGGCGATCAGATCGGCGAGACGCGCATCGTCGGCTTCGCGGATATAATGGCCGTTCAGGTTCTCGAGCTTCTTCAAATCGAACCGACTTGGTGATTTCCCGACGCCATCGAGGTCGAACCATTCGATCGCCTGGGCGCGGCTGATGATCTCGTCATCGCCATGCCCCCAACCGAGCCGCAACAGATAATTGTCGACCGCTTCGGGCAGCAAGCCCATCTCGTCGCGATACGCGTCGACGCCGAGCGCGCCGTGGCGCTTAGACAGCTTGGCGCCATCCGATCCGTGAATCAGTGGGATATGGGCATAGGTCGGCTCCGGCCAGCCCATCGCGCGATAGATCGGCAATTGGCGGAAGGCGTTGTTGAGATGGTCGTCGCCGCGAATGACGTGGGTCACGCCCATGTCGTTGTCGTCGACCACCACCGCCAGCATATAGGTCGGCGTGCCGTCCGAGCGCAGCAGGACGAGGTCGTCGATCTCGCTATTCTGGACGGTGACCTCGCCTTGGACGCGGTCGTGGATGGTTGTCGCGCCGTCATTGGGTGCCTTCAACCGAATGACATGCGGCGCTTGCGGGTCGTTGGGTATGCGATCGCGCCACGGCGAACGGATCCGGAGCGGCTTCTTGGCCGCTTCCGCCTCCGCGCGCATCTGGGCCAGTTCGTCCTGAGTGAGGTAGCAGCGATATGCCGCTCCATTTTCCACCATTTCATATGCGACCTCGGCATGGCGAGCGGCGCGCGAGAATTGATAGATTTCGGGCCCGTCCCATTCTAGGTCGAGCCAGCGCATCCCCGCCAAAATGGCGTCGATTGCGGGCTGCGTCGAGCGCGCGCGATCGGTATCCTCGATGCGCAGGAGGAACTTGCCCCCGTGGTGTCGCGCGAACAGCAGATTGAACAACGCGGTGCGCGCGCCGCCAATATGCAGAAAGCCGGTCGGCGAAGGCGCGAACCGGGTGACGACGTTGGTAACGGGTGCGCCGGTTATGGGCGCCCCGGAGTCAGAACTGGCGCTCAACCGCGCATGCTCCCAGGCTGGATGACTGATGGCGACCGTCGCCGCCGCGCGCCCTAGCACGCGGTTCCGGCCGCTTCAAACGCTGGCGGCACGATGCACGCGTGCACGCCTTGCACTCGAACATGGGTTGGAGGCGGAGCGCGATCAACTCCCGTTATGGCTGCCGGTGGCGCTGGGCGGCGGCATCGCCTTGTGGTTCGTGCTCGACGATCCGATGCAATGGACCGCCGCGATGCTCGCGCTGGCCGGCATCGCGCTGGCGGCGACCGCGATCGGGCGAGGCGGGCGCGCCAGCCGCGCGGTGGCGCTCACCGCCGCGCTGGCGGCTATGGGTGTCGGGCTGGCGTGGTGGCGCGCCAGCTATGTCGCGCATCCTGTCCTGGCGCGACCGGCGATCGTCATGCTGACCGCGCGGGTTGAGGGTGTCGAGCCGCTGCCGGCGCGCGAGCTCGTCCGGGTGAGCTTGGCGCCGATCGCGGCGCAGGCTGTCGCCAGTCCGAAACGGCCAGACTGCAGCAAAGAGCGCAGCGCGTCTTATAGCACCGAAGGGCGGCGATGCGACGATCGGCCGAGGGCGCCGCTCCTGCTGCCGCCGCATGTGCGGGTGAACATCGCCAACACGGACGTCCCGGCTGGCCTTGGACCGGGCGCGATCATCAAGCTGCAGACGCGGCTGATGCCGCCCAACGAGGCTACGGTGCCAGGCGCCTACGATTTTCGGCAAGTGGCGTGGTTCGCCGGGCTCGGTGCGACGGGCAGGGGAAACGCCCCGGTCAAGGTGCTCGCGCCCGGCACGGAGTCGAACGGCCTGCGCGCGGCGCTGGCGGCGCATATCCAGAGCAAGGTCGAAGGCAGCGCCGGCGGGATCGCAGCCGCGCTGGCGGCGGGAGACGAGGGCGCGATTTCGCTGGAGGATGCGGACGCGATGCGGCGGTCGGGGCTCGCGCATCTGCTCTCGGTCAGTGGCCTGCACATCACCGCCGTAGTCGTCGCGACGATCTGGGCGGTCACGCGGCTGCTCGCCTTGTGGCCATGGCTGGCGCTGCGAGTCCGGATTCCGGTGATCGCTGCTGGCGCGGGCGCGATAGCGGCGATCGGATACACGTTGCTCACAGGCAGCCAGGTCCCGACGGCGCGGTCGTGCATCGCGGCATTGCTGGTATTGACCGCGCTCGCCATCGGGCGCGAGGCGATCACCTTGCGGCTCGTTGCCGCCGGCGCTTTCATCGTCCTGCTGATCTGGCCAGAAGCTCTCGCCGGGCCAAGCTTTCAGCTCAGCTTCGCCGCGGTCGGTTCGCTCATTGCGTTCCACGAGCAACCGCGCGTCAAGCGCCTGTTCGAAAAACGCGATGAGGCTTGGTGGCGTCGAGCCGCGCGCGAAATAGGGTCGCTGCTGCTGACCGGTCTTGTCGTCGAAGCCGCTCTGGCCCCGATCGCGCTCTATCACTTCCACAAGGAAGGGATGTACGGCGTCCTCGCCAATATCTTCGCTATCCCGCTGACCACGTTCGTCATCATGCCGGCCGAAGCGCTGGCATTGGCGGCCGACGCGATCGGGCTGGGTGCGCCGTTCTGGTGGGTGGCGGGAAAGGCGCTCGCGCTGCTGCTGTGGATTGCGCACATTGCCGCCCATGCGCCGGGATCGGTGGCGATGCTGCCCGGCATGCCGGCGGGCGCCTTCGGGCTGATGATCCTGGGGTTGTTATGGCTGATGCTGTGGCGCTCGCGGGTGCGTTTTGCCGGACTTGCGCCGATGGCCTTGGGTGCAGTCTGGGCACTGACGATCCCGGCGCCCGATCTGCTGATCTCGGGCGATGGCCAGCATCTCGCGGTGCGCACGCCCGATGGTGGCGTCGCGATCCTGCGCGACAAGGCAGGGGATTATACGCGCGACACGATGACCCAGAATGCCGGGGTGGATGGGGAGGCGCTATTGCTGTCCGATCAACCGTTCGCCAAATGCACGCCGGATGCATGCCTCGCTCTGGTGCAATCGGGCGGACGGATATTCCGCGTGTTGGCGACGCGAAGCCTGTACCAATTGCCGTCCGACCAGCTGATCGCCGCGTGCCGCGCGGCGGACATCGTGGTCAGCGACCGGCGATTGCCGTCAGCGTGCCGCCCCATATGGCTCAAGCTCGATGCGCCGTTTCTGCGCCGCACTGGCGGAATGGCGATCAGCCTGGCGAGCGGACGGATCGTCACCGTCCGCCAGCCTGGCGATCGTCACCCTTGGGTCATGTCGGGTTCGCGTTCTAATCGTAACGGCGCAACAGGCCGGCGAGGCGGCCCTGGATCCGCACTTGCTGAGGGGCATAACGCTGCGGATCGTAGGCGCGATTGGCCGGATCGAGCCGCACCATAGCGCCTTCGCGGCGGAAATATTTGAGCGTCGCTTCGCTTTCCTCGATCAGCGCGACGACGATTTCCCCGTCGCGCGCCACGTCGGTGCGGCGGATCAGCGCGTAATCGCCATCGAGGATGCCGGCCTCGACCATCGAGTCTCCGGCGACTTCCAGCGCATAATGCTCGCCGCTACCAAGCAGGGCGGCGGGGACGGGGAGCATCGACGATCCCTCGAACGCCTCGATCGGCACACCGGCCGCGATCCGGCCGTGCAGCGGGATTTCGATCACGTCATTGGCGGGCTCGGGGGCGGGGCGGAAATTGTTCGGCTTGGGCTGGGCCGCCGCCGGACGCTTGCTGTCGGCCCGCTCGGGCATCTTCAACACTTCGAGGGCGCGTGCCCGATTGGGCAGGCGCCGCAGGAACTGTCGCTCCTCGAGCGCCGAGATCAGGCGATGCACGCCGGACTTCGACTTGAGGTCGAGCGCCTCCTTCATCTCCTCGAACGACGGCGACACGCCGGTTTCGTTCAAGCGATCGTTGATGAAGCAGATCAGCTCATGCTGCTTCTTGGTGAGCATCGACGTTCCTCCGTCCAGAACAGACATGGAACTTTTACGGAACGTCGCGGGTCAAGTCAAGCGAGCGGCAGGATGTCCACGGTATCGCCGATGGCGGCGGGCGGTGCGTGCGGCGGGCGGACGATCAGGCAGGTTGCGCGAGCGAGCGTCGCGAGCATCGAACTGTCCTGCATGTCGGCAGCCGAGACGCGGCCATCGGCCAACGTTCCGCGCAGATAATCCTGGCGATGGTCGTTGGCGGGAAGGGGGGCGGCGAGTTCTGCGCGGAGCGTGCGCGGCAACGGATCGGCCGCGCCGGCCATCGCGGCGATCAGCGGACGCAGGAACAGAGTGGCGGTGACGAAGGCCGATACGGGGTTGCCCGGCAGGCCCATCATTATCGTATCGCCGAGCCGGCCCGCGAGCATCGGCTTGCCCGGCCGGATCGCGATGCGCCAGAAATCGACCGTTCCACCCGCCGCTTCGAGCGCGGGGCGGACGAGATCGTGATCGCCGACCGACGCGCCGCCGGTGGTAACGATGATATCGGCATTAGCGCCAGAGAAGGCGGTGGCGAGTGCGTCGAGACTGTCGGGAACGATCCCGGCCGCGGTCACGTCGACGGGTAGGTCGGTGAGTAGCGCCGCCAGCATGGCGCTATTGCCCTCTGGGAGCGCCAAGGGATCGTCGCTGGCTGTGCCGGGCGCGATAAGCTCATCGCCCGTCGCCAGGATGACGATACGCAGCCGACGATTGACGGTGAGTGCGCCATGCCCACCGGTGGCAGCGAGCGCGATGGCAGCGGGCGTGAGGCGCGTACCGGCGCCGATCAGCACCGCGCCGCGATCGAAATCGAGTCCCTTTGGCCGCACACTCGCGCCGCGGCGCGGCGGTCCCTCGCCGGCGAGGGCTAGCGTATCGCCGGCGCGGTCGGCTTCTTCCTGGACGAGCACACTGTCGGCCCCGGCTGGCATCGCCGCGCCGGTGAAGATTCGCACGGCCTCTCCGCGCTCGGTCGCTCCGCCAAAGGCGCGTCCGGCCGCACTCTCGCCGATCACGCGCCAAGGGCCCGGTAAGTCATCGAACCGGATTGCATAGCCGTCCATCGACGACAGATCGGCACCGGGCTGCGCGCGCAGGGCGATGACGGGCTCGGTGGTCCAGCGCCCGGCGGCCGCGGCGAGCGGCACGCGCTCGCTCGCGACGCGCGGCGCCATGGCGAACAAGCGGGTCTGGGCGTCGGCGACTGGGAGCAGCGGAGTCATCGCTTACGCCATGCCACAGCGCATGGCTCCTCCGCCAGCGCATCGCCGCGCGACGGACCTCGTCAGCCCGCCGGATGCGGCTTGACGCCCGACCAGGTCCAGGCCTTGATCTTCCAGCCCGCTTTGCCCTTCGACAGCACGAAGGTCATCTCGCCTTCCTCGGCGATCCGCGCGCCTTTTTCCTTGTAGTTATAGACGGTCGGAATGATGACATAGGCCCTGGCACCGTCGATTTCGCGGCGCGTCGGGGGGGCGTATTTGACCGATCCGTCGGATACGCCGGTCGCTTTCGCGTGCTTGTCGTAATCGGCCGCCCATAGCTGCGGCGCCTTAGGGCCAACCCACAGATGCGGCGCGAATTCGTCGATGATCGACACGTCGCCCTGCACGTAAGCGGCATAAGCCGATTTGGTGTCGCCGGTGTTGAAGCCGTCGATGAACTGACGAATCGGTTTGGTCAGTTCGCTATCGGCGGCGGGCGCGGCGGCCGTAACCGGCGCGATCAACAATGCTGCAAGCGGCAGCAGAAACAGTTTTTTCATTGGCATCCCCCTCGGAATGCACGCCAGCGTGAGCCTGGAGAGGCGGGCGGTCAACGCACGCCGGACAAGACGCTGTGATCTTCCGGAATAGTCCGGTCGATCACGGAGCCCGCCAGTCCCCTGACTTGCCACCGGTCTTCGACAGCAGACGGATCGAGTCGATCGTCATCGCCTTGTCGATCGCTTTCGCCATGTCGTAGATCGTCAGCAGCGCGACTGAGACGGCGGTCATCGCCTCCATCTCGACGCCGGTGCGGCCGGTGGTGGCGATCGTCGCGGTCGCCGTCACGCCGTCGCTGCTGACCGACAGGTCGATCGCGGCGCTGGTGATCGGGAGCGGGTGGCAGAGCGGGATCAGCTCGCCGGTGCGCTTGGCGGCCATGATGCCGGCGATTCGCGCGGCGGCGAGGACATCGCCTTTGGGCACATCGCCAGCGCCGATCGCGGCTGCTGCATCAGGAGACATCGATATGTGTCCGGTCGCGATTGCGCGCCGCTCGGTTTCCAACTTGCCTGAGACGTCGACCATCCGCGCGGCGCCGGTGTCGTCAAGGTGGGTCAAATTCCCCTCCCGCTTGCGAGCTTCAGGTAAACGATGCCCCGCATCGTTTAGATCAGGCCGGGGGCCTGATCGACCTGAAGCTGGACTAGGGGAGGGGGTGTCAATCTCTGGCATAATCGAGACATGCCCTCCCCCGACCCCTCCCGCAAGCGGGAGGGGAGATTAGGCCCCCAGCAATTCCTTCGTCGCCGCGGCGATATTCTCCGCGCGCATCAGGCTCTCGCCGACCAGGAAGCAATTGACGCCATGCGCGCGCATCGCGTCGAGATCGGCCCGGCTGGTCAGCCCGCTTTCGGCAACGAAGGTGCACTCGGCCGGCGCCTTGCCGACCAGTTCGTAGGTGCGATCGAAGCTGACCGAGAAATCGCGCAGATCACGATTGTTGACCCCGATCAGCCGCGACTTGAGCTTGAGCGCGCGATCGAACTCCTTTTCATCATGCACTTCGACCAGCACGTCGAGCCCGCAATCGATCGCTGCCGCCTCGATCTCGGCCATGCGGGCATCGTCGAGCGCGGCGACGATGATCAGGATCGCGTCGGCGCCCAGCGCGCGGCTTTCATGCGCTTGCCATGGATCGATCATGAAATCCTTGCGCAGCAGCGGCAGCGGCACGGTCTTGTGGATCAATGCGAGATAGGAATCGTCGCCCTGGAAATATTGCTCGTCGGTCAGCACCGACAGGCAGGTGGCACCGCCCTTGAGATAGGCGAGCGCGTGTGCCGGCGGATCGAAATCCTCGCGAATCACGCCCTTGGACGGGCTCGCTTTCTTGACCTCGGCGATCAACGCCGGGCCGCTCTTCGCTTTCTTGTCGAGCGCCTTTCTGAACCCGCGTGGTGTGTCGCGCCGGCTGATCATCGCTTCCAGGCTGGCAAGCGACGTCGTTGCCTTCTTCGCGGCGACTTCGGCGCGCTTGGTTTCGAGGATACGGTCGAGGATATTGGTCATTTATAGGCGATCCAGCAATCGAGCAGCGCGTTGGCAAGGCCCTTGTCGATCGTCTCCGCGGCTTCCTCCGCACCTTCGGTAAGCGTGTCGGCGGCGCCGGCGACGACGAGCGCGGCAGCAGCGTTGATCAGCACGGCATCGCGATAGGCGCCATGCTCACCCAGGAGCAGACGGCGCAGCGCGGCGGCGTTATAGGCGGGGTCGCCGCCATGGATCGCGGCGATCGGATGGCGCGGCAGGCCGGCATCTTCGGGCGTGATATGGCCGGGCAGCGACAGGTGGCCGACACTGACCGCGACGGTCGGGCCCGCGCCCGACACCTCGTCGAGCCCTTCTTCGCCAGAGACGACGAGCGCCGCCTCGGTGCCGAGCTGCTCGAGCGCGTCGGCATAGGTATCGGTGTAATCGGGCCGCGCGATGCCGATCAGCTGGCGGGTGACGTGCGCCGGGTTGGCGAGCGGACCCATCAGGTTGAAGATCGTGCGGCGACCGATCCGGCGGCGGATCGGCGTGATGCGCTTCATCGCGGGGTGATGGTTGGCGGCGAACAGGAAGCAGATGCCGAGATCGTTGAGCGTCGCCTGCGCCAGCGCACCGGCGCGTTCCATGTCGAGCCCCAGCGCCTCCAGCGTATCGGCGGCACCTGCCTTCGAACTCGCGGCACGGTTACCGTGCTTGGCGACGGGTACGCCGCTCGCCGCGACCACCAGGCTGACCGCGGTGGAGACGTTGAGCGTGTGATGGCCATCGCCACCAGTGCCGCAGACGTCGATCGCGTTGGTCGGCGCGTCGATCGGGATCAGCCGCGCACGCAGGGCACGCGCCGCTTCGGCAATCTCGACGCTGGTCTCGCCACGGTCGGTCAGCGCGATCAGGAACTCGGCGATCGCCTCTTCGGACGTCTTGGCATCGAGGATGTCGGCGAACGCCTGGGCGGCGGATTCGTGCGACAGGGGAGTTGAGGGGTCGGGGAGGAGGGCCAAGGTCGTCATATTCCCCTCCCGCTTGCGGGAGGGGTTAGGGGAGGGCGTGTTCGCGAGACGGCCTGGATTACAAGCCCTCCCCCGACCCCTCCCGCAAGCAGGAGGGGAGAAAGTTGTCCCATCCTCACGCCAGCGCCTTCGCCTTCAGCCCGGCAAGCTCGAGGAAATTGGCGAGCAGTTGATGCCCATGTTCGGTGGCGATGCTTTCGGGGTGGAATTGCACCCCATGGATCGGCAGGGTCGTGTGACGGAAGCCCATCACGAAACCGTCATCGGCCCGCGCGTTGACGATCAGCTCGGAGGGAATGTCCTCGACCACCAGCGAATGATAGCGAGTCGCCTGGAACGGCGAGGGGACGTCCTTGAACAGGCCGGTGCCGTCATGCGTGATCGCCGAGGTCTTGCCGTGCATCAGCCCGCCGCGCACGACATGCCCGCCGAAATGCTGGCCGATCGATTGATGGCCGAGGCAAACGCCGAGCAGCGGCCGTCCCGCCTCGGCGGCGGCGGCGACCAGGTCCAGACTGACTCCGGCTTCGTTGGGGGTGCAGGGACCGGGCGAGATCAGGAACGCCTCGGCATTGCTCGCCACGGCGTCGCGCGCGCTCAGCGCGTCGTTGCGCACGACCTGCACGTCCTGGCCGAGTTCCATCAGATAATGGACCAGGTTCCAGGTGAAACTGTCGTAATTGTCGATGACCAAAATCATTGTCGCTCCGCTAGCGCGTTCGCTGCACCGCGACAATCGTCGTTGCGCCCTCGTTTTGCCGCGTTTCGGCCCGCGCAGCGCTGGAATGATACGGGATCGATCCTATCTAGGGCGCGTTGAAGTGCCCAAAGAAAGGTCGCACCGATGATTCGTACCGCGTTTGCCGCTTTGGCCCTACTGACCGTTCCCGTCGGTGCGATGGCTCAGGACAAGACCGACAAGCAGGCCGACACGGGCCAGCCCGTCAAGCGAATCCGGTCGGTGATCGTCGAGCCGGATCAGAAATGCCCGCCTTCCACCGGAGACGAGATCGTCGTGTGTACCACGGTCGACGATCCCTATCGCATTCCCAAGGCGCTGCGCGGTGCCGGGCCGATCCCGCCGGCACGGCAGAGCTGGGTCAATCGCGTCGCGGCCGACGAGCAGACCAGCCGAGAGGCCGCTGGGCTGCCCGATACCTGTTCGCCGGTGGGATCGGGCGGTCAGACCGGTTGCGCGCGATCGGCGGCGCAGGCCTGGGCGGCCGAGCGGCGCGCCAAGGCCAACGGCCAATCGCCCGACCAATAGGTTTATTGCCCGAAGCGGGCGTCCCCCGCCCGGGCGACCGCTTCGCGGGCGGCGGCAAGCAGCGCGCCCGCTTTCGCCTCGCATTCACGCTGTTCGTAAGCCGGGTCGCTGTCGGCGACGATGCCGGCGCCCGCCTGGACGTGCATGACGCCGTCCTTGATCACCGCGGTCCTCAGCACGATGCACGAATCCATCGAACCGTCGGGCGAGAAATAGCCGACCCCGCCGGCATAGGCGCCGCGTGCTTCGGGCTCCAGTTCGGCGATCACCTGGCAAGCGCGAACCTTGGGCGCGCCTGATACCGTCCCGGCCGGGAATCCCGCGAACAGCGCGTCGACCGCATCCTTGCTGCCGTCGAGTTCGGCGACCACGTTGGAGACGATGTGCATCACGTGGCTGTACATTTCGATCGTATAGCTATCGGTGACCTTGACGGTCCCCGGTGCGGCGACGCGCCCCGCGTCGTTGCGGCCGAGATCGAGCAGCATCAGATGCTCGGCGCGTTCCTTGGGGTCGGCGAGCAGCGAGCGGCGGTTTTCCTCATCTTCGGTCGCCGACTTGCCACGCGGGCGTGTCCCGGCGATCGGGCGGATCGTCACTTCGCCGTCGCGCACGCGCACCAGGATCTCGGGACTGGAACCCGACAGCGCGAAGTCGGGCAAATCGAGGAAATAGAGGAACGGCGAAGGGTTCACGCGGCGAAGCGCGCGATAGAGTTCGATCGGCGGCAGCGTGAAGGGAGCGGTGAAACGCTGCGCCAGGACGACCTGAAAGATATCGCCAGCGGTGATATAATCCTTCGCTTTCAACACCATCTCGCGATATGCGCCGTCCGGCAGAACCGGGGTCAATGCGATGTCGCTCGGGTCGCCACGCGGCGCTGCGGGGACCGGCGCGTTTACCAGGCTGGCGGCCACGCCGTCGATTCGTTCCTCGGCGCGTGCCAGCGCTGCCTCGGGGGTGAGCCCGCTATCGGGCCAGAGTGGCGCAACCAGGAACAGTTGATCGGCCAGCCGGTCGAAAATCAACACCGTTGTCGGCCGCACGAAAATCATGTCGGGCAGGCCGAGACCGGGATCGGCTGGACGCGGCAGGTCCTCGACCAGGCCGACCGTCTCGTAGCCGAAATAGCCGACCAGGCAGGCCAATGCGCGCGGCAGTTCGGGCGGAACGTCGTCCATCCGGCACGAGGCGACAAGCGAACGGAACGCGGCCACCGTGGGCTCCGCGCAAGGCTCGAACGCGGTGCGATCGGTCAGCCAATGGCGATTGATTGCCGCGCGCTTGCCGTCCGCGCGGAACACCAGATCGGGCGCGAGGCCCAACAGGCTGTGACGCCCGCGTATCGCGCCGCCCTCGACCGATTCGAGCAGGAAGTCGCCGCGGCCGGGCTCGATCAGCTTCAGCGCCGCGGCAACCGGCGTTTCGGTATCCGCGACCTGACGCCGCCAGACCAGGGCGGGGCGCCCGGCCGCGAGCGCGGTCAGTGCGGCGTCGGCTCCTTCGACCATCGCGTTATTGCGGCTGGTCGCTGCCGTCGCTGCCCTGACCGAGCAGATCGCGGCGCAACGCGGCGATTGCGGCGTCGTTCTTCTTCACGCCGACCTTGTTGCGCACCGCGCTGGCGAATTGCTGGCGATACTCGTCGCCCATGCTCGCGCCCAGATCGCCGCGCATCTTGTCGACCAATTGCGCATTGCCAGCCGCATTGCCCTTATCGACTGAATCGACGACGATGACGAACCAGCCGCCCTTATAGGGTGCCTCGACCAGCGACGCGCTGCCCTTGGGCTTGCTGAACAGTAGAACGAGCGGGGCGGGCGGCTGCTTGGTCGCGAACAACTGGGCGCGATTGGCGGACATTGGCTTGGTCGCATCTAGCTTGATGCCCGATTCGGCCATTGCCTGCGCCAGCGGCACGCCCTTGTTGACCTTTCCGGTGATCGCGTTCGCGACGTCGCGCGCGGCCTTGACCTGGCGGTCGATGACGACGTCCTTCTTCACCTGGTCGGCGATCGTCGCGAAGGGCTGTGCCGCCGCCGGAATGACCTTGTCGAGCTTGGCGACTGCGAAGCTGCCGTCCTGGCCGTACGGCACCAACTGGGGATCGTCGTCGGTCTCGGACTGGAAGGCGAGCTGATAGAGCGTCGTCTGGTTGGGATCGGGCTTGACCGGGGTTGCCGCGGTCGGATCGGTGCCGTTGGCGGTCAGCGGCGCCGTCGCCTGGACCGTCAGGTTGAGCTTGGCCGCGATTTGGTCGAGCGTCTGGCGATTGGTGATCGCATCCTCGATCTGATCGCGCAGGGTCTGCGCGATGGCCGCCAGTTTCTGATCGGTGAGTTCCTTGACCAGTTCAAGCTTGGCCTGGTCGAGCGTCTTGCCGGCGACCTTGGTGATCTTGTCGAGATGCGCGACCACCCAGCCGAGCGGCGTCTTGACCGGACCGATTACCGCACCTTGCGCGGCGCCGAACAGCTGGTCGGCCAAGGCCTGCGACGCCTGGCCGGCATAGGTCGTCTTGTTGACGTCGTTGATCACAGCCGCCTCGAGCCCCAGCGCCTTGGCGGCGGCCTCGATCGGCGTGCCGTTGCGCACTTTCGTGGCGAGATCGGCGGCAGCCTTCTGGTCCTGCAACACGACTTGCTTCAGCGAACGGTTCTCGCCCGCGTCGAACTTCGTCTTTTGCGCCTGATAGGCCTTGGCGATCTCGTCGTCGGCGGGGGTGGCGCGCTTCTTGAGTTCGTCGAGCGTGATCAGCGCGTAGCGGGCCGAGCGGCGTTCGGGGATCGTATAGCGCGCGAGGTTGCGCGTGTAATAAGCGTTTGCCTCGGTGTCCGTAACCGGGGCGCCGGCGGGCATCTTCTTGGTATCGACGAAGGCCACGGTCCCGCTGCGCTTCTCGAGCAGCATGGATGCGTAAAACGTCGCCACGCCGGACGGACCCTTGAGCTTGTCGGTCGCGTTTGCCGCGATCGGACCGAGCATCAACTGAGTCATCAGGTCGCGACCCATTTGCTCGTGAAATTGCTGGTCGTTGGACTTCAGCATCGCCAGCAAGCGGTTGTAATTGTCCTTGTCGAACTTGCCGTCCAGCCCGCGGACGCCGGGAATGTTCGCGATCTGGTTGTCGATCAACGACTTGCCGACGCGGATACCCTGGCTGTTGCCGAACTGTTCCATCGCCATCGAGGTCAGCCGGCTCTCGAACGGACCGTCGAACCCGCCACGGCTGATGAATTCCGCCATGGTGAGCTGCGGCGCCTGGTTGCGATACATGTTGAGCATGCCATCGGTGGCATTGCGCAGATCGGTCACCGAAACGGTGTCGTTGCCGACGGTCGCGGCGGTCGCCGCACTTTGCCCGCCCAGCGCGTTCGACCGCAGACCGGTGACGTCGCCCAGCCCGAACGCCACGCCGATCAGGCCGACGACGATCAGCGTGACGAGCGCGCCGATGCGCGAAAAGATGATCTTGCGAAAGAAAGTGAGCATGGGGCCCGATCGTTGGTCCTGAAAACGAGCCGACGCTTTAGGGTCCGTACTCAATTACGGCAAGGTCGAGACAGAGTCGGTTTTGGCGTCCGGCGAGGAGCGCGGCCGGGCAATGAGCAAGGCGCTTGCGCACGCTCTCACGGCCGCTATCGGGGATGGAGAAAAAAGGGAGGACACATGGCACGGCGCAAGCTGATCGCGGGCAATTGGAAAATGAACGGTAGCCTGGCGGCGCTCGCCGAGCTCGACGGCATTGCCGCCGCGGCCGCAGTGGCGCCGGGAGTGGATGTTGCAGTTGCCGTCCCGGCGACGCTGATCGCGCCGGCGCATGCGCGCGTGCCTTCCTTCGCGATCGGGGCGGAGGATGTGCACGAGGCGGACAGCGGCGCCCATACCGGCTGCATTTCGGCGCCGATGGTCAAGGAAGCCGGCGCCGTCTTCACCATCGTCGGCCATTCCGAACGCCGTGGCGACCAGCACGAGACCAGCCACGATGCCTATCTGAAATCGGCCGCAGCACACCGTCACGGGCTGGGCGTCGTCCTGTGCGTCGGCGAGACTGAGGCCGAACGAGATGCGGGGCGCGCCGAGCGCGTGGTCCAGGCGCAGATCGAGAAATCCTTGCCCGACGATGCCCATGCCGACTGGCTGACCCTTGCCTATGAACCGCGCTGGGCGATCGGTACCGGCCGCACTCCGACGATGGAGGACATTGCGGCGATGCACGCGATCGCGCGGGCCAAGCTGCGCCAGATGATCGGCGAGACTGCGATCGACATGCGGATCCTTTACGGCGGATCGGTGACCGGAACGAATGCCGGCGAGATTCTCGCGCTCGACGATGTCGATGGCGCACTGGTCGGGGGCGCCAGCCTGACCGCGGACAAGTTCGTGCCGATCATCGAGGCCGCCAGGGCGCTGTCGGCATGACCGACGCGCCGCGTCGTTACGGCAATTGACGCGATACGCTCCGCCACCGCCTGATCGCGGTCGCTTTGCGTTGTAATCTGAACTAGCCTGGGGGTCTTCTTCTTCAAGGAGTCGCGCGATGGATATTCTCGGACAGCTTTTGCAGCAGGCGACGGGCGCAACCGGGAGCGATACCGGCGCCGCACCGCAAGTCGATGTCGGCGCGCTCGCGCAGCAATTCGGACTGACGCCCGATCAGGCCAATGCCGCGGTCGGCGCGCTGTTGCCGGCGGTGCTCGGCGGCTTCAAGAAGGTCGAGCAGGGCGGGGGGCTTGGGTCTGTCGCCGACATTGCCGGCGCGACCAGTTCGCCGGTCACCGATACCGATGCCGGCAATGCCGTGCTCGGCCAGATTTTCGGATCGAAGGACGTCAGCCGCTCGGTCGCGACTGCCGCCTCGGCGCAAACCGGGATCAGCGACACGATCATGAAGGCGATGTTGCCGGTCGTCGCCGGGCTGGTCGCGCAACAAGTGTCGAAGAAGATGGGCGGCGGCATGATGGGCGGGATTGCCGCGAGCGTCCTCACGTCGATGATAGCGGGCGGCGGCGCGAGTGCGGCGTCTGCCGTCCCGGCAGCGCCCGCTGCGGCGCCCGCTGGCGGCATCTTCGGCAGCCTGGCATCGATGCTCGACGCTAATCACGACGGCAATCCGCTCGACGATATCCTGGGCATGGTGCGCGGCAGCGGCCGGCCGGCCTGAGCGCTGCCTTGCTTCACGCCTCCCCGGCCTTCGCCGGGGAAGCGTAAAACGGATTCAACCCGCGTAGCGTTTCTTCAGCATTGCCCAGGCGGCGCGCACGCCCAGGGCATCGCCGCCCTTGGGCCGCGCCGGCTTGGCGGTCGGACGCCAGGCGAAGGTATCGAGATGCGCCCAGGGCACGCCTTCAGGTGCGAAGCGGCGCAGGAACAAGGCGGCGGTGACCGCGCCGGCATAGCCATTGTCGGGCGCGTTGACCAAATCGGCGATGTCCGACTTGAGGTAATCGTCATAGCCGTCCCATAACGGCAGCCGCCACAACGGGTCGTGGACCGCCGTGCCGGCCTCGATCAAGTCGGAGGCCAGCGTCTCGTCGCTGATGAAAGTCGCAGGCAGATCGGGGCCGAGCGCGACCCGCGCCGCGCCGGTCAGTGTCGCATAATCGATCACCAGTTCGGGCTTCGCCCCAGCGGCGCCTTCGCCCGCCTTGGTCAGCGCGTCGCCCAGCACCAACCGCCCTTCGGCGTCGGTGTTGGTATTCTCGACGGTCAGTCCCTTGCGTGTCTTGAGCACGTCGCCTGGACGGAAAGCGTCCGCCGAAATAGCATTCTCGACCGCGGGGATCAGCACATGCAGCCGGATCGGCAAACGCGCGCCCATGATCAGATTGGCCAAAGCCAGCGCGTGCGCGGCACCGCCCATATCCTTCTTCATCAACCGCATGCCGCTCGCCGGCTTGATATCGAGCCCTCCCGAATCGAAGCAAACGCCCTTGCCCAGCACGGCGACGCGCGGATGTTTGGGGTTGCCCCATTCGATCTCGATCAAGCGCGGCGCGCGATGCTTGGCGGCGGCGCGACCCACGGCCTCGATCATCGGATAGCCCGTCGTCAGCGCGTCGCCGCGCGTGACCGTCAGAGTCGCATCGAACGTCTTGGCGAGCTTTGCCGCCTCGGCCTCGAGTTCAGCTGGGCCCATGTCGGACGAGCCGAGATTGACCAGGTCGCGGACCAAGGCCGTCGCCTGCGCCAGTCTGACGGTCTCGTCGATGGTCGCGGGATCGCTGGTCAGCAGGACACGCGGCCCGCTGTCCTTATCGGGCTTGGTATATTTGTCGAAACGGTGCTGAGCGAGGAGCCAGCCAAGACCCGCTGCGCCCAGATCGCCGTTCTTCAGCCGATACGTGCCTTCGGGCAGAAAATCGGGCTGCGAGGCGAGACGCCATGGCGAGGCTGCCGCTTCGTCGCAGACATGCAATACCGACCAATCCTCAGCGCCTTCGCCAGGCAGGATCGCCTTGTTGCCCGCCTTGCCGGATACGCGGGCGGCGGTCAGCATCGCCCGCACGCGCGGCGGTTGCGCGGTCAACCAATCGGCAAATCCGTCGGGATGGATGACCTCGATCGTGCGGGCGGACTGGCCGCGATCGGGCTGGAGCAGGGCGGCGAAGTCGGTCATGCGGCAGTCTCGTCAGTAAAGCGGATCGTCTGGTCGAGAGCGCAGGTCATTCGGCCGGCATCACGATGAATTGTTCGTAGCGGCCGGTGCCGTCGGGCTCGGCATAGGTGACGACAGCCAGCTTGGTGCCGTTCGGGTAGGTGACGGTGTAGTTGCGGTTGACGAACCCGCCGCGCAGCCGTGCGGGCCGTTTCAGGGTGAACGACGCCGGATCACCGAGCTTGCCCAGACTGTCGCGATAGTCGCCGATCGCGGTAGCGTCGAAATAATAATTGGCGTCCTCGGTCATCGTCGCGCGGTCGAGTTTGCCCGTATGCAACTGATCGAAGATCGCGCGCGCCTGCGCGGTCTTTGCCGTTTCGGCATCATCGGTGGCGGCAGGTTCGGCGGCAGGCGGGAGGATCAGTTCGGAAATCTGGCTCGCGATGCCGGTAAAAGCATCGGAAAAGTCCGAATTGACCAGCACCACGACCGCTGCCTTGTCGTCGGGATAGACGATATTCTCGGACAGGAAGCCGACCGCTTCGCCGGTATGTTCGACATAGCGGTGTCCCTTTGCGGTACCGGTGAAGACGCCCAGGCCGTAATTGGTCGACTTGCCGTTGGTCAGCAGGATCGGAGTCTCCTGCACCTGCCAGTCGTCGGCCGGCATCACGCTGCGGTTGAGCCGGGCGATATCCCATTTGGCGAGGTCGCTTGCCGACATGGCGAGTTCGCCCGCGGCGAACAGCCAGCCATGCGCAGCGGGCTTCTCGACCCGCACCGGGCCGAGCGCATAGCGATGATAGCCTTGCGGGAAACCTTTGCCGACCGCCAGATCCTGATCGATCACTTTCATCCCCAGCGGCTTGAACACCTTGTCCTGCAGATAGGCGAGCAACGGCTTGCCCGCCGCTTTCTCGACGATCATTCCCGCGACGACATAGCCGGTGTTCGAATATTGCCATTGCGTGCCGGGCGCGAAATCGAGCGGCTTCTTCGCCCAGCGGTCGACGATCTGCTGCGGCGTGACCGGCTTTTCCATCGCCGCGAAGCTGTAATCCTGCGGCCAATAATCCTGCAGGCCCGATGTGTGGCTGAGCAGTTGGCGGATGGTGATCTTGTCGCCTTCGGTAATGCCGGGCACCCATTTGGCGACCGTGTCGTCGAGGCTGAGCTTGCCTTCATCCTCCAGCATCAGGATCGCGGCGGCGGTGAATTGCTTGGAGACCGAGGCTATCTGATAGGGCGCGTCGCTGCGTGGCGTCGCGATCGTCTCGGACTGTTTGCCGTAAGCCTTGGCGAACACGATCTTGCCGTCGCGCACGATAGCGATCGATGCAGAGGGCACGCCGTTGCGCGCCAGGGTATCGGTGACGATCGTATCGACCTTGGCGGTTTCGGCCGGAGTCAAATTCTGCGCAAGCGCGGGGCCGGCGACGAGAAGCAGGACAAGCGGCAGAAAGCGCATGGGCGGGGTTGCTCCGAAAGAATGGTCCGCTCGCTATAAGCCGCCATTCGCCGCGCGCAATCAGCGGGGCGGCGGTGCCCCAGGCATGAGCGCCAGGCGCGGGACGTATCGCCAGGTTTCGGCGCGGAGCGTGCGCATCGGGCCGCCGCCGAGCGACACGGGCGGCGGAGCGCCGGGCGACCGCGCGGGGAGCATCAGCAGATAGCGTCCCGGCGTTCCGTCGAGGTTGCGATACCAGGTCGCGCCCTGCAATGGTCGCGCGGCAATGGCAGCCTCGAACGCGGCTTTGTCGTCCGCGGTGATCGCATAGACATGAAGATATGTTCCCGGCCGCCGCTGTTCGAGTGGCGTCGCGCGGCTCGTCTCGCGCCACAATTCCCAACCTTCATCGCCGATCGCCGAAACATAGGGTCCGGCATTGGCCCGGAAGTCGGCGCCATCGCCCTTGGGATCGGGGCGAGCCGCAAGGCCATCGGGTGTCGTCCCGAACGTCCCGTCGACAAAGGCGCCCGCGCGATCGCCGTTCGTCACATACCAGGCGAACCATGCCAGTTTGTCGGCATGCGCCGCATGCCAGCGCAAATGCTGGCGATAGCCGGCTTCGAACGCGGCTCGGTCCTTGACCGTGTAGGCATACAGATGCGCGGTGCCCCCCGATTGCGCCGCCGCGACGGCGGGAACGATGATCGACAGGCAGGCGAACAACAATCGGACGAGCATCGGATTTCTCCCTCGCTCGCAATCTAGACTCGTGTCGGTAATTCCGTAATTCGGAAGTTGGAGCATAATCGTTAGGTGATGCGGAATGTTCGAGGGTGCCGATTTGCGGAGGGCGGCCATCTTCCACGCGGTCGCGCGTGCCGGCGGGATCGCCGCGGCGGCACGGGCGATCGGCAAATCGGCGCCAGCCGTCCATGCCGACCTTCGCCGGTTCGAGCGTGACGTCGGCGTGACCTTGATGGAGCGATCCGGCCGGTCGCTTCGACTGACTCCGCAAGGTCGGGTATTGTTCGACACGATCGGACGCGCGCTCGACGAGATCGACCGGGTGCGCGTCTATCTCAATCGCGACGACGGGTTCGTCACGCCGCTCAGGATCGGTGCCGTGACCGGATTCGGCCGTTACCGCCTGGCGCCGGTCCTCTTCTCAAAAATGCCGGGTGACCGGCCGATCCTGTTTCGCACCGGATCGCATGACGATCTGCTCGCGGCGTTGTTGGCGGGAGAAATCGATCTGGCCGTCACGTATCGCGCGGTGACCGCGGTACCGGTCGAATCGATCGAGTTGGCCGGCGAGGAAGCGGTGCTGGTGGGCGCGGTCGGCGATGTCGGCAGTCTCGACGCGGTCGAGCGGCTGCGTTTCGTCACTTATGACGAATATGATTATGTGTTCGGTCATTGGTTCGACCGCGTGTTCGGCCGCCAGCCCGCATCGCTGATCCGTCACGACCATTGCACGGAACTGGAAGAAGCCCTGATCAGCGTGCGCGCCGGGCGGGGAGCGACGATCGCACCGCTCGACGCCTGTCTGGCGGCCGGGCTAGAGCCGGCGAAGGCGGGACGGGCGCCCAACGCGCTTTACCTCTGCGGAATTGGAGGAGCGCTCGCTTCGCCCGAAGCGGCGCTGATCCGCGACTTGCTCGCCTAACGACGCTTCTTGCGCCTGACCGGTTCTTGCGCGCGGGCCGGCGGTGCCGGCGGTCGCAGCACGATGCCTTCGACCGGCGCACAGCGCGCCATCACCGTGCCGATCATCGCAAGCAAGCGCGCTCGCGCATTGCCGAGGCCGATCGGATCGGCGCCCCGATCCTGGGTCTCGAGATTCACATAGGGCAGGCCGCGGAACGAGGCGTAATTGGACAGCGACCCGTCGCTGGTCACGACATGCTCGAACATGATGTTCATGTCGGCATCGGACAGCGCCCTTGCGCAGAAGCCGCTCGCCGGGCTGCGGTCGCCGAGATAGGAGACGATCGCCACGCTGTCGGTGTCGTCATAGGGCCAGGCCGCGCGGATCGACGGTCGTGGCGAATAAAGATCGCTGCAGAGCAGGACCGAAATCTCCCCTTTGCCGGTATAGCCGGCATTGGGCGGCGTGCAGGTCGATTCCGAAGCGCTATATCCGGGCTCGTTGGTGTGCAGCGCGACGATCAGACGTGGCGGAGCGCCCATATCCGCCAGGATCGTCGCTGCGTAATTGGGTGTATCGTCGCGAAAATTGCGATTGGGGTCGATCGACCGGCCATAAGCGACGTCGGGGTTCATCCGACTGTCCGGCCCATCGATCGAGCGCGCTTCCTCGATCGCGATCACCACGCCGCCATAGGAGCGTACCGCGAACACCGCCGCCTGGAACGCGGCATTCTCATTGTCGTGCGGCACGAACCATAACGGACCGCCGGGATGGCGCAGGTTGACGATGCGATAGAGCCGCCAGAACGCGCGATCCTCGCGAAACTCGATGCGACTGACCGACAGCCCATCCCAGATCGCGGGAGTGGCGAGCCGCGTGAAATCGTCGGTGGCCATCGTCATCGGGTCGACCGGCGTGACGATCTTCTGCAGTGGCGCGGACACGATTTGCGCTGATGCCGATGGCGCGATCAGCGCCACGACCAGTCCCACCAGGATCGCCCGCGTCTTCATGACGCCACTCTGTTAGGTGGCGCGCGGCGTCTGGCAATAGTGCTGTCCGAGATCGGGACAGATTCGAGTCAACCCTGGGCAGGCACGCCATACAAATCGTGCTCGTCGGCCTCTTCGATCAGCACCGGCGTGATATCACCGACCGCCAGATGCCCGGCATCGCGCAGGAAAACCTCGCCATCGATCTCGGGCGCATCGGCCTGGCTACGCCCGGTGGCGCCACCGTCCTCGTCAACCGCGTCGATGATCACCGGCAAAGTACGGCCGACCTTGGCGGCGAGCTTGGCCGCGCTGATCGCCGCGGTCTTTTCCATGATCCGGGCGTAGCGCTCTTCCTTGAGCTCTTCAGGCACGTGGTTGGGCAGGGCATTCGCCGCCGCGCCTTCGACCGGCTCGAAGCGGAACGCACCGACGCGGTCGAGTTGCGCCTCGTCGAGCCAGTCGAGCAGATATTCGAAATCTTCCTCGGTCTCGCCGGGGAAACCGACCACGAAGGTCGAGCGGATCGCGATGTCCGGCGCGATCGTACGCCACGACTTGATGCGTTCGAGCACCTTCGCCTCGTTGGCCGGTCGGCGCATCAGCTTGAGGACGTTGCGGCTGGCATGCTGGAATGGGATGTCGAGATAGGGGAGCACCAGCCCCTCGGCCATCAGCGGGATGACCTGATCGACATGCGGATAGGGGTAGACATAGTGGAGCCGCACCCAGGGCGCGATCTTGCCGAGCTCGCGCGCCAGGTCGGTCATGTGGGCGCGGACTTCGTTGCCGTGCCACATCCGCGGGAAATGCTTGATGTCGACGCCATAGGCCGACGTATCCTGGCTGATGACCAGCAGTTCCTTGGTCCCCGCCTCGACCAGTTTCTCCGCCTCGCGCAGGATCGCGTCGGGACGGCGGCTGACCAGGTCGCCGCGCAACGACGGAATGATGCAGAACGAGCAGCGGTGGTTGCAGCCCTCTGAAATCTTCAGATAGCTGTAATGGCGCGGGGTCAGCTTGAGCCCACTTTCGGGCACCAGGTTGAGAAAGGCATTGGGCGGCATCGGCGCCGCGTCATGCACCGCGCCCACGACCTGCTCATATTCGTGCGCGCCGGTGATCGCGAGCACGGCGGGGAAGCGGTCGCGGATGACCTCGGCTTCCTTGCCCATGCAGCCGGTGACGATGACGCGGCCATTCTCGGCGATCGCCTCGCCGATCGCCTCGAGGCTTTCCTCCTTGGCGGAATCGAGGAAGCCGCAGGTGTTGACCAGCACGACATCCGCGCCGGCATAATCGGGCGACAGCTGATAGCCGTCCGACCGCAGCTTGGTCAGGATACGCTCGCTGTCGACCAGGTTCTTGGGACAGCCGAGCGAGACCATGCCCACACGGGGCGGGGAGGGGAGAGTAGTAGCCATTGGAAGGCGGCGGACATAGGCGAAGCCTGGAGAATTTACTAGAGGAACCACTACGCTTCCCTGGCGAAGGGCGGGCCCAGCATCGGATACCTCTGGGAATGCAGACACCGTCCTATGTTTATATCATGGCCAGTCAGCGCAATGGCACCATCTATCTCGGATCGACGGATAATCTCGTTCGTCGCGCCTTCGAGCATCGTAATGGGCTGATCGATGGCTTTACCAAGCGATACAGTTGCAAGATGCTGGTCTGGTACGAGGAACATCCCGAATTGGCGTCCGCCCGCTTACGCGAACGGCAGGTGAAAGAATGGAAGCGAGCATGGAAATTGCGCGAGATCGAGGGTTCGAATCCGGAGTGGGAGGATCTGTTTGATCGGATCGCGCAACCATGAGTGACGTCGCAGCTGGGCCCCGGCCTTCGCCGGGGATGTGTGAGCGGCTCGTGCCTCACCCGGATTTTTCAGCGCCGCGGATTGTGATTTCAGTAGAAGCCGCGAGGACGGCCGAAGGTGACTTTCTGCTACATTACGTCGTCGCCGGCGAAACCGATCGGATCAGAATTCCCGAACCAGTTAGCTACGCGTCTCGCCATGAGAATTTATGGCAGCATACCTGCTTCGAAGCTTTTGTCGCTGTTGGCGATGACGGACGCTATTTTGAGTTCAATCTGGCGCCATCGACCGGATGGGATGCCTACTATTTCCGGCGGTACCGCGATCGCGACATGCAGCTGTCGTTTCCTCCACCTCATTTCGACGTTGAACGAGCGAATGGTCGTCTCGAAGTAACGACCGTGCTCGATGTCACGGAAACGCCCGAACTCGTCGAAAGTGCGGATTGGCGGCTCGGCCTGACCGCCGTGATCGAAGCGGTTGACGGCTCGAAAAGCTTCTGGGCACTCCAACACCCGGCCGGACCGCCCGATTTCCACAACGCGGATTGCTTCATCGCGCACTTGTCTGCGCCCGATCGGGCTTGACCCCTCACGCTTCCCCGGCGAAGGCCGGGGCCCAGTCACGAATGGGCCGAGGCTGGGCCCCGGCCTGCGCCGGGGAGGCGCAGAGTGAGAGCGGTGTATCGTGAAATTCGGAATCGACCGGCTCCTCGCCGAGCCTGAGCTCAGGAAACCGCTCAAAGGCAAGCGGGTCGCGCTGCTCGCGCATCCTGCCTCGGTGACCGCGGACCTCACGCATTCGCTCGACGCGCTGGTCGCGGCGGGCCTCAATGTCTCGGCGGTATTCGGGCCGCAGCATGGCGTGCGCGGCGATCTGCAGGACAATATGATGGAGTCGCCCGACTTCACCGATCCGACTTACGGTATGCCGGTGTTCAGTCTGTACGGCGAAGTGCGGCGTCCGACCGGCCAGTCGATGGGCACGTTCGACACGATCCTGATCGACCTTCAGGACGTCGGCTGCCGAATCTACACGTTCGTGACCACGTTGCTCTACGTGCTCGAGGCAGCGGCCGAGCAGGGCAAGTCGGTGTGGGTGCTTGATCGTCCCAATCCGGCCGGGCGGCCGATCGAGGGGCTGACTCTGCGTCCCGGTTGGGAAAGCTTTGTCGGCGCGGGGCCGATGCCGATGCGGCACGGCATGACGCTGGGCGAGATGGGGCATTGGTTCATCGATCATTACAAGCTCGACGTCGACTATCGCGTGATCGCGATGGAGGGCTGGCAACCCGATGCGGCGCCCGGCTTCGGCTGGCCGCCCGAACGCCCCTGGATCAATCCCAGCCCTAATGCCGCCAACGTCAATATGGCGCGCGCTTATGCCGGCACGGTGATGCTCGAAGGCACGAATTTGAGCGAAGGGCGAGGGACGACGCGCCCGCTCGAACTGTTCGGAGCCCCCGATATCGACGCGCGCGCGGTCATCGGCGAAATGCGACGGATCGCGCCGCAATGGCTCGACGGCTGCACGCTCCGCGATCTCTGGTTCCAACCGACTTTCCACAAGCATGTCGGGCGGTTGTGCAATGGCGTTTTCATTCATGCCGAGGGTGCCGCTTACGACCATGACGCGTTCCGCCCGTGGCGGGTTCAGGCGCTGGCGTTCAAGGCGATCCGCGCGCTCTTCGGCGATTATGATTTGTGGCGCGATTTCGCGTACGAATATGTCTTCGACAAATTGGCGATCGACGTCATCAACGGCGGCCCGGATTTGCGCGAGTGGGTGGATGACGCGGAGGCGCTGCCGGGCGACCTCGATGCGCTGACTGTTCCCGATGAGGCGGTTTGGGCAGAGGCGCGTCGACCGCATTTGCTCTATTGACCGCCGAATAGGCCGAAAACGACGCGAAAACGGCATTCTATCGCGAGTCGCTCCCCTTTGATCCCAAAACGGATGCATCGCGTCATCAGCATGACATGGTTTGTGGATAACCGAATCGCGGGATCGGGGTCGCACCTATGGAATCAGATATTCGTTTTTATGCCCGCCGGGTTGCCCAGGAGCGCATCGCGGCGAAGAACGCGGTGACGGCAGAGGCGCGCGCACGGCGTCTCGAACTTGCCGAGAAGTTTCAGCAGAAACTCACGCAGCTCGAAGCGTGCTAAAGCTCGACTTCTTCTAGGATTCGACCCTCACCGCTTTCGCGTCAGTTCGCGCATCGCGTCATCGAGACCGGCGAGCGTCAGCGGATACATCCGGTCGTTCATCAGCTCGCGGACGATCTTGATCGATTGCGAATAGCCCCATTGCTCTTCCTTGATCGGATTGAGCCAAACCGCGGCGGGGTAAGTGGTCGTCATCCGGTGCAGCCACACCGCACCCGATTCCTCGTTGAAATGTTCGACCGAGCCGCCGGGATGGGTGATCTCGTATGGGCTCATCGATCCGTCGCCGACGATCACCAATTTATAATCGTGGCCGAATTTGTGCAGCACGTCCCAGGTCGGCGTGCGCTCGGTGAAGCGGCGGCGATTGTCCTTCCACACCCCTTCATACGGGCAGTTGTGAAAGTAGAAGAACTCCATGTTCTTGAACTCTGACGTCGCAGCCGAGAACAATTCCTCGCAGAGCTTGACCCAGGGGTCCATCGATCCGCCGACGTCGAGGAACAGCAGCAATTTGACCGCATTGTGCCGCTCGGGGCGCATATGGATGTCGAGCCAGCCCTGACGCGCCGTGCCCTCGATCGTCGCATCGAGATCGAGCTCGTCGGCCGAGCCCTCGCGCGCGAAGCGGCGCAGGCGGCGGAGCGCGATCTTGATATTGCGCGTGCCCAGTTCGCGCGTGCTGTCGAGATTCTTGAACTCGCGCTGGTCCCACACCTTGATCGCGCGGCCGTGCTTGGACTCGCCGCCGATCCGCACGCCCTCGGGATTATAGCCTGAATTGCCATAGGGGCTGGTGCCGCCGGTGCCGATCCACTTGTTGCCGCCCTGATGGCGCTTTTCCTGTTCCTCCAGACGCTTCTTGAGCGTCTCCATGATCTCGTCCCACGAGCCGAGCGACTTGATCCGCTCCATCTCTTCGGGGGAGAGATATTTCTCCGCGATCGCCTTCAGCCAGTCCGCGGGAATCTCCGCGGGCTGCGTGCCATAAGTCGTGGCGATCCCCTTGAAGACCTTGGCGAACACCTGATCGAACCGATCGAGCAGGCCTTCGTCCTTCACATAGACCGCGCGGCTGAGATAATAGAAATCCTCCGGCGTGCGATCGATCACGTTCTTGTCGAGCGCTTCGAGCAGGATGAGATGCTCCTTCATGCTCGCCGGAATGCCGGCGGCGCGAAGCTCGTCGAGAAAGTTCAGAAACATGGGTATGGTCTTACGCACCCGCGGGGCGGTACTCAATAGCAGCACGGCGGCGGTCAGATTTCAGCGATAGGCGTCGATCAGCGCGCCGACATAATCCGGGTCGCGGCCGGTCAATTCCGGCGCCGCTTTCACTTTCTCACCGTCCGTCGCGACGGGATAGATGAAGCCGTAGAGAGGGAAGGCGGTCGATCCCAGCCCCTCGGCGTCGCGATACCAGACGCGGACCTCGCTCCAGTCATTGTCGGGGCTGACATCGGTCAGCGTGACGTCTTGCTCGGCATGACCGCGCTCGCCGTTCATCCGCGACCAATTGGCGTGGGTGACCATCGCCACCCGGCTGTCGACCACGCGGCTGATCACCGCGACATGACCGAGCGGCAGGCGCGCGGTCTTGCGGAAGACGACGACCGCTCCAGCGCGCGGGGTCTGGCCGCGGCGATATCGACCCTCGGCTTGATCCCACCAGGTCCAGGCGTCGCCATAGATCTGGATGCCGGATGCCGCTCGTGCGAACGGCACGCACTGTCCGACATAGTCGAGCAATGTTCCGGCGCGCGCTGGGGCGGCTATTCCCGCCAACAGGGCAAGAGCAACCGCCAGCACGCGGAGATGGGGGGGGTATCTCCTCATGCCCCACCGCCATAGGGACGATAGCCTGACCGGATGGTTGGCGGACGGGGTTAATTGGGCGGTGACCGTGTTTTCGGCGTGCCGTCCTCGCCATGGATCAGCGACACCATCACGACAGAGATGATCATAAGGAGATACCAGGAACCGAGCTTGGCCGGACTCACCATCGCCCAGCCATGACGCTGGTTCGGATAGGACCAAGCGTGGGCGAAGGTACTGATGTTCTCGGCGAACCAGATGAACAGGGCGACCAAAAAGTAACCGAGCAGCACCGGCATCCAGCGTTCGCGACGGAACGGGGTGAAATAGAAGCGCGAGCGCCAGAACATCAGGACGATCACCGCGAACAGCAGCCAGCGGATGTCGGGAAGCCAGTGATGGGAGAAGAAATTGACGTAGATCGCGACGGCAAGCGCGATCAGCGCGCGCCGCGACGGCCAGTGATCGAAATGGATCCCGAAGATGCGCCAGATACGCGCGATATAGCTGCCGACCGCGGCGTACATGAATCCGGAATAGAGCGGCACCAGCCCGATATGGAGTACGCCGCCGGGCGGATAATTCCACGAGCCAGCCTGGGTCTTGAACTGTTCCATGATCGTGCCGGTGACATGGAAGGCCAGGATGACCCGGGCCTCTTCCCAATTCTCCAGCCGGAAAGCGAGCATGCCGATCTGAATCGCGATCGCCGCCAGCGTCACGAAGTCGTTGCGCGCGAGCGGCGCGTTATCGGGGTAGAGGAGGTGGGCTCCGAGCAGCAGCGCGAGCATCAATGCGCCGAACAGGCACGCCCAGCCTTGCTTGAACCCGAACAGCAGGAATTCGTAGACCCACGACTTCCACCCACTACTTGGCTGCGCTGCCTCGAGCTGCGCGCGGACACGGGCGAAGCGCGTGGCACCGCGCGGCGAGGGGGTGTCGGTCATCACTACGTCATGCCAGCGTAAGAGCATCAGGTTAAGCATGCCCCGCATGCTTAAGGATCGTCCGGGGGACGATCCGACCAGATGCTCATCTCAAGAGGCTTGAGACCCCAGCTTGCGCTGGGGTGACGTGCTTGATCGGCGGTGGCTTACGTTCGGAGCGAGCCCACCGGCCCCGCTGACGTCAGCGCGGACCGCCGCCTTGCTGACGCTTGGCCATGAAGGCCAGCCGTTCGAACAGCATCACGTCCTGCTCGTTCTTGAGCAGCGCGCCGTGGAGCGGCGGGATCGCCTTGGTCGGGTCACGATTCTGTAGCACGTCGAGCGGCATGTCCTCGTGCAGCAGCAGCTTCAGCCAATCGAGCAACTCGCTGGTCGACGGCTTCTTCTTGAGGCCCGGCACGTCGCGAACGTCGTAGAAAATGTCCATAGCCTTCGACACCATGATCTTCTGGATACCGGGGAAATGGACGTCGACGATCGCCTGCATCGTGTCGCGATCGGGGAATTTGATATAATGGAAGAAGCAGCGGCGCAGGAACGCGTCGGGCAATTCCTTCTCATTGTTCGAGGTGATCACCACGATCGGCCGCTCGGCCGCGCGCACCGTCTCCTTGGTCTCATACACATGGAATTCCATGCGATCGAGTTCCTGGAGCAGGTCGTTGGGGAATTCGATATCGGCCTTGTCGATCTCGTCGATCAACAGGACGGGCACTTCGGGCGCGGTGAACGCCTCCCACAACTTACCCTTGCGGATATAGTTGGAGATATCGTGGACACGCTCATCGCCCAACTGCCCGTCGCGCAACCGGGCGACAGCGTCATATTCATACAGACCCTGTTGCGCCTTGGTGGTCGACTTGACGTTCCATTCGATCAGCGGCGCGTTGACCGCCTTGGCGATCTCATAGGCCAATACCGTCTTGCCGGTGCCGGGCTCGCCCTTGACCAGCAACGGACGGCGCAGAGTTACCGCGGCATTGACCGCGACCTTCAGGTCCTCGGTCGCGACATAGCTCTGGGTGCCTTCGAAGCGAATCATTGCTGTCCCCGAATTTTTTCGAAACTCGGGTTTGCTTAGGGCGGGTAGGCTCGGAAACGCAAGCTCAGGGAAGGGCCGTCCGGATTGGCGAAGCCGCTAGCTTCGGTCGCGGGCGCTCTTGCGGGCTTCGGCCAGGTCCCACAGCGCCCGGTGCTGGGCGAGCAGCTGTTGCGCGCCAAAGCTCATCGCGCGCTCGACCGGCGATTCGGCGGCCAATGTGACCGCGATCGTCTGCGTCTCGGCATCGATCGGCAGGTTGGACGGCAGCGGCGCGAACCCGGCGCGATCGGCGGCGGCGCTCATCAGCGCGCGCACCGCGTGCCAGTCGAGTACCAGGGCGATCGAGGCGCCTACCGCGCACCCGGCGCGGTCGGATTGCGCCAGCATGTCGAGCGCGTGGCGTTGCGCGTTGACGGCGGCTTCCGATTCGGCCTGGCCCGGCGTCGAGGGAATTGGCCCCGCCGCGGCCGTCAGGCGCGCGAGCAAGGCGCGTTCGTCGGCGAATGATTCGGCCGCGGCTTCAAGCCAGGGCTGGGCCGTCTGGCTGTGCCCATGGCCGGCGGCATGATCGATCACCCCGGGATGGCGGCCGTGCAAGGCGCACAGCAAGTGGATCGCGTCGGCGAGGTCGCGCGTCGCGGCGCCCGGCGCGCACATGGCGCGGAGGAACGGGTGGCGTGCGCTGCCATCGGCATCGGCGAGCGCGGCAAGCACGCTCCACCCGCCACCGCGGCGATCAAATGATAGTGTTTCGACTGACATGGTTCCCCAATGCCCAATGTGGCTCCGCGCACTCTGGGGCAGAGGGATATACCGAACCACGTAAAGACGCGGTTTATGCGCTCTTAAGTATGTCGCAACCGCCGCAGAAGTGGGGCGTTTCGGCGCAACGCCTCCTGAGCGCGCGTTCTTGCCGGTTCTGCCGGTCGCTTGTAGCAACTGCACCAATGCGGGGGAGGAGCGCCATGACGAGATGGTGGGGCGCGCTGATCGCTCTGGCCGGTGCGGTAATCCTGACGATCGTGGCGACGACACCGCCAGGGCCGGCGTCGGCCGATGCACCTGCCACGGCTTTCTCGGCGACTCGGGCGATGGCGGACGTCCGCGTAATCGGCCGCGCGCCGCACCCGACCGGCAGCGCCGGGGACGCGCAGGTGCGCGCCTATTTGCTCGCACGTCTCAAAGGCATGGGCCTGGAAGTCGCCACCGCTACCGGCAGGATGAGCGCTGCGGGCAAGAAGCGCCTCGACGGTTGGCGCAAGACGGCGGCGCCGGCACCGCCACTCACCAATATCGTCGCGATCCTGCCAGGTCGCGATCATGCTGCACCCGCCGTCCTCCTGATGGCGCACCACGACAGCGTCTGGGGATCGCCGGCCGCGGCCGATGACGGGGCGGGCGTGGCGTCGATACTTGAGGTGATTCGCGCGATCAAAGCCGGGGGCCAGCCGCGCCGCGACGTGATGGTGCTGCTGACCGATGGCGAGGAACTGGGGCTGGAGGGCGCCAAAGCGTTCTTCGCCACCGATCCGCGCCGCGCGCATATCGGCGTGATCGTCAATCTCGAGACGCGCGGCGGCGGCGGGCGGGCTTCGATGTTCGAAACCGGCAGCGACAATGGCGCGATGATGGACCTGTTCGCGCGCGCGGTGCGCCGGCCGGTTTCCACCTCCCTCAGCGTGTTCATCTACAAGAAACTGCCCAATTCGACCGACCTGACGGTGGCCAAGAAATTCGGTTATCCGGGATTCAACTTTGCGTTCATCGGCCGCGCGGGCCTCTACCATTCGCCGCTGGCGACTCCCGACGCGCTCGATCAGGGCGCGTTGCAGGACATGGGGCGCCAGACGCTCGATCTGACGCGCGCCCTGGCCGATGCGCCGGCGCTGCCGGGCAGGGCACCCGACCGCACCTTTTTCGACGCTTTTGGCCTGGTCTTCGTCAGCTATCCGGCGGCGCTGGGCTGGCTGTTCCTGGTGATCGGCGGATTGGGGTATGGCGCCGCGGCGTGGCGGCGCGCGGCGGTGGGAGAGGTCGCGAAGGGAGCGGGTATGCTGCTCGCGCTGATCGTTATCGCGATGGCGTGGCTGTATCTCGTCAACATGGTGTCGATCGGGTTCGGCGCAAACAACCATTATTACGACCGGCTCGCGGCGATTCCCCGACTTCAGGTGCAGGCCTTGCTCGTCTGTCTCGCCACATTCCTGGCGGTCCGCCATTGGCTGCCGTCGCGGGTGGCGAGCATCGCCGGGGCGGCGATTCCGTTGCTGGCGCTCGGCGTCGTCATGCAGGCGGTGGCGCCTACCGCATCCTATCCCTTCGCCGTACCCTTGATGCTTGGCGGGGTGGCGCTGGCGGTCGATCGCTACGCGGGCAGGAGCGTTGGCATCGCTGCGACGATCGTCGCGGCGATGCTGGGCGTCGGCTATATGCTCGGGTTCGGCTTCTTCCTGCTGCAGGCGGTCGGTCCCGGCATGCCGATGGTCGCCGCGATTCCGCTGGCGATCAGCGCCGTGCTGTTACTGCCGTTGATGCCCGAACCGCGACGCGCGCTGATGATTGCAGCGGCATTGCTGGTGGTTGCAACCGGCATCGCCTTATGGGTGCTGCTCGACCCGGTGGCGCCAAGTGTCGCGGTGTACAGCGACTCGAAGAAGTAAATCGGCGGAAAAGCAGCCGCTTTCGGGCTTGGCGGCGACCGAGATTCGCCGCCCAAACAGGCGTTGACTCGCCACCGGCGAGGAATAGGCTGCCGTCGTTCGCGGCGAGATCGATGTGCGCAGCGATGTTGCGTTTGGAGGGTTGCTCGACCGTGTCTCTGATCCATCGCGTTGGTGCCCTTTTCATGGCGGGAGGCTGCCTGTTTCTCTCCACCGCCGCATCGGCGAAGCTCGGGGGCGCGATGTCCAGCGTCACCGAGGATCGCGGGCGAATGGCCGTCAGCATGAAGTCGGTCGCGATGGGGCGCTACACGCGCCACGAAATGACGCGTCCGAACGGCGGTTCGGTACGCGAGTTCACCAATGCCGCCGGAATGGTGTTCGCGGTGACCTGGTCCGGTCCGGGCAAGCCCGATCTCAGGACTTTGTTCGGACCGTATTTCTCGACCTTCCAGTCGAATAGCGTCGCGACGGCGCGACAGATGCACTCGCTGCGCCGTCCCCCGCAGGTCGCGCAGCGCGACCTCCAGATCCAGGCCGGCGGCCATATGGGTTGGTTCCACGGCGTAGCCTTCGTTCCCTCGCTGGCGCCGCCCGGCTTCTCGATCGACGATCTGGCGACACAACCATGAAGGTCGGCAAGCATCTCGGCGGGCTGATGCTCGCATTGGCACTCGCCGGGTGCGGGGGCGGCGGCACCGGATCCTCGTCGCCTACCGCTGCTGCGCCGACCCCGACGCCGAGTCCTACGCCGTCACCAACGCCGACTCCGACGCCCACGCCAACACCAACCCCCACGGCCAACACCGCCACGGTCACGCTGGATGCGGGCCCGGCCGCGCTCAATACCGGCGCAGGCGCCTATACAGCATTCAACGAGCCCTATGTCTCGGTCACGATCTGCGCGCCGGGGTCGACCGCGAACTGCCAGACGATCGACCATGTCATCCTCGACACCGGCTCGGTCGGCTTGCGTATCATCAAGCCCGTGCTCAACGCGGGCCTGCTCGCCGCGCTGCCGACGGAGACCGACGCGTCGAGCAATCCGGTCGGCGAATGCTATCAATATGTGAATTCCTATGCATTCGGGTCGGTGCGGATGGCGGATTTCTCGATCGCGGGGGAAAAGGTCGCCAACATGCCGTTCCAGGCGATCGGCGACAGCGGCATCTTCGCCAGCGTGCCGTCGAGTTGCTCCTCGGGCGGCGGCACCGCGATCGCGACGGTGCAGGATTTCGGCGCCAACGGGATCATCGGCGTCGGCACCACGACCACCGATTGCGGCAGCCTTTGCACGGTCAATGGCGGCTCTTCGGGTGCGATCTATTATGATTGCCCGAGCACTGGTTGCGGCACGGTCATCGCGCGCGCCGCCAACGCCGCCGCGCCGTTCCAGCAATTGCCCAATCCGGTCGCGGCCTTCGCCACCGACAATAATGGAACGATCATATCGCTGCCGGCGGTGGCGCAGTCGGGCGCGACCTCGCTGACCGGCACCGTGACCTTTGGCATCGGCACGCAGGCCGACAACAGCCTGAGCGCCATTAATGTCCTGCCGCTGACCACTTCGACGAGCCGGCTGGGGCCGGGGACGCTCACCGCCACCTACAATGGCAAGCAGCTGACCCAGAGCTTCGTCGATAGTGGCAGCAACGATTATTATTTCATCGATACCAGCCTGAACCCCTGTACCGACGCTGGCCTGATCGCCTTTTACTGTCCGCCAATGCCGACGCCGCTGTCGCCGTTGCTGACGGCGACCAACGGCGTGACCGCGAGTGGAGCGTTCGAACTGTACAGCCCGCTCAACGTGTCCGGCTCATCGACCGTCGCCCCGGGGCTCGGCGTCAATCCGACTTTGGTCAAACCGCCGCTCCCGTTCGCCAACAGCTTCGATTTCGGGGTGCCGTTCTTCTTCGGTCGGACGGTGTACACCGCGATCGAGGGCCGGCCCGCCGGCGGCGTTGGCGGGCCGTACGTGGCGTTTTGAGGCGGGCGTGATCTCGACCTCCAGGGGGCGCTACGCACTTGCGATCGATCCATCCCGAACCGCAAGATCGGTCGAGCAGGCCATCGCCGTGAGCGACTAGCTGGCGCCGCCACGGAGGAAGGACGATGAAGGCGGCGCTTCAGAACTATCACGACCGGATGCAGCGGGTGCTGGACTATATCGACCAGCATCTCGACGGCGATCTCGATCTGGAAACGGTGAGCCGCGTCGCGGCCTTCTCCAAATTCCATTTCCACCGCCAGTTCACGGCGACTTTCGAACTGTCCCTGCATCGCTATGTCCAGCTTGCCCGGATGAAGCGCGCGTCGCACCAACTCGCCCATTGTAGCGCGGACAGCGTCACGGATATCGCGATGGACGCCGGTTACGACGCACCCGATGCCTTTGCCCGCGCTTTTCGGCAACGGTTCGGGCAGTCGCCCTCATCGTTCCGGAAATCTCCCGATTGGGAACCGTGGCTTGCGGCCTTTGGGCCTCTCGACAAAGCCAGGAGCAAGCTCATGCAACATAGTTTTACCCATGACGACGTGACGATCCGCGATGTGCCCCCGATGCCGGTGGCGATTATGGAGCACCGGGGTGACAGGGCAACACTGGGCGACACGATCCAGCGCTTCATCGCCTGGCGCAAGGCCGCCGGGCTGTCGCCCGCGACGAGCCCGACGATCAATGTCTTCCGGTCCGAGCGGACCCCCGCGGTCGCAGCCGATTACAGCATGGATCTGTGTGTTGGCACCGATCAGCCGGTAGCGCCGAACGAAGAGGGGATGAAGGCCGGCGTGATTCCCGGCGGACGCTGCGCGGTGCTGCGCGTCGTCGGTGCTGGTAACAATATGGAGCCAGCCGCGCTCTATCTGTATCGTGATTGGCTACCGGCGAGCGGCGAGGACGTGCGCGACTTTCCGATCTATTGCCGGCGGCATCTTACCTTTTCTCCGGACGAGCCAGTCCATGACGCGGTCGCGGAACTGTTTTTGCCGTTGAAGTAGCGGGGACGGCAGGACGCTTGATGACGGCGCTTATTGCCCTCTCCCGCCTGCGGGAGAGGGTTGGGTGAGGGTCTTCTTTCTTCCGATTCCAAGCGCGTGGCGAAACAGAAGAAGTAAGAAGACCCTCACCCTCCCACCGCTTCGCGGCGGGTCCCTCCCTCTCCCGCGGGCGGGAGAGGGGTTTGATGAGCTGTGAAGACAAAAAAAGGCCGCGGCGGTTTCCCGTCGCGGCCTCTTTTTCGTTCGGTGATTGAGCTTACTGGTCGAGGAAGCTGCGCATCTTTCGCGAGCGGCTCGGGTGCTTGAGCTTCCTCAACGCCTTCGCCTCGATCTGGCGGATGCGCTCGCGCGTCACGCTGAACTGTTGGCCTACTTCTTCCAGCGTGTGATCGGTGTTCATCCCGATGCCGAAGCGCATGCGGAGCACGCGTTCCTCGCGCGGGGTGAGGCTCGCCAGCACGCGGGTCACCGTTTCCTTGAGGTTGGCCTGGATCGCGGCGTCGACCGGGATCACTGCGTTCTTGTCCTCGATGAAATCGCCCAGGTGCGAATCCTCCTCGTCGCCGATCGGCGTTTCGAGGGAGATCGGTTCCTTGGCGATCTTCATCACCTTGCGGACCTTTTCGAGCGGCATCGACAGGCGCTCGGCCATTTCCTCGGGCGTCGGTTCACGGCCCTGCTCGTGGAGGAACTGGCGGCTGGTCCGCACCAGCTTGTTGATCGTCTCGATCATATGGACCGGGATGCGGATCGTCCGCGCCTGGTCGGCGATCGAGCGGGTGATCGCCTGGCGGATCCACCAGGTCGCATAGGTCGAGAATTTGTAACCACGGCGATATTCGAATTTATCGACCGCCTTCATCAGACCGATATTGCCTTCCTGGATCAAATCCAGGAATTGCAGCCCGCGATTGGTGTATTTCTTGGCGATCGAGATCACGAGGCGGAGATTGGCCTCGACCATCTCCTTCTTGGCGATCCGCGCTTCGCGCTCGCCCTTTTGCACCATGTTGACGATGCGGCGGAACTCGGGGAGCGCCATGCCGGTCTGCTGCGAGATTTCCGAAATCTCGCCACGGATGCGGTCGACTGCGCCGACTTCGTTAGTGGCGAAGGCGGTCCATTTCTTGTCGAGGCTGCCGACCGTCGTCAGCCACGAATCGTCGAGCTCGTGGCCCTGATAGCGGTTGAGGAAATCGGCACGGCTCACCTTGTGGCGCTCGGCCAGGCGCAGCATCTGCCCGCCCAAGGCGGTCAGGCGCCGGTTGAAGCTGTAGAGCTGGTCGACGAGATATTCGATCTTCGCCTGGTGGAACTGGACGCTCTCGACTTCGGCGGTCAGGTCCTCGCGCAGCTTCTGGTACTTGCGCTCCTCGGCCGCCGACAGCTCGCCACCGGCGCCCATCGCGTCGAGGCGCTGCCCCTGCATCTTGGAGAATTTCTTGTAGATCGAGGTGATGTTGGCGAACCGCTCGAGCGCCATCGGCTTGAGCTGCTCTTCCATCTGCGCGAGGCTGAGCGTGTTGTCCTCTTCCTCGTCGTCCGAGATGCGCGGCGCACGACGCTCGGTCATGTCGTCCTCGTCCTCGTCGGCCGCCTGGACTTCCTCGGGCTCTTCCTCTTCCTTGAAGCTGGCGCCGGCGGTCTTCTCGCTGATCTCGCCCGAATCGTCGTCCTCGGCGCTTTCGACCTGCTCGGCCGACGGGCCCTTGGACAGCATCGCGTCGAGATCGAGGATCTCGCGCAGCTGCATCGTGCCTTCGTTGAGCGCGCTCGACCAGTCGATGATCGCGTTGAAGGTGATCGGCGATTCGCACAGGCCCAGGATCATCGTGTCGCGGCCGGCCTCGATCCGCTTGGCGATCGCGATCTCGCCTTCGCGGCTGAGCAATTCGACCGCGCCCATCTCGCGCAGGTACATCCGCACCGGATCGTCGGTGCGGTCGATCGTTTCCTTCTTCTTGGTCTCGAGCGCGGGCGCGTTTTCCTCGGACGAATCGACCGGATCGATATCCTCGTCCTCGTCCTTCTGATCCTCGCCGTCCTCGCCGCCCTCGTCATTCTCGACGACGTTGACGCCCATTTCGTTGAGCGCGGACATCACGTCCTCGATCTGCTCGGAGGACATCTGGTCCTGCGGCAGCATCTCGTTGAGCTGGTCGACAGTGATGTACCCACGCTTCTTGGCGCGGGCGACCAGCTTCTTGATTTCCGCATCGTTGAGATCGATCAGCGGAGCGTCGCCCGTCTCAGCCGGTTCTGCCGCTTCCGCCATAGTCGTCTTCACCATCAAATGCCCTCGGTTTTACGCTGTGTGCGTAATTTTACGCGTCATTGTTCGCTTGTATCAGATTTGCAAGCCGCAGTTCCAAAGCTCGTTGCTCGCGCAACAGTTCCATTTGCCGTTGGAAAGCTTCATCCGACGCGGATATTTCCAGTTCGGATGTCGCCTGCGCCAGCGCCGCATCGACTTCGGGCCGCGCCACCATGATCGCTATCGCTTCGTCCAGATCGGCGCTGGCCCGCTCGGGCTCTGCACCATCCTGGGTAAAGGAATAGGGAGTGGCATCCGCTCTCAGCAGATCGGTGGTTATCTGACCAAGTCCTGATGAGCCCAATATGGTGATCAGACGCCGGCTATCAAGCGCCCGGTCCTCGAGCGCCAGATCGACCACGGCTTCGAACAATCGCCCCAACGCGCCGTCGGCTAATTTCAGGCTGCCCAGCACTTCCATATGTCGTGCAATTTCGGTGGGATGGCGGATCAAACCAGCCAACACTGCCTTGGCCAGCAACCGGTCGATCCCGGCGGCGCGGACCGCCTTGGCCTCGGCGGTGACCGGAGGGAGGGGAGGCACCCATTTGGTGCCTGGCTTGCGCGGCGTGAACTGGCGCGGGGTGAAATCGCGTTGCGGGCGCGCATACAGATCGTCGATGCGGCGGCGGAATTCGGCCTGATATTCATGGCGCACGTCGGGATCGGCGATCGTATCGGCATGAGTCATCAGCCGGCGCTTGAGTCCCGCGCGTTGTTCGGGCGTGTCGAGCGGCTCGGCGGCATGTTCGTGCGACCATAACCGGTCGACCAGCGATTCGGGTTTTTCGAGCAGCGCCTCGAACGCCGCGGGACCGCGGGCGCGGACCAGATCGTCCGGATCCTGTCCCTCGGGCAAGGTCACGAATCGCAGGCTGCGTCCGGGGGCGAGACCGGGCAGGGCGCGCAACGCCGCGCGGATCGCCGCTTTCTGCCCTGCCGAATCGCCGTCGAAACAGAGGATCGGCACGTCGGACAGACGCCACAGCCGCTCGAGCTGATGCTCGGTCAGCGCGGTGCCGAGCGGCGCCACCGCCTCGCCGAACCCGGCCTGGGCGAGCGCGATCACGTCCATATAGCCTTCGACCACGATGATCCGGCCGGACTTGCGGCTGGCGGGGGCGGCGCGATCGAGATTGTAGAGCGTGCGGCCCTTGTCGAAGAGCGGCGTGTCGGGGGAATTGAGATATTTCGGCTCGCCCTGGCCGATCACGCGCCCGCCGAACGCGATCACCCGCCCGCGCGGGTCGCGGATCGGGATCATCAGCCGGCCGCGGAAGCGATCGTACGGCTCCTTGTCGTCGACCTTGATCAGCATGCCCGATTCGATCAGCGCGGGGTCGCCATAGCTTTTGAGTTCCTCGCGCAGCTTCCCGCGCGAATCGGGCGAATAGCCCATGCCGAAGGCGCGCGCGGTCTCCGCCTTGATGCCGCGCTTCTCCAGCACCGACCGCGCTTCGGCGCCGGCGATGCCGTTCAACTGATCGACGAAGAACTGCGCGGCATCGGCCATCAAATCGTGCAGGCCCTTGGCGCGCTCGGCGCGTTCGACCGACTGACGGTCCTGCGCGGGCATTTCCATGCCGGCGGCCTGGGCGAGTTCCTTGACCGCATCGATGAACGGCAGCCCTTGCTGCTCGGTCATCCAGCGAATCGCGTCGCCATGCGCCGAGCAGCCGAAACAGTGATAGAAGCTCTTGTCGTCGTTGACGTAAAAGCTTGGCGTCTTCTCGTTATGGAACGGGCAGCAGCCCTTGAACTCGCGGCCGGCCTTGGTGAGCTTGACGGTCTTCCCGACCAGCGCGGACAGCAATGTTCGCGCGCGGAGTTCGTCCAGGAAGGCGGGGGTGAGACTCACCCGCGCATTATATCACGCTATTGGCGCATAGCCGTGCGGTTTGGCAACCTGGGCGCAACCCGAATTCGGCATTGCGAATCAGATAAGTATGCGCTTATGTGTTGGCATGATTGAGAATGAGCTGTTCAAGGCTCTGGCCGACCCGACCCGCCGTGCGATCTTCGAGAAGCTGGCGAGCGGCGCCATGAACGCCAGCGCTTTGCGGGATGGCATGACCATCAGTCAGCCGGCAATGTCCCAACACCTCGCCGTGCTGCGCAGCGCGCGGCTCGTCCGCGAAGAGCGACAGGGGCGTTTCGTGAACTATGAGGTCGACCCGGAGGGGCTGGCGCTCATCGCCACATGGTTGACCAAGTACCGCGCTTACTGGCCCGCGCGGATCGATGCGTTGAAGATCTTGCTGAAGGACATGGAGCAATGAGCGATACCGAGCCCGAAAAGCCGGCCGAGGATCTGGTGTTCGAATACGAGCTCGATGCCCCGCCCGAAAAGGTCTGGCGCGCGATCAGTATCCCCGGTTTTCGGGACAAGTGGTTACCCAGGGAGGATCTGGCCGATGCCGATCCGGTCTCCACCGCACCGGGCGAGGAAATCCGCTACGCGATGCGCGACGGCGAACCGCCGTTCCTCGAAAGCGTGGTTACCTTCCAGGTCCGGCCCGGCGCGGATGGCGGCTCGGTCCTCAGGGTGGTTCACGGTCTGACCGATGCGCGGTTGGTGCCGCGGAAGGTGAGGGCCGCGAACAATAACGGTCCTTGGATGATGCTCGCCGCCTGACGCCTCGGCTCACCAGCCAAAAATTCCAGCACATAGGAGTTCGCCGATGCGCGAAGCGATGCAACTCGTCCCCGTGGTCATCGAGCAATCCAGCCGCGGCGAACGCTCGTTCGACATCTATTCGCGCCTGCTGCGCGAGCGGATCATCTTCCTGAACGGGGAAGTGAATGATGCCGTGGCCGCGCTCGTCTGTGCGCAATTGCTGTTCCTGGAGGCCGAAAATCCCCGGAAGCCGATCCAGCTCTACATCAATTCGCCCGGCGGCGTCGTGACCAGCGGTCTCGCGATGTACGATACCATGCAATATATCCGTGCGCCCGTTCACACGCTCTGCATGGGAACGGCGCGATCGATGGGCTCGTTCCTGCTGATGGCGGGCCAACCCGGCGAGCGCGCTGCCTTGCCCAATGCCAGCATCCTCATCCACCAGCCGTCCGGCGGCTTCCAGGGGCAGGCGTCGGACATGCTCATCCACGCCGAGGAAATCTTTCGCACCAAGCAGCGCATGACCCGGCTCTACGCCGAGCATTGCGGTCGGACCTATGAGGAATTCGAGGCCGCGATGGACCGCGATCGCTTCATGACGGCGGAAGAAGCGATGGAATGGGGCCTGATCGACCGCATCCTTACCGAACGGGAGGCGGGTACGATGGAGGTCGACGGAGGTGTCTGAATTGCGGGGTTCGCGAGAGGGTCGGTCGATTAGAGGCTTATATTCCTGTCGTCATCCCCGCGGAATCCTCCCGTCACCCCAGCGAAAGCTGGGGTCTCTGGCGGTGACGCAAATGCCGCTTGAGATCCCAGCTTTCGCTGGGATGACGAGTTTTGGAAATGGATCGCTTTTAAGAACAGCGGTTTATTTTGGTTCTCGACCTGTCTCCGGATTGGGCGCTTTACGACAACGCCGCCTTCACCAGCCCACTGGCCTTGGACATATCCAGATTCTGTGCATGCCGGGCCTTCAGCTCCGCCATCACGCGGCCCATGTCCTTCATGCCCGACGCGCCCAGCTCGGCCTTGATCGCCTCGATCGCCGCGCTGGTTTCCGCGTCGCTCATCTGCGCGGGCAAAAACCGTTCGATCACGTCGATCTCGCCTTGCTCGACATCGGCGAGTTCCTGGCGGCCGCCCTTCACATACATCTCGATCGATTCGCGGCGCTGCTTGACCATTTTCTGCAGCACTTCGGTGACGAGCGTGTCGTCCTCGGTCGGCTGCGCCTTTACGCGTTCCTCGATGTCGCGGTTCTTGATCGCGCTCTGGATCAAGCGGATCGCGGCGGTTCCCTGCTTATCTCCGCCTTTCATGGCGGTGACGAGGGCGTTCTTGATGTCATCTCTTATCATGGAAGCTCACATAGCGACGCGAGCCGGTTGACGCGAGGGGGTGGGGGGTCTAGCTGCCGGGCCTTAGCGACATCGCTGCCCAAACCAAACGGAGTGCCCGCCCGCAATGGCCGACGCCAAGCCTTTCGACGTGCCCGCAGGAGCGACCGGATGCCTAGTCCTGGCGTCAGGAGAAGTATTGTGGGGCCGCGGCTTCGGTGCCGAGGGCCAGGCGGTCGGCGAGGTGTGTTTCCACACCGCGATGACCGGCTATCAGGAGATCATGACCGACCCGAGCTTCGCCGGTCAGATCATTACCTTCACCTTCCCGCATATCGGCAATGTCGGCGCCAATCCCGACGATGTCGAAGCGAACCTGCCCCACGCGCTCGGCATGATCGTCCGCGAGGACGTCACCGCGCCGTCGAACTTCCGCTCGGTCGAGCGGCTCGATGACTGGATGAAGCGCCATGCCCGCGTCGGCCTATCGGGAATCGACACGCGCGCGCTGACCAAGCGGATTCGTACGGGCGGCGCCCCCAACGGTGTCATCGCACATGCTGCCGACGGCAAGTTCGACGTGCCATTGCTGCTCGACATGGCGCGCGCCTGGCCCGGGCTCGAAGGCATGGACCTGGCGATCGCGGTCACCACCGAGATGGATTACGGCTGGGAAGGCGGCGTCTGGCGGCTCGGGTTCGGCTATGGCGGGGAGGGGCGCGAGGATGACCGTCCCCATGTCGTCGCGATCGACTATGGCGCCAAGCGCAATATCTACCGCAATCTGGTCAAGGCCGGCGCCAAGGTTAGCGTCGTCCCCGCGACCGCGACTTTCGACCAGGTGATGGCGCTCAAGCCCGACGGCCTGTTCCTGTCGAATGGCCCGGGCGACCCCGCTGCGACCGGCGAATATGCCGTGCCGGTGATCCAGCAATTGCTCGAAACCAATATCCCGCTGTTCGGCATCTGTCTCGGCCACCAATTGCTCGGGCTGGCAGTGGGCGCGAGCACGACCAAGATGTTCCAGGGCCATCGCGGCGCCAACCATCCGGTCAAGCGCCTCAGCGACGGCCGGGTCGAGATCACCAGCATGAACCACGGCTTCGCGGTCGAACGCGACAGCCTGCCGGCCAATGCCCGCGAGACGCATGTGTCGCTGTTCGACGGATCGAATGCGGGGCTGGAACTGACCGACCACCCGGCGTTCAGCGTGCAATATCACCCTGAGGCGAGCCCGGGGCCGCAGGACAGCTTCTATCTGTTCGAGAAGTTCGTGGGGGCGTTGCGGTGATCGCTGACGAAATCGTCGAAGATCGTTTGGCCGCAGTTTTTTTAGATTCTAGCGACATCACGAGCCAAGCTATTGTATTGTTAAGATATAAGAGATCGTTTGGCGGAGAAGTCGATCACGAAAAGCAAGTCAAACGCATATTGTATGAGATGGTCAGGGATGAGCGCGTCATCGAACACGACGTCGAAGGTGAGACGCTCGACAACGTTATCGTCGATCATGCAGAATACGGCCAGCTTGATCCCAAGGATCTCACGTTTCTAAGCGTAGACGATCTTCTCGCGATTGGTCCCGAGTTGATACATTACACACGGGCGCGTGCATCTCAAATAGCAGAACAAGCTACCGGCGGTGGTCTCAATACGGCGATCGAATATCTGAGCCAGCTTCCGATCGACTCAAGTCTTTGGACCGGTATGCCCGTCGGCTTCAAGTTGGATGATCAGACTAAAGGGCAGGTGATTAAGTTGCTTCGTCGAGCAGACAGCGAAATTTCTGCTGCGTCCGTGAGCAATAGGGAGGTCGCGCAGGCGAAGGCCCTTATAACCGCCGCTCTAATTTTGACGGAAGCGCCCGAGCCGGAATCCGAAATCGTCTGGGGTTTACTCCAAAAATTGTCCGTTTTTGTTACCCTTAGTCAAGGCATTGAGGGTCTACTCAAGCTTTTCAAGGTTATCTAACAGTGCCCAAACGCACCGACATTTCCTCGATCCTCGTCATCGGCGCCGGGCCGATCGTCATCGGCCAGGCGTGCGAGTTCGATTATTCGGGCACGCAGGCGATCAAGGCGCTGAAGGAAGAGGGCTATCGCATCGTCCTGGTCAATTCGAACCCGGCGACGATCATGACCGATCCCGAGCTGGCCGACGCGACCTATATCGAGCCGATCACCCCCGGCGTCGTCGCCAAGATCATCGAGAAGGAGCGGCCCGACGCGGTGCTGCCGACGATGGGTGGGCAGACCGCGCTCAACACCGCGCTGGCGCTCGCGCAGGACGGTACGCTCGAGAAATTCGGCGTGATCATGATCGGTGCCGATGCCGAGGCGATCGACAAGGCCGAGGATCGGCTGAAGTTCAAGGACGCGATGACCAAGATCGGTCTCGAAAGCGCACGCTCGGCGATCGCGCATTCGGAGGCCGAGGCGCTGGAAGGGCTGGAGAAAGTCGGCCTGCCGGCGATCATCCGCCCAAGCTTCACGCTCGGCGGCACCGGCGGCGGCGTCGCCTACAACAAGGACGAGTTCATCGACATCGTCCGCAAGGGCCTCGACGCCAGCCCGACCACCGAAGTGCTGATCGAGGAATCGTTGCTCGGCTGGAAAGAGTACGAGATGGAGGTTGTCCGCGACCGAAAGGACAATGCCATCATCGTCTGTTCGATCGAGAATATCGATCCAATGGGCGTCCACACCGGCGACTCGATCACCGTCGCGCCCGCGCTGACGCTGACCGACAAGGAATATCAGATCATGCGCAACGCGTCGATCGCGACGCTGCGTGAAATCGGTGTTGAAACAGGCGGTTCCAACGTTCAGTTCGCAGTCAATCCGAAGGATGGGCGGCTCGTCGTCATCGAGATGAACCCGCGCGTGTCGCGCTCGTCGGCATTGGCGTCGAAGGCGACCGGCTTTCCCATCGCCAAGGTCGCGGCCAAGCTGGCGGTCGGCTACACGCTCGACGAGATCATCAACGACATTACCGGCGCGACCCCGGCGTCGTTCGAGCCAACGATCGATTATATCGTCACCAAGATCCCGCGTTTCGCCTTCGAGAAGTTCAAGGGCGCCGAAGCGGTGCTGTCGACCGCGATGAAGTCGGTCGGCGAAGTCATGGCGATCGGCCGCAACATCCACGAATCGCTGCAGAAAGCACTGCGCGGGCTCGAAACCGGGCTGTCGGGATTCAACACGGTCGACCGGCTGGTCGGTGCGCCGCGCGACGAGATCGAGGCGGCACTGGCCGTGGCGACTCCCGACCGGCTGCTGGTCGCGGCGCAGGCGCTGCGCGAAGGCTTCACCGTCGCCGAAATCCACGCGATCGCCAAATACGATCCGTGGTTCCTCGAGCGGATCGAGGAGATCATCGCGGCCGAGAACGAAGTGATCGCCAACGGCCTGCCGCAGGACGCGCCCGGCATGCGCCGGCTCAAGTCGATGGGCTTCAGCGACAAGCGGCTCGCCTATCTCGCGGTGCAGTCGGTGGGCTTGCGCGACCGTTTCCCGGCGCGCAGCGGGCTGATCCACGAAGCGGTCAAGGCGATGGCGGGTGGGGTCAATGAGGACGAGGTGAGGGCGCTGCGCCATCGCCTCGGCGTGCGCCCGGTGTTCAAGCGGATCGACACTTGCGCCGCCGAGTTCGACGCCAAGACGCCGTACATGTACTCGACCTATGAGGCACCTAGCTTCGGCGCGCCCGAGTGCGAGAGCCAGCCGTCGACGCGGCGCAAGATCGTCATCCTGGGCGGCGGTCCGAACCGGATCGGGCAGGGGATCGAGTTCGACTATTGCTGCTGCCATGCCTGTTTCGCGCTGGCCGACGCCGGGTTCGAGACGATCATGATCAATTGCAACCCGGAGACGGTGTCGACCGATTACGACACCTCGGACCGGCTCTATTTCGAGCCGCTGACCGCCGAGGATGTGCTCGAGATCCTTCATACCGAGCAGCAGGCGGGCGAGCTGGTCGGCGTGATCGTCCAGTTCGGTGGCCAGACGCCGCTCAACCTGGCGCGCGCGCTCGAGAAAGCGGGCATCCCGATCCTCGGCACCAGCCCCGATGCGATCGACCTGGCCGAGGACCGCGAGCGCTTCGCGGCCCTCGTCAACAAGCTCAAGCTGCATCAGCCCGCCAATGGTATCGCGCGTAGCCGCGACGAGGCGGTCGCGGTCGCCGAACGGATCGGTTACCCGGTGCTGATGCGCCCGAGTTATGTCCTCGGCGGCCGCGCGATGGAGATCGTCGACGGTACCCAGCAGCTCGATGATTATATCCAGACCGCGGTCCAGGTATCGGGCGATTCGCCGGTGCTGATCGACCAATATCTGCGCGACGCGATCGAGGTCGATGTCGACGCGATCTGCGACGGCACCGATGTCGTGGTCGCCGGCGTGCTCCAGCATATCGAGGAAGCCGGGGTCCATTCGGGCGACAGCGCCTGCTCGATCCCACCCTACAGCCTGCCCGACGCCATCATCGCCGAGATCGAGCGGCAGACCGATGCGTTGGCGCGCGCGCTAAACGTCGTCGGCCTGATGAACATCCAGTTCGCGGTCAAGGACGGCAAGGTCTATCTGATCGAGGTCAATCCGCGCGCTAGCCGCACCGTGCCGTTCGTTGCCAAGGCGATCGGATCACCGATCGCCAAGATCGCCAGCCGCGTGATGGCGGGCGAGAAGCTGAAGGACTTGCCGGTCATCGACCGCGACATCGGCTATTTCGCGGTCAAGGAAGCGGTGTTCCCGTTCAACCGCTTCCAGGGGATCGATCCCGTCCTCTCACCGGAAATGAAGTCGACCGGTGAAGTCATGGGAATCGATCAGGATTTCACCGCGGCGTTCGGCAAGGCCGAGCTCGGCGCGGGCACCATCCTGCCGGAGAGCGGGACGGTGTTCATCAGCGTCAAGGACAGCGACAAACCGGTCATCCTGCCGGGCGCCCGCGCGCTCGCCGATTTCGGCTTCACTGTCGTCGCGACCGGCGGCACGGCGGATTATCTCAGCGAGCATGGTGTGCCGGTCGAACGCGTCAACAAGGTGGCACAGGGGCGCCCGCATATCGTCGACCGCATCAAGGACGGCGGCATCGACATGATCTTCAACACGACCGAGGGCTGGCAGTCGCTCAAGGACTCGCAGCCGATTCGCCAGGCGGCGGTCGCGCAGAAGATTCCGCACTTCACCACCGCCTCTGCATCGGCCGAAGCTGCAAAGGCTATTGTCGCGCTTGCAACACGGTCACTTGAAGTTCGGCCGTTGCAATCCTATCATTCGCACTCGCACAATTGATCCCCTCACAAGAGAAACAGGTGCGGGCGGTTCCGGGAAGGGGTCGCTTGGGGATGAATATTTGAAACGAGGGACCAGGGGTTATGGCGACTGTTGAGAAGATGCCGATGCTGCAAGAGGGCTATGAAAAGCTCACTGCGGATCTGCGCCGTCTCAAAGACGAGCGGCCCCAGATCGTCGATGCGATCGAGGAGGCCCGTGCGCACGGCGACCTGTCGGAAAACGCCGAATATCATGCCGCCAAGGAGCGTCAGGGCCAGATCGAGGCGTCGATCGCCGATATCGAGGACAAGCTCAGCCGCGCGCAGATCATCGATCCGAAGGAATTGTCGGGCGACAAGGTCGTGTTCGGCGCGACGGTGACGTTGCTCGACGACGACGAGAAGCCGGTAAAGTACCAGATCGTCGGCCAGACCGAAGCGGACGCCAAGAGCGGCCGCATCTCGTACAATTCGCCGCTCGGCCGCGCACTGATCGGCCGCAAGGTCGATGACGAGGTCGAAGTGTCGGTGCCGGCGGGCGACCGTTATTACGTCGTCGCCAAGATCGAGTTCATTTGAAGCATCGCGCGGAAAAGTGGGTACCGGTTTTCCGCAAAAAGCGATGCGACCACAAATAAATAGACCGAGCTGCATGATTCAGAAATCATGCAGCTCGGTCTAAACCAGATGCGATTCCGCGACGCGCCGGCGACGTACGGGATCGCGATCCTGACCGTCGCCGTGTCGGTGTGCGCGATCCTGTTCGTCGCGCCCGACGTGGCGGCGGTGACCGGAGGGTTCATTCCCGGCCGCGTTCCCGACGTGCCGATCGCCAATTATGCCGGCTGGCTCGTGCCCGTCTGGCTGACTCCGCTCAGCGCCACCCTGCTGCATGGCGGGTGGATGCATCTGTTCTTCAACATGGTGATGCTGGTCTATTGCGGACGCGAGGCCGAGCGCGCGCTCGGGTCGGTCAGCGTTGCGGCGCTCTACGTCATCGGCGCCTATGCCGCCGCGGCGGGGCAATGGGCGCAGGATCCGGGCGCGGTCATGCCGATGATCGGCGCGAGCGGCGCGATCTCCGCGCTCGTCGCTGCTTATGCGATGCTCTATGGCGGAAGCCGCACGCCAGGCGTCGGCCCGCTACCTGCCGGTCTGATCCATGCTTTGTGGCTCGGAGTGGCCTGGACGGGCATCAACCTGCTGATCGGGTTCACCACCATGATGGGCCAGCCGGTCGCGATCGGCGCGCATATCGGCGGGTTCCTGGTCGGCCTGATTCTGGCGCGCCCGTTGCTGCTGTGGCGATATCGTAAGGCGTGATCTCTTGCGTGCCGCCGAGCTTTCGAGAGCCGGGACGTTACCAGTGGCCTACATGAGTTGGGCCAATCGGCATTCGGGAGTTGAGGGTCGTGCTTGGATTGCGTTGTGTTCCTCCGAAAGCAGGAACCCAGGGTAATCCGGTCCTCCGCTACCCTGGGCTCCTGCTTCCGCAGGAGCACACCGATTTTTGAAGACTGCCGCTTCACGCGAGCGCAGAGCTACAATTCTCGATTCTCGCGTGGCGGTTGACCCGCGCACAGGGCCGGGGCGACGATTCAGCAGACGATAGCCCTCAGCCGTGTGGCGCCTGCAACTCGGGATCGGGCTCGAGCAAGCGGTGGAGGTGGACCACGACGAACTTCATCTCGGCGTCGTCGACCGTGCGTTGCGCGGCCGAGCGCCACGCTTTCTCGGCCGAGGCATAATCGGGAAAGATGCCGACGACCTCGATGGTCGCCTGATCGAAATCGAGCGTTCGCGGGTCCTTGACGCGGCCGCCGAACACGAGGTGGAGCTTGCTCATGGCTCCACCCTCTAGGGCTCGTCTCCGCCTCTCGCAACGGTCGTGATTGCCCGAGGCAGTGCTCCGACGAGGAGCGTAGCGCAGACGCGTAGCAGAAGCTACGCGCAAGCAAGCGACGACGCTCGGGGCGCTGCATCGGGCAACCGCTTCGCGGCGGGCGGAATTTGGCGCAGGGCGTCGTCGCGTCGTCGATCACGATGCTGATGGCATCGCTCACTCCTAGCTCCTAGCCCTGCGCCAAATTCCGCTCCGTCACGACCGTTGCGAGAGGCGGAGACGAGCCCTCCCGCTGCGCGTGGCGGCGTTGAAGCTCCTATTTGGACTTCTTTGCCGGCTTGGGCGGCGCCGCCTCGGCTGCACCGCGATTGAGCGCCGCGTCGCCCGCGCTCGACACCGCTTTGGCGACCTGGTCGATAAGTTTCGAAACCTGCGCCTTGGCGGCGTCCTTGCTGAGCGGCAGCGAGCCGAGTTCCGCCTTGGCCGCATCGCGCGCGGCTTCGGCGGCGCCCGCCGCGACACCGGTCAGGCGCTTGCCGACCGAGCCCAACAATTCCGTTTCGCGTTTGGTCTTGGGCAGCAGCGCGCCCGCCGCCAGGCCGATTGCGATCCCGCCGGCGACGACCGCCAGCGGATTGGTCTCGATCGCCTTGCCGGCGCGTTCGGCGACCTTGCGCGTTTCGTGGAGCGCGTCGTTCGTCGCGCCGCGTGCGGTCGCCAGGGCACTTTCCATGCGGCCGCTCTGTTTGGTCTCTGCTGTCTCGGTCATATCCATGTCCCTCTTGTCTGGGGTCGAACTCTTCATGCGTCGGTCGGTTGCCTTCGGAGCAGGTGCGCGAGCGGTTTACGCGCGATAAATGCGGTCAACAGCGCCGTGATACCGATGGCGGGCAGGGGGTTGCGCTTCACCGACTCGATGCCCGATCGCGCCATTTCGCCACCGACCTCTTTCAATTCCTCGATCGCGTCGCGAGCGAGGGCGCTGGGCTTTAACCGTGATTGCAGCGCGACGACCGTTTGGGCGAGCTGACGCCGTGCATCGACGGAATTGGTCTCCGCCTTCACCAGTTCGTCGTCGATCAAATTCACGGCCGCTCGTCCTTGTCCTTGATTTCGGTCGCCTTCTTGACCAGCAGCCAGGCGCCCCAACCCATGATCGCGGTGACCAGCACGCCGCCACCGACGACGATCAAGGTCGCCCAGCCGGGGCCGACCAGCCAGCGCAAGGTCATCAGCAATCCGACCAACGCGGCCACCAATACTGCTTGCGCCAGCACCAGCGCGCCGATTCCGAGCAGGATCGCGTTGCGCGCTTCGTCCAGCCGTGAGAACAGCCGTGCGCGATAGAGTTTGAGCTCCGCCCGAACGAAATTCTCGCCATCGTCGATCAGCCGGCTGACCAGCGACGTGATGCTCTCCTCGGGCTGCGGCTCCCCCTCCACGCGCGGCCGCTCGGATCAGGCTTTGGTGTCGTTCGACGGTTTGTCCGACGATTTGTCGGCCTGACCGTCGAGTCCTGCCTTGACCAATCGCGCGAGGACAAAGCCGATCGCTGCCGCCGTGCCGATCGCCACTGCCGGGCTTTTCTTCACGAATTCGCGCGCATCGTCGATAATGTCGTCGACCTGCTTTTCCTTGAGCGCGCCGGAGAAATTGGCGACGGCGTCGGCCGCGGAGCGGGCATATTGGCCATATTGTTCGCCGACCTTCTCATCGACCGTGCCGGCGGCGTCCTGGAGCATCTTCGCCAGTTCGTCGAGCGCGGTGCCGGCGCGGCTCTTGCCATCCTCGGCATAACCTTTCGCCTTTTCGCCAGCATCGTTGGCGAACTTGATCACATTGTCCTTGAGCGCCTGGGTCGCGTTGGGCTTGTCACCAGTCGTCCCGCCGGCGGTCCCGTTCGGCGTCTCGTTCGATGCGGTATCGGCCATGATACTCTTCCTTACTGGTTCGTTGTCGACGGACGTCGACAATCCTTGTTCCATATCGACAACCAAGGCGACGCTTGCCGGTTCCGTGTGCCGAGACAAGCGATTTGCCGCCCGCGCGCGAAGCCGTTAGAGCGCCGCCGCGACGCCCCAAGTCAATTCCTGTTACCCCAATCTAGGAAGACCGTTCCATGACCGCAATCATCGACATTCACGGCCGCCAGATCATCGACAGCCGCGGCAACCCCACGGTTGAGGTCGAAGTGATGCTCGAGGACGGGTCGTTTGGTCGCGCTGCGGTGCCGTCCGGCGCCTCGACCGGCGCGCACGAAGCGGTCGAACTGCGCGACGGCGACAAGAGTCGCTGGTCGGGCAAGGGCGTCCAGAAGGCGGTCGACGCGGTGAATGGCGAGATCGCCGACACTTTGCTCGGGTTCGATGCCGAGGATCAGGCCGAGGTCGACGCCGCGATGATCGCGCTCGACGGCACGCCCAACAAGGCCCGGCTCGGCGCCAACGCGATCCTGGGCGTCAGCCTGGCGACTGCCAAGGCCGCAGCCGATGCGCGCGGCCTGCCGCTCTATCGCTATGTCGGCGGCGTCAACGCGCATGTCCTTCCGGTGCCGATGATGAACATCATCAATGGCGGCGAACATGCCGACAACCCGATCGATTTCCAGGAATTCATGATCATGCCGGTCGGCGCCTCGTCGCTGTTCGAGGCGGTGCGCACCGGGTCGGAAATCTTCCACACGCTCAAGAAGATGCTTCATGAGAAGGGCCTGTCGACCGGGGTCGGTGACGAAGGCGGCTTCGCGCCGGACATCGCCAACACCACCGATGCGCTCGACTTCATCATGCGGGCGATCGAAGGGGCAGGATACAAGCCGGGCGACGACGTCATGCTGGCGCTCGACCCGGCCTCGACCGAATTTTTCAAGGACGGCAAATATCACATCTCGGCGGAGGGCAAGGTGCTGACCCCGCACGAAATGGCCGCCTATTATGCGGACCTGGTCGCCAAATACCCGATCATCTCGATCGAGGACGGCATGGCCGAGGACGATTTCGAGGGCTGGAAGGCGCTGACCGACATGGTCGGCGACAAGGTCCAGCTGGTCGGCGACGATCTGTTCGTGACCAATCCCAAGCGGCTGGCGGACGGGATTGAGCGCGGGCTCGCCAATTCGATCCTGGTCAAGGTCAACCAGATCGGCACGCTGACCGAAACCCTGGCAGCAGTGTCGATGGCGCAGCGCAATTCCTACACCGCGGTGATGTCGCACCGCTCGGGCGAGACCGAGGATTCGACGATCGCCGACCTCGCGGTCGCGACCAATTGCGGGCAGATCAAGACCGGCAGCCTGGCGCGGTCGGACCGGTTGGCCAAGTACAACCAGCTGATCCGGATCGAAGAGGAACTGGGCGATGTCGCGGTGTTTGCGGGCCGTAGCGTGATCAGGGGCCGCTGACCCACCACCGTCATGCCGGGCTTGTCCCGGCATCAACCTTCCACAACGGCTGGATTCCGTTGTGGAAGGTTGGAAGCTGGAACGAGCCGAGGTGGCGGCTAGCCTGACACTCTCTTGCCACGCGCGATTCAATTCATCGCCAATCAGATTCGATTGGGCGATTTATGGTTAAATACTAGCTTGATCCGCGAGTCGTGCTGAGCGAGAAGGCTATCCCAAGATGTCGTCCCGCCGCCGCACCACTTTCGGTTCAGTTTTTCGTCGTGCCGCCTTTCCCGCGCTCGCGCTGGGGATCATGGCGTTTTTCGGTACCTATGCTGTCGTCGGCAGCAATGGCGCGCTGGCTTATGGCGATTACCAGCGGCTGCTCGCCAAGAAGCAGCAGCAGCTGGCCGCGCTCAAGCAGAAGCAGACCGTGCTCGCCAACCGCGTCCAGTTGCTCGACCCGAACAAGGTCGATCCCGACATGGCCGACGAATTGACCCGCAAGCAGCTCAACGTGGTTAATCCCAACGAGGTCGTCGTCCCGCTCAAGTGAGCGGCCACGGCGCTGGATCATGCAAGCCGCTGGCGTCGCGCCGCGCATTCTGGCAGCACTCCCGGTGCTATTGGGTACAGGCCCTGAGGTTCGGAGAATCCAATGAAGTTCAAGCTGCTGGGCGCGGTCGCCTGCATCGCGCTGGCGTCGTGTCATTCGTCGACCACTTCTTCCAACGTCAATGCAACGAACGTCAACGAAACCGCCGCCGGCAACACGACGGCGCCGGCACCGGCTGGCCCGTCGCAGCAATGGGCGCATTTCCGCGATGGCTTTATCGACGGCTGGTTCAAGCTCGACCCCGCCTTCGCGGTCTATCAGGGCAAGCACGAGTTCGACGGCGTGATGCCCGACTGGAGCCCGGCCGGACTTAAGGCGCAGGCCGATTTCCTGCACAAGGCGATTACCGATGCCCAGGCGTTCGACAAGGCCAAATTGTCCAAGGAGGATGCGTTCGAGCGCGACTATCTGATCCAGGTCGCGCGCGGAAAGCTGTTCTGGCTGGAGGATGCCGACCAGCCGCACACCAATCCGGCTTATTATGTCGGCAACGGGCTCGATCCCAACACCTATATCGCGCGGCCTTATGCCCCGGCGAAGGTGCGGATGGAGGCGCTGATCAAGTTCTTCCGCCAGGTGCCGTCGGCGGTGTGGAACATCCGCACCAATTTGCGCACGCCGATGCCCGAGAGCTTCATCAAATATGGCGTGGCGGCGTTCAGCGGCTTCGCGGATTATTATCGCGGTGATGCGCGCAAGGCGTTCGCCAGCGTCCACGACAAGAAGATGCAGAAGGATCTGAAGGACGCGTCTGAAGCCGCCGCGGTGGTGACGGGCGACCTCGCCAAATGGCTCGGCAATCAGAAGAAAACCGCGACCAAGGACTTCGCGCTGGGACCGGAAAAGTTCCAGCGCATGCTCGCGGAAACGGAGGGCGTCGATACCCCGCTCGACCAGCTAGAGGCCGCGGGCAAGGCCGATCTCGCCAAGAATCAGGCCGCACTGAAGGATGCGTGCGCCAAATATGCGCCGAAAAAGACGATCCAGGCGTGCATGGACAAGATGTCCGCCAACAAGCCGGCCGGTAACGATCCGGTCGCCGAGGCGCGACGCCAGATCCCGATGCTGCGCCAATTCGTCGTATCGCACGACATCGTCTCGATCCCGGGCACCGAACAAGCGTTGGTGGAGGAGAGTCCGCCCTATAACCGGCAGAATTCGGCCTATATCGATCCGCCGGGACCGTTCGATAAGGGCATTCCGTCGGTCTATTACATCTCGCCGCCCGACCCGAGCTGGCCCAAGGCGAAGCAGCTCGGCTTCGTGCCGGGCAAGATGGACCTGCTGTTCACCTCGGTGCACGAAGTAATGCCGGGCCATTTCGTCCAGTTCCTCCATGCCAACCGCTCGCCCTCGCTCTTCGGGCAATTGTTCGTCGGCTATGCCTATGCCGAGGGCTGGGCGCATTATGCCGAGGAAATGATGTGGGACGCCGGTCTTGGGAACGGCGATCCGGAGACGCATATCGGAGAGCTGTCCAACGCGCTGCTGCGCGATTGCCGTTTTCTGTCGGCGATCGGTATGCACGCGCGCGGCATGACCCAGGCGGATTCGTACAAGATGTTCCGCGAACAATGCTATCAGGACGAAGGCAATTCGGACCAGCAGGCGGCGCGCGGGACCTATGATCCGGCGTATCTCAACTACACACTCGGCAAGCTGATGATCCGCAAGCTGCGTGACGATTGGATCGCCACCCGCGGCGGACGCAAGGCGTGGAAGGCGTTCCACGACCAGTTCCTGTCCTATGGCGGCCCGCCGATCCCGCTGGTGCGCGGCGCGATGATGGGGACAGAGGCGAAGTCGGTGTTTTGAGCCGTTATTCCCTCTCCCGCTTGCGGGAGAGGGAGGGGCCCGCCGCGAAGCGGTGGGAAGGTGAGGGTCTTCTTTCTTCTTCTAAGCGGATAGCGCCAAAAAAGAAGAAAGAAGACCCTCACCCAACCCTCTCCCGCGTGCGGGAGAGGGCTTTCGAAACTCACCGCGTCGTCTTGAGCGTCGGAACGTCGCTCTGAACTTCGGTTCGCGTCGGATTTCGGATCGAAGGACGTAGGCGCGCGATGCTGCATAGCCCCGCGATCGCCGCGAGTCCGACCGACACCAGCGGTGGGACGCGGCCCGACCCGACGCCCAGCGCGAGCAGGAGCGCCACCACGGTCGCCCCGGTAGTCTGTCCGGTCAGCCGCACGGTCGAAATCAGGCCGCCTGCCGCCGCTGCGCGCTCGCGCGGGGCGCTGCCGATGATCAGGCGCGCATTGGGCGGCATGAAGGTGCCAAACCCCGATCCGCACAACGCCATCCGCCAGGCGATGTCGAAATAGCTGGGGTGATCGGGCAGAAAGGCGATCAGCAGCAACGCGGTGATGCTGATGCACATGCCGATGCCACCAAGCAGCCCGGCGGGGATGCGATCGGACAGCCAGCCGGCCATCGGGGCGACAATCATGTTGGTCAGCGGCCACGGCGCGATCGCCGCACCGACCATTGCTGCGCTGAAGCCGAATTCCTGCGTCAGCCGGAACGGGGTCGACAGCAGCAATGTCATCGACGCGATGAACGCGGTGTAAGCGCCTATCACCGACAGCGCGATGACCGGGCGGTCGAGCAAATCGAGCGGCAGGATCGGATTGGCGTCGTCCCGCTCGCGACGGACGAAATAATAACCGATCAGGGCTCCGGTCGCGACGATCGCCGCCGACACCACCGGGCTATTGCCGTGCACCGCGCTTTCCGCGCCGCCAATGACGAGTCCGAACATAGCCGCACACATGACCGCACCGAGCAGGTCGAAATGCGCGTGGCGGGGTTTGGGATCGGGAAGCGCGCGGCCGAGTAGCAGGCTCAGTAACGCGAACGGGATCGCGCAGGCGAAGACCCAGGGCCAGGGCGCGATCGCCAGCACCAGACCGCCGATCGTCGGTGCGGCAGCGGCCGAGCTCGACACGATCACCGAATTGATCCCGAGCCCGCGGCCCAATTGCTTCGAGGGATAGGTCGAGCGGATCAGCGCCGACGATACGCTGAGCGCACCCGCCGCGCCGATCGCCTGCGCCGCGCGGACGACGAGCAGGAACGGCAGGCTCTTGGCGAAGAAGCAGAGCAGGGTTGCGACCGTGAAGATCATCTGCCCGACCTGATACATCCGCTTCAGCCCGATCCGCTCGCCGAGGCCGGCAAAGGGCAGGAGGAGCATCACCAGCATCAGCTGATAGACGGTGACGATCGCGACGACCGAGCTCGAATCAACCTTCAAGTCGCGCGCAATCGAGGGGAGCGCGACATTGGCGATGCCGCCGTCGATGATGATCAGCGCCGTCCCGCAGCACAGAGAGCCGATCGCCAGGTAGCGGCGCGGCAGGGCCAGGCCATCGCTGCGCGCGGGCACTATTTCGGGGTCGTGGAGATCGATCTCGGCGCTCATGCCGGGCTCCATCCCGGCGGCGCCAGCTCGAAACCGGCGAAATCGAACCCTGGCGTCACCACGCAGCTCACCAATGCCCAGCCTTCGCGCGGCTCGGCCGCCTGCCAGGCATTGGCCGGAACCAGCATTTGCGGATTGTCGGGACCCAGGAGGTGATCGCGAGTCCCGCCCTCGTCATGAATCCGCAACGTGAGCGGGTGGCCATGGTTCCAGATCCACAATTCGGCGGCGTCGACACGATGCCAGTGCGAGCGTTCGCCGGCGTCGAGCAGGAACAGGATCGCGGTGGCGAGATCGCGGCTACCGCGCGGATCCGGGGCACGCATCGTCTCCCGGAACCACCCGCCCTCGGGATGCGGGGCGAGGTTCAGGCGGGCAACGAGCGGGTGCGGCATGGCGATGCCCATGCTCCCGGGAATCGGGTCAGGACAACCCTAAAAAAGGGGTGGCAATTGCGGATATGCGTCGCATTGCGCTGGTCCCTCTCCCGCGTGCGGGAGAGGGAGGGACCCGCCGCGAAGCGGTGGGAAGGTGAGGGTCTTCTTTTTTGACACTCCTCGCGTGGAAGAAGAAAGAAGACCCTCACCCATCCCTCTCCCGCAAGCGGGAGAGGGCTAGTTCTAACGACCTGATTTCGCCTGCAACCTTGGCGCGAGCCAGCCACTGTGCTTTGAAGCGGGCATGCCGATGCTCCTCCCCCGCCGTCTGCCCGCCATGCTCGCCGCATGGGGGCTGGTTCTCTCGCCGATCGCGCAGGCCGCGCCGTCGGGCGCCGTCGCCGCGGTCGATCCGTTCATCGGCACGGGAGGGGAGGGGCATACGTTCCCGGGTGCTGTGTCGCCGTTCGGGATGATGCAGGTGTCGCCTGATACCGACGCCACCTGCGTGATCCGCACCTGTTACGGCCATGCCGCCGGCTATCGCTACGACGATCCGACGATCCAGGGATTCAGCCAGACGCATTTCTCGGGATCGGGCCATTCCGACCTCGGCGATTTCCTGGTCATGCCGGTATCGGGCGATGCCGTGCCGCTCGAACCGGGCGATCCCGCCAAACCTGGCAGCGGCTATCGCTCGCGCTTCACCCATCAGGGCGAAGTCGCGTCGCCGGGCTATTATGCGGTCAACCTGACCGATGCCGGCGTGCGCGCCGAGCTGACCACGGGCACGCGGATCGGCGTCCATCGCTATACGTTCGAGGGGGGCAAGCCCGCGCATCTCGTGCTCGACCTGCGCTCCAGCCTCTACAATTATCCGGGTAAGGTCTCCTGGTCGTCGGTCCGTCTGCGCGCCGACGGCACACTGACCGGCGGGCGAGAGACGCGCGGTTGGGCGCCGGGTCGCAAATTGTTCTTCGCGATGCGCTTTTCGCGACCGCTTACCCGGCACGAATTCGTCAATCGCGAGACCGACATTCCGTACAAGGGCTTCAAGGGCCCCGGCCGCACCGGCAGCGACATCGCCGAAATCAAGGGAAGGGCGCTGGTTGCGCGGCTCGATTTCGGCCGGCTCGCCGCGCCGCTCGAAGTCAGGGTGGCGATCTCCAGCGTCGATGAGGATGGCGCGATCCGCAACCTCGACAGCGAGCCCGGCGGGTTCGACGCGATCCGCGCGAAGACCGAAGCCGCCTGGGCCAAGGCGCTGGACGCGGTCGACGTCCAGGCCGAGCCGGGGATCCGCAAGTCGGTCTATACCGCGCTCTATCATGCGATGATGGCGCCGAGCATCGCGGGCGACGCCGACGGCCGGTATCGCGGGCCCGACGATCAGGTCCACAAGGCCGAAGGCTTCACCTTCCGCTCGACCTTTTCGCTATGGGACACGTTCCGCGCCGAACATCCGCTGCTGACGATCGTCCAGCCGCAACAGACCTCGACCGACGTCGTCCGCTCGCTGCTCGCGAGCAAGGACGAGAGCCCGTACGGCATTCTCCCGATCTGGCAGTTCCAGGGGCAGGAGACGTGGTGCATGATCGGCTATCACGCCGTGCCGGTGATCGCCGACGCGTATCTGAAGGGCATCAAGGGATTCGACGCCAACATGGCGCTCGATGCGATGGTCGCGAGCGCGACCTACGCGCCTTATGGTGGCTTGGGCGACTATATGAAGCTCGGCTACGTCCCGATCGACCGCGAGCCCGAGGCGGCGTCGAAGACGGTCGAATATGCGTTCGACGACTGGACGATCGCGCGGATGGCGCGCAAGCTCGGCCGCAATGATGTCGCGGAGACGTTCGAGAAGCGCGCCGCCTTCTGGCGCAACAGCTTCGACACCCAGACCGGCTGGCTCCGCGCGCGCAAGGCCGACGGCAGCTATCGTACCCCGTTCGACCCGACCGCGATCAACTATGGATCCGACTATACGGAAGGGAATGCCTGGCAATATTCCTGGTTCATGCCGCACGACCAGGGCGGATTGATCAAGCTGCTCGGCGGCGATGCGGCGACCGTCAAGAAGCTCGACGCGATGTTCGATTTTGACAATTCGAAGGTCGATTACAGCCATGCCGAGGACATTGCCGGCCTGATCGGCCAATATATCCATGGCAATGAGCCGAGCCACCACGTCGCCTATCTCTATGCCTATGCCGGCGCGCCGTGGCGGACGCAGGAGCGGCTCAAGCAGATCGTCGACAGCCAGTACAAGCCGACGCCGGACGGCCTGGCGGGCAATGACGATCTCGGCCAGATGTCGGCCTGGCTGGTGTTCACCTCGCTCGGTTTCTACCCCGTGGCGCCGGGCAGCGGGCAATATGTCATCGGCCGCCCGTTCGTCGACCGCGCGACGCTCAACCTGCCCAATGGCAAGCGCTTCACCGTCCTCGCCGATGGTCTGTCGCCGGCCAACCGCTATGTCGGCGCGGTGAGCTTGAACGGCAAACCGCTCGACCGCGTATGGATCGGCCATGACGAGATCATGCGCGGCGGCACGCTGCGGTTCACGATGTCGGCGACGCCCAACAAGACATGGGGCGCGAGCATCGCCTCGCGGCCTTATTCGATGAGCGGCTATTGAGTGGGGCAGGGGGCGGACCCATCTGACCGGCAGTCCCAAGGAGGATACCATGTCCGATACCGTCACTGCCCGCCGCACCCTGATCCCGGGTCCCGATCATCCGATCACCGTCACGCCCAATCCGAAGCGCGTCGTCGTCAGCGCGGGCGGCAAGGTGATCGCCGACACGCGTAACGCCTTGGCGCTCAAGGAAGCGAGCTATCCCGTGGTGCAATATATTCCGCGTGCGGACGCCGACTTGGCGGCGCTCGAGCGGACCGATCATCACACCTGGTGCCCCTACAAAGGCGAGGCGTCCTATTTCTCGATTCCCGGTATCGATCGCGGCCAGAACGCGATCTGGACCTATGAGGAGCCCCACGACGCCGTCGCCGGAATCCGCGATCACCTCGCTTTCTACCCCGACCGCGTGACGATCGAGGAACGCAACGACTGATCCGTTTGGACGACCGGATCGGCCAATTTTGCCCCGACGTTCTTGCTGCAATGCAGCATATGCGCTATGCTCGATTCATGTACCTCGCTGAGAAAACCGATCCCGCGCCGAATGGCGGTGCCCCCGTCATCCTGGAAGGGATTGTCCGCAAGAAGTGCGTCGTGGCGACTTATAACCGCATGGCGGTGATCCTGGCGCCGCACGCGTTGTTCACCAAGAACGACGCGCTCTACGTCGCCGCGGTGACGATCGAGCGCGACGGCCAACGCCCGCGCGAGGAAAAGATCGGGCTATTCAAGCTCGACGGACTGGTCGGCCTGCGGCTCGAAGATCGCGACTTCGTGACCAGCTCGGTCTATGAGCCCGAGGACGAGCGCTTCGTCGGCTCGACGCTGATGGCGGTAGAGGGCTGAGCCGGGCAATTCTCCCGCGGCAACTCCGATACGCGTCGCGCGTAGTGCCGAGAGGAGGATGCCGACGACCCTGACCGGCCGACGGCGGTACTGGACGGCAAGAATTTGTGGTGACGAAAAAGGGGCGACCAGTCGGCCGCCCTTTTCCTATTCATTGTTCAACGACGGCCGCAGACGCGCACCCAGCGGTGATGACGGCGCACATTATGGCAATTGCGGGCGTTCCAGCCCCAGCGATGGCCGCGGCCATTGTTCCAGCGGTCCTGGCGGCTATCGCGACGGCCATTGTCCCAACGATCGCCACGACGGTCGTCGCGGCGGTCCATCCGGCGATCGCCGCGGTCGTCGCGCCGATCACTACGCATGTCGCCACGCGATTGCGGTGCTTCGATCCCCGGCGCGTTGCCCGCGACAGGCGCTGCGACCGCTGGCGTAACGCCCAGCATGGTGGCCATCAGGCCCGCCGCTATCAGGAACGTTTTCATGTAACCTCTCCTGGCCCGATATGAGCCGTTCCGAACGATACGATTCGCAACCGTTATGGTTCCTGAACGACCCGTCTCTGACAGGTTCACATTCGCTTCAGAGCTGGAGCCCCAACCGCGGCGCGATTGCGGTCATGCCCAGATACAAGATGATGGTCAGCACGCAGCCCAGCGCCAGCGCGAGATGGAATTGCACGCCCGCGCGCAGCATCGCCGGAATCGCCAGGAACATCGGCAACGACGGCAGCACGTACCAGAAGGTCGCCTGGGCATGCGCCGCCATATTGCCGGCATCGGGCTTCTCGCTCCACAGCCACAGCATGCCGAGCACCGAGACGAGCGGGAGCGAGGCGATCAGCGCGCCGAATCCTGGATAGCGCTTCGCCAGCGTAGAGGCTGCGGCGATCAGGATGCCGGATATCGCGGCCTTGAGGGCAAGCTGGAGCATTGGTCCCCCTCTACGCCGCGATGGCGCCGATCCCAAGGCCTGCCGCAGCACAAATCGCGAGGGTGGCGAGCATGCCCAGTCGCGTGCGGAACAACAGGATTGCGGCAAGCACGGCGAGCGCCGATGCCGCGACGTTCACGCTCGCCCAGTCGGGCATTGCCAGCCTGATCGGCCCGACGACCAGCGGCGCGGTGCGGCGGAACAGCACGTGGAGCGCGAACCACAGGCTCAGATTGGCGATCACGCCGACCACCGCGGCGGTGATCGCGGCCAGCCCACCCTTCAGCCGCGTCGCGTTGCGCGCGCGGTCGATCCACGGCGCCAGCGCGAAGATCCACAGGAAGCAGGGCGCGAACGTCACCCAGATCGTCAAGCCCGCGCCCAGCACGCCCGCGACGAACGGCGTGAACGGTGCCGGCGCGCGAAACGCGGCGAGATAGCCGACGAATTGCGTCACCAGGATCAACGGCCCGGGCGTGGTCTCCGCCAGGCCCAGCCCGTCGGCCATCTCGCCCGGTTGTAGCCAGCCCTGCGTCTGCACTGCCTGCTGCGCCATATAGGCGAGCACGGCATAGGCCCCGCCGAACGTCACCACCGCCAGCCGCGAGAAGAACAGCCCGATTTTCCACAACACATGGTCGGGGCCGAGCAGCGCGAGCACCGCGACCATCGGCGCCGCCCAGACCGCGAGCCACAGGATCACCGTCCGCACCGTCCGCCAGATCGGCAAGGGCGTCCGTTTCGCGCTACGTTCGGCTGCAGGTGCCAAAGCGAGCAACGCCGGCCGCCATGCCGCGACGGCGATGCCGATCGCGCCGGCGCCGAGCACGACGAGCGGGAAGGGGGCGTTGATCGCAAACAAGGCGAGGAATGCCGCCAGCGCAAGACCGCGCTTGAACCCGGTATCGAGCGCGCGGCGTCCGATCCGGATCAACGCCTGGACGACGATCGCCAGCACCGCCGCCTTGATCCCCAGGAACACGGCCGCGAACCATGCCAGCCCCGCCGCCGCGACATAGAGCGTCGACAGCACCAGCATGACGAACGCGCCCGGCAGGACGAACAGCAAGCCCGCCGCCAACCCGCCGCGCGCGCTATGCAGCCGCCAGCCGATCCACGTCGCGAGCTGCTGCGCCTCCGGCCCGGGCAGCAACATGCAGACGTTGAGCGCGTGGAGATAGGATTCCTCGTCGACCCAGCCCTTCTGCTCGACGATCTCGCGATGCATCAGCGCGATCTGCCCGGCCGGACCGCCAAAGCTGAGGCATCCGATCCGCGCGAAGGTGCGCACCAGCTCGGCTAAGGTCGGGCTCGGTTCGGTCACGGCGATGTCTTCCCCTCGGCGCGGATCATGTCGCCAGGATCATGCCGGGCCGGATCGGCTGCGTCTCCGTAATTTTGCTTGGCCAAAGGATGCGCGAGCTAAGGCGGCCCGGCACCGAATGTGTCTTCCCCCCGCCGGCGCAGGGCTATCGCATAGCGAACCTCGTGTCGTGAGCCGGGTAGGAGTGCATTATTCTGCGTCACCCCGGGCTTGTCCCGGGGTCCACTGGGCCGCGTAACCAAAAGCCGACAAGTGTGCGGGACGGTGGATGCCGGAACAAGTCCGGCATGACGGTTAAGGCTGATCGTGTCCGATCTCCCATCCCATCACCCCTCCGTCGGCAACCGCCGCAGCAACACGATCGCCCAGATCGCCATCCCCAGCGCGGCGAGCGACGCCATTACGAAATCGGGCTCGATGAGCAGGCGCGTTCCCTCGGCAACCACGCGCGCGACGTGCGCGCCCAGGATCAGGACGAAGATCGCGGCGGAGACGATCAGATAGCGGCGCATCAGCAGATCCCCCAAGGTCGCGACAGTCTGGCACGGATGCCGGGACCGTGCGAGAGTTCGCGCGTTGGAGGGGTGATGACCGAACCGGACAGCATCGAAGCGATTGTGGCGCCGGCGCGGCGCGGCAGCTGGGCATGGCCGGCGCTCGTCCTGTTCGCGGTGTCGCTGGTATTGTTCGGCGTGCACCTGGCCGACGAGCTGATCGAAGGGGAGGGCTTCTCCTTCGACACCCGCTTGCTGCTCGCGCTCCGCGTGCCCGGCCATCCGCAGACGCCGATCGGGCCGCCCTGGCTGTTGCAGTCGGCGGTCGATATCAGCGCGCTCGGCGGCTACACCTTGCTGCGGCTGTTCGGCCTTGCCGGGCTGGTCTGGCTGATCGCCGCGGGCAAGCGCGCCGAGGCAGGCGGGATCGCGCTGTCGCTGATCGGCAGTTCGGTGATCGACGGCCTGCTCAAGAGCTGGATCGCCCGCCCGCGCCCCGAACTCGTCCCGCATCTGGTGCAGGTGACTAATGCGAGCTTCCCCAGTGGTCATGCGATGATCTCGTCCGCGGTCTATCTGACGCTGGCGCTGATGCTCGCCGAGGGCATGCCGCGCGACGGCTGGCGGGGTAGGGCAGGGCGCGTGGCGGTGGTCGCGTTCTTCAGCCTGCTCGCGGTGCTGATCGGGATGAGCCGGGTCTATCTCGGCGTGCATTGGCCAAGTGATGTGCTGGCGGGCTGGTGCTTCGGGACGGCCTGGGCGTTGCTGGTGTGGATGGGGGATCGGTGGTTGGGGCGGAGACCCGGCTTTTAGAGTGGATCGACATTAGAATTGGTACTCCCCCCGCCAGGGCGGGCACGATCAGCCTTTACCGTCATGCCGGGCTCGTCCCGGCATCCACCGTCCCGCACACCCACCGGCCTTTGGTGACGCGGCACGGTGGACCCCGGGACGAGCCCGGGGCGACGCAGAATAATGCAGGTCATACCCGGTTCACGACACGAGGCTCACCTGTGCGATAGCCACGCCCAGCGGGGGAGGATTGAAGGGCTGGCCCGCCCTACGACGTCGGCACACCACCCGAGCGCGGTTCGCCGGCCATGGTCGGATCGATCAGGTCGACGCGCTCGCCCGGCGCCACCCCGAACAATTGCTGGAACTGCGCGGGCTCGAGCAGCAGCGCCGCCTGGTCGAGCAGATGCTGGTTGCGCGCGTTGAGCAACTCGGCGGTCGGCGCGGTAAAGCCGGGGATGCGCGTTGCAAGATAGGCCTGGGCGCTGCTCCTGAGCGACAACAGCGCGCTCAGCCGCTGGGCATCGTCTCCCAGGACGGCTCGAGCCCGATCGGCAAAATCGTCGCGAAGTTCTGGCATGGGTGGTTCACCCAATCTGGTCTCTCCCAGCTTCATCGGCAAGCCCGACACCGGGGCGGGCTGCGCCAGGCAGCCCTGGAGCTTGGCGAGCCAGGCGGCATGCTGAAGCCCATAAGTGCCGTAGAGGAAGCTGCTGATCTCATAGCCGCGCGCGGCCTTGACGGTCGCCGGCGGCTGGCTCGCGCTGCCGGTGGCATAGAGCACCTGATTGGCGAGCTGATGACACACGCCGTCAATGCCGTAGGTGAAGATCGTTCCCTGCGCCGCCGGGTTCCCCTTTGACTCGACGTTCCCCTCGACCAAGCATTGCGCGAGCGTAGCGCTGCCGGGCTGGTCCACGATCGGATCGACGGGCTCGCCCACGATATGGAACTCGCCCCAGCAATACCAGTTGATCTGCTGGGCAATCTTGACGTCGCCGATGTTCTGATAGGGTGTGATGCGGCTGTCATAGGTCGTCACCCAGGTATGGTCGACCGGCGCGTCGCTCCAAAAGGCAGGTGTGGTCCAGGCGTATAAGGTGACCATCGATCGCATTCCCCCAAAAGCGCCGGGCCGGGGAGGACGGCGTCAGCCGATGCCGGCTAACCTATCCTCTGTCCGTTCCGCCTGGCCTGCTCGACATCGATCTCGAGCTTGTTGGTCTCGATCTCGGCGATGACACAATAGCCGAATTTCCGGGGGAAAGCGCGCATTGCTAGGTCCAAATCGGACTGAACTTTGTTGCCGAGCAAGCGCAGTCGCGCGGCTGGGCTCGAGTTCGTCCCGCATCTCGTCCAGATGACCAATGCCAGCTTCCCCGGCGGCCACTGATTTCGCCGGCGGTGTACCTGACGCTGGCGTTGACGCTGGCCGAGGGCATGCCGCGCGACGGCTGGCGAGGCAGGGAGTGTTGCAGTGGTCGCGTTCTTCAGCCTGCTCGCGATGCTGATCGGGATGAGCCGGGTCTATCTCGGCGTACATTGGCCGAGCGACGTGCTGGCGGCCTAGTGCTTCGGAACGCCTGGGCGTTGCTGGTGCGGATGGGGGATCGGCGATTGGGTCGGCGACAAGCCGGTTTGTAGGACAAGGGTTAGATGGACGCCGCCGATGACTAGTCGACAAAACACCTCTTATGCGGAGGTGAGAGTTATATGGGTCGGAAACGAGCTGAAGCTAGATAGCAGTTCTAGTTCGTAACTTACGGCATTTCCCGATAAAATAGTGCGGGAACTTCCACGGTTGGGGATAGAGCGCTTGAACGTCATCCGCCGGAAAGGGCTCTCGAACGATCTCCAAGAAAAGATCCGCCTCACGTAGCGCGGCAAAATATCTTTCGAGGGGTCGGTGAATGTGGGTGCTCATTATTTGACAGTTAGGTTCTGCTGATATGCGGAATGGGGATTCAATTATGGTGGACCGGGAATAACTATACCACGGCTCTTCACTGTAGCCGTAGTAAAATGGCCAAAATGCCGGATGTGTTATCGAAAATATAAAGCACCCTCCGGGTTTCAGCAATCTATTCACCGCTTTTGCGAAGCTATTTATATTAGGGGCATCCATTAGAACCATATTTGCAGTGATTACGTCGAATCGGCTTTGCTTGTATTTTTCAGAAAAATCCTCGATTGATGAAGCTAGTAACGTAACGCCTTGGCCGACGACTCCTCTCGCAAATTCTAAGCTCCTTCCACTTGGGTCGATGCCGACGACGGACTTGAAGTAGTTCGATAGATATTTCGTGAGCACGCCGATACCGCACCCGGCGTCGAGCGCCTTTCCAGGCTGCTCACCCGACATAAATTCAAAAAAGCTCGGCATCATTACATGATTGAAGGTTATATCCACGCCACTCAATATTTGCTCATATCGGATGGGAGCGAGCTCGTCCCACTCTGCTGCCACTTGGTGGACGGTAATGTGCGGAAGAACACGAAATTTCATATTAAGCTATCTTACGCAGAAGGGCGATCAGATCGTCACTGAGCGCAGTAATTGGGTGTTCGCCCGTGTCGTACTCGTATACTATATGTCGACCCTTTTTTTCCGTTCCCACAGCGATGCGCGATCCGGCTTTCCCTTCGCCGATTATAGTGAAGCGAGATTGGGGTGAAAATTCCTTGCCATAATAATGGAGATCGGCCCCGGCAGATGCGAGCTCCTTTGACAAGGTGGTCTCGCTTTGCATAAAAATTACTAATTCTTTTCTTTTAGACTTATTCAGTAATACTGTCTTAGTATTGAATTTATTTCCCCAGCTAAGATCTCTACTTAGTATAACTGCCCTGCCTCTATTTGATATCCATTTGCACATATACGTATTTATATGGGCGTCTGATTTCATAGACAGATGATTCTCGAGAGATGCTCGGCGTGCTTCTACTATCAGGAACACAATCGCTGCTAAACTTAGAATGATAATCAAAGACCAGTGAAGCGTGGACCGTGCAGCGCCCCAAGGGATAATTGATAAGTATAGCCCCATCACAGAAGCATACGCAGAAAACTGCGCGAAAATATACCAAGTGAATCGCATGTACCCTCCCCCCCCAATTCGTTTGGCCGCTCAATCTACTGTGACAAAGCTATCCATCACCCGCTTACGCCCCGCCTGCTCGAAATCGATCTCGAGTTTGTTGCCCTCGATCTCCGCGATCACTCCGTAACCGAACTTCTGATGGAATACTCGCATTCCTAGGTTCAAATCGGACCGACCCTTATTCCCCAAACTCACCGCGCTCGCGCGGCTCTCGACCACTCGCGCCGGTTCGCGCGTGAACGTCCGGCTCTGCCATTCCCCACCCGGCTTGGCCGCGTTGAGCGTGCCTGCCGCCCTTTGCCACCCAGGCCCCCGTCCAGTCCCGCGCCCGACATCCGCGAATGGATCCGACCGCTCGCTCCAGTTCGCGCGCCACAGGCTTTCGCCGCCCGACATGCTGCTTTCGCTCTCGATATTGGCATCGGGCAGTTCGCCGACGAAGCGGCTGGGGATGCTCGAGGTCCATTGGCCGTAAATGCGGCGGTTGGCGGCGTGGATGATGATCGCGCGGCGTCGCGCGCGGGTGATCGCGACGTAGGCCAGGCGACGTTCCTCCTCGAGGCTGGTCAGCCCGCCTTCGTCGAGCGCGCGTTGCGAAGGGAACAGGCCTTCCTCCCAGCCGACCAGGAACACCGTGTCGAATTCGAGCCCCTTGGCGGCGTGGATGGTCATGATCGTGACCTTCGGCTCGTCGGCCTGCGCCTCATTGTCCATGACGAGGCTGACATGCTCGAGGAACGCGCCGAGCGTTTCATATTCCTCCATCGCACGGACGAGTTCGCTCAGGTTTTCGAGGCGGCCAGCGGCTTCGGCGGATTTCTCGTTCTGCCACATGGCGGTGTAGCCGGATTCGTCGAGGATCAGGCGGGCGAGTTCCGAGTGGGCCGCCGCCCCTCCACCAGTTAGCTGCGCTAACTGGTCCCCCTCCCCGAGCGAGCTCGGGGAGGAATTGTTCAGCATGGCCCTCCAGCGGGCGATGTCTGCGACCAGATTGCCGAGCGCGCGTCTCGCTTGCGGGGTGAGTTCGTCGGTGTCGAGGATGCGCGCCGCCGCCGTGGTCAGCGGGACCTGTTCGGCGCGGGCGAGCTGGTGGACTTTGGCCAGCGCCTTGTCGCCGAGACCACGTTTGGGCGTGTTGACGATGCGCTCGAACGCGAGGTCGTCGGCTGGCTGGGCGACGACGCGGAGATAGGCGAGCGCGTCACGGATTTCCTGCCGCTCGTAGAAGCGGAAGCCGCCGACGATGCGATAGGGCATGCCGATCGAGATGAAGCGGTCTTCGAACTCGCGCGTCTGGTGCTGCGCGCGGACCAGGATGGCGACGTCGTCGAGGCTGGCCTTGCGGAGCTGTTGCGCGGCCTCGATCTCGTCGCCGACCCGCCGCGCTTCCTCGGGGCCGTCCCAGACGCCGAGCACCTTCACCTTCTCGCCGTCATTATGCTCGGTCCACAAGGTCTTGCCGAGCCGGCCCGAATTGTTGGCGATCACGCCCGACGCGGCGGCGAGGATGTGCGGGGTCGAGCGGTAATTCTGTTCGAGCCGGATCACCTTGGCGCCGGGAAAGTCCTTCTCGAACTTGAGGATGTTCTCGACCTGCGCGCCGCGCCACGAATAGATCGACTGGTCGTCGTCGCCGACGCAGCAGATATTCTTGCGTTCCTGCGCCAGCAGCCGCAGCCAGAGATATTGGACGCTGTTGGTGTCCTGATATTCGTCGACCATGATGTAGCGGAAGCGCTGCTGGTACTGCTGCAGCACCTCGCGGTCGGTCTTCAGGATGGTCAGCATGTGGAGCAGCAAGTCGCCGAAGTCGCAGGCGTTGAGCGCGCGCAGCCGCTCCTGATAGGCGGCGTAAAGCTGCGCGCCGCGGCCATTGGCGTAGCGCTCGCCTTCGCCGGCATCGACGTCCTTGGGGGTCAGGCCCTTATTCTTCCACTCGTCGATCAGCCCGCCCAATTGGCGTGCCGGCCAGCGTTTCTCGTCGAGATCCTCGGCCTGGATGAGTTGCTTGAGCAGGCGCAATTGGTCGTCGGTGTCGAGGATGGTGAAATTGGGATGCAGCCCGACCAGCTCGGCATGGCGGCGCAGCATCTTGGCGCCGATCGCGTGGAAGGTGCCGAGCCACGGCATCCCTTCGACCGCATCGCCGACCAGACGGCCGACGCGCTCCTTCATCTCGCGCGCGGCGCGGTTGGTGAAGGTGACGCTGAGGATTTCCGACGGATAGGCCTTGCGCGTCCAAAGGAGGTGCGCGAGCCGCGCGGTCAACGCCGCGGTCTTGCCAGTGCCCGCGCCGGCCAGCACCAGCACCGGGCCATCAGTGGTCAGCACCGCTTCGCGCTGCGGCGGATTGAGCCCGCGCAGATAAAGCGGATCATCGGGAAGAGAGGCGGGGGCAGGGTCGGTCACGCGTGAACACTTAGGGAACGGCGCGCGACGGGGCAACCGTCAGGACGCGCGGGCGAGCGTCATCCGGTACATGCCGGCGAAGGTCGACGGGTTTCGTATTTCATAGGCGTTCCAGGCCGTCACGTCGCGATGCAGCGGGTCGTGCGGCGCCATCTCGCGATAGCGCGCTTCGTCTTCCGGGGTTGGCAGCCCGAAGCGCAGCAATTTCAGCCCCAGCGCATCGATCGCCCGCTCGATCCGCGGCACGTCGAAGCAATCCTCATGTACGTGGAACAGCAAATCGTGGACGCCCGCGGTGCTGAAAAAGTCACGCGAGTCGGTGACGCTCGGCAACGGCGCGGTGATCAGCCGGCGCCGCGCCTCGCGGATCAGATCGTCGCTGACCGGCTCGCGCATCAGCGTGCCGAGCCGCATCCGCGCCGCGGTGACCTGCAATCGCGCGATCCGACTGTATAGCGCGACCTGCATCGTACCGCCGGGCGCCAGCACGCCCACCAGCGCCGCCCAGCCGGCTTCGGGATCGGGCAGGTGATGAAGCACGCCGGAACAGACGATATGGTCGAACCGCTGGCCAAGCTCGGCGACGGCATGGAGATCGTGGCGCAGGAAGCGCAGATTGGGCTGGCCCGCGCACCGCGCTCGCGCGACGGCGAGCGAGGTCTCGCTGAGTTCGATTGCGGTCACTCGTGCTTCGGGCGCCATGCGGGCAAGCATCATCGCCTCGCGCCCGGTACCGCACCCGGCGACGAGGATGTCGGGGCGCTCGGGCAGGAGCGGCGCGTCGGGGCCGCAGGCGCGCAGCGTGGCGGCGAGCGATCGCAGCGTGATGGCGTTCGCCCGCTGCCATACCGGATAAGGCCAGCGGCCATATTGCGCGGCCACTGCGCGCGTCACCGGCGCGGCGAAGTCCGTGTCGCCGGCGTCAGGCGGTTCGGGCAAATAAGCGGCAAGAAAATCGGGCGTCGTGGCGAGCGCCGCGCGCTCCCCCGCATCGAACGGCCAGGCGCCGCCATTGATCGCCGCTTGCCGAAGCAACGCCGCCGCGAGGCGGGGAAAAGCGGCAGCCTGGCGTTCGAGCAGCAGCCAGCGGCGCACCGCGCTCAACAGACGCTCGGCCGCAGCATCGGCGACCTGGGTTTCCCCGACCAGCGCGATCGCGAGATCGTGGCGGTCGAGCCACAGCGCGGCGGCCTGCGGATCGGCGGGGTCGGGTAGCGCCGGACCGAGCGCGACCCAGCCAGCGCGTTCGAACTGGGCGGGATCGATCCCCGGATCGCGGATCATCGATGCAATCGCCGGCAAGTGCGACTCATCGGCCAGATCGGGCCGGCGCCCCAGCAGTGCCGCCAGCCTGGTACGGGCGGCCGCATCGTCGGGCGCCGCGCGCCAGGCGCTAATCGCGACGGCGAGGCGCTTGACGGAGGACGTATCGGTCATCTCGGCGACCATGGCGTGGCGACCGGAAGGCGGCAAGGCTGGGCACACCGCGCGATTGCCCTGCGGCGCCGAACGTCGCATCGTGGGCGCAACGATAGCGATGGGAGCCAGGGCGATGCGACGGTCGATTCCGCTGACGGCGTTGTTGTTGGCTGCCGCCTCGTCACCCGCGAAGGTCGACATGGCCGCCGCGATCCTGCCGCCGCCAGCCGCACCTGGCAAAGCGGTCGCACCTTTCGTCAAATATGGGGAGGCCAGGATCGCGCTTACCCATGTCCGAATTATCGACGGCACCGGCGCACCGGCTCAAGACGACCGACTGCTGTTGATCGATGGCGGCAAGATCGCGGCGATCGGTGCCGGCGGCGACCCGGTGCCGGCGGGCTATCGCGTGATCGATGCGACTGGCCAGACCGCGATGCCGGGCATCGTCGGGATGCATGACCATATGTATTATGCCGCGCGGCCCAATTTGGCGTCCGACGGCAAGTCCGAACCGCCGATCATGGTGCCAGAAATGGCGTTCAGCTCGCCCCGGATGTATCTGGCAGCGGGCGTGACGACGATGCGCACCACCGGCGCGGTCGAGCCGGCCACCGACGTCAATATCAAGCGCGCGATCGATCGCGGGGACTTGCCAGGCCCGCACATGGACGTGACCGGCCCGTATCTCGAAGGCGCCAGCAGCCCATTCATCCAGATGCAGCGGTTGAAAGACGCTGACGATGCCCGCCGCGTCGTCGCCTTCTGGGCGGACCACGGTATGACGTCGTTCAAGGCCTATATGAACATCACTCGCGATGAGTTGAAGGCGGCGATCGATGAGGCACATCGTCGCGGCCTGAAGCTCACCGGGCACTTGTGTTCGGTCACGTATCCAGAGGCAGCCGCGCTCGGGATCGATGACCTGGAACACGGTTTCTTCGTCAATACGCAGCTCGACCCGGGCAAGGCGTCGGACACATGCCCGGATAGCGGCGGCGACCCCACCCTGACGGCGATGACGCCGGGCAGCGCGGCGGGCGCGGCGCTGATCAAGCTGTTGGTCGACCGGCGAGTCGCGGTCACATCGACCTTGCCGGTGTTCGAGGATGCGTCGCCATCCTACAAGATCCTTCCTCCCCGCCAGTTGGAGTTGCTCACGACGGAAGCGCGCACGGCGTATCTCTATGGCTTCGCCCGGGTCGGCCGCCGCAGCGATGCGGCCAAGGCGGCGCTCGCCAAATTGTGGACCAACGAGCTGGCGATGGAGCGCGCCTTCGCCGCCGCCGGCGGCCTGTTGCTGGCCGGACCGGACCCCACCGGAGACGGCCACGTCCTGCCAGGGTTCGGCGACCAGCGCGCGATCGAACTGCTGGTCGATGCCGGCTTCACCCCGCTCGAGGCGATTCGCGTCGGCACGTTCAACGGAGCGACTTATCTCGGGCTGGCCGATCGCATCGGCTCGATCGCGGTGGGCAAGCACGCCGACCTGTTGGTCGTGCGAGGCGATCCGTCGCGGCGCATCGCCGACATCGAGACTGTCGAGACGGTGTTCAAGGATGGCGTCGGCTACGATCCGACGACGCTGTTGGCATCGGTGCGCGGGCGATACGGCCAATATTGATCCCGAAAAATCGGGGCGGTTCAGGGGAGAACCGCCCCGCAGTTCGGGAAGAGCCGGCACATGGGGATGAACCGGCGCTCGCGGCATGCAAGGGGCCTACCGCGAGCGGCGCTCTGGGCGCGATTTGTCGCACCGGCGTGTCATTGCTGTATCAAAATGTCGCAACGCTAAAAAATCGAGCGCGATCATCGGCCGGGGCAGTCCGCAACCGCACCGGGCAAAAAAAGGGGGCGGTCCGCAGGTGGAACCGCCCCGTAGTTCAGGGAGGACCGGCCCACAGGGGGAGGGGGCCGGAACAAACCGCGGCAAGCAAGGGGAAGAACTCTCCGCGGCAAGGCTTAGATAGGCGCACTTTGTCGCAGCGCAATGTCGCAATTGTTGCAAATTGTCGCAGGCTGCGTGCAGTGGGCGCATGCACCCGATCATCGCCAATCGCCGCATCCTGCTCGCCGCTCTCGTCGGCACCTCGGTCGAGTTTTACGACTTCTACATCTACGCGACCGCCGCCGCGTTGGTGCTCGGGCCGTTGTTTTTCCCATCGACCTCCGACACCGCGCAATTGCTGTCGGCTTATGCCAGTTTTGGGCTCGCCTTCGTCGCGCGCCCGGTCGGGGCGGCGGTGTTCGGCCATTTCGGCGACCGCATCGGGCGCAAGTCGACGCTGGTCGCCAGCCTGATGCTGATGGGCGCCTCGACCTTGCTGATCGCCTTCCTGCCGACCTATCAGCAGATCGGCTGGTGGGCGCCGCTATTGCTGTGCGTGCTGCGGTTTGGCCAGGGATTCGGGCTGGGCGGCGAGTGGGGGGGAGCCGCGCTGCTGGCGGTCGAGAATGCGCCGGAGGGATGGCGCGGCAGGTTCGGGACCGCGCCGCAAATGGGCGCGCCGATCGGGTTCATCGCGGCCAATGGCCTGTTCCTCATCCTTGGCGTGACGTTGACGCCCGACCAGTTCCACGACTGGGGATGGCGGCTGCCGTTCCTGGCCAGCGCGATCCTGGTCGGGCTCGGACTATGGGTGCGGCTCAAGGTGAGCGAGACGCCGGCGTTCAAGCGCGTGCTCGCGGAGGGGCCGCCGCCGAGCGTTCCGTTGGGCGAAATGGCGCGCGAGCATCTCGGCGCGGTGGCGCGCGGGACGCTGGCGGTAGTGGCGTGTTTCGCGATCTTCTACATCGCGACCGCCTTTGCTTTGGGCTATGGCACGACCAAGCTGGGGCATGCCAAACAGGCGTTCCTCGGCGTCCAACTCGTCGCGATCCTGTTCATGGCCGCCGGCATCGCGCTCGCCGGCTGGTGGAGCGACCGGTCGAACCCGCGCGCGGTGCTGATGTGGGGATGCGCGGGAACGGTTGTCGCGGGCGTCTTGCTCGCGCCGCTGATGGCGGGGCCGCTGGCACTGGCTGGCATGTTCCTGGCCTTCGCTTTGTTCGTGATGGGATTCGTTTATGGGCCGGTCGGCGCATGGCTGCCCGATCAGTTTCCGGCGCGCGTGCGCTATACCGGGGCATCGATCGCGTTCAACGTCGGCGGGGTCATCGGTGGCGCGCTGACACCGTTCGCGGCGCAGGCCTTGTCGGCGCGTGGGCTCGGATGGGTCGGCCTGTATCTCGCGGCGGCGGGCGTGTTGAGCTGGATCGGCCTCGCGGCGTCGCGCCGCAGCTGATCACGACAAAACAGGACGATGAGCCGGACCAGCCTGCGTGGGCGTCGCGGCGGGAGCGCCGCCGGCATTGGGATCATCATATTGGACTGGGGCCATCGACTGAGGCGTCGGGCTCGATGGCGAAGGCGCTGACGGCGCAGCGCTGGCGCTGACATTGGCATCCGGCGAAACGCTCGTGGCGGCTACCGGCTGAGCGCCCTTGCCGCCAAGGCCAAACGCGAACAATCCGATCAAGGCGCCGGACATTATCGCAAGCACCAGCGTGATCACGAATGACCTGTTTTCCTGCATGCGCATCCCTTGACGAATCGATATCGATCGGGGGCGGTTTAGCGACGCGACTATGAAGAAATCGGCAATGCCGCCCCGCAACGGGACAGCGCTGTAACAAGCTTGTCACACGATCCGTGCAGGGCGGCGACATGGCTACCGACTTGACGGCTGATTCCAGCCAAGTGCCTTTTGTGGCCGAGCCCGGCCCGATCTCCCGGGGACCGCGACTCGATCAGCCCAATCACCCGATCGCGAAATTCGTCTTCGCGGCGCTGATCGTCGGCGCGCTCGGCTATGCCGGCTATTCGATCCTGGTCGATACCAGCCATGTCGGCGAGCAGATGGCGACACACGTCTTCGCCTTCCTGATCGTTGCGTTGGTGATTGCCTTGGGCTTCGAGTTCGTGAACGGATTTCACGATACCGCCAATGCGGTCGCCACCGTCATCTACACCAATTCGATGCCCGCGCCGCTCGCCGTAATTTGGTCCGGGACGTTCAATTTCCTCGGCGTGCTGCTGTCGTCGGGAGCGGTGGCCTATACGATCGTGACGCTGTTGCCGGTCGACCTGATCCTGCATGTCGGGTCGAGCGCCGGCTATGCGATGATCTTCGCACTATTGTTGGCCGCGGTGCTGTGGAACCTGGCGACCTGGTATGTCGGGTTACCCAATTCGTCGAGCCATACGCTGATCGGCTCGGTCCTGGGTGTCGGTCTCGCCAACCAGCTCATCTCCTCCGGCTCGAAAGGTGGCACCGCCGGCGTCGACTGGAGCCAGGCCTATGGCGTGCTCTCAGGCTTGTTCTGGAGCCCGTTGATCGGATTCGTCTGCGCGTTCCTCCTGCTGTTCGCGATGAAAGCGGTGATCCGCACGCCCAGCCTCTATGAGGAACCGGTCGGAGACGCGCCGCCGCCCGGACCGATCCGCGCGCTGCTGATCTTTACCTGCACGTTGGTGAGCTTTTTTCACGGCTCGAACGACGGTCAGAAGGGGATGGGCTTGATCATGCTCATCCTGATCGGCTGCGCACCGACCGCCTATGCGCTCAATCGCACGATGCCGGCCAGCGCGACGGCCGCGTTCATCGAGACGGCGAAGACCGGGGTGGCGCCGTTCGCGGCAAGGGCTGGCACGCCCGATCGCAGCACCGACGACGCGCGTGTCACGTTGGTTGCCGCGCTCCAGCAGCGCAAGGCCAACGATGCGCGGGTCTATGGCGCCATCACTATCCTGTCGGCCGATATCAGTCAGCGCATCCAGGGCTATGGCGCCATTTCCAACATCCCGGCCGCGGCGACCGGCAATTTGCGCAACGACATGTACCTCGTGCTCGACACGTCGAAGCTGATCACCAAGGCCAAGGACGTGGGCTCGCGGTTTCGTCCCGACGAACTCAAGGCGATCGACGGCTATCAGAAGAATCTCGAACAGGGCACGCGCTATATCCCGATCTGGGTCAAACTGGCGGTCGCGGTCGCGCTCGGGCTGGGCACCATGGTGGGCTGGCGGCGTATCGTGAAGACCGTGGGAGAGCGGATCGGCAAGACGCACCTGACCTATGGTATGGGCGCAGCGGCCGAACTGGTCGCGGGTCTGACGATCGCGTTCGCGGACAGGATGGCGGTGCCGGTGTCGACAACGCACATCCTTACGTCCGGTGTAGCGGGGGCCAGCCTTGCCAATCGCGCGGGCCTGCAATTCCGCACCATAAGGAACATGGTGCTCGCCTGGGTGTTGACGCTGCCGGCGGCAATGATCTTGTCGGGCGGACTGTATTGGATCCTGTTGCAATTCGTCGGCTGACGACCATCTGAACGCGGGGAGGGGAGAGCAAATTTTGCTCTCCCTTTCATTTAGGGGTTGCTTGTTCGTTCGAACGAACTAATTGAACGCCGCGTGGTTCAGCAGCGACTCCTCGATATCGCGGTCGAAGCGTTCGGAAAGCATGGGCTGGAAGGTGCCAGCACGCGGGAAATCGCGGCGGCGGCGGGGACCGCAATGTCCTCGATCACCTATCATTATGGCGGCAAGGAAGGGCTCTACCTCGCCGCCGCCGATCATATTTCGAGCAGAATGGCGGAGGGCATGTCTTCGGCTCTTCTGGTCGAAGTCGCCGATGGCGACGCGGCCGGTGCGCGTCTGGCCCTCCACGGCATGCTGGACGCGCTGTTCGACAAGATGATGGCGCAACAGACCGAAAGCTGGAGCTTGTTCATCGTCCGCGAACAGATGCGTCCGACGGCCGCATTCGCGCGGCTGTTCGATGGTCCGATGGGGCAGATGATGCGGAAATTGATCCGGTTCATCTGTATCGCCACCGGGATGGACGACGCCGAGGACGCGCGCGTCACCGGCCTGATGCTGTTCGGGCAAGTCCTGGTCCTGCGGTCGGCCCGCGCCTCGGCACTTCACCTGTTTGAAATCGAAACGATCGGCGACGCGCTGGCGCAGCGCATCCGCGCCCGGATCCACGCCAACACCAACGCCATTCTCGATGCCCTGACGGCGGAAGCAAAGGAAACGCGATGAGCGACGATACCCAGCCACGGGCGGCCTCCGATCAGCCCGACGCAGGTGGCGAGACCAAGGACAATGACAATGCCGGGGCCAAGACCAAGGACAGCACGCCGATCTATCGCCGGCCGTTCTTCTGGGTGCTGGTCCTGGTGGCCGGCGTCGCGGTAGTGGGCGGCACGCTCTATTACCTCCACTCCCGCCAGTTCGAGTCGACCGACGACGCTTTCGTCGACGCGCACATCGTCCGCATAGCGCCGGAAGTCGCGGGAACGCTGATCGACGTCGCCGAGCTCGACAATCGCCACGTCAATGCCGGCCAGTTGCTTGCCGTGATCAAACCGACCGGACCCGAAGCGCAGCTCGCCGAAGCCCGCGCCGGGGTGGATCAGGCGCAGGCGCAGCTGCAACAGGCGCAGGCCCAGGTCAGCAGCGCGATCGCCACGCGCAACCAGTCCGCGGCCGAAGCGCAAGCCCCGCTCGCCGCCGCGGTCAAGGCAGCGCAGGATCTCGCCCGCTATCAGAATTTGGCGAAGATCGATCGCTCGGCAGTTGCAGCGACCCAGCTCGACCAGGCGCGGGCCAACGCCAATTCGACCCGGGCGCAGGCCGACGCCGCGCAGCGCCAGATCGCCAGCGCCGACGCGCAGATCGCTGTAGCGCGCAAGCAGGTCGACGCGGCTGGTGCGGTGATCGCCGCCAAGCAAGCCCAAGTCGCCCAGGCCAATGTCACCCTTGGCAATCTGCGCCTCGTCGCTCCCGTCTCCGGCCAAGTGGTCAATCGTCAGGTCAACAAGGGCTCCTACGTCGCGCCGGGCAGCCAGTTGCTGGCGATCGTGCCCGACACGATGTGGATCACCGCGAACTTTAAGGAAACCCAGCTCAAGAACATGCGGATCGGCCAGCCGGTGACGATCAAGGTCGACGCTTATCCCGATGTCGAATTCAAGGGCCGAGTCGATTCAATCCAGCGCGGCGCGGGCCAGGCCTTCGCCATCCTGCCGCCGCAGAACGCGACCGGCAATTATGTGAAAGTGGTCCAGCGCGTGCCGGTGCGGATCACCTTCCTGGTCGGCAACGGCAATCCCGATCCGCGCAATTATCCGATCGGACCCGGCATGTCGGTAATCCCGACGGTCAAGGTCCGCTGAGGTGGCGAGCGCCGCGGCCGAAGCCGGCGCGGGATCACCCGCGGGGCAGGGCGGTTGGGACAGCAGCCGCTCGGCGGCGGGGAAATACAATCCCTGGCTGATCGTCGCGATCATCTCGCTGCCGACGTTCATGGAGGTGCTCGACACCTCGATCGCCAATGTCAGTCTCGACCATATCGCCGGCGGCCTGTCGATCACCACCGACCAGGCGACCTGGGTACTGACCAGCTATCTGGTCGCCAATGCGATCGTCATCCCGATCTCCGGCTGGTTGTCCGATGCGATCGGGCGCAAGCGCTATTTCCTGATCTCGATCGGCTTGTTCACGATCTCCTCGCTGATCTGCGGCCTGTCGCCCAATCTGACGACGCTCGTCATCGCGCGAGTGCTGCAGGGGATAGGCGGGGGCGGGCTCGCGCCGGTCGAGCAGTCGATGCTGATCGACAGCTTCCCGCCCGAAAAACGCGGTATGGCGATCGCCGCCTTCGCGATCGTCGTCGTCGTCGGGCCGGTATTGGGACCGACGCTGGGCGGCTGGATCACAGAGACGTCGAGCTGGCATTGGGTGTTCCTGATCAACGTGCCGGTCGGGATTGGCGCCTGGTTCCTCACCGAGATATTCGTCGATGAGCCCGAGCAGGTGAAGGCCGATCGCCAGCGCAAACTCGCGGGTGGGCTGCGCATCGACTATGTCGGCGTCATCCTGGTCGCCTCGGCCCTCGGCCTGTTCGAATTGACGCTCGATCGTGGCGAGCGTGAGGACTGGTTTGCCAGCGGCTTCATCGTGTTCACCGCGGCGACGTCGTTTCTCAGTTTCCTCGCCCTGATCTTCTGGGAACTCCGGCAGAAGGACCCGGTGGTCGACCTCCGCTTGCTCGCCAATCGCAACTTCGCGATCACGTTGTTGGTGATGGGCATTACCGGCCTGATCCTGTTCGGCACGACCCAGCTTATCCCGCAGATGTTGCAGCAGGTGATGGGCTACAGCTCGTTCGACGCTGGGCTGGCGCTGACGCTGGGCGGTATCGCTACATTGGTCGCCGTACCGTTTGCGGGGCGAATGGTCGGCAAGGTCGACGCCCGGATCCTGCTCGGCGGGGCCTTGTTCGTGCAAGCCGCCGCTTTGTGGAACATGTCGCATTTCAGTCCCGACATCAGCTTCGCCGACGCCGCGATGGGCCGCCTCTATCAGGCGATGGCACTGCCGTTCCTGTTCGTGCCGATCAACGCGGTCGCCTATCAGGGATTACCGCGCGACAAGACCGCCCAGGCATCGAGCCTGCTCAACGTCGCGCGCAACCTCGGCGGATCGATCGGCATCTCCGCCGCGCAATCGATGCTGGCCGGCGGCATGCAGCGGCACCAGGCCGAACTGGTCCAGAAACTCAATCCGCTCGATCCCAATTATACCGATTGGCTGGCCAAGGCGCAGGGCGCGTTCGGCGGATTGGGCGATCCGACCATGCTGCCCCAAGCGATCCTCTATCAACAAGTGCAGCGGCAAGCGGCGATGCTCGGGTTTCTCGACGTCTTCCGGTCGCTGATGGTGCTGATCCTGATCTTGCTGCCGGTGATCATCTTCATGAACTCGGGCAAGGGCGCGAGCGGCGGAATGGGACATTGACGATGCCGAAGACGATGATGTCGAAGAAACCGATCCTGCTGGTCTCGATGCTGGCGCTTGCCGCCTGCACCGTCGGTCCCAACTATACCAAGCCCGATCTGGCGGTGCCGGCGACCTATGCCGGTCCGCAAGGCGCGCCGCCTCCCGGCCAGGCAATCGATCCGGCGCATTGGTGGGAGGCGTTCAGTGATCCCAAGCTGACCGATCTGATCGGCCGCGCGCTCAAGGACAATCCTGATATGGCCTCCGCGGCCAGCCGGGTGCGTCAGGCGCGGCTGGGCGAGATCCAGGCGCGCGCGCAATACAAACCTGTCGTCAACGCCGATGCCAATGCGACCGACGTCAAGTTCAGCAAGAATGCCGGCTTCGCCACGCTTGCGCGCGCCTTTTCGGGCGGCGGCAACAGCGGGCCGCCTTCGGGAGTCGCCTTGCCCGGCGACAGCATCAAGACCTTTGCGGTCGGTTTCGACGCGAGCTGGGAGCTCGATGTCTTCGGCGGTGGCCGTCGCGGCGTCGAAGCGGCGCTGGCGCGGACCGAGGCAGCCGAGTGGAACCGGCGCGACGCCGCGGTGACGCTCGCGGCCGAAGTCGCCGACGCCTATTTCGCGCTTCGTCTCGATCAGGAACAGATCGCCGTGATCGAGAGCGAGATCGAACAGCAGAGCAGGGCACTACAGATCGCCTCGAATATCGCCAAGGTCGGCCTGACGCCGTCGATCGACGTCACTCGGCAGAACGGCAACATCACCGCGACGCGGGCGCGTCTGGAGCCGCTCAAGGCCGATCTCGACGTCCGCAAGCACGCGCTCGGCGTGCTGGTCGGGCAGCCGCCGGAAGCCTTGATGGCGGAATTGTCCGGGCCGCTGCCTGCATTGGTCCCGACGCCGCAAATCCCGGCGGGTTTGCCCAGTGACCTGTTACGCCGCCGTCCGGACATCCGCGCGGCCGAACGCAATCTGGCCGCTTCCACCGCCGATATCGGCGTTGCCGTCGCCGACCTCTACCCGAAGTTCAGCCTGACCGGGATGGCGCAACTCATTTCCACCTCGCTTGGCAGCCTGTTTGCAGGCGACAGCCTGCAACTGACCGGCACCGGACAGGCGACGTTTCCGCTGCTGGATTGGGGGAAGCGCAAGGCGACGGTCGGCATCCGCAAGGAACAGCGCGAGCAAGCCTATCAGGATTATCGTCTGACGGTGCTGCAGGCGCTGCGCGACGTCGAGGATCCGTTGAGCAGGATCGACGCCGAACGCCGCCGCAACGCGCTGCTGCGTCAGGCTTTGGCCGATGCCGACCGCACCGCCGCCGCCGACCTGGCGCGGTACCAGGCAGGTCTGGTCGCGCAGGATACGGTCATCAATACGCAGGTCGACGTTCTGCGCGCGAGGGAGAACCTGGCGGACAGCGATGCGCAGCTGCGACAGCTTTCGGTTGCCTTGTTCAAGGCGATTGGTGGCGGTTGGTCGGAAGGAGCGCCGAGCGCCGGCTGACAAACGCCTTGCGCAACGGACAGCTTTTTTTTGCGCGGATATAGCGACCGCGCGAAATGGTTAGCGCCCGATTCGGAAAAGTTAATAAAAGGTTAATTTTACGCGACTTTCGGTCGCGACGGCGATGCAGCGAGAGAGCCAGCCGCCCGGATACAGAGCGACCCGCCTCCACCGTCAACTTGTTGAATCAACAAACCAATCGGCAGGAAGCGGGTCGTCTAAATCGCTTTACCAGGGACGAATCGAGTCGCCGTGGATCAGCGCAATGAGAAACGCGAGCATTGTTTTACTCCTAATGCGCCCACCCCGGGCACGAGCGAATTCTTAATAGTTTTTTAACTCAAAAGCAATCGCGATTCCGGGCAGTTACGTGTTTTCCCTGAGCTTCACGCTTGCGAGCTTAAGAGTTCTTTCAGGCCCTTGGGGTAGCAGGGCGATGATGGCGCGCGACCACACCCCGATCAGCCCGGCCGAAGAACCGGTTGGCCAAACCGGCCTTTCGTCGACATCGCGGAGTCGTATGCGCGGCGCCGCGACGCCGTTCGCGCAGGTTTCCCCCACCAAACCCTGGGCTGTTCAAGCGCTTGCGCAAATGACCAATCAGGCATTCCTGCGTCGGCATCTCGGCGTCGCGCGGTCGAACGACATCGCGTTCGATATCGCCGACCGAATCGCGGGCGCGATGCCCGGGGTTGTGGCGACGGTGATCGGTCGCTGGACGGTCGAGGTGGAAACCTGCGTTGCCGACGCCGCCGAACTCCAGGAATTCTCGCACCATCTCAGCACGGCGCTGGCGGAGCCGTTCGACCTCGACGGCGAACGGCACCATATCGACCTCGCGATCGGTATCGCCGCCGGGCCGCCGGGGACGCTGGACGATGTCCGTCTGGCGGAGGAGGCCGAGGACGCGCTGGTCCAGTCGCGTAACGAGAGCCAGTTGATTTTGCGCGACTTGTCGTTGGTCGACCCGATGGTCGACCAACTTACATTGAAGCGCGAACTCAAGGGCGCGATCGATCGCGGCGAACTGTTCCTGCAATACCAGCCCAAGGTGCATGTCCGCCGCCAGGAGATCGCGAGCGCCGAGGCGTTGGTGCGCTGGCGCCACCCGACCCGCGGATTGATTCTGCCGAGCGACTTCATCCCGCTGGCTGAAGCTTCGCGCGATATCGACCGGCTGACGCTGTGGACGATCGAGCAGGTCATTGCCGACCAGCATTATCTCCGGGCCGACGGGCAGGAGATCACGATTTTCGTCAACATCTCCGGCCAATTGCTGAGCAATGCCGCGTTCGTGAAGCGCGCGTGCGAAATGGTCAGTAACGCTGGCGTCCCGCTCGGTTTCGAGATCACCGAGACCTCGGTGATTCGCGACCCGGGCAGCGCGATCGCCAATCTGAATATCTTCGCCGATCACGGTATCGCGATCGCCATTGACGATTATGGCGCCGGGCTGTCGAGCCTTGCCTATCTCAAGCAGTTGCCGGCCCGCGAGCTCAAGATCGACAAGATGTTCGTCCTGCAATTGACGAGCAGCAATCGCGATCCCTTGATCGTGCGCTCGACCATCGACCTTGCCCATGCGCTCGAAATGGAGGTGACCGCCGAGGGGGTCGAGACGCCAGCGGCATTGGCCCTGCTCAGCGTCATGGGATGCGACATGATCCAGGGCTATCTGATCAGCCGGCCGGTCGAGATCGAGGCGTTCCGCCAGTTCCTGCGCGACCATAAGGACGCGGCTTTGGTCGATTCCGCCCGCGCGAGCTTCCGTGCCGCCGCTTTCCGTCGCCTCGCCTGACCATTCGAGATCCTCGGCGCCTTTCACGCTTAAAGCCACTTTAACGTCCCTCTGGCAAGGATCGCGGTCATGACCATCGTCCGCGCCCTTGCCGCAGCGATAATGCTCGCTCTGGCGATGCCCGTTGTGGCGTTCGCGCAGGCTGCGCCGTCCACGACACAGATCGAGACAGCGATTGGCGATGCGCGCGGCATGATGATGACCGATCCCGGCGGCGCGATTAGGCAGGCGCAGGCGGCGCGCGACCTCGCTGCGCGAATGCCGGGTAACAAGGGTGCGATCTATGTCGCGACCGCGACCTGGCTGCTGGGCGAGGCCAATGTGCGCTATGGCAGGCTCGATCAGGGTGGCCCTTTGATCGAGAAAGCCGTGAGCCTGGTCGAGCGTGCCCAGCCTGGCAGCAAGCTCCACGCCGATGCATTGCTGTCGCGGGGCAATTACCATGCGCTGACGGCGAATGTCGCCGCCGCACTGACCGACATGCAGGCGGCCAACGAAATCTACCGCAAGATCGGCGATACGCGTGGCCAGGCAATCGTACTGGTCACGATCGCCACGCTCTATCTCGACGCCAACGACTTTCCCGCCGCGCTTAAATATGTCGATCAGGCGCTCGACGTCTATCACGGCGACCCGCAGTTGCTCGTATCGCTCCACAACAATCGCGGCGACATGCTGCGCGAGCTCAAGCGCTATGCCGAAGCGGAAGTCGAATTCAAAAAGGCCTTGTCGCTGGCGCGGTCGCTGGGTGGCCGCTCGCTGATTCTGCCGATCTTGCGCAACGTCGCGCGCAACGAACTCGCCGCGGGGCGGCTCGATGCAGCGGCAGATACGATCAATGAGGCATTTCGCGAGCTGCAAACCGGTGGCGGGGCATCGGACGATCGTGCGAAGGTCCTCGCGGTCGCGGCGCAATTGAGCCTGCAGCGCCATCAGCTTCCGCAAGCGCGCGCTCAGATCGAACAAGCATTCAAGAGCTGGGGCGACGCCAGCGATACGCAATCATGGCAGGCGCACAAGACCGCGTATGAGATCTATGTCGCGCTCGGCGACAAGCCAAATGCGTTGACGCAGCTCGAGGCGCTGAAGCAGCTCGACGACAAAATCGCCAAGCTCGCGGCGTCGACCAACACGGCGCTGATGGCGGCGCGGTTCGATTTCGCGAACCAGGAACTCAAGATCGCCAAGCTGCAAGCCGACCAGGCAAGGCGTCGCCTCGACTACGAGCGAGCGCGCGCCCGCACGCAGGCCTGGATTTTCGCGGGCTCGGCGCTCAGCGCGATCGTCATCGTCGGAATGCTCGGCTTCGGGCTGGTCACCATCCGGCGGAGCCGCAATGAGGTGCGCGCCGCCAATATCGATCTCGAAGCGAGCAATGCAGCCTTGGGCAAGGCGCTAGCCGCCAAGACCGAATTCCTCGCCACGACTAGCCATGAGATCCGTACGCCGCTTAACGGCATCCTGGGAATGACCCAGGTCATGCTGGCCGATCGCCAGCTCGATCCCGCGATGCGCGACCGCATCGGCGTGGTGCATGGTGCCGGCGTGTCGATGCGTGCATTGGTCGACGACATTCTCGACGTCGCCAAGATGGAAACCGGCAATCTGACGATCGAACGCGCGCCGGTCGACTTGGCGGCAATGCTGCGCGACGTGTCTCGCATGTGGCAGGATCAGGCTGCCGCGAAGGGCGTCGAGTTCGAACTCGACGTCGGTGAGGCGCCTCCCCGGATCGAGAGCGATCCGGCGCGTTTGCGACAAATTGTATTCAACCTACTTTCCAATGCACTGAAATTCACCCAGAATGGACATATTCACGTCCGATCGGGGGTGATTCAGGGGGCCGACGGCGAACTCGTGACGATCGAAATCCGCGATACCGGGATCGGCATCCCGCCGGACAAGCTCGAACTCATTTTCGAGTCGTTCCGTCAGGCTGACGCCGGCACCACGCGTCAGTTTGGCGGCACAGGTCTGGGCCTGGCGATCTGCCGCAACATCGCGCGGGCACTGGGCGGCGATGTCACGGTGGCGAGTGTTCCGGGTGAGGGATCGACCTTTACCGTGGCGGTCCCTTTGGTTCGCGTCGAGGAGGATGAAGCCGCGGCGATCGAGCACGAGCATGGCAGGGCACTGCTCATCGTCGACAAGAACCCAATCAGCCGCGCGATGCTGAAGACCTTGTTCGCGCCGCGTTTCCCGACGCTGATCGCGGCCGGCTCGATCGACGAAGCGGCGGAGAAGATCGCGGCGGGGGGCGTCCAGCGGATCGTCACCGATGAAGCCACGATCGCCATGGACGGTGACGTAGAGGCCGGGATCTCGCGTCTGACCGGTGCGCCGATGTCGTTGCTATGGACAAACCCGGATGCCGCCGACCGCACCCGGTTAACCGCGGCAGGGGTAGATCAACTGATCGCCAAGCCAATTGCCGGCGCCGCATTGGTTCAAACGATCGTTTCGGCGACGAAAGAAGATGATGTTGATAGTCGGGCCGCATAGGCAGATAGGGGGACCAACCATGCTATCTGATGCCCTCTACGTCGCGGCCCCCACGGGATCGCTATAATGAACGTGCTTTTCATCGAGGACGATCCGATGAATCGGCGCGTCGTCGCCGATATGCTCGACGTGGCAGGGGCGGCGATGACCGAAGCGGAAAGCGCCGAGATCGGTCTGAAACTGATCGACGAGCGCGATTTCGACATGGCGCTGGTCGACCTGCGTATGCCGGGGATGGACGGCATCACCGCGATCCGGTGCATCCGTGCGCGTCCCGACGCCAAGGCCAAGCTGCCGATCATCGTCGTCACCGCGGATACCGCGATCGATCTGCGCGAACGCTGCATCGCGGCGGGCGCCAACGAGGTGTTGTTCAAGCCGGTGGCGATGGACGCTTTGTTCGAGGCGATGGGACGTATTCTCGCCGGCGGCGAGGGCGACGTGATTCTTTAGAGTCGGTTTCAGCTTCGCTGAAGCGGTGCCGGCTGTTTCAGTTCATTGGAACAGAATCTAAGCCATTTCGGCTTGCCCAAGCTCGTGGCAAGAGCGCGGCCATGATCGAACGCCTTTCCGCTGAATCGCGGCCGCTTGGTAAAAGCGGCATCCTCGTCTCGCCGATTGCCTGGGGCATGTGGCGACTGCGCGGTGACGACGTCAGCGGTGCCCGGATATTGATCGAGGCAGCGCTCGATAGCGGGATCACGCTCTTCGATACGGCCGACATCTATGGGTTCGACGGAACGGGCGGTTTCGGCGATGCCGAGGCGGCGCTCGGCCGCGTGCTGGGCGAGGCGCCCGAATTGCGCGCGCACATGGTGGTGGCGACCAAGGGAGGGATCATCCCAGGCGTGCCTTACGATTCGAGTCCGGCCTATCTCGAGCGCGCGCTCGACGCCTCGCTGCGTCGCCTGGGCGTCGAACAGGTCGATCTCTGGCAGGTCCATCGCCCCGATTTGCTCGCGCATCCGCAGGAACTGGCTGCGACGCTCGAGAAGATGATCGCCAGCGGCAAGACGCGCGCGATTGGTGTGTCCAACTTCACGCCGGCGCAAGTCGCGGCGCTGGAAAGCTTCCTCACGGTTCCGCTGGCAAGCACGCAGCCCGAATTCTCGCCGCTTCACACCGATCCGCTGTGGGACGGCACGCTCGACCTGGCGATGACGCGCGACCACGCCGTCCTTGCCTGGTCGCCGCTAGGCGGAGGACGGCTGGGCCAGGACGGCCCGGTTACCGCGTTGCTGGCGGGGAAGGGCGCGCACTATGACGTCTCCGCGGCGGCGGCGACCTATGCATGGCTGATGGCGCACCCGGCGCGAGTCATTCCGATCGTCGGCAGCCAGCGCGTCGAGCGAATTCGCGAGGCGTGCGATGCCTTCAAAGTCGAATGGACGCGCGCCGAATGGTATGCGGTCCTGCAGGCATCGATGGGAAAGAAACTACCCTGACCGCGCGTCCGCAAGGTGCGATGATGGAGGCCCGTGCCGGAATCGAACCGGCGTAAACGGATTTGCAGTCCGGTGCGTAACCACTCCGCCAACGGGCCTCGAAGGCGTGGTAAGGCGCGGGGCTTTGCGCATCGGACCGCCTCAAGTCAACAGTCGCTTTATATGACGCATACAATTCCATGCGTTATTGCGGGTTGGCGTGCGGCGCGGCGCACCATATAGCAGCCGAGCGGCATGAAGTGTGTTGCATATATAAAACAGTTATGCGATTGGGCGGGCTATGAACAATTTGGCGCCAGAGACGATCGGCGACGACATCGGCTTCGAGACGATGCGTCATGCCATGGTGCAGAGCCAGTTGCGCACCAACGCGGTGAACGATCCGCGTGTGGTGACGGCGATGGCCAGGGTTCCGCGAGAGAAGTTCGTGCCCGAAAGCACGCGCCGGCTGGCCTATCGCGACACCGCCGTGGCGGTCGGTAATGGCCGATATCTCAATCTGCCGATCGCCACCGGCAAATTGTTGACCGAAGCCTATCTCGAGTCGACCGACCAGGTGCTGCTGATCGGCGCGGCCGGTGGTTATACCGCCGCTGTGCTGTCCGGTCTGGTGCGCTCGGTCGTCGCGGTCGAAAGCGATGCCGATCTTGCCGCGCACGCCCGCGCTGCGCTTGCGGGCTATGGCAATGTCGAGCTGGTGGAGGGGCCGCTCGAGCAGGGCCATCAAGCCGGTGCGCCTTACGACGTGTTGGTCGTCGACGGTTGCGTCGAGGCATTGCCCGACTCGCTCGTCGGCCAGGTGGCGCCGGGAGGGCGCGTCGTGACCGGGCTGCGCGAACGGGGGGTATCGCGCCTCGCGTCGGGGCGCACGATCAAGGGAGCGTTCGGGCTGCGCGCTTTCGCCGATGTCGATTGCGTCGCGCTGCCCGGGTTTTCGGCGCCGCGGGGCTTCGCCTTTTGAAAGAAATAGGGCGTTTAAAGAGAAATGGGGATTTGATGCGCGTTTCCGTCCTACTCGCTGGTGTAGCCATGGCCGCCGTTGCGGTCGTGCCGGCTGCCGCCGACACATTGCGCGAAGCGCTCGTCAAAGCGTACAACACCAATCCGGGCCTGGCCGCGCAGCGCGCCAGCGTCCGTGCGTCCGATGAGAACGTCCCGATCGCCAAGGCGCAGGGACGTCCCAATGTCGGCGTCTCCGGCAATTACACCGAGAATGCGTTGAACAGCAGCCAGAACAGCTTGCTGTCGCCCGACCGCCAGCTTCAGGCGAGCGCGCAACTCGCGGTTCCGGTGTTTAGCGGCGGCCGCGTGCGCAACTCGATCAAAGGCGCGGAAACGCGTGTCGAGGCGAGCCGGATGCAATTGCGCGGCACCGAATCGGATACTTTCGTCGGCGTGGTCGGCGCGTACATGGATGTGATCCGCGATGAGGCGATCGTTGGGCTGAACAAGGAAAACGTGAAGGTGCTGGAGGTCAACCTCCAGGCTGCCAGGGATCGTTTCCAGGTCGGCGACCTCACGCGCACCGACGTCGCGCAGTCCGATGCTCGCCTGTCGGTCGCGCGCGGCCAGCTCGAACAGGCCCAGGCGCAGCTCATTTCGAGCAAGGAAAGCTATATCCGGGTGGTCGGTTCGCCTCCGGGGCAGTTGGAAGATCCGCCTGCATTGCCGAACCTGCCCAATGCGCCCGACGATGCGGTCGACGTCGCGCTCAAGAACAACCCGGTGTTGCTCGCGGCGCAAAGGAACAGCGACGCGACGCGGTTCGACATCGGTGCCGCCAAAGGCGCGCGACTGCCGACATTGAGCGGCGTGGTCGGTGGCAATTACTTCAACTATCTGGGTTCATACGGTTCCGGCACCAGTCCCAAGCCGGGCCAGACCGGGTCGGCGGGCACTGTCGGGTTGCAATTCTCAGTCCCGCTCTATCAGGGCGGCGGCCCGTCGGCGCAGGTGCGCCAGGCACAGGCGCGCCGCGCCCAGGCGCTCGAACAGGCGACCGATACCGAACGCGGGGTGATCGCGCAGACGCGTTCGGCCTATGCCATCTGGAAGTCTTCGCTCGAGGTGATCGCCTCGTCGCAGCGCGCGGTCGAGGCGAACAAGCTGAGCCTCGAAGGCGTGCGCGCCGAGAATAGCGTCGGCAACCGCACCATCCTCGATATCCTCAATGCCGAGCAGGAATTGCTCAACAGCCAGGTGACGTTGGTTACCGCACAGCGCGACGCTTATGTCGCGGGCTTCGCGCTGCTTGCGGCGATGGGGCAGGCCGAGGCGCGCGACCTCGGTCTCGAAGGTGGCGCGCTCTACGATCCGCTGACCAACTATAAGCGCGTCAAGGGCAAATGGAGCGATTGGGACGTCGATCCGGCCTATAAACCGACCGGCACCAGCACCCGCGATACCCCGCCGCAGGACTCGTCGCAGAAGCGTCCGCTCGACCCTCAGTTGAATGCCCCAGTTGACACGGCCCCCGATCGTCCCGCAAACGAGACCAAATAACTCGCGATTTGCGCGAGTTCGTGCGTCGTCAGGAAGCAGGCCGCCTATGGGGGATGTAAGCGCCGAACCGTCGATGGAGGATATCCTGTCCTCGATCAAACGGATCATCGCCGAGGATGTCGAAACCGGCGGGGCGTCGCGTGCGCGCCGTCGCCCGGCACCGCAGCCGACTCTGGTCGAAGCGGCGGAAGAGGACGACGTTCTCGAATTGAGTGAAGCCATGCCCGATTCGGAAGCGCCGTCGATGGCGGCACCCGCTACCGCCGCGTCTTCGCCTGCCGTGCCCGCCGAGAAGATCCTCTCCGATGAGGCTGCGGAAGCCAGCCGCGCCCGGCTCGCCAGCCTGTCGCGACTCGTCATCAAGCCGGAAGTCGCGGGGAGCGACACGCTGGAGGGGCTGGTCCGCGAGATGCTCAAACCGATGCTTCGCGACTGGCTCGACGCGAACCTGCCCGATTTGGTCGAAGCGATGGTCGCCAAGGAAATCGCGCGGATCACCGGCCAGCGCTGAGCCGGGACGAAGCGAGTTTTCGGCACGACGGGTAGTTGCTCGCGCAACCACCTTCTGCTCTATCTCGGACCATGAAGAAGCTCCTCCTCGCGAGCGTCGCGCTCGTTTCGTTCGCCTTTCCTGCTACCGCGCGCCAACTGACCATCGAGGATGTGACGATGCTCAGTCGCGTCTCATCGCCGGCCGTGTCGCCCGACGGTCACTGGTTGGTCTGGCAGCAGCGTGAGACCGATCTGGCGGGTGACAAGGGCCGCTACGATCTGTGGCGGCTCGACCTGACCGCCAAGGGCGCCAAACCCGAAAAGCTGATCGGCGAATGGTCGGTCAACGAGACCAGCCCGCAATTCTCGCATGATGGCAAGACAATCTGGTTCCAGTCCGACAAAGGCGGCGAGGACAATGTCTGGGCGATCGCGGTCACCGGCGGTGCGCCGACCCAGGTCACCGACCTGAAGGGCGGTATCGGCGGGTTCAAGGTGGCGCCGACCGAGGACAAGATGCTGATCTGGGCCGACCGCCTGCCCGGCGCACCCTCGAGCGAGCCCCCCATGGTCAAGAAGCGCGACGATGCCGGCAACGGCCGCACCTTCGACCAGATGTTCATTCGCCATTGGGCGAGCTGGTCCGATGGTACGCGGTCGCAGTTGTTCGTGCTGCCGATGGCGAACGGCAAGGCCAGCGGTTACGGCAAGGCGATCGAAGGAGCGTTGGTTGGCGATTCCCCATCGAAGCCGTTCGGCGGTGGCGAAGAAGTGTCATGGTCGGCCGACGGCAAGACGGTGTTCTTCGCGCTGCGCGAGGCAGGCCGGATCGAGCCGCTATCGACCAATCTCGACATCTTCGCGGCTCCCGCCGACGGATCGGCCGCGCCGACCAACCTGACCGACGCCAATGACGGCATGGACAATCTGCCCACGGCGTCGCCAGACGGCAAATATCTCGCCTGGTTCGCGATGAAGCGGCCGGGCTACGAAGCCGATCGCCAGGTGCTGATGGTTCGCGATCTGGCGAGCGGCCAGGTGCGTGCGCTGACCGAAGACTGGGATCGTTCGGTCGGATCGATCGCGTGGAGCGAGGACAGCAAGACGATCTATGTCACTGCCGAGGATACGCAGGAAGTCCCGATCTTCGCGATCGACCTCAAGTCGGGCAAGCCGACGCGGTTGACGCAGGAAGGCAACGTCTCGGCCGTGGTGCCGACGGCCAAGGGCCTGGTCTATGCGATGAACTCGCTGACCGCGCCCGACGATTTCTACTGGCTGGCGGGCAAGAAGGGCGCGCGGCTGACCAGCGTCAATGCCGACAAGCTCGCCGGAATCGACATGCCGACGGTCACGCGATTCAGCTTCACCGGCGCCAATAACGACAAGGTCTGGGGCTATGCGGTCAAGCCCGCCGGGCTCACCACGGGCGCCAAGGTGCCGGTGGCGTTCATGGTCCATGGTGGGCCTCAGGGATCGAGCAACAATAGCTGGTCGTACCGCTGGAACCCGGCCTTGTTCGCCGGCGCGGGCTATGGCCTTGTCGCGGTCGATTTCCACGGCTCGACCGGGTACGGTCAGGGCTTCACCGACGCGATCCGCAACAATTGGGGCGGCTGGCCGCTCGAGGACCTGAAGAAGGGCCTCGATGCCGCGACGACCAAGTTCACCTGGCTCGACGGCAACAATGCCTGCGCGCTGGGTGCGTCCTATGGCGGCTATATGATGAACTGGATCGAGGGCAATTGGCCCGACCGCTTCAAGTGCATCGTCCAGCATGACGGCGTGTTTGATGCCCGCGCCATGGCGTATGAAACCGAGGAGCTCTGGTTCGACGAATGGGAGCATGGCGGACATCCTTATTATGAGGATCCGGCAGCGTTCGAGAAATGGAACCCGGTAAATCTGGTCGACAAGTGGAAGACGCCGCAACTCGTGATCACCAGTGAGGGCGATTACCGCATTCCCTACACCCAGGGCATCGCCGCCTTCACCGCGCTCCAGCGCCGCGACATCCCGTCGCGCCTGATCGTGTTTCCGGGCGGCAGCCATTGGGTGCTCAACCCCAAGGAAAGCCGCCAATGGTATCGCGAGGTGCTCGGCTGGATGGGCAAGTGGACGGGGAAGGGCGCCAACTAGCCATTCCTATCCTCGATAGCGGCGGATGGGACCGCGTAGCGCTATCGCTTCATCGCCAGCAGTGCCTGCGCGCGCTTCAGATGCGGCATGTCTAGCATCGCGCCGTCGAGACCCACGGTTCCGGCGCCGGGATTGGCGTCGAACGCGGCGAGAACCTTCTCGGCATGGGCGATTTCATCGGGCGAGGGGGTGAAGGTGGCGTTGATCACCGGGACCTGATCGGGATGGATCGCCAGCATCCCGCGAAAGCCTGCACGGCGCGCGCGGCGGGCCATTTTTTCCAGGCCCTCGGAATCGCGGAAATCGCCATGGATCGTCTCGATCGCGCTGACCGAGGCGGCAGCGGCGCCGGTCAGGCAGAGCGCGCGGAATAGCTGATAGGGGAAATCGTACTCGCCATTGTCGTCGCGATTGCTGGTCGCGCCGAGCGCGGTCGCGCTATCCTCCGCGCCCCAACTCAACGCCGCCAGGCGGGGGCAACCGGCGTAATTGCCGACATCGAACACGCCCGCCGCGGTCTCAGTCGCGAGGACGAAAACGGGAATATCGCCGAGCGGAAGGCCGGCGGCGGTTTCCAGCGCCGAGAGGTAGTTGTTCAACCGCTCGGCATCGGCGCGCGTCGCTTTGGGCAATACGATCCCGTCGGGACGGGCAGGCACCACGGCGGCGAGGTCGGGCAGGGCATGGGGCGTATCGAGCGGATTGATCCGCACCCAATGCGGCTGGCGGCGGTGCGTCGCCTTGAGGTGACTCGCGACTGCCTTGCGCGCATCGGGCTTGGCGCTTTCGGCTACGGCGTCTTCCAGGTCGACGATCACCAGGTCGGCGGCGCTCAGCCCGGCTTTCTCGAGCTTGCGGGGCGAATCGCCTGGAGCGAACAGGAGCGAGCGGGCGGCGAGCGGGATGATCGTCATGGCGGCGTTCTGGCGCAGGTGAAGGGCGTGCGCCAGCCCCCTCGCTTTTCCCGCGCGGCGAGGTTAAGCGCCATACCCGATATTCGATAAATGAGAGGACAGGTCATGCGCGAAGCCGTCATCGTCTCCACAGCTCGTACCGGCATCGGCAAGGCCAATCGCGGCTATTTCAACATCACCGAAGCGCCGGTGATCGGCGCGCATGTGATGAACGCTGCGGTCGAGCGCGCCGGAATCGACCCGACGCGGATCGACGACGTCTTCTACGGCGCCGGCAACGAATGGGGGACGCAGGGCTATAACGTTGCGCGCAACACGATCTTTGCCGCCGGGCTGCCAACCAGCGTGCCGGCCTTCACGCTCGATCGCAAATGCGGATCCGGCCTGACCGCGATCGCGCTCGCGGCGCGTGGGATCATGTGCGACGAACTCGATGTCGCGCTGGCGGGTGGGATGGAATCGATCACCCTGACCGCGAAACAGGCAGGCAAGCCGTTCCTGAACCAGTCGGTGATCGCTAAAAAACCCTATGCCTATATGCCGATGATCGAGACAGCAGAGGTTGTCGCCGAGCGCTACGGTATCAGCCGAGAGGCGCAGGACGAGTTCGGCGCGATGAGCCAGCAGCGTGCCTATGATGGCCTGCAGAAAGGCGCCTTCGCTGAAGAGATCGTGCCGATCACCGTCGAAAAGGCGACCTTCGACAAGGAAGGCAACCAGACCGGCACCGAACAGGTCACGGTGACGCAGGACGAGGGCATTCGCGGCGGCACGACGGCGGAAATCCTGTCGGGCCTGCGGACGGTGTTCAAGGACGGCATGCTGATCAAGGAAGGCAAGTACATCACCGCCGGCAATGCCAGCCAGTTGTCGGATGGTGCGTCGGCGCAGATCCTGATGGAGCGCAAGGCGGCCGAGGCTGAGGGAAAGGACATCCTCGGCATCTATCGCGGCTTCCAGGTCGCAGGCTGCGAGCCCGACGAAATGGGCATCGGCCCGGTCTTCGCGATCCCCAAGCTGCTCAAGCGCGCGGATCTCAAGATCGAGGATATCGGCCTGTGGGAGATCAACGAGGCGTTCGCGTCGCAATGCCTCTATTGCCGCGACACGCTCGGGATCGATCCGGCCAAGCTCAACGTCAATGGCGGTGCCATCGCGGTCGGACACCCCTTCGGCATGACCGGCTCGCGGCTGGCCGGCCACGCACTGATCGAGGGCCGCAAGCGCGGAGTGAAGTACGTCGTCGTCTCAATGTGCACTGCCGGCGGCATGGGTGCTGCGGGTCTGTTCGAGATTCCGTGAAGCTACCTCCGTCACGCCGGCCTTGTGCCGGCGTCCACGGAGCCGCTGGCGCATCAGCTTGGGGGGCGGTGGACCCTGGCACAAGGCCGGGGTGACGGTGTGGGTTGGATGCTCGTCTACAGCATCCCGATCTGCCCCATCCAGCGCTCGACCAATTGCGGCCAGACGCCGACCGGCTCATCCTTCTTGCGCAGTCCGAAGGCGTGGCCGCCCTTCGCGAACAGGTGCAATTCGGTCGACACGCCGGCTTTGTCGAGCGCGCTGGCGTACATCAGGCTGTTGCAGATCGGGTCGATCGGGTCGTTCCAGGCCTGGGCGATAAAGGTCGGTGGCGCAGTCTTGATGATCGGCAGCGTGGGGTCGAACTTACCGTGGCGGCAGATATGGCCGGGATACAGCGCGACGGCGAAGTCGGGGCGGCTGCTGACCCGATCAATCGCATCGACCGGTTTGTAGGCCGGGGTCAGGATATTGCTGGTTTGCGCCACCAGATAGCCGCCCGCCGAAAAGCCCATCACGCCGATCTTGTTGGGGTCGATGTCCAGCTCTTTCGCCTTGGAGCGCACTAGCCGGATCGTTCGCTGCGCGTCCTGCAACGCGCGCATGATCTTGGGCGCGATGTGACGCTGGAGCCCGTCGTCCCAATATTCGTTGCCGCCGGGCGCGCGATATTTCGAGACGATGCAGGTGATGCCCCTGGCGGTCAGCCAATTGCAGATTTCGAAGCCTTCGAGGTCGATGAACACCTTTTGGAAGCCGCCACCGGGAAAGACGATCACGGCGGTGCGGGTATTCTGGCCGTTGGGCGGCACGACGGTCATTGTCGGAATGGCGATGTCGTTCACCGCTTGCGACTTGCCGCCATATTCGGGCGGCTCCTTGTAGGTGTCGACGCTCTCGGGTGGCTGCGGCCGAAGCGTACCGTCCGGCGGGCTGCCGGGCCAGATCGGTAGCTGCACCAGCCCAGGCGCGGGTTGCCAGACACCGGCTGTACGCACCGGCGGCGCGTTGTTCGCAGGGGCAGGCGGTCGTTTGTCCGGCTGAGGCGCAGTCTGCGCGCTACATGCGAGGCTGGTCAGCGCCAATGCACAGAGAACCGGCAACCCGAGATGTCGCACCATCGCATTCCTCGCTCGAAAACTGGTCGCCCTTGCATCCTGCCGCACTTGGGAGGGTGCAAGCTTTTCTCGCACCACGCGCAGCTTGTTGTGGATAAATCCCAACCCATGTTTGCGCGAAAGGGCCCTTCGCCCTTAGGACGTCCCGCATGACTACGCATACCACTCGCATGCTCATCCTCGGGTCGGGCCCGGCCGGCCTGTCGGCGGCCATCTATGGCGCGCGCGCCGGGATGGAGCCGATCGTCGTCCAGGGCATCCAGCCCGGCGGCCAGCTGACCACCACCACCGACGTCGAAAATTATCCCGGCTTCCGCGAGGTGATCCAGGGTCCCTGGCTGATGCAGGAGATGCAGGCGCAGGCCGAGCATGTCGGCACGCGGATGATGTGGGACACGATCGTCGAGGTCGACCTGACCAAGCGCCCGTTTCGGCTGATCGGCGATAGCGGCGACGTCTATGTCGGCGACGTACTGGTGATCGCGACCGGAGCGCAGGCCAAATGGCTCGGGCTCGACAGTGAGGAAGCGTTGAAGGGCAAGGGCGTCAGCGCCTGTGCGACCTGCGACGGATTCTTCTATCGCGGCAAGAAGGTCGCGGTGATCGGCGGCGGCAACACCGCGGTCGAGGAAGCGCTCTACCTGACCAACCACTCGCCCGACGTGACCCTGATCCACCGCCGCGATTCGTTCCGGGCGGAGAAAATCCTCCAGCAGCGGCTGTTCGCCAACGAGCGGATCAAGGTGCTGTGGAACAAGGAAGTCGAGACTTTCGTCGATGGCGGCGGCACATCAGGCCTGGTCGCGCTCGAATTGCGCGACACGGTGACCGGCGAATTGTCGCGGCTCGATGTCGAAGGCGGCTTCGTCGCGATCGGCCATCACCCGGCGACCGAGCTGTTTCGCGGGCATATCGAACTCGACTCAGACCATTATATCAAGGTCGAGCCCGGCACGACGCGGACCAGCGTCCCCGGCGTATTCGCGTGCGGAGACGTGATGGATAAGGTCTATCGCCAGGCGGTCACTGCCGCCGGCACCGGCTGCATGGCCGCGCTCGACGCCGAGCGGTTCCTGGCAGAGGCGGATTTCGAAAAGGTTGCCGAAGCGGCCGAGTGACTCAGGCGGTCGCCGGTTCGGTTTTCGGGTCGGCATGCTCGCCCTCGGCCACGTCGTGCGGCACGTTCCAGCCGAAATAGACCTCGACCTCGACCAGCTTGCCGTCGCGTACGGTATGGACTTCGGTGTTGCGGAAACGCCTGCCGCTGACCGTGCCGATATAGGTGACGAACACCACGTCCCCGTCGGTCGCCATGCGCCCGATCTCGAAATCCTCCATGTTGCGGCTGTTGGGCCAGCAAAGGCGGAAATAGGTGTCGCGGTCGATCCGGTTGTCGAGCGGGCTGGAGAAGTGGAAATCCTCCGCAATCAGTTGTTCGATCGCCTCGCGGTCCTTGTCGACATAAGCTTGCAGTGCACTGCGGACGACATCTTGGTTGGAAAACATGGGGAAGCTCCCGTCACGTCCCGGCTAAACGCGAAGGCGAGCGGGGCGTTCCCGTGTTATACCAAGGTGCGCGGACTCTGACCCCTGAGGATGCCCAGCCCCGTTCGCTGGCAAGGAGCAGTTGAAGCGGCGATGTGGTACATCGTCGCGAGGCTGCGACGAAGTCCAGCGGGCGGGGCTGGGCACCCTGCGGGCGGCGTTTTGGCGGCTCTCGGACAGCGTCGCGCCCTCGGGATGATGAACCCCGCATCATCCCTTCGGACGCTCCTTGCCGAGAACCGCCAAAACGCCGTCCTCATGGGTCAGAGTCCGCGCACCTTGGTATTAGGCGTTCCGGATCGCCGCCAGGATCCGATCCCGGAGCCAGTCGCCGTCGCCGGGTCGCGCGAAGCTGTGGCTGTCGGTTTCGCGGCGGTGGATCGCATCGGGCTCGCGCCAGGCATGCTCGAAGCGGATCGCGGTATTGTCGCGCTGGGCGAGCAGGATGGTGCGCGGCGTATCGACCATCGCCACCGCCATCCGTGCGGCAATGGGATTTTCAGCTTCTCTCGACTTGGAAGAAACCTTGCGTAACCCATTGATCGCTTTTGCGATATTCATTCCACCGGACAAAGCGCGGAGCCATGCACGTGGATCGCGCAGGCGATCGGCATAATGCGATCGGATTGCCGAGGCGGGGGGCAAAGCATCGTCCTCGTCGCCGACCCAGGGATTGGCGAGGACCAGCGCATCGATCCCGGCCTCGTGATGATAAAGCGCGAGCGCGGTGGCGGCGTCGCAATTGCCGAAGCCGACGATGCGAGTCAGTTGCGGTGCCAGCGTGCGGAAAGTGCGCGTTGCGGCTGCGATGTCGGGGCCGCTGCCTTGGTAACCGTGATTGGCGCCGTCCGAATCACCGATCCCGCGCCGGTCGAAGCGGAACACCGGAATGCCGGCGGCAGCGAGGTCGGCCGCGAGTAGCGCCATGCCGCGATGCGCGCCACAGCGCAGCTCGTTGCCGCCCGACACGATCAACAGGCCGGTCGTGCCCGGCGCGTCATCGAGCGTACCGATCAACGTGTCGCCATCGCAGGGGAAAGCGGTCAGCTCGCGCATCGCGCAATCCAGTCGGCGATATCGTCCGCGAGCAGGTCGGCGAGTGCGGGATCGTCGCCCGGCTCGCTCTGCCGCCATAGCGGCGCCCCGGCGACCTTGCGATCGGCGACCGCGGGATCGGTCTCGAGCCTTACGACCCGGACCGCGCCGTCGCGCACGCAATCGGCGGCATTGAGGTCGCGAAGCAACGTCCGCGACACTGCATTGCCGGCGATCGTCACCGCGTTGCCTTCGTCATTGTAATTGCCGAGGTCGATCTCGATCCGCTCGCCCGCGGCAGCGCTGGTGCGCAGCAGTTCGCGGACCAGCGCCTCGCCTTTGGCTGGAGCGAGTTGCCAGCGCGATACCGCCTTGACGTCATGATCGACTAACGCCCCGCCGCGACAGGATAAAATATGAACCGGGCGCTCGCCCGCGGCAGCAGCTGCGGCGGATGCCAAAGCCGTGCGCCAGCCCGCGAGCATGGCATTTTCGGTGGGTACCAGGCTTTCGCCCTGTCCGGGAAGGTCGGGGAGTGCGCTTGCGATATTGCGTTCGGCAAGGCGGCGGAGCACGCCGCTCAGGAAGGTGCGCGTGCGATTGGCTTCCTCGAACAACGGCAGCACCGCGACCACGACCGGGCCGGTGGCTGGGCCGAAGCGCATCATCGCCTCGCGCCCACCGGCCCAATCGTAGTGATCGATCATGTAGCGTTCCTCGCCGCGACCTTGGCCTCGGCGAAGCGGCGAAGCGCGCCGAAGCTTTCGAGCATCTCGCCATCGACCTCGTCATCCTCGATCAGGATGTGCAACCGGTCCTCGATCTCGGTCAGCACACCGGCGACCGCCATCGAATCGAGCTCAGGCAAGGCGCCGAACAGCGGCGTGTCGTCGTCGAACGCCGCGACGCGATCGGCGTCGAGCGCCAGGACATCCTTGAGAACGGCGCGCACGGTCTGGCCGACCGTCGACGGAGCGTGGTGCGTAGTCATCGTTTCGGCGCGTTACCGATAGGGACGCGGCTTGGGAAGGGTGTCGGGTGATCGCAGCGAAGGGGCGCCCCCCGTTTGAGAAACGCCAAAGCCGTCATGCCGGGCCTGTCCCGGCATCCAACGCGCAACACCGGCTGGATTCCGTGGTGGAGAGTTGGTGTTCGAGCGAGATCGTGTCCCCCGGACACGATCTTGGCTTGCCGGGGGCAAGCCAAAGCTCGAACACGGAACAAGTCCGGGGTGACGAGTGGTGAAAGTGCGGACTCTTACCAGCGTTGAGGCCTTGGGGTCGCGCGCATGCCTCGCTATCAGGACTTCATGATCCCACTAGACCCCGTGCCGCGGCCGCTCGATCACCTGACGCTGCGTGGGCGCGCTGGCGATCAGGCGCTGGCGACGCGCGATGGCGTGCTCGATTTCGCTGGCCTGGAAGCAGCGGTGGGCGCGCTGGCCGGATGGCTCGCGGGGCAGGGGCTGGCCCAGGGCGATCGCGTCGCGACCTGGCTACCCAAGACGCGTATCGCATGCTTGATGCCCTTGGCCGCGGCACGGGCTGGTTTCGTCCATGTTCCGATAAATCCCCAGCTCAAACATCTGCAAGTGCACCATATTCTTGCGGATAGCGGCGCGTGTTTGATGATCACGCAAGGGGCGCGCGCCGAGACGCTCGATGCGGAGAGGGCGAGAATCGTGACCGAGGATCCGCCGCTCGACGGACCGGCCCTGCCGCCGTCAGGCGCCGATCCGGACGCCTTGGCGGCACTACTCTACACCTCGGGATCGACCGGACGGCCGAAGGGGGTGATGCTCAGCCACGCCAATTTGTGGCTCGGGGCGATCAGCGTCGCGCATTATCTCGCGCTTGCTCCTGCCGACCGCGTGCTCGGCGTGCTGCCGCTCAGCTTCGACTATGGCCAGAACCAGCTGTTCTCGACCTGGGCGGCGGGCGCATGCGTCGTGCCGTTCGACTATCTGTTGCCGCGCGACGTCTATCGCGCGATCGAGCGCGAGCGGATCACGACGCTGGCCGGGGTGCCGCCGCTCTGGGCGCAGTTACTTGACGTCGATCCTCAGGAAATAGACACAAGATCTCTGAAAAGAATTACGAATTCCGGTGGCGCGCTGACCCGGCGGCTGATCGGAGGACTGCGCGAGCGTTTCGCGCAGGCCGACATCTATCCGATGTACGGGCTGACCGAGGCCTTCCGCTCGACGTATCTGGAGCCCGCTTTAGTCGCCGACCACCCGGACTCCATTGGCCGGGCGATTCCCTTCGCCGAAATCATGATCGTGCGGCCCGACGGGACCGAGGCTGCCGTCGATGAGCCGGGCGAATTGGTCCATGCCGGACCGCTCGTCGCGCAAGGCTATTGGCGGGATCCCGAACGGACCGCGGCGCGCTTCCGTCCGGCACCGGCCTGGTCGCAAGCCGGCGGCATGGCGGTATGGTCGGGCGATACCGTTGTACGCGACGCCGAAGGGCTGCTGCGCTTCGTCGGCCGCGATGACGAGATGATCAAATCGGCCGGCAACCGCATCAGCCCCAACGAAATCGAGGAAGCGATCACCGTCGGCGGCGAGACCAGCGAGGCGGTCGCGATCGGCGTGCCCGACGAGCGCCAGGGCCAGGCGATCGTGGTGGTGGCGAAGGGCGACGGATCGGCCGAACCGGGCTTGCGGGAGCGTCTGCGCCGCGATTTACCCAATTTCATGCAGCCGGCGCGCTATATCTGGCTGGCCGAGCTGCCGCGCAATGCCAACGGCAAGCTCGATCGCGCGGGATTGAGGGGGATGACGTCATGAAGCCAATGGGCGCGATCCCTCTGGAATTTCAGTCGCTTCCGCTGACGATCGGCGGCCGGTCGGTGGAGGAGCTGCTCAGCTCCTCGCCGCTATTCGTCTACGATTCAGCAGTGATCCGAAGCCGGATCACGCGGTTCCGCGCAGCCTTTCCTGGCATCGACCTCCATTACGCGGTGAAGGCCAATCCTTTCGCACCGTTGCTCGCCGCGATGGTTCCGCTGGTCGACGGGTTCGACGTCGCATCCGCAGGCGAGCTGGCGCGGGTTGCCGCGCTTGCCAAGGCAGTCAGCTTCGCCGGGCCGGGCAAGACCGATGCCGAGCTCGACGCCGCCATAGCAGCCGGGGTCACGATCAATCTGGAGAGCGAAAACGAAGCCGATCGCGCGCTCGCCATCGCCGGCCGGCTCGGCGCGACGCCGCGGCTCGCGGTGCGCGTGAACCCCGAATTCGAGCTGCGCGGATCGGGCATGCGAATGGGCGGGCGCGCCTCGCCCTTCGGGGTCGATGCCGAATGCGTCCCGGCGCTGGTGAAGCGACTCCTGGCGGCAGGCGCCGACTGGCGCGGATTCCACATCTTCGCGGGGTCGCAAGCGCTCGATCCCGCGGCGATCATCGACAGCCAGGCGCATACGCTCGACCTTGCCGCGCGGCTCGCCGCGGAAGTGGGGGCCACGCCGCCGCTGGTCAATCTCGGCGGCGGGTTCGGCATTCCTTATTTTCCGGGCGAGCAAGTGCTTGATATCGAAGCGATTGGTGCCGCGTTGACGCCAAGGCTGAGTGCGCTCCCCGACACGCAATTCGCGATCGAACTGGGGCGCTGGCTGGTGGGGGAAGCCGGCGTCTATCTGACCCGGATCGTCGATCGCAAGGAAAGCCGGGGCGAGACCTTCCTGGTATGCGACGGCGGCCTCAACCATCAGCTCGCCGCCACGGGCAATTTGGGCACTGTGGTCCGCCGCAACTATCCCGTCGCGGTCGCTACCGCCCATCCTGACAGGAAGCGCGAGGTAGTGAGCGTGGTCGGTCCGCTGTGCACGCCGCTTGATCGTCTCGCCGATCAGGTCGAGTTGCCGATAGCCAGTCCGGGTGACGTCATCGCCGTCTTCATGGCGGGAGCCTATGGACTTACCGCCAGTCCCTGGGAGTTCCTGGGCCATTCCAGACCCGTGGAAATCCTGGTCTGATCTTTTACTCCTAACGCAATCTTTACCCCCTCGACCCCATAGCCAAGCCCGAAGTCTGCGCGTGCCGGAGTGACGTCACCGGTCCAGCCGTGCGCAGGCGGGAGGCTGATTATGAGTTTCGTGAAGTTTTCCAAGGCATTGATGCTTGTCGGCGCGAGCGCCGGCGTGCTGACGGGATGCGCCAGCGGCGGCGGTGCCCAATTGCCGCCCGCGTCGTTCGTCGGTTCGCGCGAACAGCCGAGCGAGGAATATGTGATCGGTCCGATGGACCAGCTCAACATCTTCGTGTGGCGCAACCCCGAATTGTCGGCGAAGGTCCAGGTGCGCCCCGATGGCCGCATCACCACGCCCTTGGTCAACGACATGCCCGCGGTCGGCAAGACCCCGGCGATGCTCGCCGACGACATGAAGATCGCGCTGAGCACCTATATCAAGGACCCGATCGTCTCGGTCATCGTCGAGAGCCCGCAGAGTACGTACAGCCAGTCGATCCGCATCGTCGGCGCGACCGAGAAGCCGGCGTCGATCCCGTACCGAGCCAATATGACCCTGCTCGACGCGATGATCGCGGTCGGCGGGCTCAATCAATATGCCGCCGGCAACCGCGCCCGCCTGATCCGTCAGGACCGCAACACCGGGCAGCAGCGCGAATATAACGTCAAGCTAGGCAAGCTGCTCAAGGACGGCGACCCGTCGGCGAACGTCAAGCTTGAGCCGGGCGACGTGATCATCATCCCCGAATCGATGTTCTGACGGAGGCCCTGAACGGTGAACGGCCTCTATGACGAAGTTCGCGTCGCGCTCCACGCGATCTGGAACCGCCGCTGGATTGCTCTGGCGGCGGCCTGGGTCGTCGCGATCCTGGGCTGGCTGGCGGTCAGCCAGATGCCCAACCGCTACGAATCGAAAGCGCGCGTCTTCGTCCAGATGGGCCAGGTGTTGCCGTCCAAGATCGGCATCAGCGCGGCCGAGCAGCAGAATGATATCGACACGATCCGCCAGACCCTGACCAGCGCGGTCAATCTGGAAAAGGTCGTGCGCGGCACCGACCTGGCCAACACGGTCTCGACGCCGCAGGAAATCGCCGACCGCGTCGCCGGCCTGCAACAGGCCGTCAAGATCGTCGCGCAGCAGAACAATCTGTTCGAGATCAGCGTGACCGCGTCGAGCCCCAAGCTTGCCGCTCAGATCAACCAGAAATTGATCTCGATCTTCGTCGACCAGAATCTGGCCGATTCCCGCAGCGACACCCAAACCACGTTGCGCTTCCTCGATAGTCAGGTCGAGGATCTGCAGCGCCGCCTGGGCGATGCAGATGCCAAGCGGGCGCAATTCCAGACGCAATATCTCGGATCGCTGCCGGGCACCGGTTCGCTGTCCGACCGCATGTCGGCGGCGCGCACGCAGATGGCGCAGATCGACAGCGACCTCGCCGCGGCGCAGACCAGCCTGGTATCGATCAATGGACAGATGTCGGGTATCGCCGCGACCATTCCGGGCGTTGGCGGTGCCGGCAGCGCCGGTCCGGCCCGCGCGCGGCTCGCAGCGATCGAGGGCCAGCTCGCCGATGCGCGGGCCAAGGGCTATACCGACAACCATCCCGACGTGATCGCGCTGAACAGCCAACTCGGCGCCGCGCGCGCCGCGGCGGCGCGCGAACCGGCCGTCGGCAGCTATGCCGGCAACGGCCAGCCCAATCCGCAATATCTCTCGCTCAAGTCGATGCAGGCCGACAAGCAGTCGCAGGTCGCGGCTTTGTCGGCGCGCAAGCAGCAGCTGCAGCACGATATGGACGCGATCACCAGCAAGCTGAACGGCGATCCTGCGGCGGCCAACGAACAGAGCCAGATCGACCGCGATTACCAGGTACTCAAAGACCAGTATGACAAATTGCTGAGCGACCGCGAGGACGTTCGCGTCCGCGCTCAGGCGCAGGCCCAGACCGATTCGATCAAGTTCAAGGTTATCGATCCGCCGGTGGCGCCGCGCGCGCCGACCGCGCCCAATCGTCCGTTGTTGCTGACGGGCGTGCTGCTCGCGGCGATCTTTGCCGGGATCGGCGGGGCATTCGCGCTGTCGCAACTCAAGGCGACCTATGCGACCGCCGGTCGGCTCGAAAAGGCGACCGGATTGCCGGTGATCGGGTCGATCAGCGAGCGTGTGTCGAAGGTCGAGGCCGAATTCAGGAAACGTAAGCTGCGCATGTTCGCGGGCGCCGCAGCCGCATTGCCGGTCGCGTTCGTCGGCCTGCTCGGCGTGGAAATGCTGATGCGGGGGCTCGCGGCATGAACAAGGCGATCATCACCAAAAAGGGATCGCTGCTCGAGCGTGCCGCGGAAGTCTATGACTTCTCGGCGCGGCTGAACGCACGCGCGATTCCGGAAAGCGACTTACAGGCGCCGCCAGTGCTGAAGCCGGTCGAACCCGCTCCGATCGCCGAGGCGCCTAAGCCGTCGGAAACGTTCAACGCTGTCGCGGTGCCGATGGAGGTGCCGGCGGCGCCCGTCGCTCGGCCGGCACCCGTGCCGCCGGCGGCTTTGCCCGTGCCGGGCCGCCAAGCCAAGATCGATCGCGAGTTGCTGGCGGAAAACCAGTTGCTCATTCCGGGCGCGGCGATCGGCGTGCTGGCCGAGGAATTCCGCCTCGCCAAACGCCACCTGCTGCTCACCGCGCGCCAGCTCAACAAGCAAGAGCCCGACAAGGCTCGGACCATCCTGGTCTGCTCGGCCAAGCCGGGTGACGGCAAGACCTATTGCGCGATCAACCTGGCGATCTCGATGGCGGCGGAGCGCGAGACGCGGGTGCTGCTGGTCGACGCCGATTTCGCCAAGCCGGGGATCATGGCGCGGCTCGGAGTCTCCGACGGTCCAGGCCTGCTCGACGCCCTTGGCGATCCCGCGATCGATATCGAGAAGTGCGTGGTCGGCACCGACATCCCCAATCTCAGCCTGCTGCCTGCCGGCGCACAGACCAATGCCGATGTCGAGCTGATCGCCAGCGGCCGTACCCCTGATCTGATCGCTCGACTGCTAGCCGCCGACCCGGATCGCGTGGTGATTTTCGATTCGCCGCCGGCTTTGTCGGCATCGCCGGCCGCGGTGCTGGCGCTGCATGTCGGCCAGGTCATGCTCGTGGTTCGCGCCGACAAGACGACGGAAGGCGAGATCCGCGACACCGTGCAGCGGCTCGAGGGCTGCGAGCACATCCAGCTTTTGTTGAACAGCGTTGCGTTTGCCCCGGGGGGGGATCGTTTCGGCAGTTATTACGGCCAGGAGGACGAGGGCCAATGATACGCACTATTTCCGCGGGGGTCGCGCTTGCGGCGCTGCTGGCAGCAATGCCGGCAGCGGCGCAGGACGATCGCGACGGCGGGGGCAGGGGCCGGAAGGTCACTATCGCGCCCTATATCGAGCTCAGTCAAGTGCTCACCGCCGACGTCCAGTCGGGCGATGTGCTGACCTATAGCTCGGCCGCGGCCGGGGTGGACGCCTCGGTCGATACGCGGCGCGTGTCGGTCAATCTGTCGGCGCGCTACGAGCATCAATTCGCCTGGGACAAGAATAGCGGCGACGCCGATGTCGTCACTGGTCTCGCCAACGCCCAGGTCCGTGTGACGCGCGGGCTGTCGCTTGACGCCGGTGGCATCGCCACGCGCACGCGCAACGATATTCGCGGCGCCGCCCCGGTCTTTTTCGGCAATGACCGCGGCAATGTCAGCAATGTCTATTCGGGCTATGTCGGCCCGACGCTCACCACCGGAAGCGGCCCGGTCGCGATCAACGCCGCCTATCGCTTCGCTTATACCAAGGTGACCGAGCCGGGTCCGACCGGGGTCGCTCCGGGCAGCCCGCGGCTCGATTATTTCGACGATTCGAAGACGCAGATCGCGACCGCCTCGGTCGGCTTCAAATCGGGCACCGTGCTCCCGGTCGGCCTGACCGCGAGCGGCGGCTGGACGCGCGACGACCAGAGCCAGCTCGGCAACCGCTTCGACGATCTCTATGGCCGCGTCGACGCGGTGATGCCGCTGTCGGGCAATGTCGCGGTCGTCGGCGGCGTCGGCTATGAAAAGCTGACCTCGAGCGCGCGCGATCCGCTGCTCGATACGGCCGGTGTGCCGGTCACCGACAGCCGTGGGCGGTTCGTGACCGACCCCAACTCGCCGCGCCGCATCGCTTACAAGACCGACGGCATCTATTGGGATGCCGGCGTGATATGGCGCCCGAGCCCGCGCACCGCGGTCGAGGCGCATGTCGGTCGTCGCTACGGTTCGTGGAGCTATACCGGCTCGCTCAGCTACGCCCCGAGCAGGAGCGTCGGCGTCCAGGTCGGCGTCTACGATACGGTCGAGACGTTCGGCGGCCAGTTGCAGCGCAGCCTTCGCGGCCTTCCCGCCCAATTCACCGCGACGCGCGACTTGCTCGCCCAGCAATTCTCGGGATGCACCTTCGGCACGACCGGCGGCGGTGCAGCGGGCGCGTGCATGAATTCGGTGTTCCAGTCGGTGTCGACCGCTACCTATCGTTCGCGCGGCGTCGATGCGGTGGCCACCTTGACTCGCGGAACGTCGACGCTGGGCTTCGGCGTGGGTTATTCGAACCGCAAATTCTATGCGCCGAACAGCCCGGGTGTGGTGATCATCGGCACCAGCGACGAAAGCTATTACGCGCAACTCTTCTATTCGACCTCGATCGGTGAGCACACGTCGTTCAACGCCGATCTTTTCGCCAATTATTTCGACAGCGGCCTTGCGCCGGGCATCTACAGTCTGGGCGCGACCGGGTCGGTCTCGCGCAGCTTTGGTCGCCTCGGCACGACCGTCTCGCTTGGCGCCTATACCTTCAGCCAGAAGGGGCAAGAGGACCAGACGAGCGCGCAGGCGTCGCTGGGGGCACGTTACCAGTTCTGACCGCAGAGGCGGAGCAATCCGCCCGGAGATGAAGACGATGTATGACGACCATTACGGATTGAGCGGACGCCCGTTCGCGCTGACGCCCGATCCGAAATTCTGGTTCGATACCGCCACGCACCGCAAGGCGATGGCGTATCTCGGCTATGGCCTGAGCCAGGGCGAGGGCTTCATCGTCATCACCGGCGATGTCGGCGCGGGCAAGACCACGTTGGTCGGCCATCTGATGGCGACTATCGATCGCGAGCGGCTGCACGTGATCAAATTGGTATCGAGCCAGGTCGATGGCGACGATCTGTTGCGCATCGTCGCGACCGGGCTGGGGGTCGAGACCGCCGGGCTGATGAAGGCGCAATTGCTCGTCGCCGTCGAGCGCGGACTGCATGCGGTCGCGCGCTCGGGCCGCCGTACCTTGCTGATCGTCGACGAGGCGCAGGCGCTGCACACCGGCGCACTCGAAGAATTGCGCATGCTGTCCAATTTCCAGGCCGGCGGCCACGCGCTGCTGCAGATTTTCCTGCTCGGCCAGCCCGAATTCCGCGCTGCGCTCCATGGCAGCGACCGGCTCGAACAGCTCCGCCAGCGCGTGATCGCGATGCATCATCTCGATCCGATGGGCGCCGAAGAGGTCGAGCCGTACGTGCTGCACCGCATGTCGCTGGTCGGCTGGAACGGCCGGCCCAAATTCACGCCCGACGCCTTTGCCGCGCTCTATCGCGGCTCGGACGGCGTGCCGCGTCGGCTCAATCAGCTGGCGGGACGCGTGTTGCTGTTCGGCGCCATCGAGCAGATCGACGTGATCGATGCCAAGGTAGTCGACGCGGTCATCGCGGATATCACCGGGGATATGCCCGCACCCACTACGCCGGCGCCGCGGCCGGTGGTCGCCGCGCCCGCGCCGGCGCCCGAGCCCGAAATCGTCGCGGCTCCTGAGCCGATCGAGGCTTCCAAGCCGGTCGCAACGCGCGAACCGCTTGCGGCGGTCGAACCCGCTGCACCGGCCAACGACCCCAAGCCCGCATCGATCGAGATCGCGCATGATCGCTTTGCAGCGATCGAGACGCGGCTCGAGGAACAGGATGCGGCGTTGCGCCGCGTGCTGGCATTGCTGGTCGATTGGGTCGAGGGTAACGAGGCCGCGGCAGCGCGCGGTGGCCGCGCGGCCTGACGCGCGACGGGAGCGGCATCATGCGCAACGGCCTGTCGGTCGACGTCGAGGAGTGGTTCCAGGTCGGCGCCTTCGAACGCGTGATCGCCAAGGCCGATTGGGACGGCCTGGACAGCCGCGTCGCCTACAATACCGGCAAGGTGCTCGACCTGTTCGGGGAGACGGGAGTCAAGGCGACCTTCTTCACCTTGGGCTGGGTGGCCGAGCGAAACCCTGCGCTGATCCGCCGCATCGCCGATGAGGGCCATGAGGTCGCGAGCCATGGCTGGGACCACGATCGCGTCTTCACGATGACTGCCGACGCGTTTCGCGCCGACCTCAAGCGAGCGCGCATCGCGCTGGAAGACGCATCGGGCCAGCGCGTGACCGGTTATCGCGCACCGAGCTTTTCGATCGACCAGCGCACGCCCTGGGCGCATCAGGTGCTGGCCGAGGAAGGTTATGCCTATTCGTCGAGCGTCGCGCCGCTCGTCCACGATCATTATGGCTGGGCCGACGCCCCCAAATACGCTTATCGTCCGGTGGCGGGGTCCGACCTGATCGAGCTGCCGATCACGCTCGCCGATGTCGCAGGGCGAAAGATCACCACCGGCGGCGGATTCTTCCGGCTGTTCCCGGCGGCGATCACCGATCACGCGGTGGTGCGCGCCAATCGCGACGAGCATCGCCCGGCGGTCTTCTATTTCCATCCCTGGGAAGTCGATCCCGACCAGCCGCGCATTGCCCGCGCGCCGCTCAAGTCGCGGCTGCGCCATTATAGCCGGCTCGGCGCGATGGCGGGTAAGTTGCGCCGGCTGGTGGGGCGCCACGATTGGGGCCGTGTCGACGCCGTTGTCGCCATCGAAGCGGAGCGCCTGCAGTGACGATGCCCTTGGTCTCGACCCCGGTGGCGATCAACGCCGCCGACCTGACACAGGCCGGCGAGCGGGCGCGGATCGACACCTATGTTCGCGCGCATCCCGATGCGACGCCGTTCCACCTGACCGGCTGGAACGTCGCGGTCGCGCGTGCCTGTGGCCAGACCGCGCATTGCCTGATCGCGGAACATGCCGATGGCACGCTTGCCGGCGTGCTGCCACTGACCGAAATCCGCTCGCCGCTGTTCGGCAAGGCTTTGGTCTCGGCCGGATTCGCGGTCGATGGCGGCATCCTCACCAATCGCGACGCGATCGCCGACGCCCTGGCTGCGTCGGCCTGGGCGCTCGCTGAACGGCTGGGCTGTCCCAGCCTCGAATTGCGCGGCGGTCCGGCGCCGGGCGAGGGGTGGATCGTCGACGAGACCACGTATCTCGGTTTCTCGCGCGATCTCGCCAAGGACGACGAAGCCGAACTGCTCGCGATCCCGCGCAAGCAACGCGCGGACGTTCGCAAATCGCTCGACGCGGATTTGGACATCGCGATCGGCAGAATGCCGCAAGATCTGGCGATGCATTATGCGGTGTTCTCGGAGTCCGTCCGCAACCTCGGCACGCCGGTATTCCCGGCCAGGCTGTTTCGTGAGATTGCCGCCGAGCTCGGCGAGCATGCCGACGTCGTGACTGTATCCAAAGACGGTAAGCCGCATGCCAGCGTGTTCAGCCTCTACCTCAACGGCACCGTCTATCCCTTTTGGGGCGGCGGTACGCGCGAGGCGCGGGCGCTCAAGGCCAATGACCGGCTCTATTATGAATTGATGCGCCATGCCCGCGGCCGCGGCTGCACGCGCTACGATTTCGGCCGATCGAAGGCGGGGACGGGAGTCGCCGCGTTCAAGAAGAATTGGGGTTTCGAAGGGGTGCCGCTGCGCTACGCCAAGCGCGTGGCGGCTGGCGAGACGCCGCGCGAGATGAACCCGATGAGCCCGAAATATCGGCTGCAAGTGGCGGTGTGGAAGAAGCTACCCTTGTGGCTCGCCAATGCGATGGGGCCGGTGATCGCCAAAGGCCTTGGCTGATGGGCGATATAATGTTTCTCGCGCATCGATCGCCATTCCCGCCCGATCGCGGTGACAAGATCAGGGCGTTCAACGTGCTCAAGCATCTTGCCGCGCGTCATCGCGTGCACCTCGTCGCGTTCGCCGACGATCCTCGCGACCTCAAGGCGAAGAAAGGACTGGTGCCGTTCACCGCAAGCCGGTCGATCCTGTGGCGCGGCAAATCGCGACCGCGCGCGCTCGTCGAGGCGCTTGTCCAGCGCCGCCCGGCGTCGCTGACCGCATTCGATAATCATGCGATGCATGACGTCGTTGCCGACCTGTTGGAGCGCCGCTCGATCGATACGATCTTCGTCTATTCGGGCCAGATGGCGCAATATATCCCGGCCAAAACCCGCGCCCGCGTCATCATGGACTTTTGCGACATGGATTCGCTCAAGTTCGCCGACTACGCCAAGGCTTCGCATGGGCCGATGCGCTGGCTGATGCAGCGCGAGGCGAATCTGTTGTTCCAGTTCGAGCGCCGGGTCGCGCGGCGGGTCGACGCCAGCCTGTTCGTAAGCGAGGCCGAAGCCGAGCTGTTCCGCAAGCGCACTGGCGCCGCCAACGTCCAGGCGGTCGAGAACGGCATCGACACCGATTTCTTCGATCCCGCCGCGTCATTCCGCCGGATCGATACGACCGGCAAGCTGATCGTGTTCACTGGCCAGATGGACTATCGCCCCAATGTCGAGGCAGTGATCTGGTTTGCCGAGACCGTGTTGCCGCATATCCGCATTGCCCATCCCGACGCCGTTTTCGTCATCGTCGGCCGCAACCCGACCGCCGCGGTCGCCGAGCTGGCGAAGCAGGATGGAGTTCGCGTGACTGGCGAAGTCGCGGACGTCCGGCCATGGATCGAGGCTGCGGCCTGCGTGGTGGCGCCGCTGAAGATCGCGCGCGGCATCCAGAACAAGGTGCTCGAAGCGATGGCGATGGCGCGCCCGGTCGTCGCGAGTAGGCCCGCCGCCGAGGGAATCGACCATGACGGCACGATCCTGAGCGGCGACACCGTGGCGGAAGTTTCGGACGCGGTGAACGGGTTGCTTTCGGACGTACAGGGCGCAGCGGCGATGGGGCGCAAGGCACGCGAGCGGGTCCAGGCGCGCTATGGTTGGAACGCCAGGCTTGCGCCGCTCGATGCCTTGATCGGCTGGGGTGCGAAGAGTGTGCCGCCAAAGGCGAACGGACGGGCCGCTGCATGATCAGCGTCGCCGGTTCCGCACCTCGTCCCGGGCTTGTGATCGCCGCCGCCTGGCGCCGCCCGCTGGTCGCGCTCGCCGCGGCGATGGCGGTGATCCTGCTGATGTTCCGGCATGACGTTGCGGCATTGGCCGAACTCTATTGGACCAATACAACCTTCGGGCATTGCCTGTTCATCGCTCCGGTGGTCGGCTGGCTGGTATGGATTAGGCGGAGCGAGCTGGCGCAACTGACTCCCCAGGCTTGGGCGCCTGGGCTCGTGCTGGTTGCGGCGGGAGGATTCGGCTGGCTGCTCGGCGATGCCGGGGGCGTCTCGTTCGCGCGGCATCTCGGCGTGGTGATGATGCTGCAGGGCGCGGTGGTGACGATACTCGGGCCCAATGTGGCGCGCGGGCTGCTCTTCCCGATCGCCTATGCGCTGTTCCTGGTGCCGTTCGGCGAATTCCTCGAGCCGCCGCTCCAGTCGATTACCGTCTGGATCACGATGCATCTGCTCCACCTGGTCGGCGTCGCGGCGACGGTCGACGGGGTGCTGATCACCGCGGGCGACAAATATTTCGAAGTGGCGGAGGCCTGCTCAGGCTCCAAGTTCGTGATCGCGATGATCGCTTACGGCGTGCTGGTCGCGAACCTCTGTTACCGCACCTGGCCCCGGCGGATCGCCTTCATGACGATGGCGATCATCGTGCCGGTGCTGGCCAATGGCGTCCGCGCGTTCGGGACGATCTACGCCGCGGTGCTGACCAGCGTCGAACAGGCGACGGGCTACGATCATATCGTGTTCGGCTGGGTGTTCTTCGGGCTGGTGATGGCAGCGGTGCTGGCGATCGGCTGGAAATGGTTCGACCGCGCGCCCGACGCGCCGGCGTTTGACCCGGCGCGGCTACAAGGTCCGGTGCGATGGCCGCTCGACACGATCGTTGCGGCACTGCTCGTGCTCGCGATCGCGGCAGCGTTCCCCGGATGGTCGGCGGCGATCGCCGGTCGCGCGCAGGCTTTGCCGCAGCGGATCGACTTGCCACAGGTCGTCGGCTGGACCCGCGCGCCCGTCAGCACCCGCGCGCCCTGGACGCCGACCTATCCCGGCGCCGATCATCAATTATTCGGCCGCTATGTCGATGGTGCGGGTAACGCCGTCGACTTGGCGATCGCGGTCTATGGCAGCCAGCATCAGGGCAAGGAGATGGTCGGCTTCGGCATCGGGGTCATGCAGCAGGATGACCGCTGGGTGCGGGTCGAGGATCTCGACGATCTCGGCGGCGGTACGGTCATGCGCATCACCGCGCCGGGACCGGTGGAGCGTCAGGTCGCGACGTGGTACCGGATCGGCAATGTCCTCACATCCGACCCCAAAATCGTGAAGCTCCAAACGCTCAAGGCCAAGCTGCTGGGCGGGCCGCAGCGCGCGGTCGCGATCCATATTTCGGCCGAAACGCTGCCGGGGCACGATCCCCGCGCGGCGATGACAAAATTCCTCGCGGCTTTGGGGCCGCTCGACGTATTGGCCGATCGTTCGGCGGGGATGATCCGGTGACAATTCCCGTCATCCCAGCGAAAGCTGGGATCTCAAGCGGCAGAGCGAAATCGCACGAGACCCCAGCTTGCGCTGGGGTGACGATGAGCGCGGCGCGGGGGGCGACGGACATGGGGAGCATTCGATAATATGTGCGGTATCGCCGGGATCTATCATCCCGGAACTCCCAAGCCGGTCGATCGCGCCCGCGTGCTGGCGATGGCCGATGCCCAGGCGCATCGCGGCCCTGACGGTGCCGGCGTATGGACAGCGTCGGGCGTCGGCCTGTCGCACCGCCGCCTGGCGATCATCGATGTCGCGGGCAGCCCGCAGCCGATGCACGATGGCGACCTCACGGTCACCTATAATGGCGAGATCTACAATTTCGCCGAGGTCCGCGCCGAGCTCCAGGCGATGGGGGCGAAGTTCGTCACCAATGGCGATACCGAAGTGCTGCTCCATGGCTGGCGGCAATGGGGGCCGGCGATGCTCGATCGCCTCAACGGCATGTTCGCCTTCGCGTTGCACGATGCGGGCCGGCAATGCCTGTTCCTGGCACGCGACCGGCTGGGGGTGAAGCCGCTCCATTACGTCGTGCTCTCGGACGGATCGGTCGCCTTCGCTTCCGAGCTGAAAGGGCTGCTCGCGCATCCGCTGCTCCGCCGCACGCCCGACCTCGCCGCGATCGAGGATTTCATGGGGCTCGGCTACGTGCCCGACGATGCCAGTATTGTCGCCGGCGTGAAGAAACTGCCCGCCGCGCATTATCTGATGCTCGAGCGTGGGCGACCGGTGCCGATGCCGCGCCGCTGGTGGGATCTCGACTTCACCAACCGCGCGAGCGGCTCCCTCAAGGATCTCGAGGCCGAATTGGTCGACCGCATGCGGGCCGCGGTGAAGTTGCGCATGGTGTCCGACGTGCCGCTCGGCGCGTTCCTGTCGGGGGGCGTCGACAGTTCGGCAGTGGTCGCGCTGATGGCCGAATTGTCGAAAGGCGCGGTCAAGACCTGCACGATCGGCTTTCAGGAAGCCGGGCATGACGAGCGCGACTATGCCGACGCGATCGCGCAACGCTATCACACCGATCACCGTGAGCGCGTCGTCGCGGCGGACGATTTCGCGCTGATCGACCGCCTGACCAACGCGTTCGACGAACCCTTCGCCGATGCGTCGGCGCTGGCGACGTTTCGTGTCTGCGAATTGGCGCGCGAGCAGGTGACGGTGGCGCTGTCGGGCGATGGTGCGGACGAGGCGTTCGCCGGCTATCGCCGCTACAAGTTCCAGGCGGCGGAGGAGCGCATCCGCTCGCTCTTGCCGCGCGATATGTCGGCCAATGTGTTCGGCACGCTGGGGAGACTCTACCCCAAGGCCGATTGGGCGCCGCGGCCGCTACGCGCCAAGACGACCTTGCTCGCCTTGGCCGAGGATGGTGCGACCGCTTACGCCCGTTCGGTCGGCGTGACGACGCCGGCGCTGCGCGAGAAATTGTTCACGACCGAGGCCTGGCGCCAGCTCGACGGCCATCGCGCCGAGAATCGCTACATCGCCACGATGCGCGATGCGCCCGCGCGCGACGCGCTCGACCGCGCGCAATATGCCGACATCCAGCACTGGCTGACCGGCGACATTCTGACCAAGGTCGATCGCACCAGCATGGCGGTCAGCCTGGAAGCGCGCGAGCCGTTGCTCGATTATAAACTGATGGAATTCGCCGCGACCCTGCCAGTGTCGATGCGGTTGCGGCGCGGCCAGGGCAAGTGGCTGATGAAGAAAGCGATGCAGCGCTATCTGCCCGACGACATCCTCTATCGGCCGAAAATGGGGTTCGTCACTCCGATCAGCGCCTGGTTCCGCGGCGCGCTGGCCGACGAGGCGGTCGGCTTGGCGCGATCACCGCGGCTGCTGCAATGGTTCGACGGGCCGGCGATCGAGCGGATCGCGGCCGAGCATAAAGCGGGTCGGGCGGAGCATGGCCGGACCTTGTGGCAATTGGTGACGTTGGATCGGAGTTTGGCGAGGTTGTTCGGGTAGGCAATTCCCCTCCCGCGTGCGGGAGGGGTTAGGGGAGGGCGTGTCGAATAAGCGCCCTCGCAATAACAGACCCTCCCCCAACCCCTCCCGCTAGCGGGAGGGGAGCCCGATCACCGCAACTTGGCGATCGACAGCCCGTCTTCCTTCGCCCGCTGCTTCACTGATTCCTCGCTCCGCGTCAGCGCCTTGGCGATCGCCTTCAGTGCCATGCCTTTCTTGGCCAGCGTATGGAGCTTTTGGATCTCGTCCTGCCGCCAGGGCTGACGGTGGCGCTCGAATTTCTCAGCCATGGTGCCAGCCGAACACCGCCATCGCGGCGTGCAAGGTCAGCGCGAACAGGCACACGGTCGACAAAGCGAATAGCTGAAAGCGCACCAATACGCGATTCCACGCCGCCTGAACGATGCTGTGCGCCACACGCAGCGCGACATAGGCCCAGGCGATCCAGGCATTGAGTCCGTCGCCCGTTCCGGAGAATGCGATGACCAACGCGACCGCGTAGAAGATCGTCGGCTGCTCCATCAGATGGTTGTAATTGTGCGACGGCCATTGGGCCTTGGGCGGCAGCACCCGGTCGGCGTCGCTCCCCTTGCCGCCGGTCAGCTTGGTCATGTCGATGCCGGCTTTGCGCAGCGCCGGCATGCGCGCCGCCATCATCCACACCCACATCACCAGCGACCAGGCGATCAGGACGACGACTGGTTTCAGGATTTCGCTGTGCATATTTGCCCCTCCCCCAGGGATTATTTCCGAAAAAAGGCTGCCTCAACCGGTTCGCGAATGCAACGGACCAGCGAGCAGCGTCAGCCAGCCTTTTGCGCGTCGAACCTGCTGCGCGCCGCGTCGATCCGCTCGAGATTGTCCTTCGCCCAGATCCACACGCCGCAAAACGCCTCGCCGAGCGAGAAGCCTAGATCGGTCAGCCGATACTCGACCCGCGGTGGGATCACCGGATGGACGGTGCGCACGACCAACCCGTCGCGTTCCATCTGGCGCAACGTCTGGGTCAACATCTTTTGACTGATGCCAGGCACTTCACGGCCAACCTGGGTGAATCGCAATTCGCCTTGTTCGGCGAGCACATCGAGGATCAGCATCGTCCACTTGTCCGCCACGCGGCCGATCACCTCCGTCACCAGCGCCTCGACGCGCGGATCGACGTCGGTCGGCCAGGGCAGGTGATTGGGGGTAGGGGCGTTCATACCGTCACTCTCTTTTGGGTAAGTATAAATCTTTCCGGTGCCTTCTTTCATATAGAGAGTAGGAGCGTACATCGCGGCCATCAACCCCAAGCAGGAGCGATCCGATGAAAACCAGCGGCAACACCATCCTCGTCACCGGCGGCGGGTCGGGCATCGGCGCAGCGCTGGCGCACCGGTTTCATGACGCCGGCAATGTCGTGATCATTGCGGGCCGGCGCCAGGACGCGCTCGACGCGGCGGCGGCGGGCCGGCCCGATATCCATACGATGACGCTCGATGTCGAAAGCGCCGAGGGTGTTGCCGACTTTGCGGCACGCCTGCTCGTCGCTTTCCCGGCGCTCAACGTGCTGATCAACAATGCCGGAATCATGCGGTTCGAGGTGCTCGATCATGCCCGCGATCTGTCGGATGCCGAGGCGACGATCACCACCAACCTGCTCGGCCCGATCCGCTTGACCAATGCGCTGATCGATCATTTGGTCGCGCAGCCCGACGCCGCGATCGTCAACGTCACCTCCGGCCTGGCGTTTGTACCGTTGGTCGACACGCCGACCTACAATGCGACCAAGGCGGCGATCCATTCCTACACCGTCGCGATGCGCGAGGCGCTGGCGGGCAAGGTGGAGGTGATCGAACTGGCGCCGCCGGCGGTGCAGACCGGCCTGACGCCGGGCCAGGAAACGCGCGAGGGCTATCAGCCGCTCGGCGAATTCGCCGACGAAGTGATGACGTTGTTCGCGCAGCAGCCGACGCCCCCGGAAATTCTGGTCCAGCGCGTCGGATTCCTGCGCAACGCCGAGCGGGAAGGGCGGTTCGACGCGGCCTTCAAGCAGATGAACCACCTCGTCCGGCAGGCACGCGCCGGCCAGCAATAAGGATAGATTCCATGCCGTTCGCAAATTTCAAGCTGCCCGAGGCCGCGCTCTCGAACGCGCAAAAGGCCGACCTCGCACACCGCACGACCGACCTGCTCGTCGACTATTTCGGCGAAGGCGCACGGGCACATACGATGGTGCTGATCGAGGAGGTGCAGGATGGCGGCTATACCCGCGCCGACGAGGTGTTCGTCGTGCCCGAGGCGTATCGGGCGAAGGATTGAGCCCAAAATCCCTCTCCCTTTGGGAGAGGGAGGGAGCCGACGCAAGTCGGCGGAAGGGTGAGGGTCGATTACAGCGGATGCTACCCTCATCCTTCCCACTCGCTTCGTGAGCGCGCCCCTTCCTTCACCCAAGGGGGAAGTAGAAGCGGCCGTCACGGGAGTAAATCCCGTGACGTCGGACGCGGCCAAGGCCGCGCCGGCCGGCCTGTCGCGGTCTCGCGGACAGCTACGCTATCCGCGTGCCGCTCGGGCTCAGGCGAAAAGTTTCGCCCAGCGGCGCTCCGGCCGGTCCTTCCACAGCCCGCGATGATAGGCGTCGCTGGCCAGCAGCGGCATCACCGAGCCGGCTTCGGCGAACACCATCTGCTCGATGCCGGTGTTGACCTTGCCCCAGCTGGCCGCTTCCTGCAGCGTCGAGGACGAGCAGGCGCCGTCGCGGACGTCGGCGACCGTGATCTGCACCGCATATTTGTGCACTTCGACATCCTCGTGACCGAGGATCTCGGCGCACACCACCGTGTCCTGGACGAAGTTCTTGGGCACGCCGCCGCCAATCATCAGCAGGCCGGTGGTGCCCGCCTGGATCTTGATCTCGGTGAGCTCGCGAAAATCGGCGATCGCGTCGAGTACCATGTACGGCTGGCCGGCCTTGGCGCGATCGACCTGATGCTTGACCAGGCCGAAGCCCGCCGACGAGTCGACGAAGGCCGGGCAGAAGATCGGCACGTCGTGCTCATAGGCGAGCTTGACCAGGCTGTTGTCCTTCTTGCCGTGCTCGGCGAGATATTTTCCCATCTCGCGGATGAAGGCGCGGCTCGAATAGGGCTTGGCTTCCAGGCTGTTCGCGATCTTCAGGATCGTGTGGTCGCAATCCTGGAGCTGCTCCTCGTCGATATAGGTGTCGTAGATGCGGTCGATATAGAGCGAGCGCAGCGTGTCGTCGTCAGGGATTTCAAGCGCTTGATAGTGTTTGTGGCCAAGGCCTTCGAAGAAATCCATGTCGACGATCGAGGCGCCGGTCGCGACGACGACGTCGACCATCTTGTTGCGGATCAGTTCGGCGTAGAGGTCCATGCAGCCGCCGGCCGAGGTCGATCCGGCGATCACCAGGACGACGGTGCAATCCTTGTCCGCCAGCATCTGGTTGTAGATCTTGGTCGCGCGGCCGAGGTCGCGGCTGGTGAAGCTCATGTCGCTCATCGCGTCGACGATCGGGCGCGCGTCGAACGAGCGGATGTCGACATGCTTGACCGTCTTGGACAGCAATTCCGCCTTGCGGGTGTCGTTGATCGGCGCGTTGGCGGCCGCGGTCTTGGTCAGGGTGTCGGTCATGGGTCTGGTTCCCGTCTTCTCATGCCGCCGTCGTTATGGGGACGCGGAAACCCGTAAATTCCCCTCCCGCTTGCGGGAGGGGTTAGGGGAGGGCGTGTCGGTGGACGGCGCTCTCCAATAACAGACCCTCCCCCGACCCCTCCCGCAAGCGGGAGGGGAGAGGAAGGCCGTTAGCTTTAAGCCGTTACAGCTTTACGACGTTCGACGCGACCTCGCGGTCCTCGTTCATATAAAGCGACGCCATCGGCTCGTCGTCGACGATCACCGTCTCGTCCGATCCGAAGCCGTTGAACGCGGTCCGCATCGCCGAGCCGTATGCGCCGAGCATCCCGATCTCGAGATAATCGCCCGCGCGCACATCCGCCGGCAGCATGAATGGCCCGCGCATATGGTCGAGATCGTCGCAGGTCGGGCCGTAGAAGCTGTACGCCATATCCTTGGCGTGGCTGTCGGGCTCGCGCAGCAACGTGACCGGGAACCGCCAGGCGATATGCGCGGCGTCGAACAGCGCGCCATAGGCACCGTCGTTGATGTACAATTCGTCGCCGCGGCGCTTTTCGACGCGCACGATGATCGAGCTGTACTCGGCACACAGCGCGCGGCCCGGTTCGGCCCAGAGCTCGGCCGAATAGGAAATCGGCAGGCTCTCGAACGCGCGATGGATCGTCTCGAAATAATGTTCGAGCGGCGGGGGCTCCATGCCGGGATAGGTCGACGGAAAGCCGCCGCCGACATCGACCACGTCGACCGTCACGCCAGCCTCGACGATCGCCTGGCGCACGCGCTCCATCGCTTCGGCATAGGCCGCGGGCGTCATCGCCTGGCTGCCGACATGGAAGCAGATGCCCAAAGCGTCGGCGATCTGCCGCGCCTGGAACAGCAATTCCTTCGATTCACCCGGCGCCACGCCGAACTTCGACGCGAGGCTGAGCTTGGAATGCTCGGACGAGACACGCAGCCGCACGCACAGCGTCAGGTCGCTCGCGCCGTGGGTGGCGCGGACGATCTTGTCCAGTTCCTCGATCGAATCGAGGCTGAACGTCTTGCAGCCATGCGTGAAATACGCCTCGTGAATCGCTTCCTCGGCCTTGACCGGGTGCATGAAGCACAGGGTCGCGTCGGGCAGCGTGCGCCGCACCAGCCGCACCTCGGCGATCGAGGCGACGTCGTAATGCGTGATGCCGCTGTCCCAGAGGATCTGGATCAGGTCGGGCGAGGGATTCGCCTTGACGGCATACATCGAGCGGCCCGGAAACTTCTCGACGAAGAATCGGGCGGCGCGGGAAGCCGCATGCGGGCGAATGAGCGTGACCGGAGCAACCGGCCGCTGATCAAGAGCAATCCCGCGGGCGGAATTACCAGGGGCTTTCGCTAGCCCCAGCGCGCTATGATGCTTGTGCAACTCAAGGGACCTCCAAGTGGCTTGCGCCGTACGGTGAAATGCTGCCTTGCGGTTGGAAGTCCCATGGGGCAGCGGGAAGCGGGCAGATAAGGTCCAAAGATTACCAAGTAAAGACTTTTTGGAACCGATTTTGACGAGCGGAGATGAAAAGTGACGATCGTGAGACAGCCGACGCGGGCAGGGGTTCGGGACGCAGCAGCGAAGATCGCCGCGATCTTGGCGCCGACGCCACTTTTCACGCACGAAATCAATGGCGTGACGATCGCCTTCAAGGCCGAGTCGCTGCAGCCGATCGGCGCGTTCAAGCTGCGCGGCGCCTGGCATCGCCTGACCGCATTGGACGACCATCAGCGCGCGAAAGGCGTTGTCGCTTTCTCCTCGGGCAATCACGCCCAGGGAGTCGCCTGGGCGGCGAAGCGATTGGGTATTCCGGCGACGATCGTGATGCCGGCGGACGCGCCTAAGGCGAAGCGCGACGGCACGCTGGCGCTGGGGGCCGAAATCGTCCCCTACGACCGCATGACCGAGGATCGAATCAGGATCGCGGCAGAGTTGGCCGAAGCGCGCGGCGCAGTTTTGGTGCCCAGCTTCGACGACCCCTGGGTCATCGAGGGGCAGGGCAGCACGGGAATCGAGGCGCGGCGGCAGATGGAGGCGATTGGGCTGGGCGAACCTACGCACGTCGTGATTCCCTGCGGCGGCGGCGGGCTCGCGGCGGGAATCGCGCTCGGCCTGACCGAAGCCAGGATCACCGTGGTCGAGCCCGAAGGCTGGGACGATATGCGTCGCAGCCTGGAGGCGAGCTGGATCGAGCCGGTCGGTCCCAACCCGCCGCCGACCGCGTGCGATGCGTTGCAGACGCCGGTCGTCTCGCCGCTGACCTTCGAGGTACTGGCGCGGCGCGATGCCAAAGGCGTTGCGGTCAGCGAAGCCGAGGTTCGCGCGGCGCAACGTTGGGCGGCGAGCAAGCTCCGCCTGGTGGTGGAGCCGGGCGGTGCGGTCGCGCTGGCGGCGTTGCTCGCGGGCAAGGTTACCGCGGAGGCTGGCATGCTGGTCATCCTGTCGGGCGGTAATGTCGATATCGACGCTTATGCCAGGGCGCTCGCCCCCGAACCTGCCGAGGCGCCGGCTTTTCCGGCGCTGAGCGAAAGCGAATCGTGAGCGGTATGCAGGACATGGCCTATGCCGTCGCGATGATCGCGGCGGCGATCCTGGCCTATTTCGGCGTTCGACTGTGCCGCCGTCCCGATACCCGGACCAAGGGCGTATTGATGATCGTAATGGCCGTGGTGCTCGTAGGGAATGTGCTGGTGTGGACGCTGTAATGCCGTCCAAAAGACGGGAATGCCCAATCTCGCCAAGCAGGTTTTGCGGAGAATTTATGGTCGAGTGCGGCCAAGTTTAGCCGTCATGCCGGGCCTGTCCCGGCATCTACCGGGCAGCAAACCCAAATGCCGAAGGAGGGGTTGCACAGTGGATGCCGGCACGAGGCCGGCATGACGGACAAACCTGATCCCATGTGCCTCTAACCCACTTCCCGTCTGAGCGCGTCGATCATGCCTGGGACCGCGGTCAGCCGGGCTTGCTCTTCGTCCAGGATCGCGTGGAAGGCATTGCGCTTGATCGCCGCGACGCGCCCGGGCTTCATCCGCACCCGTGGCGGAAGCGCGGACACGATGATGTCGATCATCCGTTCGGCGCCGTGTAGCCGGCCCCAGAGATAGTCGTTCTCGCGATAGGCGCGACTGAAGAACGCGCCGAAGCTGTTGAACTGGATGCCTTTCAACGTCGCCTCGGCGCCGCCGCTGCGGATCGCGGTGGCATCTTCCGGAGCGATCCGGTCGACCTTGATCGGATCGAACTCGTCGAGTCCTTCGCCCTGGAGCAGCGGCAAGGTCGCCACGTCGAAAAAGGGGAAGCCGAGATAACTGAGCAACAGCGGCCGCTTCACGTCCTTCGCCATTCCGGCAAAAGCGTCGGCCAGCTTGGCATCGGTATCATCGTCGAGCTGCTTGAGGTCGAGCGACGCGGCCAGCTTTTCGAGCAATGGCGCCGCGTCGGTGCGCAGGCTGCGCACGTCTCGGCGTAATGCGGCATGCGTGTCGGTCCGCTTGGCCTCGAGATAAGTGGCGAGCGCGTCGTAGATCGCATCGCGCGCGGCGGTGAGTTGCTCCTCGGACAAATCGTCTTCCAGCTCGGCGAGTCGGCGCGCGACGAGCCGCAGCCGGCGGATGCGGAAGCCGAGGTCGAACGAGCGCAGGAACAGGATCGCCGATTCGCTGGCCTTGCCCGCGAAGGTCAGCCCGCCGTCGCTGGCGCGCACCGCCGCTTCGACCGCCTGACGGATACGGGCCAAGCGATCGGCGCCGGGCTCGCCACCGACAGCGTGGAGCAGGTTGCTGATCAGGTCGATGACGCCCGCCACCTTGAGATGGCCATAAGCGGCATAAGCATAGCCCGACTTCGCCGCGGCGGCATTCTGCGCCTTGGTTCGCCAGTTCTTGAGCCGCGTCGCGGTCGGCGAATCCATGAACAATGTATAGTCGAACAGGCTTTCGATCTGCGTCTCGACCTCGGGCCGGATCGACCGCGTGATCGCGCGCATATTCTCGATCCGCTGGCTGCGTTCCTGGATTTCCTCGAGATTGTCGCGGATCGGTTGCTGGCGGGGAATCTCAGAGATCGCGCCGATGATCGTCTGAAAGAATCCCGGCGAAGGCGCCGCGGTCGTGCCGAAATGGAATCCGGCGCCGGGCGAGGGGTCGATATAGATGAAACGGCGGTCGATCTCGCGCCGCGCCGGGCGTTCGCGGAGCGCATCGATCGCCGGGCGGAACGGCGCGTTGACCAGAACCGACCCGTCGATCAGCACCGCGCTGTCGATCGCATTGACCGCATATTGCCGCGGTAGCGCGCGTTCGAGGAACGTCTCGCGCGTCGGCCAGGTCATTTCCCGGTCGGCCAGCACCTTGTCGAGCTCGGCGACGGTGAAGGGGGGAAAGGCGCCGGGAAAGCTCGACGTGGCCCGCGCGGCGAAGACGAGCTCGGCGGGATCTGCGAACCAGCCCGTGCCATGGTCGGAGAACGGGATGACCAGGCGATGCTCGGTCTCCAGCACTTCGGGCGGCGAATTGAGTTCCAGCCGTTCGGGATGGCCGCGGAAATCGGTAACGGTGACGAACAGGTCGAGTGGCTGCCCGGCTGGCAGCAATCGCCCGTCGCCGCCGCCCGCAGCCATCGCCTCCAGCGCATCGAGCACCAGATTGGTGAAACGTTCCCCGCCGAACGGCGGTTCGAACCAGCGCGACCGGACGAAATGCGACAGCTTCTTCTCGACCTCAGCGCGCGCTCCGGCCTCGACCAATTCGTCGACCCGCGCCGCGCCACGTCGCTGCGCCATCCAGGCGATCGGCAATGCCCAGGCTTTTGAAAGACGATGCGACGGTGCCGCCTTGGGGTCAAGCAACGCCTCGATATCGGCGACATCGAGCCACAATTGGGTCAAGGGCTCCAGGCTCTGCCCGGTTGCTAATGCCTGGGCCAGGAAAACGCCGTTGATCCCGCCCGCGCTAGCGCCCGCGATGATGTCGGGAAGCACGCGGAGCCGCATGTCGGCTTCTTCTTCGATCTCGCTCAACAATGCGCAATAGATGGGCTCGGTCGATTTGACATGCGGCGTCTGGCCCGAATGATAGGCGCGGCTGGCCCGCGCCAAGCGCCAGATCTCCTTGGTGATACCGTGCATATAAACCGCCAGGCTGATCCCGCCGTAGCAGACCAGCGCCATGCGCAGTTCCTTCTCGCGCGTCATGCCGTCTCCACCTTCGCCCAGATCGGCAGATGGTCGGACGCCCATCGCGATGCATGGCTGACATGGACCCCGCAATCGACAATGGCCAGGTCAGGCGAGGCCATGATGCGATCGAGCCGCCCGACCGGCCGCCGCGCGTGAAAGCTCGGCCCGGTCGCCGCGAAGTGGAAACGCGCGCCGAAATCCTTGAGACAGCCCGAGGCGCGGGTCCATTCGTTGAGATCGCCCATCATCACCGTCGGCAATTGCTGCGTGCTGGCGTCGAGGTGCGCGAGGATCGCATCGGCCTGGCGCCGCCGCATCAGGCCCGACAGATCGAGGTGCATGCCGACCACGCGGATCGCCTGGCCGCGGATGCGCAGATCGGCCATCACGGCACCGCGCGGCTCGAGCGTGGGTAGATGGATCGCTTCGCAATCGACCACTTGCACGTCGCGCCGGACCAGCAGGACATTGCCATGCCAGCCGCTCGACAACGGGCGTGCGCCGAATGGCAATGCTTTCCACGCGCCATGATCGGACAAATGATCGGGGCCCAGGATCGCCGCGCGCCTGCCGAACCGGCGGTCGGCCTCCTGCAAGGCGATCACGTCGGCATCGATTTCGTGCAGCACCGCCATGATCCGCTCCGGACTGCGGATGCGATCGGTGCCGACCCCTTTGCGGATATTGTAGCTCGCGACCTTGATCATTGAGGTTCCGCAACGCCCCTGACATTGTGCGAGTTGCAGCGAACTAGCGCAATTTGTCGGTGCGTGTCATCCCGAAGGCCTCATGATCGACCAGAGCTCCGCCAATTCGATCGCCGATGTCGTCCGCGTCCGCGCGTTGTTGATCGAGGCGGCCAAGGCAGGCGAGGCGATCAGCTATTCGCACTTGCTCGCGCAATTGGGGCACCGCTTCACCCGGCCCAAGATGCGCGCGGTGTGCAAGACGCTCGACGTGATCGACGAGGCAGCCATCGCTGCGGGCGAACCCGAACTCGCGGTGCTGGTCGTGCGCGAATCCGATGGCCTGCCGGGGCAGGGCTGGTGGGGCGGCGCGAGGGCGTTCGTGCTGGGATATGATGGTCCTTGGACAGGGTCGATGGCGATGAAGCTGGTCAGGGAACAGCAGCAGATTGCGTTCGATTATTGGCAGGGGCGGGACTGATCGATTGTTGGCGAGGCTGACGGTCTGATTCGGTCAAACCGACCCCGGGGCACAATTATTGAATATGAAGCGAGGGCTTCAATCGCGCCATCAACGGATCAATCGCCACCGTCGCGCATGACGATGGCCGCTTGTCGCGGCAATCGGCTGGCGGGCTGGGACTATGTGCGCCCCTGACCGTCAAGTTAAGGAATTCCCCGGCCGAATGAGTCGCTGCTGCTCCCCTGACGCCGAAGAAGCTCTGCTTACCATATTGTTTGAGGATCTGCATGTGGCTGAAGCCCTGCGCTTTGAGCAGTTCGGCGGCGCGATAGGCGGCCATATTGCGGCCGAAGCCGGATTCGGCGATGCCGTTCGAGCGCGCCTTGACGAGCCAGATTCCCGGCTCGATCTGTTTTTCGCTATATCCACCAAAGATATAGCTCGGACGATATTTGGTCGCCGTGCCGGGGCGGGCACCTGGTTGCGATCCCGCGCAACCGGACAGCATCATTGCGGCAAGCAACATCGGTCCAACATAGCGCATCGCTTCCCCCACTTTTTCCGCCCCCGTCGTTCATAGTCGCAGGGGGACGCCCGAGATCACGGCGATGTGCGGCGGTTCCGGTTAATATCTATTGAGCGGCCGGGCTCGCTCCGCCTTAAAATACTTGAAAATAGTTCGCCATTCTCGGCGGCGCACGGCGCCCGATAGGTCCACTCCCGTGGCCGCCGATCCGAACTACCGTTCGTTGCGCGTCAACGACGCCCAGAGCCCAGCGGTTCGCTACGCTCCATTCAACGTTGCCGTGTTGCTCACTGCTTTCCTGACTAACGCGACGAAGCTCTTTCCGTGGCGTACCAACTGAGCCTTGTCGAAGCACGCCTTGGCGCCGCGCTCAATCGCTTCGGTCTCGGCGGCCGATCCCCATGTAGTGTGCGACGATACGACAAGGACGGGTGCGTGCGGATGGCCGGCCAGTTCATCCAGGAAAGCGAAGCCGTCAATACCCGGCATAGCGAGGTCAAGTGTGATGACGCTCGGCACGAACTTCTCGACCATCTCTCGCGCCGCAGCCACGCTATCAGCGGATCCCACGACCCGGAAATCTTTCTCGCCTTCCAGTAATTGCTCGATGATCGCCCTCACGGTGAGCGAGTCGTCGATGACAAGTACATTGAACATGACCTTCTCCCTTGACCGACATGGAAGGGATAACGCTTCAGTTCGGAATGAGTGGCGCACCGGCGCACCTTTTGCGGCATCTGCCCTGGGGTTACGGTCATGGATCAACCCAAGACTATTTCAGGTGCGTCGTAGCCGCAGCGATAATAGCCACCTTTGCCTTGTGTCCGGTCCGCTCGACCGCAAGCCAAAGTGGCGATGGACGTGCGGTGCGGTGGATGCCGGCACAAGGCCGGCGTGACGGACAGATCTGATCACGCGCGACTCTAGCTGTCGCCCCAAAATCCCCGCCGTGGCGCGCTCAGCATCCCGCCGACGCATTCGACTCCGCCCTCTCGATCCTGCGCCAGCCACAGCGGACCGTCGAGATCGGCGAATACGCTGTCCACGGCGATCATCAGCGCCGGCGCGATCGATAGCGAGGAGCAGATCATGCAGCCGGTCATCACGTCCAGTCCGAGCCGGCGCGCCTCCCGCGCCAGGTCGAGCGCCGCGGTCAGGCCGCCGGCCTTGTCGAGCTTGATGTTCACTACGCCATAGCCGTCTGGCAGCGCCGCGAGATTCGATGCTTCGTGCACGGATTCGTCGGCCGCGATCGGGATCGCCGAGACGAACCCTGCCAGTGCGGCGTCATCCGCCGCCGGCAGTGGCTGTTCGAGCAGGTCGACTTTCAGGTCGATCAGCAATTGCTGCAGCGAACGCACCTCGTCGATCGTCCAGCTCTCATTGGGATCGACGATCATGCGGGGCAGGGGGGCGGTGTCGCGGACCGCGCGCAGTTGCGCGGCGGGATCGGTGCGGTCGACCTTGACCTTGATCAGCGGCACGTCGGCCAGCGCCGCCGCCGCCACGCGCATCCGGTCGGGCGTGTCCAGGCCTACCGTCATGGCGGTCGGGATCGGGCCGATCGGTTGCTTCAGGCCGATCATCGTCGCGACGTCGTTGCCAGTCAGGCGCGCTTCGAGGTCCCATAACGCGCAATCCACGGCGTTGCGCGCCGCGCCGGCCGGCATCAGCCGCAACAGCTCCTCGCGGTCCGCTCCGCCTTCGAGCGCGTCGCGCACGGCACCGATCGCGGCGATCGTGCTGTCGATCGTCTCTCCATAGCGCTGATAGGGAACGCATTCACCACGTCCGGGCACGCCGTCCTGTTCGATCCGCACGGTCACGACCTCGGCAGCGGTCTTGGTCCCGCGCGAGATGCGGAACGGCGTGTTGAGCGGGAACGTCTCGGGCTGGATCGATATCGTGCGGCGCATGATGGCGATCAGGCCACCGCTTTCGCGCCTGCGCGGGCAGACTCGCCGAGCAAAGTGTCGAGAATGGCGTCCACGCCGAACCGGAACGGATCGGAACAGGGCAGGCTCATCTCGTCCGCGATCCGGGCGCACAGCGCGCGTGCCTCGTCCTCAGACATGGCAGAGGTGTTGAGTGCGATGCCGACCGCTCGCACTTTTGGACTGGTCAGCCGCGCGACCTGGAGATTGGCTTCCAGGCACTCGGCGATCCCCGGCAGGCCGAAATGCGGCAGCCCGCGCATATGCTTGCGCACCGGGTCGTGGCACATGACGATCGCATCGGGCTGGGCGCCGTGCAGCAGGCCGGTGGAAACCCCGGCGAAGGACGGGTGGAACAAGGATCCCTGGCCCTCGATCAGGTCCCAGCCGCCATCGGACCGGGCGGGCGACAATTGCTCGATCGCGCCCGAAATGAAATCGGCAATCACCGCGTCGAGCGGAACGCCGCTTCCCGCCACCAGGATGCCGGTCTGACCGGTGGCGCGGAAATCCGCCTTGACGCCGCGCTCGACCAGCCCGCGCGTGAGGCACAAGGTAGTGTACATCTTGCCGACCGAGCAATCGGTGCCGACCGTCAGCAGGCGATTGCCCGCGCGCGGCTTGCCATTACCCACCGGAATGCCCTGTTGCGGGTCGCGCACGTCGTGCAACGCCCGGCCGAGCAGGCTCGCCGCCTCGACCAGGCGTGGCTCGTCCTTCAACCGCTGGTGGAGGCCCGACGCGATATCCAGCCCCGCTTCCATCGCGGCGATCGCGTCGGCGACCATGTCCTCACCCAGCGTTCCGCCGGCATTGGCGACGCCCAGGATCAGCGTCCTGGCGCCGGCCGCCACCGCGGTCGCGAAATCCATTCGCGGCAGATCGAGCGTGAGCCGGCAATCGTCGTGGCGGAATTCGCCGACGCACACTTCCGGCCGGAACACGGCCAGCCCGCGCGACGTCTTGATGCCGGCGTGGTCGTTGGAGTGACCGAGATACAGAAGATAAGGCGTGGCGATCATGTCGGTTCGGCTGCAATTTCCAGGGAAGACAAACTGTATCGCCGCACCTGGATCAGCCCCAATATTTAACGCCACCGCCCCTATAGCGTGAGGCTATAGCTTATCGATCACGTCCGCCAGAAGGTCGAGGAATTCGGAGGCTGTGTGGGTTGGCGGGCGATCCTGCATATAGACCGCGTTGATGTCGAAGGTGATCGCCGGCTGGAGCGGGCGCGACGCCAATCCCGGCGCGATCGAGGCCTGAGCGGTGAAATTGTCGACGATCGCCATGCCGACGCCGGCGCGGACCAAAGCGGCGGCGACGTAATAGGTGCGCGCCGACACGACTTCGTCGAGCACCACGCCCAATTGATTGAGTTCGCTCGACAGCATGCGGCCGATCGGCCCCGATTGGACGGGACTGATGAACTTGTGCTCGCGCAAGTCGGCCAGGTGAACGCGAGACGGCGCGTTGGGGAAATCCTGCTCGCGATAGAGCACGACCAATTCGCCCTCGCCGATCACCTGATGCCCGACCGGCGCTGCCGGCGGCACTTCGTAGCTGATCGCGATATCGGTCTCGCGCTCGTACAATTTGCGCACCATCTCGTCGTGATGCAGCGTCTGCAGGTCGAACAATATGTCCTCATGCCCGCGCAGGAATTCGGCGACGGCGTCGGGAATGGCGCCGAGCCCGAGCGACGGGAGCGCCGAGATGCGCAACAGGCTGCCCCGGCCGAGCCGCATATTGTGGCATGCCTGGCGCAGCGACCGCACGCGATCCTGGATCTCCGACACTTCGCCGAACAGCGCGCGCGCATCCTGGGTCGGGATCAGTCGCCCGCGCGCGCGCTCGAACAATGGCAAGCCGATCGAATCCTCGGCATGGCGCAGTACCTTGGTGACCGACGGCTGCGAGACGTTGAGCGAGCGCGCCGCGGCGCTGACGGTGCCGTGCAGATAGACGGCGTGAAAGACTTCGAGCTGGCGCAGGTTCATGTCTTGGCCCTCTTGATACCGCGCCGAAACGCCGGGTGATCGCGCGCCGCGTCGAACTGCTCGTCATGGCGGTGGTGCACGCTAACGGCCTAGGATGGGCGCGGTTTTTCCGTACCTATTCCCTAAAGCTATGGATTGCAAAGTCCGCCAGAAAGTGCAGCCTCGAAAAGAGGAGGGGCGCCGCGCGGCTTTCGACCGTGCGGCGCCCCAGGGGAGGGACTCTGGATCAGCGGAGCTTGATGCGAACGCCGACGCGGAAGGTACGTCCGAGCATGTCGGAATAAGTGGTGTTGGCGGCCAGGCCGGTTTCGGGAACCAGCAGCGGCCAACGGTTGAAGACGTTGGTCACGTTGACGAAGAACTCGGCGTCGGACGTGTTGTTGATCTTTACCCGCTGCGTCAGATTGAGATCGACGTAGAACAGTCCCGACACATGATTGTTGTCGTAGGTCGGGAAATTCGTGGTCGAGACCGGGCAGCTGGTCGAGCATTCGATGCCGTTGGAGGCGTATTTGCCCGAACTCACGCCACGCGCCACTGCGGTAATCGACGTGGTCGGGAAGTCGAGCGTGCCGCTGAAGTGGAAGATCCAGCTCGGCGTGCTGCCCTGACCGCCGTTCACGCCCGCGGTATTGACGGCGACCGATCCCTGGACGCCGGTGTAGAGCAGATTGTCGAGATAGTTGGTCGCCGTACCGCGCAGCGTGAAGCTGGCCGAGCTACCCAACGGCTGGCGATACGCCGCCTCGAAATCGATACCGCGAACGAGCTGCCGCGAGAAGTTGAACGGCTGGCTGCGGAACAGTAGCTTCGAGGCGTTGGTCGGATCGACGGTATAGCTCGCACAGAAGCTCTGATTGCCCAGCGAGCACAGGTTGATGATGTCCTGCGCGCCGAATGACCCGATCGCATCCTTGATCTCGATCCGGAAGTAATCGATCGAAGCGTTGAAACGTGGGAGGAACCGCGGCGTGATGACCGCTCCGATATTCCACGAATCCGACTTTTCGGGCTTCAGATTGGGATTGCCGATGACCGTCGCCGAATAGGAATAGGTCGCCGGCCCCTTCGACGGGTCGTTGGCATCGTAGAACGGGTTGCGCACTGAATCGCTGTTCGAGCCGCCAGCCTGATAAAGATCGCTGAGGTTGGGCGCGCGGATATCGCGCGACCGCGTCACGCGGAAACGGATGTCCTTGATCGGTTGCCAGGTCGCGCCTGCCTTCCAGGTCGTGACATAGCCCGCGGTCGAATAGTCGGTCGCGCGGACCGCGCCGTTGAACTCGAGGCCCAGGCCGAGCGGCACGACGGTCTCTAGATAGGCTTCCTTTACGTTGTACCGGCCGTTGGTCGGCAGGTAATTGCCCACCGACCAGCGGTTCGTCGTGGAGACTGCGTGCCCGTTCGCGTCAAGGTTGATGATCGGTTGGAATTGTGCCGGCACCGATCCCTTGATGCTTTCTTCGCGCCATTCGGCGCCGACCGACACGCTGACGTCGCCCGCCCAGGTAGCGAACGGGGTCAGCGCCAGATTGGCGCCGGCGACTTTCTGCTCGGCGATTTCGTTGCGCTCGGGATTGCCGAGCACATAAGCGAAGGCGGCCGGGTTGGCGACACCGATGCCCAGTCGGTTGAGCGGGATGCAGCCGTTGGTCGGACTGGTCAGCGATGAACGACACACGATCGTGCCTGCCGCCACGCCGAGCGCGTTTCCGGCCGGCGCGAACACCGCATCGGTCGCATTCAGCATGTTCTGCGTGTTCATGATGTTGGTCAGCTGTTCACGCATGTCGGTGCGGCCGTACTGGGCATAGACATCCCAGTGTGCGTCCTTGCCGAATGCCTGGAACTTACCGTCAGCGCCGATCACGTAGCGCTGGACCTTCCGCTCGTTGTTGACGCCGCGATAGGGCAGGTCCGCGGCGGTCGTGGCGACCGTGACGCTGGTGATGCCGGCAAGCTGCGCTGCGCCGAGCTCCTGGATAAGATAGGCGTTATCCGGCTTGTAGGTGATGCCGGTGGACAGGTTCGGGCCGGCGTTGAACACCGACTTGCCGCGATTGTACGATCCTTCGAAGTAGATCTCGGCATTGTCCGTGATGTCGTAGCTCAACCGGCCGAACACGCCATATCGGTTCTCTTCGGGCATCAGGCCGATACGACGTCCCGAATCGTTGACTTGCCAGTCGCCACCCTGGGTGAGCGATGGTCCGGACGCTCCGGTGACGGCGGGAAAGGTGTAGGTGCCGAAGTTGAAGTGGTTCACCGAACCGCCCTGGCCGAAATAGATGCCACGCAGGGTGTTCGTCGCGACGCCGCCGAAGGACGAGCCCGTGATCAGGCCGCCCGGCGTCGAATTCGAGGCGCCGACCTGGCGCAGCGTCGTCAGAAATTGTGGCGCGGTGGTGCTGTTGGTGGTCCATGCCGGGTTGGTGATGCGGACATAGCCGGTCGCGTTCCAGGCGCGATCGACACTGAAGATGCCGTCCTGATGCGCGAGTTCGCCGTTCAGCGCGACATGCCCGCGGCCGCCCGCGAACGACGTGCCGGCCGTGACGGTGAACCTGTAATTGCTGCCGTCGCCATAGGTAGTGACGCCGCTGTCGGCCGAGACCTTCAGGCCTTCATACTTCTTGTCGAGGATGAAGTTGACCACGCCGGCGACCGCGTCGGAACCATAAGCCGCAGACGCGCCTCCGGTGACGATCTCGACGCTCTTCACCAGCCCTTGGGGGATCGTGTTGATGTCGACGATGTCGTTGACCGTCGAACCGACAGAGCGGCGGCCGTCGATCAGCACCAGCGTACGCGTGCCGGTCGACTGGTTGTCGAGGTTGCGCAGGTTGAGCGCGTTGATGCCCGCCTGGCCGCTCGACAGGTTGAGCCGCGAATTGGCCGGCCTGGTCGAGCCGGCGAGCGCTGGGAGGGTGTTGACGAAGTCAGCCAGGTTGTTGGTCGGCGACTGCGTCTCGATCTCTTTCTGGGTAAGCACCGTCAAGGGCTGCGGCGACTGAAATCCGCTGCGAACGATGCGCGAACCGGTGACGACGATATCCGAATCGTCGATCGGCGCCGCGGCCGGCGCATTTTGCGGCGTCGCCTGAGCATCCTGCGATGCGGTCGGAGCTGCCTGCGCAAAGGCCGGTGCGCTATGGACGACGGCCAGCGCCGTCATGGCGAGGCCCGCTGCGTAGCGACGATCGATCCGCGGATGAATACGCCCGAAAATAGACATTCAAACAACCCCTTTGGCTTGCGAGCGAACGGACGCGGAGGAACTCCTCCGACGTGCGTGGCGCGCCGAGACCTGATTTCCTAGCTTGGGCCATGCGGCTGCCGAGCAGCCGATGGGTTCCACCTGCATTGTCGGCGGGACGTACCGGAGAGCCGATCGGCCGGCTCCTGCCATCCCTGCCTTTTCGGAAGAGCGGCCGTCCGCTGTGTTACGGAAACACGTCACTTCCGAGCTGGGAGGTTACAGGGCGCCTAAAAGGGGTCAATAGAAGCGGCATTACTATGATTTCGCTTGGGTATAGCCTGGGGGAATAGGGCGTGCGGCGTGCCGATAACTCATGGCTATAGGGGATACCCGGCTTGCTATGCGGCCCAGCTCGACCCTCTGCGATAGGGTCTCGATACATTGGGGATGACGATTGGGTGATAACGGTTGGGGTCATTGATGTTTCAACGTCGCGCGTTCCTGTTGAGCTCGGTCGCGCTGCTCGCCTTGCCGGGCGCGGGCATGGCCGCGGAAGTGAGTAAGTCCAGCCCCGACCGCGGTCGTACCATTCGCCTGGCCGGTGCGCGCGCGCCGATCGAGATCCTCGAAGACGCGATGGGCGTTCCGCATATCCGCGCGAAATCCAAGCATGACGCGTTTTTCGGCCAGGGCTACGTCGTCGCGCGCGACCGGATGTTCCAGATCGACTGGGACTATCGCCGCGAGCTCGGGCGGATGGCGGAAGTGTTCGGTCCGCGCTTCGTGACCGCCGATCGGGCGGCACGGCTGTTTCTTTATCGCGGCGATGTGGAGGCCGAGCTCAAATCGCTGCCGCCTGAAGTGCTCGACTGTGCCCGAGGCTATGTCGCCGGGATCAACGCACGGATCGACGAACTCGAAGCCGATCCCAGCCAATTGCCGCTCGAATACGGCATATTGGGCATCACGCCGCTGCGCTGGGACGTGCGCGACCTGGTTCGCATGCGCGGCGGCGGGATCGGCGACGCAGATGACGAGGTGCGTCACGCACAGCTCGAGGCGCGCGGCCTGCTCGAATTCGACCGGTTCATGGATCCACTGCGTCCGGCATGGAAATTCACCGTGCCGGAGGGGCTCGATTGCGCGGCGGTGAGCGACGCCGATCTCGGCATCCTGCTCGAAGGATCGGGGCCGCTGCCGTTCGGACAGAAGATCGCGGCCTATGACCGCGAAATCGACCGCATCGATCGCATCGCCCAGGGCAGCAACGCCTGGACGGTCGCCGGCAGCCGTACCGCGACCGGGCGGCCCATCCTGGCCAACGATCCGCATCTCGGAATCGGTGGTCTCAGTCCGCGCCACATCGCGCATCTGACCGCGCCTGGCCTCGACGTGATCGGTGGCGGCGATCCCGGTCTGCCGGGAATCATGCAGGGCCATACCGATCGCTTCGCCTTCGGCCGGACCAACTTCCACATCGACCAGACCGATCTATTCATCCTGCGCACGAAGGAAGACGACCCCGAGCAATATTGGCACGATGGCCAATGGAAGCGCCTTGAGACGGTCGAGGAGGAGATCGCGGTCAAGGACGCTCCGGCCGAACGCGTGGCATTGCGCTATTCGCTGGGCCGGCCCGTCATCTCGCAGGATCCGGCGCGCAACCGCGCTGTGGTGCAAGCCAGCGTCGCATTGTTGCCCGGCGCGAATATGCGGTTCGCGATCATCGCGATCAATCTGGCGCACGATTGGGCATCGTTGCGCCAGGCGCTCAAGATCCACGTCTCGCCGACCAACCATCATTATGCCGACATCGACGGCAATACCGGGTGGCAGGCCAGCGGGTTCACACCCAAGCGGCCCAAGCATGACGGCCTGTTCCCCGCACCGGGCGACGGCAGCTACGACTGGACCGGCATCCTCAAGGTCGAGGAAATGCCCAGCAGCTATAATCCCAAAACCGGCTGGTTCGCTTCGGCCAACCAGATGAACCTGCCGTCCGACTACCCATATCAGGAGCGCAAGATCAGCTTCAGCTGGAGCGATTCCTACCGTTACGATCGCATCGCCGAAGTGCTGCGCAGCCAACGCAAACACCGTGTCGAGGATAGCGTTGCGCTCCAGCACGACGTGCAATCGCTGCCGGCACGTGCCCTGGTGAAGCTGCTACCCACAATTCTTTCGCCCGAGGCGGCGCCGGCAGCGGCACTGTTGCGACAATGGAATTGCGGCATCGCGGCGGATAGCGCGGCGGCCTTGCTGTATGAGCAGGTCATGCCGGAACTGTCCTCGGCGTTCCGCGACCTCGTCATTCCCGAGGCGGCGCGCGATCTCCTCAAGACAATGAACCTGTCGGAGATGATGCGCCTGCTCGCCGCGCCCGACCATTATCTCGGCGACGATCCCGTGGCGGCACGAGACGCATTGCTCGACAAGGCGCTGGCGGCGGGATGGACCAAGGCGGTCAAGCTCGCCGGCCCCGATCCCGCGCAATGGCGTTGGGGCGACCTGCACCAGGTATCGATCTCACACCCGTTATCGGCGTCGCCCGCGATCGCGGCCGCTTTCCCCAAGATTGATGGCGGAAAGTCGGGAGGCGACAGCTATACGGTCATGGCCCGGGGCGTGAATCTGGGGCGCAAGAGTTTCAACGTCATGCACGGCGCGAGCTATCTGCTCGTGGCGGACGTCGGTGCCTGGGACAATAGCCGGGTGCTGTTGCTGCCCGGCCAGTCCGGCGATCCGCGCTCCACGCATTATCGCGACTGGTATCAGGACTGGCTGGCGGGCAACACGCAGCCTCTATGGTTCAGCAAGACCGCTGTTGATGCGCATGCGGTGACAAGAACGATGATCGCGCCGGTGAAGGAGTAATATCCTCCTCGTTACGGGGGAGGGTTTTAATCAGCCCCTCTACTTCGCCACCTTCAACCTCCGCGCGAAGAACGCTTCGGTCGCGCGATAGCTCGCCAGCCAGTCGCCATAACGGAAGAATTCGTGCCGCTCATTGGGCAGGCTCAATTCCTCGAACGGCACGCCACGCGCGGTCAGTTCGCGGGTGAGCAACAGCGACTGGTCGTGATCGACATTCTTGTCGTCGTCGCCATGAACGATGAGCACCGGCGATTTCCAGCGGTCGATCGATCCCATCGGCGACGACCGCCATTGCAACTCGCGCGCCTTGAGTTCGGCATCGGGCGAGAGTGACGGATCGCCCGAACGGACCAAGGTGTGGACGCCGTGAAAGTCCGCGCCCGCGGCGAACAGGTCGCTGTTACGCGCGAGCGCCAACGCAGTGAGATAGCCGCCCCAGCTTCCGCCCCATATGCCCAGGCGCTTGGCATCGACATCGGGCTGTTTCGCCAGCCACTGGCCGCCAGCGAGTACGTCGCGATATTCGGACGCGCCGCCACGACCGGTTTTGGGCGCTTCCCGAAACGCGCGGCCGTAATTGGTGCCGCCGCGATAATTGACCGACAGGACCGTATAGCCCAGCGCCGCGAACTGCTGATTGCGGACATAAGCGTTCGAATAATAATGCATCGGATTGAACGCCGGCAGCATCTGGCGGCGCGGCCCGCCATGGACGAAGATCAGGGCAGGGTGGGGACCCGGTCCCTTGCCGCGGAACAACTGGCCATGGACCTGCATGCCGTCCGCGGCGGTGAAGACGACCGTCTCGGGCTTGGAATAGGAGGAGACGACCGCCACTGGGCCCAGGGGTTTCATGCCTTCGACGAGGATCATGTGCGCTGGGCGCCGAGCATCGGTCGCCGTCGCCGCCAATCGGTCGCCGCCGAATACCGGGCGAAAGACGAAGGCGTCATCCTGCGTCAGCCGGGTGGGCTTGCCGCCCGCAATCTCCGTGCGCCAGAGTTGGCGCGTGTCAAGATTGCCGGCATTGGCGGCATAGACGATCGCCTTGCCGTCCGGTGTCGGGGTGAAATTCTCGACTTCGTTCGCGTCGGGGGTCAGGTCGCGCGGCGTGCCGCCGGTCGCGGCCAACACCGCATAGATGTGCATCCAGCCACTGCGTTCCCACGGGAACAGCAGATGGCCAGAAGCGGTCCAGAACAGATTGCGTCCGCGCGTTCCCGCGAACTGCCCACCTTCGCCGCTAGGTGCCGACCAGATCGTGCGGACGGCGCCGCTTGCCACGTCCGCCATGCGCACCGACCAGAACGAGGCTGTGCTATCCGACACATCCGCGGGCGGATCACGGTACTGCAGGAATGCGATTTGCCGGCCGTCGGGCGAGAAGATCGGATCGCTCGATTGGCCCAGGGTCGGCCCGAGATAGCGCAACGTGCGCCGCTCGACATCGAGAAGGCCGATAAAGCTATGGCCCTTGCGCTGTTCGCTGAACAGCAATTGCCCGCCGTCAGGCGACCATTGCAGGTCCTCTACTGAGCCGGCGACGGTGGCGAGCCGGCGCGCCGCGTCGTCGACGCTCCACAACCAGATCTCGCCCTTGCGCGTATAGGCGATACGCGTGCCGTCCGGGCTGAACGCCGCACCATGGCCGAGCCCGATCTTGACTGGCGCCTGACCTCCCGCGACGTCGGCGACGAACAGCGCCTGCTCGGGCGCTTCGAGCGCGATGCCGGTGTTGGGGGAACCGCCTTCGGGAAACTCGGCGTCGCCGCCCCGCACGAATAGCAGACGGCGGCCGTCCTGGCTCAATTGCGGCTCGGAAAGTTCGATGCCTTCGTCACCGCTATAGGTAGTGCGCGGATGTGCCGGGACGCCGGGTCCGCTTACCCAGACGTTGTGCGCCCCTGCGACATCCTCGATCCAGGCGAAGACGGGCACCCGCCGCGCACCGGTGAGATCGCTGGCGAACGGCAGCGCGAGATTGGACGCCAGCGCGTCGGTCGGCTCGCCGTCGCGCGTCGCGGATTGTCCGCCGAGCGCCGGCGCAGCAACGGAGAGAGCGAGCAATGCGGAGGCCAGCCAGGCGGGATGCAGCTTCATGAGCGCAGGCTAGGATTAGAAAAACGCGCCGGGCAAGTGTTGGATTCAGCGCTTATGCCAGACGGTTATGGCTTTGCTCTCTTGTGATATGGGTGGGTTGGCGCGAGCGGAGCAACGCCCCGTGCAACAGCGACAGGCCATGCTCGATCTCTGACAGGCCGACCACGCCATAGCCGAGTACGATGCCTCGCCGCTTCGGCGAGCCGAGTTGGTAGCGATCGAGCGTGTGGATTTTGACGTTGCTGGCGAGCAGGCCGGCGGTCACCGCTTCGACATCGACGCCATCGCGCGCCATCGCCGCGATGTGCATGCCATAGAGCGGCGGAACGGGATCGAACCATGCGCCGAGGTGCTCGGCGACGAACGACATGATCAGCCGCCGTCGCTGGTCGTATATGCCGCGCATCTTGCGCACGTGACGCGTCAAATGTCCTTCGCTGATGAACCCGGCGACCCCCATCTGGGTCGGGATCGGGCAATGCCAGTCGAGGCAATTCTTCGCGGCGATCAGCGTCCGCATCGCCCAGGGCGGCGCGACGATGAAGCCTAACCGCAGTGAGGGCAGCATGCATTTGGAGAAGGTGCCGACATAGAAGACGAGATCGGCGGCATCGGCGGTTCTCAGCGCCTCGACCGGGCTGCCTTCATAGCGGAATTCGCCGTCATAATCGTCCTCGACGATCACTGCCCCATTGGCACGGGCGAACGCGACCAAGGCCGCGCGGCGCCGCGGCGACATGGTGACGCCGATCGGGAATTGATGCGACGGGCAGACGCAAATGATGTTCGCGTTCGCCGGCAGCCGATCGACTACCAGCCCCTCGTCATCCACCTCGACCGGAATGATCGTCGCGCCCGCCGCGGCGAAGGCGACGCGCATCGGCGGATAGCCGGGATCCTCGATCGCGACGACGGTCTTGCCCGGCGTGACAAGCGTCCGGGCCAGGACGTCGAACGCCTGTTGCGCGCCCGACGTGACGAGCGCGTCCTGCGGGCGACACGGCACTGCTCGGGTCAGTGCGATGTGGCGCACGATCGCCTCCCGCAGGCGGAAATTGCCCTGATTGCCCTGCGCGCTTTTCAAACTGGGCGGCTGGTTTTCGAGCTGCCGCAATTGTTTGACGCTGATCTGCCGGAACAGGTCCATCGGGAAGAGCCGCGTGTCGATCATCGCGGGACGAAAATCGATTGCGGCACCCTTGCCGGGGCGGTTTCCGGCGATCGGTTCATCGCGCCAGAAACCGATCGCCGCGCGTGTTTCCTCGCTCAACCAGAAGCCGTTCAACCTCGGATCGTCGGTCGGGGCATCCTGGTCGGCATCGAACGGCGACGTCATCGGCAAGGCGTCGACGACATAAGTTCCCGATCCGCGCCGGCTGACCGCATAGCCGTCGTTGATCAGCCGCTCGTAGATGTCGGTCGCGGTGTTGCGCGACACGCCGAAAAACGCACTCGATTGGCGGGTGCCGGGCAGCCGCGCGCCGAGCGCGAGCCGGCCCTCCACGATCGCGGCCTTCAATTGCTCATAGATGCTGCGCGCGGAATTGCGCGTGCCGTGGCCGCCACGCTCCAGCCGCAACTCGAACAATGGATTCATCGCAGCCTTTTGCCGGACCTGGCCAAGTGGACCAACCGATTTTGTCCCGACTGGCCCTCAATTCTCGCTCGGCGCCAGCATAGGTGCGAGGCGGGACACATCAAGGCAATCGGAGGCTATCGGCATGTTGGCGCAAACCGTTCGGCGAATTGGACTGGCAGTCGGGTTTTCGATGTTGCTCGCGACCGCTCCGGCAGTCGATGCGCGCGGAAATGGGCCGATGCCGACCTATATTGCCGCCGCGATCGCCGATCCTGCGCGTCCGGCGGCCGATATCGAGCGCGACGCCAATCGAAAGCCCGGCGAGGTCCTCGCCTTCGCCGGCGTCAAGCCGGGCGACCGGGTCGCGGATTACGCCGCGGGCAACGGCTATTTCACGCGACTGTTTTCCGGGGTCGTCGGCTCGCAGGGGCATGTCTATGCGAGCGTGCCGGCCAGCCTCTTCCAATATGAGAACATCGTCAAAGGGATCGCCGATATCCAGGCTTATATCGTCAAGCACCCTAACGTTTCTGTGACGGCCGGATCGGCGATCGATGTCGCTCGCTACCCGGAGAAGCTGGACCTGTTCTGGATTTCGCAAAATTATCACGATCTCCACGACCCCTTCATGGGTCCGGTCGACATGAAGGCGTTCAATCGCGCGGTCTATGCCGCGCTCAAGCCGGGCGGCGTCTATATCGTGCTCGATCATGTCGCCGCGAAGGGCTCGCCCGCGGACGTTACCGACACGCTGCATCGGATCGAACCGTCGACCGTTCGCCGTGAGGTCGAGGCCGCCGGCTTCGAGTTCGTCGCCAGCAGTAACCTCCTTGCCAATCCCGCCGATCCGCACACGACTGGCCCGTTCGACGTCGCCATTCGGGGGCACACCGATCAGTTCATCTTCAAGTTCAGGCGGCCCATGCGGTAAAGGAGCGCTATGGCTGCAGAGCAGGTGTCTCTGCGGTCGGCGGCAAAAAACAGGGAGAGAATGGTCTATGTCGAAATTGGCAATAGGTTGCGCCGCCTTTTTGTGCCTCGCGGCGCCTGGATATGCGGCGAGCGCGGACGTTGCCGCGCCGTCCGAACAACCCCCGGCGGTGATCGCGCCGACTCTCTTGGCCGGCGAGCACGATTTCGACTTCGAGATCGGCGTGTGGAAAACGCATTTGTCGCGCCGACTTCATCCGCTGACGGGATCGCAGACCTGGGTAGAGTATGACGGCACGACGACGGTCAGGCCCGTCTGGGGAGGTGCCGGGAATCTGGTCGAGCTCGTCGTCGACGGACCGGCCGGCCATTTCGAGGGTCTGTCGCTGCGGCTGTACAATCCGCAAACCCGGCAATGGGCGCTGAACTTCGCCAATCGCAGCGACGGCCAGATGGTAGCGCCGACGATCGGTGGCTTCCGCGACGGTCGCGGCGAATTCTATCAACAGGACACGCTCAATGGCCGCGCGATTTTCGTGCGCTTCGTCATCACGATAAGATCCAAGGACGCGATCCATTTCGAACAGGCGTTCTCCGCCGATGGCGGCAAGACCTGGGAAGTGAATTGGATCGCCGACGATATTCGGACGACATCCTGACCTGCCTCTGCCGACCTGGCGGGCGCTGTGCGTCCGGCCGCCATTAGCCGCATCATTTATCCGTCGGCGTCGCGCGATCGAAGGTCATGATCCAATTGGTTTCCCAGGTCTTGCCGCCATCGGCGGAAAAGGCCTGCTCGAAGCGCGACGAGTTCGGCTTGATGTCGTAGAAACCGTTGCGCACGAGGATCGTCCGCCCGTTGAGTGTGTCCGGGCCGTAAAACTCGCCCCGGCGGTCGCGGAATTCGCCGACCATAGGAGCGTCGAGCTTTCCGATACTGCTGTTCGTCCAGTTGAGATTCCACTGACGAGCGGTCGGATCGTAAAGCCGCAAGCCGACGCCTTCGAGATGGCCGGCCGGTCCGCTGGCCTCGAGCTCGAACAGGCTCGCCTTGCCGTTCCACACCGGCCGGACCGTCGATATGCCATCATAAGCGGTCCACTCCGACGACCCGCTCAGCGGACGGATCAGCCGCGAGATATGCGTCTTCCACACGCCCATGTGGAAATCGAAATCATGCGCGCCGTCGTGCGGCGCAGGCGGTACGACGACGTCTGCAGCGCGACCGGCGTCGACCGGCAAGCCGCCGAGCGTCAGGGCCAGTCCAAGGGCCAGGAAGGCGCGAATGTTCATGAAATCATCTCCCAAGTGCGAGCGCAATTACGCGGTATCTGGCTGGATTTCGAAGAGCCGCTTCCGGGAAATCTGTATGGGCCACCCGACTGGAACATGGATGTTCGGCTCGGCCATGACCGATGGCCATGTCGTCTCACCTTAATCACGGCGATGTCGGAATGGTGCCGGATGCAGGGTTCGAACCCGCGACCTTCGGTTTACAAAACCGCTGCTCTACCAGCTGAGCTAAACCGGCGACGCTCCGAAACCCGCAGAAATCTGCGGGTTTTTGGGCTATCGAATTTTGGAGTGGTGCGGTCAAGGAAAACAAGGACACAAATTTGGACACAAATTGACCCAGAGCGCTGCTGGCCGACCGGGCTGCGCGGGACAGCGATCACGCAGTCTCGACGTTTTGCGTTTCGTGTCGGACGGGTTTGATCGGTTGCTTTCATATGTCCGGCCTGTTTGTGCGGCATCGTTACTGCCGCTGGCCCTGATGGAAATCCGCCGGTGAGGTCCCTAAACAGGCGCCGCGCGTTGCAGCGCATTGAATCAGACGGGTTGGTCTCAGTCTCGCTCTAGCGGGATAGCGATCAAGATTTTAGCCAAGTTATAGCCTCGTCTTCATCCATGAAAACTCTTATTTTTGGGCCATCCATGCGTTCTGCCTGAAGCTTGTTCAGCATTTTACTTACCAGTATTGCGACCCGATCGATCAGCTCCATGTACTTGCTGCCCGCCAGCGCGTTGAAGGCGACCGCGACCTCCTGTGTCGTCAAAGATAGTTCCCGACCGTCTGCCAGCATCGAAAGGCGCGGGTGTCCGGATTTCAATCGCCCAACGGTATAGTTCAAGTCATCGCGATATCGCTCTACCTCAGCGACGTCCCAGAAGCCGCTTAGCCTCGCCGTCACTATCGCAGCCTGCTCGTCAAATTCGATCTGATACACAACCGACCCCGATCAAAGATTTGTGCAACATCGATAGCAAATTTGTTACCGGATAGGCGAGCGCCTGCTCAAACGCGCCGTCAGCGGAATTGACCTGCACCATCGCGTCAGTGTTGAAACGCGTCCAGACAGCAACGGCGCGAGCTTGAGGCTTTGCCTGCCGGTGCTGAACAAGGCCATCCAGCACGCGCAAGCTCATGACTATGACGCGTGACGTGCGCCCTTTATTGTTACCATCCAGCGGTAGAGTCCGGCTCCTGCTTGCGCTGCTACTCAACCTTGGACCGCTCGGGTCTAGAGTTTTCTGCCTGGCCCGGGTCCGGAGGGCTGGTCGCTCCCGGTCGGGTTTGCCAGCATGATCGGGGGGATATTCCCGATCGCGCTGCGCGGTCGCTCTTCGTTGTAGTGTCTACGCCAGCGGTCCAGCTTCTCGCAAGCGTCTTCGAGCGACAGGAACCAGTGCGTGTTCACGCATTCGCTGCGCAGCTTGCTGTTGAACGCCTCGATGAACGCGTTGCCTGTCGGCTTGCCAGGCCGCGAGAAGTCGAGCGTCACGCCCCGCTGATAAGCCCATCGATCCATGTCCCGCGAGACGAACTCGCAGCCATTGTCGACCCTGATCTTGTCCGGCGGCCCGCCACGCTCGAAGAGCAGTCGGCCCATGACATCGACCACCTGCTCACCCTTGATGCCCTGGACGACGCTGATTCTGCGCGGCCGTAGCCGCTTCTACCACGCCGATCCGGTGATCGGGTCAGTTCGCTACACGTTCCGTTTCGAGGTAAGGTTTGCCCTGGCCCACGCTGCGACGTCGGTAACCGGAATGCCGTGGCGCTGGTTGAATGTCCCGGCCTTGTCCCATGCGACACCACGCCCTTGGGCAAAGGCGGCGCGGTATTTGCTCATCATGTTTTGCGGGTCGCGTGCCAGCTCTTCCATCAGGAAGGGCACAGTCCATTCGGATCGGCTGAAGGGACGCTCCAATGTCATTTCCAGCGTGTCGGCAACCTCCCCATAGGTCACGGTATCGCCGGCTAGGAAGACGATCTCGTTGCGGATAACGGGCTCGGCGAACACCACCTCGGCAGTCAGCGTGCCGATGTCATCCGGTGTGGTCAGTGTCACGGCGGTGTCGAGGCTGCCAAGGGCATGAACCGCGCTGTTTTCCAGGTCGACCACGCCAAATTCCGGCTCGAAGAGATAGCTCATGAACATGCCGGTGGAGATGATGACCCACTCCGTCTTGGTCTGCGCGCGCAGGAGCTCGCGGACATCGAGCTGCGCGTCGAAGATGTCCTGTGGACCGCCGCGGCCGATCGCTTCGAAATCGACACCGAACTGCCACGGAAAGTAACGCGGGATCTCCGACTGCAAAGCCGCCCTGGCGAGCTTGAGCGGTGTATCGATCCCTGCCGCATAGCCCGCGCAACCGATCACGGTGTCATAGCGCGAGAAGACGGATGCGAGCTCGTCGATCGAGCTGTTCACCAGATCGCCGACGACGATCTTAATACCCAAATCCCGGATTTCGGTGATATCGCGCTGTTTGGCTGGCGCGTCGGAGGCGATGGCGCTGGCGCGCAGCAATACGCTGATCTTGGCTCCATCGACCGTCTTTGCGCGACGTGCCAGATTGCGCAGTACCGGCATGCCGAGTTCGCCGGCACCCAGCACCAGGATGTTTCGTGACTTCACGGCGGAGACTGCATCGTTCATTGTTCTGACCCATTCAGGATTGGTTGCCGCCCTGATCTGGCAATCCATCGGCAAGCGCGAAAGAAGGCACATGCGTGATACCGCGGTCAGATCGTTGAATAGGGACGACGTCCTCAGATATTCCCAGACCGTTTGCGACGGCCTCAGAGACGACGACGATGGGATTCGGCGAGAGGTGCTGGCTCATGCCGGCAATCGCTGGTCGCTGGGCGTCGTTCATACGCTCGGCGTGTACGGCCGGCTACGCCATGCCGAAATCGGACGGCGCATGCACGGTGTCACGCAACGGATGCTGACGCGCACCCTCCGCCAATTGGAGCGAGACGGACTGGTGCTCCGCCACGACTTCGAGGAAGTGCCTCCGCGCGTCGAGTATGAACTGTCCGAGTCCGGCTTGGAGCTACTGGTCCGAATGGTTCCTCTATGGACGTGGATCGTCGAGAATGCCGACCAGTTCCGGGAGGCGAGAGAGGCGTATGACAGAGTGCATCGCGACGATGGCCCATAGTGAACGGCCCTCGTCGGCGCGCCAGCCCGTCGAACTTTTCTACGCTGCGTCCGCCCGCGGGGGACCCCGTCGATTCACTCAAATCGGATTATGATCAGGCTAGCCGTCTGGAGACGCAGAAGGGGCGTCTGAACGCACCCGCGGTCCCGGCAAATCGAACCGATCAGCATCCAGGCCAGAGTTCGCGATCGCTTCAAACGTTTGCGTGTAATGATGATCGAGCAAAGTGATCGCCCGATCGGCATCCCGATTGATGCATGCATCAACCAGATCGCGATGTTCCTGCAGCTCATTCCGCTCGAGCACTTGCTCGAGCGCGAGAAGGCGATAGCGTTCCGCGGCGTCGAACAATTGCTCGCTGATCCGCTTCATCCACCGGCTACCACACCCGCCAATCAGAGCCATGTGGAAGTCCTTATGCCGACTTTCCCACTTCAAGTTTTCGGCCTGGCCGAGCTCGTCGCGATGCGTATGCGACAGATGGTGGAGGGCCAGTACGAGTTTCTCCTCCCATGCCAAGTCGAACCGCTCGATCGATTCCCGGATTGCCAAGCCATCGATCCAGCATCGCGTCTTGACCAGTTCCTTCAATTCCTCGGCACTGACCGGCGCGACGCGGAAGCCTTTCTGCTCCTCGAGCGCCACGAAACCCTCTGAAAGGAGTCGGTTGAGCGCTTCGCGAACCGGACTGCTGGCAGTGTTGAACCGTTTGCGCAGGGCTTCGGCCCGGATCTTTTCGCCCGGGCGCATCCGTCCGCTAAGGATGTCGGCGCGCAATTGCGCGTAGACGGACTGGGTCAGTGTCGCCGATTGCCGTTCGCCGGTCATCTCCGTTGCGAGGGCGGTCTCCATGGCCGAACTGGCAGGTTTTTCTTTTAAGTACATCGCTATCGTCTTGATCTTTCAGCAGTAGCCGGAGAGCAGCACGGCAGAAAGATAGGCATGCCACCCGAAAAAGTCCAATCTCCGCAGGACCTATTGCCTTGCCGCCGCGTCATTCCGCGACCCCCAGTTGTAAGTGCCACCTCATGGGCTGGCTCCAACTCATCGCCGAAACATACGCGCAACAGGACGCAGCTCTTGTTTCATTTTCCGGGCGTTGCGCTCCGCGCCGACCCCATGGGCGTCCTTTATGCTCTGCAAGCGGCATGAGAATACGTTCAGATCGGCCGTGCTGGTTCCGCCCCCCCGGCCTTGAGGCGGGCGAGGGCGGTTCGATGGGCGACGCGATCGAGCAGCGTCACCATCTCCTCAAGTTCGCCGCTCGGCAGATCCTGCGTGATGAACACAATCCGCGTGCGCTGATCCTCATCGGGCCATTCGGGAAGCCAGGTCAGATTGTGCAGCAGATGCTGGGTGCCCTGGATCACGGCGGGCCGTCCGGGTTCTTCCTTGACATTCACCAGTCCTTTCACACGCAGCAAATTGGCGCCGAGATGCTTTTCCAACGAAGCGAGCAGGAGATGCAGGGCCTCGCGCGGGAGCGGTTCGTCCCGGATCAGGTTGAACGACGCAATTGCCGCGTCGTGCCCATGTGGCGCGTGCCCTTCGTGAGCACTCCCTGCGCCCGGCGATCCTTCGAGAGGAGCAGCGCCAAGGGCAGCTTCGATCCAGGCCTTCGCGGCGCGCGAATCCTCGCTCGGGTCGGCCATCAATTGGCGCATCAGTCGCACGGGATCCGCCGCAGGATCATTGCCCTCCAAGACGACGGCCGCAGCGTTGATCTGACCCAGGCGGGCGATCAGCGCCGCCTTGCGTGCCTCGCGCTCCGCGGGCTCAAGCAGGTCCAGTTTGGTCAGGAGAATGCTGTCGGCCAGCGCCACTTGTCGCACGGAGACTGGATGCTGGGCCAGGGTTGCCTCGCCGTTCACGGCATCGACCGTCGCCACGATCGCACCCATCCGGAAGAGCCCTTCGAGCGTCGGTTCGGACAGGAACGCCTGGAGGATAGGCCCGGCCTCGGCGAGGCCAGACGTTTCAATGACGACGTGATCGAACTCGACCTCTCCGGCCACGCGGGCATGGTACAGTCGGTTGAGGGTCTGGATAAGGTCGCCGAACACGGTGCAGCATAAGCAGCCGTTCTCGAGCACCATGATCGTATCGTTACTCGCCGTGGTGAGGGCGTGATCGATCGAGATCTCTCCGAACTCGTTTATTATCACCGCGGTGCGCGTCATTGCCGGATCGCTCAGCGCGCGATTGAGCAGCGTCGTCTTTCCGCTGCCGAGGAAGCCGGTCAACAATGTGACCGGCGTCCTGATATCCTGTTTGCGAGTCTGCATGAACGACCTTAAGCAGGCGCGCGGTGATTGGGATACAGCTGTGGCCGGAGCGCCGGCTGAGCCATGCGGTACTTGGGCGCATAATCAGCGGTCGCCCCGAGTTCCTCGGCGGCGTGCCATGCCCAGCGGGGGTCGTACAGCGCGTCGCGGCCGATCACCACGAAGTCCGCCTTGCCTGAGGCGACGATTTCTTCGGCCTGTTGTGGGGTGCCGATGAGGCCGACCGACATCGTTACGATATCCGCCTCTCGGCGAATCCGGGCACCGAACGGCACCTGATAACCAGCGGCGAGCGGAATTTGCTGACGATGGTCGAGCCCGCCCGTGGTGACGTCGATGAAGTCGCATCCGAGGGCCTTGAGCGCCTTGGCGAACTCGACCGCCTCGTCGGGGTTGAAGCCTCCGTCGACCCAGTCGGTCGCTGAAACGCGAATTCCCATCGGCTTATGCGCCGGCCATTCCGCTCGCATGGCCTTGAACACCTCAAGCGGAAAACGCATGCGGTTTTCCAGCGATCCACCAAACTCATCGGTACGCTGGTTGGCGAGCGGTGAGAGAAACTGGTGGATGAGGTAGCCGTGGCCGCCATGCATCTCGATCAGGTCGAAACCAATCCGTTCGGCGCGCGCGACCGCCTGACGATGGGCCTCGATGAGGTTGACCATCTCGGCCCGTGTCAGTTCGCGAGGCGCCGGATAGTCGCCGAACGGGATGGCGGATGGTCCGACTGTTTCCCATGCGCCTTCCTCTGCGGTCAATGCCTTGCCGCCCAGTGCCGGCGGTTGCTGCGACCCCTTGCGTCCGGCGTGGCCGATCTGGATTCCCAGCTTGGCGACGCCGTAGGTGCGGCAGAAATCCACGACGCGCTTCAGGGCGGCTTCATTGTCATCGCTGCACAAGGTGGCGCAGCGCGGTGAAATCCGACCCTCCGGCGAGACGTTCGTCATTTCGACCATGACCAAGCCTGCCGCGCCCATCGCCAAGCCGCCGAGGTGGACCAGATGCCAGTCGTTGGCGGAGCCTTCGTTCGAGTTGTACTGGCACATGGGCGAGACGACGATACGGTTGGAGAGGGTGAGGTCGCGCAGCGTAATCGGCGAAAAGAGCGTGCTGGTCATCGTTTGGAGGCTTTCTCTGGATAGTTGAGCAAGAAGGGTTTGGGAAATCAGGCAAGTCCGCTCGCGCGGGCCTGGGCGCGGGCCATGACGATCCAATCCCGCTCCGCGTCACCGTCGGCGATCGCACGGGACAGGCGTTCACGGCAGACCTCCGCGCTGGGCAGCGGGACTCCGCTGGCGGCGCCTGTCGCCAGGACGAGATCGACGTCCTTCAGTGCAAGCGCCGCGGTGAAGCCGACCGTGTCCCAGCTGCGATCTACGATCGCGCGCGAATAGCCGGTGTAGGCCGGACTGGAAAACAGGCCCTCGGTCAACACATCGCGCAGCGTTTCGGGGTCCGCGCCGGACTTCTCGACCAAGCTGAACGCTTCGCCCATGACCTCGATCGCACAGGCCAGCACCATATTGTTGGTGAGTTTGAGCAGCGAGGCCGTGGCAGGATCGGATCCGCTGTGAAAGGTCCGCCTGCCAATCGCATCGAACAATGGCTGTACCCGGGCGATCGCATCGCTTGGTCCAGCAGCGATGATGCCGAGTTGTCCCGCCGCCACGACGGTAGGCCGGCCGAGCACCGGCGCCGCGACGAGAATCTGACCCGCCTCCGCGTGCGCGGCGGTCAGTCGACGGATCGTGTCGCTGCGGTGCGTTCCCATCGCGATGTGGATGCCGCCAACCGGCAGCGTCTCGACCAGGCCGCCGGCGCCATAAGCGACCTGCGCCAGCGCGTCGTCGTCGGACAGCATCGTAATGAGGGGAGCATCGCGCATGGCGGCTTGCGCGATCGAGTCGGCCATAGTCGCGCCCAGTTCCAGGAACTCGCCGAGACGATCCGGCGTGCGGTTCCACACAACGAGATCGTGACCGGCGGCAAGCAGCCGCCGAGCCATGGCTTGGCCCATGCGTCCAAGGCCGATGAAACTCACCTCCACGATAAAACTCCGTATTTGCAGCGACCACCCATCAGCGCGCCCCGTAATAGCCGACGACCGCACAGCATAGCGCCCAGAACACGGGCCATTCGCTCCCGCCGATATGCCAGAGCCACTTGCGTGAGACGCTGAAGTTCGTCGCTGCGGCAATCAGCAGATAGAGGGAGGCCAGGTAGGCGGCGTAGACCGTCAGGATGCCGAGCGTCAGGCAGACGGCCAGGACGATCTCGATCACCATCGCCGAATAGGACCAGAACTGCGGTGGGTTCAAGCCAGCCAGCTTGAAGAAGGCGACCGAGGCTTCCCGCGCGGTGATCTTGCCCACGACATGGGGGATGAAGAAGGCACCGCACAAAACCCTCAATACGGCGTAACCATCGGCACTGTCGAAGGCGCTGTTCACCGCACATCCCTCCACGACCCACGGCGGACCGGTCCGGTGCCATCCGCCCAGGTCCCCGTTCGCAAAAGCCCACTCCCTCAAAATCCCCACGCCCTTCGTCGGCCGACGAGCGGGTGGCGGGAGTGAAATTATCGATACGGTGGGCCGCTTGACAGCGCAAGAAAATTCGACAAGATTGCCGAAATCGACAATTTGACGAAATTATAGCGCACAATTCCAATTCGGGCGAAATTCCGCAGAGGCACATCTAGGTGCCGGAAGGCCTGAACTTCCTGGAGGTTTCATGAAGGCGACGGCCGCAGCGGCGAAAGGGCCCAACGACGATATCGGCGAGGAGCGTCGGCTAGCGCTCTATCGCTCGCAATTCCGGTTGCGGGAAGCGGAGCAGCGTGCGTTCGACCTCTTCCTGCAGAATCTGGTCAAGGGCACCAGCCATTTGTCGCTGGGTCAGGAGGCGATCGCCGCCGGTTGCGCCGAGGCGATGGAGCCCGGCGATCTCAGCTTCTGCACCTATCGCGGTCACGCCCACACGCTCGCTCGCGGCGTGTCCGTGGAGAAGGTGCTGGGCGAGCTCATGGGAAGAGACAACGGCCTGATGCGCGGCAAGGGTGGCTCGATGCACCTGACTTCGGTCGAGCACGGCGTAATGGGGTCCTACGCGATCATCGGCGCTCATCTGCCGATCGCGTGCGGCGCCGCATGGCGGGCTCAGTACAAGGGGCAATCGGATGTTTCGGTCTGCTTCTTCGGTGACGGGACGACCAATATCGGCGCCTTCCATGAAGCGCTCAATTTCGCGGTCATTTGGAAGCTCCCCGTGGTCTTCGTCTGCGAAAACAATCTTTATATGGAATACACGCCAATCTCGGACGTCACCGCAGTAGCGGCTCCGGCGGCTGATCGTGCCAGCGCCTACGGGCTGCCGCGCATCGTGATCGATGGCAACGACGCGGATATCGTTTACCGGACCATGAAGGAAGCCTTTGACAAGGCGCGGCGCGGCGAGGGGCCTTCGCTCATCGAGTGTCTCACCTACCGCCATTCCGGCCATTCTCGTGCGGATCCCGCGAAATACCGGCCGGAAGGCGAGCTCGAGCGCTGGAAGCTCCGCGATCCGCTGACCATCTACCGCGATCGTCTCCACCAGTTCGGCGTCGATGACGCGCGTGTCGCGGCGATCGAGGATGAGGTTCGGCGCGAAGTCGATGAAGCGACCGAGGCCTGCAAGGCGGCGCCGACCACATCGACCGACATTCTTTTTACCGACGTTTATGCTGACGGAGGCTGGGCGTGGCGGAACTGACCTATCGCGACGCCGTCGCCCGCGCGATCGCGCAAGAAATGGAGCGCGACGAAGACGTCGTATTCCTCGGTGAGGATGTGGCTGCGGCTGGTGGCGTGTTCAAGGCGACCGTCGGCCTGCTCGAAAAGTTCGGGCCCATGCGGGTGCGGGATACGCCGATCTCTGAGCAGGCGATCCTCGGCGCGGCGATGGGCGCGGCAATGACCGGCCTCAAACCGATCGCGGAGATCATGTTCGCGGACTTCATCGCGGTCTGTTACGACTATATCGCGAACGAATTCCCCAAGAGCCGCTACATGACCAACGGGCAGGTGAAATGTCCTCTGGTCGTGCGCGTCGGCAACGGTGGGGGGGCTCGCTTCGGTGCGCAGCACAGCCAGAGCGTCGAGAACTGGTGCATGCAGTTCCCCGGGCTGAAAGTAGTCTCGCCCTCTTCGCCGGTGGACGTCGTCGGACTGCTGGCGGCCGCTATACGCGACCCGGATCCGGTGATCTTCCTTGAGCACAAGTCGCTTTATGCGACCAAGGGCGAGGTACCGGACGGCGAAATCGTCGATACCCTGGGAACCGCGAAAATCTTGCGGGCTGGAACCGACTGCACATTGATCGCGCTCGGCTTGATGGTCCCGCGCGCGCTGGCCGCGGCGGAGAGGCTCGCCACCGAGGCGGGCATCAGTTGCGAGGTGGTCGACGTCCGCTCGCTGGTTCCACTCGACACGCAGACCATCCTCGGTTCCATCGCACGGACTCACCGCGCCTTTACGATCGAGGAGAACCCGCGCGTCCTCGGATGGGGTGCCGAGATCGTCTCGATCATCGCCGACGAGTCCTTCTACGACCTCGACGGGCCGCTGGTGCGGATCACCGCGCCGCACATCCCTCTGCCGGCCGCCGATATTCTCGAAGATCTGACCATCCCCAGCGTCGAGCGGATCGCCGACACCATCCGCCGTTCGCTCGAGAGCTAGGTGTGAAATGACACAAACGATGCTCGGGGAGCTCAGGACAGACCTCTGGATTGGCGGACGCTGGCGCGAGGCCTCCGACGGCGCGCGTTTCGACGTCGAAAATCCTGCCACCGAACAGACGCTCGCCTCGGTCGCTAGTGCTACCCCTGATGACTGCATCGCCGCCGTGGCGGCGGCACAAGATGCCTTCCCGGGCTGGGCGGCGACGACTCCGCGCGCCCGGGGCGAAATCCTGCGCAAGGCTTATGAGCTGATGGTCCGCGACGGCGAAAACCTCGCTCGGCTCATCACGTTGGAAAATGGTAAGAGCCTCGCCGACGCGCGCGGTGAAGTCGCCTACGCGGCAGAATTCCTGCGGTGGAACGCTGAAGAGGCGGTCCGCATCATCGGTCAGTTGTCCATCGCGCCGAGTTCAGGCGCCCGGATACTCGTTCATCACAAGCCGGCCGGCGTAGCGCTGATGGTCACCCCGTGGAACTTCCCGGCGGCGATGGCCACGCGCAAGATCGGGCCCGCGCTGGCCGCCGGATGCACGGTCGTGGTCAAGCCCGCCTCGGCGACGCCGCTCACGCTCCTCGCTCTCATGCCGATCCTGGAGGAAGCTGGCGTGCCTCCGGGCGTGGTAAACCTGGTCCCTTCACGTGCGTCGGGAGTCGTCGTCTCCGCCATGCTGGCGGACGATCGCGTTCGGGTAATATCGTTTACCGGATCCACCGAGGTAGGCCGCACACTGCTCCAGGAGGCAGCGGAAAACGTCGTCCGGCCGGCGATGGAACTCGGCGGTAGCGCCCCCTTCATCGTCTTCGAGGACGCCGATATCGACGCGGCGGTGGCCGGCGCCATGGTCGCCAAGATGCGGAACATGGGTGAAGCCTGCACGGCGGCGAACCGCTTCTACGTACATCAGGCGGTGAGCGAGGAATTCGGCGCCAGGTTCGCAACCGCGATGATGAAGTTGAAAATGGGCGACGGCCTGGACGATGGCGTCGCGGTGGGCCCGCTGGTCAGTGCTGCTGCACGGGGCAAGGTCCATGCCCTCGTACTCGATGCCTGCGAAAGGGGCGCAAAGCTGTTGACCGGCGGCAAACCCGTCGACGGGACGGGCTATTTCTACCCGCCTACGGTTCTTGCCGGCGTGCCCGCGGATGCGGCCATCGTGAGTACCGAAATTTTCGGGCCGGTCGCGGCTATCCAGACTTTCACCTCGGAAGACGAGGTGATCGCGCATGCGAACAACAGCCCCTACGGCCTCGCCTCCTATGTCTACACCGGCGATCTCGGCCGGGGGCTTCGCGTGGCCGAGCGTCTCGAGGCGGGGATGGTCGGCCTCAACCGGGGCATGGTTTCGGACCCGGCCGCTCCGTTCGGCGGGGTCAAGCAGAGCGGTCTGGGGCGCGAGGGCGGGCGTGAAGGCGTCCTCGAATATCTCGAGACCCAATACATCTCGGTCGACTGGTAAGTGGAGGCTGCGGCATGGACATTCTGATGCCCCAGCTCGGGGAAACCGTCACCGAAGGCACCATCATCTCCTGGCAAAAGGCGGTGGGCGACCGGGTTTCGTCCGGCGACGTGCTGTTCGAGATCGAGACCGACAAAACCACGATGGAGGTTCCGGCCACGAGCGCTGGGTCGGTTACGGAAATCCGCGTGCCGGCTGGCGAAGTGGTGCCCGTCGGGACGGTGGTTGCGATCGTCTTAGCCGAAGGCGAGCAACCCGGCTCCACCGAACCCCCAAAGGCGAGTGAGCCGGCTCCGGCTGCTGCTCCCACGCAGGCGCCGCAGCCCGTAACGGGCGCTCCGGCGGTTGCCACGCCGGTGATCGTCAAGCGCGATCTCGATCCGTTCAATGCCGTGCGCACGCCAGAGCGGAACTTCGGCCCGGCGGCGCTGCCCGGGGGCGTACGGGTCACGCCGCTCGCGCGGCGCATAGCCGCGGAGCGGGGGATCAGCCTTTCCACCCTGACGGGGTCGGGGCCCAACGGCCGTATCATCGCGCGGGACGTCCGCGAAGCCGAGCATCCGGCAACTTCCCCGGCGGACGTGGCGGCGATTTCGGCAATAGCGGCGCCACTCGCCATCGGCGCCAAGGCCGACGAGGTGAAGGCGCAGTATGCTGATACGTCGTTCGTCGAAATAGATCTGAACGGCATGCGCCGCACGATCGCGCGCCGCCTCGTGGAGTCGAAGCAAACCGTACCGCACTTCTATTTGACGGCCGACGTTCGCATCGATCGGATGCTCGAGCTTCGGCATCAGATCAACGAAGGCCGTTCGAGCCGCATTTCCGTCAACGACTTCGTTGTGAAGGCCTATTCCGCGGCCTTGCAAGCGTGCCCGGCAGCCAATTCGGTCTGGGCCGACGACAGAATCCTGCGCTTTTCCCGGGTTGATGTGGGTGTCGCCGTCGCGGTCGACGGTGGCCTGTTCACTCCTGTCCTGCGCGGCGCGGATACGAAGAGCCTGGGCGCAATTTCGGACGAGATCCGCGATTTCGCTGCACGCGCGCGCAGCGGCAAGCTCGACGCACGGGAGTATCAGGGCGGCGCGGGTTCGGTCTCCAATTTGGGCATGTATGGGGTGCGCGAGTTCGCCGCGATCATCAACCCTCCGCAGGCGACGATCCTGGCGGTGGGGGCCGCGACGCGCAGGCCCTACGAACCCACCGACGGCGGTATCGCCTTCGCTTCGGAAATGACCGTGACTCTCTCGTGCGATCACCGCGTGGTCGACGGTGCTCTTGGCGCGGAACTTCTGCGCGAATTCAAAGCCATCATCGAAGATCCGCTGCGCGTGCTGCTCTGATCGAAACCCCTATGTCGTCGTCGGAAGGCGAAGCGACAGGAGAAACTGAGAATGAAGTATAATCGACCACATGCCGGCGCAAACTTTGGCACTCAGGCCAAGGACTGGGAGCGGGGCATCGATTACGACCGCTTGTTCAAGGCGAGGTTGAAGCGCGCGCAGGATGCGGTGCGCCACGCCGGCCTTGGCGCAGTCCTGTGCTTCAATTTCGACAATATCCGGTACGTCACGGGTACGCATATCGGCGAATGGGCGCGCGACAAGTTCATGCGCTACGCACTTTGTCCGGCTGACGGGCCGCCGTTCCTGTGGGATCCCGCGCCACCCGCCAAACGCCTGTCATCGCCGTGGATCGCGGACAATGTGGCTGCGCCCATCTCGACGATGCAAGGCGGACTCCCGCCCTGGATGAACGTGCAGGGCGATTTCGCAAAGCAGATCAAGAAGGCGCTTGTTCACTTCGGGATCGAAAAGGAACCGCTGGGCATCGATATCATGGAGCTTCCGATGCTCCGCGCGCTCGAGGCCGAGGGCATCGAGGTGGTCGACGGGCAGCAAGCCCTGCTCGACGCGCGCGAAATCAAGACCCCCGATGAGATCGAGCTGCTCAAGATGGCTGCGGCCATGGTCGATGCCACCTATGTGGACATCGCAAAGGCGATCCGGCCGGGTACCCGTGAAAACGAACTCGTGGCGATTGCCAATGACCGATTGTTTCGCATGGGGTCGGAGCGTGTCGAGTGCGTCAACTCGGTCTCCGGTCCGCGCGGCCGCCCTCACTCGCACACTTTTTCTGATCGCATGATTCAGCCTGGCGACATGGTGTTCCTGGATATCATGCATTCGTTCAACGGCTACCGGACCTGTTATTACAGGACCTTTATTTGCGGCGAGCCCAACAAATTCCAGATCGACGCCTACGAAAAGGCCTCGAAGTGGATCAGCGCGTCTATCGATATGATCCGGCCCGGCGTCACTCCTGACGAGGTCGCCGAAGTTTGGCCGGATGCCACCGAGTTTGGCTACCGTGACGAGGCGGAGGCATTTCTCCTGCAATATGGACACGGTGTCGGGCTGTCGCTGTGGGAGCGCCCGATCATCTCCAAGCGCTACCGCGGTCAGAACCAGCCTCTTCGTGAGGGCATGGTGTTCGCCCTCGAGACGTGGTGCGGCGCCGAAGACGGCTCAGGCGCTGCCCGGATCGAGGAAGAAGTGGTGGTTACCAAGGACGGCTGCGAAATCATCACCAACTTCCCGTCGGACCGGCTGATCTCGTGTGGTCTGCCGGGTTGCGAGATTTTCTAATCGCGTCGCGCTGAGTTCTTTTGGAAGCAAGAAGATTAAAGAATAATATTTGGTCTTTATTATAAAATAAAAATAAACATCCCGCAGGGGTTTCGTTAAGTCAAATGCTAAACGGAAAGGGAATGAAAATGAGCAAGTCTAAGAATAGGGCAATATTACTTTGCGCTGTTGCTGTTGGGGCTCTTGCGAGTCCCGCGCTGGCGCAGGATGCGCCCGCCGCCGCGCCCAAGCCGGATCAATCGAGCCAGAGCCAGGCCGACACAGGCGGTTCGGTACTGTCGGGCGATATCATCGTTACCGCTCAGCGCCGCGAGCAAAACATTCAGAAGGTCGGCATCGCGATCGCCGCCTATTCTGGTGAGCAATTGCGTGCTCTGAACGTGACCGATTCACGCGAACTCGCATCGCTTACCCCTGGTGTACACCTGGGTGGCGCGCTTGCCGGGCAGAACAGCCAGTACACCATTCGCGGCGTTACGCAGAACGACTTCAACGACATCGTCGAGGCGCCGAACGCCGTCTATCTAGACGACGGCTACATCGCGATCGGCCAGGGGCAGACGTTCGCGCTGTTCGATATCGACCGGGTCGAGGTGCTCAAGGGGCCGCAAGGTACCTTGTTCGGCCGCAACGCGACCGGTGGCCTCGTCCGCTACATCACGCGCAAGCCCAAGCTGGACAAGGTCGAGGGTTTTGTCGATCTCAATTACGGAATCTACAACTCTCTGGGATCGCCGGGCGCCTTCCACGGTGAAGCCGCGCTCAATGTGCCAATGGGCAGCACGGTGGCGACACGCGCCGCCGTGATGTGGAACAAGGCCGATCCCTATGTCCGCAATTTCTACCCGGCCGGCGCAGTTGGCGGGTCTCCGGGGCCCGGTGCCGGTGCCAATTTGGGTGACGACGACACGCTGGCCGGACGCATCACCACTCTCTTCCAACCCAGCAGTGGCGTGAGGCTGCTGCTTTCCGCCAACGTGGCACGGACCAAAATGTCGACCGCTCCGTACCAGGAAAAGGCGACGATCGGGCAGTTCAATTCGGCCGGTGAGCTGATCAACGTGATCAACGCTTCGCCCGGCGAGACGCGCGCGTCGATTGGCGCGAACGGCCAGGACTTCGGTTCGGATCTCAACAACGACGGCATATTCGGCGACAGCTTCGGTCGTCCCGTGGCCGGTGGTGACTTCTTTGGCTATAAGGATCCGGACGGAGCTGGGCCGCGCACCTCGAGCGACTTCACGTTCCGCAATCAGGGCCGGGTCCGAACCTGGGGCGTCAACCTCAACGGCGAGTTCGACATTGCCGACGGCGTCACGCTGGCGTCGGTGACGGACTATAAGAACTTCTACAAGCTGGGCTTCGTCGATGCTGATTCGGGTCCGGGCAACCAGGCCGGCGTGTATCAGGGCGTTCGGGCTTCCACGTTCAGCCAGGAATTCCGCCTGACGGGAAAGAACGATCTCTTCAACTGGACGGCCGGGCTGTATTATCTTCACATCAAGGCCCATTCGATCTCGGGCCTGAAGTTCCCTGTCGGCAGTGTCGTGCCGGGGGCGCCATTCGATATCGGTGCCGACGCGACGCTGGTGACCAATTCCTACTCGGCCTTCGGCCAGTTGGACTGGCACTTGGCCCCGCGGCTGACCTTGATCACCGGCGCGCGGATCATTCGTGAGCAGAAGAACTACAGCTTCTTCCAGGCAATCTGGGGAACCACGGATTCGCGTCAGGCTGAAGTCGGTCCCGCGACCGTCATTGGTCCATTGTTCGGCGCGGGCGGGCCGATGGGTTATGCCGACAAATCCGGCCACACGCTTTGGGCGGGCAAGGCCCAGCTTGACTTCCAGGTCAACCCGGACCTGCTCATCTATGCGGGCGTCAATCGCGGCGTGAAGGCGGGCAGCTACAATGCGCCCGTTCCGGGCGGCCTTCCGGTGCCCATAAGTTCCATTCCCTACAAGGCAGAAACCCTCACCAATTTCGAGGGCGGCATCAAATACACGTTCCCCGACCGGGCAACTCGTTTCAATGCCTCAATATTCTACTATGATTACAAGAATTATCAGGCGTTCCTGTTCTCCGGCGTTGGCGGCATCGTCATCAATGCCAATGCCAGGACGTACGGCGGCGAAGCCAGTCTCTTTACCTCGCCGATCAAGGGACTCGATCTCGGCTTCTCCGTGTCCTACTTCGATGCGAGGGTGAAGGACGTTCCGCTTCGGGCTGGAGGTCCGATCCGGCGCGACGTTCGGCCCGTCTACGCGCCACCGCTTCAGGGTAGCGCCATCATCCGATACGAATGGGAAGCCTTTGGCGGCAAACTCTCCGTTCAGGGCGATGCCAGTTACACCGACCCGTTCTACTACAATCTTCGCAATTTCGACGCGGACAAATACGGCAGGACCGTGATGGTCAATGGCGGATTGGGCTGGTCGAACGACGTCTGGGCGCTGAACTTTCGTATCAGAAACGTGACCAACGTACACCAAGGGATCCAAGGATTTGACTTGGCGACCTTCTGTGGTTGCAACGAGGTTTCCTACAAGCCGCCGCGGTTCTTCCAGTTCGGCGTGCGCTACAACTTCTGATCGCATCAATCATGACAGCTCGTGACAATATAAAATCGACGTCAACGAGCGTCCCGGCCGGTTATCCAGCCGGTCGGGACATGATGATGCGGCCCGGAATCAGCAAGGGTGTTGTGATGGCGAGTTCCCTGACCAACGAATACGAACCCGCCTACGAGTGGAAGGCGGTGTTGCTGCTGAGCTTTGGGTTCGGGCTGGTGGGGCTGGATCGCTGGATCATCGCGCCACTGGCACCGAGCATCATGCATGACCTTGGGATCAGCCTGCCGCGTCTCAACGTCCTGATCGCTATTCTGGGTACAACCTGGGGCTTTGCTGCGGTTGCCATGGGGAGCCTCTCGGATCGGATCGGTCGCCGCAAGGTCATGCTGCCGGCTCTTTTGGTCTTCTCGCTCGCTTCTGGGTTGTCGGGGTTGGCCGGCGGCTTCACCAGTCTCCTCTTGATCCGCGGCCTGATGGGCGTGTCCGAAGGCGCCTTCTGTCCGGTCAGCTTCGCGGCGACTGCCGAGGCGTCGAAGCCATCCCGGATCGGGTTCAATCAGGGCCTGCAGCAAAGCATGTTCGCCCTGTTCGGTTTGGGTTTCGGTCCCATTCTTGCCGCTTGGCTGCTCAGCTTCACATCATGGCGAGGCGTCTTCGCCATTGTGGGGCTGCCAGGCATCATTCTCACCATCCTTTTGTGGATGGTCATTCGCGAGCCGGCCAAGGGTACGCAGCGTCTTGCCGCCAAAGCGCCGGCCGCGTCCACGCGCGAGGTACTGAAAGTCCGCAACATTCGTCTCGCGATGGTTGGACTGCTCTGCGCGATGTGCGGTATCTTCGTGCTCAGCGCGAATACGCCGATCTACCTGGCCGAATATCTCAAGCTGGCGCCGATGGAGGTGGGATTGGTGACCTCGGCCATCGGTTTCGGGGGTTTTGTCGGTCTCTGGATGCTCCCCGCTCTGTCCGATATTTTCGGACGCCGCGCGATGGCTGTCCTGGGCTTCGCCGGCGGAGCTGCGTTCGTCTACCTCTTCATCACGCTGGGTGCGGAGCCCACCTATCTGTTCGCCGCGTTGTTCGGAGCGACCGCTTTCAGCTTCGGGGTACTCTCGCTGCTCACCGGGCCCGTGGCCGCGGAGTCGGCCCCCGCGGGCATGCTCTCGACCGCTTCCGGGTTGATCATCGGGGTTGGAGAGATTTTCGGAGGCGGACTGGCCCTGCTTCTGGCCGGCTACATCATCGGGACATACGGTATCCAGTCCATGCTCTACCTGGCGCTGGGCGGGCTGGTGCTTGGTGCGGTCTTGATGGTTGGGCTGAAAGAAACCGCGCCACGCGCGCGGCACAAAGATTCGCGGTTGCACGAGAAAGCGATCGCGCATGACTAGCCTCACCCACCACTGGCTGCCCGAGGAGGCATCTGGCCTGAGGCCGCGTGACGCGCGGGGCAGGGTGGGTCAGCATCTAAGATCGGTCGTAAGTATAGTTTTGGCGTCTGGTCAGAGATCCGGCCCAGGTCCAAATCATTCTACAGATAATGTTCTAAACATATCCACTCATGGTCTGTGATATCAATACAAAAAAGTTCAATGAATATTTCGAAAAGTAGTTAAGAATAATAGTATTTCTGGGCTGACGTTTTAAGTTTATTATGTCCGGTTTGAATTTAATAATCGGGTAAAGTGAATGAGATAGGGCGACAATGTTATGGTTCGTCCTTTGGATCGAATATTCAGGAGTTTTTTATGAGCACTCCAATTATAGGCTTGGGACCGCGGCTTGATACCGATTACTCGATCTGGCCGCTGGCATATTGCCAATGCGATATGCCCCTGGATTTCTTCGGCGGATCGGGAAAATTCAGCAATGCCGGCATGATCCGCGTTCCCATGCTTTACACGCTTGTCGTCGGCGGCGAGGTCGGGGGCAAACAGCACGTCGCCCTGGTGGACTGCGGCTTCCGCCAGGACCATTGGCTCACGAAATACTCGTTTTCTGGCTGGGAAGAGCCGCGGGATGTGCTCGCACGGGTCGGGTTCGCGCCGGAAGACGTCGACGTGATCTTGGTCACGCACATGCACTTCGACCATATCGGCAACTTTGAAGCGTTTCCCAACGCAAAGCTCTATATCCAGCTCGACGAATATCTCGGCTGGTCTGATGCGGTCTGCGCTGCCCACCAGTATGAAACCGAGGAGGAGAAGGCCTGGATCTTTTCCTCGTTCGATCCGCAAGACCTGATACGCGCCGCGCAGGGATTAGCTGACGGCCGTGTCCGTTTCATCCGCGGCGATGAGGAGGTGCTGCCGGGCATCACGGCTCGTCTGGCCAAGGACAGCCACACCTTCGGCAGCCAGTGGTTCGAGGTACAGACCCGGGCTGGCCCGTTCGCGGTCGTTGGCGACGTGGTCTATTGGTATTCGAATATCGAGAGCATGTGGCCGCCAGGTTACCATCAGGGCAACTCGATGAACCAGTTGCGCGTCTATCGCCAGATTCGTGACACTCTGAAAGAGAAGATCGATCGGGTCATTCCCGGGCACGATCCCAAGGTCTGGGATCGCCACAATTCGTGGCTCACGCCCAGCGGCAACCAGATTGCCGAGGTCAACCTACGCCAGGGCGACACCACCAGACGCCCCGATGTTACGGCCCAGAAGATCATTCACACCTGAGGCGGCGGTCGCCCGGGGGTGCCGTGGAAGGCGGCAAGGTCAACGGTGAGCAAGCTGGAAAGTACAGCGCCATGAACACTGGCCTGCTTCGAGGAAAGGAACTTTGATGGCTTCGATTCCAATTTCGGACGTCAATCCGTTCGAACTCGATGTGCGAGAGAATCCGTACGATTTCTATAGCGAGATCCGCGAAGCCGGGCCTGTCGTCCACCTGAGGTCGCTGGACCTCTATGCGGTGAGCCGCTTCGCCGACGTGCGCCGGGTCCTGTCGGATCAGCGAGTCTTCTCCTCGGCAAAAGGAGTGGCGCAGAACGCTGCGATGAACGCCGCGATGGCCGGATCCATCGTTGGCACTGACCCGCCGGAGCACACCCGGTTGCGGGAAATTCTCGGCCGGCCGCTGACGCCGGCGAAGCTCGCCCCCATGCGCGAGAGGCTCTCGCAACTGAGTGCAGGGCAAGTGGAGCGCGTCTTGAAGGACGGCGATTCCGTGGAGGCCGTTTCCCAGATCGCCTGCTTCCTGCCGTTGACCGTGGTCACCGAACTGGTCGGGATGCCCGAGGACGCTACGGCGCGAATGCTGCCTTGGGCAGCCGCCGCTTTCAACGGGATGGCCCCGGATATCATGCCCGGCACCGGACCCGCGCTTGCCACGATATTAGAGATGATAGGCTATGTCGCGGACCCCAGCCTGCCTGACAGGCTTCGACCCGGTAGCTGGTCCGCTCAACTGCACGAAGCTTCTGTTCGCGGTGAGATCGACTACGATCAGTTCACCAGCATGTTGCAGGGCTATTTGATGCCCTCGCTCGACACCACGATATTCGCGATGTCGAACTTGTTATGGCTGTTTGCGAACAATCGGGATCAGTGGGAATTGCTGCGTTCCCGTCCTGCTCTCATTCCGCGCGCCATCAATGAGGCGATCCGGATCGAAAGTCCGGTGCAATTCTTCTCCCGAGTGGCGACCGAGGATACCGACATCGATGGTGTGCCGGTCAAGGCCGGCTCGCGCGTGTTCGTCATGTATGCCGCAGCCAATCGCGACCCTCGCCGCTTCCAGGATCCCGATCGCTTCCAGATCGACCGCGACAGCACCGATCATGTCGGTTTCGGGCACTCGGCGCACCGCTGCGTCGGCATGAACCTGGCGCTGATGGAGATGACGGCCATGCTTACGGCCCTCATTGGCAAAGTCAGCGCGATCGAACTGCTGGACGCCAAGCGAGCCGACAATGCGATCCTGCGAGGATTTCAGAAGCTCGCGCTTCGCCTGGTTCCGTCGGCAAACGCATAGGACGCGGGCCCACTCGACATCAAAGCAGAGCTTCAATCAAACTAAGCTTTTATTTTCAAAGGAAGATCATCATGTTCAAAGTAAGAAATCCCCAGTCGATCGCCAACCCGGTTGGCGCTTATAGCCATTCGGTCGAGATCCCTGCCGGCGCGCGCATTCTGTCGATCGCGGGACAAGCCGGCATCGCACCGGACGGAACGCTTGCCGAGGGTTTTGAGGCGCAGCACGAAGAGATCTGGAAGAATGTTCTCGCGATTCTCGCGGATGCGAACATGGGGCCCGAGAACCTCGTTCACCTCAACGTCTATTCAACCGACGCAAGCGCTATCAAATTTCTGGCGCCGCACCGGAAGAAGTATCTGCCGGAAGGCTATCTGCCGACCTCGACCTGGGTCGTGGTGTCGGCGCTCGCCAACCCCAACTGGGTGGTCGAGATGGAAGCCATCGCGGCAAAGGTCGACTGATCGCTCCGCGTTGCTCTTGGCCGCGCATATGCCGGCCAAGAGCAATGCGGGTATTTGAAGCAGTTAAGGCCTTAATTTCGCGAACGTAAGGCCGTGTGCTGGGAGGCTATTGTGAACGCTATCGTTTTTCTGGACATCACTGACGCCATAGTTCAGCTTCGCATTATCTGCGGTCTCCTCTTCATCCCGCACATTCTCGCGCAGTTTACCGCCAAGGACGCTGTCTTCGGATTTTTCGAGGCCGCCGGGCTCAAGCCTGCATGGCTCTTTGTGCGGACCGCGCTGGCCGTTCAAACGCTCGTGCTGCTCGGTTTGGTACTGGGGATCTATGTATTCTACGCGGCATGGTTGGGCGGCATCTTCATGATCTGTGCAGGGCTGGCTGCGTTCAAAGTCTCCAAGGGGCGGTGGGTCTGGAACCTTGGCGGCTGCGAATTTCACATCTTCTGGGGCCTGTGCTGCATCATCGTCGCGCTCCACAGCCCGGCGTAAGGCGTGAAGGCACATGGAACATCCCGCTCAGATGGCGAGACGATTGGTTGTGCGCAGAAATGGCGCAGTCCCGTTCGCGAGGCCCGTTGCCGAGGCGGAGAGGTCGTCATCAATCTGAGATAAATCCCGGAGTACCGATATGGCAGTCAATATTCCTGACGTGGACATCGACGTTTTCGCACCGGAGGCGCTAGCCAATCCGTTCGAGAACTACCGCATTTTCCGGGACACTGCGCCAATCGTGCGCCTTCCCAAATATGACCTCTACGTCATGTCGCGGTTCGCGGACGTGCAGGCGGCGCTGAAGAATAACGCATTGTTTTCCTCGGGAAGCGGCGTTGCGATGAACGACCTGATGAACAAGGCGATCATGGGTAGCACGCTCTTCACGGATGCGCCTTACCATAGCGAGCTGCGTTCGATTGTCAGTCGACCGCTCGCGCCTGCCCGATTGGCCGAGCTTCGTCAGCGCCTTTACAGCCTCGCCGACGAATTGGTCGAGGGCCTGGTTGCGAAGGGTGATTTCGATGCCGCGGCCGAACTTGCGCCATATCTGCCGGTCACGGTGGTCTCTGAACTGGTCGGCCTGCCCGAGGAAGGGCGTGAACGGATGCTCATATGGGCGGGCGCGGTGTTCAACTCCTTTGGTCCACGGGGTGTTGAGCGAACCGAGGCGGCGTTTCCGATCATGGAAGAGATGGTAGCTTATGCCCGCAGTTGCACCGCGGATCGTGTGAAACCGGGCAGCTGGGTCGCCAAGCTCTACGAAGCGGCGGAGGCTGGTGAGCTCCGCCCCGAACAGGTTGGACCGGTCATGGGCGATTATCTCGGCCCGAGCCTCGACACGACCATTCTTGCAACGGGCAGCATGATCGCCTTGTTCGCCGAGCACCCCGACCAGTGGGACAAGCTGCGCGCAAGCCCGTCGCAGATCCCTAACGCGATCAATGAAGCCATGCGTCTCGAGGGGCCGGCGCAGGGCTTTACCCGCGTGTTGACGGATGATTTCTCGGTCGAAAATCAGCGTCTCGACAAGGGCGATCGGGTTCTCATGCTGTTTGGATCCGCAAATCGCGATGAACGGCATTGGGAAGACCCGGAACGGTTCGATATCACGCGCCGCGCCGCCGAGCAGGTGGGCTTTGGCCACGGCATTCATATGTGCATGGGAGCAAACCTGGCCAGACTGGAAATGTCGGCGATACTCTCGGCATTGATACCCCGGGTCGAGCGGTTCGAGCTGCACGGGGCAGAGCGCATTTTGAACAACGTCCTGCGTGGCTACAAATCGCTCAAGCTGACGGCGCACGCGGCGACGTAAACTGCCACCTGTCGGCCCGACCTACAGCCCTGCCGTGGATCGGCCGACGGGGTTCCTTACCAACCTTGGCCCGCGAAGGGATATCCGATGCACGTGAGCAACCCGACGAGAGGAATTCGGCAGTGAGCACCCAAAGCCTTTCGGAAACGATCGAGGACCATGCGCTTGAACGCGTGCCGGACGACGCCCGTCAAGGATGGCTGGCCTTGTCGTGGAACACGGCGGGCGTCGTGGTCTCCCTGGTGCAACTTTTCTTCGGGGCGGTGGTGACCTTTGTGGCGGGCTTCAAACTCGCGCTTCTGGCGGGCGTCATCGTGGCGGCGGTCTGCATCCCGCTAAGTTGGGCAAGCGCCCATGTGGCCTATCGTACGGGCCTCTCCAGCACGGTGCTGTCGCGCTATTTCGCCTTCGGTCGTCGGGGTTCGGTCGTCGCCTCCCTCATTTTCTCTTTCATGATCATCGGCTTTCTCGCGCTTGAGAATGCCCTTCTGTACCGCGGCTTCGTATTCTATTTCGAACTCGCGGACAGTGTGACGACCCGCGTCATCATCTACGGCCTCATGACGCTGACCTGGATCCTGCTGACGTCCTATGGCTTCAAGCTGATCGCCAAGGCGTCATCAGTCACGCTGACCCTGTCGTTGGCGGTGCTGGCCTATATCACCTACCTCGTGGTGTCCGGTGGCAAGCAGCCCGTTGGCGAACTGCTCTCGTTCGGATCGCAATTTTCTCCGGACGCGTTGCGGCAGATGGGAGCGGGCAGCGAGATGGGCAAATTCATCTTTGCCATCAATGTCCTGTTCGGAGCCGCTTGCGGCATGTCGCTGTTCGGTGCGGATATCGCCAGATATGCGCGTCGCTCGGTCGATGCCGGCATATCGACCACGTTCGGCGTGCTGTCCGTCCTGCTGATGCTCTGCGTTGGCGGGATCATCATGTATGCCGGCGGGCCGGCGCTCGTGGATTATTATGTCAACCATGCCGGTATGACGGTGGAGGCTGCGCAGAAGGCATCTCTGCAAAATCCGGACAGCATCGTTGCCGCATTCGTCGTCCTGGGCGGTGCGTTCGGGGCTATCCTTCTCGTGCTGGCGCAGGGGAAGACGCAGGTTCTCAACAACTACAGCGCCTCCCTGTCACTCTCGAACCTGTTTGACGCCCTGAACCTCAGGATGGGACGATTGACCTTCGTCATTCTGGCCAACGTCGTCGCCCTGCTGATGCTCTACGGTCATATCCTCGAACTGATTGATGCCTGGGTCACGTTCCTCGGTGTGATCGTAACCGCCTTCGCGGGCATCATCGTAGCGGACTATTATGTCGTCAAGACGTGGCTGGGGAAGGAACCGACGACCGTTCCCGAGAAGCCGGAGAACGTCAATTGGGCCGGTGTCGTGACACTGATCATCTCGGTTTGCCTCGCGCATTATGTCCTGGCGAAGATCGTGCCGATCGAAGCGGTCATGACCCTGTTCCTGTCGATGATCGTCTATCCGGTCCTGCGCACCACTGTGTTGAAGCCGGGTTTCGAGCATTCTTCGACTGGCAGCCTCGGACTTGGCGTGGTGCCCCAGCCACTCCATGAAGTAATCGCGACTTCGGATAATGAAAAAGTCTAACGGGCGGCGAAAGCGCTCGTGAATTTCCAGAGACAGTAGACATACCAAGGAGAATGAAGATGGCAATCCTGCAACAACTGGCTCAAGCTTTGTCAGAGGGTAGCGTCGAGGTCGTCGACCTTACGCACACGCTTGAGGAGCGCACGCCGATCATTCCACTTCCCGAGCCCAATCATCAGCAGTGGCCTTTCCATATGGAAGAGATTTCCCGCTTCGACGAGCGCGGCCCCGACTGGTACTGGAACAATTTCAGCTGCGGCGAACATACCGGCACGCATTTCGATGCGCCCGTGCACTGGATTTCGGGCCGCCATTATGAGGATGGCGCGGTCGACACGATCCCCGTGAAGCGGTTCATCGCCCCGGCCTGCGTCATCGACATCACCGATCGCGTCCACGAAGACTATCTCACCACGGTCGAGGACATCGAGAAGTGGGAAGCGCAGCATGGTCGCATTCCCGCGGGATCCTGGGCGCTGATCCGTACGGGCTGGGCATCGCGCAACTATACCGACGCATTCCTCAACGTCCGTGAGGATGGCGGCCACTGGCCGGGCAATCATCCCGAGGTTGCCAAGTTCCTGGCGAAGGAGCGCGACGTTATCGGTGTGGGAACGGAACCGGTGGGTACGGACTCAGGGCAGTCCTCCACCTTTGCCGAACCGCTGCCATGCCATTACAACATGCATGGGAACAACAAGTTCGGCCTATCGAGCTTGAACAATCTGCATCTCCTGCCTCCTACCGGCGCGATGCTGATCACGCCGCCGCTCAAAATCAGAAACGGTTCGGGCAGTCCGTGCCGTGTGCTGGCGCTGGTGGAGCGCTGAGGCGAAGGTTGGTGCCGGCGCGAGACTTGCTGCACCGCAGCTCGTGTCGGCATCGCGGCATTCAAGTCGGCATCGCAGCATTCAAGAGGTGACTATTGGTGGCTGGCGACGGGTTGCGGTTTTGGGAGCCGCGCAAGTTGGCGGCGATGCGCTCGCCGATGTGAATAGTTCGATGGTGCGAGCCGTAGTCCGCGCTTCGATTGGTTTACGCAAGCCGCTCGCCAAAGCGGCCAGGGCGGCGCGGGGCGGCTGATCCTATCGAACCCTGCTCGCCATCGCCGCGACGCGCTCGCCGATCGCAAGCGAGGCGGTCAGCCCTGGGGATTCGATGCCGAACAGATTGATCAGCCCGGCGACGCCATGCTCCTCGGGTCCCTGAACGACAAAATCCGCGACGGCCTCACCGGGGGCGCTGATCTTGGGACGTATTCCGGCGTAGCCGGGGGACAGGGCACCGTCTGGCAAGCCCGGCCAATAGCGTCGGATCGCACCGTAGAATTTTCCCGCGGCGGCCGGGTCTACCGAGTAATCGAGGTGGTCGACCCACTCGACGTCCGGACCAAAGCGTGCCGCGCCGGCCATGTCGAGCGTGAGGTGGATGCCGAGTCCGTTCGCCTCGGGCATGGGGTATATCAGGTGTCGGAATGGCGCACGCCCGGCTAGCGTGAAATAGCGCCCCCTGGCGTAATGAAGGGGTGGAATATGCGCTGCCGCGAGCGCGCGCATCGTTCCCGCCAACGCCTGCGCGCCCAGACCGGCGGCGTTGATCAGCAATGGCGTGCGAAGGCACGCCTCCTCATCGCCTTGAAGCGTCGCCCAGACCATGCCGTCACTCGCCGAGATCGCTTTGACTGGCGATGCCAAGGCCACCTGAGCCCCATGTGCTTCCGCTTCGCCCTGAAGGGCCAGCATCAGCGCATGGGAATCCACGATGCCGGTCGAGGGGGACAGTATCCCCGCGACCCCGCGGAGCGCCGGTTCGAGCAGGGCGAGGTCCCTGGAGTCGAGGTAAGCGAGGTCATTCACTCCAGCGGCAGCGGAGGAGCACAAGATGGCGTCGAGGTCGGATCTCTGTGCGTCAGAAGTCGCGACCAGGAGTTTGCCACAACGCCTAAAGGGCACGCCACGCGCCTCGCAATACGGGTAGAGCAGTTCCTTGCCTCGCACGCAGAGCTTCGCCTTTAGCGAGTTCGCCGGGTAATAGAGGCCGGCGTGGATGACCTCGCTACTGCGCGAACTCGTGCCCATCCCGATCTGCCGCTCAGCCTCGACGACGATCGGCTGAAAGCCGGCGATCGCAAGGAACCGGGCTACCGCGAGTCCCACCACGCCAGCTCCGACGATAACGCAATCCGCTTCGATCATAATGGCACCAAAACACCATTCTGCGGAGGAGTCGACGCAGAAGGTCGCCGGGCATCATCAGTGTCGATCACATGAGCGACGATCGATCGCGCGGCTCAATCCCTCGCGACGACCTGTATGATTCAGCGATCGCCCCGGTCCCAGGGTGCAATAGTTCAACGCATGGCTTGGGCAAGCTCCCGCCGCAGGCAGTCGACCACTTGTTGAACCTTGGGAACCAAATGACGGCGTTGCGGATAGACCGCCCAGATCGGCTCATCCTCAACCTGATAGTCATCAAGGACGCGTATAACCATGCCGCGTTTGAGGTAAGGAAGTATGTAGAAATCCGGCAACTGGCAGATGCCCATGCCCGCTATACACGCCTCGATGACTGCCCGTCCGCTATTGCAGCGAAAACGGCCCCCGGGGCGATGCAGATCCGTTTTGCCGTCATGGGCGAAGTGCCATGTCGAGCTGGTGCCGGTGATGCACTCGTGGGTCGCCAGATCGGCCACCGAATGGGGAGTGCCTGCTCGTGCCAAATAGCTGGGAGCGGCACATGTGAAGAGCCTGCGGGATGCTACCTGCGTCGCGATAAGCCGTGGATCCGAGATAGTCCCTGTCCTTATTCCCAGATCATACCCCTCCGCGACGAGATCGACGATGTGGTTGGAGAGGTCGATTGTTACATTCAATTTGGGATGCGGCATCGCGAAGCGCCGGATGATCGGGGCAACGAAGAGTTCCCCCATGGCCGTGGAACACGTGACGCGCAATTCACCCTGCGGCGCGTCCTGTTCCGCGATCAGCGCGATTGCCTCGTCTCGTTCCTGTGCAATTCTCAGGCATCGGTCGAAGAACACCCGACCGGTGTCGGTCAACCGCACTGCCCTCGTCGTGCGATGGAAAAGCTGAGACTGGACACGCTGCTCCAGGGCCATGATGGCGCGGCTCACATGCGTGGGCGACATCCCGACCAACTTGGCGGCCCGTTTGAACGAGTTGGTTGTCGCCACCGCGATGAACTCGTCTATCCCGTTCCAGCTCGACATCGGATTATCCCCATGGTGGCATAGTCTATTTACAAAATAGCGTATTAACGCTGTGGTGGATCAATGATAGTCCTTTGCAGGTCGGGGGTTCACTAGGCGGTCCCTGGCGTCTTTTGCTTGGCCGGCCGGGGTTGAGGGGAATGCGGGGCTTGCCTGATTTGATCCTCCGAAATCCCCAGCCGGACATGTTCCGCCATCAGGATTTTTACGATGAAAACTCGCGCAGCCGTAGCCTTGAAGCCGAAGACACCGCTCGAAATCCTTGAGCTAGACCTGGACGGCCCGAAAGCCGGGGAGGTGCTGGTCGAGATCATGGCGACGGGTATCTGCCATACGGACGCTTACACACTTGATGGCCTGGATAGCGAAGGACTGTTTCCGAGCGTTCTGGGACATGAGGGCGCGGGCATCGTGCGCGAGGTGGGGCCGGGCGTGACGTCGGTTAAGGCGGGCGATCACGTCATTCCGCTTTACACGCCCGAATGCCGCCAGTGCAAAAGCTGCCTCAGCGGCAAGACCAACCTGTGCACGGCGATCCGCGCGACGCAGGGCAGGGGGCTGATGCCGGACGGCACGACGCGCTTTTCGTACAAAGGGCAGCCGATCTTCCACTACATGGGGTGCTCGACCTTCTCGAACTTCACGGTGGTGCCCGAGATCGCGGTGGCGAAGATCCGCGAGGACGCGCCTTTCGAGACCAGCTGCTATATCGGCTGCGGTGTGACGACGGGTGTCGGCGCGGTAGTGAACACCGCCAAGGTGCAGGTCGGCGACAATGTCGTCGTGTTCGGTCTGGGCGGCATCGGTCTGAACGTGCTGCAAGGCGCGCGGATGGCGGGGGCCAACAAGATCATCGGGGTCGACATCAACCCGGACCGCGAGGAATGGGGCCGCAAATTCGGCATGACCGATTTCATCAACGGCAAGGGCCTGTCACGCGAGGAGACGATCGCGAAGCTCCTCGAGCTCACCGATGGTGGCGCCGACTATACGTTCGATTGCACGGGCAACACCGAGGTGATGCGCACCGCGCTGGAGGCTTGCCATCGTGGTTGGGGCACGTCGATCATCATCGGCGTGGCCGAGGCCGGCAAGGAGATCGCGACGCGGCCCTTCCAGCTCGTCACCGGACGCAATTGGCGCGGTACGGCCTTCGGCGGCGCCAAGGGGCGCACCGACGTACCAAAGATCGTCGATTGGTACATGCAGGGCAAGATCGCGATCGATCCGATGATTACCCATGTCCTGACGCTGGACGAAATCAACAAGGGCTTCGACCTGATGCATGCGGGTGAGAGTATCCGCAGCGTCGTCCTCTTTTAGTTCCTCAACCTCAAGGAGAATCACTATGGCGGTAATTTCAGGCGACGGCGTTTTCTCGCACACCATGCTTGGTGCCAACGATCTCGATGCTTCGGTGAAATTCTATGACGCCGCGCTGGCACCGCTTGGCGTCAAGAATCTGGGTCCGTTCGGCGACAATTGGATGCTGTACGGTAAGGACAAGCCGGCGTTTCTCGTTGTCCGTCCGGGCAACGGCGAGCCCCCGTCGAGCAACGGCGTTACCGTCGGTTTCGCCGCCGCGACCCCGTCCGACGTCGATGCTTTCCATATGGCGGGACTCTCCGCCGGGGGTACGGACGAAGGTGCGCCCGGCCCGCGCGGCCATCTCCCGGGTGCCTATGCCGCCTATCTGCGCGATCCGGGCGGCAACAAGATCTGCGCTTACACCTTTACCGAATAAGGCATGAAGCAGGTCAGCGCCAACCGAGCTTTCGGCGGCACGCAGGGCGTCTATACGCATGCGTCCTCGGCCACCGGTACGGACATGACTTTCTCGGTCTATGTCCCGCCGGGGGCCGACGGCAAAGTGCTGCCCGTCGTCTGGTATCTGTCGGGGCTGACCTGCACCCATGCCAATGTCACGGAGAAAGGCGAATTCCGAGCCGCCTGCGCGGACCTTGGCCTGATCTTCGTCGCCCCCGACACGTCACCGCGGGGCGAAGACGTGCCCGACGATCCCGAGGGCGCCTATGATTTCGGGCTGGGTGCAGGCTTCTACGTCGATGCGACGCAAGAGCCGTACTCGGCGAATTATCGGATGTGGACCTACATCACCGAAGAGTTGCCGAGACTGATCGGCGAGCATTTTCCCGCTGACCTGAGCAGGCAATCGATCATGGGACACTCGATGGGCGGCCATGGTGCGCTGACCATCGGACTGACGTTTCCGGAACGCTACCGCGCAACCTCCGCCATCGCGCCGATCGTCGCACCTGGGCAGGTCCCATGGGGTGAGAAGGCACTGACCGGCTATCTCGGACCGGACCGGGCATCTTGGCGCAAGCACGACGCCGTGGCCCTTATCGAGGACGGCGCTCGTGTCCCCGCTCTGCTCGTCGATCAGGGCGAAACCGACCCGTTTCTAGCCGAGCAGCTCAAGCCGGAATTGCTGCGCGAGGCCTGTGCGGCGGCCGACATCGACCTTAAATTTCGGCTGCAGCCCGGCTATGACCATAGCTATTATTTCATCTCGTCGGTCATGGTCGATCATCTGCAATGGCACGCCGAAAAACTTTATGCTGGGGGGGGAAGTAGATGACCGGCCAAATCCGGATAACCGACCGCGCCGGCGTCGAAACGATCATCGACGCCACGCCTGGCCTGACCGTGATGGAGAACATTCGCGACGCCGGCTTCGATGAGCTTCTCGCGCTATGCGGCGGTTGCTGTTCTTGCGCGACATGCCACGTTTTCGTCGATCCGGACCAGACAGATATGCTTCCGCCGCTCAGCGAGGACGAGAATGATCTTCTCGACGGCGCGGAATGTCGAAAGGCCAATTCGCGCCTCTCTTGCCAGTTGACGTTCGAAGCGAGGCTGGATGGGCTACGGGTTACGATAGCGCCGGAAGAATGATGTTCGAACTGGCGCAAACATATTCAGCGCGACGTCGGGTGGTTAGCGATCATCTTGTCTGTCCGCTTGGCCAAGCGTTGAGGCGTCCCGAGTGAAGTACGACATCGTGATCGTGGGGGCGGGGCACGGCGGAGCGCAGGCGGCGATCGCACTGCGCCAGCGCAAGTTCGCGGGCACGATCGCGATGATCGGCGAAGAACCCGAAATCCCCTATGAGCGCCCGCCGCTTTCCAAGGAATATTTCTCGGGCGAAAAGACGTTCGAGCGGATCCTGATCCGCCCGCCCAGTTTCTGGGACGAGCGCAACGTCGCGATGCTGACCGGCCGGCGCGTCGTCACGGTCGATCCGGCGGCGCACACCGTCGCCACCGAGGATGGCGAGACGATCAGCTATGGCCACCTGATCTGGGCTGCCGGCGGCCATCCGCGCCGGCTGACCTGCGCCGGTCATCACCTCGTCGGCGTCCACGGGGTGCGCTCCCGCGCCGATGTCGACCGCATGACGGATGAGCTTGCCACCACCGAGAAAGTCGTCGTGATCGGCGGCGGTTATATCGGACTGGAGGCGGCCGCCGTGCTCTCCAAGTTCGGCAAGCAGGTGACTGTGCTCGAAGCCCAGGATCGGGTGCTGGCGCGCGTTTCCGGTGAACCGCTATCACGTTTCTACGAGGCCGAGCATCGCGCGCACGGCGTGGATGTGCGGCTCGGCGTGACGGTCGAGTGCATGGAGGGGAAGGATGGCCGTGTCTCCGGTGTTCGGCTGGCCGGCGGCGAGATGGTCGGGGCGCAGATGGTGATCGTCGGCATTGGCATCGTGCCTGCGGTCGAGCCGCTGATGGCGGCCGGCGCGCGCGGCGGCAATGGCGTCGCGGTGGACGAGCACGGCCGGACCTCGCTGGCCGATATCTTCGCGATCGGCGATTGCGCGATGCATGCCAACATCTACGCCGAAAGCTTGCCGATCCGCTTGGAATCGGTGCAGAACGCCAATGATCTCGCCAATACTGTCGCCCGCGCGCTTACTGGCGAGCCCGAGCCCTACAATTCGGTTCCGTGGTTCTGGTCCAACCAGTACGATCTGCGCCTGCAGACCATCGGCTTGTCCTCAGGCCACGATTCGTCCGTGACGCGCGGCGACATGGCCAGCCGCAGCTTCTCGATCATCTATCTGAAGCAAGGGCATGTCGTGGCGCTCGACTGCGTCAACGCGGTCAAGGACTACGTCCAGGGCAAGGCGCTCGTCGTCGAGCGACTCAAAGTCGACCCGACCGAGCTCGCGGACACGACCACGCCCCTCAAGGATATCGCGGCGCGCTATGCCTCGGCGTGACGCTGGCCGGCGTGGCCCGATCCGGATCGCCGCCTATCGCTGTTCCCAGGGCGCACTGGGCGACCATAGCGTGGCGAGATAAGCAAGGAACGCCCGCAGGCTCGCGGGAACGGCTGGTGTCTTGGGATAAAGGGCGAATATGCCGACATCGGCCGAGCCCTCGAAGTCCGGCAGAACGCGTATCAGCCGTCCAGCGGCCAGGTCTTCGCTCACATCCCATAACGACCGCAATGAAATGCCGACACCCGCGATCGTCAGTTCGCGAATGACCTCGCTCGAATTGGTCACCACATGGCTTTTGCGACGGATGGCGAGATCGCCATCAGAACCCACCAGACGCCAGGGTAGCTGACCGTGCGCCGCGAGTACGGCGTGCTGCGCAATGTCGGCGGGGGAATGCGGCGTGCCGCGCTCCGCCAGATAAGAGGGCGCCGCGCACAGAATGCGACGACTGTCCGCAAGCTTGACGGCCTCGAGCCCAGGATCGACGCGCGAGGTAATGCGAATTGCCACGTCCGCGGCCCCGGCCAGAATGTCGACGAACTCATCGGACAGATCGATCTCCAGCTCGATCTGCGGGTAGAGATCGAGAAACGGCTTGAGCTTGGGGGCGATGTGCAGGCGACCGAACGATGTCGGGGCCGTCACCCGCAGCGGTCCGGCTGGAACTGTCAGCAAATCCGAAACGCGTTCCTCGGCATCGCGCAGGGCTGAAAGAATCGACACGATATCGCGATGGAACCGGTCGCCCCTGATTGTGAGTTCGAGCCGCCGGGTGGTTCGATGGATCAGCCGAGCGCCCAGGCGTTCTTCCAGCCTGGCCAATCGCTTGGATACCATCGCGGGCGAAATACCAAGCCGTCGCCCGGCCGAGCTCAAGCTTCCCTCCTCGATGATGACGGCAAATAGGGCGATGTCACTATCCAAAACCCATCTCCTCAGGTGCGGCCCGGCGGCCGGTGTGTTTCATGTGAGCGCGTTCGCGCCACTCGTCCTGCCGCGCCGGCTGAGGCGATGAGCCCGCTACAGGCACGAATTCATTGTCGGCCGCTCGCAATTGCCGCGCTGAAACAGGAGCGCGCGAAGCGCGAAGCTCGATTGTCCTCCTCGTTAATTTGTTCCTGTGACGAACAAGAGTGTTCGATTTATAGCGTCTACCGCGATAAATCAGATCTGGCTATCGATCCTCGCAAGCGTGTTGCCACGCCACTTGCGGGAGATCGCCATGACACAGGTCAATTTGGTACAGGCTAGCGAAATCATCGAGGAGGCTTTCGCCAGGGGCGCGGCGCTCGGCCTCAAACCGCTCAGCGTCGCCGTCGTCGACGCGGGTGGCCATCTGGTGGCATTCAAGCGCGGCGATGGTGCTTCGATCCTGCGTCCGCAGATTGCGGCCGCGAAGGCGGTAGGGGCGCTCGAGCTGGGCGTATCGAGCCGCAAAATCGCCGAAATGGCGATCGATCGCCCGGCATTCGTCACGTCGCTCGGTAGCTTGTCGGCCGGCGGCGTCGTTCCGGCCGCGGGCGGAGTCATCATCGTCGATCAGGCCGGACAGCCGATCGGAGCGGTCGGGGTCACCGGTGACACGTCCGACAATGACGAAATTTGCGCGCTGGCAGGCATCGAGGCGGCCGGCCTTCGGCCGCAAGCGGGAGGCTGAGCATGGTTGGCATGTTCGACCGGGCGGGCCTTCAGGTAGCGCCGGTTTTCGCCGAGTTCATCGAAGGCGAGGTCCTGCCTGGCCTTCGGATCGATGCGGAAAGATGGTGGTCGGGCGCGGCCGACATCTTCCGGCGGTTCGCGGATGAGAACAAGGCGTTGTTGCGCGTGCGCGACGACCTCCAGTCAAAAATCGACGCTTGGCATCGTGACCGGCGCGGGTTGGCGTTCGACGCATGCGCCTACCGAACCTTTCTCGCCGAGATCGGCTATCTGGTGCCCGAACCTGCGCCGTTTTCCATCGATACCGCCAATGTGGACGACGAGGTAGCGCACATGGCCGGTCCGCAACTCGTCGTACCTGCCTTGAACGCGCGTTTCGTGCTGAACGCTGCGAACGCGCGCTGGGGAAGTCTTTATGACGCCCTGTATGGGACCGACGTCCTGCCGGGCATTGCGGCCGGCACCGGATACGACGCCGCACGTGGCGCCAAGGTCGTCGATGCCGCAAAGGCGTTTCTCGACGACGTCATCCCGCTGGCCGACGGTTCATGGAAGGATTGGACCGGGACCGAACCGATGCTTGTCGATCCAGGACAACTGGTGGGACGGCGTGGCTCGTCCTGGCTGTTCCGGCAAAACGGGATGCATATCGAGATCGTGATCGACCGCCAGCATCCCGTCGGAAAAGGCGATCCGGCCGGAATCGCCGATGTCGTGATCGAGGCCGCCCTGACGACTATTGTCGATCTGGAAGACTCCATTGCTGCCGTCGACGCACAAGACAAGATTGCGGCCTATGCGAACTGGCTCGGACTGATGCGCGGCGATCTCGAAGATACGTTCGAGAAAGGCGGCGTCCAGACAACGCGGCGGCTCAATCCGGACCGTGCCTATACGGCCAAGGACGGATCGACCGCGACCCTTTCCGGGCGGAGCCTATTGTTCGTCAGGAATGTCGGCCATCTGATGACGACGTCCGCGGTGCTCCTGAATGGCGAACCGGTCGGCGAAGGGATTCTCGATGCCATCGTGACAAGCACGATCGCATTGTACGACCTCTTTGGGCTCGGCGCTCTTCGCAACAGCCGGACAGGCTCCGTCTATATCGTAAAACCCAAGTTGCACGGACCCGCCGAAGCGGCGTTTGCTGACCGCCTGTTCGATGCGGTGGAGGACATGCTCGGTCTGGCGCGCTATACCATAAAGATCGGGGTCATGGACGAGGAGCGGCGTACGTCCGTCAATCTCGCCGCGACTATCGAGGCCGTTCGTCATCGCCTTGCCTTCATCAACACGGGCTTTCTCGACCGCACGGGCGACGAATTGCGCACTAGTCTTGAGGCAGGGGCAATGATCCCCAAGGCGGAAATGAAGGGCAGCGTCTGGATCGGGGCCTACGAGGACCGCAATGTTAGAATAGGGTTGGCGTGCGGCCTGTCGGGCAAGGCCCAGATCGGCAAGGGAATGTGGGCGGCGCCGGACAGAATGGCGGATATGCTGGCGCAAAAGATTGCCCATCCAAAGTCTGGCGCCAACACGGCCTGGGTTCCGTCGCCAACTGCGGCGACCCTCCACGCCATGCACTATCATCTCGTCGATGTTTTTGAACGCCAGCGGTCGATCGCGACGGAAGACGTGCCCGCTATCGATGATTTGCTGACCTTGCCGCTGGCCGGCGAACGGCGGTTCACGACCAGCGAGGTGGAGCGAGAACTCGACAACAATGCCCAGGGAATATTGGGTTATGTCGTCCGTTGGATCGACCAGGGCATAGGTTGCTCGAAGGTTCCCGATATCGACGACATAGGACTGATGGAAGATCGCGCCACGTTGCGCATTTCGTCCCAGCACATGGCCAACTGGATCGCGCACGGAATTGCGACCGTTGAGCAAGTCGACGCCGCTTTTCGCCGGATGGCGGAGAAGGTCGATCGGCAAAATGCAGGAGACCCGCTCCATCGGCCGCTATCGGGCGCCAGTATCGCCCTGAAAGCGGCTCGTGCGCTCGTTTTTGAAGGTGCGAAACAGCCAAACGGCTATACTGAGCCGCTGCTCCATCGTTTCCGTGTTGAGGCTAAGGCTGCCCAGTGTTGACGGCTCGCCGAGCGTGTCCGGCGGACGTCAATCGAGCGTGCCACGCGCGACAGTAATGCGATCACGAACAGTTAGCGGTGGGCGTGATTCAGAAATCGCGCGCACCGCTAGCTAGCAAGGATGGGTGATCGACAGGTGACCTGATGTATGAGCCGACCTGTCGATACATCCGCTGTGGCCTGCCCATCCTCCTGACCCGGATACCAGGCCTTCGCCTTATCAAGCCAGGCATCGTCATGGATTAGGCGGTCGGGCCCACCAAGCAGCGCAGCGGCGATCTACTGCTGACGATCACCGCTGACGATCCCAACTGCCGATGGTCATTCGGCGTGAGCCATGGCTACGGGAAGATCCGTTTTCAGGACAGAAATAAACCGCTCTACCTTGGGAGAAAGATGCCGTTTGTCCGGGTAGACCGCCCAGATCGGTACGTCCGGGGGGAGGAACTCTTCCAGCACCGGGACCAGTTGGCCCGACTGAAGCGCGTCGTCGACATAGGCGTTGGGCAACTGGCAGATGCCCATGCCGTCAAGCGCTGCTTCCAGGACCGCGTGGCCAGTGTTGCAACTCCAGACCGGGCGGGGGCGATATGCGATATCCTCGCCATTCTCAAAAAACTGCCACTCTGAGGCGGTGCCCACCAGGCAATCATGCTCGTCGAGCTCAGCAATCTTCTGCGGCATCCCTCTGCGCGCCAGATAGGTCGGCGAGGCGCAGGTGCGAGACTGCCGTGAAGCAATCTTTGCCGCAATCAGGCTGGAAGAACGGAGACGTCCCGTGCGTATCGCCAGGTCATACCCTTCGCCGACGAGGTCCAGCACGCGGTTCGTCAAATTCAGGGAAACCGTCAGTTGGCGGTGCTGCAGGGCGAACTGACGAGCAATCGGAGCGATGAAACGCTCGCCCAGCGCAACGCAACAGGTGATCCGCAACTCGCCCCACGGCTCGCCCCGATCGCGCACGAGAGCAACGGCTTCGTCTCTCCCTTGTACGAGGCCAACGCAATGGTCGAGAAACGTTTTCCCGGTTGGAGACAGGATCACCGAGCGGGTGGTGCGATGCAGGAGCCGCGTCCCGAGCCGATCCTCCAGGCCGGCGATGGCTCGGCTCATATGGGTGCGTGACGCACCGATCGCCGCGGCACCGGCGCTGAAGGAGCCTGCCCGCGCAACTGCCACGAATTCCTCTATGCCGTCCCAGCTAGCCATCGAATCGCGCCCCGTTCAAGGTCGACCGTAGTTCTATCGGAACATGTAATTGCGATGGACGAGACTTGCCAGACGAATCGAGTCCGACTGGAAACGAACCCAAACGGCCCCCCATGGGCTTCGCCCTTGACGGTGGAAGCGCTCCCTTCAGGCGCAGCGTCCGTTGCCGGGATGTCCACTTCCGATCCGCCTCCCGATGTCGGAAATTCAAATGCGCCAAAGTTCTCGCCACACCTGGGCGGACGCGGTCGCATTGTACCAATACCGCAACAATGGTGTCCGGCCCGCTTGCTTGACAGCTCATTGCACCACCAATAGCCTCCCTTTCAGATGATTTGCCGGAATAGAAAATATGTCCGAGCAATGTTGCAATATAATGTCACTGCATAAGCAAAAAGTTTAACTAGACATCTTATGTAGTGATGAAATTATGGAGTCATACTCCACGCGATATTAATATCATCGTGAATATATAATGCCAAAGAAGGGGGTGTATCGTGTCTCAGAGATTCATGGATATTATCAGGGTTGCTGTATCTACTGCCTCTGCATTGGCGTTTCTGCCTGCCATAGCCCAAGCTCAGGAAGCGCCGCCGGCGCAGCCCGGGCAGTCAAAGCCCGCTGAAGGTGGTTCGGAACCCGATGACATCATCGTAACCGCGCAGCATCGTGAGGAGCGTCTTCAGGACGTCGGCATTTCCATCAGCGCCTTGAGCTCCCAGCAGCTGTCCCGGCTCGGCGTTACGAGCAGCATCGACATCGGCCGCATCACGCCGGGCGTCCACGTCTCCGGCAACTTCGGTGGTCAGACCGCGCAATATACCATCCGCGGCGTCACCCAGAACGACTTCAGCGACGTTCTGGAAGGACCGGTCGCCGTCTATTTCGACGATGGTTACATCGGTAGCCTCAGCGGCCAGATTTTCGGTACCTTCGACCTTGAGCGGGTGGAGATTCTGAAGGGGCCGCAAGGCACCCTGTTTGGCCGCAATGCAACGGGCGGCCTCGTTCATTTCATTCCGAAAAAGCCGACCGATCAACTTTCGATCAACGCGAACGCGAGCTACGGGAGGTTCAACCAGGCCCGCCTTGAAGTGGGCGTGGGCGGTCCGCTGGGGGAGGGGCTCTCGGCCCGCGTCTCGGCCGTGTTCAGCCGCCAGGATCCGATCTTCAAGAACGTCTATCCGGCTGGAGTCCTGCCCACCACGCCGCCCAATACGCCGCCCGCCCGCTGCTGCGAGGATACCTGGAACGACAACACCCTCGGTGGGCGCTTGCAGCTCCAGTATGAAACGGGTGGCTGGAAGGTCAGGCTACAGGGTTCGGCCCTGCGCAGCATCGCGTCGACCAGTCCGTACAAATCCTTCCCTTCGATGCCGGTGTTCAACAGCGCCGGGCAATTGATCGATACGATCAGACTTCCCGAAACCGACCCGGTTTTGGGCGCTATTCAGCAGCCACGCGATAACAACAACATCTCCCAGGTGCTGGCCCTGAACGACCGCAACCGGATGCAGGCCTACAACGCGGCCCTGCATATCGACGGGTCGATCGGCGGGGTCGACGTGGCCCTGATCACCGACTGGAAGCGGTTGAAGAAGTCCTTCTTGACCGACACCGCGCTGGTGCCGGTAAACTTCCTGGGCGTCGCCAGCGATGCCAACACCCAGCAGCTTTCGCAGGAACTCCGGCTGTCCGGCAAGAGCGACAGCCTGCATTGGAGTGCAGGCGCCTATTATCTGGACCTCAATGCAAGGGACGCCAGCGGGTTTCTCATCCCCAAGGGTTCGATCCTGGCCGTACCTCTTACCGGATCTCCCAACGGCGCGGACCTGATAAACTTCAATCAGCTCAAGACGCAGTCCTTTTCGCTGTTCTCCCAGATCGACTGGAAATTCGCCCCGCAGCTGACGCTCGTTGCCGGCGGACGGATCATCTTCGAACATCAGAGCTATTTCTACCGTTCGGCACTGATCCGGAATGATCGCGACTATTACATCGACAGCGTCGAACTGGCTCCGCTGCCGGCCTATCAGAAGACCGATGGCACGCTGGTCTTCGATCCCTATCGCAACAGCCGCAAAAGCACGCTGTGGGCCGGCAAGCTCCAGCTCGAATATCGCCCGAACTCCGACACCCTTGTCTATGTCGGCGTCAATCGCGGCGTGAAAGGGGGGGCCTACAACGCCAAGTATCAGGACGGCACCCTCCCGCTGCTCGAATCCCAGATGGCCTATGGTCCCGAAACCCTGTGGTCCTACGAAGGCGGAGTGAAGGCGACCTTGCTCAATGGAGCGATCGTCGGCAGCGCCGCGGCGTTCTACTATGACTACAAGAACTACCAGGCCTTCCTGTTCATAAACTCGTCGGGTCTGGTCACGAACACCCCGGCGACCAACTATGGCATCGAAGCCAGCCTGCAGATCAAGCCGACGGATCGGCTTTCGGTCACCCTTGGCGGGTCTGTCTTCCGGCCCAAGGTGAAGGGCGTCATCACCGCACCGGCGACCCCGACCGCACCGGCCATTGTCAAGGACACCGAGCCGGCCTTCGCGCCGCGCGAGCAGTACTCGGCGACCGTGAACTGGACGCTGCCGGTTGCCAACGATGCGATCTCGCTGTCGGTGAATGCCAACTATACCGGCCGGTTCTTCAACAACCTGCGCAACTTCACCGGCGAAGTCACGAAGGGCTATTGGCTCACCGGTGCTAACGTGGACTGGAAGCTCGGCTCCGGCTTCACGGCGGCGGCGGCTCTCGACAACATCTTCGACAAGCGGGTCAACGTGATCGGGTTCGATCTCACGACCTTTTGTGGCTGCATGCATGAATCGTACAACCGCCCGCGGACGTGGAGAGTGTCGCTGCGTTACGAAATGTAAGAACGCGATGTCGCGAATAGCCTGAATGTGCGAGCCAGGGCTTGGGGGACAGGATCCGTCAAGCCCTGGTCGTTCTCGTTAGTGAGACGGTGCCGGCGGAGAATTATCCGGCACTGCGCTCCGAATAGAAATGACCCAGGAGACACCCGTGCGCACAGTGACGTCCTTTTGCAGAACTTGTACAGCTGGCTGCGGCACAAAGCTGACCATCGACGATCAGGACCGGATCGTCAGCATTCGCGGTGACGAGAACAACGCGATGAGCCGCGGCTATGCCTGTTTCAAGGGCATTCACAGTCACGAAGCGCAATATAGCCCCGAACGTCTGCTCCATCCCCTGAAGCGCCAGCCCGACGGCACCTTCGCGCGCATCTCGATCGATCAGGCGCTCGATGAGATCGCCGCGAAGATGAAGGTGATCATCGACCGGGATGGCCCCGAGGCGCTAGGCCTGTTCATCGGCAATGGGGCGAACTTCAACTCCGCCGCCTTCTCGATCCACTTGCCGTTCATGCAGGCGCTGGGATCGCGGCACTTCTTCACCACCAATACGCTCGACCAGTCGGCCAAGATGATTACCTATGAGCGCATGGGTTTCTGGGCGGCCGGCCCGCAGCGTTTCGATACCGCCGATGTGATGATGGTCTTCGGGAGCAACCCGCTGATCTCGCACGCGTCGCTCAACTTCCTGATGTCCGATCCGGTGCGCACGATGAAGGCGGCGCGGGCGCGGGGCATGAAGCTGATCGTCATCGACCCCCGGCTGACGGAGACCGCGCGCTATGCCGACATCCATCTCCAGCCGATCCCCGGCCATGACATGACGATCGCCGCGGGCATGATCCGCATGATCCTAGCCGAGGGCTGGGAGGACAAGGAGTTCTGCGAGCGCTATGTCGGCCCCGAGGGCATGGGCGCGCTGCGCGAGGCGGTCGAGCCTTTCAACGAGAAGATGGTGACGCACCGCGCCGGATTGCCCGAGGGCCAGCTGCGCGCGGCCACCGAGATGTTCGCGCGCGATTCAAAGCGCGGGCCGGCCTCGACGGGCACGGGCAACAATTTCGGGCCGCACTCGAACGTGGCGCAGCACCTGGCCGACACCCTGAACGTGATTTGCGGCCGGTTCCTGCGCGAGGGCGACACCACGCTCGTCGAGATGCTCAGCCCCGAGGCGCCGATCTATCCCGAGGTGATCCCGCCCTCGCGCACGTGGGAGCATGTCCCGCCGGGCCGAATTCGCGGCGTGGGCACGCTGCTCAACCGCGAGGAGATGTCCGGCGCGCTCCCCGACGAAATCCTGACCCCGGGCAAGGGCCAGATCCGCGGCCTGTTGATCCAGGGCGGCAACCCGGTTCTTGCCATTCCGGGCCAGAAGAAAGTCGTCGAGGCGATGAAGTCGCTGGAACTGTCGGTGATGATCGATCCGTTCATGCACCAGACCTCGCGATATTGCGATTACATATTGCCGCCGAAGATGCCCTACGAGCGCGCTGATCTGCCGCTGACCATTCCCACCATCGTATTCACCAACATCAACTGGATCCAGTATACGCCGCCGGTCGTGCCGCCGCCGCCCGGGTCCGAACTGGTCGAGGACTGGCAGGTCTACACCGGCCTGGCCAAGCGGCTCGGGCTGCAGATCGAATATAATCACACGACCGTCATCGACCTCGACACGGTGACCACCGACGACCTGCTCGCCATTCGCGCCGCCAATGGCCGCGTGAAGCTTGAAGAAATGAAGAAATACCCGAGCGGCAATTCCTTCCCGTTCGCGTCCGAACGCGTGGCGGCACCTCGCCCGGAAGGCACGGCCCGGTTCGACGTGATGCCCGCCGACGTGCGGGGCGAGCTCGACGAGGCGCTGCGCTATGAAATCACGCCTGACAACATCGTCAGCGATGGCAGGAAGTTCACCCACCTCGTCAGCTGCCGCCGGATGCGTCACATGTTCAACAGCGTCGGCACGATCGGCATGCCGAGCGTTCGTGCGAAGGCGAAGTTCAATCCTGCCTATATTCATCCCGACGACATGGCCAACCTCGGACTAGAGAACGGCGATCATGTCGAACTCGAATCCGATGTCGGCAGGATCACCGCGATCGCCGAGGCGGACGAGACGATGCGGCCGGGCGTGATCTCGATCCCGCATGGCTTTGGTCCGGCCTCCGGAGAGATGGATGAGGAAGGTGGGGTCTCCATCGGCGCTCTTATCGTCGCCGATCAGCACTATCAGCACATCAACGCAATTCCACGGATGACCGCCATTCCGGTGAACATCCGCCGTCTGAACAGCAAGATGGTCGGGCACGAAATGGCGGAAACAGAATGAGCGGCGCGCGCGACGCGCCCTCACAAGCTGCGGCGCCGCCCGCGTCCGGCCGTCTGACGGATCCGAGCGGTCGGCGGTTTGAATATCTGCGGCTGTCGCTGACCGACGTCTGCAATTTTCGCTGCACCTATTGCTTGCCTAACGGCTATCGCAAGGCGGCGGGACGGACGCCCGATCTGTCGTCTGACGAAATCGTGCGGGCGGTGACGGCCTTCGCCCGGCTCGGCTTGTGGAAGGTCCGGCTGACGGGCGGGGAACCCACATTGCGCGCCGAATTCACCGAAATTGCGCGGCGCGTGGCGACAGTGCCGGGCATTCGCCGCGTGGCGATGACCACCAACGGCTATCGCCTGGCCGATCATGCCGCCGAATGGCGTGCGGCTGGCGTAAGCGCGATCAATGTCAGCGTGGATTCGCTCGACCCCGCACGGTTTGCGGCGATCACCGGGCATGACCGGCTCGATGAGGTACTGCGTGGCGTCGAAGCGGCCCGGATCGCCGGGTTCGATACGATCAAGCTCAACGCGGTGCTGATGCGCGGCGTCAACGACGACGAGTTGGCGTCGATCGTCGCCTTCATTCGCGAACATGACCTGTCGCTGCGTTTCATCGAGGTCATGCGCACGAACGACAATGCGGCTTTCTTCAAGGACCGCCACGTACCCGGTCAGGCTGTGATCGACGCGCTCGTGCGGGCGGGCTGGGTCCGCTTGCCACGCGCGCCGGGTTCCGGGCCAGCGGTGGAGTTCGGCCATTCCCACGCGAAGGGGCGGATCGGCATCATCGCCCCTTATGCGCAGGACTTCTGCGCTACCTGCAACCGGCTGCGCCTGTCGGCCGAGGGCAAGCTGCACCTGTGCCTGTTCGGGGACGGCGGGCTGGACCTGCGTCCGCTCCTCCAGGCCGACGCGCAGATCGACGAACTGGTCGAGCGGATCGTGGCGCTCACGGCGCGCAAGGCGCCCTCGCACCGCCTGCACGAGGGCAACAGCGGGGCGACCCCGCATCTCGCCTCGATCGGCGGCTGACCCGACAAGCATGGCAGAACTCCGCCCCCTCTCCGTCGAGCTCTACGGCAGGCTGGCCGACCCCTGCGGAGCGGCGATTACGATCAGCATTCCGGCCACCGGTTGCACGGCCGGTGAGCTGCGTGCGCTGGTGGCGGGGCACGATGCCCTCCTGGCCAGACTGTTGGCCAACACCCCCGCGCGGTTCTGCATCAACGATCAGATCACGGCTGAATCCGCTCGCGTGATGCCGGGTGACGACGTGGCGCTGATGCCACCGGTCTCGGGCGGATGACCCACGAGGCGACCCTCAGCGCCGCGCCATTCGATCCGACCGAGGCGCTGCGGCAATTCTCGGCAGCGGCCGAGGGCGCCGGCGCCGTGGTCAGTTTCACTGGGCTGGCGCGCGGCACGACCCGCGACGGGCGGCCGGTGGCGGTGCTGGTGCTGGAGGGTCACCGCTCCCTCACTCTGCGCTCGATGGACGACATCGCGGCCGCCGCTCGCGCGCGCTTTGCGATCACCGCCAGCCGCGTCATCCACCGCGAGGGACGGATCCTGCCGGGCGAGCCGATCGTGTTCGTGGCCGCGGCCGCCCCCCACCGCCGTGCCGCCTTCGAAGCCGCCGACTACATGATGGACCGGCTGAAGAGCGAGGCGGTGTTCTGGAAGCGCGAGGAAGGGCCGGACGGCGCCCGCTGGATCGAGCCGACCACCGAAGACGCCGCCGATCTCGCGCGCTGGCAGGACGCCGACGGCGCCGACGCAAGCAGGACCGATCATGCCCGGAATTGACGAAAGCCTGACCTTCTATCCCCTGCACATCGCCGTGCTCACGGTGTCAGACACGCGGACTCTGGACACCGATACGTCCGGCGCGCTGCTGGCCGAGCGGCTGACGGGAGCCGGTCACGTGCTGGCCGGGCGGGCCACCGTGACCGACGACATAGAGGCGATCCGCGAGCAGGTTTCGTCCTGGGTCGCCGACCCGGGCGTGGACATCGTAATCTCCACCGGCGGCACCGGCTTCACCCCCCGGGACGTGACGCCCGAGGCGGTGATGCCGCTGATGCGGCGCACGATGGACGGGTTCAGCGTGGTGTTCCACCAGGCCAGCGTGGGCACGATCGGGGTATCCACCCTGCAGTCGCGCGCCTTCGCCGGACAGCTCGAGGATACCTTCATGTTCTGCCTGCCGGGCTCCACCGGGGCCTGCCGCGATGGCTGGGACCTGGTGCTGAGGCACGAGCTGGACAGCCGTTATCGCCCCTGTTCGATCGCCGGGCAGATCCCGCGCCTGCGGGGGCTCTGCGCATGACCGCGCTGTCACACATCGATGAGGCCGGCCGCGCTCGGATGGTCGATGTGGGCGACAAGCCCGTCAGCCGCAGGGTGGCCGAGGCCCGCGGCCAGCTGCGTTGCGCCCCGGCGACACTCGCGCTGGTCCGCTCGGGCGAGACCCCCAAGGGCAACGTGATCGGCACGGCCGAACTGGCGGGGGTGATGGCTGCCAAGCAGACCGCGACGCTGATCCCGCTGTGCCACCCCTTGCCGCTGAGCCAGGTGGTGGTGGAGATCTCCCTGGACGACGACCTGTCGGGCTTCGCCGTGACCGCCTGGGTCCGCAACTGCGGGCAGACCGGGGTGGAGATGGAAGCGCTGACCGGCGTTTCGGTCGCCTGCCTCACCCTGTTCGACATGCTCAAGGCGGTCGACCGGACGATGGAGATCGGCGCGATCCGCGTCGTGGCGAAAGCCGGCGGACGGTCCGGGGCGTGGTCAGGCTAGTGATGGGAGCCGGTCCGATTGGCTTCGACGAGGCGGTGGCGCGCCTGCCGGGCGCCGAAGCCCTGTTAGGCACGGAAACCGTGCCGCTCGAGGGCGCGGCCGGCCGCGTGCTGGCCGAGCCGCTTTATGCACGGCAGGATTCACCCCACAGGCCGACCGCAGCAATGGATAGCTATGCGGTGCGCGACGCCACCACCACACCCTTCCAACTGCTGCGGGTGATCGGCGAATCCCGCGCCGGGCTGGGCTACCCGGGCACCGTCGGCACGGGTGAGGCAGTGCGCATCTTCACCGGCGCGCCGATGCCGGCCGGGACCGACCGCTGTATCGTGCAGGAGCACGCGATCCGCGAGGGCGACACCGTGCGGTTCACGGCAGGATACGGTCCAGGGTGGCATGTTCGTGCCACCGCCAGCGATTTTGCCGCGGGTGCGTTGCTGCTCGATCGCGGCACCCGTCTCTCGCCTCAGGCCATGGTCGCCGCCGCCGCGGCGGATGTTGCCAGACTGACAGTGGCCGTTTCGCCGCGCGTGGCGATCCTTGGCACCGGCGATGAGCTCGCACCGCCCGGGACTGTCGCCGCGTGGCCCGACGCCATTCCCGAAAGTGTCAGCTTCGGCGTGGCAGCGATGGTCGAGGAAGCCGGCGGTAAGGTCGTGCAGCGTGCCACCGGACGCGACGACCTGGCAGAGTTGCAGCAGCTTGCCCGCACGCTGCTCGACGCGGCCGATCTTGTGATCGTCACCGGCGGCGCCTCGGTGGGTGACCGCGACTTTGCTCGCCCGATGTTCGCGCCTCATGGCCTCGAACTGCTGATCGACAAGGTGGCGATCAAGCCCGGTAAGCCGGTCTGGCTGGGCCGCGCAAGCACGTGTTGGGTACTCGGTCTGCCGGGCAATCCCACCTCGGCGCTGGTCACTGCCGCCCTGTTCCTGCGGCCGCTGCTGGCGGCATTGCAGGGTCAGGACCCGCAACAGGCGCTGCGCTGGCGGAGCCTGCCCTTGGCCGCACCCTTGCCCGCGGTGAACGATCGCGAAACCTTCACGCGGGCGCGGTGGGAGGCCGACGGGCTCGCGCAATTGGATAATCAGCAGAGCGGCGCGCAAGCGGCACTCGCCGGAGCCGAATGGCTGATCCGCCGTCTGCCGGGCTCTGCCGCCGCCGCCGCCGGCGACACCGTCAGCGCGCTCGCGCTCTGAACGGGGCCGCCGCCGCGGCGGCGACAGCCGCTGCAGGCCGCCAGGAGGTTCCCTCGGTCGAACCGGTCAGGTCACGCGATCGAGGCGATTGGGCAATTCCGATTTCAATAGCGACACGAAATGTCGCACATTGGGTGAGAGGTGCCGTTTGTCCGGGTAGACCGCCCAGATCGGCTCTGCCGGGGAAAGGTACGGCTTGAGAACCGTTTGCAGCCGCCCGCGGTCGAGCTCCTCGTCGAGATAAAAGTCTGGCAGCTGGCAAATGCCCATATCTTCCAGCGCCGCCTCCAGCACCGCCCGACCGTTGTTGCAACTCCAGATCGGTTGTGGGCGATACAGCACGACTTCGCCCTGGTCCGTGAAATGCCAAGAGGGCGCGGAACCGGCCAGGCAGTTGTGCCGGTCGAGATCGCTGATGGTTTCGGGACAGCCGGCACGGGCGAGGTAGGCCGGGCTGGCGCAGGTGTGGAACTGTCGCGAACCGATCCGGGTGGCGATCAGATTGGACGAGGACAGGTCACCAGTGCGGATCGCCAGATCGTATCCTTCACCAATCATGTCGACGACCCGGTTCGACATGTCGAGGAACACCCGCAGCCGCGGGTGCTGAACGGCGAAGCGGCGCGCAATCGGGGCGATGAACCGCTCGCCCAGCGCGATCGAGCAGGTGATGCGCAGCACACCTCGCGGCTCACCCTGTTCGCTGACCAAGGCGACCGCTTCGTCGCGTTCGCGGATGAGCCGGTTGCAGTGATCGAGAAAGATTCGGCCGGTTGCCGATAGGGTGACCTTGCGGGTGGTGCGGTGGAGCAGGCGGGCTTTCAGCCGATCCTCCAGCCGGGCCACCGCTCGGGTCATGTGGGTGCGCGACACACCAAGTGAGGCAGCCCCGGCGATGAACGACCCGGTGCGGGCAACTGCTACGAATTCGTCGATGCCGTCCCAGCCGTCCATGCCGATTGTTCCAGGTGGTGCAATGTATTTCGCTAGGGTCACTAATTGCTCAGGCGGTCAAGCTTCATGCCGTCATCGATACGAATGGCCGTCCCTTGAGCTTCTTCGACCACTGGCCGGATCGGCGACCATATCGGCGCGGCAGCGCTGTTGGATGAACTGCCCAAGGCGCAGTGGCTGCTCGATCGCGAACCAGTATCGCGTACTGACGTCCCCCCTGTTTTTTCATCCATGCTGAGTGAGAGTTTTCTGGCCCTTTGACGCCTTCGGGCAAGGAGCCGGGACATGAAGAAGTCGCGTTACACGGAAGAGCAGATTGCGTTCGCGCTGAAGCAGGCGAACACGCGCGCGACCTCGGCCTTGCGGATCACATCCTTCTCTGGAGTTGGGGCCTCCGGCAAACCCGGCGCGGTTCAAACATGAGTCTTTTACCATTCGCGGGGCTTTCAAAGCGGTCGAACTTGCCGGCTTCACTCGCCCGAACGTGTCGCCGACCGGCAGGCACAACGCGTTACAATGTGTTCAGTCGCTCCGCACGCAGCGCGGCTCGTCGCAGCTTGCCTGCGTCGTCGCGCACACGCTCACGGGTAAACTCTACGGTGCGTGGTCGTTTCAGTCCGCTGAGCTTTGCAAGCGCTGGCGCAAGGAAAGCCATGCCATCCACCGGCTCGGGCTGGTCGGCATCCAGTTCGACGATCGCGTGAATCCGATTGCCCATATCTGCATCGGGCAGGCCAAGGGCAGCAGCGCAAAGGACACCCGGCAGGCTTTCGATCGCGGCTTCGATCTCCGCGGGGTACACGTTCGCTCCGCCGACGGTCACCATATCTGTCCGACGGTCGGCGATATAAAGATAGTCGTCGCGATCGAGCCAGCCCATGTCGCCGAAGCTGTCCATGTCGTCGCGGATTCGCGTGTCGGCCCCGATATACCGATAGTGGGAACCAGGAGAGGCCGCACGGCGGAAATAAATCTCTCCTACTTCTCCGCGCGGCAGCGGCTCTCCCTCATCGCTCAATATGACGATTTCTTCGCCGGGTGCGGCGCGGCCGACTGATCCGGGGTGCTCAAGCCATTCGGTGCCGGTAATGAGCGTGGCCCCAATTCGCTCGCTCCCGCCATAGACTTCAAACACGCGATCTGCGCCGATCCGTTCGATCCACCAATGCTTGACATCGGGCGGGCAGGGAGCGGCCATGTGAAGCAGGGTCTCGATCGACGAAAGGTCGGCGGCAGCGGTGATCTCCTGCGGCAGTTTGGCGACGCGAGCCATCATCGTGGGCACCATATAGGCAAAGCTAGGCCGATATCTTTCGACCATAGTAAGCCATTCGACGGCGTCGAACCTATCCATGCACACCACATGACTGCCCTGAGCCAGCGACATCGCCACGTAGGAGAACGGAGCGCTGTGGTACAGCGGTCCCGGGTTGAGCAACACAATTCGTGGCGGTCGTCTGCGCCCTTCCTTGGCGGGACCCCAGGCGGACGGCTGAGGATCGATGATAAGCTTGGGTCGACCGGTGCTTCCGCCGCTGTTGACGATCTTGCCGGGTGCCACGGCTGACGGCGGCAACGGCGCGTCCGAAATCAGGTTGGGGACAGGTTCATCGACATCGATCAACGTTGCACCCGCTACAGACAGCCCAGACGTACCGACGACAGCGCGAGGCTGCAGCATTGTAACCAGTTCGCTAAATTCAGTCGGAGCTAACCGCCAGGAGGCCGGGCAGGGGACGGCTCCGAGCTTCCAGGTCGCGAATACGGCTTCGACGAATTCAACCCGATTGGGCATTGCGATCATCACGCGATCGCTTTTGCCTACTCCAGCTCCGCTCAGCTGACGGGCACGACGATTTGACCGAGCATCGAGCGCCGCAAACGTCCAGTCGCGACCGCCAATAGAGAGTGCGGGCGCCGATGGCGTGGCCAAGGCCTGGCTTGTCAGTAACGCGCCAAGTGGTGCGTCTATCACTGGCTGACCACAACAATCGATCAGGGCCGTGAACTCCGCGTCTGTCATACTGCGATCATCGCGCTTTCGTTCGCACATTACGCGCTGCGCTGGGTATACACGCTTGATCCCATCGACGCTGGGGCCGCATTGCGCAACTATTCGCCTGGGCGTTCATAGTTGAGTTTTGGCATGGGCAAACGTTCCACGAGCACTCGCCGCGCGAACTCCGGTTTGGTCCAGTATAACAGCGTCAACCGTCGCGATGCTGCCGCCGGAACGAATGACCTGTGCCTCCGTGATGAGCTGTCCCTGCTTTGCGATGCAATGATAGTCCACCCTGAGGTCCACAGTCGTTGCCACCCTATCGGTGATTGTTGAAATTGCCGCTGACGAGCAAGCATCAAGCAGGCTCGCCAAGATACCACCGTGTACAGCACCGCTTTCTCGCGTAGACCCGAATTCTTCGCGCCATGCGGTTTCGGTTCGAGCGAATCCTTGTCGCGCCTCCACGACCCGCATACCAAGCCAAGTACCAAACGGATTATTGTCGATCCGAGCGTTCAGACGAGATACCAGGTTCGCCTCGTTCCTGCTCGCATCACATTGTTTTTCTCCCGTCAATTTATCGTCCTGACGTTGATCATCCGAAGTTGTGCCGTTGCCACGGAGTTTATCAAAACGCTTGCGAAAAGACACTCCGCTTGGCGCAGCTGCCCGAGGGGCGGTCTCCCGCCCCTCGGGGATATGGGCTTAAACGATCAGAAGCGAACACCCAGCTCCGCGCCAAACTGCCGTGGTTGGTTCTGGATGTAGTTGCCGCTGGGCGCCGAGTAGATTGGGTAGATCTCATCGGTAAAGTTGTTCACGTAAGCCGAGATGCGCGCAGTGGTTGGACCTACCTTGATCCCGTCCAGCGTCAGACGCGCATTTCCCTGATGGCGCTCCAGCGGCCAAACGAACTGATTGATGGCGATCCGGCCGGTGCCACGCACCTTATCGGCAAACGCATAATCCACATGCGCGTTCAGCGTTACGTTATCGCCCGTGCGTAACACCGTCCAATCGATGGCGGCGCTAGCCTGAAGCTCTGGCGTGTTTTGCACGGAGTAATCGCCACGTGCTGACGCTGGAAGCGCTGCATTCAGCGCGAGCAGTTCCGCGGGCAATCTGAACGTAGTGTAGGCGCCATTGAGGCTCAGCGACAAGTTCCGGCTTGGCCGCATCCCAAGCTCAATCTCGACGCCGCGGATGCGGGTCGTGCCTGGCGTGTTGACGGTATCGACCAGCGACGGCGCCGTTAGCGGATTAGGCTGGAAGTTGAGCTGACGGTTACTGATGTCGTTCTGAAACAGTGCCGCATTGAACGTCAGTTGCCGATCAAGGAACTGACTCTTCAAACCCAACTCGTAGGACCGCACCGATTCCAGACCGAATGGAAGGAAACTCGGCGAACGTACGCTGACGCCGCCGGCCTTGTACCCGGTTGCGTAACGTGCGTAGGCGTTCACGTCCGGCGTGAGGTCAAAGGCAATGGTGGCCATGGGATCAAAGCGTGACGTGCGGAACGGCCTACCGACGTTGTTCACCGGCACACCGTTGTTCAGCGTTCGTAGAAAATCTTTCTGGTCGTCCGTATAGCGCAGGCCGCCGGTCAGGTGCAGGCGCCCGTTGGCGAAGGTCGGCGACCAAGTCACCTGCCCATAGCCGGCAATAGTCCGCGCTTTCGCCGTGATCTGCGTGATGCCGCCGGTTCCGAGCGCGGCCGCCGCAACCGCACCATGCAGTTGGAACGGGTTCAATGCCAAAAAGCTGGTGTACGTGGGATTGGTATAGATAACCGTGAAGGCATTCTCACGCGCGTCAAACACATCTTCGTGATAGTAATAGGCGCCAAATTGATATTGTAGGGTGTCGGTCGATCCGACCACCTGGAGTTCTTGGCTGAAAGCGCGGGAGGTGACGCGATTAACGATAGGATTGGACGCGCTGATAGCATAAACCGGGGTCGTTCCAGGAACGCCGAGAGACTGGTTGCTATAGGCTGGCTGAATGTTCAGCGAGGCCACCGTCGATCCTGCGGGAATGAGGAACGGGCTGTTCACAAAAGCGAAGGCGCCGCCCAAGTCGTTGGAGCCATCGAAAGCCAGTTGACGATAACCGGTGATCGATTTCACCTGCAAACGATTAGTGATATCATATTGCGCGGTAAAAGTGTGAGCATCAGTTTTACTGCGATAGACGTCTTGATATAGACCGGTCCAAGAAGTGTCGTTGAAATCATGCACGTCGGTTTCCGCCGTTCCACGAACCGGGGCCAGAAACTGTGGATAGGACGCCGGCGCGCGCGCACCTGGATTCGTCAGCGAATGATAATCGTTTGAGACACGGGTGACCAGGTGAGTAAAGGAGTAGTCGAAGGTTAGGTTGCTAGCCGGCTTGAAGCGAACCGCGGCTCGAATGCCGGTATTGTTCTGGTAACCAAAGTCATATTGGTGGGCGACCAGCGGATTAGGTGTCGTTCCATTTTTCACATAACCGCCGACATCGTCGTGAAGTGCGTCGATTTTGATCGAGAATCCGGCAAATTCCGGCAAGTTCAAATGTCCGATGTAATGACGATTGCCATAATCTCCGACAGACACGCGGAAATCCCCGCCAAAGACACCGGTTGGACGCTTTGTGACAATCCGAATCGCGCCGCCTTCGGCGTTTCGGCCGAAGAGCGTGCCCTGCGGCCCGCGGAGCACCTCGATGCGTTCCGGATCGGAAAGCGTGTTGCCCGCTGCCTGAGCGCGACTGACGTAGACGTCATCTTCGTAGATCGCGACACCTGGCTCGATGGTGCCCTGGCCGGGGTCCGAGGTGGTCACGCCTCGCAAATCGAGGAGCAGGATCTGCGGATTGCCCGCAAACGGCTGCACGGTAACACTATTGATCGGAGTGCGAGCCAAATCCGCGACGGATCTTACGCCACGGGTCTCGAGCTGCGCGGAACCGATCGCCGTGATCGATATCGGGACACGCTGCAGTCGCTCTTCGCGCCGTTGGGCGGTCACCACGATGTCGCCCGTCTCCGCTCCGGCCTGAGCAGCCGGTGTCGGCTGATCTGTGGTCGGCGCAGCAGCCGCGGGCGGCTGACCCGTGCTGGATTGCGGAGCATTCTGGGCTTGAGCCACGCTCGACAGGCAAACACCTGTCGCCAAAGTCGCAACTATCATAGATTTCTTCATCTTCTTACCTCCCCTAACATCGCGGCATTTCTTGCCATCGGATCAATCGGTAATAACCAAGCGCCGGATTCTCCGGCGCCGCCCTGGCTAGATTCTCAGCCGTAGTCGCTTATTAGGTCGTTGGGCGGTGCCTTATGGTACAGACGGGTAGCGGCCGCCTTCGCCACGGACAACACAACTCCTGGGCTCCCAGAGCTTGATCACGTGCGTGATGGAAACGCGGATCTCCGCCGACGCTGAAGAGACGCCAGCAGCCCAGGACCGCGCAGGGAGGGAAGATGCTGTTCGCGCACTTCAAGCACCGTTGAACCTCGACCACCCGCGCCTGGACGGTCTCAAAGGTCGCGAAGGACGAAAGTCTTCTCGCCGTCACGATGGACGTGACGCAGATCCCCAAGCAGAAGGCTGCTCATTGAGCCGTGATGCCGTCTTCCCTGGCGATCAGGCCGTGAGCGAACAATGGCCCGGTTTGCGTCACGCCGCCGTCGACGGCTAGCTCGACTGCCGTGACGAAGCGCGCCTCGTCGCTAGCCAGATAAAGTACCGCCATCGCGATGTCCCATGCCCCGCCTTCGATGCCGAGCGGGCCGATCTTGCGCCGGGCCTCGCGCATGTCGGGCGGCAGCATCCGGGCCACATGGGGCGTCATCACGTGACCGGGCGCGACGGTGTTGGCCCGAATGCCGTCGCGGCCGTGCAATGCGGCGATCTCCCGCGATAATTGCGCCATTGCCGCCTTCGAGGTGCCGTACGCCAGCGATCCATGCGCGCGGATGCCCGCGATCGACGAGATGTTGGTGATCGACCCGCCACGCGCCGCGATCATGTGCGGCACCACGAAACGGCTCATCATCAGGGCGCTCTTGAGGTTGACCGAATAGATGCGATCCCACTGCGCCTCGTCCAGGCTGGCAAGCCGGGTGGGCACCGAGATGCCGACATTGTTGATCAGCGTATCGATGCCGCCGAAAGCGTCGGCCGTTACATCAACGATCCGCGAACATTCGTCCGTACGGCCGACGTCGCCCGCGATGGCAATGGCTTGGCCGCCAAGGTCGCGGATGTGGGCGCACGTCGCTTCGGCCCGATCGAGCGCAAGATCGACGCAGCCGACCATCGCGCCTTCGCCCGCAAGCGCGATTGCGATGGCACGGCCGATGCCGATCTCGTCATGCTCGGAACCCGCGCCGGTGACGATCGCCCGTTTGCCAGCCATTCGCCTGCCGCTGAATTCAGGTACGGCGCCCGGGGCTGTTAGGTCCTCCACGGCGTCAGGCCGCGCGTGCGTCGCTGGCGACCATCTTCGCCCAGCCGTTCAGCCGCCGCCACAGCCGTTCGCGCGTGGAGGCGAAATTGTGCATGTGCGCCATGGTCGGAACGATGAAGAGCGAGACGTCGGGGCTGGCAGTGAACTCGGCCGGCTCGCGGTGCGGGTCGGGGCAGACGTCGCGCTCGCCCATCGCAAGCAATATCGGGACATCGATCGCCGCTACTTCGGCGGCGAAGAAGTGTGGCGAATTGCACGCGAGAACGCAGGGCGGCACGGTCAAGCTGCCCCAAGGTGGCGCGGTATCTCGCTTCGGGTAGCCGCCCTTCATGTCGGCATCGAGAATGTCGGCGGGCACGTTCTCCCAATGGAAGGGATAGACATAGTCGGGATTGGCCTTCGCGGCACGTCGTTGAACCAGCTCAGCGTTCGGCGTCGCGCGGCTGAACACATAGGTGGAGCGGGTGAGCTTCTGAAGCTCGGGGGTCGGTTGCGGCAGCACGGTATGGGTACCGCTGATGCCGAGCGGGGCGACGGCATCGAACGTGCGGTGACGGCCCTGCATGATCATGGTCACGCCGCCGCCGAGCGATTGGCCGGCGCCCACCACGAACGGGTCGGCAACGGGTGGGAAGTCGTCGGCGATCCGGCCTTCCTTGAGCCGCGCGACGATCTCGCGCACGGCTGCGTCGTTGGCGGCCGCGATGATCTCCAGACGCAGTTCGCTATTGTACCGCGTCGTGCTGTCGCCGACGCCGAGATGATCATAGGCGACGAAGATGATGCCCCGGGCGGTGTGATATTCGGCCTCGCTGTAGTTTTCGTGCCCATCGACGTGGATGTCGAAATAGCCCCGGGCATAGCCGCCGCCAGGCGAGGCGAAGAGGACCACCGGAGTCTCGCCGATACTTCCGGCTGCAGGCAGGAACACTGTCATCGCCACTTCCGCGCCGTCCAGCGCGGTCGCCGCGCTTACGTCGATTCGCAACTCGATTCGGCGTGTCATGCTTCCCTCCGATGGTGACAAGACCGGATTGGCGAAAGCCCCATGCTGCCGCAAGCGGGCGGGAGAACGATCATGCTCTTGATAGTGGAGTTTTGCGGCTTGCATGCCCGGACATTTGGGTGTCGATCCGGCGGATCGAACCGACGCCGCCGGGGCGAACGGCAGCACAGGCCGTCATGCAGGGAGACGAGGATGACCGATTATCGCACGCAGGGTATGGAGACCTTCACGCGGATGATGGGCGCCGATATGGCCGATCGGCTGAAATCGAACGCTGAAAGCAGCGTCTATCTGTCTGGTACATCAGCTCTGGCGCTTGATTTCGCGTTCGGCGGCGTCTGGTCGCGGCCGGGCCTCGAGATGAAGCAGCGCAGCCTGATCGTCATCGCGATCCTGATCGCGACGCGCCAGTATGCAGAGCTGAAGAATCACCTGCGCATCGGTATCCGCAATGGTCTGACCGCGGTGGAGCTGGAGGAGACACTGATCCAGTGCCTCCCCTATCTGGGCTTTCCTGCGGTCGCATCCTCTCAAGGCCCGTTGATCGAAGTATTGCGTGAGGTCGGTCTCGATCCCGTAGTGAAGACGCCCGAAGAGCGCGGCATGCTGTGACGCGTAGGCTTCAGCATTGGAAGAACAGGCCATGATGGCAGCAGTCGATTTCACGGGCCAAGTCGCAATAGTGACGGGCGCCGGCGGAGCGCTGGGCGCGAGCTTCTGCAAGGAACTTGCGCGGCGTGGCGCGGCCGTGGTGGTGAACGACCTCGGCGGCGACACCACCGGCACGGGAGGCACGACCGGCTATGCCGATGCGGTGGTCGATGCGATCGTCGCGAACGGCGGACGGGCCATCGCCAACTACGATTCGGTCGCAACCGAAGCCGGAGGCGAGGCGATCGTCGATGCCGCGCTGACCGCATTCGGCCGTGTGGACGCGGTCATCAGCAACGCCGGAAACCAACGCAACGGCCGCTTCGGCGAATTGTCGGCAGACGATATCGAGGCGGTGCTCGCGGTGCACCTGAAAGGCGCATTCTTCGTCTGCCAGCCGGCCTATCGCGCGATGGTCAGGCAAGGCTATGGTCGCCTGCTTCTGGTCGGCTCGCAATCAGGCTTCTTCGGCAATCCGATCCGCGCCAATTACGGCTCGGCCAAGGCCGCCATGCTCGGCCTGATGAACGTTATCGCGCAGGAAGCACCGGCCGGCGTCGCGGTCAATTGCCTTTTGCCGAATGCCCGCGGCGGCCGGCTGGGCAGCACGCCGCTGGCGGAGCGGCCCGATGTCGATTTCCTAAAGGCGGCCGGCCAGCGCTCTGCGCATTATGCCGATGCGATGAGCCCGGATCATGTCAGCGCGATGGCGTGTTATCTGGTAAGCCGCGCCTGCGACACATCGCAGAACATCTATTCGGTGCTGGGCGGCAAATATTCCCGCGCCTTTGTCGGCCTGACCCGGGGCTGGTACCTGCCCGGCCCGGCCGCGCCGACGGTCGAGGACATCGTGGCGCACCTGCCCGAAATCGATGACCGTGCCGACTACGACGTGCCGCTTAGCGGACTCGACGAGATGGACAGCGTGCTCGCGGCGCGGGCCCGGCGCAACTTGTAACGACGCCCCGCCTGCCTGGCAGGCGGGGCATATGCTGATGTCAGTGCTGGGGACGCATGTTCACGACATGGCCACCCTCGGCCATCACGATCACGTCGTCGCCGGGTGCGTAGCGTGTCGGAATGTCGGCGGGCGGCATCTGATCCCCGCGATGGCCGCGCACGAAGCTGCGCTCGTCGATGGCGTAACGGTGCTCATCGGCGCCATCGGTGATCGTGACGCTAGTGTCGCTGACCCGGACGATGCTTCCGACGGCAGGCACGTTGTCGCCCATCGGCATGACGCGTGTGTCCATCGAGAAGCGGAAACGATCGCGCGAGATGTTCGACAGCCCGCTGTGCGGCGTGTCGAGGCTCATGATCAAAACATCGCCAGGTCGATAGGTCGTGCGCCGCCATTTGTCGGCTGGCACATCCTCTAGCTGGATCGGCATGATCTTCATGTCGATGCGTTTGTGCAGGCTGGGCTGACGATGCACACCCTCCACCACGGCGAGACCGCCAACCTCTTCGTCGATCACGTCGATCGGCACCCAGCAGATCAGGAACGGCAGACCTTCGTTATAGAAGCCATCGGCATGGATGAAGTCGAAGCGCGAGCGGGCGCGGTCCGCCACTGGTGGATTGGTGCGGTGAACGGTGAACGGCACCCAGAACGGGTCGGTGCCGAACAGCTTCTGGAAGAAGGCGTTGATTTCGGGCGCCTCGTGCAGAAGCTTGTGCACCTTGGCCTCGTTCAGCTTGCTGATATTCGAGTTGATGGGAAGATGAGTATAGTCCGCGCCGTTGTAGCGCGCCTGGGCATCTGCCGGATCGGTCAGCCCCATATCGACCAGATAATCGACATAGACCTGCCGGATACGCGCGATCACGCCCTTGTCGAGCACATCCCGGAAGAACCAATAGCCGTCACGCTCCCATGCTTCCTTGAGCGCTTCGTGATCGCCCAGGAGATCGTTGGAAACCCGCAATTCCCGCATGACGGGGGTTGGCTGCGCGACGTGCATGTTCATATTCGGTTCCTCTCGCCCCAATGCGATGTCCGCGCATCGCTTGGCATGTGCCATGTCGGTGTCGACCCGACTTTCAGCGATATAAGCTATACGACGCTCGACCGTCCGAGCAGGGGCGATTTCGCCATCGTGCGGGGGTAATTCGACAGGGTGCTATCCCCCCGCGCGTCGGGTTCGGCGGCGATAATGGCTTGCCGACATGCCGGTCCGGGCGCGGAACGCCTCACGGAAGGATCGCTGATCATCATAGCCCACCAACATAGCGATCTGGGCGATAGAGCGATCAGTTTGCCGTAGTTGCGACTGTGCGGCACGGACGCGCAGCAGCTGGATATAGTCCCGTGGTGTCAGATCGAGCTGTGCCTTGAACCGCCGCGTCAGCGTCTGCTGGCTTACCGCAAGAAAATGCGCCAGTTCGGTGATGCGAGGCGTCCCGGTATATCGCTCCCCGATCCAGACCTGCGCCGCGGCGATCAGGGGATCGTCGCTCAGCCCCTCCTCGCCCTCGCTTTCGAGCCCCCATTGCTGCGCCAGCGCGCCGGCCATGGTCGGCGACATCAGCCGGGTGACGAGGTGCACCATCAGGCGTTGTTCATGTGCCATCCCACGGCTTAGCACGATGGAGCCGTGGTCGATCAAAGGCAGATGGCGGTCCACTCGAATGTGCGGATAGCGCGCGCGAAAGGCTGTCGCGGTGCTCCCCGACAGGGGCACCGTGCAGCGATCGATGATACCGGCTTGTGCCACAAGGAAAATTGCTCGCCCGGTCGCAGAGATGATCGCCCCGGCTGAATGCTGGGCGGCGATCCAACGCACGACCTCGTCCGCACCCCGAGATGTCGACTCTTGATCATTCATCGCGCTAGTGAAATCGGGGATGTGGACTAGTCGGCTGGGTGCCGACGGCAGGCCGCCATCCAGACGAAAAAGAGTCTTGCCCGCAATGTGAAAGGGCAATCCGGCTGGGCCGACCAGCCGGGTTTGCGTTTCCATCTCGATCAGGTCGCGCTGCCCGAACAGCTTCGCTACCCGTGCGCGCACCAGATCGAACGCGTCGAGAAAAATGCCGATACTGGCAAGGTGAGCACCGTCGAAGGCGAGCACGCAAAGGTCAGCCGGCATAATAGACTTCGCTGATGCGCGCGGTCACGGGGCTTTCCATCATTGTGCAAAGCTATCGCGCATCGTTGCCATTGTCCGCAGGAATGCGTGGATGTGCTAAGCGGTTACGCTCATCAAGTGCCCTGGCCGGATCACCTTTCATGAACGTGATTACTTTCGAGTCCTGTGCAAAGCGATTGAGGAGAGCCGGCTGACGTCTCATCGTATTGGCGATCAGCGGAAGTTGGGTGGCTATCGACCTGGGCCGCCACGCGGATGCCGCCTTCCGGGTGAGAGCGAAATGGAGCGACAGGGCATGGCGACCGTGCAGGAAGAGGCTACCAGCGTTCGGACGAGCATGTGTCGGCTCTGCACTGCTTATTGTCCGATCGAGGTGACGGTCGAGAACGGTCGCGCCACGAAGATCACAGGTAATTCGCGCGCGCCGCTCTATGGCGGGTATACCTGCCCCAAGGGTCGTGCGCTGCCTGATCAGCATTATGGGCCGCAACGCCTGCTGCATTCGCGCAAGCGGACACCGGACGGATTTGGGCGCATCAGCTCGGAACAGGCGATGGACGAGATCGCCGCCAAGTTGCATGCCATCATCGTCGAGCACGGCCCGCGATCAGTGGCAATGTATGTGGGCATGGGCATGGTGCCGTTCGTCGCCTCCTATTCGGTCGCGGCCGGGTTCCTCAAGGCGCTCGGCTCGCCGATGTTCTTTACCGCTGGCTCGATCGACAAGCCCGGCATCCTGATCGCGTTGGCGCACCACGGCATGTGGCAGGCTGGCCAGTCGCAATTCGCCACGGCGGATGCCTGGCTGCTGGTCGGGATCAATCCGGTAATCAGCAAGTCGCCGGGCTTTCCAGGCCAGAATCCTGGGCATCTGCTCAAGCGGATGAACGCCGCTGAGGCGAAGCTGATCGTGATCGATCCGCGTGCAAGCGAGACGGCCAAGCGTGCCCGCATCCATTTGCAGGCACGCCCCGGAGAAGACCCCACGATTCTTGCCGGTCTGATTCACATCATTTTGTCGGAAGATTTGTACGACAGGGACTTTGTCTCGGCGAACACAATTGGGATCGACGCGCTGCGCGTTGCGGTGAATCCGTTCACGCTGGATTATGTTGCCGAACGGGCAGATGTGCCGCGCGAAGACCTGCTCGAGGCGGCGCGTATCTTTGCCACAGCCCGCAACGCGGGCGTCAGCTGCGGCACCGGGCCGAGCTTTGCCACCCATTCGACCTTGACCGAATACCTCGCGCTCTGCCTCGCCAGCCTGTGCGGTCATTGGGCGCGCGAGGGGGAACTCGTCGCGAAGCCCAACGTGCTGCTGCCAGCGTTTGAAGCGCGCGCCGAGCCTTGGCCGCCGTTCAAGGGCTGGGGGTTCGAGCCGCGGCTGCGGGTGAGAGGCTTGGGCGGGTGTGTGAGCGGTTTGTCGGCGGCGGCGCTGGCGGACGAGATTCTCCTGTCCGGCGAGGGTCAAGTGAAAGCTCTGATCGTCGGTGGCGGCAACCCGATGATGGCCTGGCCCGACCAAAGCCGCACTTTTGAAGCGCTCAAGTCGCTCGATCTGCTGGTGACGATGGACACGGAGATGACCGCCACGGCGGAACTGTCGGACTATGTGATCGCGCCGCGGCTTACGCTCGAGACGCCGATGACCACATACATGCCGGAAAGCGTCAAATATTTCGGCACGACCCGCGGCTTCCCGGAGCCTTACGCAGCCTATACGCCGGCGATCGTCGATCCGCCCGAGGGTAGCGACGTGATCGAGGACTGGGAGTTGTTCTGGGGTCTCGCGCAGCGCATGGGCCTTGAAATTCCCGTCACGCAATATTTTGGCAACGGGCCGCAGGCCGAGCACAAGCCGATGCGGTTTACGCTCGATCCGCGCGAACCGAAGCCAACGACGGATGAACTCATCGTGCGGTCGCACGCGGGTTCGCGCATCCCGCTCGATCGCGTGAAGCAATATCCCGATGGCCAATTGTTCGGGAGCGACCAGCGCGTCCTGCCGCGCACGCCGGGCAATGACGACCGGCTCGAATTGGCGGCGCCGCCGATGATCGTGGAGCTGGCCGATGTGCTGGCCGAGGACAATCGCGCGATCGAGCGCGACTATCCATTCCGCTTGCTGCCGCGGCGCACGAACAACCTCCTGAACTCGTTTGGCCGCAGCATTCCGCGATTGGCGGGGGATGGCGTCAATCCGGCCTACATGAACCCGCAAGACATCGAGCGTCTCGGCCTCGCGGCGGGGGATTGCGTGACTCTGCGATCGCCGCATGGAGAAATTGAAGCGGTTGTCGCGGCCGAACGCGCGCTACGTCCGGGAATGATCTCGATAAGCCACGGCTTCGGGGCCAATCCCGGCAAGGACGACGCACGCCGTACCGGCAGCAACACCGGCCGGCTCAGTTCGGTGGCGGACGGCTATGATCCCGTCACTGGCATTCCGCGGATGGGCGCGATCCCCATTCAAGTCATCGTTTCCAGACTTGCCGCCCCGAACTAGCTTAATACTCGGCCGTCAGCAGGCGTAACGCCTCCGCCCTGGCCGCGATGCTGCGCCGAACATCCTCGCTTGGCACCAGACGCAGCGGTAGCGGTGAATGATCGAGAGCGGCGACGATCGCGCATGCGATGGCATCGGGCGCGGCGGCCGCCGTCTCGTAATAGCGCTTCAGCATGGCCTTGCCGTCGCTGGAGAGTGCAGCATAGGCGGGAAGGCGGTCGGCGGCCTCGCGCGTCGATCGCGCGATGAAGCCGGTTGCGACGGCGCCAGGCTCTACAAGCATCACCTCGATGCCCTGTGGGGTTACTTCCTTGGCCAGCGCCTCCGCCATGCCCTCCAGCGCGAACTTGCTCGCCGAATAGATGCCGAGGCCAGGCGTCGCATTGATCCCTGATCCCGACGACATCAGGATCAACCGGCCGCCGCCGGCTGCGCGCAAATGGGGCAGGGTTTCGCGGATCAGTTGCAGCGGCGCGAATACATTCACCTCGAAGATTGCGCGCGCCTCGGCGACACTGCATTCCTCGACTGCGCCGAACAGGCTGATGCCTGCATTGCTTACTACGATGTCGAGGCCGCCTAGCGTGTCGACTGCCCGTTGCACCGCGTCGCGGATGGCGACCTCGCCGTCGGCAAGGTCGAGTTTGACGGGATGGGCGAGGGCTGGATCGAGCGCGCTGAACTTGCGCGCTGCCGCAGCTGATCTGATCGTGCCCGCGATGCTGTCGCCGCGGCGCAACGCCGCCTCGGCAAGGGCACGACCGATGCCGGCTCCGGCGCCCGTGATCAGCCAGCGTGCCATCATATTCTCCGCCTTCTTCACCGAACAGTCGGTAGCCGCGGACTCGATGGCGCGCACGCCATGAATGTGATCATGCGCGCTGAAAACGAGACGGGCGCTGACAGGGGGACGATGAGCGGTACAGATGCGCATGCAGATGCGAATGTAAGTTGGAGACGACGATGGGCCAGAGATTTGCGGGCAAGGTGGCGGTGGTCACCGGCGCCGGACGGAATATCGGGCGTGCTGAAGCGATGCTGCTGGCGCGCGAGGGCGCCAAGGTCGTGGTGAACGACTTGGGCGGGGGGCCTAATGGCGACGAACCTGGCGATGGCGGGATCGCGCAGCAAGTCGTGGCGGAAATCATTGCCGCGGGGGGCGAGGCCATTGCAGAGACCTCAAGCATTGCGTCGTTTGAGGGCGGCGCGGCAGCCGTCCAGAAGGCGGTCGATCAATGGGGGCGCATCGACATCCTGATCAACAACGCCGGCATCGTGCGGCCCGGGCGGATCGATCAACTGACCGATGCCGACTGGAACCTGGTCGTCGATGTTAGCCTGAAGGGCAGCTTCGCGACGATCCGGGCGGCGGCACCGCACTTCATCGCGCAGCGTGGCGGCGTGATCGTGAACACGGGATCCACGTCGGGCTATGGTCACTACAGCATGGCCAACTATTCGGCGGCAAAGGAGGGCGTGGCGGGTCTCACCCGCACCGTCGCGCGCGATCTGGGCGAGTTCGGTGTGCGGTGTAACATGATCCGCCCGATTTCGGCCATTACTACGACGCGCACCGAAGGCGTGTTGGAGACGATCCGCCGCTCGGGCGAGCTCGGCCAGACATTCAACTGGAACCGGCCGGTCCAGTTGCGACGCATCATGCCCACCCCCGATCAGGTGGCCGCGCTTGCCATCTGGCTGTGCACGGACATGGCATCGCACGTGTCGGGCCGCGATTTCTTCGTGCAGGGCGACGAAATCGGGATCCTGCCCGAACCGGAACTGGCGCGTGCCGTCTTCGCAGCCGAGGGGTTCACGCTCGAAGCTCTGGAGGATCCGGGTGTGACACAATATCTGGTTGGGGACGTAATCAACCGCTTCATGGCAAGCTGACCGAACGGCAGCAAACAGGCCGTCCATTTCTTCAAACGAACGTTTGACAAATTGTCTTGACTGAGTATCGGCGGACGCAGCAGAGGGCGGCACGATCCGTCACGCAACCAGGAGACGCACCATGACCCAACAGCGCAAATGGCTCAAATCGACTGACATGGTTAGCTTCGACGTGCGGGATCAGGTCGCCTGGATCACCTTGAACCGGCCGGACAAGCGCAACACGCTCAACGCGCATCTGCTCAAGGAACTCAACCAGGCGTTCATCGAAGCTGACAATCTGGCCGACGTAAATGTTATCGTGCTGCAGGGTGAGGGGCGTGATTTCTGCGCGGGCTACGACCTGACCGGTAGCTATGGCGGCGGCAAGGATGAGGAACCCGAGTTCGACGCGAGCCAGTACCGGTCGCGCTCGGCCACGCTGGACGACGATTGTTGGCACCTCGAGCAGCAGCAGTTGCTGACGTCGGTCATTCTCGACCTGCACAAGCCGGTGATCTGCAAGGTCCAGGGCTATTGCCTGGCCGGCGGCACCGATCTGGCGCTCTTGTCCGACATCGTCATCGCGGCGGACGATGCCAAGATCGGCTTTCCGGCTGCGCGCGCTAACGGAACCCCGCCGACCAACTTTTGGCTCTACCATGTCGGTCCGCAATGGGCGAAGCGCATGTTGTTCACAGGCGACACGATAATGGGTCGCGACGCTGCACGTATCGGGCTGGTGCTCGACGCGTATCCGGCGGACGTGCTGGACGAGCAGGTCGCCGACATGGCGCGCCGGATGTCGAAAGTCGATGCCGAAATCCTGTCGGCGCACAAGCGGGCGATCAACTTGCAGATGGAGTTGATGGGGGCCAAGACCTCGCTGCGGTTTACCGCGGAACTCGACGCGCGCGCGCATCTGGCCCAAGGCCCGCGTCGCGTGCAGTTCCGCAAGGATGTTGCCGATGTCGGGTTGAAGCAAGCGCTCAAGAACCGTGACGAGCCGTTTGGCGATGGTATCGTGAAGTTAAGCGCGCGCTAGCGTCCGGCCCCCGAGCGGGGGCGTTGGTGAAAGAGTCAGCCGCCCGCGCGCCCGGCCAGGATCGCCATACCCTCCAGCATCAGCCCGTAGCCGAGTTCCTGCTCGATGGTTGCCCGCAGCCGCTGGGTCAGCGCAAGGCGGGTATAGCGCATCGCCTGTTGCGGACGCGATGCGATCGCGCGCGCATGCTCCCAGGCGCGCTCAAGCAGCCGATCGTGGGGAAGAACCTCCCCGACCACGCCCAATCGTAGCGCTTCCTCGGCGCCGATCTCCTGACCGGTCATCAGGAAATAGCGCCCGCGATTGGGTCCGAGCAGCATCGGCCAGATCGTATGAACGCCGTCACCGGGCACCACGCCCGCCGTCGCGTGCGCTTTGTCAGCGAACACCGCATTATCGGCCGCCAGCACGATGTCCGATAGCGCCGCGAGCTCGGCATGGATGAACGCCGGACCATTGACTGCGGCAATAACCGGCACTTCGATCGCGAGCAGATTGCGCAGCATCGCTCGGCCTTCGGCAAAGATCGAGTCCCACGCGATCGCATCCATTGGTGGTGGACGCTCGCCTTCGCTGTCGTAGCTCGCGCAAAAACTGTCGCCCGTACCGGTCAAGATGACGACGCGGTTGTCTCGATCCTGGGCGACGTCATGGAAGGCGGATCCCAGTTGACGATGTAACCCTCCCCAATAACTCCATCGCGCCGGTCCGCCGCGCGTGTGGAGCCGCATTTCGAGAATTCCGTCCTCGCGCCCGAATACGATGCCGTCATAACGGTCGAAGTAATTGGGTGACATGAACAGAGGCTTTCAAATAGATGGTTTCAGTTCTGGCGAAGCGGGACCGTCACGGTCAGACCGTCCAACTGCTTGGTCAGACGGATTTGGCACGAGAGCCGCGAGGTCGGTTGCACGTCAAAGGCAAAGGTCAGCAGCTCGCGTTCTTCGTCGCTCGGGGCGCCCGAGCGACCGAACCAGTCTGGATCGACAATCACATGACATGTTGCGCAACTGCACGCACCTCCGCATTCCGCGAGGATTCCTGGCACGCCGTTGCGCGTCGCGGCCTCCATCGCGGTATAGCCTTCAGGTGCCTCGACCGTTTGCGTCGATCCGTCGGGGAGGTTGAAAGTCAATCCGATCACAATAGCTTCCGCTCGATCCTGGTTGTCGTCAGCGCAGGGTTCAAGCGGAGCCGCAGCCAGTAGGCAAGGCGCATGACGTCGAGGGGCGGACGGGCCCTCCATCATCAAATATGTGCTAACGCGCCGCCGCTCTCGGTGACGCATTCAGGCCTGGCCGCAACTATGCAACAGACCGATGTCGGATATTGCAGCAGGCGGACAGGGCAGATGGGGTTTCAGACTCGGGTCACGGACATATTGGAGATCGAGCATCCGATCGTGCAGGGCGGGATGCAAAATGTCGGGCGCGCCGAACTGGCGAGTGCGATCTCCAATGCCGGCGCGCTTGGCATCATCACCGGCCTGACCCAGCCGACGCCCGATGCGCTGCGCGACGAAATCCAACGCTGCCGCGCGATGACCACGCGCCCGTTCGGCGTGAACCTCACTGTCTTCCCCACCATGAACTCGCCCGATTACAAGGCCTATGCCCAGGCGATCATCGATTCCGGCATTCGGATCGTCGAAACGGCGGGGACGCCGGCCGTCGTCGAATTGTGGGAGATGTTCAAGCCTGCCGGTATCCGCATCCTGCACAAATGCACATCGGTGCGGCACGCATTGTCGGCCGAACGCAAGGGCGTCGATATCATCTCGATCGACGGCTTCGAATGCGCGGGACATCCAGGCGAGGACGACATTCCGGGCCTCATCCTCATTCCCGCCGCGGCGGACCAGGTGAAGATCCCGCTGTTAGCGAGCGGTGGCTTCGGCGATGGCAGGGGCCTCGCGGCGGCGCTTGCCCTGGGGGCGGAGGGCATTAACATGGGCACCCGATTCTGCGCCACGGTGGAGGCGCAGATCCATGACAACGTCAAGCAAGCCATGCTGGCGAACGACGAGCGCGGCACCAACCTCATCTTGCGCAAGTTCCACAATACCGCGCGCGTCGCGAAGAGCACCGTGTCGGACGAGGTCGTGCGCCGGCTGGCCGAGCCTGGATCAACCTTCGCCGACGTCGCGCCGCTGGTCGCGGGCGCGGCGGGGCGCGTCTTGCTTCAGACCGGCGACATGGACGCGGGCGTGTTCTGGGCAGGCATGGTTCAGGGCCTGATCCATGATGTGCCGACGTGCGACGAGCTTGTTGCTCGGATCATAGCAGAGGCCGAACAGATCGTTCGCGCGCGCCTGGCCGGTATGATCGTGTCCGATGCCGCGAGCGTGTCTGCATGACGGACGATATGGCGGTCACCGCACGCCAGGCTGCGAGCGTTCTGATCCTGCGGGACGATCCATTCGAGGTGCTCGTGGTGCGGCGCAATGCCAATCAATCTTTCGCCTCCGCTCTGGTATTTCCCGGCGGGATGGTCGAGGCGGGCGATGCTTCCGAGGCGTGGCTGCCGCTTACCGCAGCGGAAGGTCTTGACGACTCCGAGCGCGCGCTGCGCATCGCCGCGCTGCGCGAGGTACATGAGGAATGCGGCTTGTTCATCGGTGCGCCATTGGGCGCAGGCAGTGTACATACGGCCGACTTCGCAACGCTGCTCGCGGAAAGCAGCGCGCCGCTCAAATTGGGCGCGCTGGTTCATTTCGGCCATTGGGTGACGCCGGTCCAGCGGCCCAAGCGGTTCGACACGCATTTCTTCCTTGCGCGCGCACCGGTCGGACAAGTCGCGCGCAGCGATGGCAGCGAGACCGTATCGCTGGAATGGGTGCGGCCGGCCGAAGTGATGGCGCAGGTTGAGCGCGGTGAACGGGAACTATTGTTCCCGACGCTGATGAACATGAAGCGGCTCGCCGAATCCGACAGCGTCGAAGCCGCGATCAGTGCGGCGCGCGCGCGTCCGCCATTCACCGTTCAGCCTGACGTCCGCCCGGTCGAAGGCGGGATGCTGCTGTCGATCCCGGAAGCCGCAGGCTATGGCCAGACGCAATTCATGTCGCGATCGCCGATCAGCTAGCAGCGCCCGTCACCAGCGGCGACGCATCTGAAGGCCGATATTGCGCGCGCGGATGACACGCTCGCGTTCCTCTGCCGACACCATAGGGGTAGCTTGCGGCAAGTGCGCGCGTACTTCCGTCAGCGCCACCTTGCGCATCATTGGCAGCGGGTAGTCGCTTGCCCCATGCCAGCGCCCAACCAGCATGCCGCGGCGATAACCGTTGGTGTCGAGCCAGTTCGGCACCCCTGGATCGGCCGTCGCGACGACCGCGCGGAACTTCCCATCCTCGTCCAGCCGCGCCTGCCGCGCATTGAGGCTGCTCTGCCGGCAGCCGAACTCAACCTGGTTCCACAGCCAGTCGTTGATCTGGATGTTCCAGTATTTGCAGCGTTCCGGCACCTCGGTTTCGATAACCAGCGCTTCGTCGGGCTGAATGTCATACATGCAGCGAAAATATTTCTGTGGCCATTCCGGACTATTGCCCAAATCCTCGAAGCCAGTCAGCTCCATCTGGTTCCAGCCGATCGCATCCAGTACCTTGTTCTGATAGTCGAGGCAGATGCGCGAGAAGCGGTTGACGAAGCCGTCGAGGATCGCCTCCAGTTTTTCCGCGATCTCCGCCTCGGTGAGGCGGGGTTTGAGCGCCGGTCGGTCGAGCCGCTCGATCGCGAATCTCGCTTCTTCCTCCGCGCCCCAATCATAGCTGAACTGACGGACCAGAATATTGCCGGCTTCGGGACTGAGATAGCGCCAATCGCCAGTCCAGCCCGCTGGGCGCTCGGTGCTGAAGATGACCTCGAACGAGCCGTCGGCGCCCAAGGTCAGCCCGTCGATATCGTAATTGTTGAGGCTGCCTTTCGGCTCGTGTGTCCCGAACATCCCGCGGCCGGTCGCGAAACCGATCACGGGATTGCTGCCGCGCGCGCCAATGACGCGGTACACCCCGCCGCCATCGACAGGGGCGATGTGATAGATGCCGTCGGGGTTCGGCTGAAGGAGGAACACCGAGTTCTCGAACGGCATCCAGTCGGGATGGGCGGGCGTAGATTGAAAATACCAGATATAGGACTGGGCGACGTTCATGATGAGCTGGCGGTAAAGCTCGGCTCGCAGCAGGTCGTTACCCGGATCGATGGTGCGCGCAATCAGATCGCCTGCCGGCTTCATCATGTCGACATAGGCGTCCCAGGACTTGAGCAGTTTCGTCATCGCGTCACACTCCGCAAATTTGGTCGTCAGCGAACGAGGACGCGCAACAGGATCTTGCGATAGAGGAACTGGCGACACGACGGCCTGCGTCGCCGCTGCGCAACGCCGTCCGTGCGCTCATCAGACATATCCCAGCGCGGCGCGGTATTCGCCATATTGCCGCGCAAGCCCGTCGGCGGTCAGCCCGAAGGCCTCCGGCTCGATACGTTGCATCGTGCCTGAGGTCCTGGGGTTGGCATCGAGCCACGCCTTCATTCTGGCTTCGACCTCGGACTGAAGCGTCAAGCCGAATCGCTCGTAGATCGCCCGCACCGTTCCCAGCTGGTCGGCCACGAACTCGCGGAAATCGACATCCATGAACTGTCCCGGCGTGCGACGGCGTGCTTGCGCTGCACGGCGAACCGCCTCGGCATAAAAGCGGCTCTCGCGCTCGCCTAGCCGTTCGCTGTCCACCTTTCCGGACATTGCATATCGGGCGGTGTGCATCAGGCCGCAGATCGACGGTATGGCCTGCACTGGGTCGCGATGAGTCTGAATGACCAGCGCGTCGGGAAAGGCGGTGAGCACCGCGTCCATCGCAAATAGATCAGTCGGGTTCTTGAGCAGCCAGCGGCGATCGGGCTCGCGATGCCCGATCAGACGCAAGGCATCGGCTAGTCGGCGATAGTTCGGTGTCTCGTCCTGCTGCTGATACCAGCGGTCATAGTCCGGCATGTCCCACAACGAAGGGAACATGTTGTTGGTGAAGTTCTGCGCGAGGAGGTAGATCGACTCCTCGGCGTCGTCCACCGCCTGGTTGTGATGTTCCTTGAGCCCCGGCGCGTTGCCAAGTTGCTCGTCGAGATAGCCGGCGAGCCGGCGATATTCGGGCACCGATGCCCAGCGCTCGCGCGGCGGGCGCGGCATGGGGGCGAGCGTCAGCCAGTGCTCCGGTGCCTGAAACTGCGGGTCTATCGACAGCAGCTTGTGGAGCGCGGTCGTGCCCGAACGGACCAGCCCGGCGATAATGACCGGTTGACGGATCGGTTCCGCATTGAACTCGGGATAGGCCTTCCAGCCTTGCTCGGCGTGGAGCCTGGCGTCGAGGAAGGTACCCAGCTTGCGCGCGCTGCGTGCCGCACGAGTTGGGTCGAGATCCAGTCGGTCGAGCTCTCGCAGGATGCGATCGAATCCCTCTTCCCAGCCGGTGCCCAGGTCGTCATGGCCGGTGCGCGTGCGCGCGGCATCGATAATCGACTGACGCCCGGCGACGTATCCCGCCGAGACATCGGGCTCATATAGGGGAGCCGTCACGCCCATGGAGCGACCTGCACTTTCGTGTCGTTGTTGGGGCCACGCAGTCGCTCGATCGCTCCGGGCAGGTCGGCCAGCGCGATAGTGTCGCTGATCATGGCACGCGGTTGGAGATGGCCGGCCTCCAGCGTGTCGACGGTGAATTGGAACTCGGGCAGCGTGAAGTGCATCGAGAAAATCAGGCGCACCTCTTTGAGTGTCGCTACTGCCGGGTTCACCGGATCTGGCGCGGTGCAGAAGCCGAGCGATACGACGGTGCCGTAACGACCAGCCAGCTGAACGCATTTTTCGAGCGCTCCTGTGACGCCGATGCACTCGATGACGAGCTCCGGAGCGCCGCCCAGCGCCTCCGCGACGCGGGACGCTTCGTCGTCGCCGGATTCGAGGAATATGTCCGCGCCCATTTCGAGCGCGAGGGCGGCTCTCCGCAATGACCGCGACATCGCAGCGATCCGTCCCGCGCCCATGCGCCGGGCCCAGAAGATCGCGGCAAGCGCCACCGCGCCGCCGCCCATGACCAACACCCTCGCGCCGGGCCGCATCTTCGCCAGCGCCACCCCGTGCAGACCAACCGCCAGCGGCTCGGCCAACGCGCCATCCGCCAGCGAGACGGTCTGCGGCAGCCGGATGGTGCCGGCCGCCGCAGCGCGGACATATTCGGCAAAGCCCCCGACCATCCCGCGCATATTGGCGCACAAGGCCGGGTGATGATGCGCACACGCATCGCAAGCACCGCATCCTGTCAACGGTATGGACGTGACGAGATCGCCAACCTTCAGATGCTCGACACCTTTGCCCAACGCGACCACTTCGCCAGCATATTCATGTCCCAGCACGCGACCCCCCGGCAGGGTCATGCCGCCATGGCCGGACGTCATATGCAGATCGGATCCGCAAACGCCACAGCGCGATACCTTGAGAAGCACCTCGCCCCTGCCGGGTTCGGGGTCGGGCCGGTCTTCCAGAATGAAGGGCCGCCCGGGAGCCTCGTAAACGACTGCGCGCATCGCATCGGTCTCCGGCATTCTCTCGCTCGCCAGGGGCGGCGAGGCGATGATGCATGATATTTCGCCGGGTGACGCTAGCGATTTCGCGCGCGCCCGGAAGCGGTTAGTGCTACCGACGGGCGCTCATCACAGATATGCTCAGGTTGGGCGGAAGCGCACATGAATATGCTCGGGAACGCGCATCATGGCCCCGCGCACTTGCGGACGTGGCTTTTCGGGATCTAGCCTAAGCTCGGGCAGCCGGTCGAGCACGGCATGCAGGGCACGCGCCATCTCGACCCGCGCAAGATGCTGGCCGACGCACATATGGGGACCACGGGCGAACGAGAAATGCGGCTTTTTCGCCCGGAAAACGTCGAACTTGTCCGGGTTCGGCCAGGTCGCGGGATCGCGATTGGCGGCCGCGGCGATCACGCAGACCAGTGAACCGGCGGGAATATGCGTGCCGCCAAGCTCGGTGTCGACGGTCGACAGCCGTGTCTGCATCCCGACCGGCCCATCCCAGCGCAACGCTTCCTCGATCGCAGCGGGGATCAGGCTGCGGTCGGCGCGGATCGACTCGAGCTGATCGGGATTTTCCAGCAGCGCGGTCAACAGCACGCTGGTCCCTCGATAGGTCGTGTCGCCGGCCGCGTTCATCAGCTGGCGCAGAAATGAGACAAGCACGCTTTCGGGGAGGTACTCGCCGTCGACTTCGGTCAGCGCGAGACGGCTGATCAGGTCGTCTCCGGGTGCCGCCCGCCGCGCTGCTATTAGTTCCCGGAAATAGGCGCCCAGCTTTTCGCTCGCCTCTGATGCCATGTCGAGATGGTAGTAGTCGGTCTGCGCGATGGCCAGTTTGTGGAAGGTTTCGACGTCGGCCTTGGGCAGCGCCAACTGCTCGTAGATGACGTGAAAGGGGTAGAGCAGCGTGAACTGCTTGACCAGATCGGCATGGCCGTCGGGCAGAAAGCCGCCCATCAGCTTGTCGACCACGGGATCGACGATGGTCGAACCCCATTGCGTGACATATTGTGGCAGGAAGATTTTCTGAAAGATGCGCCGCCAGCGCGTGTGTTCCGGCGCGTCCATCGTCGTGATCGATTCGCCAAAGGTCTGCCCGATATTCTCGAGATAGGCCTTGTTGGAAAAAGTCGCCGGGTCGACCAGCACCTTCGACACCTCGTCATATCCCACGACGCAGAATGCCGGGCGTCCGGCAAAGATCTTGTCGGTCAGGCCCATCGCCGAGCGAAAGCTGATCGGATGAACCGGGCCGCGCGCGCGCATGTCGTGAAACGCCGGATAAGGATCGTCGTGCGTGCCGAACAGCAAGTCATCTACGTTCATCGGATCATAGGCGGGATCGTCAAGGTCGCGAATTTTCGGGAGCGCGGGCAACACCGATCCTCTCAAGTCTGTTCTATATAGTGACACTATACGCTAAACGATCTCGAACACCGCCGCCGCGCCCATGCCGCCGCCCACGCACATCGTGGTCGCCACGCGCTTCGCGCCACGACGCTTTCCCTCGATCAGCGCATGTCCGGCAAGGCGCGAGCCCGACATGCCATAGGGATGGCCGATCGAGATCGCGCCGCCGTCGACGTTGAAGCGATCGTGCGGGAGTCCCAGCCGATCGCGGCAGTAGAGGACCTGGCTGGCGAAAGCCTCGTTGAGTTCCCACAGGTCGATATCCTCGATCCTCAGGCCCAGCCGATCGAGCAGCTTGGGAACGGCGAGTACGGGTCCGATCCCCATCTCGTCGGGCGAGCAACCCACCACCTCGAAGCCATGATAGATACCCAGGATCGGCAAGCCGCGCCGGCTCGCTTCGTCGGCATCCATCACGACGCACACGCTGGCGCCGTCGGACAACTGGCTGGCGTTGCCCGCCGTCACGAAGCCATTCTCGCGAATGGGCTTGAGACGCGCGAGATCCTCGATGGTCGTGCCCGGACGGTTGCCCTCATCCATGGTCAGGGTGACTTCTTCTTGGCCGGTGATCTGCCCGCTCTTGTCGGCGATATTCTTGGTCGCGGTGATCGGCACGATCTCGGCGTCGAGCCGACCCTCAGCCTGCGCGGCGGCGGTGCGCCGCTGGCTCTCGACCGCATATTCGTCCTGCGCCTCACGGGTGATGCCATAGCGTCGCGCGACGATGTCGGCCGTATCGATCATCGGCAGGTAGATGTCAGGGCGCCCGGTTGCCAGCCACTCGTCCTCCAGCCGGAACACGTTGCGGTTCGGCTCGACCAGCGAAACCGAATCGAGCCCGCCGGCGACCATGATGCCGCCTTCGCCCGCGCGAATACGCTGCGCCGCCATGGCGATGGTTTGTAGCCCCGACGAGCATTTGCGGTCGAGGGTTACGCCGGGCACGCTGTCCGGCAATCCGGCGCGGATCGCCGCCTGGCGCGCGATATTGTTGCCGACCGCCCCTTCAGCGCGAGCGGCACCGAGCAGCACGTCGCTGACCTCGCCGGGTTCCAACCGCGCGCGCCTGACCGCCGCACCGATGACGTGCGCGGCCAAGGTGGCGCCATGCACGTTGTTCAAGGCGCCGCGAAACGCCTTGCCGATCGGCGTGCGCGCAGTGGCGACGATTGCAGCTTCCTTCATCTTGCGGCTCGATCTTCATGTTGGATAGTGGGCCGGAGTAGGGTGATCGGTCAGGCGTTGCCAAGCGGTAGGACCATTTAACGGCTTCAGACGCGGCGAGATCGTATTCGTGATGATGCATTGCCGGCTTTGACGGCCGCGCCAGAGAGAGTGAAAAGCGCGTACCCGCCCGCCACGGCGTTTTATTGGAGCGAGCAATGAGCGAAAGAACTGGCCCTCAGCAGGCCTGGCGCGAGGCGCTTTCGGCGGGCCGCTTGATGCTGCAGCGCAGCCGGTCGAGTGGTGAATTCGTGTTCTATCCTCGCGTTGCGGCACCACGTACCGGCGCAACGGACCTCGAATGGCTCGAGGCGTCGGGGCGGGGGGTGGTTCATGCCACCACGATCGTTCGCAAAAAGCCGCCGGAGCCGAGCTACTCGGTTGTGCTCGTCGATCTCGAGGAGGGTCCGCGAGTGATGAGCGAAGTCGTCGACATCCCTCCGGAAGACGTGAAGATCGGTATGCCGGTGCAGGCAAGGATCGACGTTAATGACGATCAGCCGCGCCTCGTTTTCGTGACCGCTGGAGATTTCGGTCATGGCTGATCGCTTCCCGCGCGGACGTGCCGCGATCGTCGGCGCCTCGACCCACGGCATCGGACGTTGTCCGGGCGTTACGGCCGTGGACATGGCGGCGCGCGCGTCGCTCCAAGCGCTTGAAGATGCCGGGCTGACGCTGAGTGATGTCGATGCGCTCTATACGTCCGCACCCTACGAGTCGCTGGGCGGGCTTGAACTGGCCGAATATCTCGGGCTGCAGCCGCGCGTGACCGACAGCAATCGAACCGGCGGGTCAGCGTTCGAAGTCTATGTCCAGCAGGCCGCGATTGCGCTCGATGCCGGCCTGATCGACTGCGCGCTGATCGCCTATGGGTCGAATCCGGCAAGCAACCCGCCGGGATCGGTCGGGATGTCTCGCCAGAGCGTGTGGGAAGCGCCGTATCGCCCGATTGCGCCGGCTTCGTCCTATGCGCTGGCGGCGAGCCGGCACATGCATCAGTACGGCACGACCCGGCGGCAGCTGGCTGAGGTCGCTGTGGCGGCGCGGCGCTGGGCGGAGCTCAACCCCGAAGCCGCCATGCGCGAACCGCTGACGATCGAGGATGTGCTGTCGGCGCGCATGCTGTCAGACCCGCTATCGGTGCGCGACAGCTGTCTGTTCAACGACGGCGCGGCGGCGGTCGTGATGACCCGCGCCGACCGCGCACGCGATTGCGCCAAGGCGCCGGTCTATGTGCTGGGTGCAGCGAGCACCGTCACGCATCGGGAAATCAGCTCCATGCCGGATCTGACGGTCACCGGGGCTGCGGTGACCGGTCCGCAAGCCTTGGGCCAGGCGGGTATCGGCCTTAGTGATATCGATGTCGTGATGCTCTATGACGCGTTCACAATCACGCCGATCCTGTTCCTCGAGGATCTCGGCTTCTGTCCCAAGGGCGAGGGTGGCCGCTTCGTCGAGGATGGCGCGATCGCCCCGGGCGGACGCCTGGCAGTGAACACCAATGGAGGGGGGCTCTCCTGCGTGCATCCCGGCATGTATGGCCTGTTCCTGTTGGTCGAAGCGGCCCGGCAGCTACGCGGTGAGGCCGGCGAGCGACAGATTGATCGTGCCGACATCGCTCTGGCGCACGGCAATGGCGGGGTGTTGTCGAGCCAGGCAACGGTCATTCTGGGCAACGCGGCGACACTTTAGCAGTCGTGATCGCTTTGCACTGGGCGGCAGGGTCAGATCGGGAGGGCGCTGATGGATATCGGACTTGCCGGCAAGCGCGCGCTGGTGACGGGCAGCAGTTCCGGGCTCGGCGCCGAAATCGCGCATATGCTCGCTGCCGAGGGTGCGCGGGTGATCGTGCATGGCCGAAACCGCGAGCGCGCAGAGGCCGTAGCGACGAAGATCGGCGCTGCCGGCGTGGCGTTGGGCGATCTCAAGGCCGATCGCGCCGCCGAGGAAATCGAGCGATCCGTGCGCGACGCGCTCGGGGGCGTCGACATCCTCGTCAATAATGCCGGTGGTTCGGAAGGGGGCGGTGCGTCCGACTGGCTGGCGTCGGACGAGAAGCAATGGGCCATCACGCATGAAGCCAATGCGATCGCCGCAATGCGGATGATCCGCCGTTTCGTGCCGGACATGCGGCGGGTCGGGTGGGGCAGAGTGATCCAGATCGCCAGCGCCGCCGGTATCCTGCCCCAGCCGGTCGGCATCGACTATGGCGCAGCAAAGGCGGCGATGATCAACATGAGCGTGGGACTGTCAAAGGCATTGGGCGGCTCGGGCGTCACGGTGAACACCGTCAGTCCCGGCACGATCCTGACCCCGGCGGTGGAACGTCACGTGCGCACGATGTGCGACAAGCTGGGCTGGGGGGAGATGCCGCTCGACGAGGCCGAGGCGCGGTTGGTGCGGGAACACTACCGCACGCCCGCCGGGCGTTTCGGCCGTCCGGCGGATGTCGCCCACGCCGTCGTCATGCTGTGCGCCGCCAATGCCGGCTACATCACCGGGGCCAATATACGCGTCGATGGCGGGATGGTCCCGACGGTGAACTGACCGCCGGCGCGCCGCACGCTCAGCTGCTGCCAAGCGCAGCAGCGACCTTTTCGACGATCTTCGGGCTGCGCAGCAATGCCATCTGGCGTTCGACCGCTTCTTCGAGGTGCGTTTCCAGACCAGCGCGCAGATCGAGTCGGTACAGATCGACATATCCTTCGAGCGCGCGACGCCCCATCGCACCGAGCTTTTCGACGCGCGCCAAGGCTCGCGCCAGGGCGCCTTCGTCGCCCGCGACCTCGCCAAGACCAAGCGCGGCGGCATCGTCCGCGTACAAGCGCTCCTGCTCCTCCAGCATCTTCCACAACAACCCGGGCGCTTGCAGTCGCAGCAGCCATTCGCCGCCGGTACCCGGGATCAACCCGATCCGGCCCCAGCCCTGGATGCACCAGCCCTTCGGGCCGAAAAAGCGGCTGTCGCAGGCCAGCGCGATGTCCAGGCCCATGCCGACCGCGGCGCCGTCGATGGCCGCCACCGTCGGGACCGGGATCGCGACGATTGATCGGATCATGCCCTGATAGGCCGAATAGACGATGTTGCGACGCTCGTCTGGCGACATCTCGCGCCGCGCGACCGCGCCCTTGACGTCGCCGCCGGCGCAGAACGCGCCGTTTCCGGTGATGACGACACCAAGGATCTCGGGATCGCCGGCCACATCGGCCAGGGCGGCCGACAGCTCGCGGCATTTGTCCGGGCCCATCGCGTTTCGCTGTTCCGGCCAGTTCAGCGTAACGACCACTGCCTGACCCTGCCGTTCCACTTTCACACCCATGTCAGCTTCCCTTGAAATTCGGTGCGCGTTTCTCGCGAAAGGCGCTCGTTCCCTCGGCATAATCGTCCGTAAAGCGCATCTGCGGCGCGACGAGCGCTTCGAACTCCATGAAATCGGCGAGCGAAGGTGCGCTGGCGCGGTGCAACAGGCGCTTCATCATGCCGAAGCCGAAGGTCGGCCCCTCGGCGAGTTCGCGAACCGCGGACGCGGCATAAGCGTCGAGCGCCTCGTCATCCACCACTTCGCTGACAAGCCCCATATCGAGCGCCTCGGTCGCAGCGACGAACCGGCTGGACATCAGCAGCGCCTTCGCTCGCAATAACCCCATCTGCCGGACGAGCAGAAAGGCGGCACCGGTGTCGGGGACGAGCCCGACCCTCGCGTAGGTGAAGGCGAGCCGCGCGGTGCTGCCCGCTATCACCCGGTCGCAGGCGAGCGCAATCGCGGCGCCGAGCCCGATTGCCGGTCCGCGTACGACCGCGACGACCGGCTTTTCCATCTCCCAGATACCGCGCACGAGGCGCAGTCCGCCATGCTGCATCCGCCGCCGCGACGAAGGGATCGACTCGCCCTTGAACTGCCCGAGATCGGCGCCCGAGCAGAAGCTGTCGCCGCTGCCCTCGATCACCAGCACGCGCACTGCTGCGTCCGCCGCCGCCTGATCGACGCGATCGGCCATCTCCACGCGCATGGCCGCATCCAGCGCGTTGCGCCGATCGGGACGGTTCATCACCAGCCGGGCGATGCCCCCGTCGATGCTATAGTCAATCGACATGTTGGCTTGCCCAGGGTCGGGCGCGACATCCGTCGCATTGCTCGATGGCCGTGTGTAGCCTTGGCGCGGAGCAACCGGGCAAGGGAGTCTTCATGCCGCCTGTACGTCCGACGTTTTCGCGGCGCGCTGCAACGGACGCTGGTACGACACATCCCTGGCATCGCGCGTCGATGGGCCCACCTGGATCCGCGCCCGTGCTTCGGGGGGGACACGGGTCATTTCGAAGAATCCCGAATATTCGATCACGCAGACGCGGTGCGCGATCGCCCATTGCCCGTCGCGCTTTTCGAACCGGTCGATATAGCGGCCGTAGGACAGGGTCGGTGCGCCTTCGCGGTTGTCGCCGACGAACAGGTAATAGGTTTCGCCATGCGCGGTGTCACCGTCGAGTTCGACGGTCGAGTTGGTGATGATATGATGATGGCTGTGCTGGGCGTTGTCATGGAAGTTCATCGCCCACGCGCAGAAATTTTCGGGATCGCCTTCCGCAACGCCATGTTCGTCATAGGCATCGTGGTGATAGGCCGACTGCATCAGTCCCTTGTCGAACCGGTCGATGCCGCGCGTATACCGTAACAGGCACTGCTGGATCTCGAACCGGTCCTTTTGCTCGCGCATGAACGCGATCAGATCCGGGGTAAGTTCGTTGTCGCTCACGGCCTCTCTCCATGGCCCGGGGCGCCGGGCCGATAACACGTCAACAGATGGTCGGCGCTGGAATGGCCATGGTCAACCGCGCCGTGTCCATTTCACGGATGCGATGGACAGGCACGTTGTCTGGATTTGCGCCCCGGAAAGCGGCAGTGCGGCGGCATGGACCTGAGTTTTACGCAAGAAGAACGCGCGTTCCGCGCCGAGGTGCGAGCCTTCTTCGCCAAGGCGCTGACACCGGAACTGCGCGCCAAGATGATCGATCGCGGCCTGTTGACGCGCGACGATTATGTGTCCTGGCAGCGCATTCTCAATGCGCAGGGCTGGGCGACGCTCAATTGGCCGGTCGATTATGGCGGCATGGGCTGGAGCCCGGCGCAGCGCTACATCTTCCAGGAGGAGATGGCGCTCGCCCATGCGCCGGAATGGCTGCCGTTCAACATCAACATGATCGGACCGATCCTGTGCCGCTTCGGCAATGAGCCGCAAAAGGCCAAATTCCTGAAAGCGACGGCCAATCTCGACATCTGGTGGTGCCAGGGATTCTCCGAGCCGGGTTCGGGATCCGACCTGGCGAGCCTGAAGACGCGTGCGGTCCGCGACGGTGACGACTATGTCCTCAACGGCCAGAAGATCTGGACCACTCAGGCGCAATATGCCGACTGGATGTTCCTGCTCGCGCGCACCAACACCGAAGTGAAGAAGCAGCAGGGTATTTCGTTCCTGCTGCTCGATATGAAGACGCCCGGCATCACGGTGCGCCCGATCGAATCGATCGATGGCGCCGAGGATCTCAACGAGGTTTTCTTCGACGATGTGCGCCTGCCGGTCGAAAACCTTGTCGGCGAGGAAGGGCGGGGATGGGATTATGCCAAATTCCTGCTTGGCAACGAGCGAAGCGGGATTGCGCGCATCGGGCTTTCCAAGGAGCGACTGCTGCAGTTGCGGCATCTCCAGGCGGAGCTTGCGGCGAGCGGGGCGCTGAGCGAGGACGAAGATCGGCGCCTTGCCTGGAAGCTGGCGGAGGTCCAGGTTGAACTGCGCGCGCTGGAACTGACCCAGCTTCGCGTGGTCGCGGCGGATGCGCAAGGCGGCGGCGCGGCGGCGGCGGCGTCGATCCTCAAGATTCGCGGGTCAGAGCTGCAACAGCGAATGACCGAGTTATTGCTCGAACTGGCCGGCCCGGCGGGGTTGGCGGTCCCGGCCGGCTATGGCGACGGGGAGCATGATGCGGGGCAGCCAGAAAGCTGGCGCGGTACGGCGGCGCCCTTTTATTTCGGCAAGCGGGCGGTCTCGATCTATGGCGGCGCGAACGAGATCCAGAAGAACATCATTGCCAAGAGCATATTGGGACTCTGACGATGGATTTCGAACTCAACGACGAACAGCGGATGTTGTCCGACAGCGCGGCGCGGTTATTCACCGATCGCTATACGTTTGAAACGCGCATTGCGGCCTTGAAGTCCGCCGAAGGATGGAGCCGTGACCTATGGTCCGCCATGGCGGAAATGGGTCTGCTCGGTATCGGCCTGCCCGAAGCGCATGGCGGCCTTGGCGGCACCGGTGTTGAAACGATGATTGTCGCGGAAGCGGTTGGGCGCGCTCTGGTCGTGGAGCCGTGGCTGGCGACGGTTGTCCTGGCCGGTGGCGCGCTGCGTCACGGCGGAAGCGCCGCACAGCAGGAAGCGCGAATCCCCCGCATCGTGGCCGGCGAACACGTCATGGCGCTCGCTCATGGCGAACCCGGGTTACCGCGCTACGCCACTGACGCCAGGGTGACCCGCGCCACGCGCGTCGGCGAACACTGGACGCTCAGCGGTCGCAAGCAGGCGGTGCTGCATGGCGGAAGCGCGGACGAGCTCGTGGTCTCGGCGCAGACTGATAACGCGACGGCGCTGTTCCTCGTCGACGCTCGTTCGACGGGCGTGCGGCGCGAGACCGTCACCGGCTATGACGGCGTGCCGGTGTCGGCGATAGAGTTCGCCGCGGTGGACGCCGAATTGCTGGGAGACGCTGGCGACGGCGCCACCGTGCTGGCACGTGTGCTCGACGAGGCCACTGCAGCACTCTGTGCCGAGGCGGTGGGCGCCATGGCGGAGACCGTGGATCTGACTATCGACTATCTCAAGACGCGTCAGCAGTTCGGCGTCGCGCTCGGATCCTTTCAGGCGTTGCAACATCGTGCGGTCGATATGTTCATCCAGGTCGAACTGGCGCGGTCAATGGCGATCCATGCGGCATTGTCGACCGACGCGGCGGCCGGCGAGCGCGCGCTCAACGTCGGCGCGGCGAAGGTACAGATCGGCAAAGCGGGACGCATGGTCGGCCAGAATGCGGTCCAACTCCACGGCGCGATCGGCTTCACCGCCGAGTATAAGGTGGGGCATCTATTCAAGCGGCTGACCGCGATCGACGCGCTGTGCGGTGACTCAGACCATCATCTCGCCGCGATCGCTCGGACCGGGGGGCTGCCCGAGCTGGCGTGAGCCAGTCGGGCAGCCCCGGCGTCGTCGGTCAGCTCCGCGCCTTTTGCCACTGGGCGAAGCTGGATCCCTGTTCCGCCAGGTCGCGCAGCAGTTTCGCGGGCTTCAGCGACGCGTCGTCGGGCGTTTCGGCCGCCAGCACGTCGAGCTGATCGACCAGCTTGCCGAGGCCCTGTTCGTCCGCCCAGAACATCGGCCCGCCTGTCCAGCGCGGCCAGCCATAGCCGTTGACCCAGACGGTATCGATGTCGGACGCGCGATAGGCGATGCCTTCCTCCAGGATGCGCGCGCCTTCGTTGATGAGCGGGTAGAGCATTCGCTCGATCATCTCGTTCGCGGTAAACGCGCGGCGCGCGATGCCGAGCTGCTGCGACGTCGCCAGGATCAGGGCTTCGACATCGGGATTGGGCGCCGGATCGCGCGACCCCTGCTCATAGCGATAATAGCCCGATCCGGTCTTCTGGCCATACCAGCCTGCCTCGCAGATCGCATCGGCGATCGGAAACGGCGTGCCCCGGCGCTTGCGGATGAACCAGCCGACATCCAGACCCGACATGTCGGAGATCGCCAGCGGGCCCATCGGGAAACCGAACGCCTTGGCGGCATCGTCGATCTCGCCGGGCAGCGCGCCGCGTTGCAGCAGCCGCTCGATCTCCTGCGATCGTTTGGCCAGCATGCGGTTGCCGATGAAGCCGTCGCAATTGCCTGCGACCACCGGCACCTTGCCGAGCGCCCGGCCGACGGCCATCGCGGTCACGAGGGTTTCGGGCGAAGTGGCCGCGCCGCGAACCACTTCAAGTAGCTTCATGATATTGGCCGGCGCGAAGAAATGCATACCGACGAAATCCTCGGGGCGGGCCATGACGGCTGCGATCTCGTCGACGTCCAGCGCCGACGTATTCGAAGCCAGGATCGTGCCGGGCGCCACGCGCGCGCCAAGATCGCCGAAAATCTCCTTCTTGACAGCCATGTCCTCGAAGACCGCCTCGATGATGAGGTCGGTTCCGGCGGCGGCGGAACGGTCGGTGCTGCCGCTGATCAGCACCATGCGCTCGTCCATCGCCGCCTGGCTCATCGAGCCGCGCTTCACTGACGTCGCAAAGTTCGACCGCACGCGATCGAGACCCCGATCGAGCGCCTCCGGTGTGGTATCGACAAGCACGACCGGGATGCCTGCGCTGGCAAAGGACATGGCGATGCCGCCGCCCATCGTGCCGGCACCGATGACCGCGGCGCGCTTGACCGGGCGCGGCTTGACGTCAGCGGCCAGGCTCGGAATCCGCGCTGCCTCGCGCTCCGCGAAAAACAGGTGCCGAAGCGCGCGCGACTCGCTTCCCGCAATCAGCGCATCGATGGTTCGCGCGTCCTTTGCCATGCCTTCGGCAAAGGGCAGCGTGAACGAGTCGCGGACGGATTCGACATTGGCGCGCGGCGCTTCCTGGCCCTTGCTGCGCGCGGTCAGCTTGGCGGCGAGCGCTTCGAAAGCGCTGGCGTCGGCACGGGCCGCGGCGATCTTTTCCTCCCGCTGGCTGACGGGCACAACGGGCTTGCCGACGATCGTCCGGGCAAAGGCAACCGCCGCGTCGATCGCATCGCCCGATGCGACACGATCGGCCACGCCAAGCCGAAGCGCTTCGGCAGCGTTCAGCCGTCCGCCCGCGAGGCACAACTTGAGCGTTTCCTCCGGTCCGATCAGCCGCGGCAATCGCTTCGTGCCGCCGCCCGCCGCCAGCAGACCGAGATGAATCTCGGGCAACCCGACCTGGGCGGTGTCGACCATTACGCGGTACGAGCAGCCCAGTGCCACCTCGAAACCGCCGCCAAGTGCGGTTCCGTGAATCGCGGCGATCGACGGAATGCCGCATGTCTCGATCCGGGCGATCATTTCCTGCAACCACGGTTCCTGGCGTGGCTTGCCGAATTCGGTGATGTCCGCGCCGGCGAAAAAGGTGCGCCCCGCACAGCCGATCACGATCGCCTTCACCTGGGCGTCGTCGCGCAACCGATCGAGCGCGAGTATGATCCCCTGTCGCACGGCATGGCCGAGCGCGTTCACTGGCGGATTGTCGGTCACAATGATGGCGGTATCGCCGTCCCGGTGCAGAGAAACTTTGTCGTTGATCGTGGTCATCGGCTTTCCTTGTAGGGGCGCTGACCGTCCATCGCGACGAAGCGCCCGTGTTGGGGACGATCGCGCCACCGACTAGCCGGAACTGACAGTGCGGCAAGTCGAACCCGCGCGCCGCGACGATCATTTCAGTCTTGTGATGGCTACGCGCGGGAATGGTCTTTTCGATAGGCAGGCTGGTGTCTGACGGGCACAACCCGGCATCCTAATTCGTCGTGCCCGCGTCGGCGGGCATGCGGGCGCATACAAATGTCGGCGTGGTTGGAAAGGCAGGAGTCTGATGAGCGATATTCTCGTCGATACACCGATTGATGGCGTTGCCCGGCTGAGGTTCAATCGGCCGGAGTCGATGAACACGCTGACGTTCACGATGTACGAACTGCTCATCGAGCATCTCGAGCGGATTCGGTACGATCATTCGGTCCAGGTCGTCATCATCGCCGGGTCGGGTCGCGCATTTTGTGCCGGCCACGATTTGCGTGCAGGCGGCCAGCCCGGCTGGGTCGATGCGGAACTCGGACGTGCGCAGCGGAACCGCGCGATCCTGGCCAAGCTAGGCCAGATCCCGCTGCTGATGCGGAACCTGCCCCAGCCGATTATCGTGGCGGTGAACGGCGCGACGGCCGGCGCGGGCTATTCGATCGCGCTTGCCGGCGACCTCGCGCTGGCGGCGAAATCCGCCAAGTTCGTCAATGCCTTCCACAATGCGGGATCGGGGCATGAGCTTGGCTTTAGTTACATGCTTCCGCGCGCAGTCGGTACCCAGCACGCGGCGGAGATCATGTTCACCGGCCGCACGGTTTCCGCTGAAGAGGCGGCCCAGATCGGACTCGTTCTGCGTACCGTGGAAGACGATCAGCTCGAGGCGGAGGCATTGAAGCTCGCCGAATCCATCATGGTCAACAGTCCGATCGGTATCGCGATCACCAAGCAGACGATGTGGATGAACGCCGACGCCGGCAGTCTGGCGCACGCCATCGAGCTGGAAAATCGCGGCATTTTCGTGAGTACCTCGACCGAAGATACGGCGGAGAAGCGCAAGGCGTTCATCGAGAAGCGCAAGCCGGTGTTCAAGGGCAAGTGAGGGGCAGGGGCGCGACCGGCATGGTTTCACATTTCTGATCTTGGCAGGTCCCCGGTGGCGGGTCTGCATCGGAACGTCTAGGCGAAAAGCCGAGGAGTAGCTTCATGCCTGATTGGAATGCGATGTCGGACAGCGCGTTTCGCGACGCCGCCATCGACTTCATCGAAACCCATTGCCCGACGGGCCTACGCCACCGCAAGGAACATCCGCGCTGGGCCGAGGCCGAGGGCTGGTATCATACGATGTCCGAACAGGGCTGGCTCGCGCCGAGCTGGCCGGTCGAGCAAGGCGGGATGGCGCTCAAGCCGGCCAAATATCTGATCTATCTTGAGGAATGGACGCGGCTCGGCGTGCCGACGATCATGCCCCAGGGGCCACTCAACGTCGGCCCGGCGCTCCTCGCCAACGGCGCGCCGGAACAGATCGCGGAATATCTGCCCAAGATCCTGTCCGGCGAGCATCGCTGGTGTCAGGGATTCTCCGAACCGGGGGCAGGGTCCGACCTGGCCGGTCTGCGCACCGAAGCGCGGATCGAGGGCGACGAGTTCGTGATCAACGGCCAGAAGATCTGGACCTCCGGCGCGCTCGACGCCAACCACATTTACATACTCGCGCGTACCGACAAGTCGGTTCAGAAGCAGAAGGGCATCAGCTTCATCCTGGTCGATATGGATCAGCCCGGGATCACGGTGAAGCCGATCGTAACAGTCAATCACGACACCGATTTCGCCGAGGTTTTCTTCGACGAGGTTCGCGCCCCGGTGAAAAACCTGGTTGGTGGGCTCAATCGCGGCTGGACGGTCGCAAAGTCATTGCTCGGCTTCGAGCGGATCTTTGCCGGCGCGCCGCATTTCAGCCGAAACGCGGTGACTCAGTTGACCGAAATGCTGGCGCTGACCGGCCAGGACCGCGATCCGGTGGTGCTGGACCGGGTGGCCGAACTCAAGCTCGAAGTCGAAGATATCGCCGCGGCGTTCGAATCCCTCGCGCAGGAAGTGCGCAAAGGGCACAGCTTCGGTTTCGAGGTATCGACGCTGAAGGTCGCCAATACCGAAACGTTCGCCAGGGTGACCGAGTTGATGGTCGAGCTGGCCGGCGAGCGCGGCGCGATGTTCGGCGCGACCGACTTCGGGGAGGGCTCGTCCAATCTTCTTAAGACCTTCCTCTTCGCGCGGGCGCCGATGATCTACGGCGGCACCGTTCAAATCCACCGCAACATCCTCGCCAAGAACGTCCTTGGCTTGCCGGGCTGAACCAGTGAATACGACAACTGACATCGTCATGGCGACCGAGGCCACACCGGGGATGGTCTCCGAGCTGCGTGAGGCGGCCGACCGCGTTGTCGCCGATCGCACCGACCATCAACGCACACGCCGGCTGCGGCGGTCCGAGCCGGGCTACGATCCGGACCTGCTGGAGCTGTTCGTCGAGCTGGGCTGGTTCGGCGTACTGGTGCCCGAGGAAAAGGGCGGGCTGGGGCTTGGGCTGGCGGAAATGTCGGCGCTGGCGCGCAGCCTGGAAAAGGGTCTGCTGAGCGATCCTCTGCTGCCCATCGCTGTGCTAGGCACATTGGCGCTAGTGCATGTCGAGAGCGACGCGGCTGACGTGCTGCTCGCCGGAATTCTGGCTGGCGAGGTGCGCCCGGCGCTCGCGCTCGGCTTCGATGCGGCCATGCCCATCGTGAACGCGCAGGGCGGCAAATTGTCGGGTCACTGTGCATCCGTCGCCGGCGGGACCGCCGCGACGCACTTCATCGTCCCGGCGCGCGATGGAGACGCAGTCGCGCTCTACGCGGTACCGGTCGGCGCGGCAGGCGCAGCGCTAGAGCAGCGATGGCGTGCCGACGAAAGCCCGGTGGGTCATCTGGTGCTGAACGACGTGGCCGACATCGTCCTGCTCGCGACGGGTGAGGCGGCGCAGCAAGCGATCGAATGCGCCATCGACGAGACTCGCCTGGTGGTGTCGTCGGCGCTGGTCGGGTTGAGCGAACAGATGCTCGACATGACGCTCGATTATCTCAAGGTTCGTCAGCAGTTCGACGTGCCGATCGGCTCGTTTCAGGCGCTGCAGCACAAGATCGTCGATCTTTATATCCAGAAGGAGATCGCCGTGGCGACAGCCGAGCTGGGCCTGACGCTGGCTGGGCGCGGTGAACTCGTCATGGGCGCCTTGCGGGCGAAGGGTCGCACCAGCGCCGTCGCCAACCGGATCGGGCGCGAGGCGCTGCACCTCCACGGCGCGATCGGCTTCACCGACGAGCATGACATCGGCTTATACCTCAAGCGCGCGCTGACATTGGCATCATGGCTCGGCAATGTCGCGACGCATCGGCGGCGTTATATCGAAATGGGAATGGTCACGCGATGAGCACCGAAGTCACCGGCGAAACGACCGCGATCAGCGGCACCGACAAGCTGCTGGTGCAGCGCGAGGGCCATGTGGCGATCGTCACGCTCAACCGCCCGGATGCATTGAATTCGATCGATACCGATCTGCATCGTGCCATTCCACGAACGTTGATGGCGCTGTCCGGGGATCTTGACGTCAGGGCCATCGTGCTGACCGGGGCGGGACGCGCGTTTTCGGCGGGCGGTGATCTCAAGCCCATGGCCGCTCGGTTCGGAACACCGGCCGGCCGCGACCACGCTATGGGTGTGCCGGCTCATTCGCGTTCGCTGTTACAGGCCCTGTTCGAGGTCGAAACGCCCATCATCGCGGCGGTCAATGGCGACGCGATGGGATTGGGCGCCACGGTCGCGCTTGCCTGTGACACGAGCGTCATTTCCGAAACGGCGAAGTTCGGCGATACGCACGTCCGCGTCGGACTGGTCGCGGGAGACGGCGGCGCGGTCATCTGGCCGCTGCTGATCGGTGCCAACCGCGCCAAGGATTTCCTGATGCGGGGCCGCGTCATCAGCGGCCTCGAAGCGCAGCAGGAAGGCATCTGCAACTACGCAGCCCCCGTCGATGAGGTGCTGACCAGGGCGCGTGCCATTGCCGATGAGATCGCCAAGCTGCCGCCGCTGGCCGTCCGCTGGACCAAGGCGAGCATCAACAAGGGCATCAAGGCGCAGCTCAACACGGTGTTCGACGCCGGCATCGCCTATGAGGCGATGACCATGATGAGTGCCGATCACGGCGAGGCGATGCAGGCGATGCTGGAAAAGCGCAAGCCGGAGTTTCGCGGATGCTGATCGGCGATACGCTGCCCGCGCGAGGCGTGCGGTGAGCGACGACATCGATCTCGAGGAGCTGCGCGCCAGCATCCGCGACGTGCTCGACGTCGAGGCATCGGGCGAGCGGGTGCATCGCCATTATGACAGCGGCGCCGCTTTCGACACTGCGCTGGCGCAGACCGTCGCGGCGCTGGGCTGGACCGCGCTCGCCCTCCCGGAACGTGACGGCGGTCTGGAGCTCGGGTTCGGCGCGGTTGCGCTGCTGTATGAGGAGCTTGGCCGCGGGCCGGCGCCGATCCCGATGCTGCCGACCCTGCTGTCCGCGGAAGCGATCGCGAAGGGCGGAGATGACGCCCAGCGCGCCGCGTGGTTGCCACCGTTTGCCGGCGGTGAGCAATTCGCCGCTGTGGTCCTTGATCCGCCGACCGGGCTGACCGCGCAAGACGACCGTTTGAGCGGGAATTGCGGGTTGGTTGCGGACGGCGCCGGTGCCAGCCTGTTCCTGGTCGCGCTGGACGATCAACGCGCGGCGTTGATCGCGGCTGGCGCGCCCGGGGTCGCGATCGAACGCCAGCCCGCGATCGATCGGACGCGCAGCCTGGCCCTGCTGTCGCTCGACGGCGCGCAATATGAGAGCCTCCCGATCGATCTCGACAGCCTGAGGGCGCACGCCTCACTTGCGGTGGCGTGTGACAGCATCGGCGGCGCGGCGGCGATACTCGAACGGACGATCGAATATCTCAAGGTACGCGTCCAGTTCGGCCGGCCCATCGGGTCGTTCCAGGCGCTCAAGCACCGGATTGCCAACCATCAGCTCGCGCTCGAGGTGGCGCGCGCGATGGTGACGCGCGTGGTCGCCCTGCACGCCGGCGGCCATGGAGCGGCGGGTATTGCGGCGCTGGCCCGCGTGAACGCAACAGAAACCTATGCTGCCATCGCGGACGATGCGATTCAGCTGCATGGCGGCATCGGCTTCACCTGGGAGCATGATTGCCATCATTATCTGAAGCGGGCGCGCATGAACGAAATGCTCCACGGCAATGCTGAAACCCTGCTGGATCGAGCCGCGATCGCGCTGACCGGGGTCGCGGCATGAACACTGTGGCGCCGTCGCGCAGCTTCGCGCCCCTGGCGCACCTCGACGATCCGCAGGCGTTTCGGGCCGAAATGCGGGCGTGGCTCAAGGCGACCTTGCCGGCCGATTGGCTGCAACGCGTTACCGGCACCGGCGAGCAGGGCTATGTCGAGTTCCAGCGCTGGTGGTTCCGCGAACTCATGCGTGTCGGTCTGGCCACGGCACACTGGCCCAAGGCGTGGGGTGGCGAGGAACTGCCGCTCGAGTTTCAGGTCATCATGAACGAGGAATTCGCTGCGACGAAGGCGCCGCGAGCCTTGCTCTACACCATCTCGCTCTATCACCTGCCCGCCACCCTCTTCGCGCACGGCACGCCCGAGCAGCGCGATCGCTATTTGACTGGCGTGCGCGAGCGTGGCGAAGTGTGGTGCCAGGGCTTTTCCGAGCCGGGCGCCGGGTCGGACCTGGCCGCGCTGCGCACACGCGCGGAGAAAAAGGTCAAGCCCGACGGCAGCGTCGTTTATGTCGTCAACGGGCAGAAAGTATGGTCGTCGTTCGGCATGCATGCCGATTATTACATGCTGCTCGCACGCACCGATCCCAATTCACCCAAGAAGCAGGGGGGGATCAGCTTCTTCCTGTTGCCGATGGACACGCCAGGCCTCGTTCGCCGTCCGATCAAGCAGATCAACGGCGATTCCGAGTTTTGCGAGGTGTTTCTCGACGATGTCGAAATCCCCGCCGAAAACCTGATCGGCGAGGAGAATAATGGCTGGGCGATCGCGCAATCGACACTCTCTGCGGAGCGCGGTCTGATCATCGTCGATCAGGCACAACGGATGCAGTTCGTGATGGAAGCGGAACTGGACGCAGCGCAGGAAGGGCACCTGACATGGTGGCGCGACAGCGAATTGCGCCGCCGCTTCCTGCGGCTCTATGCGCGCGCGATCGGAGTACGTGGGTTGGTCGATCGCATGATCGACGAGATCATCAACGATCCGCATATGGGCGGATCATCGACGCCGACGCTGGTCAAGCTGACCTATTCGGAGCTGCTGCGCGATTATACGACCTTCGTGATGCAGCGCGACGGGCTGGCGGTGCAGGTCGAGCGGCCGAAGGCGATGGGGGCGGGCAAGCTCACCTATAACCACATGGACGACTATATCTCCGCTTATAGCTGGACGATCTCGGGCGGCGCCAACGAGGTGCTCAAGAACATATTGGCCGAGCGCGTGCTCGGGCTTCCGCGATGAGCCAGTGGGCAGGCCGGGCTTGGTGATCAGGATTTGACGATGCAGACGCTGGGCGATCTTTTCGAATATAACGCGCGCTATTTCGGCGATCGCGAGGCGTTCGTGTGCGACGGGCGTCGATTGACTCATGCGGGGTTTCTCGACCGGGTGCGCCGTCTTGCCGACGCGTTTCATCAACGTGGCCTGCGGCGTGGCGATCGGATCGCCATCCTGTCGTTGAACCGTCTGGAAACATACGAGATTTTCGGCGCGTGCGAATATGCCGGGTTCGCCGCCGTCCCCCTCAATTTCCGTCTGGCGGCGGCGGAGATCGATTATCTGCTCGCCGACGTGCAGCCCTCTGCCATAGCCATGGAACCAGAATTCCTGCCGTTGCTGGCCAATTTCCGGGCTGCGCGTCCGGATGTGGTGTGGCTGACCCTGGGCGATCAGTCCGGACCGGATTGGGCGCGTCCGTTCGAGGACTTTATCGGCGAGGGTGCGATGGACGGCCCGCCGATGCGCAGTCGGCCGGACGACTTATGCTACATCTTCTACACCAGCGGCACCACCGGGCGGCCGAAAGGCGCGATGCTGGCGCAGGCCGGCTTGGTGGCTGGGGCCGAGATTGGTGCCACCGAGACCGAAATGGTCAAAGGCGGCACGTGGCTGGTCCATTCGCCGCAATTCCACATCGGCGGCAACGGTACGCGCCTCAGCCAGCAGATGCGCGGCGGGCGCACGGTCCTGCACCGCAGCTTCGATCCGGCGCGAGCGTTGCGCGATATCCAGGACGAGCGCGTAACCGGTACGATGACGGTTGGCACGATGCTGCAGGCGGTGCTTGAGGTGGCGGACGATTACGACCTGAGCTCGATGCAGGCGTGGATGGTCGCCGGCGCCCCGGCGTCGCCGGAACTGATGCGGCGGGCAATCGCGAAGCTCGGCAAGATTTTCGTCATCCAATACGGGATGACCGAAGGGCGCGTGGCCAGCCTGTATCGGTATGAAATCGATCCCGATGCCGGGCCAAAAGCGGCGCAGCGGCTGCGCTCGGTCGGGCGGCCGGCGCCGCAGATCGATCTGGAAATCCGCGACGAGGCGGGCAACGTCTGTCCACCCAACGTGCCGGGCGAGGTGACCTTTCGCTCGCCCAACCTGTTCACCGGTTATTGGAACAATTCGGTGGCGACGAACGAGGCGATGCGCGACGGCTGGATGCGATCCGGCGATGTCGGCTATCTCGACGAGGATAATTTCCTCTACCTCGTCGACCGCAAGAAGGACATGATCATCTCCGGCGGCGAGAACATCTACAGCCGCGAGGTCGAGGATGCGCTGCACCAGCATGCCGACGTCGTCGAGGCCGCGGTCATCGGCGTGCCCGATGATAAATGGGGCGAGGCGGTCAAGGCATTCATCATCCTCTCGCCCGGCGCCGAATCCACCGCCGAAGCGATGATCGAGCATAGCCGCACGCTCATCGCGCGCTACAAATGCCCTAAATATGTCGAGTTCGTGCCCGAACTGCCGCGCATCGCCAGCGGCAAGATCAACAAGGTCGCGCTGCGCAACCTGGGAACTCCGTAATGACTGCGGCCGCAAGGATGGACGCGCTCGATGCCATGGACGACGCGCAATTCCGTCAGACCGTGCGCGAATGGGTCGAAGCGGCGTGCCCCGGCCATTTGCGCTTTCCGGCGAAACGGCTGCATTTCGATGAAGTTCGCGACTGGTATCTGATCCTCGCCAAACAGGGTTGGCTGGCGCCCGGCTGGCCGCGCGAGCAGGGCGGGATGGGATTGTCGCCCGGGCGGCAGCTGATCCTGATCGACGAGTTCGAGCGATACGGCGTGCCGCGATTACCGGACCATGGCATCATCATGCTCGGCCCGCTGTTGATCCGCTACGGCACAGACGAACAGCGGGCGCGTTTCCTCCCCAAAATCCTCTCGGGCGACGAGATCTGGTGCCAGGGCTATTCCGAGCCGGGTGCCGGTTCCGATCTCGCTTCGCTCAGAACCGAGGCGGTGCGTGAGGGCGACGAATGGATCATCAACGGTCAGAAGACCTGGACCACGCTGGCCACCGATGCGCACTGGATGTTCCTGCTCGCGCGAACCGACAAGGCGGCAAAGAAGCAGAACGGCATCAGCTTCCTGCTGGTGCCGATGGACGCGCCGGGCGTCACGATCCGGCCGATCATCAACCTCGAGATGCACGACGAATATTGCGAGGTATTTTTCGACAATGTTCGGGTTCCGGCCGATCATCTGGTCGGCGAGGTCAATCAGGGCTGGGCGATGGCCAAGGCGCTGCTGGGCTTTGAGCGCATCTTCTTCGGCAGCCCCAAGCAATCGGCCTTTGCGCTGGAGCGGCTGAGCGTCCTCGCAAGCCATTATGGCGTGGCCGAGGATCCGGTGTTCCGCGACAAGTTTGTCAGGCTCCACATGGACCTGGCGGACCATGCGGACCTGTTCGAGCGATTCGCCGACCAACTGCGCCGTGGCGAGACGCTGGGCGCCGACGTGTCGGTGCTGAAATTGCATCAGACCGATCTCTATCAGCGCATCACCGATCTGATGATCGAGATCGCCGCTACCGATTCCGGGCTGTCCGATCCCGTGGACGGTGATCGTGCGATCAACGCGGCCGGCTATTTCATCCAGTCGCGTCCGACAACCATCTATGGCGGGACCAGCGAGATCCAGCGCGGTATCCTCGCGCGTGAGGTGCTCAGGCTGCCCGCGTGAGCGAGTCGCGCTCAGCGCTCGCCGAATAACGCGCCGAGCGAGCCCGAAAGGGGCGCCGGAAGGTGCCCGTCGCCGTGCGGCCAGTCGATGAACCCGGACGCTGCCCATGTCCCACCATCGACGTGGATCGACGTGCCCGTGATCGCGGCGGACAGGTCTGACGCCAGAAACAGCACGGCATTGGCAAGATCGTCCACCGCCGGCGGCCGCTTCATCGGAATATACATCTCGTATCCCTTGGCGCGCACGTCCGGCGGCAGCCTGCCCGCGCGTTCGACGACGTCCGGTTCGAGCGCGCGGAGGTTGCCGCCGCTCGGCGTCGTGTCGGGCACGACGCAGTTGCAGCGGATCCGCTCGGCCGCGAGTTCCACCGCCATGGAGCGCGTGAAATTGGTCGTCGCGGCCTTGGCGCCGGCATAGACCGAGAAGCCAGCCGCGCCGCGATGCGCCTCGATCGTCGTGAAGCTGATGATGCTGCCGCCGCGCCCGCTCCGCCGGATCAGCGGGATCGCCCGACGGTAGGATTGGACGACATAACCGTAGTTGCGGCGGATATCGGCGGCGTCGTCCTGTTCGGCCCGGTCGAGCAGCTTGCCCCGCCGCACTCCGCCGGCGACGTTGATCACGATATGCAGTGCGGTACTGTTGGCCTCCGCCATGTCGTACAGCCGATCGACGTCGTCGCTGCTTTCCACGTCACACCGTAAGGCATGCGCGGTGCAGCCCAGCGATCGTACGGCGCTCGCGGTTTCCGCCAGTCCCGGTTCGTCGATGTCACCCAGAATCAGGTCGATGCCGTTCTCCGCCAGCGCCAGCGCGACCGCGCGCCCGATCCCTACTGCGCCGCCAAGCACCAGCGCCGTCCTGCCCGCCAGGTTTGCGCGCGTTTCCAGCGTTGTTTTCATCGAATCTCCGGTCCCAGATGAGGCGGAGGAGATGATAGGCTGCGTGCTGCGCGATGAAAGGGCGCGGACGCAATAATGCCCGGCCGGTCATGTCGGCGCTCCTAATTTCACAAACAAGATATCGCTTCGATGCGCGATGGCGGCTGCCGGGGAAGCGTGGCAAGGAAACGGTCATGGAAAACCGCCCTACGCCTGATGAGGCGACCCAACTTGCCATTTTCCGCCGCATGGCGCTGATCAAGGCCAATGACGAGCGCAGCCGCAAGGTCATTCGCACCGGGCGGCTGGTCATGCCTTATTACAGCCCGCGCGGTCAGGAGGTCATCCCGAGCGCAATTTCGTCCTGCCTCACCGACGACGATTATATCTGCACGATCTATCGTGGCACGCACGACATGCTGGCGAAGGGTGTTCCGCTGCGCGACCTGTGGGCGGAACTCGCCGGGCGGGCGACCGGCACGTGCAAAGGCAAGGGCGGCCCGATGCATATCACGCATCCCCAGTCGGGCGTGATGGTCACGACCGGAATCGTGGGTTCGTCCATGCCGATCGCGAACGGGCTGGCGTGGGCGTCGCAGCTGCGCGGCGACGGACGAGTCACCATCGCCTATTTCGGCGACGGCGCGTCCAATATCGGCGCCTTCCATGAATCGCTGAATCTCGCTGCGGTATGGAAGCTGCCGGTCATCTTCGTCTGCCAGAACAACGAGTGGGCCGAGCACACCGCCTATGACAAATGCACGTCGGCGGAGCGGATCGCCGATCGCGCGGCGGGCTATGGCATTCCCGGCGTCCATGTCGACGGCAACGACGTGTTTGAGATGTATGCGGCGGCCAAGAGGGCAATCGATCGCGCGCGCGCAGGCGAGGGGCCGACGCTGATCGAGGCGATGACCTATCGCTTCTTCGGTCATGTGTTCGGCGATGCCGATGGCTATATGGACAAGGAGCGCAAGCAGCGGGCGATCGAGGCGGATCCGGTGCCGCGTTACCGCGCCTACCTGATCGAGAAAGGTATCGCGTCTGAGGAGCAACTTGGCGCGATGGAGGCCGAGATCGAGGCGGCACTGGACGACGCAGTCGATTATGCGCTCGCCAGCGACTTCCCCGAAATCGACGAATTGCGGCGCGATGTGTTCGCCGAGGAGATGGCGGCATGAGCGCGCGTGGTGCCGCACTTGCTGAGGGCAAGTCGACGATCCTCAAATCGGTCAATGCGGCGCTTGCCGACGCGATGGCGGAGGATGACAGCGTCCTGGTACTTGGCGAAGACATCGGCGACACGGAAGAGGGTGGCGTCGTCGGCGTGACGCGGGGCCTTTCGACGCGGTTCGGCGATCAGCGCGTGCGTACGACCCCGATCTCGGAACAGGCGATCATCGGCGCCGCGATCGGGGCGAGCCTGGTCGGTTTCAAGCCGGTTGCCGAGATCATGCTGATGAACTTCACGACCGTGGCGATGGACATGATCGTGAATCACGCGGCGAAGCTGAGGTTCATGTCGGGCGGCCAGACACATGTGCCGATCGTGATCCGCACCATGACCGGCACCGGGTTCAGCTCCGGCGGGCAGCATTGCGATTATCTGGAGGCCTGGTTCGCGCATACGGCGGGGATCAAAGTCGTGCTGCCTTCCAGCCCGGCGGACGCCTATGGCCTGATGCGGTCCGCGATCGAGGATCCCGACCCCGTGCTGTTCATCGAGAACCTGCCGACCTATTGGAACCAGGACGAGGCGGCGCCTGCCGGCCATCGCGTTCCGATCGGGCAGGCGAACCGGTTGCGCGAAGGCGCCGACGTGACGATCGTGGCCTATGCGCGGATGGTCCAGGAAGCGACAGCCGCGGTCGCCGAGCTTGAGCAGGCGGGGATTTCCGCAGAACTGCTCGACCTGCGGACTGTCGCGCCGTGGGATCGCCAGGCCGTATTGGCTTCGGTCGCGAAGACGCGGCGGCTGATGATCGTGCACGAAGCCGTGACGCCGTTCGGCGTCGGGGCGGAAATCGCGGCAGTGGTCAGCGAGGAGTTGTTCGGCGCGCTGGCTGCCCCGGTGAAGCGGCTGGGGGGCGCCTTCTGTCCCGTTCCCTTCTCGAAGCCGCTGGAAACTGCCTTCGCTCCGCGAGCGGCCGATATCGTCGCGGCGGCACAGGCGCTCGTCGCGCGCCATTGATTGAACAGGGAGAATCTACGTGAGCACCGAAGTGCTGCTGCCGAAACTCGGCTTTTCAATGAACGAAGGACTGTTGACCGAATGGCTGGTCGAGGACGGCGGGCAGGCCGTGGCCGGCGAACCATTGTTCGCGCTTGAGAGCGACAAGTCGGTGCAGGAGGTCGAGGCGCCCGCGTCGGGCACGCTGCGCATCCTCAAGCCGGTCGACGAAACGTATGAGGTCGGTACCGTGCTCGGGATCATCGAGTGATGCGGTACCAGCTTCATTTGCACACGAAGCCGGTCGCCGGATCCGAGGCGGAATATCACCGCTGGTATGACGAGGTCCATCTGGCTGACGTCGTTGGCCTGTCCGGCTTTCTGGCCGGCGAACGTCTGGTGCAGGTGCCGCTCGGGCCGGACCAGCCCGCGCCCGACAGCTATCTCGCGGTGTACGAAATCGAAACCGATGATCTTCCCGGGGCGCTGGGGCAGATGCGAACGGCCGGGCTGGAAATCTCGCCGGCGCTCGACACCGGATCGGTCCGGATGGAGGTCTTCCGCCAGATCACCCCGAAAATCGCGGCATCATGAGCGATCTGCTTCAGGGACTCGCGCCGTGGCCGCGCGGTGATTTCGCCGAGTTCGGCGAGATCGAGGCTCGCAAGCTCGGTAAGATCCAGAAGCTTGTCGGCGCATTCCTCGGCCGCAATTGGGTCGCTATCCCGCACGTCACGCATAATGACGATGCCGACATCACCGATCTGGAAGCGCGGCGACGCACGCACAATCAGGCAGGGGGGGGCAAGCTGACCATCGTCCCGCTGCTGGTGAAGGCGCTGGCCGATGCGCTGGCGCAATTTCCGCAGTTCAACGCATCGCTCGATCCGCAGGCCGGCGAGATCGTGCTGAAGAAGTACGTTCATGTCGGCGTTGCGGTCGATACGCCAAATGGGTTGCTGGTGCCGGTGATCCGGGATTGCGACCGGAAATCGGTGTGGGAGATCGCCACCGAGGTCGCGGCGCAATCCGAAAAGGCGCGTACCAAGGGTCTTTCGATGCCGGAAATGTCCGGCGGATGCATCACGCTGACCTCGCTCGGCCATATCGGCGGGACGAGCTTCACGCCGATCGTCAACGCGCCCGAAGTCGCCATCCTGGGCGTCACGCGATCCCGTCCCGCGGCGACGCGCGGCGACAATAGCGAACTGGTCTGGCGCGACATGCTGCCGTTGTCGCTCAGCTATGATCATCGCGTGATCAATGGCGCCGACGCGGCCCGCTTCGTGCGGTTCGTCGCCGAACGGCTCGAGGATCCCGCTCTGCTGAACTGAGCAGAGAGACGAAGGTGAATGCCATGCAGTCCGCGTGCACACATCCAGCCAATGCGGCGGTCCAGGCGGTGCTCGACCGCCTGGTCGCCGAGGGGCGAGAAATCGGCATTCAAATCTGCGCCTGGCAGGGTGAGGAACAGATTGTCGATTGCTGGGCCGGCGTGGCCGACGCGGCGACCGGCCGTCCCGTCGACGCGGACACGCTGTTCAACGTCTTTTCGGTGTCCAAGGCGGTTTCCGCCACCGCGGTCCATATCCAGGTAGAGCGCGGGCTGATCGACTATGACTCGCCGGTCGCCGCCTATTGGCCCGAATTCGCGCAGGCGGGCAAATCGGACGTGCTGGTACGGCACGTATTGAGCCATGTTTCGGGAGTGCTGCGGATGCCGCCGGACGTCACGCCGGAGCGGATGACCGACTGGGACTGGATGTGCCGCCGCATCGCCGAGATGCCTGGCGCCTATCCGTCGGGGAGCCGGTCTTCCTATCAGTCGATGACTTTCGGCTGGCTGGTCGGCGAGATGGTGCGGCGCACCGATCCCAAACGGCGCCCGTTCGGCCAGTTCGTCCGCGAAGAGATTGCCGAGCCGCTCGGCGCTACGGACCTGTGGCTGGGCATCCCCGATGCGGCGGAACCTCGGGTCGCGACGCTTGACGCGGTTGCGGTCTATGTCGCGCCGGACGGCAACATGATGCGCGAGGCACAGCCGACGATCGTCGACCTGATGCCCGATCCGTTCGAACGGCCCGACGTTCGGCGCGCCTGTATTCCGGCGGTTGGCGGCATCTTCAACGCGCGCAGCGAAGCGCGATTTTGGGCGATGCTCGCCAATGGCGGGCAACTGAACGGGGTGAGACTGCTGTCCGAGGAGCGCGTCGCCAGCTTCGCCGCGCCGCGGCCGCATTTCGAAGATGCGGACCCGGTCTTTTTCGGCATGGTCGTGCCGATCGGCTGGGCCGGCTATTGGCTCGGCGGCGGCGAAAATCCGCCGGTTGCGGCGCCGCGAACCATGCGCGCATTGTGCCATCCGGGCATGGGCGGATCGATCGGCTGGGCCGACCCTGACCTGAAGCTCGCCGTCGCCTTCTGCCACAACCGCATGTTCGACACGCGCGACATCGGCGAGGACAGCCGCACCCTGATCGGCGACACGATCCGAGCAGCGCTGTGAGTGAATGGGACTATATTATCGTCGGCGCGGGGTCGGCGGGGTGCGTGCTGGCCGACCGCCTGTCGGAAAACCCGGCCAGTCGCGTGCTGTTGCTGGAAGCCGGACCGGCCGACCGGCACCCGTTCATCCATATGCCGCGCGGTGCCGCCAAACTTTATGCGGACCCGAACCACGCCTGGCATTTTCCGACCGAGGCGCACGGCGACGTTCCCGCCGAAACCTGGATTCGCGGCAAGATGCTGGGCGGCTCGTCGTCGATCAACGGGATGATGTACTTCCGCGGGCAGCCTGAGGATTACGATCATTGGGAAGCCCTCGGCGCGAGCGGCTGGGGCTGGCGGGAGATGGGTCCGGCGTTTCGTGCCATGGAACGGCATGAACTCGGTGCCGACGAACAGCGCGGGGGGGACGGTCCGCTCGGCATCACAGTGGAGCCCGAGCATACGCCGCTGAGCGAAGCGTTCATCGCGGCGGGCGAACAGATGGGCTTGCCCCGCGTCGATGATCTCAACCGGCCCAACAATGCCGGTGGCGTCGGTTATGCGACTCGAACGATCTGGAAGGGCAAGCGGCAAAGCGCCGCGCAGACTTTCCTGAAGCGCGCGCGTCACCGGTCCAACCTGCGGGTCGTGACTGGCGCGCTCGTCGATCGCGTGCTCTTCGAGGGGGCGCGCGCAGCTGGGGTGCTCGCGCTTGTCGATGGCGTTCCAACGGAGTTCGTGGCTGGAGGAGAGGTTATCCTGAGCACCGGCGCGCTGATGACGCCGCAGATCCTGCAACGCTCGGGGATCGGCGATCCGGCGCATCTTGCCGATTTGGGCATCGCGGTCGTCGCGGCCAGTCCGGGCGTCGGCCAGCATCTCCTCGAGCATCGCCTGATGATGATGCAGTTCGAGATCAACGTGCGGCAAAGCCACAACCACCGCCTGCGCGGTGCGCGGCTGATCGGCAACGTCCTGCGCTATTATCTCACGCGCACCGGCCCGATGGCGAGCGGCTATGGCAATGTCGGCGCGTTCGCCAAGGTGCTGGCGGAATCCGTCACGCCCGATATCGAGGTGGTGTTCACCCCCGCGGTCGCGACGCCCGACGCGAAGGGCACCTACCGGCCCGACCCGGTCCAGAGCGTGCAGCTGTTCGGCTATCCGCTGCGGTCGCGCAGCGAAGGGTCCGTGCGCATCGCCGCGGTCGATCCGCGAACCCCGGCGCGCATCCGCGCCGGCTATCTGTCTGATCCCTATGATCAGCGGGTGACGGTTGCGATGCATCGCTACCTGCGCCGCTGGATGGCGCAGCCGGCAATAGCGCCGATGATAATTGGCGAGCGCGACGCGACCCGTAACCTGGAGACCGACGAGGAGATTCTGCACGCCTTTAGCACGCGCGGTAACGCTGGCTACCATGCCTGCGGCACCTGCCGCATGGGCGATTTCGCCGATGCCGTGCTCGACGAAAAACTAAGGGTGAAGGGCGTTTCCGGCCTGCGCGTGATCGACGGATCGATCATGCCGACGATGGTGTCGGCTAACACCAATGGCCCGATCATGGCATCGGCGTGGCGGGCCGTCGATTTCATCCTGAAAGAGCGCAATTGGTGATTCGCCCGATCGTCGTGACGGGCGCGGCGTCGGGGATCGGGGCGGCGACGGCTGCGGCGTTGCGAGCCAATGGGCAAACGGTCATCGGCGTCGACCGGTGGGGTAGCGATATCGACGCCGACCTCGGTTCGCCGGACGGTCGTTCGACGATGTACGATGCCGTCGCATCGGCTGCACCCGGCGGGATTGCGGCGATCCTCGCGGGTGCGGGCGTCAGTCCGCCGACCGATGCTGCGACCATCGTGTCGGTGAATTACTTTGGCGCGGTCGCCACGCTCGAACGGCTGCGCCCGCTGCTCGCCGGTGCGGAACATCCGCGGGCGGTCCTGATCGCATCATCCGCAATCCTCAATGTGGTTCACCATGACATCATTGCGGCCTGTCTGCGGGGCGATGAAGGCGTTGCTCGCGAGATCGCGCGGCAGCGCCCGGAAAATGCCTACGCGTCCTCCAAGCGTGCGCTGGCGCACTGGATGCGCGCTGAGGCAGCTGGCTGGGCCCGCAGCGGTACCCTGTTGAACGGCGTCGCTCCCGGCGTGATCCGCACGGCGATGACGATACCGTTGCTGGAAACGTCAGAGGGTCGCGAGCGGCTGACTAAGGCCGTGCCCAGCGCGATCGGGCGCGCCGGTGAAGCGGCGGAAATGGCAGAACTGATCGCGTTCCTGCTGACGATGCGCAGTGGGTTGATGGTCGGACAGATGCTGTTCGCCGACGGCGGCACGGATGTCATCCTGAGGCCGAACATGCCCTAACCCGGACGTCGCGTGCTGCACGCAGCCACGTTTGACGCAATACGCGCGCCTCGTCGAAAAACGCCAACGCGCGAAGATGATACGCCCGCGCGATGTGGTGGAGACTGATATTGTGCCCGCTGCCTGCCTGCATCGTGGTGATCAACCGGGTACAGTCGGGCGTCAGTGAGCGAATATGCGCCAGCATTTTCGGGCCGCCCGAGCTTCGTTCGTCGTCCGCGATCGTCCATTGGATTGGTGTCGCGATTCGCCCCAGTTAATCTGGCAGTGTTTGCGGAGCGCGGAATGCGTCGATCCGCTTGGCCTGAGGGCCAATCACTAACATGATGTGAGTGTCCAGCGGCTATCCAGACGGCCAGCATGAATGCAAATTGCGCGGGCGGGCCGACGAATCCCGGCTTCGATCCGGCGGAGGCAGGTTCTGGCATCCAACCTCTGAAGGCAGCAGGAGCTTGCGCAAATGACTGATCGGAATGTCTTCGGGCGCTTCTTCCAGACCGCCTACGTAACGCGTGATCTGGACGCGGCGATGGCGCTGTTCCGTGCCCGCCATGGCGACGTGGATTACAAGGTAATGGAAGGACAAGCGCGTCCCGACGGAACCCCTGCCGCCGCACAACGGATCGCGCTCACTTATGTCGGCGATGTGATGATCGAGTTGATCCAGCCTTCGCTGGAGATTGCGACGATCTATGATTATGCGCTGACGGATGACGCGGAATCGATGTGCTTGCACCACCTTGGCTATCTGATTGAAGATTACCACCAGACGTTCGGCGAGCTCACGAAACTCGGCTATTCATTGCCGTCCGCCGGATCGTTCGGCGACTTGCTCGACTATATATACGCCGATACGCGCGCCGAATTCGGCCATTTTTCCGAGTTCATCCGACTTGGCGCGGCCGGCAAGGCGATGTTCGACGCGGTCCCGCGCCGCTGAAATGAAACGGGCGGCCGCTGTGCCACCCACAGGTCAGATCACGCCGGCTGCGCGCAAGTCCTCGCGATGTTTGGCGTCCACGCCCAGCAGCGTTTCCAGCACGTCGTCGGTATGCTGACCGAACATCGGCGGTGGCGCATAACTGTCCAGCGGTGTGCCTGAATAGCGGATCGGGTTGCGGACCAGCGAAAGCTTCTGCCCAAGCGGGTGATCGACCTCGACACGCACGCCGCGATGCTCGACCTGGGGATCGGTGAACGCCTCGGCCATGTCGTATACCGGCCCGCTCGGCACGTCGGCCTTGTCGAGCAATTCGAGCCATTCGGCGCGCGGCCTGGCCAGAAAAATCTCGTTGAAGATGACCGTCAGCGCGTCGCGATTGCGAACGCGGTCGGCATTCGAGCGAAATCGCTCGTCCGTCAGCAGATCGGGTCGTCCCGCGGCGTTGCACAGCCTGGCATATTGCACATCGTTGCCGGCGGTGATCACGATGGGCCCGTCGGCGGTCGGGAACATCGCGGCCGGCATCCCGCCATTGCCCTGCGTGCCGCGGCGGATCGGTACCTCGCCGGACACCAGATGGATCTGGGCATAATGCGACATGGCCGCGATCATCGAGTCGAGCAGCGCGACGTCGATATACTGGCCTTCGCCGCCATGCGCATCGCGATGGTAGAGCGCACCCAGCACGGCCGAGCTGACGTTTAGCGAGGCAAGGACATCGGCGATCGAAGGGCCGGTCTTCATCGGGCCGGCGCCTGGCTGACCATCGGGCAGCCCGGTCACGCTCATCAGGCCGCCCATTGCCTGGAAGATTGCGTCATAGCCGGGCCGCTTCGCATAGGGCCCATCCTGACCGAACCCGGTGATCGAGCAATAGATCAGTCGCGGGTTGATCTCCTTCAGGCTCTGGTAATCCAGCCCGTAGCGTTTGAGGTCGCCGACTTTGTAGTTCTCCAGCAGCACATCACATTTGGCAACGAGGCGACGTACCAGCGCTTGGCCTTCCGCCGATGCGATGTTTAGCGTGACCGACTTCTTGTTGCGATTCGCCGACAGATAGAAGGCGTTTTCCTTCGTCCGGCGTCCCTCGGTATCGGTCAGGTATGGCTCGCCGTAAATGCGGGAGTCGTCGCCATGTCCGGGGCGCTCGACCTTTATCACCTCGGCCCCCATGTCGCCCAGCATTTGGGACGCGAGTGGCCCCGCCAGCACACGAGTGAGATCGAGGATCCGGATACCGGTCAGGGGGCGGGTCGACATGATGAATTCCTGCTGAAGCGTTGCGGCAGTTATGCCATGCGGCAGTCGATCGCGGCAGATCCGCGCCACGGTTTCACGTTTGTGATGGAGTTGAACGAGGCTGGCTGCGCGGCTGGCATCCAGGCGCACAGTTCGCGATCAGGCGTTCGAGCGTGTCGCTTGCTTGGCGGCACGATAGCCGAAGATGAAGGAAGCCGCGATCGAGGCACCGGCACCGGGATACACGCCGCCGGTGACCGACGACGTGCTGTTGCCGGTGGCATAAAGCCCGGGAATCGTGCGGCCGTCGGGTTTGAGTACGTGTCCATCCTCATCGGTGACCAGGCCGCCATAGGTTCCCACGTCACCGGGGAACATCTGTACGGCATAGAATGGCGCTTGATCGATCGGGCCGAGGCATGGGTTTGGCTTGACCGACGCGTCGCCGCCGAAGCGGTCATAGGCGCGAGCACCTTTGGCGAAATCCTCGTCCACGCCGGTCCGCGCGAAATGCGTCATCTTTTCGGCGCTGCGCTTGAGGCCATCAGGGTCGATGCCGGTTTTGGCGGCAAGCTCCTTCAGCGTATCCGCCTTGATCATGTAGTTCTCGGCGAACCATGTCGAAGGCGTCAACATTGGCGGAAACCGCCCCCAAACATAATTGCTGCGGTGCCGGCTATCGAGGATCGCCCAGGTCGGCTTGCCCGTTCGCTCGAGCACGTCGTGCATCCGCTCGCCGGTTTCCATGTAGCTGCCGGCTTCATTGCAGAATCGCTCGCCATGGGCATCGACGAGCATCATGTAGGGCTTGGCCAGATCTTGCGGATGCATCAGCGGCGTTTCGAGGCCCGGCGGTAGCGAGCCTGGGATCCACACCGCCTTGTCGAGATTCTCGACGTCGGCGCCCAGCGCCATCGCGCGCTCCAGCATCTCGCCAGTGTCGCCGGGATTGGCATTGGTCCACTTGGTCGATGTCGGCGTGCGGTGGTAGCGATCCCGCATTTCCTGATTGCGGGCAAAGCCGCCAATGTTGAGCAGCACACCGTCCCGCGCGCCGATCCTTTGACGCTGGCCATCGATCACGGCGATGACGCCGACGACCCGGCCGCCATCGACGATGAAGTCGTCGACACCGGCATTGATGCGGATGTCGACATCGTTACCCACCGCCGCATACAGCATCTGTGCCTGGATCGCGGCGCCGGCGGAGAGCAGTCGTTTGCCAGTGATGCGCGCGCGCATCATGCGAAAGGCAAGAGCGAGCGCCGCCAAACGGCCTTCCCACGTGCGCTTGGCAAGCGAGATGCGGTGCATCTCGCGGCGCTTGAACGGATAGGGGAAGGGGCCATGACGCAGCTTGCCTTCCCACTCGCCGAGCTTGCGCGCGTCGAACAGCGTCATGCCGAGCGAGCGGCCGCGCGGCTCGCCGCCGGGGCGATCGTCGTAGTAATCCGCCCAACCGTCGAAGCGCCGGAACTTGACGCCTTTCCCTTCGAGATAGGTCACGAGCTCGGGACCCGTACGGAGATAGGCCTCCTTGCGTGCCGGGGTCGAACCCTTTCCGCCTTCGCCTACCGTTGCCATCATATATTCGTGCGCGCGCTCATAGCTGTCGGGGATGCCGTCACGCGCCAGCAGCGGATTGTTTGGTACCCACAGCACGCCGCCCGACATGGCGGTGGAGCCGCCAACCTTGTCGGTCTTCTCGAGCACGAGCGGCGTCTTGCCGGTGTCTTTCACTGCCAATGCGGCGGCGAAGGATCCGCCGCCTGATCCGACGATAACGAAATCGACTTCCTCATCGAACGCCTGGCTCATGCGGTAAACTCGTGCAGCGCCCGGTGGAAGTTGGAGACAGCCAGTTCCTGCTTCGGGTTGGTGCGCGCGCCTTTGAAGCCGCGACTCTTCATGCCCTGCTGGATGTCGGCCATGTTCTGGAAATCCTGAGTCAGGATCAGGCCCCAATCCTCGATGCTGGTGATGTCGGGCCGCACCGAAACCTCGGGCTTCGGCTCCTTGCCCTCGGGATATCGCTCGAGCGCATAGACGTCGAAAATGCAGCTGTCGGGATCGTCGCCATTGGGCCGCGCGCGATAGCCGAGCAGGTGGCCCGGCCCGTGCAGGAACACCATGTTCGGGAATAGATGCCATGAGGTGCCGGCCGCCGACATTCCTTCGGGCGTCAGTTTTTCGGGCCAGCGCACGCCGCCCTTCTCATGCTCCTCGGCGTTGAAGCGCATGAAGGCGCGAACCACGTCCATCGGCTCGGCATCGGCCGGCACTTCCTCGCGCAACCTTTTTGCCGCGCGCAAGGTATGGTCGGTCATCGTGGTGTCGAGCGTTTCGAGCAATTCCTCGAAGACCCGCACCACGCCTTCGCGCACATCGATATCGGCCGGCGGATCGCCAAGGCGGGGCGACGGCATGCCCAGCGGGCGCCCGGCGGCATAGCCGAACATGCCATGTAGGCCATGCTTGCGGCTCATCGTGTAATCTGAGGTGAAGGCGAGCAATTGGCGATGCGTCGTCTGGACGTGATAGCCTTCGGTAAAGGCCTCGAGCGCAACCTTCCAATTGGCGGGCAGAATGGTTTGGCGCCGCCATTTATAGCGCATCGTGCCGATGTCGAACATGTCGAGATATTCCGGCGCGGGAGCGAGCCAATCCAGCAGCGATGGCGCCTCCGCATCTGGACAGACGAAGATCCAGCCGCTCCAGCTGTCTACCCGGACTGGCTCGAGCGCGATGTCCTGGTCGTTCAGCGTGCCTTCCCAGTCGGCGCGATCGATCACGTCGACCGAGCGCCCGTCGAGATCCCATTTCCAGCCATGATATTTGCAGTGAAACCGCCCCATGCGGCCGCAGCCCTTGGTCAGTTTGCGACCGCGGTGCGGGCAGACATTATAGAATGCCTTCAACTCGTTCGCTGCGTTGCGGACGATGGTGATGGATTCGTCGGCGATCTCGTAGGTGATGAAGTCGCCTGGCGTCGCGAGCTCCTCCTCGCGTCCCGCCATCTGCCAGGCGCGTGTCCACAATCGTTCCCGCTCGCGCGCAGCGAAGGCCGGTGAGATATAATCGTCGGCTGGGACGAAATCGTCCCTGACCTCTTCGATAGCGTGTTGAGCGTTTGCCATGTATCAAGTTCCTCCGCCTATGGCGTGTTTGTCCCGAACCTATGCGCCGCGGCGACGCTCGGCAACTCGCGGCACGGTGTCATCCGCCCGCCTTTCTGCTCACTGCACATATGTGATCGACGCGCCCGGCGCTGGCCGTGGCCGTGCCGCTACCGGTAACGAGGCGTCCCGGCTACGAAAGGGTGATTGATGGACGACGAACGCGTCGAGCGTATCGAAATGATCCGCGACAGCGCATCGGCCGTAGTGCCGCCCGACGGCAACCTTGCGCGGGTGCGCGCATTGCGTTTCGGTGCGCACGACTTCGACCGCGCAATATGGAGCGAAATCGCGGCATTGGGCTGGCCGGCGATCCTGGTCGATGAAGCAGCGGGCGGCGCCGGCTTCGGCATGAGTGAATATTGCGCGCTGAGCGAGGTGCTCGGGCGGGGGCTCGTGAGCGAGCCGCTTACCGCCGTCGCCGGGCTGGCGCCGGCGCTGGGCGCGGGCGACCTGACGTCTGTCCTGACGGGCGGGCAGATCATCGTCCCGGCATTGGCCGGCGCGTTGGCGTCGCAGGGCGGGCGCCTCTCGGGCCAGTGCCACGGCGTCCTCGGCGCGCGGGATGCCGACGGGTTTCTGGTTCGCGCCGAGCTGCGTTTGTACGTCGTCGACGCGGCTGCGGTGAACGTCATCGCAGCGGCGGCGCAGGACGGCGGCACCGTTTCGCGGCTGGAGCTCGACGCGGCTCCGGCGCGCGAGGCGGGTGCCGATGCGTTGCTTGATGATCGCCTTGCCCTGGGTGCCGCAGCCTATCTGCTAGGGCTCGGCGCACAGGCGTTCGAGATAACGCTCGACTATCTGCGCACACGTCAGCAGTTCGGACGTCCGATCGGATCGTTCCAGGCCTTGCAGCATCGCTGCGCCGATCTGCTCGTACAGGTGGAACTGGCGCGAGCGGCCGTTGCCACGGCTGCCCGCGCCTTTGACGAGGTGCAATCGGCCGACGAGATTGCGAAACATGTATCGCGCGCGAAGGCGAGAGCCGGAGATATGGCGATGCTCGTGACTCGCCAGGCGATTCAGCTGCATGGCGGGATCGGCTTTGCCGACGAGAACGATATCGGCCTTTATCTGCGGCGGGCTATGGTCCTGGTCAACCAGGACGGATCGTCTGGCTGGCATCGCAAACGTTATGGCGCCCTGATCGCTGCATAACGTGCAGCTGCTCGCCCGACCGATTGAACGCGCCGGACGCTAAAGGGTCGTGTAGAAGCCGCCATCGATCGGGATCGTCTGGCCGGACACGAACCGGAACTGCTCACCGGCCAGCGCAACGATCGCCGGGGCGATGTCGGTTTCGGGGTTGCCCATCCGGCGCATGGGAAATGCGGCGCGAAATCCCTCCCATGCTTCGGGGTGCATCGCGAAATAGGCGTTGCTAGACTCGCTTTCGCTCGAGGGCGCGAAGACGTTTACGGCGATGCCGTCGTCCCCCCATTCCTTGGCGAGCGATTTCGCGAAGCCGCGAATGGCGCCCTTTAGCGACGCATAGATCGGGTTGCTGGCGTCTCCGGCCAGACCATAAGCCGAGGTGATCGCAATGAAGCGTCCGCTCCCGCTCGCCTTGAGCGCCGGATAAGCGGCATGCGCGACAGTGTAGCAGCCGGTCAGCGTAACCGCGACATGCTCATCCCATTCGTCGAGCGTGATATCCTCGAGTGGCCGAGAAAGATTCGACCGGCCATGCGCCGCGATCTGGACGACGATATCGATCCCGCCATAGGTGCCGACCGTCTCGTCCACCGCCGTGGCCAGCGAGGACGGATCGGTAATATCGCCCTTGATGAAAACGGCCCTGCCGCCCGCGTCGCGAATGTCACGGACGAGCGCATCCGGTATGGCATTGCTGCGCGCGACGAGCGCAACATTGGCGCCGGCGGCCGCGAAGCTGGTTGCGATGCCGCGTCCCAGGCCGGACCCGACTCCGGTCAACAGCGCGGTGCGCCCTTCGAGTAACCGTTCCGTCATGGCGTCATCCAGTCCCCGCCGTCAGCAATCAGCGTCTGCCCCGCCATAGCCAGGCCGGCATTGCCGGCGATCGCGGTGATCAGCGCGGCGAGCCTGGCATCGTCCGGCACACGGCGGCCATAGCTGCCGACTTCGAATCGACCGAGCTGCGGCACGTCCGCAAGTTGCGGGAGCAATCGCTCCGTCTTGAGCGCGAGCCAGTTGACGGCGATCTCGCTCCCGATCCATTGCCGCGCAGCCGCCTTGACCAGCGTGCGTTGACCTTCCACCGCAGCGCCCAGCGCAACCAGGCCGGCCACGCCGTTCAGCGGGAAGGCGGGGCCCAAACCGACGATGGCGCCGCGGTTACCCAAAAGTGTTCGCGCGACCTGAAGGGAGATCAGCGTTCGACGTAGCGGCGCTTCGCACAATTGCTGCCAGTTCGCCGCACTGACGTCGCCTAGTCGCAGCGCGGCGGCGTCCTTTGGGAGGTGGCAATGGAGGACGAGATCGGGCGCATTGCCACCCAGCAGCTGGCGGGCGTCGCTTTCCACTTCGGCGCGGCCGGTGAATTCGAAAGCGAGACTACGGACTCGCCAACCGGCGTCCTGCAAGGCGCTCTCGAGCCAAGAAATGGCGCACCCCGACGTAAGCAGCAGCGCCAACTTTTCCTGGGTCGAATGCATAGCGCGAAGAATGGCAGCGTACCGGACGTGCAGCAATGCAGATACCGCCTTTGCCTCTAACGGGTCACATATGCGATGAAACGCTATGGGCTGCAGCCTTGCTGGCTTCGCAAGGAACCAGCCATTATCGGTCAGGCGATGTTGTCATCCCTACTCATTCCTTTGCGACTGCGGGGCGTCACGCTTGCCAATCGTTTTGTCATGGCGCCAATGTCGCGCTATTTCTCGCCCGGCGGCGTGCCGACACGAGATGTCGCGAGTTACTATCGCCGGCGTGCAGAGAGCGGTCTTGGTCTGATCTTCACCGAGGGTACGGCGGTGGCGCATCCCGTTGCCGTGGACAATCCGGGATCGCCGCGGCTGCATGGTGAAGACGCGCTCACCGGATGGCGCGGCGTCGTGGACGCGGTGCATGCCGCCGGTTGTCCGATCTGGCCCCAGCTGTGGCACCAGGGCCCCATGTTCAACGTGGAGTTTTCGGGCCAAGGCGACTTCACGGCACTTCGTCCGTCAGGCATCTGGGGACCGTCCGACGGCGTGATCTCGCTGCGGCCCGAGGTGCGCGAAGCGTCGTTGGCGGACACGGCACCGATGAGCGATGAAGATATCGCCGACGCGATCGAAAGCTATGCCGTCGCGGCGCGCAATGCTGCACAACTCGGCTTCGACGGGATCGCGATCCACGGCGCGCATGGTTATCTGATCGACAGCTTCCTGTGGCATTACACCAATCGGCGGTCTGATCGCTGGGGCGGCACGCACGCCGGTCGTGCCGCGTTCGGCGCCGCCGTCGTGCGGGCGATCCGCGGCGCGATCGGCGACGAGATGCCGATCGCGTTGCGTATCTCGCAATTCAAGATGCAGGACTATCAGGCGCGTTTGGCCGAGACGCCGGACGAACTGGCGGAGCTCCTGGGACCGCTCGCCGACGCGGGCGTCGATCTGTTCGATTGCAGCCAGCGATTCTTCGATACACCGCTGTTCGAGGGGTCGCAGCTGAACCTGGCAGGCTGGGTCAAGAAGCTGACGGGCGTGGCCAGCATGACGGTGGGCGGCGTCGGCCTGGGCAAGAGCGGCGGCAAGGCGGCGCATATCGATCCGACGCAACAGACGACCAACAATCTGCCGCAACTGGTCGAACGGTTCGAACGCGGCGAGTTCGACCTGGTGGCGGTCGGGCGGTCGGTGCTCAACGACCCCGACTGGTTTCGCCGTGCCATAGCGGGCGAGCCGTTTCTCCCTTTTGATCAAGCGAATTTGCGGAGGCTGACCTGATGACGGATGAATTGTCCGCGCGGCTCGATCGAGTCGAATCCCTACTCGCTATCCAGCAATTGCCGGTTCGCTACGCGCTCGCTGTGGATGGACGCGACATCGACACTTGGGTCGCGTTGTTCGTCGAGGATGTCGATTGCGGCGTGCGCGGGCGAGGGCGTGACGCGCTACGCTCGATCATAACCCCGGCGGTGTCGACTTTCTACCGCTCTGTTCACATGATCTGCGGGCACGAGATCGACTGGTCCGGCGCCGACCGCGCAACCGGGCGGGTCTATTGCCGAGCCGAGCATGAGGATCGTGGCAAATGGTACGTCATGGCGATCTGCTATTTCGATGACTATGAGCGCCGCGACGGACAATGGTACTTCACCCGGCGTCGCGAACGGCATTGGTATGCGGCGGACGCCGAGGAACGGCCGGTTGCGCCGTTTACCGGCTGGCCGGGGCATGAAGCAAGCCGCCCGCGATTGCCGGCGAGTTTCTCATCGTGGAGCGGCTATTGGCAGGACATTCCGGCCGAGGTGATCGCCGAACTGACAGCCTTGCCGGTCGAGAGCGAACGCCGATGAAGCGCCTCGATGGACGGGTCGCATTGGTGACGGGTGCGGCGTCGGGGATCGGTCGGGCATCGGCGATCGCGCTTGCCGAGGACGGCGCGGCGGTGATGCTGAGCGATATCGCCCCAGGCGGCGACGCCATCGTGCGTGAGATCGTCGGAGCCGGCGGTCGGGCGGCATTTTTCCAGGCTGACGCAACCGACGAAGCACAGGTGGCAGCGCTGGTGCGGACGACGTTGGACATCTTCGGCAGACTGGATTGCGCGCACAATAATGTCGGCGTGGGCAGTACGGGTGTTTCCGTAGTCGATCAGTCCCGGGAGGACTGGGATCGTACGATCGCGCTGTCGCTGACCTCGACCTGGCTGGGGATGAAGCACCAGATTCCCGTGATGGTCGCTGCTGGCGGGGGTGCCATCGTCAATACGGCGTCGATGGCGGGCGTGCGCTATTCGGCTGGAGCCTCTCCCGCCTATTCGGCTGCCAAGGCCGGCGTCGTGCATCTGACGCAATATGCTGCCCACGCGCATGCCGCCGACGGGATTCGGGTCAACAGCGTCTCGCCTGGCCTCACTGCGACGGCGATCGTGGCCGGGATGTTCACCATCGAGCGACAGGCTGAGATTGCCGCTCAGGGCCAGCTCATCGGGCGCGCGGTTCAGCCGCAGGAAATTGCGGAGGCCGTGGTATTCCTGTGTTCCGACCGCTCGGCGATGGTGACGGGCGTCAATCTCGAGGTATGCGGCGGGAAGCGCTGAGCCGCCGGGGCTCCGATCGATCAGCGCGCATATTGCAGCATCATCGAGGTTTTCTTGCAAATTTCGAGCAGAACCTCCGCGGCGGGCTCCATGCGTCGATCGAGACGACCGACCGGACCTGCGACGAGCAACGCCTTGTTGCAGCTCCCGTCGCGCCCGAACAGGGGCGCCGCGATGCCCACTGCTCCGGCGATCGACTCCTGAACGCTCACCGCGAACCCTTCTTCCCGGATGCGATCGAGCTTCTCGCGCAGCCGCTCCGGATCGAGGATCGTTGCGCTGGTCTGCTTCTCGAAATGCGTTGTCTCGAGGTAGCGATCCCGCACCTCGGCGGGCTGGAAGGCCAACATCGCCTGGCCCGCCGCCGTCGCATAGAGGGGGCGCGCGGAGCCGACCGCCACGGTGTAACGGATGGTCTGGGGGCTTTCCAAGCCTTCGTCGTAGACGACTGTCATGGCATCGCGGTCGAGCGAGGTCATGACCGCCGATTCCTGCGTGCGCTCCCACAGTTCGACCAGTGCCTCATGCAGGACAGGCGACATGCTTGGTCGTGCGCCGAGGATCGTGTGGGCGAGCTTGAACGCTTCTCCGCTCAGGCGATAACGTTGGTTGAGCACGGTCAGATGGTTGGACGCGACCAGCCCCTTTAGCATCATAAGCAGGCTGCTCTTGGGTGTATCGACGATCTGAGCCAGTTCCGACAGCGAAACGCCATCGCGGCGGTCGGCAACCGTCTCCAGTACGCTCAGGACGCGACCGATGCTGCGCGGTGGTTCTTGCGGCGGACGACGAGAGTCTTCGCGAGTAAGGTCATCGAAGATCACACCAACGCCTTCATATTTTCCGAGATAGGGCTTGTGAAGCGGATTGGCGGTCGTGGTCAAGGTCATAGAAAATCCTTCATACAAGCCGCGAGCCGGTTACTGTCGTCATGGCCGCGCAAATCCGGCGCGAAGACTTTCCAATTGGCTGCGAATTGTTCGCTGGGCCGCAGTCGCTAGACCCATGGGGCGGCAGGGGTGGCTGGCCCCACGAGTCCCGTTTCGCACGGTTGCAGGCGAAGCCACCGCGACACGAAATGCGCGAGCGCGGAACATCCCGCCGATCCGTGCGCCGGCACGCGCAGATGCCGCGCTTCTGTTCGGTTGATATCGCAAAATCGATCGACCGCCTCCCCACCTTACCATTTTTCGCTGCTGCGGATGCCGCACCGTCAGCGAGGTCAGGTTACCGGCTGTGTGGCCGCATGCCAGAGCGCGTTCGGCATAAACACATATTCGATAAAGCTGCCCCAGGTTTCCTCCGCCCGGCAGCGGCTGCTACCCGCGTGCCGAACGCTTAATAACCGAAAGGGATCGGGCATGTCGGAACTCATCGAAGCGCGTGAAGATGCGCTCGTCACGTTGACCATGAACCGGCCGGACGTGATGAACGCGTTGAACGATGGATTGATCGATGCGCTGATCGAGGCGTTTGAGCGGCTTTCTGGCGACGGTGAAGTGGGCGCGATCCTGCTGACGGGGGCGGGCAAGGCCTTCTGTGCTGGCGGCGATATCAAGGACATGGCCGGGAAGGGAGACCGGACCTTCGAGCAGCGTGTCGAGCAGATCCGGCACAAGCAACGCGCCGCGCTTGCAATGCATCGCTGTTCGAAGCCGATCGTCGCTGCCGTGAACGGCGCAGCGATGGGTGCGGGGCTCAGTATCGCGCTGATGGCCGACTTCCGCATCGTGGGGAAATCCAGCAAACTTGCCACTTCTTTTGGCGCCGTTGGCTTCTCTGGGGACTTCGGGATCAATTGGACCCTGACCCGTTTGGTCGGTCCGGCCAAAGCGCGCGAGTTGATGATGCTCAATCCCCGCCTGACTGCGGACGACGCCGACCAGCTTGGTCTCGTCACGCGCCTCGTGGGCGATGATCAACTGATGAGCGAGGCAAGCGGCTTTGCGCGGTCATTGGCGGCCGGCCCCCGGCTTGCCTGGAGCTATATAAAGCGCAACCTGAATGCCGCCGAAAGCGCCCCGCTCGCCGAGCTGCTGGACACTGAGGCCCAGCATCTCGCCAGATGCGGAATGACGGAAGATCACGTGGAAGCGCGCGCGGCGTTCGTGGAGAAGCGCGCAGCCCGCTTTACCGGGCGATAGACCGGCGACCTCACCCGTTCCGCTTGTCAGCAGTGGGAGACGCGGTCTTCCGTTGCCATGAGGAGGCGACCCGTTGCCGGCCGCCCGGCGGGATGAAGCGCGACGGTGCCGGCCGGCGGAAAACCGTCCGCCAGTGAAGCCACGGTTTCGCGCATGATCTCGATCGCGTCGGTCGGCCCTTCAGCGAGCAGCCTGGAACGATCCACGACAGCGATCGCTACCGGCTCGTCGCCGCACAGGACAGGCGCCGTCATCGCGAGCATCGAAAAGCCATTTGCCTCACGGAATACATGACCGTCGCGCCGGATTGTCGAAATCTGCTCCATCATGTCGGCGGGCCGTACGACTTCCGACAGATCCCGCGCCTCGGCGTTCAGGCGATGGAGCAGCGAGCGGATCTGCGTATCGTCCAGCGCCGCCATCAGGCTCAGCCCTATGGCCGACTGTGTCATCGACGGGGCGCATGCGTGGATTTCCTCGGCCGACATGGTGTCCGACGCGCAGACGTGCATCCATTGAAGCCGGTTATTGTTGCGCCGCGCGATACCCACGGCAAGGCCCGTGCGCTCGGCGATGCTACGCGCGGCAGACAAGACAGGCCCTTCCTGGAAAAAGGGCTCCCCGAGCCACGAACCAAGCAACGGCACACGGTGGGTCGGCATGAAAGCGCGCCGATGGGCGTCATAGGTAAGGTACCCTACCTTCACGAGACTGCGCATCAGCGCCGAGGTACTCGATTGCGGGTAATTCAGATCGGCAGCGATATCGCCGACCGATGCAGGGCCACGGCGGCGATCGAAGAACTCGAGAATTTCCAGCGCACGAACGGCGGACTTGACCACTTCTGGCATCTTGTGCCGGCGGCCGAGGGTAGCGGTGGTAGCGGTCATAGCGACTCTCCGTCTCCTAACGTCTGTCCGTTCACGCCCATTGTCTGGGTCGGCGTTTTCTGTTTAATGAACAGCGTTCGGTTATATGAACACGTTGAGTCGGTGTTGTCAATCAGGCTTGGGAGCGGAAAAAATGCGTGGTTTGGAGGGGAAGAACGTCATCCTGACGGGTGGCGCGAGCGGCATCGGCCGTGAAGCCGCGTTACGATTGGGCCAGGAGGGCGCGCGAGTCGGGATCTTCGATCTGAACGAGGACGGGGCGCGGGAAACCGCCGCGCAGATCGGCGCGGATCGTGCGATGGCGTTCAAGGTCGATATCAGCGACCGGGATGACGTGGCCGCTGCCATGACGGCGTTCGAGACGCGGTACGGCCCGACTGACGGCCTGGCCAATGTTGCCGGCTGGGATTCGGCCAAGCTGTTCCTCGAAACCGATCCCGCCGTCTGGGACAAGATCATCCGCATCAATCTGTACGGCTCGCTGGTAATGCACCACGTCGTGGTGCGCGGCATGGCGGAACGCGGTGCCGGACGGGTGGTCAACGTCTCGTCAGATGCCGGTCGCGTTGGGTCGTCGGGCGAGTCGGTCTATGCCGCGTGCAAGGGCGGGATCATCGCGTTCACCAAGACGTTGGCGCGCGAATTGGCGCGATCGGGCGTGACGCTCAATGTGCTGTGCCCCGGACCGACCGATACCCCGCTGTTCACCGATTTCACCAAGGACATGCCCGGTGGTGATCGGCTTGCCGACGGGCTGGCGAAGGCGATTCCGCTCCGGCGTTTGGGCCGGCCGGATGATTATGCCGGAATGATCGCATTCCTGTTATCCGACGACGCCGCCTTTATGACGGGTCAAACCATCAGTATCTCCGGTGGCCTCACAATGTCGTGAGGGGCGACGACATCATGACATCAACGACTTCCTCGTTCTCCCTGAGCGAGCAGCAACTTGCGGTGCAGGATCTGGTTCGCCGCGTGGCGAACGACAAGGTGGCGCCGCGTGCGGCGAGCATCGACGCGACGGCAGAATACCCGCAGGACATGTTCGATCTCTTGAACGAGCTCGGCTTGTTCCTGTTGCCCTTTCCGGTGCGATATGGGGGCGCCAACGACCTGCTGGCCGGCTGCGTCGCGGTCGAGGAATTCGGTCGCGTCTGCTACAACACGGCCTATCTGCTGTTCATGCAGTGGCTCCCGATCGGGGCGCTGATCGGCGGCGGGACCGCCGAACAGCAGGACCGCTATCTTCCGGACTTGGCGGCGGGGCGGACGCGCGGCGCCTTTTCGCTGACCGAAGCCCAATCGGGTTCCGACGTGTCGGGGATCAAGACGCGCGCGGTGCGCGACGGCGCCGGCTATCGGCTGTCCGGTGCCAAGATCTGGTGCACGAACGCGGCCAAATCCGATTTCGTCCTGGTCGCGGCCAAGGTCGATGGCGAACACAAATCAGGGATCAACTTCTTCATCGTGCCGACGCACGCGCCGGGCTTCGAGATCGGGCGCAAGGAAGACAAGATGGGCGCCCGCGGCGTGCCGTCCAACCCGCTGTTCCTGGACGACGTCGTGGTCGGTGAAGAGCAGCGAATCGGACCCGAAGGTGATGGTTTCCGCCTGGTCATGGAGGCGCTCAACAGCTCGCGCCCGATCGTCGCCGCGCGCGGTGTCGGCCTGGCGCAGGGCGCGACTGACCATGCCGCCGACTTTGTGCGTAATCGCCGCGCGTTCGGGCAGAACGTGTCGGACTTCCAGGGCATTCGCTGGATGGTCGCGGACATGGAGATCCAGACCGAGGCGGCACGACAATTGACGTATCGCGCGGCCGCCATGGTCGATGCGGGGGTCACCGGACCGGAAATGGCCAAGGCTGCGGCGATCGCGAAGACCTTTTCGAGTGACACGGCAATGAAGGTGGCGACCGACGCGGTCCAGTTGTTCGGCGCGTCCGGCATTTCCGCAGAATATCCAATCGGCCGGTACTTTCGCGACGCGAAAGTGCTGCAGATTATCGAGGGAACCAACCAGATCCAGCGCAACGTGATCGCGCGGACGATTTTCGGACGGGAAGGGACAGGGAAATGAGCACGGACGATGGCGACTTCCCTGTGATCGGCCTGGGTTGTTTCTACGAAGATCTGCCGCTCGGCCGCAAGTTCCGCACGATCGGTCGCACGCTGTTCGAGGCCGATCTCGTCGCCTTTACGACCGTGACCGGCATGACCGAGGTGCTGTTCACCAATCTCGAGTTCCTGAAATCGGAAAGCGACATCAAGCAGCAGGTGATCCCCGGCGCGATGGTGTTCACCTTTATCGAGGGCCTGCTGGTGCAGTCGACCATGCAACATACCGGCTTCGCGTTCCTGGGTATGGACTTCAAGGTCGAATCGCCGACGTTCGTGGGCGATACGATCCATGCCCAGTGCGAAGTGATCGAAAGCCGCCGTAGCGCAAGCCGGCCCAACCGCGGCCTGGTCCGGACGCTCAACCGGGTATTCAAACAAGACGGCACGCAAGTGCTGACCTATTCGCCGCTCCGCATGGTCAAGGCGCGCAGCGAAGGCTGAACGCGCCAGACCCTCCGACTTCCGGGAGCGCCGCGAAGCGCCAACGGATCACTCAACTCCAGATCAGCGGCAGCCGCCCGAAGCTGCCATTGACGCCGGTCTTGAACTTCGGCGGATCGCTGGGATCGAGTGCGAAATCCGGGATTCGCGGCAGCCATTCCTCGAGCAGGATCTTGAGCTCGATGCGCGCCAGCATCGATCCTGGGCAGACGTGCGGCCCCGCGCCGAAGGCGGTCTTGTTGACCGACTTGCGTGAGAAATCGACCGTCAGGGCGTCGTCGTAATCGCGCGGATCGACGGCACCGAACGGCGTCGCCAGCATGACCTTGTCGCCGGCGCGCATCGCGACACCATGGAAATCCAGATCCGCGACGACGGTGCGCGCGGGATTGGTGAGCGCGAACCGTCGCAGGAATTCCTCGACGGCGGCGCCGCTCAGCGACGGGTTCTCGACCAGCTGGCGACGGTGATCCGGCGACCCGGCGAGGAACTGCATGATATGACCCATCATCGAGGCAACGGTGTCGAGGCCGCCAATCAGCAGCAGCGTTGAGACGCCCACCGCCTCGTGCGTCGTGATCGGGCGCCCATCGATTTCGGCAGTCGCGATCTTGCTGATCAGGTCGTTGCCCGGATTGCGGGCGCGTTCGACGACGTAGCGGCCGGTATATTCGAACAGGACCTTGATCGCCTCTTCCTTGGGTGCGTCGGCCACGACCTGCGCGTTGGCTAGGGGCAGCAGCGTCGTGCGGTCCGCTTCCGGCAGATCGACCATGCGCATGAATATCTTGATTGGCAGATGCTGCGAGAAGTCGGTGATGAATTCGCATCGACCCTTGGGCTTCAATCCTTCGATCAATTCGACCGCGAGCGCGCGCGCCTCGATTTCGCGTTCCTTGAGTGCCACCACCGTAAACGCCGGTGCAAACAGCCGCCGGAACTGCTGCTGAAGCGGGGGGTCGAGCTCGATTGGCGCCAGCTTGGGCGCGTTCGGAGGCCGCGTCGGGGTCACGCTGGCGCCGAACGTGGAGGTGAAACGGCTATAATCGGCGAACGCTTCGGCGAGGTGATCGCGACGGGTCAGGATCCAATGGCCGCCATTATAGGGCGACCAGAAGATGTCCGGCACCTTGGTCTGCAACCGCGCGTGCGGCTCGTGATAGAAATGCTCGCCGTGCATGGGGCGATAGGCGTCGAAATCGACCACGAGGTCACCTGGAACATGGTGCGGGATATTGCCCGCTGTGCTCGTCGCTTGGTTGGTTGCCATGACAGTTTCCTAAGTTGTGTGAAAAGGACCCGCTCAAACCGCCGAACCGCTCGGCCATTCCGGGGCGCGCTTTTCCTTGTGCGACCGCACGCCTTCCTGCGGTTCGGCGCCGGCAAAGCCCAAGAATTCCAGCGCAAGGCTCGCGTCGAAGGTCGGCCCCATCTGGCGCAGCCAGTTGTTGAGCGAGTGCTTGGTCCAGCGGATCGCCGACTGCGCGCCGGTAGCGAGGCGCGTCGCGAGCTCGACCGCCTTGTTGTCGAGCTCGTCATCCTCGACAGCCAGCGAGATGAGACCGATTTCGGCGGCTTCCTTGCCGAGCAGCGTATCGCACAGCAGCAGCCAGTATTTGGCGCGAGCCATGCCGCACAGCAGCGGCCAGATGATCGCCGCATGGTCGCCGGCCGCGACGCCGAGGCGGGTGTGACCATCGATGATGCGGCAGTCCTTGGTCGCGATCGAGATATCGGCGAGAATGCCGGTGACCAGTCCCGCGCCGACTGCCACGCCCCGCATCGCGCTGATCACGGGCTTGTTGCAGTTGATCAGATTATAGACGATTGCCCGCGCTTCCTTCCAACCGCGCGCGCGGGCTTCGGCGTCGTTCATCAGATCCTCGACCATCGCGAAATCGCCGCCGGCGGAGAAGAAGCGATCGTTGCCGGTGATGATGATGGCGTTGATGTCCTGATCGGCATCGACGTCGTTCCAGATTTCGGCCAGCTCCCAATGCATCCGATGGTCGGCCGTGTTCATCTTGCCGTTGTCGAGCCGGATGCGGAGCACCTTGGGATGCGGCCGGTCGAAGGTGAGGCGTTCGTATTTCGCGTAACGGTCGATCATCATATCACTCCGCGGCAGACGTTGGAATCGGCCATACCACGGTGCGCGCCGGCGCGAGCGTGCGCTGACCGTTTTTCATATTCCTGATAGCTTTGGCGGTTCGGCTGCCCCGGGGCGATAAGATCGCTGGCCGGTTACACCCTGAACCGACGGGCGACCTGCCGCTCGCGCGCGGCGAGCGCTTCCCGTCGTTGTTCGGTGCTGACGACAGACGTGTCGGCCGGGAGATGCTGGCGAACCGAGGACACCGGCACCTTGGTCACATCGGGCACCGGGTGAGTCTCGGCGAGGTACCAGCGCCACATCAGCAAGCCATGCGACAGGCCGACCGTGTCGACCCAATTCGGCACGCCGGGATCGGTCGCGCTGACGACAAGTCGCACCTTGCCGTCCGCGGCGCGGACCGCCTGCTTGTCGTTGAGCGAACTTTGATGAAAGCGATAATCGGTCGTCTGGAACCAGGGATCGGCAAGCTGCAGGCTCCAATATTTGCACTCGGGCAACGCGCACTCGATGATCAACGCCTCGTCATCGGCCAGGTCGTAGATGCCTTTGATATAGACCGCGCGGGGATTGCCGCCATTGTTCGTCACTCGGAACGGCGGCAGCCAGAACTTGTTGACCGCGCCGGCTCCTTCGAGCGTCTGCCGGGACATGTCCTGATACCAATCGACCGAATAGCGCGTCTGTCGCGCGATCTTGCCCAGCCGCTCGGCGATCTGCGCCTCGGTCAGGAACACCGTGTCGTCGGGACGTCGATCAAGGCATTCGATGTGGATCGTGGCGCCCTCGTCGCGCTCCCAGTCATCCCACACGTCGCGGACCAGCAGGCAGATATTGTGGGCCTGGGGATCGAGCTTCATCCAATTGCCCGGCTGCTCGCTTGCAGAGGCGATGATCTCGAAGCCGCCGTCGGCCGCGATGTCGAAATCGTCGATGTCCCAATTGCCGAGATTAACCTGATCCTCGTCGCCCCACCAGCCGCGCTGTGCCTGGACGTCGAGCCAGCGGGTGTTCCCTCGCGTACCCCAGATGCGATAAGTGCGGGCGCCGTCGATCGCCGTCCAGTGATAGCGAAAGTCGGGGGAGGGGGCGCCCCAGCCATATTCGACGGGTGTGAAGATGGTGTGCGAGAAAAAGGTCGGATAGGCCTGTCTTGGCGCCATATAAAGGTTGAAGCCGAACGCCTGCAGCATCGACACATAATATTGCGCCTGCGCCCGCAATTGCGGCGAATGTGCCCAGGATGAGGTAAGCGCGGCGGTCCGCGCCTCATCCACGACGCGTTGATAGTCCTGCCACGCCTGGTCCGCCGTGATGGTCATGATCGCCTGCTCCGCTAGATCCCGTCGGTGTCAGAATAGCCCGTGGGGCTCGAACACCGGGGGGCCGATATGCTGGCCGCCATCGGCGAAGACCTTGTGCCCGACGATGAAACAGCCTTCATCCGAGGCGAGGAACAGCGCCGCGCCGCCGACATCCTCGACGGGGTCGGCCATGCGGCCCATGGCGAGGATGTCGACCAGCTCATCGACCTTGCCCGGATGCTGCGCGCGAAACGAGTTGAACGCGGGAATGTCGGGCACTGCCGTCTGTAGGAAATTGACGTTGATCTGGTGGCGCGCCCATTCCAGCCCGGCCCCCCGGGTCAGCGCCGCGAGCGCGCCGTCCGCCACGACGGCGTCAACGATCCCGCGATGGGCGGCGGCGCCGTACATCGACCCCAGGTTGATGATCCGTCCGCCGCCCTGTTTGCGCATATGGGGAAACACGGCCTGCATCGTGTTGACAGCCGTCAGCACGACGTCCTCATAGACCGTGCTGAAATCGACCGCCCGCTTCGCTTCGAGGTCCGCCCATGGCGTCGCGGGCTGGTGCGCGTTGACGAGGATCGCGATGCCGTTTGCGCTCGCGGCAATGGCATCCAATGTAGCAGCCGCGACGGACGCGTCGCGAAGGTCCGCCTCCACGGCGCGGATTCCGGGATCGGCCCCTGCGTCCTGAAGCGCATTCACATCGCGGTCGATCAGCACGACGCTTGCACCTTCGCGCGCGAACTTGGTGGCGATCCCGCGACCGAGCGCATTGGCGCCGGCAATCACTGCCACCTGACCCTCGATCAATCCCATCCGGTATCTCCCTGCTGCTGCGCTCAGGCGCTCTTGGCCTGCTCGCGCCCGGCGTGAATGTCGGTTCCCGACTTGTGGCGCTGCCGCGTCGTGCTCAGCCATGCGCCGCCATCGACGCCGAATACCTGACCGGTGATGAAGCGCCCGTTCGCCGAAGCCAGGCCCAGCACCGCGCCGGCAATATCGCGCTCGCAGTCGCCCATCCGGCCCATCGGTCGCGCCGCATCGCTCCTCGCCGCGACCGCCAGATTTTCGGGGCTCTGGTTCTTGTACGCCTGATAGGCGCGGCTGTCGCCGGCCGGCAGGATGCAGTTCACCGTGATGTTGTCACGGCCCCATTCCTTCGCTGCCGAGCGTGTCAGCGACTCGATTGCTGCCTTGGTGATATTATAGTCGCTGGAGCTGAACTGCCCGAACAGGTTCCAATGCGACGAGAACAGGATCACGCTGCCGCGTCCGGCGGCGGCGAGGTGCGGATAGGCCTCCTTCATCGCCCATAACGAGTGATAGAAGCCGGTGCGCAGCGTCATCTCGTAATCTGCATCGGGCTTGTCCACGATGTCCCTGAGCGGCGCGATGCCCTGCGCATTGCAGACCAGGACGTCGAGGCGGCCGAACCGGTCGACCGCTTCGCGGACGACCGACCGCACCTGATCTTCCACGCCGACATCGGCGACCACGAAGTGGGCGCGCGCCGTGCCGTCGGGGATTTGCGCGATCGCGACGGCATTCTCTGCGTCGGCGCCGGGTGTGCGCGAGCAATAGACCACGCTCGCGCCTTCCTTCAGGAATCGCAGCACAATGCCCTGTCCGATGCCGGCGGTGCCACCGGTCACCACCGCTACCTTGCCCGCCAGTCTTGCATGTGCCTCTTGCATGTTACCGCTTTCCTTCCCGCGTCGCTTCGCGCGCCGTTGCCGACGCGGCGCCGTCCTTAATCGAATCAAAGATCGGCAAATGACTCGTCTGTCCGCCGTCGACCGCGATCAGCTGGCCGGTCAGGTAGCGGGCCCTGTCGCTCGCGAGGAAGGCGACGAGGTGGCCGATGTCATCCGGCGTGCCGAGATAGGGCAAAGCGTTGTGCCGGGTCGTCAGGGTGCGAAACGCCGCGCTCATGGTTCCGGTCGTCGGCGTCTCGACGAAGCCCGGCGCCACGGTGTTGCAGCGAATGCGATCCTTGCCATGCGCCGTGGCGATCGACTGGGTCAACGCGTGCAGACCCGCCTTGGACGTCGCATAGGCCGGCAGCGAACCCAGCGACAGGATCGCGGCGGTCGATGAGATGTTGACGATCGATCCGCCACCGCGCGCGATCATGTGCGGAATCGCATGTTTGGCGGCAAGCATCGGCGCGCGCAGGTTGATCGCGTGCGTGTGATCCCATGCGTCCGCCGTCGCCGAGATGATTTGCTCGGCGCCGTCATGCGCACCGGGACCGGTCAGCGCCAGTACGTTCGCGAGGATGTCCAACCCGCCGCCGATGGTCACGGCGCTATCGACAAGGGCGGCGATCTGCGCTTCGTGCACGGCGTCGCAGGCCACGGCATGGGCGCGACCGCCATTCTCTTCGATCTCCGTGACGACACGCTGGCATCCGGCCTTGTCGCGATCACCGAGAAACAGGATTGCGCCGTCGGCGGCGAGCAATCGGGCGATCGCGGCGCCGATGCCGCCAGCGGCACCCAGGACGACCGCCACGCGGCCGGCAAGATCGGGCGCGCTCATGCCAGCTTGAACCGCTCGCGATACGCGACGAACAGATGGCCGATCTCGTCCGGCTCGATCCCGAACGGCGACAGATCGTAGCTGTGCCGCCCATAGCGATCGGGCTTATTGGCGGGATCGGCCAGCCAAGCGGTCATTCGATCCTGGAACGCGGTCGTGCAGGGCAAATCCCAATGAACATAGGCGCTGCGGATCAGATCGACCGGATCGCGCGCGAGGTCGCGGAAATCGACATGCAGGATGCGGGGATCGTCGATCATCGGATTGGCCAGCGTCCGTTTCAGCTGGTCGGTTGTGCGCTCCAGGATCGACCTGCCGATGGTCTTCCAGTCGAGCGTCCAATGCGAGATCGCGCCATAGAGCGTTGCGATGATGGCGAGCACGGACGGGTAGACCTGAGCCGGATCGCGATGCGGCCAGATGCAGCGGGCATTCGGATAACGTTCAAACAACGCCTCGAGCGCCCATTGATGATAGACGCCCTTGCACACCCAGCGCTGCCGCTCGCTACGCCATTGCAGATGCTGGAGCATCTCATGGTGAAACGCATAGGCCGCAACCGGATCGGCTGCCCCGATCCCGCCCAGCACATTTGGAATTCGGTACAGCAGACTGGGATAGCTGTTGTGGAAGTCGAGTGTGAACAGCTCCTCGTCCTCGATCAGTGCGTCCGCGCCCTTGTCCCAATAGGGATGAACCTTGAGCAGGCCGGGCGCGTCGAAAAGCATCCGTTCCAGGTCGTTCGTCGCCAGCTTCAGACGCATCGCGGTCGGTGGGCACAGCCCGGGCGGCGGCGAGGGTACGTGGCTGTGCCACCATTTCGGTGCCTGCGCGGCGGGGTCTTCCGCCAAGAGCGAATGGATCAGGCTGGTGCCCGTCCGTCCGGCGCCGATGACGAAGATGGGTGCCTCGATCGTCTCGTCGGCGATGCCAGGGTTGAATGCACGATCCGCCTTCAGCTCGATGCGACGCGCGATCAAGGCGCGCAACTGCGCCGTACCCGCGATGTTGCTCGCCAGCCGGGCCGGATCGAGCGCTGCGACCTGGGCGACGATCCGTGCGCGCAAGGCATCGTCGACATATCCGAACTGCCCGGCGATGATCTCTGCGTCTGCGACAAGTCCATCGACGAATCGCTGAGCGGCAGCCACTTCGCGCTGGGACGATACGGCAGTCATGATCGATGCTCTCCGGCTGCCGCTCGTTGGCCGAGTGGTCCTTGGAACGATCATGGTCCCGTCGGGCACACGGGACAATCGTCCTCTATGCGCCGATTCTACGCATCACATCCGTGATCCGCTGATTGTGCCGATCGGCGTATCGGACGCCTCCCGAGCGATGAATCCCAGGACGCGTTCCAAGGTCGCACGATCGTGGGCGCCAAGACGCTCGACTGCCGCGAGGGCGCGCTCGTGGCCCTCAAAGGCGAGCTTCTGCCGCCATCGCTCGTTGGTAAAGCGGAATAGCGTGACGTCGCCTTCGACGGCGCGCTCGGCGGTGCCTTCGGCCACCATCGCTTCGAGCCGTTTCAAGAGCCGTTGCTCGACTTCACGCGGAAAGCATCGCAGGCGATCGGCGGTTATGGTGGTGTCGTCGCCTGCTTGCGCGATGATCGTATGGAGCAACAGATCGGCGACGCGCGTCTCTGCAACCCGGCCTGCTTCTCCACTGCCCCGCATGAGGCTAGCTGCCGTGATGATGATCAGCAGGATCGTCGCCCAGGCTTGATCCGCGCTGTGGGTTTCCGGTGCCGGCAATGTAGCCGGTTCGATCCCATCGTGCCGGACGATGTCGAACCGTGGCCCGGGGGTCAGGCGGCCATTGTCGCGCTTGACCAGGAACCCTGACGCCACGAGGCGAGCGGCGACCCGGTCTGCCCAGCCGCGCGACTGATATCCCCACAATTGCGCCAGACCGCGGCGACTGGGGATCTCGCCGGTTTGTGCATAATGCCGCAACAGTGCCGACATGGCGGGGTGCAGGTCGAGTGCCTTCATCCGCCAGCCTTAAGATGCGGTGCCTGCGCCAGCAACCGGACGCGATCGGCGGTCGATGCACCTTCGTTCAGCAGAGCAACACGATCTTTCCCCCGGCCGCGCCGCTGTCGATCAGGCGATGCGCTTCGGCCGCTTCAGCTAGCGGAAGTTGCCGCGTGAGCGGCATTTCAAGCGTGCCCGCGCCGATGGCCTCAAGCAGTTGCGCCAATCTCGCTGCGTCGGGGTGAACCGGGAAGAATATTGGCGTGGTCGACAATCCCTCGGACCGGATCGGCGTCGTAGAGACGGTCCGGATGCGCCCGTCGGGGCGCAGATGACGACACAAGTCGGCGACCGCCGCACCGCCGACGGTATCGGCAACATGGTCGAAGGCCGCGCCATCCCACGATGTCTCGCCAAGCGCAATCACCGCACTTGCGCCTAATTGAAGGGCGAGGTCGCGTTGCGCGGCCCGAACCGCGGCGACCACCCGGACGCCACGGCGCAGCGCCGCATGGAGTGCGAAGCGTCCGACCGCGCCGGTCGCGCCGGTCAACAGGACGGTCTGACCGGGTTGGGCATCGAGCTGTTCCTCGATCAGTTGAACGCCGGTCAGCCCCGGGGTCGGGACGGCGGCTGCCACCGCTTCGCCCACTGACGAAGGCACTATCGCGACCCGGTCCGCGCCGACCGCCGCATACTCGGCATAGCCACCCTGTCTCAGCGGGTCGAGGATCGCGGCGACGCGTGCTCCCACCGGGAGATTCGGCTCGTCCGATTTCGCAACGACACCGGAAACGTCGTAACCCGGAACATGCGGAAAGCTCAGCGGTCGGTTCGACGCGAACATGCCGGCGCGCCACTTGACGTCCGCCGGGTTTACGCCGGCTGCCGCCACGCGAACCAGCACCTCGCCGGGCCGGATCGCCGGCACCGCGCGTTCGCCAAGCTCGAGAACGCTGCTATCGCCATAGCGGCTGAACGCGACCACGCGCATCATCGGGTCCGGCACGCAATCACTCCTGTTGTTCGGTCGGGGGCGTCAGCTCAGCGCCTGCTTCGTACCGTGATCGATCATGGCAGACGAAAAGCGCGCGACGCTGGCGGTGTTCACGGCTTCGGTCTGGAACCTCACTTCGTTGATCAGGAAGATGAAATAACCGTAGGCCAGCGCGCGGATATAGGCCTGCCATGCCGCGTCGAACTCGGGCGCCGCGACGCCCGCGTCGCGCAGCGCCGCAAGATAGGTTTCCAGCAGCGCACCTTCCCAGCGCCGACGATCGGCCAGGTCGAGCGAGACTGCGATGTGATAGGCGATTTCGAGCGACCAGTTGCCCCGAGCGACCTGCATATCGAGAAAGCCCGGCGTGCCGTCGGCATCGACATAGAGGTTACCCAGATGCGTGTCGCCGTGAAGGATGCATTGATCTGCGACCCGGTCGAGTTCGCCAAGCCGCGCCAAAGCGTGCCTCATCCATTCGCGATCGTGCAGCGATACCGATGCGGCGGCGCCGCGCGGCAGGCCGATATAGTGCGCCCAGACCGCTGGCTCGAGATAGCGTGCCTGATACGCCGCACTGTGAGTCGAAAACCGATCGCGCACCCAGTCCCAGCGGCCGCCGGGGGCAAAATCGGCCGAATTCCAGCTTCTCGCGTGATAGCGCGCCAGCGCGCGCAGGCGCGCCGCCGTCATCTCGAACGATTGCGGGCGCAGCGGTGAACAGAAGGTCACGCCGCGTTCGACCAGGTCCTCCATGATGACGATCGACTGATGGCTCGACGGGTCGCTCGCCGCGAAAAACGGGCGCGGCGTGCGCAGTTCGGCGAGCGGCTCGACATCGCGATAGGAACGGATCTCGTTCAGGTACATCGCGGCCAGGACCGGGCTGTGCGGCTCGAAACCGCCCTTCACGATCAGGCTCGACGGCAGCGTTTGCCCATGCTCCGGCTCGGCATATTCGACAGCCACGCGGATCTTGGTCGATGTGCCGAGCATCACCTCACGCACCTCCGCGCAGCGCACGACCAGCCCGGGAATATTGGTCGCGAGCGCCCGGCTCAGCCAGCCGGCATCGACCTCCGCCGGCGTCAGTGGAAGCGGCATGGCGGGGGCCGGATCGCCACTCAGGGTCAGGGGGGGAGGGTTCGCGCTCGCTTCGGACATCCGCAAACGCTGCCACCGAGAGGGGCGAGCGACAAGGCGAAGCGCCGGAGTGTGACATTGCTCACAACCGTGATGAAATTGACGGAGCCAGTCGGTCCGATAGCCTGGTCGACCATCACGCGGCACACAGCATTTCAGCGTCCATCATGAAGTGCCGGACATGGCCGTCCGCACGAACCGGGAAGGCTGAGTTCGACATGAGCACGACACCGGAAGACCAGGTCTATTTCAAGCTGCCGGGCGAAGGCGATGACGCGGTCGGGCCGCAGCCCGTTCCGACGACGATCGACGCCGTTGCCGCAGGCTGGCTTGCCGATCTGTTCGCGCAGCGCGGCGTTGCTGGATTGCGTCGGGCGGCGCCGTGCGACTCGATGGACGGCACCGCCACCAAGGCGCGAATGAAGCTCGAATGGGACGATCCCGCGGGCAAGCCGGCCAGCGTGATCGTCAAGGGCGGGTTCTCCGCGCACCGGTTGAAGATGAGCTATATCTACGCGCATGAGGCGCGCTTCTTCCGCGAAGTCGCGCCATTGCTCGACATTCGTGTGCCGCACTGCCTTGCGACGGCCGAGGATCCCGGACAACGCCAATATATCTGTGTGCTCGAGGATCTCGATCTGAGCGGCGCGCGCTTCCAGCGGGTGGAACGGCCGCTCGGTCGCGAGGCGGCAAAGGCCTATCTCGATGTGCTCGCGCGGCTCCATGCCCGGTTCTGGGATTCGGATGCCCTGAAACCGGGCGGCCGGTTCGACGGGATCAACCACTGGGAGGCGCTGCCCCCCTTGCCGCGCGGAGCCTATGCGCACGGCCAGCTGGAGGAGGCCGTATTCGGCCATTATCTCGACCTGCCCCGCGGGCGGGCACTGCCGCAAATCTTCCACGACAGCGGGCGGATGCGGGCCGCCCTCGAGCGCGCCAACCGGCTCGGTCACGAACAGCCCTGGTGCATGGTGCACGGCGATTTCCACCTCGGCAATCTCTACCTTGACGGCGACGGGCGGCCGGGCGTGCTCGACTGGCAGACCTGGTCGCGCGGCCATTGGGCACATGACGTGACGTATTTCCTCGCCTCGGCGCTCGACATGCTGGATCGGCGCGCGTGGATTGACGGTCTGATGGCCTATTACCTCGAACGCCTCGCGGCGCATGGCGCGCGCGGCGTGCCGGACCACGCCGCGGCGATGGAGGCGTTCCGCGTGCATCTCGTCTATGGATTGTTCATGTGGCTCACCAACCCGGTGGCGTTCCAGACCGAAGCGAACAATAGCGCGGTCGCGCCACGCTTCGCGTTCGCGGCCATCGATCACGGGACCTATGATGATCTGTGACACCTTTCCCAATCTGCGATCGATCGGCGGCATTCGGGCCATGGACGGTCGCGTCATGCGGGATGGATTGGTCTATCGATCAGAAGCGATCCATTCGCCCTGTGACGCTGATGGCGCGATCCTGCGGTCGCTCGGCATTCGTCTAGTGCTTGATCTGCGCGGCCCGGGCGAGCGTGAAGCAGCGCCCAACGACTGGTGGCGCGCGCATGGCGCAGCGATTGAGGAGGTCGATCTCGTTGCTGACGCCCGCCACGCCGGCGATCACTGGCGCGCGCTCGTCGACGATCCGGCGGAGGGTGGGCGAGCGATGATGCTGGCAACCTATGCGGCGCTCCCGCTTGCCGTGCTGCCCCATCTCGATCGGTTATTCACGACGATCTCTGCCGGACGCGGCGCGACGCTGGTTCATTGCAGCGCCGGCAAGGACCGCACGGGCGTCGTCATCGCGCTGTTCCTGGCCGCGATCGGGGTCGATCGCCCGGCGATCGTCGATGATTATCTGGAAAGCGGTCGGCGGCGGAATCCAAAGGTTGTGGAATTCACGCGCAACTTGCTCGCCACAAGGCTCGGCGCGGCGCCTTCCGATCGAACGCTGGATGCGCTCACCGGCGTCGACCCACGCTATCTCGAAGCCAGCTTCGCGGTGATCGACGAGCGATATGGCTCGATCGAGCGCTACTTCGCCCAAGCGGGCTGGAGCGACGAACGTCGCGCGACACTGGGGGACGCCCTGCTTGATTGATCGGATCGCGCCCCTCGGCCTTGATGCCGAGCTCTATCAGGTCGGCATTGTCGTCGCGGACATCGACCGGGGGATGCGCGACTATCGGGCGCTGCTCGGGCTGGGTCCGTTCTGGCGGCTCGATACCGATTACCATGCGCGCTATCGCGATTGGGAAGGACGGGTCGCCAATCGCAATGCGTTCGCGTGGTGGGGTGACCTCTGCCTCGAAATGATCGAGCCGTGCATTGGGCTGACCAATGCCCGCGAGTGGCTGGAGGAGCGGGGACCGGGCATCTTCCACCTCGGTTTCATGACCGATGACGTGGGACAACGCCCGGACGGCGTCCAAGCCTGCTTCGAAACGCTCGACAATCGCCAGCCGTCCGGCGCGCCGCAGGTGGTGCATCTCGATACCGTCGATCGGCTGGGCTATTTCGTCGAACTCACCGCTCGCTCGATGGCGCTCGGTCTGGTGAGACGCATCGAAACCGAACTTGGCCGGCGCGCCTGAGCGAGCACCGGCCATTCATGTTCAGGCAGCGGACGGATCCCATTTCAGGTCGAGCCGCAGCACCCCGTTGACGAGCCCGCCGGCCGTCTCGACCTCGCCGACGACGTCGAAATCGGGGATTTGCGGCAGCCATTCCTCCAGGAACACCTGGATCTCCCGGCGCGCGAGCACTGCGCCCGGGCAAGTATGCGCGCCGAAGCCGAACGCCGTGTGCGGGATCGGGAAGCGCCGCGAGAAATCGACTCGCAGCGGATCGTCGACGAACCGGTCATCAAGGCCACCCATCAGCGCGGGAAGCTGGATCAAATCACCTTCGCGGAAGTCGACACCCTTGTAGGTCCAATCCTTCTTCACCAGCCGCGTGACGTTCGGCACGCCGTGGCGGCGGATCAGCTCCTCGACGGCGTTGCGCACGAAGGCCGCGTCGTCGATCCGATCGCGCAATTCGTGGCGGTGGGCTGGATGTCGCGCCAGGAAATGCGCGACAAAGCCCAGCATCGACGCGACCGTATCGAGCCCGCCGAACAGCAGCAGCAGGCAGACCTTCATCACGTCATCGTGCGGCATCGGCGCTCCGTCGATCTCGGCCGCGACGATCTTCGCCGCCAGACCATCCGGCGAATAGTTCTTCTCGGCGAGGCGTCCCGCAAAATAGCCTGCCATCTGCCGATGTGCCTCGTCGTGTTCCGCCTTGGTGCCGCGGACCGCCGCCTCTGCATACGGCTTGATGCGGAAGCGGTCATCGAGCGGCAGACCCATCAACCGCATGAACACGACGATCGGCAATTCACTCGCGAAATCGGCGACGAACTCGCAATGTCCCTGGGGCTTGAGTCCGGCAATGATCTCACGCGCGATCGCACGGGCGTCGCCGCCCAGCCGATCGATCTCCTTGGGCAGGAAGCTCGGCATGATGAGACGGCGATAGGGGCCCTGATCCGGCGGATCGAGGTTGATCGGCTTCATCGCGGGCTCGAACCGCGGAATCGAGCTCGCTTTGCTCGAAAGATGCTCGGTCTCGGTGAACATCGTCTTGAGGTCTTCGGCGCGCGTGACGATCCAGTGCCCGCCATTATGCGGCGTCCAGACGATATCGGGACCATTCTGCAGGTCCCGCCATCCCAGATGGATGTCTCCGGTGCCCCGCTTCGGCATACGGAAATCGAAGTCGGTTACCAGCGCTTCGGGCACATGGGCCGGGCGCGTCGCCAATTCGCTGGCAGTGGAAGGTGCATTGGCCATCGATCAGTTATCCTTGTCGGTCGAGAGGGCGGCCGGCTGGTCGGCCCATGCGCTGGCGTCGTCGATTGCACTCAACATGGGACGCCGGGCGCTGAACAGCAGTAGCGACGACAGCGGTCCACAAATCATCAGCACCGCCGCGATGCTCCATCCGACCATCGCGTCATCCTTGAAATAAAAGTCGGTGAACAGCGCCGTCATCGTGGGGCCTAGACCGGCACCGAGCAGATTCGTGACGAGCAGGTACACCGACGACACCTGGCCGCGGAACTGGTTCGGGGTCGTGAGCGGCAACGCCGCCGCGATCGGCGCCAGGCCGCTTGCCATGAAAATCAGGAACATTGCGATCATCGAGATCGCGAAGTTGTTCGTGGCCGCCATCAGCACTCCCAGGCCCGCAAAGAGGATGCCGATGACGCTGAACAGCTTCATGTGCGCGTCGCGCTGGCCGTTCGCGAACATGCGATCGGCAATATGTCCCAGCAGCAGTAGCCCAACCGGAACGGCGACGATCGCGCATGCGGCAACCCATTGGCTCGCCGTCGACATGCCGAGGCCGTAGCGCCGTACCAGGAATGTCGGTGCCCAGGCGGAGAACGCATAGGCGCACAGCACCAGCGCCCCGTTGCCGATGAAGAACCGCACGAAAAACGTGCTGCGTGCGCTGATGAAGTGCAGTGTGGCGCTGATCGTCGGCTTTTCGATCGCTATCTGGTCGCGGCGGCGCGGTTCGGGGAAGGTGAAGATCAGCGGAGCGAGAATCAGCGCGGGAATGGCGACCAAGATAAAGGTGATCTGCCAAGGCGCAAAATGGCCGAAGCTCGTCTCGATGCCTGCGGGCGGGACTTTCGACAGAATGAGGCCGCCCAGCGCGAGGGCAACCCCGGTACCCAGCGCGCCCCCCATGCCGAAGATACCAAGGGCTAAGCCGAGGCGCTTCTTGGGCATCGAATCGGCAAGCAGCGAATAAGCGGCGGGCGAGAGGGCCGCTTCGCCGGCGCCGACTGCGAAACGCGAGATCGCCAGATGCCAATATTGTGTCGCCAGGCCACAGCACGCCGTTGCGATCGACCAGATGATGACCCCTACGAACACAAGCGGGCGACGCGGGAAGCGATCGATCGCCCAGCCGATCGGCAATCCGGCAAGGCAAAAGAACGTCGCGAAGGCCAGGCCATAGATCAGGCTCACCTCGAAATCGCTGACCCTGAGCGAGGTCTTGATCTGGCCGATCAGTAGCGCGATGATCTGCCGGTCCAACATCGATACAATGTAAAGCGCCACGAGCGTCGCGAGCGTCCACCACGCACGGAACGGGGAAGGATAGTCGTCCGACACGGTTGGCAGGCTCCTCTCTGGCTTATGCTATCCGCCATTGTCCCCGTTTTTTTTGGCGACTTCGATCCAGAACTTGAGCCTTTCGGCCCGCATCACATATGCGCTCGCCGCTGCGCCGCTTGAGCGGGTTCGGTCGGCTCAGGCGATCATCATGTGCGTGATCCGCGATCCGGTACGCTTGGTTTGCCGAACTGCATCGTTACACCGGGCGCCTCGGAGAGAGGACGGGCATGAAGTCGGTGGCATTGCTGAGCGCAAGAACGTCAGATGCCATGCCGTGGCTGCTGGATCATGCAGCGCGATCGACCTGTGGCGGTGCTACCCTGCGGCGCGTGACGGTTCACATCGGCGTGCCCGACCTCGCGGGGCGGCCGCCGCTGTACGACGCCGTGCTGGAGGTTTGGCGTGATGCGGACGACGTCAATGAAGAGATGATCGATCCGCTCACCGGCAGGTTCGCCGTCGAGCAATACGCGGCCGAAGAGCTGGTGGCGAAGCCTGACATCCTTCCGCCGGCGGTTGGCATGACGCCGGGGATCGCATCGCTTTCATTCATCAGGGGCAAGCTGGTACTCTCGCGTGCAGAGCTGGTGCGACACTGGAGCGAACATGCGTCGCTCGCTTGCGACATCCACTGGGGCATGACGCGTTATGTTCAGAACCGCTTCGCAGCGCGCGATGGAATGGCGGCCGGCTGGTTCGGCATGGCGCATCTGCATTTTCCGGACGCGGCGACGTCGCGCGACGGGTTGTTCCGCACGGCCGAAGATCGCGCATTGATTGCCGCCGACGTGGCTGAGTTCGTTGACGATTATGCGACGATGCTCGCGGTCGAGCATGTGATCCGGTGTTGAGACCGGGACATCAGACATGGAGGGAAAGTTGAACGAACGGATCGGTTTCGAAGGACGCGTGGCGATCGTGACGGGGGCCGGCAACGGTCTCGGACGGGAATATGCGCTGGAGCTAGCTCGACGGGGCGCCAAGGTTGTGGTCAACGACCTCGGGGGCACGGGAAGCGGGCAGGGGGCGTCCGGCGCCCCGGCCGATCTGGTGGTCGCGGAAATCCGCGAGGCCGGGGGTGAGGCGGTCGCCAGCTACCACAGCGTTGCCACCCGGGCCGGCGGGGCGGCTATCGTTGAAGCGGCGCTCGACAATTTCGGCGCGGTCGACATCTGCATCAACAATGCCGGGTTCCTGCGCAATGCTCGCTTCGAGGATTTGACGGACGATCAGATCGACGCGATCATCGACGTTCATCTCAAGGGCGCATTCTACGTGGCGCAACCGGCCTATCGCGCCATGCGCCGGGGCGGTTACGGCCGGCTCCTGTTCACCGGTTCGGCCTCCGCCATGTTCGGTCATGCCTGGCAGGCCAATTACGCTTCGGCCAAAGGCGGCCTGATGGGGCTCAGCCATGTCGTGGCAATCGAGGGATCGGCCTTTGGCATCACCTCGAACCTGCTGATGCCGACCGCGGCATCGCGCCTCGCCGCCGAGATGGACAAGGGCTTCATGGAAATCCCGGCCTTCGCCAAGGCCGTCGCCGACATGGATCGAGCGGCCGCAGCCGGTGGCCGGACCGACCCGGCATACAATATGCCGCTCGCTCTGTATCTCGTCAGCGAGGGGTGCCAACATACGCACGGCATCTTCACGCAAAACAGCGGGCGATATGCGCAGGTCCGGATCGCCGCCTGCGATGGCTGGGTTGCGCCGCAGGCCGATGCCCCGCCGACGCTGGAGGACATTGCTGCGCATTGGGGTGAAATCTGCGATCCGACGATCACGCACGAACCGCACACGGTGTACGAGGAGTTCACAGCAGCGAGCGCGGCGGCGCGGCGACAGGGCGTAATCTAACGGCCGAGCGGCCCGGACTGCGCGGTCGCGGATGGAAATGCGGAATCACACATGTGATTCGCGCCGATTTCTTCATCATCAGTTCCCATTTGGGAGGTGTGTCGTCGTGGGCGCGCGACGCACCCTCGTCGCGGTAATCGAATGGAGTGCGCGATGAGCGACGCGAAGATGAGCTTGACTCACCTCCAGCAGCTGGAGGCGGAATCGATCCACATCATGCGCGAGGTCGTGTCGGAGGCCGAGCGCCCGGTCATGCTCTATTCGGTGGGCAAGGATTCGGCGGTGATGCTCCACCTCGCGCGCAGGGCTTTCTACCCGTCGCCGCCGCCGTTTCCGCTGCTCCATGTCGATACGACGTGGAAGTTCAAGGCGATGTACGACCTGCGCGACAAGGCCGCAGCGGATGCCGGCATGGAACTGCTGGTCTATCAGAATCCGGAAGCCGCAGAGAAGGGTATCAACCCGTTCGACCATGGCGCGCTGCACACCGATTTGTGGAAGACCGAGGGGTTGAAACAGGCGCTCGACCAATATGGATTCGACGCGGCGTTCGGCGGCGCGCGGCGCGACGAGGAAAAGAGCCGCGCCAAGGAACGCATCTTTTCGTTCCGCACCGCCTCGCACCGCTGGGACCCCAAGGCGCAGCGACCCGAACTGTGGCACCTCTACAATGCCCGTAAGGCCAGGGGCGAGAGCATGCGGGTGTTCCCGATCTCGAACTGGACCGAGCTCGACATCTGGCAATATATCCATCTCGAGGGGATCGAGATCGTCCCGCTCTATTTCTCGGCGATGCGCCCGACCTATGTTCGAGACGGCCAGCTGTTCATGGTCGACGATGCAGAACGGCTGAAAAAGGTGCTCGGCAAGACGCCCGAGATCACGGATCGCTCGGTGCGGTTCCGCACATTGGGCTGCTGGCCGCTGACCGGCGCGGTCGAGAGCGAGGCGAAGACGCTGCCCGAGGTGATTCAGGAAATGCTGCTTACCACCACATCGGAGCGTCAGGGCCGCGTGATCGACAGGGATGCCGGCGACGCCAGTATGGAGAAGAAGAAGCAGGAGGGGTATTTCTGATGGCCAGGGATACCGCCGCCAACGTTGTCTACAAGACCGACGATCTGATCGCTCAGGATATCGACACTTATCTCGACGTCCACCAACACAAGACGCTGCTGCGCTTCATCACTTGCGGCTCGGTCGATGACGGCAAGTCCACGCTGATCGGGCGGCTGCTCTATGATTCGAAGATGATCTTCGAGGACCAGCTGGCGGCGCTCGAGGCCGACAGCAAGCGCGTCGGCACGCAAGGGAGCGAGATCGACTTCGCGCTCCTGGTCGACGGCCTCGCCGCCGAGCGCGAACAGGGCATCACGATCGACGTCGCCTATCGCTTCTTCGCGACCGAGAAACGCAAGTTCATCGTCGCCGACACGCCGGGTCACGAGCAATATACCCGCAACATGGTCACCGGCGCGTCGACCGCCGATCTCGCCGTCATCCTGATCGATGCGCGCAAGGGCGTGCTGACCCAGACCCGGCGGCATTCGTATCTCGCCCACCTGATCGGTATCCGCCACATCGTGCTGGCGGTGAACAAGATGGATCTGGTCGGCTACGACCAGGCGACCTATGACGCGATCGTCGCCGATTATGCCGCCTTCGCGACGAGCATCGGTATCGAGCACTTCACCCCTATCCCGATTTCGGGATTCAGGGGCGACAACGTCACCGCTTTGTCGGGCAATACGCCCTGGTATGCCGGGCCGACGCTGATCGAATTTCTCGAGACGGTCGAGCTCGACGGCGATGCCGATCGCGCCAAGCCGTTCCGCATGCCGGTGCAATGGGTCAATCGCCCCAATCTCGATTTCCGCGGCTTTGCCGGGTTGGTCTCGACCGGGTCGATCCGCCCGGGCGACGCGATCCGCGTCCTGCCCTCGGGCAGAACCTCGGCGGTCAAGCAGATCGTCACGCTCGGTGCCGATCTCGACCAGGCGATCGCCGGTCAGTCGGTCACGCTGACCTTGGCGGACGAGGTCGATTGCTCGCGCGGCGACGTGATCGTCGCGGCCGACGCGCCGCCCGAAGTATCGGACCAGTTCGAGGCGACGATCGTCTGGATGGGCGAGGCCGAGATGCTGCCTGGACGGCCCTATTGGCTGAAGATCGGCACGCAGATCGTCACCGCGACGATCCAGCAGCCCAAATACGAGGTCAATGTCAACACGATGGAGCATCTGGCGGCGAAGACGCTGGACCTCAACGCGATCGGCGTTTCCAATCTCACTACCGACCGGTCGATCCCGTTCGAACCCTATGCGCAGAATCGCGATCTCGGCGGTTTCATCCTGATCGACAAGATGAGCAATGCGACGGTCGCCGCGGGGATGATCCACTTCTCGTTGCGCCGCGCCGCCAACGTTCATTGGCAGGCGACCGATACCGGGCGTGAGCAGCATGCGGGCATGAAGAACCAGAAGCCCGCCGTGCTGTGGATGACGGGGCTGAGCGGCGCGGGCAAATCGACCATCGCCAATCTGGTCGAACGGAAACTGGCGCGGATGAACCGCCACACCTTCCTGCTCGATGGCGATAATGTCCGGCACGGGCTGAACAAGGATCTGGGGTTCACCGATGCCGACCGGGTCGAGAATATTCGCCGCGTGGGCGAGGTGGCTAAGCTGATGACTGACGCTGGGCTGATCGTGATCACCGCGTTCATCTCGCCGTTCCGCGCCGAGCGTGACATGGTGCGGCAGATGATGGCGCCTGGCGAGTTCGTCGAGGTTCATATCGACACGCCGCTGGCCGACGCCGAACAGCGCGACGTGAAGGGTCTCTACAAAAAGGCGCGCAGCGGCGCGCTCAAGAACTTCACCGGCATCGATAGCCCCTATGAACTGCCTGAAAACCCCGAAATCCGCATCGACACCACCGCGATGACCGCCGACGAGGCGGCCGACCTCATCGTGGCGAGGCTGATCCCATGACGCTGGACGATGCCGAATTGGCTGCGCACCTCGCCCACACCGCAGGCCAGATCTTGCTGGCGGTGCGCGAGAGCGGAATGTTCGAGGCCAAGTCGCTGGGTCGCGCGGGCGATCAGACCGCCAATCAGTTCCTCGTTCACGCATTGCGCCAACAGCGTCCGGATGACGGGTTGCTGTCCGAGGAGGAGCGCGACAATGCTCGGCGGCTCGACAAGTCGCGCGTCTGGATCGTCGATCCGGTCGACGGCACACGCGAATATGGCGAAGCACGCGCCGATTGGGCGGTGCATGTCGGCCTGGCGATCGATGGCATAGCCAAGGTCGGCGCCGTGGCGCTGCCGGGACTGGGCGTCGTGCTGCGTAGCGACCGGCCCGTGCCGGTCGCGCCGGCGGCGGACCGACTGCGTATTCTGGTCAGCCGAACGCGGCCGGCACGCGAGGCGGAAGCGATTGTCGCGGCGCTGGGCGGCGAGCTGGTGCCGATGGGTTCGGCGGGGGCGAAGGCGATGGCGGTCGTACGGGGCGAGGCCGACATCTATCTGCACACCGGCGGTCAGTTCGAATGGGACTCGGCCGCGCCGGTCGCGGTCGCCGCCGCGCACGGACTGCATTGCTCACGCGCCGACGGATCGCCGCTGCGTTACAATCAGGCGGACGTGTACTTGCCAGATCTGCTGATCTGTTCGCCGGACGTCGCCGATTGTACCCTCGACGTGCTGCGTCAATTGTCAGCGCAACATGGGGCCGGCGCGGCACCTGAGGCATGACCTGCGCTCAGCCCAGTATCGCGACGCTGAGCAATACCCGACGCACCAGTTCACTCAGTCCGCGTGTCGCCGTCTTAAAGTACAGCCGCTTGGAATAGTTGCGGGCGGTGTCGACGGTCAGGTCCAGCGCTGCGGCGGCTTCCGCAATGCTCAGGTTCCGCGCCAGTAGCAGCGCAAGCTTCGCTTCGGTTGGCGTCAGCTTGAACTGCTGAGTCAGCAGCTCGATTTGCGCGCCATGCTCGGGCGGCGGCGCACGGACAATGAGCAGCATCGCGTTCGGCGCAGGGGGTTCGACGGGCGGCGCCCGGACCTTCCGCAGCCCGATATCCGGCGTTGTCGACCGCACGGCGATGCAACGATCGGCGTCCGGACCCGCTGTAGCGCCCTGGCTGTCGAGCAGCAGGCGGATGGCGTCGGCGCCGTCGGGTTGGAGGTGCCTGCCGCCATTCGCGAGGATATTTCGCGCCACAGGCGACGCGGCGCCGATTTCGCCGTCGGTTCCCACCCAGGCCCAGCCCAGCCCGACGCGGTCCAGCAGCATTTCGCCAAGCGTAGCGCGACGGCGTTGATCTTCCAGGACCTCTTTAGTCTGCAGCGCGACAGCGAGATGCGGCACAAGTGCGGTCAGCGTCGCGCCGTCCGCGGCGCTGAAATCCACGCTGGAGCGCGTGACGGCGATCCATCCGCTTAATTCGCCGGCACCGGTCACACGGACCGTCCGCCAATGTCGATCGAACAGGTCCGGCCATAACGACGGGTCGGGCAGCAGCGCCATCAGATCGACACCGGCATAGAGCCGGCCCGGTCGCTGCCGCGCTGATCGAATCATGGCCGGGACGGATTTCGTTGCCTCGCATCCCGCCAAGCCGGGCGCGGCGGCAAGCCAGTCATGGTTCGGGCGATCGGGATCGTCGCTGCCGATCATCAGCCAGCATCGGTCCGCGCGCACGCGGCGGCGCAAACGCTCGATGAACGTCTGCCACGGCGGTGTCTCGTACACACCGGCGTGGAGCGCGGTGAGCAGTTCGACCTGATCGACATGGCCAAGCATTTGCCGGTCCTATCCGCGACGGGGCAGCTTCGCCGCCCGTCGCGGCATCAGCGGATCACCAGCCGTTACGATTGTGGGAACAGCTCGACATAGCGACTGCTCGCTTCGCGTTGCGACCGCAGCAATCGTAGCCCCTGCGGCTCCACTAAGTCCGCCCGATAAGTCGCCATTTTTTCGGGCGCGATGTCAGCGTCGAAGATCGGCGCGGCATCCGCAAAACCGATGCGCGCGATGCGACCGCCCCCGGTCATGACGGCGATGCCCGACACATCGCATTGCTCGGCCACGAACCACAGCAACGCGTCGGCCACCTTGCCCGCAGGCAGACTTCGCCGATACCAGTCGACCAGCGCGGCATCCGGAATCTGCTCGGTCATCGGCGTATAGGCGCTCGGCATCGCCGCGTTGATGAGGATGCCGTGCTGACGACCGTCGAGCGCGGTATCGAACGTGAGGCCCAGCATAGCGGCCTTGGCGGCGGCGTAGATCGGCGAACGGCCGATACCCATCGCCCCGATCGAGGAAATGTTGAGGATTCGGCCATAGCCTTGTTCGGCCATGTGCGGCCACGCCGCGCGCATCAGTTCGGTCGGCCCCAGCAGATTGGTCGCGAACTGCATCGCGATCTGTGCGTCGGTCGCTTCGGCAAGGCCGGCGGATCGCGCGACACCGGCATTGTTGATCAGGATATCGACGCGGCCGAAGCACGCGATGGCTTCGGCGACGATAGTGCGCGCGTCCGCAGCGGTGCCGACCGGTACGGCGCACGGACGTGCCTTGCCCCCCGCCGCTTCGATCGATGCGGCGGTTTCGGCCGCATTCTTGATGTCGTTGACGAGGACGGCGCAGCCGCGTTCGGCGAGTGCCCGGCAATAGGCCTCGCCCATGCCGCTCGCACCGCCCGTGACGATCGCCACGCGACCGTCGAACCTGATCTTTTCGCCGTCACCCACGGGATCATTCTCCTACCTTGTTCCGACGTCTAGCCCGGTGCGGCGGCAGCGTCGCCGTGGCGTCGCCACTCATCACCATCATGATGGTGCGCGGGAGTGCTTGCCAGCGGTGCGGTAAAGCGCGGAGAAGGCGGCATTCGACGGGGAGCGTGATCATGGCTGACCTGAGCGGTCGCGTCGCGATCGTGACCGGCTCGACTGCCGGTTTAGGACGGGGCATCGCGACGATGCTTGCCCGGGCCGGGGCGAAAGTCGTGATCAATGGTCGCGATGCGGGCAGGGGCGAGCCCGTCGTTGCCGCGATCAACGAACTTGGCGGCGAAGCCATTTTCGTGGCCGCCGACGTCGGCGAAGCGGGCGCTGCTGCGCGATTGGTCGGCGCCGCCGGAGATCGGTTCGGTCGTCTCGACATCCTGATCAACAATGCGCAGGCGCGGTCGCCCTATGGGCGTCTGGAGGACGAAGTGGCGGGAGACCGGTTCACCGCGTCACTTCATTCGGGTCTCTATGGGTCACTGTGGACGGCGCAGGCCGCACTGCCGTTCTTCCGCGCAGGCGGGAATGGACGGATCGTCAATTTCGGCTCGTTGAACGGCGTGTCGGGCGCTCGGTTCGCCGGCGCGTACAATGTGACGAAGAGCGCCATCGAGGCATTGACGCGGACGATGGCAAACGAATGGGGTGAATATGGCGTCACCGCGAACGCGGTGCTGCCGTCCGGCATGAGTGAAAGCTATGCGCGCTTCTTCGCCGATGATCCTGTTCGCGCGGAGCGATCGGCCCGCGCCATCCCGATGCGGCGGCATGGCGATCCGGAGACAGACATCGGTGCGGCCGTCGTTGGACTGGTGTCCGACGAGGCTCGCTTCATCACCGGACAATCGATCTTCGTCGATGGCGGCCAGTCGCTGCTCGGCATGCCCCAATTCCATCAGCTCAAGGACTGATCATGGTAGCCAGCCCAGCGCCGCTTGTTGGAAGAACTGCTTTGGTGGTGGCCAGTTCGGAGATCGGGGCGGCGGTCGCCGTTGCGCTTGAGCGAGCAGGAGCGCGGACCGGCGCCGCCCTTTCGGCTGGCCTTGCAGCGCCGGATGGCTCGCGACCCGCGAACGGCGGTCCGCTTGCGGCGCCGGACAGTGCCGCCGAAGTCGCCGCCGCCGTGGAACAGCTTGTGGCGAAATTGGGTGCGCCGGATATTCTGGTTGTTGATCTGCTCCCTACCGCGGTTCCTGCATTACTGGATCAGACGGCGTCAGCCGCGATCAGCCAAGCGCTGGCGCGGGTCGCGGCGACAGCTGCGGCGATGCGTGCGGCCTTTGGAGGGCTCAAGGCGGGGGGCAGGGGGCGCATCATTCTGATCGGCCACCGCTATGGCGTGAGCGTGGCGGAAGGCATCGCGCCGTACAACAGTGCGGCATGGGCGCTCGTCGGATTGATGCGCAGTGCCGCGCTTGACTGGGGCCGCCACGCAATCGCGACCAACCTGCTGATGCCCGCTGCGGCCACGACCGAGTTCCGAGAGGCGCAGGCTGCAAAGCCACAGGTGCTTGATCTGCTGGTCTCGCAGCTTCCGCTCAAGCGCATGGGCGATCCGATTGCCGACATCGGTGGCGCCGCGGTCATGCTGGCCGGCGATGCGGCTAGCTTCATCAATGGCCAGATCGTCCATGCCGACGGCGGGCAGCACATCGCCGGGCCGGTGCTGAACCCGGCAAAATTGGTCGCCTCGGTTCCGGCATGAGGCTCCTGCTTCGCGCACTTTTCACAAGCAGGATAATCGATCGGTAGTCAGGCAGATCGGTTGCCGCGAATGGCACATGTGGTGATGAGAAGCGCTGTGGGGGCGAAAGGCACCAGGACGATCATAGCCATCGACACGAGGAGGCCCCCATCTTCCAGGTCGCGGAAGTCAGCCTGGGCGGCGATCTTCCAAATCGTGCCGGAACTCGCCCAGAAACCTTGAGAGGTAATTATGGTTCGTATTAACGTAATCCAGCGCAACGGCGAGACGATCGCGGTTGAAGGCGATGAGAATATCTCTCTGATGGAGGTTATCCGCAACGCCGGAATCGACGAGTTACTCGCGCTTTGTGGCGGATGTTGCTCGTGCGCGACGTGTCATGTCCATGTTCAACCCGGCTATGAACAGGCTCTGTCGCCGATGACCGACGATGAAAGCGACCTGCTGGACAGCTCGGAGCACCGTGACACAACCTCGCGCCTTTCGTGCCAGATCCAGCTATCCAGTGCGCTCGATGGCTTGACCGTGCGGATCTCGGAAGAGGACTGATCGCGCCGCCGTCGCGATCAACCGATGATGGCGCGCTGGCCGGGTCAGATCATGTCCGCGACGCGCACCGACCGCCGTTCAGCGGCACCCACGAACAAGGCTTCCACGACGCGGTGGGCTGCCGCCGCCTCCTCAAAACTGGGGGAGGCGGCGCCACACCCACGTACCGCGTCGGCCATCGACGCGAACATCCAGTCCATTGCCGCGAATGGCTGCGGTGCGTCGCCGGTCTGGCGTTCGGCGAACGGGCTGAAGAAGCGCGCCTCAATCGGAACCTCGGCACAGGCGCGCTGGCCACGAGGCATCAGGCGCGTGTCGCCCGCATAGAGTTTCTGCGAAACGCCGTTGCCGAACGTCGGGTCGGTAAGGAGCAGCCGCCCGCGGTCGCCCCAGATCTCGATCCGCCAGCCTTCGGTGTCCGGTACGCACCAGCCGGTCTGCAGGCTGCCAATCGCGCCATTCGTCAACCGGACCGTCGCCGATCCCAAGTCTTCATTTTCTGGCTTGAGATTGGTGCCGTCCGGCAGCTGCCAGAGCGGCACGCCCGTCGCTATCATCCCGGTAATTTCCTCGACGGGGCCGAGTAGGTGGGATAGCGTCAGCAATGCGTGTGTCGCGAAATTGCGCCAGCCACCGGCGCCGGTGCCTGCTTCTGCGAGCCAGTAATAGGGGTCGACACTCGGCGAGAAGGCGGAAAATGCGTAAGTGCGGCCTTCGTTGCTGACCAGCGGCAGAAACAGCTCTACGTTGAAACCGAGCGGGTTGCCGATAAAGCCGGCGTCGATCATCGCCTTCATCTGCTGTGCGGCAGGAACCCAGCGGAACTGCGCATCGACCACGCCGATAACGTCCCTTTCGCGCTGCAGCCGGTGAAGCTCGTCGGCCTCGGCCAGGCTAGTGGCGAAAGGGATGGCGGAGTAGACGTGTTTTCCGGCAAGCAACGCGTCGCGGACGATCGGCACGCGGATCGACGGGCGCGTACCGACATCGACGATGTCCAGTTCGGGGTCGGCAAACATCTCGCGATGATCCCAATACGCCTTGCGCAATCCGTGTGCCGCTGCGGCGGCCCGGGCGGTTTCCTGACGCGATGTGCAGATGGCGACAACCTCGACGCCCGGGATGCGGCGCCATGCGGCTCCATGGACTTTGAGGCTCCAATTGGCGCTGACGATCCCTATCTTCAATGGCTTCGTCGCCATACACCGCCTCCTGGACCGTTTCGCGGCCTGTACTAACGCGCGCCAGTCGGCCCAATCCAGCTACTTATGCTGCACGCGAGGCTTCATCATGGATCGGATCACTGGCCGGCGCGGCCGTAGCGGAATATTCACCTTGGCTGCGCTGCGGATAGCCCGCGGATCAAGGCCTCCGACATCCCCTCCGCCACATGCGAGTAATCGTGCAGCGCGCCGCCCACGTAGTAGCGGGTCATGGTTTGCAACGTGCCTGCGGTTGCAAGGCTCGCCTGACGCACATCCATCGCCGGGTGCAATTCACCAGCTTCCTTGGCTTGCGCGAACAACCGATTCAACAGGCGGAGGACTCGGCGCGACTCCGTTTCGAGAATCGTCTTCTGATCGGTTCTGAGGTGATCGCGTTGCTCATAATAAACGTGGCGGTAATCGCCATGCCGCTCCACGTCGACGATGTTGGCGGTGATCATGGCGCGCAGGCGATGTGCCATGTTGCCCGGCTGATCCAGCAGTTGCTCGAGCCGGTTACCGGCTTCGCGAATGCCGGTGAGGCAAATCTCGAGAAGCGCTTCTTCCTTCGATGCGAAGTAATAATAGAGGCTGGCCTGGTTAAGCCCGGCCCGCTCCGCGAGCGCGCGCATCGAGGTGCCGTGATAGCCTTCGCGCGCGAACATCGCGGCCGCCAGATCCAGCAGTTGCTGCCGCCGCGCCTGAGACGGTGGCCGCCCTCGCCCGCGTCGAGCACCTGTCTGCGATCCGCTCATTTTCCGTTCAACCCTCCCGCGTTGCGACGCCCATGTGCGCGCCGCGCAGGAATGCCAAGCGCGTTTCGTCGGCGATCAAGCGTCGACGTGAACGGGTACTTTGACGCCAGTCAGGTCGCTGACGCGGCGCGAGACGTCATAGTCCATCTTCCCGGCCAGCTGTCCGAAAGCCTCTTCTGCCTCGGCCACGACGCGTTCGATCACTTCAGCGATCGTTGGGATGTCGTGAACGAGGCCTACGGACATTCCGGCGCCGCACTGGCCGCGCTCGAGATCGCCGTCGTACCGGGCTAGGTTGCCCATCTTCAGCATCCGGGCCATGCGCATCATAGCGAATGTCTGTTTGGGCCCCTTCTTCAGAACATCGCTGAACATCTTGAGATAAGGCTGATCGAGTTCGCGCGCGATGGCGAAGGATTGCAGGAATGCGGCGATCGGGTTGACGGTCTGCTTCCCATTGACGATGCGCTCCGGCCCCGGCGTGTTAAGTACACGGCACATGTGACCATCGAACTTGTCCGAAAACAGCGTCCGATCGACGTCGGATTCGATCGCGCGCTGTTTGAAATTGTCGTGCACCACGCCTTCTTTGGTCAGTAGCATCCGCGTCCCCATCGACACGCCGTCCGCGCCCAATGCGAGCGCGCCAACCAGGCCTGAACCGTTCGCCACGCCGCCCGCGGCGATGATCGGGATGTCGAGTAACTCGCGAAGCCGCGGCACGAGGACGAAGGTCGGAATCTCACCGGCATGGCCGGCCGCTTCATGCCCGGCCGCGATTACGGCGTCGGCGCCATGCTTCTGCGCGCTTTGCGCCAGCTTCACACTGTTGACCGACGCCATGACCTTGCCGCCATAGGCGTGGGCGCGCCTCACGATCCAGTCGCCGCGGCCCATCGAATAATTGATGACCGGGACCTGCTCCTCAAGGGCCACCTTCACATTCTCAAGCGCGTTGGGAAGGGCCAGCGGCGCGTTGATGCCGAACGGGCGGTCGGTTTTCGACCGGATCAGGCGAATATCATCGCGTACGCGATCAGGCGGGTTCGTACCGGCGCCATACACACCAAGCCCGCCCGCGTTGCACACGGCGACGACCATCTCGGCATAAGCGATACGGCCCATGCCCGCGTTCAGAATGGGGTGTTCGATATCGAACAGTTCGGTGATGGCGGTCTTCATGGTGTCTCTCCGGCCGGCGCTACCGGCATTGAGGTTCGTTTCAGGTCAGCGGCCTGTCACGCGTATTCGGGCTCTTCCCACCACGGGAAATAGTCGGGCATGTCGCTCGACACCTTGCAGGCAAAATCGGGCAGCCGCTTCTCGACGAACGACTGCACACCTTCCTTCGCATCAGGCGTGCGCCCGCGCGTCGAGATACCGCGGCTCTCGATACGATGCGCGTCCATCGGGTCGGGCATCCCCAGGCTACGCCATAGCATCTGCCGCATCAGTGCGATCGAGACAGGCGCGGTCTGCTCGGCGATCTCGCGGCCGATCGCATAGGCGGCGGGCAGCAGCTCCTCGGGCGGCACAACCTGGCTCAGCAGACCGGCGTCTTTCAGCTCCGCTGCCGGAATGATCCGGCCGCTGAAACTCCATTCCAATGCCTTGTTGATGCCCACCGCGCGCGGCAGAAACCAGGATGAGCAGCATTCGTGAACGATGCCGCGGCGGGCATAGACGAACCCCATGCGCGCTTTCTCGCTGCCGATGCGGATATCCATCGGCAAAGTCATCGAAGCGCCGACGCCGGCCGCCGCGCCATTGATCGCCGCGATCACCGGCTTGAGGCTGCGGAAGATGCGCAGCGCGAGGAGGCCGCCACCGTCGCGGGACAGGGGATTAGCATAGTCGATGCTGCCATCGGCGCGGACCGGGCTGTTCGCCGGGTCGCGGTTCTTGTCGAACACCGCCGCGCCTTTGGAAAAGTCGGCGCCGCCGCAAAAGGCCTTCCCAGCACCGGTGACCACGACCGCGCGCACCTCATCATCGGCGTCGGTGAGGTCGAACACGTCGATCAGTTCCTGCCGCATACCGCCGCCCATTGCGTTCATCACTTCCGGGCGATTGAGCGTAATGGTCGCGATATTGTCCTTCACATCGTACAGGATCGTCTCGAACGCCATGTCTGTCCTCTCCAGCTATGGCGCATTAATGCCTTGTCCGGCGTAATTTGTCAAACGATCGTTGGAATAAATAGATTGCAGGCTCGACGCGAAGTTTTTCGGTACGTCGAGTCTCTACCTAACTCTTTGGCAATGGGCCGATCTCCGCGCGTGCAATGAACGTGCGCAGGACTTCGTCCGACCCCTCCAGGATCCGTGCTACGCGCAGGTCCCTATACCAGGCCTCCAATGGCAGTTCCTTCGACAGGCCCATGGCGCCCATGATTTGAATCATGCGATCGACCGTGGCGGAGGCTGCTTCCACCGCCTTTAGCTTCGCGATGTTGGCCGACGTGCGCGCGTCCTCGCCTTGGTCGTGCCGCCATGCCGCTTCCCAGGTAAGCCAGCGCGCGGCATTGATCTCCGCGCGACTATTGGCGATGGCGAATTGGGTTGCCTGCTTGGACGCGAGAGGCGCTCCGAATAACTGACGCTCGCGCGCCCACTCCGTGCCCATGCGCAGCGCCTCTTCCGCGACGCCGAGCGCGCGCGCCGCGTAGAGCAGACGCGCGCGAAGCACCCACGCGCCGGCCAACGCAAGGCCGCGCCCCTCTCCGCCGATGAGATTCTCGATCGGCACCCGCACCTCGTCGAGCCTCAATTCAGTGGGCCAGTGATCCCTCAGCACCGGCAGCTCGCGAACGACCTCCAGTCCAGGCATGCCTGCTTCGACCAGAAAGGCGCTGATACCGCTTTCGGTGCGGGCATAAATCACGCCGTAATGCGCATATTGCGCGTGCGTGATCCACATCTTGGTGCCGCTGATCACCCATTCGTCGCCATCGCGCACCGCCGTCGTACGGATCGCGCCCGCGGGGTCGCTACCTCCGGTCGCCTCGGCGATACCGGTAAAGCCGTACCAGCCATTGGCGATGGCGGGGCGCACATAGCGATTGATCTGCTCGGGTGACGCCGAATACATCACGATCGGCGGCGGGTGGCCGAACACGCCCCCGCCGGGCTGCGGAAAGCAGAATTTATGCTTGCTCGCCTGTTCGACGACCACCACAAAGGCGAAGGACGACAGGTCCGCGCCGCCGTATTCGGAGGGCGCGTCGAAGCACCAATAGCCTGCTTCTTTCGCCTTGCGCTGGAGGTCGGCGAGCGCATCGTCGGGTAGTCGCCTCGCCTCCGGCGGCAGTGCCGCTTCGACCGGCCTGATCTCCTGTGCGACGAAACGCGCCACGGACTCGCTGATCATCGCGAGATCTTCGGGCAGGTCGAAACCGGCAAAGGTCATATTGGCGCGCGTCCCCTATTGCTCGGCGATGGCATCAAGCCGCAACCAATCCCGGCTGCAAGCGGCCCGGCGACCAAATCACGTTCGTGCTGCATGTTCCGTCGCCCGATGATGCGCGAGAAGCCGCGAGATGGAGCGGCGATCAGACATTTGCTGCGAGGCTGCGAAGCTGCACGACGGCGTCCAGCGCGATAACGCCTTCGCCCTGCGGCATGACGAGCACGGGGTTGACCTCGATCGTCTCGATGGCCGGTGTTGCCGCCGCGATTTGCGACAATCCCATGATCGCCCGCGCGAGCGCCTCTCCATCGGCGTGCGGCCTTCCCCGATATCCTGCCAGCAACGGGGCACTGCGCAGGCTCGCGATCATGGCGCGCGCGCCGGCAAGGTCGATCGGCGCCAGGCGGACCGCGACGTCCCTCATCAGCTCGGTCGCGACCCCACCGCTGCCCACCATCACCATCGGGCCGAAGGGGCCGCTGGTCACGCCGAGGATCATCTCGGTCCCTCTCGAGACCATCTCGGAGAGAAGATAGCCATCGATCCTGGCGGTCGGCGCCAGGCGCGAGAGCGACTGCGCGATGTCGCGCACTGCCGCGGCGGCCGCATCCGCGCCGGATATGTCGAGCACCACGCCGCCGACGTCGGTCTTGTGCAAGATGTCGGCGGACAGGACCTTGACAGCCACCGGACAGGCTAGCCGCGCCGCCGCTTCAGCCGCCTCTTCCGGCGTCGAGACGACGGCCTCGCGCGGGCTGCGAATGCCAGCGGCCGCGACGAGTGTCTTGGCATCGCGTTCGTTGAGCGCAGCTACCGCGGGCAATGCCACGGCTGCGGACGGATCGGTCGCGATCATTGCGGGTGCGTCGAAGCCTTCGCGCAACCTGACGAGGCCGGCGACCGCCCGCACCGCATGCGCCGGATCATTCACGGCGATGACGCCGAGATCGAGATAGCTGCGCACGATCTCCTCGCGCGCGGCCATGGCCAGTGCCATCGGCACGTCCGGGAATTCGCGACGCAGCAGCGCCATCGAATCGCGCAGCAGATCCCGCGCGTTGTCCATGTCCACGGCGACGCCGACATAGCCGACGAGTGCGTCCACACCCGGATCAGCCAGGATTGCACGGACGAAGTCCTGGAACTTGGTCGGCTCGTTAAGGATTTGGGCGGTCGTATCGACCGGATTGTCCGGCGAGCAGGCCGGAATGAGCGCGGCCAGAGTGGCGCGCGTCTCGGGGGCCAGGGTGGCGATCATCAGCCCCGCGTCTGTGATCGCATCGGCGAACTGCACGGCGACGCCGCCCGACATCGATATCGCCGCGATCCGACGCCCTCGCGGCAAGGGCGCAACGGCGGCCGCGCGAGCGATGTCTATTGCCTCTTCGGTGGTACGCGCGCGGTATACGCCGTACGCATCGAAAACGGCTTGATAGGCGCTGTCTTCTCCCGCCAGCGCCGCCGTATGCGACGCCGCGGCGCGAGCGCCCGCCTCCGTCGCGCCGACCTTTAGCATGATAACCGGCTTTCGTGCGGCTTTCGCCGCAGCAAGCGCTCGCCGAAATCGGTCGGGCTCACGGATACCCTCGACATAGGCAATCACTGGCCCGACCAAGGGCGAGCCGGCCATCCACTCGATCGCTTCGCTGATGTCGATATCACATTCGTTGCCGGTGCTGATCAGCTGATCGACAGACAACCCGCTCGCAGCCGCCATCCAGGTCACTTGGCTAGCATAGCCTCCCGATTGGCTTGCCAGCGCCACAGACCGGCCGCCATGGCGTTCAGGAAATGTGCCAATGAACGTCGCGAGTGTGCCATTGGCGAGATTGTAGGCGCCAATGACGTTGGGGCCGAGTATGCGCATGCCGCTGGCACGCGCAATCCGCGCGATCTCGTTCTGCGCGGCCTGGCCTGCCTCGCCGAGCTCGCCAAAGCCTCCGCTCAACACGACCAGCACGGACACCCCTTTGTCCGCACAAGCCTGAACGACGGGCAAGACCTGCGCTGCGGGGATGGCAAGCACGGCGAGGTCGACATGGGCTGGAACGGCCTCGATCGACGGATAAGCACGGAGACCCTGCACCGTCGCCCGGTTCGGGTTGATAGGGAAGATCGGCCGCCCAAATCCGGCACGCAGCAAATAGGCCAGTGGCTTGCCGCCGATTCGTTGCGGATCATCAGATGCGCCGATGATGGCGATCGATCGCGCGGCCATCAGCGTGTCGATGCCTGTGGATTCTGGTTTGTCGAGCACGACCGCATTCTACCCGCTTTTGGCCTCGCTCCAACCTGAGGACGATTATCATCACACCCGTGAAAACCTTCAGCGGTTGGGGCGCTTGGCGAGGAAAAGTGCTAAATGCTCGACCAGGCCTTCGGCGAGCGTTGTAACGCTACGGGCTGTAGTGCGAGCCTGAGAGGAAATCTTATGGAGCCACTAATTGGCAGCCTTTCACTAGCGATCGGCAGGATCTCGAATACGGTCCGATGCCCCGCGGATACCAACGGCGTGATGAATTCTAAGCGCGAGGTTAATCAAGCACGGAACAGGGCATATCATGAGCATCGAATTGCGGTCGCGTTTGTTCATGCTCGGCGCCGGAAGCAACCGGCGCCCCATTGGGCGTGCACCGCGCACGCCCGATCATTTAACAAGGCAGCGATCCTCAGACGATTGGCGGAAACTGGGGTTCAAGCCAAGTTAATCCGAAAGTCGCCGGTGACGCGCTTCACATTCTTATGACTCGGCGAAAGGGTTTTGCCTCCATGTTGTCTATCGAAAGCTGGCCGGATATGCGGGATTATCTACTTGTATAAGCGGCTACTGCTGGCCAGCGATGGTTCCAGAGAGAGCCTCGTCTCGCTTCGCGAGGGCGCCCTCATCGCGCAGTCTTTCAAGGCTGAAACCCATCTACTTATCGTCGATCGCGAGAGTCCGAGCGCTTTGATGGCATCGACCTTGTCAGGCCAACAAATTCCCGCTGTCGGGAGGGACCTGCTCGATTTGGGTCTACATCGTCTTCGGCAACTTGGCATACAGGCAACGGGCGAATTGGTGCGCGGAGATCCGACCCAAGCCATTATCGATCGCGTGAAACGATTCAAAGCTGACTTAGTCGTTCTGGGCCACCGGCGGCAGTCGTTTTTCGAACGTTGGTGGTCCGGCCCTGCAGGTGGTTATATAGCCGACGGGGTACCGTGTAGTATATTAATTGCGCGCGATACGATTTCCGACGAAGAATTTAACTTGCGTCTCATCAAAGGCTCGTTCCAATAAAGATGAACCGACGCTCGATCTTGATGTGCGCTGCTCTGCCACCTGAAAATTGGGTCGCTTTGAGCTAGAGTTTTCGGCCTCAGATTCCTTGGCTGGCAAGGAGGCGTGGCATGAAGGCATCGAAGTTTACCGACGCGCAGAAGGCGTTCGTGATCAAGCATGGCGAGCAAGGAACGCCGGTGGCGGAGGTCTACCGCAAGGCGGGGATCAGCCTGGCAACCTACTTCAACTGGAAGAAGAAGTACGCAGGGTTGTTGCCGACTGAGATGCGGCGGCTGCGCGAGCTGGAGGAGGAGAACGGTCGGCTCAAGAAGATCGTCGCCGACCTGACGCTCGACCGGGAGATGCTGCAGGATATTGTCCGCCGAAAGCTCTGAGGCCGGATCGGAAGCGCGAGCTGGTCGGCGGGATGCTGGCGGACTGGGGCGTGTCGATCCGGAGGGCCTGCAAGGTCCTGCCGTTCGACACCTCGAGCTACCACTACAAGTCCCGTCGCACCGATCCGGCCGCGATCAGGAAGCGGATCAAGGCCTTCTGCGAGACCCACGTTCGCTATGGGTATCGCCGCGTCTACCACATCCTTCGTCGAGAAGGCTGGGTCGTGAACGCCAAGAAGGTCTACAGGCTTTACAGGGAGTTGGGCCTAAAGCTGCGCAACAAGACGCCAAGCGACGGGTAAAGGCAAAGCTGCGGGAGGATCGTGCGCCGGCGGTCCGGCCGAACGATGTGTGGGCGATGGACTTTGTCCACGATCAACTGGCGACGGGTCGCAAGATCCGTGTTCTGACTGTCGTCGACACGTTCAGCCGGTTCTCGCCGGTGATCGACGCGCGGTTCAACTACGGGGCGAGGACGTCGTGGCGACGCTTGACGAAGCGTGTCGCAAGGTGGACTCTACTTATGAGTGCAGGAGCTTTGGGGGGCACGTCAAAGGGAAACTAGGACACAAATTTGGACACAAGTTGGCCCACAGGGCTGCTGGTCCACGGGCTGCGCGCGACAGCGATCACGCAGTCTCGACGTTTTGCGTTCCGTGCCGTTCGCGTTCTTGCGTTGCCCGCGGGCGGGTTTCCTGCTCATGGGAACCATGTCCAAAGACCAGCAAGCAGCTGACACCTCGAAGAACTGAATGAAGTGGTCGCCGGCGGCGTCTCCACCCGCCGATCTTGAGGAGAAGATCATGCGTGTACATTTCCTGCTTGCCAGTGCGCTTGTCGTTGCGGCCGTTCCCTCTGCTGCCGTTTCCCAGGAGCAAGCGCCCTCGCCAGAGGTCCAGGCCTATCGGCAACACATGTTCGACCAACCGGTGCGCGTTCTCGCCAACCGGACGATCGCCCTCATGTTCAACACGGCGCCAGTAAAAGCAGGGCCTGAAGCATCTTCCATGCCCAGCAAACCCGTGCCGCTGGACTTCACCTATGAAGTCGATGGCAAAGTTCACCCCGCTAAGGATGCGATCCAAGACACGTTCGTGGATGGGCTGCTGATCATCAAGCACGGTACCATTGTGTATGAAGGCTATTTCAATCGGGCGACACCGACCACGTATTTCAATTCATACTCAATGGCGAAATCGATCAACGCCATCATGGTCGGACTGGCGGTGAAGCAGGGCGCGATCGCTTCGGTGACTGATCCGGTAACGCGCTATTTGCCCGAATTGAAAGGCACCGGTTATGATGGCGCCACGATCCGGGACCTGATGGAAATGCGCTCGGGCATCGCGTGGGACGAAAACTTCTTCAAGCCAGGTACATCCTCCTACAACGCTCATGTTGCGTCTTGGGTCGAAGAGCGCGCGCGCTATACCGACGCGGCGATGATCGCCAAGCACGAACATAAGCCAGGCACCTTTTTCCGATACGCCAGTCTGGATGCGGCGGTTGTAGGCTGGGTTGTAGAGCGCGCCGTCGGGATGCCCGTTAGCCAATTTCTCTCGACCCATCTCTGGCAACCTGCCGGGATGGAGGCTGACGCCTTTTACGTAATCGACGGCCCGCCCGGCGTTGGCCGCGAATTTACGGCTGGCGGCTTCAATGCCGTTCTGAGGGATTTCGGGCGGGTTGGCATGTTCATGCTCCACGGCGGTCAGGCCAAAGCAAAGGCGCTCTTGCCGGACGATTTCGTGCATCGGCTCAGCACCGATATTACCACCGAGCCAGAAGGAGGCCTAGGCTACGGCTGGTTCTGGTGGACCGTACCGGGGACCCGCGCTTTTACCGCTGAAGGCGGCGAGGGCCAATATATCTATGTTGATCCCGACACCGATTCGGTGATCATAAAGATGAGTCACGGCCCGGTGGGTCCGGCTGCCGTGCCGGTCGACAAGGAGGCATTGGCCTTCCTCAAGGCCGCATCGCGCTGGGACGGGAAATAGGAACAGGCCGCCCCGTCGCGTTGTAGAATGGATTCAGGTGTTCGCGGATACCGGACCGATCGACGAACCGATCGGCCGAGCGCCTGGCCGACGCCGGGATCGAGCCGTCGGTCGGTAGCGTCGGCGACACCTACGACAACGCTTTGGCCGAGACGATCAACGGCCTTTACAAGGCCGAGGTCATCTGGCGGCAGCGATCATGGCCGAGCGTGTCCGCGGTCGAAATGGCAACCCTGCGCTGGGTCGATTGGTTCAACCACCATCGCCTCTTCGGCCCCATCGGGCACACCCCGCCCGCAGAAGCCGAGGCCAAATACTATGCAGCCAACGAGACCCTCGATATGGTCGCATGACTCAAATGAAACTGCCTCCGGAAAACCCGGGACGCTTCAAATCGTCCCCGGCCGGAGTTCATTTTATCGCATTTCGTCCGATGATGTTTTCCGTACGCTTTCCGTACGCCGATCGCGACGTTTAGCTAAGCGCATCCACGAGAGAGTGTTTCACCTCCGACTGGCAGCACCGGTGGAGCGGTATCGGTGGGAGACATATCCATATCGGTCCAAAAAACGCCGGAAGAAGTCGTCAAAAGGTTAATTCCTGGAAAATAATGAATTAGTGCCAGAGTTTGCGACGAAACGCCCTGTTTTCATCGGCGAGCCGCCGGCACCGTCGATTCCATGCAAGACCAAGCAGATTGGCCGACCCTAACCTCTATCGACTGACCGCTTTGGTGGCTGAAAGAGGGGCGACGGGATGATTGTCGGCGCCGGCAAACTGGCGGATATCAAGCGCATGACCGGAATCATCGGCCAAGCGCCAGGGTTCCTGGCTGCGCTAGACGACCTGCGCCGCTATGCCGCGGCGGATGTGCCGCTGATCATCACCGGCGAAACCGGAACCGGCAAGGAACTCGCGGCACGGGCTGCCCATTATGCCAGCGCGCGTTCGGCCGCTCCGTTCGTTCCGGTCAATTGCGGCGCGCTGCCCGAACGCCTGCTAGAGAACGAACTTTTCGGCCACCGCAAAGGCGCGTTCACCGACGCGCGGCAAGGCCGGCTCGGCCTGGTTGCCCATGCGGAGGGTGGAACGCTGCTGTTTGATGAGGTCGATAGTCTCGATATGCGGGCGCAGGTTGCGTTGCTGCGCTTTCTGCAGGACCAGCGCTATCGGCCGCTCGGCTGCGACGAGGAGCGCCAGGCCAATGTCCGCGTCGTCGCGGCGACCAATGCTAACCTAGAGACATTGGTCGTCGAAGGCCGTTTTCGCCGCGATCTGCTGTTTCGCCTCGACGTCGCACGGGTCGAGTTGCCGCCGCTGCGCGAGCGCCGGGAGGACATCCTATCGCTCGCGCGCTTCTTCGCCCAGCGCGCGGCCGTACGGCTGCGGATACCGCCGCCGCGTCTGGTCGCCTCGCTGGAGCGTCGGTTGCTCGACCATGACTGGCCGGGCAATATTCGCGAGCTCGAGAACGTGATGCAGCGCGCCGTCCTGCTTGCCGAAGGCGGGGCGATGCAGCGTTGCCCGGGAATCGGCAATTGCGATGCGCAAGCCGTCGCGCCGGACGCGGCCTCCAATCAATTACGGGGGTCGCTGCGCGAAGCACGCGAGCGGTGCAACCTGGCGTTCGAACGAGCCTATCTGACCATGGTGCTGGCACGAACCGGCGGCAACATCACCGCCGCTTCACGCATGGCCTGTACCGAACGGCGCCATCTCGGACGGATGATCCAGCGCCACGGCATCGACCCGAGCGGTTTTCGCGGCGGCGATCAGCGGCCGGTGCGGCCGGTCGGCACGGTCTTGGGCGAGATCTCGTAGCGCGTCAGGATGTCGTCGATATTGCCGCCGAGATTGTCGTAAGCGGTCAGATTATCGAACGGGAAGCGCCACGCGCGCACCGGCTGGCCATCGGCGCCATATTGGATGATCGTTTCCGCATCGGGCACCGTGAAACCGCCCTGGGTCAGGCGCGGCGCGTCACCGAGCTCGTCATAGGCCGACCAGAGGGAGCCATCCTTGCGTAATCGGCCTTCCAGCGTGCGGCGGATACGTTCGTTATAGCTGCGCGGATGGCCGACATAATTTTGTGGATCCCGGGTGGAGACCGTGCCGCCCGGCAGCACGGTCTTGGTATCGGCATGCGGACCCAAATGGCTGCGCGCGAGGACGATGCTGCCATAACGCATATCGGCGGTAGTCATCGGATAGCCGCGCCCGCCACCGAAATTGATCTCGTTGGGCTGGACCAGCGCGCCTTGCAGCCCCGGCAGGTTGAGCACCAGGTCCTGCTGGTCGCCGATGCCGTAATTGGTGATGCCGCCCGGGGCATCGCCCGGCGAGCCCGGATAGGCGACGTAGCGCCAGACGCCGCTGCCATCCATGATCCACAGCCCGCCGAGTGCCGTTTGGGGCAATTGCATCATGCTGACCGGGCGACCGCCGCGGATCATCAGCGGGCTGCGGAACGTGTCGGGAGTGATCGGCCCGATATACTGAACACCGCTGGTCAGCATCGGTGCGCCAGGCATGCCGGGGAAGGACATGCCGCCGCCCGCGGTGGGATCGAGGCCGGGCAGATAGGCTGGCCCATTGGTCACGGGGCCGGGAAGATCGACCATTGGTGCGAACGGTTCCGCGCCGGGCAATACGGCTGGCGGTTGCGCGACGCCTGGCAGCTCCATGAACGGCACCGGGCCATCGGCTCCGGGCATGATCATCGGCGTCATATCGCCGGGTCCCGCCATCGACATGCCACCGCTTGCGGTCGGCACCATGCGCGGCCCGCCCCCGCCGCCTGAGGGAATGATGATCATTCCCTTGGGGCCGCCTGTGCCTCCGGTCGGATTTGGTAGCCACGGTTCGTTCATGCCCACCCCAAGGCGGAAGGGCGGCGTGCCGGTCCCGTTGGGATTGTCGCCGAGCAGATTGATCGGGCCCGGTGGCGCCATCGACTTGCCGCCGGTCATGGCGCCTGGCGCGGCATCGCTCAATTCGCTGGCGCGAAAGCTCGACAGCAATACCCGCTTGGCATTGCCGGCCGGCCCGAACACACGAACCATGCCATCGGCGCGCTCAATGACGATTCCTTCGCTGGCGATGGTCAGTTCGCTGGCGCCGTTGGGCAGGCTGCGCACCGCCACGCCCTCAAGCGAAGTCAACTCGGATTCGAGCGGTGCCGCGGACGACAATAGCGGCGCGGCGCCGCGTCCCCCGATCGCCGACAGCGCCTTGCCAGCCAGCGGGAAGGCCGCACCGAGCCCGCCGCCGATCAGCCCGGCCTTGACGATGTCGGTGGTCGAATAGGCACTGCCTTTCCACCAAGCCTGCATCTGCGGGTCCGACAAATCGGTGGATGAGGTATAGAAATTGCCCGCCAGCATCGGGGCGGTCGCGGTGACGATGCCGATCCCGCCGCCGAGCAGCATCGAGCCACCCAGACCGAGTTCGCCGACCGCGCCGATCCCGCCCAGGCCCATGGTCGCGATCATCAAGGCGGAATTAACCAGCCCGATCACCATACCGCGATGCTCGATCGCCTCCGCCAATTCGTTATACTGATTGAGCGTGATCGTTTTTCCGACAGCTTTGCTTGCCTCATGTTCCTGCGCGCCCGAGAAGCCCGTGAAGGCGTCATAACCGGTGTTCTGGACGGCATAGGAAAAAGCGATCGCTTCGAACCCCTGGGGCACCCCTTTCTTAGTCGTATCCTCGATAACCTTATAATTGGTCGCCATTGGGCTGAGTTTGGGGTCCACCTTGGCCAGCCACTCGGCGAAGTCGCCCTTTCGCTTGGCGAAATCGCCACCGATATACCCCCGGATCTCGCCGAGCAGTGGGGCGGCCAGGCTCGCATATGGTTGCGCCGAGACTTTACCGAGTTCGTCGGCGCGGCTTTGCAGCGCGGCGCTGATTTCGTCGAGCGTGGTCTGTGCCAGATCCTCATTCTTGCGGCCGGCGATATCGCGGCCGGCTGAGAGCGCCGCCTGCACGCGAATGGCGGCGTTGGCCGAGGGTTCGAGGTCGACCAACTCGCTCTCGATCATCGAGACGATCCCGGTGAGATAGCCGTTCAGCGCCTCATCGACCGCGGAGATCGCCAGGCTGCCGTCCGCGCTCGGGACTGGATTGCCGCGGATCGAGAATAGCAAGCTGGCGCCGCCCTTGCCCTTGGCCTCGGGATCGACCAATGCGACCGTCACCGGCTCGGTCAATATACCGCTGTCGCCCTCGACCCAGATCCCCAGGATTTCCTTCTGGATGCGCGCGCCCAATGCCCCGGGGCCCTGGCCGGACAGCGCCATTTGATAGAGGTCGCGCTGCATCGCATCGCTGCCGGTCTGCGGGCTGGCCATCGCCATCGGCGGCCGGATCAACCGTTGCAGCGGAACGGTGACCTCATTCTTGACCGCTTCGTCCTTGGCGGTGTCGGGCGTGTCGCCGGCGATGATTTCACCCCGTCGTCGCGCCGCCGCCGAGAGCGCGTTCCAGTCGGCCGGGTCGAGCGCGGCGCGTAACAGCGGATAATTCGCTAGCGAGCCCTGGTTGCCGCCGACCGGCACGACCACGATGTCGGGCTCGGCCTTCTTGTCCTTGTCCTTCTTGCGGTGCGCGCGCGCGTCGCGTGGCTGCTTCACTGCCGCCGGGGCGCCCTGCAAGACCGACGGCGCGAGGCGATCGGCTTCGGCCTCAGCACCCGATCCGGGTGTGTCGGTCGGCGCGGCGCCGGCAAGGGTGCCGTGGCGTGCGCCCTGGGCGACATGAACGAGCTCGTGCGCCAGGGTCGCGTCGTCCGCGCCGGGGCCGAGCAGAATCTGCTGGCCGCGGCTGACCCCAGCCGCGCCCATCGCCTTGGCTTCCCCGCTATCGCGCTGCACCCTGACCGAAGAGAGCGGTACCCCGAGCGACCGTTCGGCGCGCGCGCGCTGCCCTGGCGGGAGGCTCTGGCCGCCGCCGGTGCCCGGCTGGCGCTTGGTCAGCGGCCCACGCATCCATTCTCTCCCATCGACGTCCGCACGCCGCCTTCGATCTCGTCGCCCCAGATCGCATCGACCACGAAATAGGTGCCGAGCCCGATGACGAATCCGGCGATATTGCCCGCGATCGGCACTTCCGATCCGGCGGCGCTGAACGCGGCGGCGGTGCCCAGCGCGCCGGCTTCGCCGACCATCGCCGCCACGCCGCCCGAGACGAATGCCCGTCCGCCGCGCGCGGCATAATCGATATCGGTATAATCGGCGTCGCCGAATGCCTCTTGCAACCCCATCGTGCCCCAAGTGGTGAGGGCGGCAACCGGGCCGCCGAGTGCGCCCGCGCCGCCGACGCGGCTGGCGACGCCGCCGACCGTGAATTGCGTTCCGCCGCTGGCGATGGCGCCGTCGAGCAGCGACCCGCCAAGCCGCGCATTCCATTGCGCCTGGCCATAACCCTGTACCGCGCCGCCGAGCGTCTGCGGGCCGAGGCCGTACAATATCTGGCGGCCGGTGCGGGGATCGAAATCGCTAGCGGCATATTGGATGCCGCCCATCACCACCGAGCTGCCGAAGCCGAACGCGGCGCCACGGCCAGCCGAGCCGCGAGCGACCTGGCTGATCGCTTCGCCTTCGGGCAGGCCGGTCGCCACCAGCCGCCGGACCTCGAGTACCTCGGGCGGCGCGATCGCATCGAAGGCGGGCTGGCCATAAGCTTGGGTGGCGACGCGGATACGCTGCATTTCCGCGACTTCGACCATGGTGATCCCGGCCGGGACTACCCGGCCGCGTGCGCCGGATACCAACGACTGCAACAATGTCGCGAAGTCGCCGTCCGACAATGCACCCGAAGCGCGTGCCGCCTGGACCTGGTTCCAGCTGGCATAAGCGGTACCGCCGACGGTGACCGACTGGCCGCGCAGCATCGAATCGAGCATCGGAGACACCCGTTCCGGCCGGTTCACCACCAGCCATTCGGCCTGGTCCTGCACCCGCGCGACATGATCGTCGGGCACGGCGAGGAAATTACGCTGATTGAGGTCCGCCGCCGTCATCGATTGCCGATATTCGGCATTCACGTCGGCAAGCATCTGGGCGAAATTGGCCGGCTGGCTGCCACCGGTCATGCGCGAGAACTTCTCGCGATATTGTTCGTTGAAGGCGCTGTTGGTGTCGCTTGCGGAATGGGTTACCGACGTCAGCGTGGACGCATTCGGTTCCGCGAAATCGAACACGCGGAAATCCTCCTGGACGCGGTTGAGATCGCGATAGCGCAGCAAATCCTCATAGCTACCGTAACCGTAAGCCGTCTCGAACAGGCCGCCGCGCCATTCGGTCTCGGCGCCGCTGCGCGATCGCGCGTTGCTCATGGTGACGTTGGGCGAATAAACCTGACGCGTCAGATTTGGCCGGGCGAAGATATCGAACGGACTCGCGCCGAGCCCGGACGGACCAAATGCAGGCAATCCGCTATAGATGGACGGCGGACTGCCGACCCCGCCGCCGGAGAAGAAGTCGGGGATCCCGGCATCGCGGGAATTTCGCTCGGCAGGCGGCGCGAGGATGCTGAGTTGCTCCCCGTCACGACCCCCGGCGTGGCTGCGGCGATAGAATTCGGCGACATCGATCCGCGGGATGCGGTTGCTGTCGAGGAACGTGTCGAACTGTTCGGGCCGCATCACCGTGCCGACGATCCCGTCCGGCGCACCGCCATAGGTCTCGCCCGGTACGATCGAGACCGTCATCATGGCGCCACCGCTGGTGTCCAGCCGGTAGAGTTGGGCGGGAACATTACCTTGTTCGCCGGCCATCCAGGCGTGACCCATCCCGATCCGTCGCCGCCGTTCGGCGATCAAGCGGCGCTGGAGATTGGCATAGTCATAAAAGCGATCTTGGCCGCGGCGGCGTGCACGCAGATAGGCAGCGACGCTGGAGAGCTGGGCGATCAGGGCGGCATTCGTCAGCGGCGAAACCTCGACCGCGCAAGGGTCGAATTCCCCTGGCGTACCGGGCGGCGGCGCCGGTGTGCCGCCATCGGGGACCCCGCCATCGGGGACCCCGCCGTCGGGCAATTCGCGGCGGACGCCGCTGTCGCCGCCCAGGACATGCGCGATCTCGTGCGCGATGAGGCGGCGGCCGCTGTCGCTATGGGGCGCGAACTCGCCTTGCGCGAAGCCGATTTCGTCGCCCGCGGCAAAGGCGCGCGCACCGATCGCGTCGGCCTGGCCGGCGGCATCCTGATGGTCATGGATGCGGATGCGCGACAAATCCGCGCCGAAACGCGGCTCGAACCAGGCACGGGTCGCGCGGTCCAACGGACGGCCGCCGTCGCCAAACGCGCCGTCCAAATCGGGCGAACGCCGGGGCACGGCGCCCTTGTTCGCGGCGCAATCGGGACACGTGCCGCCACAGGCGCATGGCGCGCGCTTGGGCGCCGCCATCACGTCGTCGGCAATGCGATCGGCGCGTTGCTCTTCGGGATCGTCCTTGCCGCCAATCATGAGCTTGGCGCGGATCCGTCCAGCGCGATGGGCGCGCGCCACGGACTGGTTTGACAACAAGCGCGACACTGCCGCAGTGCGCGGATGGTTGCCATCGGCCCCCGCGCCGGTCGCGGTGGTGCGCGCCAGGCCAGAATGGCGCCGCTGTTCCGATTGATGGGTTTCCTGCGGCGCATGTCCCGGCGCCTCGATCGATTCCCGCGGTGCCTTGAGCGCGCGCGGCCGCATGGTCAGCCGAACGTTTCGAGTTGAGCCTGCCACACGCCGAAATCGCCGCGTGCCGGAAGGCGGCCCTGCTTGAGCAATTGCCGCGACACGGCGCGGACGATGTGCGTCATCCGCAACATGCTGCCGTCGCCGTCGCCAGCGGCGAGGAAGGCCGCGTCGAGCGCTGCTGCGCGGATATCGCCGCCCGAAAAAGTGAACTGGCGAGCGATGAAGCCGAAATCGACATCGGCGCTGACGGGGGTGGCTGGCGCGAACGCCTTGCGCCACAATTTCTCCCGCAAGCCTGCGTCGGGTAGCGCGAATTCGACGATATAGTGCAGGCGCCGGACGAAGGCCTGGTCGATATTCTTCGCGAAGTTCGATGCCAGGATCGCGACGCCGTCATATTCTTCCAGGCGTTGGAGGAGATAAGCGACTTCGATATTCGCGTACCGGTCGTGCGCGTCCTGGACTTCGCTGCGCCGGCCGAAGAGGGCGTCGGCCTCATCGAACAACAGGATTGCATCGCCGGCACGCGCGGCGGTGAAAATCTTCTCGAGATTCTTCTCGGTTTCGCCGATATATTTGGACACGACGGCGGAAAGATCGATCCGCCAAAGATCGAGCCCGGTGGCACGCGCGATCACCGCGGCGCTCATCGTCTTGCCGGTACCCGACACGCCGGCAAAAAGCGCGGCGACGCCCTGGCCGCCGCTGCCACCCGCGCTTGCCATGCCCCAGCCGTTGAACACGCGGTCGCGCTCGGTGGCAGCACTCGCCAGATCCATCAACTGGCGCCGCACGGCGTCAGTGAGGACGAGATCGTTCCATTCTGGCCGCGCGCGGACCCGGGTCGCGAGATGGCCGAGATCGAGCGTCGATTGCCGCCGTGCCGCGGACACCAATGCATCGAGCGGTGCGTTGGTTCGCTCGACGGGAGCGACCCGCTGCGCCAGGCGGACGTCGCGTGCCGCGTGCTGGATCGCGCTGCCGGCGATGCGGAAGCGGCTGGCAGCAGCGGCGACGGCGGCGGGCGCGGCGCGCACGCCTTCACTGCGGAGCGCCTCGCGCCAGGCATCGCGGCGGCGGTCGAATGGCGGCAATTCACAGGTATGCGACAGCACCGGCAGCCTGGCGAGCAACCGTTCCCAGGCGGTCCCATCCTCGACGCGAAGGAAAATCGGAATCGCGGTATCGCGAAGCTGATCGGCAATCACAGGGGGGGGCTGATCGCCCGAGATGAGCAGAGCCGCTTCCCCGAGCCGCGCCGCGAGCAATGAGCCGGGCAAATCGTCCGCTCCGACCAGATCGAGCGCGGCGAGCGGACGGCCTAGCAAGGCGGCGACCGCGCTCGCGAACCGCGTGCGACCGGCACCGTTTTTGCCCGCTAGCAGCACGATGGGCCGGTCCGGGCCGTGCATCAACGCGGCGAACCGGCTGGCCAGTTCGGGATTGCCGGCCGGTTGCGGCGCGATGAGGGCGAGGCGCGCCTGGGCGATCGGGTCGAGCCCCAGCAAATGACGCGCGGCGATCGGAGCGATCACGAACCCCTGTTGCAGCGCGTTGGGCGGATCGACTTCCAGTCGCACCAGGCCCGAGCGGACCAGCGGTGACTGTGGCGCCAGGCGGGCCCGGCACGCGGCGCGCATTTCCCAACTGTCGCCGAACAAACGCATGGCGAGGTCGACCGTGGGCATCCGGCGCGCGGCATCGTCGTTGAGATAGGCGAAAAAGGTCGGGAAGCGGGTATCGATCTCGGGCGCCAGCGCCAGCGCGAGCAAATCCTGATCGAGCAGATCGAGCCCGAACGTCTCGCCCATCCGCACCCAGCCCGGGGTCGCGGCGGCGGCGGGCAGCAAGTCGCCGCGCGGATTCATGCCCGCGGTTTGCAACAAGGCATCGACCTGTTCGTCGCTGACATAGAGCCCGCGAAATTCATCAAGCGACAATTGATAGCGCGCGCGCAGCCGCATCACCTCGCGCTCGATCGCGGCGTTTAGGCGGGGGAGCAGCCCGCGCAACGCCTGTTCCGGCGTCATCGTGCGCGCGCCAATATGAGCCGGCGTCCGTCGGCGAGTGTCACCGTACGATCGGCGAGTCCGCTCATGCCGAGCAGCACATCGAGCGGCGGCCGGTGCAGCCGGGCATGGATCGCGTCGTCGGTGATCGCCACATCGGCGCCGATATCGAGCAGATTGGCGATGACGAACGGCAGGCTCGATCGCGTAAAGCCCGGCAGGCGACGGATGAAATCCGCAGCCGCGGTGACGCCGAGCGCGACGATCGCGGGGTCATGAAGATCGGCGGGAAGCCGTGCCGACGCCCCACCGCGCAATCGGTGGCGTCGCCAACCATTATTCGGCCAGGTAGCCGCGGCAAGGTCGCTTCGGGTGGTATGCTCGGCGACGCCAAATGTCGCGCGCAGCACCGGATCACCGATCGCTAACTCGGCGCGCTGCGGGCCGAGCAACGCCGCGAGCGCCAGCAAGGCAATGCCAGACGGGATCGGTTTGGCGGTCTCGGGAAAATGCGGCCAGAGCAGCAGCAAGCCGCCGAACGGCGTATAGCCGCCGACATCCTCAGCACAGGGCGGTCGGGGATCGCGCGCCACCGCGCCCGCCAGCTCCGGCGGCAGCGTGAGGACATGCGCGAGATCGCGCTGGCGCAAGCCGGGGAGGAGCGCGGCCAGTTCGTCGATCGCGCGCCGCTCGATCAGGTTGGCGAGCCGTTCGGGCGCGATCGTTGCGAGCGCTTCGCGCGTGTGGATCGCGTCGAACGCGGCGCGCGGCACCCTACCCGAACCGCCCGGCATCGCCGCCGTCAGGAACCACAGACGGCCCGCGGCAGCGCGCAATGTCGGCGGGGGCGCGGCGGCGGTGAAGATGTCGCTCCACGCGGCCGCTTCGCCGCCGACCACGGCGTCGCTTTCTAGCGTGGCGACCATCGCGGTCGCGTCGGCGTCGCTCAGATGCGCCAGCACATCACGGAGCGCCGGGCGCGCGAGCGTACGCAGCGCGGCGAACCCCTGTCCAGGATCGCGTTCGAAGGCGGTGCGGACCGCGGCGGAGACGGGCAGCATCCTTAAGCCGTCGAAATCGCGGAACCACCAGCGATCCCAGGCCTCGCCATGGGCGAGCGCCGCGAAAAAGGCGCCGAGATGATGCGGCGGGCTGGGAAAGACGATCAGGTCGGGTCCGGCCGGCTCGGTTCCGAGCCGCATGATCGCGGCGGCGATCCCTTGCGCGATCAGGGTGACCAGAGCGTCGCGCCCTCCATTATCGATGTCGATAGCGGCCTGATCATGGCGTAGCTCCAGCCGGCGCAGCAACACCACGCGCGGGTCGTCGCCGCCGAACGAGCCGAGCGCGTGCGCGACCGCGGCGGCCAGACGGTCGGCCCCGATCGCGTCGAGCGCGCCCTGCAACCGTCCGCGATCGCCATGGTCACCCGCGGCGATGCCGGTTAGGGCGATGCGGTCGATGGCGAGGCGGTGTGGCATGTTCAATCTCCCGCCAGCGCGGCGACGCGCGCCTCGAGCCGGGCGATCGCTGTTTGCTGCGCGGCGATTACCGCCGTCAGGGCATCGGCGCGCCGCGCGCCGTCGATGCCGATGGCGGTGAGCACGCGCTTGGTGCCCTGTTCGGTCGAACCCTGCCAGGCACGGCCGACGACGAGTTCGTCACCACGCATTGCCGTTGCCGGACGAGCAAGGCCGATCCCGTCGCCCCGGCCGGATGCGACGATGAAATCGCCGGCCGTTACCGGTCCCTCGACCTCGACCGGAACCTGACCGAGCATCGCGACGCGCTCCCAACCTTCCTCGCTGCTTTGGGGGGCGTTGCCCAGCACGATCGCGCGGTCGGTCGTGACCAGAACGCTTTCGGCACCTTCAGTCGATAGCGACACGATCCCGGCGCGTACCCCGACCACGCGGCCCGGACCGATCGGCTCGGCATCCTCGCGGCGCAGGCATTCGGCAAAGTCGGCGCCGCCCGAGATCATCGTGATGTTACCGCCGCCACTTCCCTCGATCCGACCGACAGGGCCGTTCGCGCCGAAGAAGGTGATGAAGTTGTTGCTGCCGTCCGGAGCGGCGACATTGACCTTCAGCGCCAGCACATCGGCGCTGCCGCCCGAAACATTTTCGAAGTACGCGACATGCGATTCGACGAAACCCGCGTCGCCGTTGATGTTGCCGCGGACGTGCAGGTTGGTCACCGGTTGGCTCTCGCCGATATTGACTCCAAACATGCTGCCGCTGGCGACCGCGGTCGCGCTGCCGTTGCTGCGCAGATAGATGGCTTCACTGCCGGTATCGAGCTCGACCCCGCCACGCGACGATCCGCCGATCGCGAAGTCTATGCCCGGCCGGCCGCTCCCGGTCGGTTCGAGCCGCAAGCGCGGGCTCGCGACACGGGCATGGAAGGGCGCGGACGGCGCGGTAGTGCCGATCCCGATCCGGCCGCTCGAATCCACCGTCATCTGCTGGTCGCCGGACATGGTGCCGTTGACCAGGATGCCGCCGCCATAGGGCTGGAGGCCGAGTTGGCTGGGCGAACCGCCGTTGCGCGCCTGGAGATGGTCGGGATTGACGCGCAGATTGTGCGCATCGCTCAAGGATGCGACCTGGAGTCGTGCGTCGGGATAGGTTTCGCCGATGCCGACATTGCCCGACCCGGTGATCGTCATGCGCACGTCGGTCGCGGTGACGAATTCCATCCAGTCGGAACCGCCATAATAGATGATGCTGCCGGCCTGACGGTGCGCGGCGTCGTCGGTACCATCGGCGAAGTTGATCCGGGCGATCTGATTCTCGCCGCTGAGCAGGGTCATGCCGACGCTGTTCGGGTTACTGACGACGAGATCGTTAGCGCCGCCGCCGAGCGTCTCCAATTGTTCGGGCTTGTCGGTGCGAATGCCGACTTGGCCGTCCGGCGTCATATAGACGAACTTGGCGAGATCGGTGCCCGCCCCGAGCCGCAGGCGTTTGGCCTTGGTGTCGAAGCCGATATGGCCGAGATCGGTCAGATCTTCGCTGGTGAACACCAGCTTGCCGGCACCCGCCGACGGCGCCGCGACCGCGATCGCCGTATCGGTGCCCGAGGCGCCGGCAATGCCCGCAGCAAGGATCGTATAGCTCTTGAAATCATCCTTGAGCTTGCCGCCGATCGCAAGCTGACCATTGTTGCGCAAGGCCAGGGCGACCGAGAAGGTGCCGTCCGCGGCGACCGCACCGGCGAGCAGGCGGCTCTTGCCGTCTTCGGCGTCGCCGATCGCCAGGTTCAGGTCGGTGCCGCCGAACACATTGTCGGTCGCGCCGCGTTGCAAATAGAGTTTGCCCTTGGCGGTGGTGCCCTTGGCATCGCGGAATTCGAGCTTGGTGCCCCACAGACGCGCGTCGCCGGTGACGCGCATATTGCCTTCGACCCAGACCAGTTCGTTGCCTATCAGCCGGTCGAGCTTCTTGCCGGTGGGATCGATCGCGTTGGTGATGTCGTCGGTGGTAATGCTGCTCGCGCTGCATTGGTCGTCGGGCGTTTGCGCAGGGTCGCGATCGGTAAAGCGATCACGCAGGCGCAGCACGCCATCGGCGGCATAGACGCTTTCGGCGATCTGGCCGGCATAACGGCGCAGGACGCGGCTCTGTTTCTTGCCGTCGGCGGTGCGTTCTCCCAGGTTGCCCGGAGATCCCGAGGTCCATGCGGCTGCGCCGACCGGCACCAGCCAGCGCGCGCTGTCTTCCGGGAATTGCTGATGCGGGATCGAGGCGTCGCAGACCAAAGGCGCGTCGGCGTCGATCGAGTTGAGCGCGAGCCGTGCATCCTCGACCAGCGCGCCGGCGACGGTGACGCCGCTTTGCCGGTCCTTGACCGCACTGAACGCGCCAACCTCGATCGCATAGGATTCCTGGACGCGCGCATAGCTGTCGCTGCTGTTGCACGTCTGCCAGCCCGGTCGCAGGCCCTGGAACGGCTTCTGATCATAACGCAGCCAGACCCGCTGGTTGCCGCTCGGCAGGCTGGCGAACAGCGCCGGGGGGACCGGCGCCGGCGCGAGCACCACGATCGGACGGCCATAACCGTCAAAGGCAAGACCGGGCAGGATGTAATAGTCGAACCCGCCGCTGGCATTGGCAATCTCGACCAGGTCCAGGCCGATACAGATGCCCCAGCTTTGCCCGGCCAGCGCCGCCTCACGCGACAATTCGCGAGCGTAGTCGATTGCGGCTTCCAGATCGGCGGCGCCGATATATTGACCCTCGAAATAACTGGGCCGTTCGGATCGGGCGGTGGTCATGGCCTCGGCCTCCTCAGCCTTGCTTGCGGCGCTTGGGCGTGACGGGTTTGAGCGCGGCGAGTTGCTTCTTGAGTGCGGCGATCTCGCCGGCATGCGCGTCGAGCTTGGCGTTGAGAGCGCGGACGTCTTCGCCGGGCTGCGTCGGCGCGACCAGATTGGCCAGCCCCCCGGCAAGAGCGACACCCGGTTGCGCGAGCCCGCCGAGCAACGCGAATGGCCCGGTCATCGCGACCTTGGCGAGCGCGGCGGTGCGCTCGGCGCCGCTCAGTTCGGGATCGATCGTGACCCGTGACCGCATCATCATCGCGTTGCTGAAATCGCCAGCATCGATCGCGCCGCCGGACATCTTGGCGCGCGCGAACGCCGCCTCAAACGGGGTCGTGTCGAAGCTCGGTTGGACGCCGTCATACTGACCCTGGGGCATGTTAGGCATTTTGGGCGGGCCGCCTGCCTGATGAATCTCTTGGGGAGCGACGGGCGGTGGCGGTGCCGCGGCGGCCGGCGCGGCGGCAGGCGGCGCTGGCTGGTGCGCCTGATCGCCGGCAACCGATCCGACGATGCGATCGGGCAGCCCGAACATCTCGCAGCAGACCTTGTGCATGCCCTCCTGAATCATCCGCGCGATCGGCACCCAGCCGAGCCAGTAATGCAAGGTCGGGAAGGTAAGCACGGTGCGGCGTTGCGGGGTCCAGTCGCAGACCGAAATCACCGTGCAATCGCCGCGCCGCACCTTGATCAAGGCAAGCGGAACGCGCGGATCGCCCGGCGACGGGCAGGGCGGCAGCGCGTTGGAACAGACGCAACCGATCATCAGCTCGAATACGATCACGGCCATCTGTTCGGTCGCATCGGTCATCGCGGCGTTGAACGCAGCGACCGGCTGGGTCGGCGCGGGAATGACGATCGCTTGCAAGGTCGCGAGCGCCTGGCAATTGGTGCCGCCGGTGCGCGTGATGTAATTGGCGATGGCGGTACGCGCCTGGCATCCCCATTGGAACCAGGCGGTGCGCTGATTGGCACTGATCCCCTGTTTGATGTCGCCGGGCGCTGCCGGGATCGCTTCCTGCAATTGCTTCACGCAGCAGGCGATGCGGTGCATCATGTCGCCTTCGAGCATGCCGAATATGCCCGCCATGCCGGTATCGCTCAAACTGCCTTTGTCGCCGTGTGGCTTCTGCTCGATGTCATCGGGCACGCGATAGACGTCATAGCGATAGGTTTCGCAGGTGACGGTCGGTTCGCAGCTCGGCGGATTGCCGCGGTTGAGCTTGGGCGTGCTCGTGGCGGGAACTGGGGTCGTTGCAGTGGCGCTTCCGCAACTGCACGACGTGCCGCCGCCGCACGATCCCGAACTCCCGCCGCATCCGCAACTACTGCCGCTCTTGCCGCCTGTGCCGCAGCCGCAACTCTGGCCCGCACCGGTCAGCGGGGTGATCCCACGCGACGGGCTTTCGGCATAGCGGATCGCGAGGATCCAATTCTCGACGACGTCGCCGCAATTGCCCTGGGCGGCATAAGGGCGGCAGTCGGGCTCGTTATCGACGCGGCAGCGCGCGATCAGCGCGCAAATATCGACCTGATCGGGTTTGCAGACGACGATGTCCTCGCCGCATGGCGACAAGGCGTAGCCGGGCGAGACACCGACAAAGCCGCTGTCGCAGGGTGCGCATTTGACCTCCAGCCCGCATACCACGCCGGAGCCGAACAAGTGGCGATTATGGAGCTTGCTCTTGCCCGTGATGTAGTGGTCGAGAAGGTTGAGGTCCTTTTCCGACAATATCTGTCCCGCGAAGAAGCGCGGGCGGCACAGGCATTCGAGGCCGCCGCAATCCGGACATGGCTGGCACGACGGGTCGGGCGGCATCCGGTTTTTTTGGGTCCCGGTCCGGGTGCCGTCGGCATTGGTCGCCGGGCCGAAATTGGTGATCGTCGTCATCGCGAAATGCTCCTTGATCGTGCCACGGCTCTTTGTTTGGGCATGATCGTGCCGGAAAACCGGCTGCCACTTTTCCGGATCATGCTCAGTCCTTCATCTCGAACCAGCTCTCGAACATCCCGCCCTCGATGCCGTCGCCCGACTTGCGTTGCGGAAGCCAGGGCGAGAGGTGGTTGCCATCGAGGCTGCGTTTCTTCTGGTCCGAGATCAGGTCGCCGTGCAGCAGCACGCGAACTCTGCCCTCGCTGATGAAGCCGGCGGCGGTCGGCCGCCAGCGCACGCCATCGACGAATGTCGCATTGCTGGGCTGGACATTTAATTGGCCATTGGGGTCGGGATCGAGATTGCAGAGTTCCTTGAACTTCAGGCCTTCGATCTCCCCGGGCCAGTCGCACCAGCAGAGCGTGCGCTGGTCGCCGCCCTCCATCTGCTGGACCTGAATCTGGAACGAGTTGAAATCGATATCCCTCCGGCGCACCGGCAGGTCGAAACCGATCACCAGCCCGTTCTTGAAGAGGTCGCCCGACGAGAGCACGCCGCGATGTTCCCAGCTGATCGTGCAGATATGCGCGAGCGACCAGTCGAGTGTCGCGTCCTTGCCGTCCTTGCCGTCCTTGCCGTCCTTGCCGTTGGTGCCGTTCGTTCCGTTGGTACCATTCGTCCCGTTGGTACCATTCGTCCCGTTGGTTCCGTTGGTCCCATTCGTGCCGTTGGTGCCGTTCGTTCCAGGGTCACCCTTATCGCCCTTGTCGCCCTTCGGCCCGGCGACGCCCGGGCCGGCATTGCGCAGGCACAACAAGGCCTGGGCGATAGCCTGTGTGCTGGGCAGGATCGTGCGCCAGGTCGTGTCGTCGATCCGCGCGATATGATTGGCTGGATCGCCGGCCGCATCGCCGGGCAAGTCTTCGAGCGCGTCGCCCAGATGATAATTGTCGATCGTTGCCAGGATCAGGCAATCGGGCGTGGTGCAGCCGGGACAATCTTTGCCGTCGAGCACACCCCAGCAATCGGTCTCGGCAATGGTGACGACGGCGACACCGCCCGCCGCGTCGACCGCGAGGTCGCCGGTATAGGGGACGTAGAGCCGATCGCCCGAAGGCGACAATGCGAAGCCGCCGAGCGGGCGGCCGACCGCGACATTGCCCGTCGGCGGCGCGGCCTGGCCGTCGGCCAGGCGCGTGAGATCGATGCCGGCGATCGTGGCGTTGGTGCCGTCGTCCAGGCCGACCCACGCCCAGCCGCCACCAGGTGCGATGACGATATCGACCGGGGCGGCGGGAAGCGCCGCGCTGGTGCCGATCAGCGTCCCGGCAACCGGATCGATCATCCGCACCACCTTGGCCGCGCTATCGAGCAAGGCGAGGCGCGGGCCGGCGGGATCCGACACCGTAGCGATCGCGTCGATCGCGATCCCGGCGATCGTGACCGCTGTTTCGGGCAGCGCCGCCGCGGAAAGGTCGATTGCGAAGACGCCCCCGCCGCCCTTCGCCGCGATGAACGCCTGTGTCGCACCTGATAGCGCGATGCCGATGCGCGCCGCGCCGATGTCGCGCGTCGCGCTGGGCGTGGTGGGATCGGGCACTGCCGCCGGATAGAGCCGCAACAGGCCCTTGTCGCGGCCGAGAAAGAGCAGACCAGCCGGGGAAAAAACCAAGTCCGCGCCACCGGCGCCGCTGCCTGGCACGGTGCCGGCCCGCACCGCACCGGCGGCGATGCCGCCAGCGGCATCCGGCGCGAATACCGATAGCGTGATCGGATCGTTCGGCTTCGTCGCGGCGCGTGACAAGGCAACCAACGTCGCCCCGTCATCCGAGACGGCGAGCGCCAGCGCCTGCTGACCGAGCGGGGCGGAAGCTTCGACCGACTGATTGGTCAGGTCGATCTGGTACAGGCTGGCCTTGGGGTCGCCGGTCAGCACGAACAGCCGGTTGCGGTCGGCGTCGAGCGCGACGAAGGCGGCATGGGCGATGCCGATCGTCGAGAGCCATTGCAGCTTGGGCGCATGGAACGTCGGCTCGGGCAGCGGCACGTCGACCTTCAGCTCGACCGCGAACGATTCGAGAATGCGGTTCGGCGCGCATTGCGTGTCGTCGCAGCCGCATTCGTCGAACAGGACCGGGATCTCCTCGGTCGGGCATTCGCGATAGGACAGGAAGAATTGCAGATTGTGCGGCTTGCCGTCGTTGGCGTCCTTGAGTGCCCGGAATTGCGGGAAATCGGTCAGGACGAGCACCTCGTCGTCGAGCACCAGGATCTCATTGCCGCAGCAATCGATCGCGCTGCCCGACTTGAGCACGACCATGCGGTCGCGGCAGGCGGGATTGGGGTGCTGCACCACTTCCAGCCCGCAGACTATGCCGACGCCGTGGAGACGCTGATGGTGGCGGCGAATCTTGTCGCGGAAATAGCGTTGCTCGTCAGTGAAATCGCGTTCCACCAGCAACTTGCCGGTGAAGTAATTGTTGCGGACCGGGCTGGTCGGTTCGCACTGCTCGCAGCATTCGCCGCCGCAGGACCCAGCGATCGCGTGATGATGCGTCATGGGTTCAACTCCCTCGTGAAGGTTGCGGCGGCGGCAGCAGCCGGGCCGAGCGGCCGATGCGGGCGGCTTCCGGACCGCCCGGCACCGCGCCGGTGAGAATGGTGGCGCGACCGAGTGCCGAACCGTCGAGCGTCACGCCCGCCGGCCAGCATCCGATCACGCTGTCGAAACCGATGCTCGCCTGCACGCCGATGCGCATGCGGGCGTGGACCGGGATGATCGCCACCAGCGCGTCGGCCGGGGTCAGGTCCTGGATCAGGCGGCGCACCATCCCGAGCTTGCGCCCGTCGGAGATGGTCCGCGCGGGCAGGAAGACGCTGGCGCGATTGGCCGCGACGTTGAACGGATCGAGCAACGGATTGCGCGTCGTGTCGAGGCGGGTCGCACCGGTCTGGGCAGTGTCGTCGAGCCGGCTGCGGCCGAGGATGCTTTCTCCCCACAGCACTGCGTCCGACCCAAGCCGCCCCTTGCCGAGCCACAGCCAGCGGCGCAGTTTCCAATGTTCGAGCACGAGCGTGGGCGGTACGGGCGGAGCGGCGGCCGGGCGGCAACGTGGCCCGCAAACCGGGCGCTGCGGCATAAGCTTCAGATCGTCCCAGCCGAGCCAGAGCAACAGCATATTGCGCAGGCCCCGGACAGTGCCGCGACAGGCGAACAGCTTGCCGGCGGCTTTGACGATCGCGCGGCGTCGCGCTTCGGGCCAGCCTCGTTCGACCGACAGACCGATCCAGCTGCCGATCCAGCCGAGGACGTCGTTCGCCTTGCCGGCCGGGGCGGATGCGGGATCGAACATCGCGGCACCGTTGTCGATCCGTGCCTCGATGTCGCGGAACCCGCGATCGAAGATCGCCAGCAGCCGGTCGGTGAAATCGGCCGACACCGGATCCGACCCGAAGGCCGCGGGCAGATAGCGCCGCAACGAGATGCGGGGATATTCGATCACCGTGCCGCACAGCCGCGGCGTGCCGCTGCCGTCGCTGCCGAGCGTCGCGCGCAGCCAGAGATAACGGCCGGGCGGCGAAAGGATCAGCGCGTCGCCGCCGTCGCCGGACCACGGCACCGCCGTCCAGGCCGAATCGGGCAGCAAGGCGATCACGTCGTCCGGCACCGCTGCTTCGGCTGTGTAGGTCGAGAACATGGCGCGCTGGTGCAGCCCGATCATCGCGTCCGGCATCAGCCGATGCCAGGTGCACCGCGCGATTCGGCTGTCGAGCGCGGGACTGGTCCAGACCGCCGCGGTGGCGAAGGCGGGGGAAGGGGGCGCCGGCCAAAGCGCGGAATCGCCCTCGCCATCATAGCTTCCGGCCGCGGCGCAGATGCCCGACAGATCGATCGTGCCGTCGGGCGCGACCGGGAAGGGCGCGGGGGGAAAATCGTCAGCGACCTCGCGCGGCAATGCGGCGCGGCCGGCGCTTGCGCCCGTGCCGGTCACGATGGTGATGGCCGGTTGGCCCGGCACCACGACGAATAGCCGGCCATGGCAATCGAGCACGATAGCGGTGACGGCGCCAAGCCCCTCGATCGCACCACGCCAGCCGCCCCAGCGATGGAAGCGGTGGATGCAACCATTGGCGGGATCGGCGACATACACCACGTCTCGTCCGACCGCGACCGCGACCGGTTGCCAGGGATTGACGGTGGCACCGGCTGGCGGGCGCCATTCGGCACGCAAGGCGAACGAGCGGCGGTCGAATAGCAATAGACGCCCCGGTGCGCCGGCATCGCACAGAAACAGCGTCGCGCCGTCGATCGCGATGCCGCCGGATGCCGCGAGCGCGCGCGGCCCCGTGCCTATGCCGGCGGTGCACGGAACGGTGACGAACGCGCAGGTGCAGAGATCGAACCGCTTGAGCTTGCCCGACATGCTGCCCAGCAGCCAGACCGCGCCCTCGTCGTCGATCGCGACATTGCGGGGCGGTACCAACCCGCCCAAGCTACCAGAAGACTCTAACAGGGTGCGCGCGGCGCCAGGCGCTGCCGGCAGCATCAGTGCGCAACCGTCGCTGTCGGCGTCGCTGCCCATCAGTGCGGCCGGCCAGCCGCCGTCGCCGCCGAGCCGCATCGCCAGCGGATCGTGCGGCGGCCGGGCCGGAGGCGGCAGCAGGGCGGCCGCACTGCTCATGCGGCTTCCATCTCGGCATCGGTGTTGAGCGCGATGGTGAGGCCGGTCAGCTCGATCAGCGCGTTGGCGTCGATCGGTACGTCCGCGCAGAGCCCAAACGGCTGCCCCTGGCGAGTGACGTTGATCGTATCGAGCCGATCGACGCCGGGCACCAATGCCGCGCGATAGAGGTCGCCATAGCGGATCGTGCCGCCGAACGGCCAGCCGGTGCCGTCCGCGCCGCCGTAAAGCGGGTGGAGAAACGTCTGTAGCGCCGCTGTCAGCGCCGCCCCGGTTTCGGCGGAGTCGGCATCGGGCGCCAGCACCGCCGAAATGTCGATGGAGACCGGCACATAAGTCGGCCCGACGACGTACAATTCGGTCGTCATCATTCGTCGCGCATCGAGCGTCGCACAGACCGTACGGAGCAAGCTTTCGACCGGGCGCGGGGCGGCGACCAGGATCTGCTGGTCCCTGCTCCCGGCGATCGCCGGGATGACGACGATGGTGATCGTGCCGGGCACCTGGATGCCGGGGAAATCGGGATTGACCAACGGCATCGCCTTGGCCCGCGCGATGGTGCCCGCCGCCATCGCGAGCAACTCATAATCGCCTGCGGTCACCGCACGGTCGCCGGCTTTGAGGATACGCGGCGCACGCTCCATCGCGGTCGCGATATCCTCCTCATCCGAGCCGCCGGTCGCCGCGACCGGGTTGGTCACGCTCGACGCGTCGATCCCGACGATCGGAGTCATCGGCGCAGTGATCGTGCCGGCGGCGACATTGCCGCGCTCGCCGCCGCCGAAGCGATAGGTGCGCGCGACGATATTGGTCTGGGCGCGGTCGATATTCGCTGCCGGAATACGTCCGCCCTTCCCGCTATCGGGGGCGGCGAGGCCAGGGAAACGCACTTCGCCGGTCGCCCAATTCGGTACAAAGGCCGCCGCATCGGAGGCGAGGCCGAAGAAGTCCTCGACCGGAGTCCAGCTCTCCCAGCTATCGGTCTCGTAGACCTGGACGTCGAGGCTACCGGGCAGGATCGGTGTGCTGGCGGTGCGGAACACCTGGTCCGGACTGCCGTCGCTGCCGCCGAGTATCTCGTCGGTTGCGGTCTGTGCCTCGGTCGCGCGCGCGGCGTTGGCGCGCACGCCGAGCAGCATCGGCGCGTCCTGATAGGCTGAATGCGCCAGCCTCGCGCGCAGCCAATAACGCGATTTGTCGGTCGCCGAGCCGAGCTTGCCCCTGACCAATTGGCCCTTGGGCGGCGTGCGCAGCAACACCAGGCCGGACCGGGTCAGGCCGAGCGTCTCATCGAGGCTGACGTTGAGCGGTCGCCATTCGGTTCCCGCCCAGAATTCCCAGGCGATGCTTGCCGGCGAGGCGATTGGCGTGGCGGCACCGGTACACGGCTCGGGCGGCGGCTCGACCAAGGCCGTTTTCGGCCAGAAAGCGAGCGAGAGCTCGGCGTCGGCCGGGAAATCGCCATTGTCCTCGAACCCCAGCATCAGTGCCGCGCCGGTCGTCGCCAGCGGGCCGAACGGCGCGAAGCCCTGGGCAAGGTCGGCATTGGCGCCCGTGAGCAACGTATAGCCGTAGCCGTCATAGGCCTGCACCGCCGCGAGCGTGGCACGAAAGGCGGTAAGGCCGCGATCGGTCTCGAAGACGATCGGACGGCCATTATCGTCGGGATCGGTAGTGGCCACCTGACTGCGCAGCGGCACCGCGACAGTCGTCATCGCGAAGGTCGGTTGCACCGGGAAGACGAGCATGGTGGTGGCCGATTGGGCAGGGCGCAGCTCGATGCCGATCAGTTCCAGGAACTTCAGGTAGCTGAGCTTGGGCACTTCGTTCAGGCGGAAGACCAGCATCTCGGTCATCCAGGCGAACAGATCGACCAGAGCGAAGCCGGGGTCGCCGGCATTGAAATCGGTCCATTCCGGCGTGTAGCGCGGGATGCGCGTCCGCGCCTCGGCGACGATGTCGTCGAAGTTGCGGTTGTCGAGCACCGGGAAATTGCTGGCCAGCGGCATCTCAGACTCCCTCGGTCACGAACAATGGGTAGACGAGGCTGGTGATCGCGTTGTTCTCGTGGATCCGGTAATCGACCCGGATCAGCGCCGCGGACGGGTCCGAGGCCGAGCTGTCGATCGTCACGTCGAGCACCGCGATCCGCGGCTCCTGCAAGGTGAGTGCGCGACGCACCATATCGACCATCCGCGCGCGATTGGCCGGGTTGTTGGGCGCGAACAGCATGTCGTGCACGCCACAGCCATAATCGGGGCGCATCACCCGTTCGCCCAGCGCGGTCGACAGGATCAGCCACACCGCCTGCTCGATCTTGGCCTCGGCGCGCGCGGTCGCGATGCGGCCGTGCGGCGTCACCCGGAGCGGAAAGGCGAACCCTTCGCCCAGATAGGCGCGTGCCGGCGCGAGGGAAGCGGGCGCGCTCATGCCGGCAGTGCCTCCGCTACGTCCTGCAGTGTCTGGGCGACCGTTTCCATCGTCTCCAGCGCCGACTTCATCCCGTCCAACGTGCCGTCCGAGGCGAGTGGCGGCACGTCGAGCGAGACGCCGGCGATCGACAGGAAGGGGCCGGCCAGGTCGAGGATGATCATCACCGGCTCGACCGACACCATCGCTCCCTGCATCGCGAGTTCGGCATTCTCCTGCGCGCATTGCAGCTGCTGGAGTAGGGCGTCGTTGCCCGCTTGCTGCGCGGTCAGCATGTCGAGCCCGATGCCGTCGAGCACCGCGATCGCACTCTTGAGCGTCGATGCGGCGCAGCGCAGCATCTTGGCGAGCAGCAGCAACAAATCCTTGACGAACGGGATCATTCCCAGCGGCGGCAGCAGCACCATGTTGAGACACTCGAGCAGGTCTTCGCCCGCCTTGACGATGTCGAGGATCGCGCCCGGGATCTTGGGCGGAGACGAGAAGCTCTTGATCGCCTCGATCAGCACGCTGATGAATTTCAACACCTTCAACAGGCATTCCATGCTCGCCATCATCGGCGCGAGCTGGAGCGCGATGTTGAAGTTCATCGAACAATCGTTGGGGATGCCTTTGGTGATGTCGCCGATCGCCTTGAACGTCGCGCCATTGGGCAAGCGCAATTGCGCGCTGCCGGGTTTGGGGAGCCGGAGGTCGACGCACGGCGGCGGCGTGAGTGCCGAGGTGAGGCTGTCGGGCAGTGCAATGTCGATGGTCGCCAAGGATCGCCCCTTTCAGATCGGATTGCTGTTGGGTGTGACGGTGCGCTGCCAGCCATTGCCGCGCAGCAGGATCGCGTTCGCTTCGATCGACAGTAAAGCGGTCGACTTGATCGATACGAAGCCGTTGGACATCGAGATCACGTTGCCATGCGCGTCCTCGATGATCAGCGCGCCCTTGTCCCCGGCATTTTCGGTAGAATCGACGAAGCGGATGGTGTGGCCGTTCTTCGAGCGCAGCATGCGCTGGCGAGGATCGGGCGAGGGCGGCGGATTGGGCTGGTTCCACATCGCGCCGAGCGCCACGGGCTGGTGAAAATCGCCGTTGAGGAATCCGACCACCATCTCGTCTCCGGGCTCGGGCATCCAATAGACGCCGCGGTCCTTGCCGGCATGCGGCTGCGCGACGGAGACCCAGTCGCTGCGATAGCTTTGGTCGAGCCAGGGAAAGCTGACGATAATGCGCCCCAGATTCTCCGGGTCGCGATTGTCCACGACGGTCGCGATGACCAGGCCGGGCATCGATCCGGGAGTCATCGCGGCGCCCCCGTGAAATCCTCGCGGCGGCATTCGAACTTGGTCGTATAGCCGCCGTCGCCGATCGTGTGCGTCGTCTTGGTGACGAGATATTCGCCCGACAGACGCGACCCGACATTCTGGATGTTGACCTTGGTGCCGGCGCGCAGATCGGGCATGCCGACGGTGCTTCCGGTCGCACGGACCATGCGCGCATTGTTGTCGCGCATCAGCGCCATCGCGCGGCGGTTGGCGTCGGCGCGCGAGAAGACCGGCAGGTCGACCACCTGCTCCTCGCGCGGATCGCACTGGATCACCATCTCGCCCAGATCCTGGTTCATCTTGCGCAGCTTGGGATCGTCGAACGCGACCTTTTCCTCGATCGGCTTTTGCGCGGTGCGGTCCCAGCCGCGCACGGTGACCGACTTGAACTGGCCGGCGGTGGTCAGCGTCGGTTTGAAGTCGATGAGGGTGCGGCCCCAATCGAGCTGATAATTGACCGGAAGACGGGCATCGCCGGCAAAGCCGAAACGCACCGTTGGATTGCTGCGGTCGCCGCTGACCGCGATGTCGTAGCCATATTGGCGGGCGAGATTGAGCAGGAAGTCGATATCATATTGCGAGGTCTGGGCGATGAACTCGATTTGCGGTTCCTGGCCTCCCGCGCTCGGGATGATCTCAAGATTGGCTGGAAAACGCTTCTTGCCGCCATCGTTCAGCGAAGCGAGATTTCGCGCGATTTCGCTGGGGGTCTTGTTGGTCCAGGCGGTCGAGTATTTCTTGCGCCGCAATTGGTGCAGCACGTTCAGGCCGCGCACCGACAGCACCGGCGCGCCGCTCGATGGGAAATTGGGCTCCATCGTCGTGAAATTGCCCGACATCACCGAGATCAGCCGCCCGACATAACCGAGCTGGATGTCGACCAGTTTCGAGCAAGGTTCGAACAATTTGAACGGCAGGTTCGCGCTGTCGGGGCGCTTGAGGTCCGCGGCGCTTTCCGAGCCGATGAATTTGCAGCGGCGGCTGTCCGCGTCCCAATTGTTGACGGTCAGCTCGAACTGGTCGAGCTCGGTCAGGCTGTCGCGATAGGTCAGCTCGGTGATGTCGCGCAGCACGTTCTGCGGCAGGCCGCTGCCATCGACCAGTACCGCGAAGGCCGGCACATACAGATGCCGGTTCTCGGGCCGCGCCGCATCCTGGGCGAGGGGCGTGTAGACGGTCATGCCGCGCTTGCTCCCGGCGGGATACGCGGCACGCGCAACTGATTACCCGGGGTCAGCCGGCGCGGATCCTCGATGCCATTGTCGGTCGCGATCCGCCGCCATTCGCCGGGGCGGAGATAATAAGTGTTGGCGACGCTCTGCAGCGTCTCGCCCTGGCGCAGCACATGGCCATGGGTGCGATCGGGGGACGAGGGATTGAGCTGGGCGAGCTGAAGATCGAGCGGCAGATATTCGCGGATCGACAGGTTGAGCTTGGCGCGGAGCGGCAGGCCGGAACGACTCCAGAACGTGAAATGCTGCCGGCAGCTGACGATCACCCCGGTGAAGCTATCGCGCCGCTGACCGGCCTGTTTCTCCGGCAACTGCCCGCCGGGGAAACCGTCACCCCAATGGAAAGTGACCGTGGGTGGGGCATGGCCGGTCGGTTCGATCCGGTTGGCGGCATATACCGGATCGGTCAGCGTCGCCACACTGATCGCGTTGACCCCAGTGCCTTTGTCGGACGTGTCGAAGAACAACTCCACCGTCAGCATCTCGGCATTGCCGCGGACGAACTGCTGCAACGGAGAAATCAGGCCGGGGATGTTGATCTCGGCGAATTGCGACTGCTTTTCCAGCTGCAATTCGGTCGGATTGTACTGGACTGGCAGCGTTTCGTCGCCAGCTTGCCAGTGGATGACCAGATAGGCCTGGCCGGGTTGGGGAATGGCCATCGCTCAGGGCCTCCCGCTCGTTCCGGCAATGCCGCCGCGGCCATCGTCGGCGACATGGCTTTCTTCTTCGCGACGGCGGCGATGCGCGTCGCGATCATCGACCGCCGACAGCACCGCGCGGACGATCCGGCCCAGGGTGCGCTCGTCGAGCAACGCCTGGTTGTCGACCAGCCTGATGGAGGAGACGACCTCGTTGATGATCACGTCCACGTCCCCGGCCCCCTATTTGAAGATCGCATCGACGACGCCGCCGATCGCCTGGCCGAGCACGCCGCCCGAGCGGACCAGGCTCAGCCCCTCATGCGCGATTTCGACGCTTTCGATCGCGACCTGGCTTTGCGCCGCGTTCATTGCCGGCCCCGTCCATTTGAGCGGCAGGCCACGCCGGAACGACCAGGTGATCTGCGGCTGCCGGTTCTGATCCCGCAGGATGATGATGCCGTCCTTGCGGACGCCCACGCCATTCAGATAGGCCTCGCACCAGGTCCACAGGTCCGAATTGTCCATCGGATCGCGCTTGGCGATCACCCCGCGCCGCATCACCAGATTCGACCATTTCATCCGGCCGGGAAATTTGAGCACACCCCCGTTCAGGCCGCCCGCCGCATAATCCTCGACCTCCATCGTCATCTCGAGGCCACTCACTTCGGAAAACGACGCCATCGTGCCGAGCCCGGCGCTGGACAAAGCGATCGTGCCCAGACCGACGCCGCTGCCATCGCCCTGCGTATCGAGCAGCGAGACCGAGAAATTGAACCCAGGCAGGGGGTCGCGGCGCTCATAGGCCATCAGTTCAGCCCTCCCACCAGCGGGCGCAGGCCGCTGCCGTCATCGACCAGCTCGAAACTGTTGCCCTGGCGGCCCATGCGGATCACGATGAACTCGAGCGGCACCGATGGGGCGATCGCGATATCGACGAACAATTGGCCGTTGGCGCGCGCCGCAGCGTCGTTGTTGCCGGTGTCGCAGCGTATTCTGAAAGCCTCCGCAGGGGTTGCCCCGGCAAGCGCGCCGGCTTGCCACAACGCCGTCAGGAAAGCGGTGATGCCGCTCGTCAGCAGCAGCCGCGTAGCATCCGAATTGGGTTCGAACACCGCCCATTGCGTCGCCGCATCGAGCGCGTCGCGGATCATGCAGACCAGCCGGCGGACCGGTACGAAGATCCAATTGGGGTCGGACGACATCGTCCGGGCGCCCATGATGCGCAGCAGGCGTCCGTCGCGCGCGACCAATGCGTTGATCCCGGCGCCATTGATCAGGCCGTGCGTCGCGGGGTCGATCGTGACCGAGGTGGCCTGTGCCCAGCCAAGCGGTTCCGCCGCGGCGGCGCGATGCACCCCGATCGTCAGGTCGGTATCGGCAAACTGGCCGGCGACATGGCCCGAGGGCGGCACCAGCCGCACGCCGCCGCCGACGAGCGGATCGGCGACCGCGATCCAGGGGAAATAGAGGATGCCGAACGCGCTGTCGAAGCGCTGCCGCCAGGCCTGGACCGGCGCGGGGCCGAGATCGCCGCTGCGCGCGGTGGTGAATGGCGGGTCGATCAATGCGACCCGGTCGCGCAGCATTTCGCATTGCGCGATCATCGCCGCCTGCACCGTTTCGATCGCGCTGGCATCGAACACCGGCGGCAGCTCGGGCTCGCGCGTCGGGGCGGCGAGCGCCGGTCCCGCGGGAATTGCACAGGGCGCACAGGGGTCGGGCGTCTCGGGAGGCACAGGGTCGCGCAAGACCCGCACCGGCTGGATCAGGATATCCGGGCAGGCGAGGATCGCGATGTCGCTGGCGAGCGCTAACGGCGCCAGGCCGGTATCGATGAAATCGCTCGGCGCCAAATGGATCAACCCGTCCACGCCGCCTGACAAGGTCAGGTCGGCGCCGTCGTCGAGCGCGACCGGGACAGCCGCCCAGTCCGCTGAGCTGCCGTCGCTGATCGCGGCGATCAACGGGGGTGCCGCGCCGGGATGGGCGTCGAGCAGGCTGGTATCGTTGACGATGCCGGTAAGTGCAGGCGGCAGCCGCAGGATGTCGGGGGCGAACCGCGCGGCGCCGGCGACGGGGGAAAGCGCGGTATCGACCGCGACGAGCTGTCTCGCCTCGCGCACCGCAAGGTCATAATCGATCCGCTCCACCCGGAACGGCCGGCTAGTGTCGATCCCGCTCAATGGTTGCTGCCAATCGCGGCGCAGTGCCGGGTCGGGATCGACCCAGTGCAGCATCGCGGCGGCGGCATCGACCGCTGCCACGACCCGCCATGCGACGACCGGGCCTTGCGTGATCCTGACCAGAGCCAGCCGCGCGAAGGCGGCAATTTCGGCGACCGGTGTCGCGAGCGCATTGCCGTTGCCGATCGAGATCGTGTCGGCGCGGCGCGACGGGGTGAGCCGGGCAGTCAGCATGTTGCCCCAGCCGCCGGGGGTCGAGGCGGCAAGGGTCAGGCCGAACCGGCCATCGGCAAGACGGATTCGGGCCGTCGCCGCGCTCGCTTCGATCGCTGCCACGCGCACCACGCGGCATTCGCGCCCGCCATTCTCGAAGAACGCGCGCACCGCGTAAGCGAGATAGCCGCCGCCGATATACGTGCCGAAGATGCTTTCGAACTGGCGCATCGATCGGCAGGCGACGGCGATCCCGATCGGCCCGCGATCGGCGATTCCGGCAAAGCCGGCGATATCCGTCCGCACGCCCGCGACGACGCCGCGATCGGCATCGACGGGCTGGATATAGACGCCGGGAGTGTCGGGGCGCGCTAGCATCGCCGGATCAGCTGGCGAATTTCAGTTCGAGGCCTTCGTGGACGAGCTCGACGCTCTCCATCGCGACCTCGTTATTGGCGGCGTGGAGTGTCGCGCCCTCGACCTTGTTCGGCCAGGCCTTGACGAATTCCCAGCGCAGCACGTCCTTGCGCCCTTCGTCCATCAGGACGATCGCGCCGCTGCGGCGGTCGTTGATGCCGTTGGAAATCTTGCCGTACCAGTCCCACAATTCCTTGTTGCGCGTGTAGCCGCGCTTGAGGACGATGTGGTTGAACTTGCGCTGGCCGATCAGCTGGCGCGACCAGTTGACGCCTTCGTCGCCTTCCCGATAGGCGACCGCTTCGCCTTCGGCGACCAGCCCCGACACTTCCGAGAAAGAGGCGACGGTCAGGCCGCCTATCTCCAGGCGGAAATTGAAGCCGCGATACGGATCCTTGCGTGGTTCGAGTGCCATGGGACTATGCTCCCTTCAGAAATGGGCGATCAGGCCGCGTCGGTGGTGCGGGCGGTGAGACCGATGCGGATGATGACGAATTCGGCCGGCTTGACCGGAGCGACCCCGATCACGCAGATCAGGCGGCCGTTATCGATATCCGACTGGGTCATCGTGGTGCGGTCGCACCGAACGAAATACCCTTGTGTCGGATCGGTCCCCTCCAGCGCGCCGGCGCGCCAGGTATCGGTCAGGAAATTGCTGACCGTCTGCGTGACGCGGGCCCATAGCGGTTCGGCATTGGGCTCGAACACCACCCATTGCAGGCCGCGTTCGATCGACTGTTCGAGATAGTTGAGCAGTCGCCGGACGTTGAGGTATTTATATTCCTGATCCGACGTGATGCAGCGCGCGCCCCACACCCGGATCGAGCGTCCGTCGGGCCGGAAATCGCGGATCACGTTGATGTTGACCGGGCTCGGATTGAGCACGTCCTGCTCGCCCTGTTGCAAGGTGCGCGCGAGGCCGGTGATGCCCATCATCACTTCGTTCGCGGGCGCCTTGTGGACGCCGCGATCCTCGTCGGTGCGGGCGATGAGGCCCAGCACGTGGCCGGACGGCGGCAGTGCGAAGGTGCCGATATTGGCCAGGTTCGCCGGCATCGGATCCGGGATGGTCAGCCACGGATAATAGAGCGCGGCATATTTGCTGTCGAATAGTTGGCGCTGCTGTTGCACCGCGGCGATCGAATCGTCGGCGCTCGCGCTGTCGAGGATGGCGACGCGATAGCGGGCGAGCTCGCAATGCGCGATCACCCCGGCCTGCAACGCGGCACCGCCTCGACCTGGTATCGCGACCAGGCTGACATCGGTCTTGTTGCGCAGCGATGCGAGCCCCGTGCGCAACCGCGGTTCGGCATTGTCGGCGCCGAGATAGATCGTGTCGGTCATGGTCACGATCGAATCGTCGCCGCCGGTCAGCATCTGGACAGCAGGCACGACCAGATTGCCCGGCAACGTGTCGGTCAGCGCCTCGGGACCGGTGCGGATCACTTCGGTGGCATTGTCCTGAAGGCTGTCGAGCACGCGGACGTAGGCGGACTCGCCATCCGGCCGATTGTCCTCGACCCGCGGCGGTCCGTTGGTCGCGCCGACCACTTGCTGGAAATACCGGCTGTGGCGATGATCCATCGACAGGCTGTTGAAGGTCTCGCTGGCGAGCACCAGCGTGTTGCGCGACGGCACCGCTGGATCGGGTAGACGGCGCAAATTGACGGTCATGCGGAATTCGCGCGAGCGGATCTCGAGCGGATCGGTGATCGCGCCCAGCGCCGCGAGGATCGCCGGCGTCAGGCCCGGCGGATCGAGTGTCACCGTGCCGTTTGACCGGTCGATGCGGCGTACCTTGAGCAGGCAGGTCGCGCCGGTGCCGGGATTGCGGACCTCGAGCAGCGAGCCGGGCTCGATGCCGGTCAGGCTCTCGACAGTGAATTGCAGCGGCGGCGTGAGCACGGTGATGCGGGTATTGGCCAACCCGCGCGTCTCTTCCTCGAACGATACGCCCAGCCGGTTGCCCCAATCGCCGACGTCGAGCGCCTGCACCTCGAACAGTTCGGCTCGTTCCACCAGCGTGCTGCCGGCGGCATGCGTGCGAGCGAGATCGGCAGTGAGCGGGATGGTCGCCGCTGTGGCGGCGGACGAAGCGGCGGAAATCGCAACAAAGGCGATGCCGCCCGATGCGGTCGTGATCCGCGCGAAGTCGCCTGCCGCCCAGCCGGTGCTCTGGGTCACCAGCAGCGAGGTGGCGCCGGCATCGGCGGCGAGCGCTACCGGGGTGGTCGTGCGCGGTCCGGCCGCCGGGGCTTGCTGTGCCTGTACCGCCGCGGCGGCGGGATGATCGCGGACCAGTCCTTCCGCCAGCGTGACGGTCCCGGCGTCGGGGGCAGGGCCGCCACTCGCCGGGAGAGCGACAATCACGGCATATTCCGCGACCGCGCCGCTTTCTATCCGTACCAGCTGACCCGTCTTCAGCCCGACCCGATTGTTGAGTGATAGCGACCGGACGCCCGCGCTTACCGCGGCGCTCAATGCTTTGGCGCTGACCGTGCCATCATCAGCCAGCGTCACGCTTTCGACCGTACTGCCGGGCTCGACATCGAAAGCGAGCGGCTGTGCCAGCGGGATCGCACCGAGCGTGCCGACAGCATGAACTTCATGATTGGCCGCGCCCTGGTCGAGCTCGACGACGCCGGCTGCCCCGCCATTGGCGGTCGCGAACACCATCAGGTCGCCAGGAACGGCATCGGTCGCCAGCACACGCGCGCCGCCGCCCGGCGCAACGCTCTGGTTGAGCACGATCGCGGTCGTGCCGGCATAGGCATTGCGCAGTGGCTGGTTGAGGGTAAGCCGGAAGAGCCCGGCACCGACCACCTCGACTTTGGTCACCACCGTCACTTCGATATTGGGCGCGGTACCGATCTGCGCGATCCAGGGCAGCAGGTTGGGGTCGGCGGCGGGCAACCCGGCGATATAGGTATCGAGCGGTTTGTTGCTGGCGATGAACAGGTCCTGCGACCCGGCGACGGCATCGGCCGAAAGCGTGGTCGTCAGCGCGGCGAGGCCGATCTTGGTAAGCGCATGCTCGCTGATCTTGCCGCCCGCGGCGTGGGCGAAGGCCAACGGGCCATCGACCGCGACATGCTGGGTAACCGGTGTGGTGATGCCAGCCGCGGCGATCTCGCGATATTCGGCGGCGCTCCCGTCGCCGATGCGGATCGTGTCGCCAGCCGCGAGCGAGCTGGCCGCTGGCGCCAACGTATAGAGGCCAATCGCGGTGCCCGTGCCCTGCTGCGCGGTACGCAGCAACAAGGTCTCGCCCAACGGGTTGGCGACGGTATCGAGTGGACGCCAGAACGCGTTGACCAGCGCCGCGGCGGCCTGAGGTGGCGCCACGCGCACGACATAAGCGCGCTTCCCGCCATTGGTGAAGAAACCCTCGATCGCGTGCGGAAGGTAGCAATGCGTGCTGCCGACCGCGTCGGTGACGCTTGCCGGATCGAGGATGCCGCCGAACCAACGATTATAGTCGCCGACGCTGGTCACCAGGATCGGGACGTCGAGGGGCCCCCGTTCGGCGACGCCGACGATGCCGGCCGTCGAGGTGCTGACACCCTCGATCGGCTTGGCTCCGCTATCGACCTCTTCGACATAGACGCCCGGCGAGAGATATTCAGCCATTGCGATTCTCCTTGCGGCATGAGGATGCTGCGTTGGTCATGGGAACACGAAATCGGTGATCACCGTCGTCTGACCCCAGCCGAGGACGACGATTTGCTTGAGCGGGTTGGGCTGAGAGGCATGGGTCGCGGTCAGTTCGACTGCGGCAACACGGTGGATCGGCGGCAGCGCATAGTCGCCCTCGGTGCCGCTGCTGGTCTGATAGCGGGCGCTCGGTTGATATTCCGGCTGGAGCCCCACGCCGCCGCCGGCGATCTCGATCGCGCTGGTACTCGCGCCGATCCCGCCCAGTGACGTAGTCCAGACCGACGCGTCGCCGCGCCGCGCGGCAAGCGAGAGGGGATTGGTCGGTCCGCCCGCGCCGGCGATGGCGCGCGTGACGACCGCGCCCTCACGGTGATCGCGACGCAGCGGGAAATCGAGCGTGAAAGTGGCTGGCTGATCGGCGCTGGAGCCGGCAGCGATACTGTGGATACCGATATATTCTAGCCGTTCGGGATCGCCGGGCTCGACCGCCACCACATCGCCCGCAGCGATACCGACGCTGTCCGACAGCCGGAGCGTGATGTCGCCGGCGACGCCGGGCAGCAGCAGGGATTTGGTCGCGGCGGAGGGAGTGAAGTTGCGCCGTGCCATGGTCGCGCTGGTGTCGCGATCGGCGTAGATCCCGGCGTAACAGGGCATAGCGTCGGGGGCAGCGGCGGCGGCGGCGGGATGTTGCATCCGCGCCCACACGCCGGACACGCGCACCGTCCCGCCCGACAGCGGACCGGTGCTGCGCGACACCATCCGGCCCGACAGCCAGGTCGGTGCGCGATGCAGCATCACGTCGCCGAGATCGATCGCCGCGAACGCGTCGGGATAGCCCGGCTGGGCGCCAACTGCTTCGTCGAGCGTGATCGCCAGAAAACCGGCCGCCGTCACGGTCAGATCGACGCGCGCGGTCGCGATCGTCGGGGCGTAGAAGGCGACAGACGGTTGACCGACCACGCCGACCAGCCCGCCGTCGCTTGCCCGCGCCGTGGCACCCGGCAATGTCGTCGCGGCCGCGACCGCGAGAACGGGAGGCAGGCCGGTAGTCTCGTCGACCAGCCGCAACCGCAGGATAGCCTGGCTGCGGTCCGCCATGGTCGGTGGCGGCACCTCGGGGGAAAAATACCAGCTGGTCTCCCCGGCAAGGACGGTCCGGGTCGTCACAGGCCTGCGGGCTCCGCCACGCCATATTCGGGCAATGCGATCGTTACCGGCGGGCCTAACGGATCGGGCGCGGTGGTCTCGATCGAGACGATGCCGACCTCATAGGCCAAACTCAATGTGTAGCCGCTATCGAGCGAGTCCCACAGCCTTGCGATCTCCTCAAGGCCTGGATTCTCCAGCCGCACTGCCAGCTCCACGCTGGTCCCCGCGAAGTCGCCGCTGAGCAGCGCGCCCGAAACGAGCGGCGTTTCGTGGAAAGCCTGCAGGATTGCGCCGAGCACATGGTGGCGCGTCGCCACCGGCACCGCGCTGCCGTCGAGCCCGATCATCGGGCAGATCAGATAATGGAGCCGCACCGGCAGCGGGGTCGGGCGGAGACGGTTGGGCGCGATCCGCTCGGGCGGCGCGTTCAGCCGCTGGTCGTCGCGCTCGACCCGATAGAGCCACAACGAGATGCCGCTTTCCCCGCCACTGCTCATCTCGTCGGGATTGCCCAGCGACACAACGGCGGCGCCCACCCCGGTGAACAGCAGCTTGAGGATTGGATCCGCCTGCATCGCCGCGAGCAGCACCGATCGCAGTGTTTCGGAGGCGGCGCGGATCGCGGAGTTCATGCAGCGACCCTTTCAGCGTCGGATCGCGTGCCAGATCTCGCTGCCGCCCGGCCACGCCCGGGCCATCGCTCCGTCGCGTTCGAGCAGTTCGAGCGTCGCGCGGACCGTGTCCAAGCTTGGTGGGGGCTGCAGCTGCGCGAGCCAGGATTCGGCGATGCCGCGCAGCGAGTCCGCAGCCTGGGGCCGAAGGCGAACGTAGCGGCGTATCGCTTCGGCAACTCGCGCAATCTCAGGATCATCAGCCACCAGCGGTTTCGAGCTCTTGCTGGCCAACCGATCGCAACTACTGTGCCAATTTTTAAGCAACTGAAATAAAAGTATTTATTTGTCAGTTTCGGATGTATATCGGTCGCATTGGGGGCAATTGACGCCCTCAATCGCCCGAGGCCGGGTGATTAAAATGCAATTTCAATCGTTTGGCTGTGGGTGCTCGTTGCCCCGGGGGTGGGCTCTACCGCACCCGGGGGCCCGCAGTTATATTCGGGCGTATCGGTATCATCGAAGCAGAAGAGCCCGTCGAACAGCGCGCGGATCAATTCAATTCTCTGACCAATACCATTCTGTATCGCTGCATGGCTCTCTTTCTGACGATCTTCGAAAACGCGCGCTTGCCAGAAAGGTCAACCATCAGTGCGGCTTGTCCTCGGGCAGCGGCACGCCGTTGTGCAGATAGGCTGGCGCCTCGATCAGGATGAAGGCGATGCGGCAAACCTTGTCGGTGGTGTTGCGCCACAGGTGCATGGTGCCGCGCTGGACGATGACGCCGCCATGCTTGATGGTCTTCCTCGCGCCGTCGTCCAGTTCCAGTTCGATCTCGCCTTCCAGCACGATGCCATAGTCGATCGAATTGGTGCGGTGCATCGGGCTTTCGCAGCCCGGAAGCATATCGACCACACGGACCACCGAGCCGCCTTCCAGCGTCAGCCCCGCCTCGCGATGGCGGCCATCGGTTTCATCGTTGTTGTCGGCCGGGACCGTCGCGGTCGTCCACAGCAGCAGGAAGGCGGCATCGCCCGACGGGATCATCCTGGTCGGCGCGACGTCTTCCGATTTGAACACCGCGCGCCCGTTGGCGTCATGCCCAGTGACCACGCGCTGGACAGGCGGAAGCCCGCTATCGGATATGTCGGTCATGCTTTCACCACTTTCTGTTCCAACACACCAAAGGGGGCGCTGCCATCCGGCAGGCGAGCCTCCATGCGCACCGTATCGCCAAAGCGCATGAAGTCGGTGCGCGGCGCGCCATGATCCATAATTTCTATCCCGCGCCGCTCCGCAATGCAGGACGAGCCGACTTCGCGAAAATTCTCGTTTGAAACCGTGCCTGAACCGATCACCGTGCCTGCCACCAGGTTGCGGGTGCGTGCGGCATGGGCGACCAGTTCGTGGAAGCCGTAAGCCATCGGCTCGCCATAAGCGTTGCCGAAGATCTCGCCGTTCCACTGCACCTCGAGATGCAGCGCAGGGCGAAACCCGCGCCACTGCGCGCCCAGTTCGTCGGGCGTCACCGCGAAGGGCGCCATACCGCAGGGGGGCTTGGCCTGAATCCATCCAAAGCCGGTTTTCATCTCCGGGCCCGCCAACTTGCGCAGCGACCAGTCGTTGATCTGGACGACCAGCGCGATGTAGTCGCCCGCCTTGTCGGCAGGCGTCCCCATCGGAACCGCCTTGGTGATGATGCCGAATTCACCCTCGAAATCGATGCCCAGTTCTTCATCCGCCATGGGCACGGCGGCGCGTGGGCCATGGAACGTGTCCGAAACGCCCTGATACATCATCGGAAAAGGCGGCTTTTCGACCGTGATGCCCAGAACCTTGTCCATCAATGCGCCATGGCTGGCATAGACCGAACCATCGAGCCACTGCCACGCACGCGGCAGGGGCGCGGCGAGCCGTGCCGGATCAAGCGCCTCGGGAAACTGTGTGATGGTAGCCAGTTGCGGGGCTACAGCGTCCCATTCCTCAAGCGCTGCCTGAAGCGTATGCACTGGTGCAGGCGCATAAGACCTGCCGTCGCGCGACACCACGATCAGGCGCCCGTCCTTGCCGCCTTCATTCAACGCGGCCAACCGCATTGCTTCACTCTCCCGAACTTGCCTTGATGTCATCGTTATCGCGGCGCCCCACTGTGTCACAAAGGCATTTGATCGATAGGCGCGCATCGATACGATGCGATGGTCCACACCGGCGATGTCCTGCATTGGGGGCAATAATTGCCAACAACCTTGCGGGGAGAAATATGGCCATCTGGCTCAAGCGCGGCGCGGCTGCGGACGCTCGACGTCGGCTTAACAATAGCCTTCATGCGATCGGCGAATTGCCGGTCGAACTGATCCCTGCCTGAAGAAAGCCTCGTATGTTTGAACCCTTCCCCGGAAATTACGTCTGGAACCTCGGCATCAACCTTGCGCTGATCTGCGGCGGCAACCATGGCGAACTCGATGAGGTCTGCCGTCCGGTGCGCGAGGCTGCAAAGGCGGGCGCCGATGCCGGCTCGGCGCAGCTGTTCGACAGCTGGATTGCCGTCGCCGACCAGGTCACGCGCAATGCCGAACGTGACGAGGGCGAAGGCTACCTCCTTTCCGCCGGCGCGAAATATCTGCGGGCATCGGGCTATTATCTTGGCGCCGAACGCCTGCAAAGCCGCGCCTATGCGCCGCGCTGGGAGGCTTATGACAAGGGTCTCGAACTCTATCACAAGGGCAGCGCCTTGAGCGGGCATCATGTCGAGAGGGTCGAGATACCCTATGAGGGGGCGAGCTATCCGGCGATCTTCGTCCATGACGGCTCGGGAACGCCGCGCCCCACGCTGGTTTCGGTCAATGGCCTCGATTCCATGAAGGAACAGGTCGACATGGGCGGCCATGGCAAGGCCAACCTGGATCGCGGCATGAACACGCTATTCCTCGACCAGCCAGGCACCGGAGAGGCGATCCGCAAGCGGGGGTTGCCCGCAGTCTATGACGCCGAGCGGTGGGGCAGCCCGGCGTTCGACTATCTGCTGACGCGCAATGACGTCATCCACTCGCAAATCGGCATTTTCGGCCTCTCGTTCGGCGGCTACCATGCCCCGCGCATCGCCGCGAACGATCCGCGCTACGCCCTCTGCGCGGTCATGGGCGCCAACCACGTTTGGGGTCAGCGCCAGCGCGAGCGGCTGGCCAACGATGGCGAAAATCCCGTGCCGCACTATTGGGACCATGTGATGTGGGTTTTCGGCATCGATGACCGCGAGGCCTTCCTCGATTATGCCGACCAGATCACGCTCGACGGACAGGTCGAAAAAATTCGCGTGCCGTTCCTCATCACCCACGGCGAGAATGACAGGCAGATCCCCGCCTTCAATGCACATCGCTCCTATGATCAGGCGGTCAACAGTCCCAAGCGCACCCTGCGCATTTTCACCAAGGCCGACTTTGAGGTCGAGCATTGCGGCGCCGACAATGGTACCGGGATGCGCGACTATATCGCCGACTGGAGCGCTGCGACCTTCGCCGAAATGACCTGATGGCGCAGTTCACCTTCCATCATGGCGGCATATCGGCCCCGTCGCTGGACGAGGCGAGGGCATGGTATGGCCGGGTGCTGGGCTTCGCTCTCGAAAAACGCTTCCGGCTTGAGGCGGCTGGGGCCGACGCCGCCATGATCCGCAAGGGGCCGCTGCGTTTCGCGTTGTTCGAGGTGGCTGGCGCAGCACCGCTTCCCGACGACCGCCGGCACCCGCCCTTGGACCTGATGACCCATGGAAACAAGCACGTAGCATTTTGCGTGCGTGATCTGGACGCCTGTCAGCGCGAGCTCGAAGGCCACGGCGTCGAGGAGGTCTTCGACGTGCGGGAGGCATTCGGGGCCGGCTTCTTCATTCGTGATTGCGCCGGAAACCTGATCGAGTTTGTTGAGGAGCTCAACCAATGATCTATGAAATCGCAAGTCTGACCATAGATCCTGCCCGTGCGACCGCGTTCGAATCTGCGGTCGCGCAGGCGCGATCTCACTTTGAAGCGGCCAAGGGCTTCATTTCATTCTGCCTGCAGCGGGTCATCGAGGAGCCAGGCGCATACCGACTGGTGGTCGGCTGGGAAACGGTTCAGGCGCACATGGTTGACTTCCGCGCGTCCGAAGGTTTTCAACACTGGCGCGCCCTTGCCGGACCCTTCTTCACGACCCCGCCTGTCGTCGTTCATGTTGAAGCGGTGATCTGAACGCCGCAATCACAGGGCGTGTTCGTCTTCCTCGCTGATTGCGGCAAGCACACCAGAAACAGGGGCTTTGCCGGGATTGGCCTTGCGATAGGGCTCGAAGCTCTTGCGGTCGGCGTCGAAGGCCATGTCCATCGGAATGTCGTTGCCACGGAAGATCGGCGGTGCGTTGTTCGCCCATAGCAGCGATCCAAAGCGGAAGTCCCACGCGCGCGGAATCCAGTTGTCGTCGAGATAGTCGGTGTCGGCATGATATTCGGCCTCGCCGCTTTTCCCGGGAATGTCGCAATAATAATAGATCGCACTTGAAATGCGGTGACGCGAGATGCCGCCGGAGCTGTTCATGCTCTCGTTCTTCCAGCCCTTGTCCGCCATGATGTTGGCGCCCAGCATGACCTCATCGATATCGTCGCAGCCAAAGGCGATGTGCATGAACTTGAAGTAATCCGGGGCGATCGGCAGATCGCAGTTCACCCAAAATATGGAATGGTGCTCGTAGGTGCCGTCCGCCCGCGCGAAGATGCCAACGCCTTTGGAATGGTCGGTGTAGCGAAAGCCCAGGTGGCGTTCGTAAAATTCAAAACTGGCGACATAGTCGGGGCTGAAGAAGACGACATGATTGATTGTCTTGGGTATCGCCTTCTGCCGCCAGATGCGGTGCTGGTTGAAGCGCGGATGCGAACCCGGCGAGTTCACTGGGCTGACTTCGCTGACCACGGCCTGCTTGTCCCAGACGCGCAGGGCAATGGGCTGCCCGTCGGGACAGACGCAGCGAACGGTGCCGTCGGCATCGCGCGCCACCGCCACCTCGGTAGCGAGGCTGGCAGCGATCCGGTCGAGGCTTTCGCTGGTGTCGACACCCCATACAGTTTCCTTGACGCCGTCGCCCGGGAAGGGATCCGGTGTTGGCAAGCGCGCATCGCCATGGGGCAGGATAATCACCCGACTGGCTGAGCTGAGGCGAAAGATCGCCTCACGGTCGTTTACGCACTCGACCGGCAGGCCGAAGTCCGTCCAGAAACGGATCGCTTCTGCCATGTCGGACACGCCGAACACGACACTTTCGATTCCCAGGATCGCCATGAATTCTTCCTTATGTTGTTCGGCCCATTATGCGGGGGTGGCGCACCTGGGAAAAACAGATTGAATTGAATGGAAGCTATGAGCCATTTCGATAGCAAGGCCGAAAGGACCGGATTGGTCATGTTGGTCGGCAGCCGGCGCCACCGGATAAAGCGGTTGTAGATCGTCTTGGGCGGACCATAGTCAGCAGGCGCATCGCGCCCGCGAAGGCCGTTCCTGATCACGAAGATGATGCCACTGATGATCCGACGATCATCGACGCGTGGCACACCCGTGCGACAAGGGGAAGTACGGCTCGATCCGGCGCATCTGCGCCTCCGACAGCCAGACCAGATCACTCATGGCACGCCTCCTCACGCCGCCATTGAATCAACTGGCCGTCTTACGCCGCAAGCAATTTAATAGGTCCTGAGCCCAGGGGGCGTCCACCCCATCAAGTCCAGAGCACCGACAATCACGATAGCGCGCTGCGCGGACGAGATCGTGACCATTCTATGGATGCAAATCCATCCAATCTTCCGATTTGTGTATTCGGACGCTCTGTCTACTCAGACGGTATGAACGAAAAGATCGAGACTATTTCCACCGCGTTGATTGTCGGTGGCGGGATCGGAGGCATGGCCGCAGCCATCTGCTTGGCCGAGCGTGGCGTGGATGTGGAGATTGTCGACCTTGATCCGGAATGGCGGGTTTATGGTGCCGGCATCACGATTACGGGCGTCACGCTGCGGGCCTACAAGCAGCTTGGCATGGTGGAGGAAATCGCAGCCAAGGGGGCAATCACCAACGGATCCGGTGTGTACCTGTTCTCCGGCGAGCATCTGCGCGATCTTGACGAGCCCATAATCGAGGACGGCCTTCCTGCCACTGGCGGGATCATGCGGCCGATCTTGCATGAGATCATGCAGGAACGCATCCGGCCCCTCGGCATCGGCGTCCGCCTCGGCGTCAGCGTTAGTCAACTGGAGAATGGAGGCGCCGACGTCGACGTGACGCTGTCTGATGGCAGTAAGGGGCGTTACGACCTCGTCGTCGGCTCGGACAGTGTCCACTCGCACGTTCGCAAGCTTGCTTTCCCGCATATGTCCGAACCCATGCGCACCGGCCAAGGATGCTGGCGTATCTCTATTGAAAAGCCGCCCATGCTTGAAAAGGGGGAGATGTACTTCGGCCATAAGTACACGGTCGGCATCACTCAATGCGGTAAGAATGCGGTGTACCTGTGGATGCTTACGCCTCACGAGCGGCGCCAGAATCATTTCGATGAAGATGAGCTTTTCGCGCGCCTGAAGGCAAACCTGGAGGGTTTTGGTCATAGTGCTGGCTGGATTCGCGAGAACATGACGCGAGACCACTGGATCAACTATCGACCTCTGGCCGCCAAGTTGCAGCCGGGTCCTTGGTCGAACGGGCGGATTGTACTTCTCGGCGATGCCGTACATGCAACAACGCCCCATCTCGCTTCGGGAGCCGGCATGGCCGTCGAAAGCGCTATTGTTCTCGGTCAGGAGCTGGCGAAAGCGGCTCACGCCGAACAAGCGCTCGAGGCTTATCAAGCCCGCAGGTTTGAGCGGTGCCGAGATATTGTTGAAACAAGTATCGCTATCGGAGCCGCGCAACTCGAGGGCGTGTCGCCAGATCGCGTTGGCGCTATGATCGGAGGCGCTTTGCACCGGCTTGCCGCCCCGTACTGACCCGGGCTGCCGAAAAGAGCTGTTGCCTCAGCCATACCGGAGTCCATGAAGGGGCAGGGCGGGGGTAAATCCGAACGGCTGGTACGATTCTATTGCCGCCAATGGGGGAGATGACCCTAATCCGGGTGTCCAGTCTCCTCGGCGATCTTTTGCGCCAGCAGGCGGCGCGCGCGGGTGGAAGCGGCGTCGATCTTCAGCAGCACCGGTTCGAGCGACCAGAAATCGGCTTTGCCGATCCGCGCCTGCTGTTTTTCCAGCATGGGCTTGTCCTCCTGCGTGAATGCCTGGGCGAGCGCACCGCGCAGAAACTGGCTGAAGCCTTCATCGTCCATCCGAAACCGCCTGGTCGAACAATAGAAATAGTGGGTGGTGGTGGCCGTCTCGGGCACCATATTGTGCAGCGTGTAGCCCTCGTCGTCGGCGGCACGCACTTGCCCCGCCGGAACGGCCGCGACGCCCAGGGTCATTACCGCCGGAGCCTGCCATGCCACTTGGGTCCAGATATCGGCGCGCTCAGCGCCGTTCAGCGTCACGCGAAATGCCGGGGGTGGCTCGCAGTTTTCTGCCAGCCAATCGACGATGATTTTGCTGCCCTCTTGGCGATTGGTGCTTTTCGCAGTGCTATTGATGCCGCCGAGCGTATCGGGGTGAAGAAAATCCGCGTGGCTGAGATCGAGGATGTTGTCGCTCAGCAATTGGTAGTTCGCGGCCGTTGGCATATAACCGGCGATACGGGCCTGTGGCGGCGTTGCATCGATATAGGAGAGATCTGGGATCAGCGCCGGGTCGGCTCGATCGGGATCGCCGAGCCAGACCCAGACGATGCTATGGCGCTCGATCACCGGAAAGGCACGCACGGCGAGCGCGGAAATGATCGGCCCATGCGGATTGTGCACGCACTTGCCGTCTGCGCCGAAGCCAATGCCGTGATACCCGCAAAAGATGTTGTCTCCGACGACCCGTCCAGCCGAGAGCGGGGCAAAGCGATGCGGGCAGCGGTCGACCAGCGCGGTGACCGATCGATCGACTCCGCGGTAGAAAACCAGTGGGACTTCGCAGATCGTGCGGGCGAGCTTGCCGCCTGCGGCCACTTCGTCGGCAAAACCGGCCTGATACCAGGTGTTCATCAGATATTCGGTCATTGATCGCATCCTACCAAGCGGTCGCCCCGGCATCGACCGAGAAGTCGGCCCCGGTGACGTAGCGCGCCTCGTTGCTGGCAAGCCAGGTGGCGCACCAGCCGATGTCGGAGGGCTCTCCGATCAGCTTGAGCATGTTCTTGGACAGCACGATGTCGAGGAATTCGGGCTGCGCGTCGAGATGGCGCCCGGTTGCTTCGGTCCGGATAAAGCCGGGGGCGATGGTGTTGGAGCGGATGTTGTGCGGCGCACCTTCCATCGCCAACTGGCGCGTCATGGCCAGGACACCGCCCTTGCCGGCGCAATGGGCGAGGGCGGGCGAGCCTTCGAGCGCCTTCCACGCATTTGCGCTGGCGAAGTTGATCACGCTGGCCGCTCCGCTGGCTTTGAGCCATGGCCAGGCCGCACGGGTGGGAAGAAAGACGATGTCCAGTTCGGCGTCGAGCGTCTTCCTCCAGTCGGCATAGCTCAGGTCCTCGATCCAGGCGAAGACGGCAAAGGCCGCCGCGTTGAGGAGGATGTCCACCTTGCCGAATTCCGACCCGATATCGGCGAAAAGCGCGTTGGTTGCCGCTTCGTCGAGAAGGTCGCAGGCGCGGTCGGCATCTTTCAGATCGACGCCGATCACCGTCGCGCCTTCCGCGGCGAAGATTTCCGCGCAGCCCCTGCCGATGCCGTTACCGGCGCCCGTGACCACGGCCACCTTGCCTGCCAGACGGTTTGCCAATGTCCTCTCCCTCGATCTGCCCCGTGCCCGTGACGCCCCGGTACCATCAGGGGAGACTAATGGGCCGCAGCTCCGAGGGAAAATTCGAATTGTCGATGGAAAGCCATCCATGCGCAAGGTTCGTGCAATCCGTCCCTGGCCGTGCCGTTGCGGCGCATACATTCGAACCGTGGATAGGAATGCATTGATACAAATGGTGGGAGTTTCGGCCCGAAAGCCTCTATCCCGCCGCCAAACAAAATATCGTGAAACGGGAGGGGAATCCTTATGCGCACAGCATTTCTGATCACCACGGCAATGACGGCGATTGCGCTTGCTTCGCCTGCCTTCGCCCAGGAGGCGCAATCGGCAGCGTCGGACAATAGTGCCATCGGCGACATCATTGTCACCGCGCAGCGCAAGGCAGAATCGCTGCAGAAGGCCGCTCTGGCGATCGACGCGGTCTCGGGCGACGATCTGGCCCAGCGCGGCATCGCCGGTGCGACCGACATCACCAAGGCTGTTCCGGCAATCTCCTTGCCATCGCCGGGCGGCAACATCTCGTCCATCTTCATTCGCGGCGTCGGCAATGTCACGACCAGCAGCTATAATGATCCGGCAGTGACGCCGAGCTATGACGGCGTGGTGCTGGGTCGCGGCGGCGGCGTTTTCGGCGCGGCCTTCTACGATCTTGCGCGGGTCGAGGTGCTCAAGGGGCCGCAAGGCATTCTCTATGGCCGCAATGCCACCGGCGGCGCGGTGAACATCATCCCGAACCGGCCGGTTATCGGCCGCAATGGCGCCGGGTTCAACGTGAGCGCTGGCAACTACGATGCGGTCGATGCCGATGCCTATGTGAACCTTGGCGTCAGCGACAACAGCGCGCTGCGCCTGGGCGCGGCTTATGCGGTGCGCGACGGTTACAACCGCGATGGAACCGATGACCTGCGCCGCGGCTCGCTGCGCGCGCAATTCCTCATCGAGCCTTCCAGCGATCTCTCGCTTCGCATCGGTGCGGATTATACGCATCTGGGCGGCAGGGGCGTGGGCGGATCCTATGTCGGCGGCTATGCGCCGGACGGCGCGGGTGGCTATGCCTTCTTCCCGTCGGGTCTGGATGCCAGCGAAGGATTCAATACGCCCGCCGCCAATGCCTTCCGTAACCAGAATCTAGGCGCCCCGGCATTTGCCTTCCTCAGCGCGATGAACAGCGACCAGCGGCAGGATAGCACCTATTGGGGCGTGAATGCAGAGCTCAACTGGACGACCGGCATCGGCAAGGTCACGATCATCCCCGCCTATCGCGAGAGCGAGGACCACTCGCTGTTTTACGGTCCTGCCTTCAACACGGCGATGACGAACGAAAAAATCCGCCAGGCCAGCCTGGAGGCGCGGCTCGCCGGCAAGACCGGCATGTTCGACTATGTGGTCGGCGGCTTCTTCTTCAATGAGAAGATCGATGCCAATAACCAGTATAATCAGGAGTTCGTTCTCCCGATCGTCAATTATCGGCACAAGACCGACAGCTATGCCGGATTTGGCCAGCTGACCGCCAATATAACAGGTCGCTTCCGGTTGATCGGCGGCGCGCGCTATACGCATGACAGGAAGTCGATCAATGGCCTGATCAACAACTTCATCACCTTCTGCGGCGGTCCGCCCCCGGCGTTGGTGACGCCGCCTGCCTCCTTTGGCATCGGCTGCGCCACGCCCGGCAACATGCCCTATTATCCGAACTTCCTGAACACCACGGATACGATAAACTGGCTGAGGACCAACAACTGGATCGCGTCGAGCAGCACGGACCAGGCGGGCTATCAGGTCTTCCCGTTGCTGACGGGCGCGGGCGCCATTTTGAAGACCTACAATCCGGTGGTGGACAGCAAGGGTTTTTCGCGCGTGACCTGGAAGGGTTCGGCCGAGTTTGACCTCAGTCCACACAACCTGCTCTATGCAACGGTCGAGAGCGGCTACCGTGCCGGCGGCCTGCAGATGACCGAAAGCAAGACCAGCTACAAGCCGGAGTTCATCACCGCCTACACGATCGGTTCGAAGAACAGGTTTCTTGACAATCACGTCCAGCTCAATCTCGAAGGCTTCATCTGGAAATATCGCGATCAGCAGATCACCTATTTCACCGTCGATACTTCGGGCACGCTGATCAATTCGAACGAAAATGCCGGTCGGGCCACGATCAAGGGCTTCGACGTGGATCTGCTCATAAAGCCGACGGGTCGCACCACACTCAATGCCAAGGTACAGTATCTCGATAGCAGATATGATGACCTTCACCTCTATACTGCCGCGCCGCGTGACAATTTCAATTGCGCGTACACCTTCACCGGCGGCACGGCGGGGGGCGCTCCGGTCAAGGACTTCAACTGTTCGGGCAACCCTCTGCTCTTCTCGCCCAAATGGACGGTCAATCTTGGCGCGGAACAGAAAGTGCCGTTGGGCGAGAGGCTGGAACTGGTTGCCAATGTCGATACGGCATGGCGCGACCGCCAGTGGGGAGGATTTGAATATCTCGCGTTCGAGAATATTCCCGCATACTGGATGACGGATGCGGCGCTGACCCTGCGTGATCCCAGCGGTGGATGGTCGCTGACGGCATATGTCCGCAATATCGAGGACAAGCGTCGTGACCTCGCTCCGCAGGCGTCCCCCTTGGGCATGGCGGTCGGCCACTTCTCGGCGCCGCGCACCTACGGCCTGCGTCTATCCGGCAATTTCTAGGGGTATGTCGATGTGAATATCCTGCTGACCGGGGCCGGCGGATTTGTCGGGCGGGAACTTGGCCGCCTGCTGGCGGGCGCCGGTCACGCGCTTGTCGGGATCGATACGGATGCCGGGGGGATTCCCGCCGGCATCCGTGTCGTTGCGGGGGATCTTGCCGATCCTGCGGTTCGGGCCGAAGCGCTTGGCACCGGCTGCGACGCGCTGATCCACCTGGCCACGGTGCCGGGCGGTGCGGCAGAGGCCGACCCGTCCGCTTCCCGCCGCATCAATGTCGACGCGATGTACGACCTGCTGGTCGAGGCTTCGGCGCTGAAGCCCGGTCTTCGCGTGGTCTATGCCAGTTCGATCGCGGTGTTCGGCGATCCCCTGCCGGCCCAAGTCGATGATGCCACGCCGCTTTCACCCAGGATGATCTATGGCGGGCACAAGGCGATGATGGAACATGCCGTGGCCATGTTTTCCAATCGGGGCCTGATTGAAGGGGTGACCGTGCGACTGCCCGGTATTCTCGCCCGGCCAAAGGGTCCGTCGGGCATGAAGTCGGCCTTCATGTCGGACCTGTTCCATGCGCTGCGGGCGGGGGAGGCGTTTACCTGTCCCGTTTCCGCCGCTGGCAGCATCTGGGCGCAGTCGGTGCGGCAATGCGCGCGCAACTTCCTTCATGCGCTGACGCTGGATTCCGGGCTGATGCCACCGACCCGCGCCGTAACTCTGCCCGCTCTGCGCATCAGAATGGCGGACCTTGTCGCGGAGATCGCGCGGCAATGCGCCGTGTCGCCGGACCTTGTGCACTATGCGCCCGACGCGGCGCTCGAAGCGGCTTTTGCCGCGCAGCCGCCGCTCGCCACGCCTGCGGCCGAGCGCGCCGGCTTTGCGCATGACGGAGGTCTTGCTACACTTGTCTCCAACGCCCTCGCAACGATCTGAGGGCGATTGGGGATGGCGATGCGATTCGGACGGCTCGACCTCAACCTGTTGGTAGCGCTCGACGCGCTCCTGACTGAGCGCAGCGTCAGCCTGGCGGCAGATCGCCTGTGCCTGTCGCAGTCGGCCACGTCCAGCGCGCTTGGGCGGTTGCGCGAATATTTCGGCGACGAACTGCTGGTGGTCAAGGGACGCAACATGATCCTGACGGCCCGCGCGGAAGAGTTGATCGACCCCGTTCGCGCCGTGCTGGAGCAGATACGGACGACGGTTGCCGTTGCCCCGCCCTTCGACCCGATGACGACGGATCGCATGATCCGCATCATGGCCTCGGATTATTCGACCGAGGTGCTGTTGGCCGGCGCGCTGGCCGAGCTGGAGAAGGAAGCGCCACAGATGCGTTTCGAAATTCAGCCGATGAACGACGGTCCGATCGAGGCGATCGAGCGGGGCTATGTCGATCTGCTGCTGACGATCGACTATGCCATTTCACCCGACCATCCCAGCCAGCTATTGTTCGAGGAAGATTATGTCGTGGTCGGTGATCGTCGCAATCCGGCGATGAACGAACCGATGACGCGCGATCTCTATTTCCGGCTCGGCCACGTTTCGCCCCGCTTCGGCAAACAACGGGTTCCGGCATTTGAGGACTGGTTCGTGCGTCGCCAGAAGCAGCAGCGCCGGGTCGAAGTGATCGCGCCCACTTTCCTCTCGCTGCCCGGCCTGATCGTGGGCACCAACCGCATCGCGACGATGCATCGGCGCATGGCGGATATCGTCGTGCGGTCGATGCCGCTGGTCATGCGCGAAATCCCCTTCACCATCCCGCCGATCCGCGAAAGCGTGCAGTGGAACATCGCAAACAGCAACGACCGCGCCCTGCGATGGGTGGTCGAACGGCTTCAGGCCGTGGCGGCGCGGACGGAGCCGGCGATCGATAACAACGTCGTGGCAATGGCATCGGCAAGTGGCATCGACCGCAGCGCAATCGAGGTCGAGTACCGGATGCACCATCCGCAGCGATAGGTCTGGTGACCAAAGCGGGGCAAATTCGCCGTCTCGCCGCCGAAGACCTTTCCGAGTTCGTGGCGCGGATCGGCATCCATTACCAGCACGCCTATAACGTGCTGAAGGGTGGCGGAAGGACAAGGGAGCGAGCGGCTCGGTGGCAGCGCCGGTAGCCCAGACTTCATCGAAGCGCGCCTGGCAGACGCCGGACATGGGGTACCTGGCCATCCTTGACGATGATCGAGCGTCCGTCCGGCGCATGACCCGTGACGATCCGGCGAGTGATGGGCGTTATAATAATATCCTCTGTCCGCTGCCGTCGCCGCCGCCGCTGGCCCGGACCAGCCGCGCGGGCCCGAAATCGTCGAGCGGCAGGGCCGCCAGCGCGTTCACGATGGGATACTGGGTCGGCATGTCCTCCCACCTCGCGGCATGGAAGGCGAAACGGCCTTGTCCCGCTTCGCTGACATGGAGCGTGGACGGCGGGCCATCCGGTGCGGTGATGGTGGCATGGTTGACATCCGCCACGCCCCACGCGCCAGTGCGCGGCATATATTTTGCGAACATCATTGGTGCGGGCACCACCGGTTCGGCAGGCTCGAAGTCTTGCGCTGAGAGATCGAGGAAGCGAAATCCATCCCATGTGGCTTGCGCGGACCAAAGCCCCTGCCGCTCTTCCAGGTCCGAGATTTCGGCGTAGACCTTGCTCCAGCCAAGCTCCTCGCGCCCAGTAATGATGGGATCAGCCATATTTTCCCACACCACAGGCACGAACTGCCCGCTCGCCTGCTCTTCGCCTTCCCATCGGGCGGGAATGGCGACGAGCACGATATTGTAGCCGCGCCCCGCCAGCCAACCGATGTCGCGGAACATGCTGAGCGTTACGTGCAGGCGCGGTTCGCCCTCCAGAACGAAGCCGGACGGGAGCAGCCGACTCAGCAGGGCGGGATCTGTGCGCGCGCTCAGCGATAGGCTGGTTATCTGCTTGCGATAGCGGTCGTCGCGGCGATTGTCCGGCAGGTTGCGCGGCCCGGGCGCCGGGCCGAAAGAGACGGGCATGCGAAACATGGGGGCGAGGCTATCGTTCATGGCGTGATCCTCCTCGCGGTCATCGTGCGCGCCCGTCCCAATCAGAGCAGCGGAGCTGCGAGGAAAGGGCGAGCGTCATAGCTAATATGGCATAGCGCAAGTAACTGAAACAAAGGCATCCCCACGCAAGAGAATTGCCGATTTTGTTGCTTTGTCTTCCTTCGGCTTTGAGTGACGGCTTCCTGCGAGCCCCGTCCGAAAGCCGCTAGTCCGCCACCGGCCCAAGAGCCGTCCGGCCGATGCTGCTGCAAGACGTCGGTCGATAAAGCGCCTCAATCTCGGCCATTCAAGTTCCGTCACCGATCACCTGAAATGCGGACATCGAATGAGCCAGCTAACATAGCCGCAAAGTTGGACGTTCCGGTTAGTCCGCTTCCGAACGGCAACTCGCTGAAACTGTCGTTTGTTCAACCTCAGCGCACGTAGGTACTTAGAACGCCGCGAACCGCTCCTGAAAAGCGGCGGCAATTTCCGCGATCACCGATGCGGCGATCAAATGCGGATCGCGCAGCCGGTGAACCAGACCAATCGGCGCCTTGATCCTTGCGATGCCTTCATTGCTGCACCCGGAAGCGACCAGGTCTTCAACGCGGCGAGCATGAGCTCGCCGGCTACCGAGCGCACCCACATAGAAGGCGTCGGTGTCCAACGCCTGGAGCAGCACCATTTGCTCCCATTCATGATCGTGGAACATCAGGGCTATCGCAGTTCCCCCGTCGATGCGCAAATCAACGGGCGACGAAAGCCCCCGCAGTCCCTGGACGGAAATTCTGGCATCGCGTGCCTTGGTCAAGGTGACGTCATCCGGCGAGACCAGATCGACTTGCATATCGGCGGCCGAAGCCAGACGCGCCAAGGCCAGCGTCTCCACACCGGCCCCCACAATCAATAGTCGTATCTTTGGTCGAACCATATAGGCCGCTGCGCCGGGCGCGACAGGTTGTGCCCCATGATCCCACCGGAGCGAGCCGTCCGTCGCCAGTGCGATCATCCCGGTCTCCCGCTCCGCCTCGATCATGGCCCGCAAGGCCGGCAGGTGATGATCCGCTACGGGATATATCAGCAGTTCGATTCGGCCTCCGCAAGGCAACACCATGTCGATCCTGCCGCTGCCTCGCCCATATTGCACGGCCGCCGGCCGATTTTCGACGATTGCCTTGCGCGCTTGCGCCACCAGGTCCGCCTCGACGCAGCCGTTTGACACATAGCCTGCTGTGGCGCCCGTAATGCTGGCCGCCATTCGCAGGCCGGGCTCGCGCATGCCGCCGCCATCGACCGCAGTGACGAAAACCAGCGCCACGCCGATCCGGGCCTCGGCGCATTCGACGACAAATCGGGCGACGTCCCGTGGGTGGCTGACCACGTCTATGCAGCGCGGCCAGTTCATCATCCGCCGACCAGACGAACCGCAACCGCAAAACGCATCAATGTTGCGAGCGCCTCGGTTTTGTCTACCAACTGGTGTGGCCGCCGTCCGCGGCGATGACCGACCCCGTCATGAACGAAGATTCGTCCGACGCGAGGTGCAGGATGGTTTTCGCGATCTCGGCGGGGTGGGCAAAGCGCTTGAGGTGCTGGCGACCGGTCAACTTGGCCAGCAGATCCGCTCGGTCCTCAGGCGGCAATCCGGCCAGAAGCCCTTGCGCCATGCCGGTGTCGATCCCGCCCGGACAGATGACATTGCATCGGATGTCGGGCGCCAGTTCGGCCGCCAATGCACGCGTCATACCGATGATCGCCGCCTTGGAGGCACAATAGACGCTCATATGGGGCAGCGATACCAGCCCCCCGACCGACGAGACGTTGACGATCGCCCCTCCGCCCGAAGCGCGGATGGCCGGCGCGGCCTTCTGTACAGCGATGAGTTGCGAGAAGCAGTTGACGTGCATCACACGGTCGAACTGGGCCAGCGTGACGTCGGCCAGATCGCCAGGCCCCAGAATGCCGGCGATATTGCACCACGCGTGCAGGGCGCCAAACCGTTCCATGGCGAGGCTGACCAATGCGGCGTGGGTTTCGGGCTGCGTCGCGTCACCCGGAACCGCAATGACCTCGGTTCCTTCGGCGATCAAATCCGTTTTCAGAATATCCAGCGCCTGCTCGTCGATGTCGGTCAAAGCCAGCTTCGCGCCTTCGCGCGCCATCAAACGCGCGGTCGCCAGGCCAAGTCCCCCGGTGGCGCCGGTCATCGCGACGACCTTGGCGGCAAGACGGCCCGACCGGGGAAGCTCAGTCGGCATTTTGTCCTCCAGACAGAGCATGTACCGCCCGCCGTGTCATCACGCGCACAAGATTGGCCCGGTAGTCCGCGCCCGCGTGAAAATCGCTGATGAGTTCGGGCAGATCGAAGGTAAGGCGATCGATGCCTTCGGGGCTGCCGTCGAGCAACAATTGTTGCTCGACGTCGGGCATCCGGAATGCCCCCGCACCGGCTCCGGTGACGGCAACCCGCCAGCCACGGGAGCCATGGGCGACGGCCACGCCGGTCATGGCGTAACCCGAAACCGGGTGCCGGAATTTGGCATAGGAAAATGCCTGGTCGGTGCGGATGCGCACCTGCAGGACAAGCTCCCCCGGTTCCAGCGCAGTCTCGAACAATCCTGTCAGGAAGGCGTCGGCAGGCAACTCGCGACGGTCCGTGACGATCACCGCATCGAGCGCGAGGATCGCCGCCGGGTAATCGGCCGCCGGATCGTTGTTGGCGATCGAGCCGCCGATTGTACCCCGGTTCCGGACCTGGACGTCACCGATGCCGTCGGCCAGCAGCGAAAGCCCGGGAAGCCGGGATTGCACGAGTGCGCTGCCTGCGACGGCAGCGTGCGTTGCCATGGCCCCGATCTGCAGTTCGCCTTCGTCTTCTTCGATCTCGCTCAGCAGTGGAACCCCCGCCAGGTCCACCAGCTCCGAAGGTCCGGCAAGGCGCTGCTTCATGGTCGGCAGCAAGGTCATGCCTCCGGCCAGCGGCCTGGCATCGGGATCGCCCGCAAGGATATCGAGAATGTCCGAAAGAGTTTCAGGGCGAGAATAGACGAATTCTCTCATTGGCCGGCCTTCCGGCTGGCGGAAATCACGGCCGCGATGATCGGCTGGTACCCGGTGCAGCGGCACAGATTGCCTTCCAGCGCATGGCGAACCGCGGCCTCGTCCGGGGCAGGGTTCGATTCCAGGAGCGCGGCGGCAGCCATGATCATGCCAGGTGTGCAATAGCCGCACTGAAGGCCGTGCTCCTCGCGAAACGCCTGCTGCAGCGGGTGATCACCCCGTGGACCGAACCCCTCGATCGTGGTGATCGCCTGCCCATGGGCCTGGAGCGCCAGCATCGTGCAGCTCTTCACGGCCTGCCCGTCGCAATGAACGGTGCAGGCGCCGCATTGGGTGGTATCACAGCCGACATGCGTGCCCGTCAGGCCCAAGACTTCGCGCAGGAAGTCGACCAGCAGCAGCCGCGCACTGACCATCTCGCTGACTTCCTGGCCGTTTACAGCAAGCGAAAGGGGGTAGAACTTCTCCATGGTCATCACTTGAGTGTGTACATGACGGTCATGAAGACCAACAACGCTGCCAGCACCAGGATCGTGAAGGACTGGGCATCGAACCACCGCCGGGCGGATTCCGCGACAGCCGGAGCGGGACGGGGCTGCGCGCCTGCAACAGGCACAGGCACGGGCACATCTCCGGCAGGGATTGGTGCGGCCGGCGCTTCGCCCGGAATTGCGGAAATATCCGGGGTCGTTCCGGCTTCGACGATCGCTCCGAACCTGTCGAAGAATTCTGCCGCATATTTTTTCGCGAAAGCCTCGATCAGGCGCGAGCCGATCTGGGCCAGCTTGCCGCCGATCTCGCTGCTGGCGTCATAGGTAAGCCGCGTGCCCTCTGCCTCCTGCGCAAGACGGACCAGCGCGGCCCCCTTGGCGAAACCGGCCGCGCCGCCTGATCCTTCGCCGACGATGCGGCAGCTTTCCGGCGCCTGGAGATCCTCAAGCCGGATTCGACCATTGAACCTGGCCTTTACCGGCCCGACGCGGGTCACCACCGTCGCCACCCAGTCGACCGGCGTCTCGCGCGTGATCTCCTCGCACCCCGGTATGCATTGGCGCAGGATATCGGGATCGTTGATCGCCTGCCAGACCAGCTCGCGCTCGGCGCGGATCAGCGCTTCACCGACGAGCTTCACGCCGGTTCCGCCTTGCGCGAGGCGGCGGCATTGATCGCGGACCATATGCGCGCCGAGGTCAGCGGCATTTGCAGGTCAGTGACGCCGAGCGGACGCAGCGCATCAAGCACCGCGTTGACCACTGTGGGCGGCGCGGCGATCGTGCCGGATTCCCCCACGCCCTTGACCCCGACGGGGTTGGTCTTGCATGGAATTTCCTCAAGCCTCGCGGCTATGGTTGGCATCGTATCTGTCCTCAACATTCCATAGTCTGAGAAGCTGCCGCTCAGCAGTTGGCCGGTGGCCGGGTCATAGATGACCTCCTCGACCAGAGCCTGCCCGACGCCTTGGGCGATGCCGCCAATGATCTGGCCCTCGCAAATCATCGGGTTGATCGCCTTGCCCACGTCGTCGACGACGGAGTAGCGGTCTATCCGGATAGCACCGGTTTCGGGGTCGACCTCGACCTCGCAGACGTGCGCGCCGTTCGGGAAGTTCGGCGCTTCACCGTCGGCGGTGCCCACGGTCGATAAACCCAGCGACTGGCCGCCCGGCACGCCTATCGGTGCGAAGAAGCCCCTGACCACCTGCTGCAGCGAAACAGTGCGATTTGTAGCCTCGGCCCGGAAAAGGCCCTCGCTGAATTGGACGGCATCGAGGTCTGTCTCAAGGATGCTTGCCGCCATAGGCGAACAGCGCGCGATCGCCTCGTCGGCTGCGGCCCGAAGCGCCGTACTGGCCAGCATGGAGCTGCGGGCCGCATAGGTCCCGCGACCGAACGTCACTGCATCCGTATCGCCTTGAACATGCTGGATCTGTTCAAAAGGGATACCGAGCCAGTCGTTTATCAGCTGCGCGAAGGCGGTCGCATGTCCCTGGCCGTGCGAATGAGTGCCGGCGACGATCGATACTCCACCAGACGGATCGAAGCGCAGTTCCATCCGCTCGTTGAACACGCCCGCGCTCTCGATATAGCAGGTGACCGCGCGCCCGCGAATGAGCCCTCGGTCTTCCGACGCCTGCCTGCGCGCCGCGAAACCTTCCCAGTCGGCCAGTTCGAGGCATTTATCCATCATTCCGGCGAAATCGCCACTATCATAGGTGAAGCCGGTGGGAGTCGCATATGGCAAGGCCTGCTCGGCGATCAGGTTCCGGCGCCGGATCTCGACTTGGCCCAATCCCGAAACGCGGCCCGCTTCATCCATCAGCCGCTCAAGCATGAAACATGCCTCGGGCCGGCCTGCGCCGCGATACGGACCCGTGGGCGAGCAATTGGTGAACATGGCCGACGTCCGCACATCAATGGTAGGGATGTCGTAGACCCCGGGCAGCATGCGCATCGAAAAGGTGATAGGCGCAACCGTGGCAGAAGCGACATAGGCGCCCAGCGCGTGATAGGCGCGTACACGCAGGCCAATGGCCCGGCCATTTTCGTCGAAGGCCATCTGAGCCGAAGCAACCTGGTCGCGACCATGATTATCGCCCGCCAGTGATTCCGAACGACTGGCAATCCACCTTACCGGCCGCCCCAGCTTGCGCGCGGCCCATAGAACGAGCGCATCCTCGGGATAAGGGTCGGCTTTCATCCCGAACCCGCCGCCGACATCGGGAGAGATGACTCGCAAGCACGTTTCGGGAATGGCGAGTACCGAATTCGCTAGCATCTTGCGGACGCCATGCGGGTTTTGCGAGCTGGTGTGCAAGATGTACTGACCATCGCCATCATTCATGACGAACTCGCCCAGCGCACATCGCGGCTCGATCGAGTTGGCCGAGAGGCGGTTGTTGCGTAAGTCAAGCCGCACGATGAATGCACTGCGGGCGAACGCCTCGTCAGTGCGTTCGGGGTCGCCAAATGCCAGTGTAAAGCTGCGATTCCCTTCGCAACCGGGCCAGATTTCGGGCGCGTCGGACGCCGCAGCGCCGTCCGGCGTCGTGACGCAAGGGCGGGGGCAATATTCTATCTCGACGCGCTCGGCTGCGTCGCGGGCCTGGTCGGCGGTCTCCGCTACCACGGCGGCCACCCTGTCACCGACACAGCGGACCCGGTCGGACACCAGAATGGGGCGGATGGTGCGAAAGCCGGGCGGGCCGCCGGCGTCCTCCGGCATGAAATAGGGCGGCAAGCCGCCAAGACCTTCATTCTCGGCATCCTGTCCGGTGAGGATCAGAAGCACGCCCGGCGACTCCATCGCGGCCTTGACGTCGATGCGGACAATGTCCGCATGCGCCTGGTCCGAATAGATTACGCACATATGCGCCACGCGAGCCCGCTTGACGTCACCGACGTAGCTGCCAGCGCCCGTCAGAAAGCGACGATCCTCGCGACGCCGGACCGCCTGGCCAATGCCAAAACCGGACACTTCTCCTCCCCGTCCATTATCGCCGTTGGTGGATCGTTGGTGTGGTCATCCCAACGGCTTGACGGCGGTGCGATATTGAATTTAGGGCCATGTACGAAAGAGGCAAGAGATTTCCGTATGACTGTACGAGAAAATGAAAAGACTGTCCGCAAGGGTGAGCGCACCAGGCAGGCGATCCTGAACGCGGCCGAAGCCCAATTCGCTCTGTCGGGCTACGAAGCCGTCTCGATCCGTCAAGTGGCTGACGCAGCAGCCCAGCACCTCGGGGTCGTTACTTATCACTACCCCAATAAAGAATTGCTGTTCGAAGCAGTCATCGCGCGCCGTGCAGAAGAACTCACCCAAAGGAGAAAAGAAAGGCTGAGCGATCTGGCTGATCCGACGATCGAATCTTTGCTTGACGCATTCCTTGATCCCTTTCGCGAAAAGGTCGAAGGAGGGTCTGACGGTTGGCGCAGATATGCGCAGATATTGGCGCACATCGCTCAGGATGCGCGGTGGGCGCCATTGGTGGACCGTCTGTTTGGCGAAACGGGCCGAAAGTTCATCTCGCTCATGCGCGAGGTGGAGCCGCGACTTACCCTTGACACGGCGACACAGGGTTATGTCCACCTGATTTCCGTCATGGTGGGATTGTTCGCGTCGACCAAGCTACTGGACCGCCTGTCCAACGGAAAGATGTCGAGCGATCGTCTTTCGGAAAATTATGATCAGGCCATCGCGTTCCTTGCCGGTGGCATGCGCGCTCTCGCCGCGCAAATGCCCTCTACGGCCGATGCCAAGGCATTTTCAGGAAAGGCAGGCATCGGATTTCTGTCTGAGAATGTCCCATCAATTTGAACCGGACGATTTCCTCGAGGCGACAGCCGTCTGCCGCGATCTTGAAATCTAGAGCGGGTTTGGATCTGATTGAATCAGCTCTCCGCTCCGGATTGCTTGTTTTCCGTGATTTCTTAACCAGCGATCGGTTCCTGTCGCCTGGAAATCGCTCTAGTTCACCAACAGGTCACGCCTGAACGCCGCCAGGCGTGCCTGGCGCGGAGCAACCCCGAACTGACGCCGGAATGCTCGGCTGAAATGCGACGCATCGTTGAAGCCCCAACGAAAGGCGATTTCTCCGATCGATATATCCGTCATTTGCGGATGCACAATTTCTCCCTTGCAACGCTCCAGTCGCTCGCGCCAGATGCGCCGCATCAACGGCTCGGCCTCATCTTCAAACAATTCGTAGAGATAGCGCAGCGACAGTCCGACGTTGCGCGCGATCAGAGAAGGGGAAAGGTCGGCGTCCGCCAGATTCTGCCGGATGAACGTCAGAACCCGTTGGCGATGGGCAGCCTGGCCGCCCGCCGACACCGGAGAAAAATCGTCAGCCATGCCGCAAAGCACGGTCGAGAGGATCAACGGAATGGTGTCAGCCACCTTTTCGGCCGCATCGGCGTTGAGTTGCGTGCCGACACGAAAGAGCTCGTCGCTATACGCCCTGAATAGCGCGGCCGGGCCTGTATTCGTCTGCATCGCAATCGCCGTGCAGCTGTCGACATTGGGAAAATAGCAACGCAGCGCCGCGCAGGGAACGTAGATCGACGTCGTGCAAATTTCGCCGGTTTCTATCATGAACGGTCGAGCAGGATCGACGAGAAACATGTCGCCGGGGCGAAGCGTGCTTTCTCGCCCTCCCTGGCTGACAAATGCGGTGCCCTCGCGGTGAACGCTCACCAGATAGCTGGGAACTGGGCTTGGCTGCGAACTGGCGGGTTCGGTGATATGCGGAGAAAAGCGCAACTTGGCAAAACGCAGACCGGGGCGTGCAAATCCATCGACCGCGCACTCCAGCGCCTGCGAGCCCACGGGCCGGATATTCAGTCCGATCGAGAACAGCGAGGCCATGTCCTTGCGAAACTTGGATGATCGCCGACCGCTGGGTATACCAGCAGTAGTGAAGGTTTCCGCCCGGAGCGCAGCCTCGGCCATTATTGCCCCTCTCCCCGCAAACAATTCTATTTTCGCAGGGAGAATTACCGAAAAATAGTACATCTATCCAGAAAAATCTGTGTTCTGTCCAAATTTGCGCCGCAAGGCTCTAACGGCGCAGTCGGGGGTCGTAAGTACGGTCGCGCCTGTGACTCGCGCAATCTCCGGTGCTGCCCTGGCTAGGCTGAATTGGGCCAGCGCGACGACGCGTTCCGAACTGAAACCCTGCGCCGCGACCGCAGACAGGCGATCATGCTCGGCAAAATCCCCGGCCTCCGCTGCCTGCAACGCCCCGGCGGCAAGGCGGGGTTCGACATCAAGCGATCCGGGAAATTCACCCAGCATGGATCCGAGTGTCGGCACGAACGTGGCGAGGAGGCCGACTGGCCGCCCCAGCGCGACAGCCTCGTCGATCATCGCCTCGTTCGGCTTCAGCACGGGAATGTCCATCATCCCCGCTACCGTCTCGATCGCCTCGCCGAAGGCCGAGCAGGTGAACAGGATCGCGTCGGCGCGCGCGAACCTGATCGCATAGCGCGACAATTCGACAAAGCGCTCGATCATGGACTCCGTCAGGATCCCATCGGCCGCACGGTCGACCGACAGGCTGTCATCGAGAATATGGACGCGTTCCGCCTCCGGCCACAATCGTCGGAAGCTCTCCGTGATGGGATCGATCGACAGTCTGAGGGCTGAGATCAGCGCAATCCTGGGCGGTGCCATCAGATCGGTTCCGCAAGCTTGGCCAGCGATTGCTCGACAAGGATGGTCTGTTCCTCGGGAGGCCGCCCATCCTGCTCGCGTCGGCCGATCTCAATCGAATTTTCGGTGACCAGCCGACAGCGATCATAGCGACGGGCCATGAACGCCGCGAACATGCGCTCCACGTCTCCCCCGGAACGACGCAATTCGTCGGCCAGCACCAGGCCGTCCTCGATCGCCATGCCGGCCCCTGACGCCAGCTGCGGGGTTGTCGGATGAGCCGCATCGCCGACCAAGATGATGCGCCCGCTGTACCAGGGCGCGGGCAACAGGAATGCCTCAAGAGGGCGCACATTGATGACCGAATCAACCGTCAAGCTATCGCGGATCCCGGCCAGAATCCCCCCATAGCTTGCCATCAGGTCCCGCAAGCGGACGTGAAGTTCGTCGACGGGGTAGATTGGCGGCCGCGGGCCGACCTGAAGCAGGAACATGTACATGTGGGTCTGGGATACCGGCGACAGCCCGATCTTGTGCGGCCCCCCAAGGAAAAAGTGCCGCCGGTCGATGCCCGCGGGCCGCGTCGTGTACAGGCGCCACACGGTCTGCCCGGTATATTCGGCCTGGTCGGCATCCGGAAAGATCGCCGCGCGCGTCGTGGAGAAAACGCCGTCGGCGCCGACCACGAAATCGTAGGAGCACGTCTGGCCGTCGCTGAACCGGGCCGCGACGGTATTGTCGGCCTGATCAAAGCTGTCGACCGTGCAACCCAGGCGAACATCGGTGCCGACATTGCGCACCCGGCTCGACAAGATCCGGTGGAGGTCGGGGCGCATCACGCCACCGCTGCCGGGCAGGTCCTCCCCCAGATCAGGGTCCGGCAGGTGCGTGATCGGCTGCCCGTTGACATTGCAGACTTGGATCCCGTTTCCGGCAAACCCGACTTCAAGAAATTCCTCGAGCAGGTTGAGCGCCTTGATCGCGCGCAGGGTCGGCCGAGTCACGGTGATACCGGCGCCCGTGACCCGCCATTCGGGATCCTTGTCGATCAGGTCGACGGCAACACCCAGCTGACGCAGGCAGAGGGCCGTCGCCATGCCGCCGACCCCGCCGCCGACGATCAGCGCTTTCAGATCATTCAGCTTGTTCATGGCATCAACTCTCGATGGTGGAGGATAGGTGCCCACCGACGAGGTTGGTGAATTGCCGTGCTGCCTCCACGTTCATAAGATGGCCCGCGTCCACACGCTCCAGACGGCTGTTCGGAACGGCCCGTGCGATCGTCTCCAGCGCCTGGATCGGCACCGCCACGTCGTGCTCACCGGCAACAACTAGCGTCGGGCAGGTGATCCGCGAGACTATGGCCCGGTTGTCCAGCCCGGCGATCGCCTCCGCCGCCAGCGCATAACCCTCGGCCGGTGTCGCTAGGACTAGCTGGCGGATCGTATCGACACGTGCCTTTGCGGACTGGAGGAACGCCGGCGTAAACCATCGCGCCAATATGTCGTCGACCTGGCCGCCCATGCCATCGCGGCGCGCTCCGCCAGCGCGGCTACGCCACATTTCCTGGACAGGCGGCGGCGGATATGCCGTACCACCGGCCAGCACCGCCGAGGTCACTCGTTCGCCCGCCATCACCGCCATGGCCTGCGCGATAGAGCTGCCGAACGAGAGGCCAACCACACCGAACCGCTCTACGCCCATGGCATCCAGCGTTGCCAGGACTGCGACAGCATAATCCTCGATGGATCCGGCAAACGGTGGCACCGCGCTTCTGCCATGGCCGGGCAGGTCAAGGGCTATAACGCGGAACCGCTCCGCCAAGACCTCGATCTGCGGATCCCACAGCGCTGAGGACGTGGCGATCGCATGCAAAAGCACGACCGCTGGCCGCGTATCGGCTCCGGCGGTGCGGCCCGAAAGCACCGCACTCATTCACCCCTCCATCGGCCCAGCGCGATGCCCGTGTACCACTGGCTTACCGGTTCGTAGTGGTTCAGCTCAAAGTTGCGGCAACCAGCAATGCCGTGCGCGACGAGCCAGTTGCGGATTTCTTCGGCGCCGTTGCCGGCGCTATTGACTTCCGCCTCGGAAAACGAGGTCAGCGCATCGACGTCGGTTCCGCCGAGCAGTTCGAGGAAGCGCCGGTCGAACAGTTCGTTGACATAACCCATGCGCGGCGTGCCGACGTCGTGAGCGATGCCGCCGGTGGCGAGCACTACGACCCGTTCGGCGCCACCATAGGAACGAATTGCCTCGGCCATTGCCCGGCCAAGGTCGATGCAGCGCATCATCCTCGGCAGGGGTGGCTGGACGCAATTTACCAGGATCGGCACCACAGGAAAGTCGCCGCAAATGCCGGCCAGCGTGAGCGGCGTGACCATGCCGTGGTCGAGCACGAGTTCCAGCGAAAACGCCGGGTCGAAGCCGCTGTCCAGGCAATGTTGCAATATGTACGCGGAAAGGCTGCGCGCGCCCGGAATTGTCGTGCGCTCGACCTTGAGCCAGCCCTCGATCGGGCCGTCATAGGCGTCGGCGATGCCGATGCAGAACGCCGGCATGTTGCCAAGAAAGAAGTTGTGAAGATGGTCGTTGGATACGAGCACGATCGCGTCCGGGTTCAGTCGGGCGATTTCTTCTCCTGTCCGGCGAAACTCGTCGAACACCAGACGGGCCACTTCCTCTGCCGGCGCATGCGGCAGATTGGTCATCACCGGGGTGTGACTGACGGCGAAGATTCCTGAAATTTCAGCCATTTTCCAGTTCCTTGCCAGCCTGCCTCAGCGCGGCGAGATACTCCTGTTCCGGGATCCGGAGTTGCAGGCAGTAAGCTCGCAGCAGATAAGGGTTGGCACCCAGCAGATAGAGCTGCGTGACGTCGGTGTGCTCGAGTGCCGCGGTTGCCGCCGGGGTCAGTTCCGGATAGCTTGCGATATAGACGTCGGGATCGGCGAAATAGCGCTTCTCCTCGTCCCGGTCATGCTGGATCCGGTATAGAACCCGGTTAATCTGATAGGCCTCGCCCGTCGGAATCGCCTGTAGCCAGTTGTTGATCATTGGGCGCGCTCCTTCACCATGCGGCATGTCCAGGCGATGATCAGCGGCAGGGTTTGTGGAGTGATCCCCATGTGCCCGCCGGGGAACATCCGCACCGACTTGGGTTCGCCGTGGCCGACGAGCAGGTCAATGTCGGCGACCGGGCACTGCTTGTCCTCTCGCCCGTTCACCAGCAGCATAGGGGCGCAAGGGCCGTCCAGCATGCCGGCATCGAGCAGTGACAGGCGTTCGAAGAAATCTACATATTCGCCTTCCGTGCGAGCGCCGAGCATCCGCATCCGCGTCTCAACGAGCTCCATCAGGTAGCTGTCGGGATAACGCGAGCGTTCGATCCAGTCGCGCTGGAACATGAAATGGGCGCCACCGCCCCAATTGACGCCGCAGGCGATCCGATCGGGATATAGGTGTGCCAACCGCGTCGCCCAGTAGCCGCCGAACGAACGGCCGAGGCATCCGGGCAACCGGCCTGACAAATCGTCGCGCGCGGCCAGCCAGTCGAACACCGGCAGAAACTGCTGTTCGGCGCCGGGCCGACCCTTGACCGGCGATTCCCCGGTGCCCGGCCCATCTATCGCGACCGTCGCCACTCCCTGCTTGAGCGCAAGGTCGCTCGCCGCAGTCATCTGTTCCTTCCAGGCGTCGACACCACCCCACATGACGATTACCGGCGGTCGCTCCATGCCCTTCGGGCGCCGCAGCAGGAACACGACCTCATCGCCGTCGCCTTCTTCGCCCTGAAACGGAATGCTGACGCGCTCGATCGGCGGATCGAACAAGGCGCCTGCAGCGAGATAAGCGTCGCGCTCGCGTGCCGCGCTTGCCAGCTTGTCGGGATGATTGGGGCAAGGAAACCGACCCAGGAAGAAGAAGCCGTCCGCCCGCAGGAACTGCGCTTTGGCGTCCTCAAGCTTGCCGGCCGCGCGCGCAGCGATGCCCGCGGCAAAGGCAGCCTCCCCGGCGGCGGTCCAGGCCGCAGCCCAGTTGACCGGATCAAGGCCCTGTAACTGGGCGACGACGCCTTCCGTATCCTCGTAGCTGAGGTTGTTCATCGGGTGGATGCGCTTTCGGGTGCGATCCAGCATCCAGGCTTTGGCTTCATCGAGCGTCCTGGGGCGTTCATGAACGGCATCGGCATTCTGCATCGGGGTTTCTCCGCTTTGCGGCTCAAGGTGAAATCAGTTCAAGAGAGCGATCGCGCGTCTCGACGGCGAAGATCAGACAGGTTGCCCCTGCCAGCGCGCCGAGACAGGCGAAGATCGCGAAGATCATCCTCAGCCCAGCCGTTTCGACGATCAGACCGACGGCCATTGGCGCAACGATGCCGGCAAGGATCGACACCGCATATCCAAGCGACACGCCGATAACGCGCATACGGGTCGGGTAGAGTTCGGGGGCGTACAAGATCATTCCGATCGAGATTGCCGAGACGAAATAGAAGCTGATGCATCCGCCCACGAGCATGTGGTTCGCGCTCTCCAGGCCGTTGACTCCCAGGTTGAAAAACGCAGCAGCAGCCAGCAGAAACGCAGTGCCGAACCAAATCCGTCGCCCGACAAGATCGATCGCCAGCGCCGTGGTCAGCGTCCCCGAGAAACCCGCCGCTTGCGTGATCATCGCATTGCGCAAGCTGTCGCTGAGAGACAGGTGAAACAGCCCGTGGTAGAGCATGGGCAGCCAAGTGACCAAGCCGTAGTTCATGAAGAAGCAGCAGAAGTACATCGTCCACAGCATGGCTGTGCGTCGGCCATAACCCTGAGAAAACAAGCCGCTGAGGATGGCGAAGCTTAACGAAGGGATTGCCTTGTCGTTCGACTTGCCTGGTAAATCCGTGACGCGGGCTTTGGTTGCGTTCCACAAAGCAGGACCCGGTGTCGTGAACGCCGCGCTCGCCCCTTCAATGCGCCGCACTATCGCGTCGGCTTCCGACAAGCGGCCCCGGTGCACGAGCCATCGGGGCGATTCCGGGACGAGGCGGATCATCATCGGCAGCACTAAAATCGCTGGCAAGGCGCCAATCGCCAGAAACGGCCGCCAGCCGAAACGCAGGATGAACCACCAGCCCAGCAACGCGCCCGCGAGCAGGCCGAGCGGAAAGACCAGCTCGTACAGCAGAACGAAACGCCCGCGCCCTTTGGCCTTGGCGATTTCCGAAATGTAGGTGACTGCGATGGGAACTTCCGCGCCGAGGCCAATGCCGGTGAGTAAGCGGGCCACGACCAGCCAATAATAATTTGGGGCCAGTGAAGCTGCCAAACTCATCGCGGAATATAGCGCGGTGCAACCGATCAACGCCGCCCGCCTGCCGCGCGTCTCCGCGATCATGCCGAACAGGAGCGCGCCGATGATTTCCCCGACGAACAAGGCCGATAACAGAAAGCCGGACTGACCTTGTGTCAGGTGCCATTGGGCCCTCAATTCAGGCAAGGCATAAGCGATCGCCAGAACTTCGAAGGCGTTGAAGAAAGTGGCAGTTCCGACGACGAGCCTGAGTTTGATCTGCCAACTGGTGAGAGGCGCGTCCTCAAGCCTGGCAATGATGCTTTCGCCAGTCAGGGCCATATGAGAAGCGAAATCACCCATGTCGGAAACGAGGCCCTGTACTTTTTTGTGTGAGAAATGCCGGCCATCCTTGTCGCGACGGCCGGCAGGACAGGCAGGCTAGAAGTTGACCGACGCCCGAACGCCATAAGTCCGAGGTGGCAGGATATTTCCCCACCACGTCCTGTCGCCGCTGTTGAAGCTCTGCTGGGCGTTGTTGAACACCTGGCTGTTGGTGACATTGTTGACGTAGGCGGACAAACTCCAGCGATCCTCGGCCGCCTTGTAGGTCAGCGTCAGGTCGGTGATCTGATAGGCCTTCTGATGCGCGAACGCCGGTGCGCCGATCGTCAAATCCGTGTCGGACTGGATGTTGCTGCGCACCCCCCAAACGATCGCGCTGTTGCCCGACAGACGGAATGTATGCTGCCAGGACAGCGAGGCGGTCCACTTCGGGGCATTCGGTACCGGCTTGCCGGCGCAGTCGACGATCGGGATGTGCAGAATCGGGTTCATGCCGATTGCGGGGCAGGTCACCTGCGAGGTGGGCGTGAACACATAGTTGTCGAACCGCGAATGCAGATAGGACACATTGGCGGTCAACAGATCGTCCGGCGTGGCAAGGAAGGTCGCTTCCACGTCGGCGCCATATTCCTTCAGATTACCGACATTGAGGATCGGGAAGCCGACCACCGGCGGATAGAGCACGCTCAGCGCGCCGTTCTGCTTTTTCTTGAAGCTCCAGTAGAACAGCTCGACATTCAACTGCAGCCGATTGTCGAGGAACCGGTTCTTGGTACCCAGCGCATAGGCGGTGATACTTTCCGGCTCGTAGCTGTTCTTGTAATTGAATGTACCGGCCGGTGCGTTCACGCCATCGTTGAAACCGCCGGCATGGAAGCCGGTCGATACGTTGGCATAGACCATCGAGCGCGGGCCGACATCATAGTCCACCCCGATCTTCCAGTTCGTCGCCTTCCATGAGCGGCTGTCGTTGCTCGGAACCGTGCACTCCGACGTCGCGAGATTGTAAGTCGTGCCCGCGACTCCGACCGGGCAGAACGGTGTCCCCCCGATATCGGTGTAGGCCGGCTGGCCGATGCGGAAGAGACCGGAGATCGACTTCTTCTCATACGTGTGGCGCAGGCCGCCGGTCAGGCGCAACTCTGGCGTGATCGAATAGGTCACCTGGCCGAACGCTGCGTAGCTTGTATCGGCGAGATGATAGTCGCGCCGGATATAACCCTGGTTGGTGATAAGGCCGCCGGGCACCTGATTGAAGTTCCAGTACCGCTCGAACGGGTCCTGGGTCTCGCGGAAATAATAGAGGCCAACGAGCCACTTGAGCGGACCATTGCCATCGGAGGCGAGGCGCGCCTCGTAGCTCTGCTGGTCAGCGGGTGTGCGGATGATGGTCTGGTAGCCGCCGGCCGGATTGACCCAATTGGCCAGGGTGTGCCGATATGCCGGGAGGATGGTAAAGGTGAAGCCCGGACCACGCCAGTCGAACTGCCCCGACACCCCCCAGGTACTGTTGTTCAGGAAGCTTCCCGGTGCCCAGCGGCCGATGGTGTCGGAATTGAGCGCATAGCCGCCGACGCCTGCGCCATAAAGATTGGGGTTGTAGGTAACGGTGTTGGGCGGAACGCACTGGTTTGCGCCGGGCAGCAGGGTGCATCCTACACCTGGATTCTGAAGTGTTCCATCGTAGTTGGCCGGCGCGTAGAAGCCGAGCGGCGGCCCCTGCCAGGGATCGGCGGTGATCGTCGTGGCATGGGTTGCCGTGGTGTTCATCACTACCTGGCCGACGCCATTGCCATGATCGCGCGAATAATCGCCAGCGATGTAAATGCTGAAGTCGCTGCTCGGTTCAAAGCGCAGCGAAACGCGGCTCGCGACGGTGTTCTGGTCATCCATCCCGGTGCGCTCGATATAGCCGCCATGTTTGATGAAGCCGACCGCGGCGCGCATCGCAATTTTGTCGTTGAGGGGAAGGTTGACGACGCCCTTCAGATCAAGGGCGTCGTAATTTCCGTACTGCGCATCGAACCGCGCGCTGGTTTCAAAGTCCGGATGATTGGTGATGTAGTTGATTGCGCCGCCCGTCGCGTTGCGGCCGTACAGCGTGCCCTGCGGCCCCTTCAGGACTTCGATCCGCGCAACGTCGAGGAAAGCGCCGGAAAGCGCAGTGCCGCGCGCCACATACGCGCCGTCGATGCTTTGCGCCACGGCCATGTCACCAAACGCGTTTATGATTTGCGCACCGATGCCGCGGACATAAATGTTGTTTAGCCCGCCAAAGCCGCGACTGACCGACAAACCCGGCACCAGCTTCACGAGGTCTACCGGCTTGGACACATTGGCGTCCTGAAGGGCGCCACCGTCCACTGCCTGAATGGCGATCGGCGTGCGCTGCAAGCTGTTCGACCGGCGCTCGGCGGTCACCACGATGTCGGCCAGTTGGCCGGATACTTCCTGCGGCGACGCCGTCGATGGCGCCGGCTGCGGTGCCGCCTCCTGCGCGAATGCCTGACCAGAAGCGATCAGCGCAAGCGGTGCAGCGGAAACCCAGAAAACGGCCCTGAAGCGCTTTGGCATTTCATTCTCCCCTACTTCGCTGCTTCTGTGGACGGCCGGAGGGTGTGCGCGAGCAGCGATTTATCAGCCCGGCATTAGGCAAATGGAGCGGACTGTTCTTGTTTCTCATTGCGGCAAATCTATTCTCGCCGTGCGGCTCAGCGATCTGCTGGACCCGCTTGGATGCCGGGCGACTCTCGAAGGGCGGACAGTGATGCGGTGAATGCCCCCGTCGACAGGCATCGTATGATGCTGACCTGCGCCACACTGGCGCGCCGGTCGTGGGTTGAAACAGCTGTCGCTGCGGGTCGATCGGTGCAGCTCGCAAATTTCGCGATCGACCCGTATCGCTGCGTCTTGCCTATTGGCGCGCCAGGATTAATCTAGCCGCGCGCCGCGGAAAACGGCGCCGAGGCGTGAGAACCTCGTTTGGAAAAGACAAAGCCTGCCGGTCCTACGGCCGGGTGGCCGATGCGTATGTCCAGGCCGTCAGGCTAAAAGCGTCGGCGCAAGCATCCAAACTTGTTCTCAACACCCGGCTTGACCGGAGCCGCCCCGAACGAACCGGAGCGGCAATGAAACTAACCTTCGATCCTCTTGCTGCCTCGGCCACGCCGGTGTTGGGGGATGGGGATCCATTGCCGCCCAACGATCGGGTGGCGGATCGGGCGCCGATGCTCGAACGGCTCTATCGGGCCCAGAGCCCGAGGCTGTTGCGCTTTTTCGCTCGGCGCCTTTCTGATCAGGACGCGAATGACCTGGTAAACGACGCATTCGTCCGCTTTGCGCGCACGCGAGCGGTGAACAACGGCGACGTCGAAGACCCGGAGGCCTTTCTCCAGCAGGTAGCGAAGAACGTACTCCGCGACCGCGCGCGGGCGGCCTTTCACCGTTCAGTGGTCGATATCGACCCCGACGATCGTTCGGCGCGTGGAGGATCGGATCCCGTTGCCGCGCTCGAGGCGCGCGACATGCTCGGTCGTATGCAACGCGCCCTGGATCGACTTCCGGCAAAAACGCGCGCGATATTTATGGCACACCGTCTCGATGGCGCTACCTATGCCGAGCTCGCGGACAGGTACGGATTGAGTGTGAAGGGCATCGAGTGGCACATGTCTAACGCGATCGCTCGTCTCCATCGTGCAGCGGGGGACCGATGAGCGGGGTGGAAAAAGACGCGCGCGGCCAGCGGATCGAGCAGGAGGCATCGGCCTGGCTGGCGCGGTTGCGCGTGGGCGGCCGGCAAGATCAGGAAGCGTTCGAAGATTGGTATGCCGCCGACCCGGACCATGCCGACGCCTATGATCGGGTGCTCGATTCCTGGCAGGTAATGAACGAACTGTCGTCATCTCCTGCTGCGCCCGTTCGGGCGCTCGACTGGCGCCGACTGACCGCCGTCGCGGCAATCCTTCTCGTAGCGCTGCTGGGCCTTGGGTTCGTCACCATGCGGCACAAATCCGACGTCAATGCACCGGTGGCTCTCGAGACACGGGCGGGGGAGATCAGGACCGTCGCTTTGGCCGACGGATCGCGAATGACGCTCGATACCGAGAGCTCGGTTCACGCAACGTTCGACGCTGAACAGCGAAAGGTGCAGCTGGTGCGCGGTCGCGCCCGCTTTGAGGTCGCCGCACAGCCCAGGCCGTTCGTGATCGAGATAGGGGGCGGGTCGGTCACAACCTCTGCCGCCACGCTCGATATCGGCTACGACGGCAAGTCGACTTCGGTCGGTCTGTTGCGGGGAAATGCCGACGTCAGCAATGGCCTGCAAGGAGCCGTGCTATTTCATCTGAGTCCCGGACAGAAGGTGACGATCGGCAAGGCAGGTGTTTTGCCATATCCTGTCCGCGATCAGCATTGGCCGGACCGAATGGCCTCGTTCGAGAATGCGCCGCTGTCCGAAGTCGTGGCGGTCGCCAATCTTTATGGTTCCGCCCGGATCGAGTTCGCCGAACCCGAGCTTGGATCATTGCGCTTTACCGGGACCTTCAATGCCGCGGACAGCGCAGGCCTGGCGCATATGCTTGCTGCGATGTTCAAGCTCAAATGCGACGACAGCGTCGCGCATCGCTTCATCCTGTCGCGCTGACGCGAAGGATTCCGCCGATCCTTTAAAAAATTTCCCAGGGTGTTTTGATCCTCGGACGCCAAAGCCCCGGCCGACGCCTTTTCCCGCGCGTCGGCACGGGGAGAGGATATGAAAGCGATACGTGTTGCAGCATTGATGTCGACATTGCCCTTGATGGCTCTGGGCACGATTGCCGCGCCCCAGGCAGCGTCTGCCAAGGAGCGGCGGACCGTTCCGCTCCACCTTCCGGCCGGCTCGCTCGCCGCCGCGCTGCGGGCGATTTCCCTGGCGTCGGGCCGCAGCATTGCGGCGCCGGCTGCGGTCATCGCCGGCAAGCTGGCGCCGGCGATCGACGGCGATTACTCGGTCGAGGCCGCGCTCCGGATTCTGCTCAAGGATTCCGGCCTGCGCGCTCGCGCGGTGGGCGCTGATATGGTGATCGAGCCCGACCCGGAAGCCCATATGGACGGGGATCCGCTCGCGACGACCGATATCGTCGTCACCGGTAGCCGGATCGCGGGCGTGAAGAGTCCGAGCCCGGTGATCAGCGTTCGGCGCGAAGCGATGCGGTCGGCAGGACGGACCTCGATCGACGAGGTTATCCGCACGATACCCCAGAATTTCAGCGGCGGTCAGAATCCGAGCGTCAGCTTCAACGTCCCGGAAGCAAGCGGCAGCAATATCGGCGGCAGTTCGTCGGTCAATTTGCGCGGGATCGGCAGCGACGCAACGCTCACCCTCTTGGACGGACACCGCCTTCCGTACAGCGCCGCGTTTCAAAGCGTCGATATCTCGGCCATTCCCTTCAACATCGTCGATCGTATCGAGGTCGTGCCAGACGGAGCGTCGGCAATCTACGGATCCGACGCGGTGGCCGGCGTGGTCAACGTGATCCTGCGCCGCGATGTCACCGGGATCGAGACGACCGCCAAGATCGGGGGATCGACCGATGGCGGCTATCTTCTCCAGCAATATGACGCGCTCGCCGGCACCAGGTGGCGCACGGGCAATATAGTGCTCGCTTATGAATATGACAGCAATTCGGCGATCAACGGATCGGACCGGCGCTATACCGCGGCGACCCCTAATATCGTTCTCTATCCGCCGCTTCGCCAGCATGATGTTGCGGCATTGCTCAGCCAGCGACTGGCACCAAACCTGACGTTGTCGGTCGATGCCTTGTTCGGCCGTCGCTCGACCAACACCCATTATGCGACCAATCCGGCCGGCGACCTCACCATCAGCGGCTATTTCGACTTCAGTCGGGTCAAATCGTTCAGCGTCGCGCCAGTGCTCGATTGGCGGCTGGGCGCGTGGACGCTCGCTTTGTCCGGGAGCTATGGCGACAATCGCACGAGCTATAGCGGCGGGGCGCGGACCGGCACCGTCTATACGACGCCGGGCGCTGGCTTCTACACCAACCGTGGCACCTCTGCCGAGTTCTCGGCGAACGGACCGATCGTCCGGTTGCCGAGCGGCGAGGTCAAGGCAGCCTTCGGTGTCGGCTGGCGCAACAATGATTTCTACCGCTCCACCGGTACGCCGACGAGCGATATCCGCCACGCCCAGGGGAGCTATTACGCCTTTGGCGAACTGAATTTTCCCCTTGTTCGTCAGCTTACCGGCACCGCCGCGCTGCGCTACGAGCGCTATCCCGGGATCGGTGAGGTGGTTACCCCCAAGCTCGGCGCGGTGCTGTCCCTCTCGCCCGATATCGACCTCAAGGCGAGCTGGGGAAAGTCGTTTCGGGCGCCGACGCTTTATGACCAGTACCAGCCCATGCTTGGTTTCCTGATCGGTGCCGCCGTCGTTGGCGGTCGCGGCCTCCCGGCCGGCTCGACGGCGTTGGTCTCGTTTGGCGGCAATCCCGATCTCAAGCCGGAGCGGTCGACCAACTGGTCGGCGGGTATCGACCTCCATCCGCGCAGCATGGCCGGGCTCGACCTCTCGCTCTCCTTCTTCTCGGTCGACTATACCGACCGCATCGTCACCCCGATCACGTTCATTACGCAATCGCTGTCCAATCCCGCTTACGCAGCCTATGTGCAGCTTGCCCCGAGTGCTGCGGATCAGGCCGCCTTCATCGCTGAATCGGCGACCTTCGCCAACCAGTCGGGGGCCGCCTATGATGTGTCGAAAGTGGCGGCGATCGTTCGCAACCAGAGCATCAATGCGGGCAGTCAGCAGATACGCGGCGTCGATGGGGTCTTGCGGTACAGCAGCGCGGCCGGGCGGGGCAGCGCGCATATCGCGGTGGATCTCGGCTATCTGACGAGCCGGCAGCGGATCAGCAGTGTCCAGCCCTTCACCCAGCTCGCCGGGATCGTCTTCAACCCGCCGCATCTCAAGGGAAGGGCGGAGATCGGCTATACGGTCGGCGGTGTGTCGCTCACCGGCGACCTCAATTATATCGGACCGGTGCGCGATACGCGGCGTGCGGTGCCGGCGCGGGTGCCGGGCATGACCCCGATCGACCTTGCCCTCAGGTATAAAAGCGCAGGCTCGGGGGTGTTTGGCAAATTCGATATCGTTCTGGCCGTCCAGAACGCGCTCGATGAAACGCCAGGGCATATCGCCGCGACGCTCCTCAGCGATGTCCCCTATGACTCGACCAATTACACGCCGCTCGGCCGGGTCGTCAGCCTTTCGGTGACGAAGAAATGGTGAGGCTCGGGCTGATCGCGGGGACTGCAATCGTCGCCGCCGCGAGTTCGGCGCCGGCGCGCGCCGATTGCGGCGCGCTCATCCCGCCGGTAGCCGTCTCGCCTCTCCCGGTTCGCGATGTGACGGCAGAGGATCTGATCGCGCTGCGCACAATCGGCGCGCCCGATGGGTCGAACGCGCTGGCGCCATCGCCTTTGGGCGTGTCTCCCGACGGGCGCCGGCTCGCCTTCGTCCTCTCCCGCGATGATCCGGCGACGGGCGACTATTGCCAGGCGCTCCTGGTCATGGACCTCGACAAACCAGGCCGCCCCCGTGTCATCGATCATGGAGGGGAGCGTATCCTGCAGCAACTGGCGTTGCGTGGCAGCCGCATATCGGCGGGCTGGCCGGCAGTCGTCACCCCGCGCTGGTCGCCCAATGGCCGGTCGGTCGGCTATCTCAAGCGGTCGAACGGGGTGACCAGAGTGTGGGTGATCCCCGGGCCAGGCCTGGCGGCCGATCCGGTCTCCCCGGCCGACAGCGACGTGCTCGACTGGCGATGGGGGCATGATGGTGCATCCATAGTCTACAGTACCGAACCGGGTCGCCGCGCCGAACGCGAGGCGATCGCCAGGGAGGGGCGCGAGGGCTTTCTCTATGACGCGAGGATATGGCCCGGCGTCGGCACCGCACCGCTTCCGGCGGGCACCTTGCCGGTCAAATATTTCGTGGCCGACCTGAGCGGTCACGTGCGCGCGGCGGGCAGCGGCGATCCGCTGCCCGATAGCGGGGGCGGGGCGCTTGTGCCCGTCACCGATGCGCGCGGATGGCTGGCATCGGCGGTGCGCGACGGCGCGTCGCCACTCAGCCCGACACACCTCATCGTCACGCCGCCCGGGCGGCCAATAGTGTCCTGCGACGCACAGACCTGCCGGGACGGCCTCGTGAGCCTGTGGTGGTCCGGCCGTGATGTCCTCTTTCTTCGCCGCGAAGGCTGGGATCAGGAGGATATGGCGCTCTATCGCTGGCGCCCGGGAAGCGCCGCGCCGCATCGTATCTTGCGGACGCACCAGCTGCTGCTCGGCTGCGCCTTCGCTGTCCGCCTCGTCTGTACCGCGGAGGAGAGCGCCGTTCCCCGGCATGTCGTCTCGATCGACATCGCCTCGGGGCGGATGCGCACATTGTTCGTGCCGAACCCGGAATTCGCCGGTATCCGGCTTGGGACCGTGCGGCGGTTGCGCTTGCGCAATGCGTTCGGGCTCGAGAGCTGGGCCGACCTCGTCACGCCACCCAGGTGCGACGGTAAGGAGCGGTTGCCGACGATCATCGTCCAGTACCGTAGCCGCGGCTTCCTGCGCGGCGGGACCGGCGACGATTATCCCGTCTTCCTGTTTGCCGCGCGAGGCTATGCGGTGCTCAGCCTCGAACAACCACACAACGTTGCCTATGCTCGATCGGATCTGCCGGACTGGGACGCGGTCAATGCGTACAGCACGCACGACTGGCGCGAACGTCAGAGCCTCTATTCGTCGCTCAAGGCGGCCATCGACGCGGGTGTCGCAGCGGGCGCGGTCGACCCGAAACGTATCGGCATTACCGGGCTCAGCGATGGCGCCACCACCGTCCAATATGCCCTGATCCATTCGGACCGCTTTGCGGCGGCCGCCATCAGCACCTGCTGTATCGAACCAAAGACGGTGATGACCCAGGGAATTGGCTGGGCCGACTGGAATCGCACTGTGCAGGGGTTTCCGCCGGCGAGTCGCGACGACCCGGCCTTCTGGCGACCCGTCTCGCTCAGCGTGAACGCCGCCCGGATCGATTCGCCGCTCCTCATGCAATTGGCGGACAGCGAATATCTGCAGTCGCTCGAAGCGTTCACCGCGTTGCGCGAAAACGGCAAGCCCGTCGAAATGTACGTGTTTCCCGACGAATATCACAACAAGGTATCGCCGGAGCATCGGCTGGCGGTGTGGACGCGCAGTCTCGACTGGTTCGACTTCTGGCTGCTCCATCGGATCGATCCCGACCCGGCAAAAGCGGCGCAATATCGGCGCTGGGACGCCATGCGGGCGAAGCGTTAGAGCGGCCAGCCACGCGCCCACACTTCGATATCGGCCAGATGCATGAGCCGGGCGAAATGCGCGCCATGCACCGGCCGGGGATCGTCCAGCGCTGCGCGGACCTGGTCGGTGTCGATCAGCCCGAGCCCAGCCAACACACCATCGCCGAGCATCGCGCGAATGGTCGCGCGATTCGTGTCCAGAAGCTCGATCAGAAAGCTGTCCGGCGTGCCCTTCGAGCGACGCCAGGCTGTTGCCTCGGGGAGGCTTGGGGCGAAGGCGTGGCGCGCCGCTGCACGGTTGTGACCCCGGTCGAACCACAGCCAGCTCGGGATGCGCAGGCAGGTCTCGATGAGAGGCTGCGTGACGAGCACCGGGTGCGACGCGACGTCGGCGAGAGGGTCGACATCCTCAATGAGTCCCTGTGCTGGCGCAAGAAGCGCGACGTGCACCGACTTGCCCGGAAGCACATCCGGCGGCGCATGGAGCCAGGGATGCGCCAACGCCGCATCGGCCTGTTGGGCGAGGGCCGGGGCGAGAAAGGTCATATCGGGCAGGCGCCGATAGGGCCGCCGGCTTCGGGCACGCTTCCACCCGCGCCATGCCACCGTGCGCGTGCTCGCTTCGGCGAGGTCCGCGACCGCCGCCGCGGTCCTCCAGAAGTAGCGACGGCCGTCGCGGCCAAGCAGGCAGTCGGCGACCGGGGCTGGTGACTTGATGGTGCAGAAGATATTGTCGCCGCCGCCGCCATCGACGATCTGGACTGCGCTGCTGTCGCGTGCGGCGCGGTTGATCAGCGCCTGCACGCCTTGCTCGAAACTGCGCGCGACGGGGCGCGGCAAGCGCGCTGCGGCCGAGGTCGTGATATCGACGTCGGTGGTTGCGCAGGAGCCGGCTGCGAGCTTTATGCCGAGGTGGTCCGCGACGCGTCGCGCCGGCCCGCGCTCGTCGCCGGTCGGATTGCTGGTGACGAAGGTCAGACCGCTAACCTCGCTTCCCACCGCGACGAGACAGGCAGCGGCCATCGACGAATCAAGACCGCCCGACATCATCAGCAATCGCCGGCCGGGGCCGGAGGTCCGTTCGCGCACGCAATAATGCGCGGCATCGCGCAAGCGGCGGTACGCTTCCTCAGCATCTCCCAGCTGCTGATCCGCGGTGGCGAAGGTCCAGGGCGACCAGAGCTCGGTGCGGACGGGCTGCGCGCCGAGGCTCAGCCGCGAGCCGCCGCGCAGCTCCTGGATACCCTGTAGCGACGTGTCGGCGCGGCGGATGTCGGTCGCGAGCAAGTGACGCGCGAGCCCATCGCGGTCTAGGCGGCCATCCGCCATGCCGCTGTCGATCAACAGGCCGACGTCCGAGGCGAATGCGGTCAGATTGGCGCGGGAGGCATGAAAACAGGGGAGCCAGCCGAATGCGGACCGCATGACCGCCGGCGCGTCGCCAGCCGGGGGCGCGAACAAGGCAACGAAGCCGCCCCAGAAACGCTGTGACAGATACGCGCCCCGCGACGCGACCGCGCTTTCCCAGTCGCCCGGCCGTATCGCCGCGAGCGGTCCCGGGGTGCCGGGCAGGAACATGTCGCCGAGGATGGCGCCACGCTCATCGGGGAGGATCACCCTCAGTCCCGGGTGCGACAATAGCAGCGAAACGGGCGTTTCCTGTACGACAACGAGACCGTGGTTTCGGGCGCACGCTTCAGAACAGGCCGCGCGTTGGTCGCGGCTCCCGCCCATCAGCAAAAGATAGCGGCTGGCCATCAGACGATGAGGATCGCGGTATAGTCGCGCACCACCTCGCGTCGCTCGTTGATCAGGAGCCCCCCGAGCTGCACCCAGCAATGCGCCTGGAAGGGCTGCAGCTTGACCGCCAGCACGAGATCGGGGGCGACGCCCGCCGCGAGCAGCCGTCGCGAGATGGCGAGGGACCGGACGAGGCAGCGGTCCTGGTCGCTCAGCACTGTCCGCGTTCCCCGATAGCCCTGGGCGATCGTCTCGATGATCCGTTCGCGATACTGGTTGCCGGCGAGACGGGATTTGCGAACCCGGATATCGCCAAGCGCCCGCTCGAGGCCGCGATAGCGTAGCTGCAAGGATGCCGCGCCCAGCGCCAGCATGGCACGGCTGGTCTCCCAGCGAGACGCAAAGCCTTTTTGGCGCGCGTCCTCGGCAAGGCTGCGCTCGGGCGGCATCGGCGCGTTGCACGGCGTTGTCGGCGTCGCCGCGTCCGAAATCTCGAAGATGCCGAGAGCGACCAGCTGCTCGCAGGTTTCGATCCCGGCATTCCTTCCATCGACGACGTCGTGAAACGCCCGGCTCGCTTTATGGCTGAGGCAGAAATAGCGATCGCGCCGAACGTCGAGGAACAGCGCGCGGTCGGCAACGAAGCAGAAGCTGATGCCGTGTCGCAATTCATAGCCCATCGGCCACTCCGACGTGTGTTGGGCGGGAAGAGTGGACTCGACGCCGCGGGTCATTGCTCCGGGCAGCGCCATCGGGCCCACATGTCGCATATCGGCGAAAGCGCGCGGCACCGGTGATGCCGCGCGCCGCCAGGGCGATCAGTCGTCGCTGAGGCCCGGGACATCCTGGCCCAGCTTGCCGTCGCTGAGCACGATGCCGGCACCCTTGGTTTCGATCGAGGCTGCGCCGAGATCGACGAGGTCTTCACGTTCCATGATACTCTCCTGTGCCGCGTCATTGCGGCATCGCGGAGTCTAGGAAAGTGAACCGGCTATCCGAACTTTATACGGATTCTATATGTCGAATGTTGGCTTGGGGCCGGTCGAGATGGGTGCGCAGCGTCCGCTGCGTCAGTCGAGCCGGTAGCGGCACCGGACGATTTCGGAGGTCAGTCTGATCCGCCGGCGATGATAGCCGGCGATGGCGGCAGACGCCGTGCGAGCGCCTTCGGCCAGGTGATGCGAAAGCCCGGCCAGCTCCTCTTTCCACTCGGGCAGCAGGTCTGCCTCGGCGCGGCGGACGGCATGAAGCCGGTCATTGAGCGCGGCCACCGCGCGCGCATGCTCCGAATTGCGCGAGCGTAGCGAAAAGTCGGCGAACAGGCGGGCGGCGGCGTCGGGATAGTCGCCGCCTGGCGGTGCGGATTCGGCAGGCCCGAATGGATCGACCGAGCGCGCGATCACGCTCAGCACCTCGCCGGTCCAGCGGTAGAGATCCTCGAGCGCCGGGGCATCGATGCGGGCGACATGGAAGCCGTCGCTCAAGGCGGTTTCGACAAGGCCTTCGCCGGCCAGCAAGTGGAGCGAATCCCGCACCGGCGTCGCGCTACTGTTCAACTGCTCGCCGAGATGCGCGGGCTCGAGCCTCTCGCCGGGCTTGAAATGCCCGGCGAGCAACCGCTGCTTGAGGTCACGATAGACGCGCTGCGACGTTGCCCCGGGATTCATGGTAGGTGGCCCTGGCCTTTCACGAACGCGTCGATCAGCGCCACCTGGTCGGGGCGCAGTGCATCGATCGCGGCCAATGGTCCGTCGCTGTCGTCGCGCAGCAGGATCGACGGGCATTGGCCCTCGTAATTGCCGAGATTGGGACGATGCTGCCGGTAGCCGACCAGCGCTGCCAGCTCGGGCGAAAAGCGCCTTGCTACCGGCGGCGGATAGGCCAGCCATTGATTCTCGTAAGGTTTGAGCCAGCCCAGCGAATAGCCGATGACGATCCCGCGCCGGACCTGGTCGGTGCGGTTGGCGCCGGCGCCGTGCAGCGTCGAGCCGAGGAACACCAATGCCGAGCCGGGCGCCATCGCGGCCGGCACGGGGAGCGTCTTCGGTTCGTGATCGAGCGCCCGGGCGCCGTGACTGTCGGGCCAGACGATCGTCGCGCCATTTTCCGCGCTGAACGGCGTGAGCGGCCAGATGACGTTCACGAGATATTCGATCTCGCCGATCGGGCCTCGCCACATATCCTGATCACGGTGCGGCATTTGCGCAGGTGCGCCGGGATGGACGGCGATCGCTTGCGCGACGTTGAGCTGGATCGTGTCGCACCAGGGCGAGAGGGTCCGCGCCGCGAGCGCGAGGATCGTCTCGTGCTGGACCAGCGCCGCGGTGCGCTCTGAGCGCGCCAGCAACCGCCCGAACCTCTTGGTCGTCTCGCCGTAGAACCCGCCCTGACAGAAAGGCGTGCTATCGAACGTCGTCGCCAGATCGGCGTCGAGCGCGGCGATCGTCGATGGCGGCAGCAGGTCGGGAATGATGCAATAGCCGTGCGCCAGCAGCTCGGCGGCCCAGCGATCGGCGGCGGTGCTGAAGTCTGTCATCGTCTCGTCTCCTCCAGGAGGATCAGGCGGCGGCGCGGCGCGACACCGTGTCGAGATTGGCGGCAGCGATCCCCGCGGCCGCAAGGCGCGCCGGGGTGCTCGCGTCGACCTCGATCACCAAGGCGGCGAGCATCGCGCCCCCGGTGATGCGCGGGAGCCCGAGCGGGCGGCAGGTCCAGCCGAAAGCAAGGATCTGCTGGAACCAGCCCATCTCGGCGATCGCCGAATAATGCGTGATGCCATGGTCTAGCGCGTACGAGACCAATGCTGCCACCAACGTGTCGCGCACCTGGCGGCGGTCGCGCGCGCCGAGACTTCGATCGAGGCAAAAGCGGGTGATTTCGAAGATATCGAGGCCGCGTGGCGGGGCCGCTTCGCACAGATCGGCGTAGAGGCTGTCGAGGATGTGCGGCCGGGTGGTCGGCAGGAGCCGGGCGGATCCCAGATGCCCGCCCTCGGCATCGGTCAGCACCAGATAGGTCGCATGTTCGTCATCGAACTGGTCGACCTCGTAGCGGCCGTCGATCACCGGCACGTCCCATTTGAGGAGGTCGACGAACACCGACTTGCGCGCCGCAAACATCGCCCGAAGCACATCGTCGCTGGCGGGCAAGGCCGCCTGATTGATCAGATGGAGCATGCTGCTTCTCCCGTTGCAAAGGGAGCTTGAGGGTCGGCGGTAAAAGTGCCCGGCGCTATTCCCTGAAAGGGGAATGGCGCCGGGCTTTCCGGCCCTCGAAAAGGCGCGGTCGCCAAATCATCGCTCACCCCCCGGGCAACGTCCGGTCGCTTGGACCCTGTCGCCATGAGCCTGTCACTTGTGCGGAATGTTTTGCCGGATCCCGGCATCGCGGCGCGGTGTCCGCGGTGACGGACCGGCCGCCCGGGCCAGCGTCAGAAGATTGGCGCGATCCTTTTCGCTATCGCCGTCTCCACGGCATCGATCGCGCCGGCTTGATGTGGGAATGGCTACGCCGCGACCCGGACTATATCGGCTGGTATGCCCGGGCGAGCATCAGCACAGGCGGGGCGCGGCGTGCCGATCCGTCGCACTGGGGGCTTCTTTTTCGCCGAGGATCCTTCTCTCGACGCGACACGAGCCCGCCTTCTCTGGCATGCCGATCTCGATCCGGGCGTGCTTCGCGTGCGGGCGGTGCCGAGCCTCGCCGGCAACCCGGATGCGATCGATCCGGCTGAGCTCGCACCCTGGCTGACGCTCGTGTCCGACGCCGCCGGCGAACATGCTGTGCTTTCGAACGGCTGGCAGCATATCCGGCTCGATATCGAACAGGGCAGCCTCGGCCAGGGTGCCGTCGTGCTCGAATATCTGCTGCGCGGCCTGGCGGCCGCCGAGCCGCAGATCCTGCCGCTACGGCGGCTCCTCGACCTGGCGCGCCGGCGTCGCTTTCGCGCCGACCTTTATCCGCCCGATCGCCGCATCGGCCGCTGGCTGATGGCGCTCCAGGTCCATGACGCGCTGCGAGCGGGGGCCAGCCAGCGCGAGGTGGCGCGCGCGCTGTTCGACGCGGATGTGACGTCGCAAGATTATGACCGCCGGGCGGATTCGCTACGGTCTCGCATTCGCCGGCTGGCACGCGAAGCCACGGCGCTTGCGCGGGGTGGCTATCGCACCCTGATGAGACGTCAGGTTGAACCGTGATCGTGCCGCGCCATCGTCCCCGAAAGGTCTTGCGGCCGCAGCCGGGGGCGGTATCGGCGGAATATGGGGCATGCGGAGTCTTCGTCTGACAATCTCGATGACGAGACCTGGCTGATCGATGCGGGTCACCTGATCATCGAGAAGAAGAGGGCCCTCGGGTCCGAGGTGCTGACGCCGCGTGAGCGGCTTATCCAATGCTTCTGGGTGGCGGATTACAGCATGCGCAACGCCGGCGATCTCGCCACCGCGCGCGATCTCGACCCGCGATACCGCGAAGACGCGCTTGCGACCGCCAGGCTGCTCGACCTGCCGATCGCGGCCAGCACGTTCGGGCTGAGCGATGGTGAGCTCGAACGGCGATATTTCGATCTCTTCGCGCCGCTTTGCGGCGAACTGCGCCGGCGCTGACCCGAAGAATTGGTCCGGCGCCGGAGCCGGGCCGATCCTGAAAACGGGGAGGGGGGTCGTTTTCGGGGGGTGTCGAATTCGACCCTCCCCGCCACAGGCTCTCGCGACGATGAAACGGCCGAGGTGGCGCAATCGGGCGCGACCGAAACCCGGATAGACCGTCATGACCGCGACCGCCGACCGCGCTGCCGAAGCGCGGACCACCTGTCCGTTTCTCACCGCCAAGCAAGCCGCTTATCATCTCGGCCTCGCCGCCAGCTCGCTCAAGCGCATGCGCGCCGACGACCGCGGGCCGCGCTGCCGCCTCCATGGTCGCGCCTGGTATTATCATATCGACGATCTCGAGGAATGGTCGGCTGCCCGCATGCGCGGTGGAAGCGATGCTTGAGCGACAGGAGGTGGGCTTGCGCGACTGGGCGGCGGCGTTGCGCGCCGGCCGCGACCGACGTCGCACGCTGGTTCGCCGCGGGCTCTGCGTGGCAGCCGCCTGTGGTGCGGTGTTGGCGACGATCGTCCTTCCGCCGGCCCCGCTTCTGGTGTGGAACGCCAGCGCGAGCATGCCGATCGGGCTGTACGCCGTCGAGCCGGGGGCTAGCCTGGCAACTGGAGACGTGGCTGTCGCGCGGCTGCCGATCGACGTGCGGAATCTTGCGGCCCGTCGGCGCTATCTGCCGGTAGGCGTACCGCTGGTGAAGAGGGTGGCGGCGGTTGCCGGGCAACGCATCTGCTGGACGGGTCCGCGCGTGACGATCGACGGCCGGCTGGCCGCGCTCAGGCGCCGGGACGATCGGGCAGGGCGCCCGCTCCCGTGGCATCGCGGCTGCGCGATGCTCTTGGGCGACAGCGTCCTGCTGCTCGCGACGCGCTCGCCCGACTCGTTCGACGGGCGATATTTCGGTCCTACCGAGGCGCGCGATCAGTTCGGCAAGGGAGTCGCATTATGGACGCGCTGAAATGCGTGGCCGCGGCGATCGCGCTCGCCATGCCTGGCGCTGCGTCGGCGCAGGTGTCGACCTGGCGGCCGATCATCCTCGAAGCATCCGAGCGTTTCGCGATTCCGGCATCGTGGATCGAACGCGTCATGCTGATCGAGAGCGGCGGACGCGCCTATCGCGGCGACCGGCCGGTGGTCAGCCGGAAAGGCGCGATGGGCCTGATGCAGTTGATGCCCGCCACCTGGACAAAGATGCGCGCCGCACTTGCGCTGGGGAGCGATCCGTTCGACGCGCACGACAACATCATTGCGGGGTCCGCCTATCTGCGCCTGTTGTACGACCGCTTCGGATATCCCGGCTTGTTCGCCGCCTATAATGCCGGCCCGGGTCGCTATCGGCGGTATCTGGAAGGGAGCGAGCCGCTGCCAAGCGAGACGGTCGCCTATCTCGGTGCGGCCAGCGGCTGGTCGGGGATGAAGCGCCTGGCGATTCGGCCGGAAGCATCGTCGCTCTTTGCCGCCTCCTCGGCGCGTGTCACTGATTCCGTACCGCCGGCGCCACCGGCGCTCTTCGCCATCGCGCCACGGCCATAACCGGGTGTCGCGCCTTATGGTGGGCTGTTTGGTTTCCTGTCCTGCATCGGCTGGGCGGCGGCGTCGCACGGGACGTTCATGGCAATACGCGCCACTGCCGAGAAGACTGTCGGTCGCGTTATCAATGACTTGGTTCGTTCTCCGGGCTTGATTTAGTATCCCGGACGGCGATATTCGGCCGGTGCGTATCGTGCGACGGCGGGCTTGCCGTGGGATCCCTCCGGGCGTCCGCGTGATCGTGGCGAGCGGCTTGCCGGCGGCGCGTATTCCGGGTGTGGGGCGGCGCGCGCGGTTGAATTGCGGCCGGGTGGCCGGCGTTATGTCCAGGCTGCGCAAGCGGCTAAAAGCGTTGGCGCGCGTTCTCCGGCGCGCACTCGACACCCGGCTTGCGAGCCTCGTCGGCTCTGGCGATCACTTCCTGAAAATGTCGTCGAAGCAAAAGAGTCCGTCGAACAGCGCGCGGATGATGAGCAACGACCGTTTCGGGACGCCGTAGCGCTCGCGGGCCTGCTTGACATGACGGATCACCGTCTCCTCGCCGACATCCAGAATCCTGCTGATTTCCCAGTCGCTCTTGCCGCGCGCGGCCCATAACACGCAGTCGCGTTGGCGGTCGGTCAGTTTGGGCACGGTAATTCCTTCCGGATGGAGACGGTGCGAATGGAGGCGCCGCGCCCCCTCGAACGCGAATGTGCCGGCGAGTTGGGCGAGCCCGCGCGTCTCGTGATCCATGGCGCGGGGCGCGATGCGCGCGAACGAGCAGGACCCATGCGCTTCACCGGGCACGTTGGCCGGAACGGTGAATCCGTCGCCAATCCCCTGTTCGCTGCCTAGCTCGAGCATGCGCCGGTCGCGCGGGGTCAGCGGGATCAGCGCGGGAATCGCCGCCCAGCCGAAGCCGAGGCTCGTCATCTGGCTCGCGCGATGGACCGGGTCCGACACGCCGAACCCGCGTTCGTCATAGAAATCCGCCCAGGCTTGCGGATAATTGTGCAGGCGAAGCGCGCTGGGTGCGGCGTTCCGGATATCGACATGATGGCTGAGCGCGAAGAACTGGAAGCCCAGCATCGCGGTCAGCTCGATCATCGCCGCGGTGAGGTCGTCGACGCTGCCGACCGCCTCCACCAGCCGCACGATCTGTTCCATGGCGGGCAGACCCATCGGGCACCCGTTCGACCGCGAGCGGTTTCTCCGGCCGCCACGGGTCCCGCGATCGTCCTTTCGCTTCTGATGGCCGATGCGACGTTCTCAGGATCGCATCGCCCGCAACTTGACGATGCTTTTGAAACCCCTCTCCGGACGGGAGTCAAGATTATATTCACTTTATATTCCATGGGTTAGGAGCGGGAAATTCAATCCATTTTGGATGTATCTTTTGGCGCGTAATCGGAATGCCGCGCTGTGCTGGATTGAGTGCAACCATCAGCGTGAAATCGGCGATCGGACGTGGTCCCGCCTTTCTGAACAGGTTTGCAGTTTGCTATAGCTAACCCCGGTTGTCGTTCCTGCCGAAGCCCGGTTGGACCGGGCGCTACTGCAAAATGTTCGGTCGCCTTCTCGGCCGAAGTCGGCGAATAATCCATTTCGGATCTAGTTTGACTTTCCTTGAAAACAGCGCGGGTTATGCTCACCCGAGCGGTAGAGACTAGGCAACCGGCAGCAGGCGGCTGTTGCTGGGCGGATTGGGCAACTGGCGTGGCCGTCGTCGCGGCGTCTTCCAACACTGACTTTGAACTGAAGAGCGTAACATTCGAGGCGTTTGCGGTGCGGTATATTTCCACAGAATCATTATGTGTGACGCCAATTGCAGATGACATTCCATTTGGCGCCAAGGTGAATGGCTTGGATTTGGAGTCCACTTATAGCCCGAATATTCGCGAACAAATGAATCGTCTACTCGAGATTCATGGGCTGCTGATATTCGAGAATATTCAGCCGACAAATTGCATGCAGGCTGCGATCAGTGAAATATTTGGTGATGATCAGGCGCACGATGTTGGTTCCCAGATTCCAGAAGGTGACAATGTTAAAGGTTTTCTGGATTCGGAAAACGATGGCGTTGTGGAAGTGGACGGCGTCCAAGTAGAAAACTTTTTGCCGTGGCACTTTGACCAATGTTACGCAGCTAAACTTACTCGCGGCGGAATATTAAGGGCACTATCTATCGTTCCCGAAGGCGGCCTGACGGGTTTTTCAGACGGCATCCAGTTGTACAACGCGGTTTCGCCTGCACTGCGTGAAAGGTTCGAGACGTTTGATATCCTGTATGATTCCGCTTTGCAGTTCTGGAACATGAGATTTGGTCGGCCGACTTCCTACAAGCCCGTAAGGGTCAGCAAAATCGTTGCAGAACAGCTAAGATCGACGTCTAGGGTCAGGTCAATTCACCCAGCCGTTTGGCGGCGGCCGACCGGCGAGAAGGTGCTGCACATTTCACCTATGCAGGCCGCGGGAATCGCCGGGCTGGAATCGGTCGAAGGCGACATTCTGCTCGAGCAGATGTGCAGAGAGATGTATTCCAAGATGATCCCTTATTATCATCGCTGGAAGCCTACCGACATGGTGATTTGGGATAATTGGCGCTTCATCCACATGGTAACGGGGCATTCTCCCGCCCATGTTCGCAATATGCGACGCACTATCATTTTTGGTGACTATGGATTGGGGCGGCGTGAGCATTGACACCAGCGTCGCTCTGGTTGGCCTAACGATCCAACTCAAACAGGCCCCCGATGCTGCAGGATGGTTTTTGTAACTTCTTCGCCGGTCATGTCGGTTTGACCACCGGTTCTCAGCTCGCGATTGCATGGGGAAATTCCAATGTATGTAATTCGCTCGATCGTATCACTGTTTCTCGTTTCAATTCTCACGGTTATCTCGGGAGCTGGGGCGTCGGCAAAGTCGCTCAATAATGCCGAATTGGCTCCGCCCGAGCAGCGGACCGAGCGTGCCTTGAATGCAGCGCTGCATGACTTGTGCTCAAAGCAAGTCGTTCTTTTGGGGGAGAATGGCTTTCACGGCGACGGCCGCATCGTACCATTTCGCGTGGCGCTGATCGAACGCTTGGTGCACGATTGCGGGTTTAAGGCCGTCTTCTTTGAAGCGAGCTTCTATGATTTCCTGGCGATCGACCGGGCCGCTCGGCGCAGACGGCCTGTGACGCCCGACATGGTTTCTTCGGCGATCGGAGGAATATGGAATGCCGATACCGAACTCGAGCCGCTGATTAGCTTCCTTTCGAAAGGGGCCGGCGCCGGTCGCATAGCTTTGGGCGGTCTGGACGATCAGGTGGGCCAACGCGGCATGTTTTACTCGTTGGATGCCATGCCGACGGAATTGGCAGCGTTCCTGCCGCGCGGCAGACGGGAACAATGCCAAGAGCTGCTTCAGGAGCGCCTGCTCTCTCGGTTTCCTTCGGGCATGACCCGGGAGCAACACGCCACGGCAGTGAAGCAGTGCCTCGACGAAATGAGGACGAAAATCGGGGGGGCGAGCAGTGGTACCCCCCGCGATCGAGGCGATTACCTGGCGATGGTGGACAATTTCGAGCGCTCGCAAGCGCGAGACGCGCTTTCCGATGCCGACTATAACGCGGACAGGGATCGCGCGATGTTTGACAATTTGCGCTGGCTGCAGGCGCGGCTCCCGCACACTGGCAAGATCATCGTCTGGGCCGCGAACGGACATATCCGCAAGGATGCCGGAGATGCATCAGTGTCCAGCGGGCCGCCTTTGGGTTTTTATGTCCACAAAGCCTTTGGCCCCCGCGCTTATTCCTTGGGTGCCACAGCGGGCGGAGGCTCCTTTCGCTACAGCGCGAAGGTCATGCGCCCGATCCCTGCCGCCCCACCGGGCTCTATCGAGGCGGAGACTCTGTCAGCAAATGGCGATGCCGCCGTCTTCGTGTCTGCCGCTCATTTGCGAAAACTCGGGAACGTTTCTGCAGGCGCCTCAGACGATCACCAGCAGAAGGTCGCTCTTTGGTCATCTATTTACGACGGATTGATCGTCTTCCGTGATGAGCGGCCGCCGTTCAGGAAGGTCACGCCCTGAAGAGGGTTGGCGGTGGAAACGGGTCCGCGTTCAATATGGCTTAAACGCGAAGTTGATCGTCTCTGTTGAAGTATATTTCGATAAGTTCATAATGGATCAAATTCTTGTTGACATCGAGTAATTATCTATTGTCGTTGGCATCAACGAATCGATAAATAAAAGCTAAAATGCCATATGGACAGCTACTTAAATTGATGCATAATTTGTTCGCCGAATCTTTCGGTGCAGTGGACGTCCGTCTTGCTGCAGTTACTGACGCAAGGGAGTTATCCCATATGGCTTCTATCACTTCGCTCAACGATGCCTTGAGTAGCGCGCCGCCCTTCGGCATCGAGATCCTGTCGGCGGCCGAACTCGACGCGGTCTCTGGTGGTGACGGCGAAATCGGGCGTGGTCTGTCAGGCGGAGACAGCAACACGACCAGCGTGTGCTCGACCGACGGTAGCGACGAGCCCGGTACGCGCTGATATTCGCGTCGATTGGAGAGCCGGGACAGCGCTATGTCCCGGCTCTTTTGCTTCCAAGAGGACGCCCGTTTGATACTGATCTTCAGCAACACTCGCGATCAGGCCACCAACAATGTGGTGCCGTGGCTGGACCGCTTCGGAGCCTCTTGGGTCCGCGTCAATAATGACGAACTTCAAGGCAAACCTTTTGAGGTCACCCTTCGTCACGGAGACCTTGAGGTTTCGGCCGGCGGGGAGCAGTTCTCGATCCACGACGTGTCGGGGATATGGTACCGCAAGGGCAGTTTCTGGTTCACGCGTCCGGCCGAGAGCGTGCCGTTCGGCGGCGATCCTGCTCTGAATCGCCTTATCGAAAGTACGTTGGCTGACGAGACCCGGACCGCTGCACGGTATTTTCATCACCTTGTGCGCGATCTCGGCATCAGGGCGCTCGGAAATGCGATTGTTGGAGACCCGAACAAGCTGGTCGTCCTGCACGAGGCCGTTCGGGCCGGTTTAAAAATACCGGCATATGAAGTTACAGGCGTACTCGGCGACCATCATCTGGCCAATCCCTCGCGATATATTACGAAAGCTCTGTCGGACTCGATCTATCTCTGGGATCTTGATGAGGCGCAGCGCGGATATTTTTCTTACACGGAAGACTTGGAGACCGTCCTGAAAGAAGGTTCGGATTCTCGTGCCATTCCTTTGTCGCTCATCCAGGAAAAGATCGACAAGAGTTTCGAGATAAGGACCTTCTATCTGGATGGAAAGTTCGTATCAACTGCTATTTACTCGCAAGAAGACGATCAAACGTCAGTGGATTATAGAAAATATAATGCAATAACACCCAATAGAAATGTGCCGATTGTTCTACCGGAAGATGTTGCCGAAAGACTGAAAAATTTATTCGATCGGTTGGAGATGAATACGGGGTCGGTTGACCTCATCGTGGATCAATCCGGAGAATTCATATTTCTAGAGATAAATCCGTTCGGCGTCTACGGCGGAATGTCGGCTATTTGTAATTATAATATTGATAAAGCGATCGCGAGTTGGCTTTGTGGAGGAATTGAGAATGAATGGGCTGAGCCGTTTGCCAATGTCTGCAGAACAGCGTGAGGCTCTTCCGCTGGCCTTTCGGATGATATTTTTCAAGGATCTCGCCGAATCGGAAAGAAAACCGCTTGGGTATCATGTCGAGCATTATGGCTCGAAAAGCGTCGTCTCCACAGCCTTTGAAAAGCCGGTCTCAAGGATATAGTATGCGGCATAATGTTGTCGAACCCGCGGTCCAACATCGCCAGGTCTTTCGCCTCTATCCAACATGCAAGCTGGTCCGAGGCGGTGCCTATTCGGCCATTTACGATCTCGACCGCCGCCTCCTTTTCCGGTTCGACAGTGCTTATCTGCCCCTCTTCGAGCTTGCTGAATCCGGAATCCCGGTTGAGGAACTGGAGCAATTGGATCCCTTGCCGCAGAGGCGCAGCCTCGAGGCAATTGCATTTCTTCAGGAGAAGGAGGTCGGACGGTATCTGGACTCGGTGTCTGCCGCCTGTCTGACCCCGCTGCTGGAGCATTGGGACTCTGCGAATACCATTCTCAGCGCGATCGTCGATGTCGATCAGACGGCGCCTGACTGGAAGAATTTGATCGTCGAATTCGACAGACTGCAGACCAGGTTCCTTCAGATACGCTGTTTTTCCGATCTCATCGACCGAAGTGCTGTGGATGATATTTTGCGCTTCGCACGTGGCACCCGCATTACCCGTATCGAGTTGCTTCTGAAATGGGCTCCTGAATGGGAGGAGCAGAACTGGAAGGGACTGTTCGACGAATTCAGAAATCTGCAGCGGGTTCGACTCCACTCGGCGCCTATGGACCGCGACCTTTCGGGCGCCTCGGTGTCAGAATTGCCGTTGCGACTGGTGCGGTTCGAGGAGAAGCCGGCCGGCAGCGCTGAACATTGCGGAGCCATTTCCGAGGGATCCCTGTCGGCGCCATCGACCTGGTTGTACAGTGAGCTACGCAACTTTAATGGCTGCCTCAACCGCAAGGTAGCGATCCGCGCAGACGGTCAAATCTGCAATTGCCCCTCGATGCGCGCTACCTATGGGTCGGACACGAGCCGGCTGGCGGAAATCGTGAAATCGCCAGAATTCCAGCGCCCCTGGGCCATCCGGAAAGACACGATCGGTATCTGCGCCGGGTGCGAATTCCGGTATGTTTGCACCGATTGCCGTGCCTATTTGGGCGACGATCTCAGCACCGAAAAGCCCGCGCGCTGCGGTTATGATCCTGCCGCCGGTCGCTGGGCCGTCTGACACGAGCATCCAGTGGTGACCGCTAGCGAAGGTCAGGGGGCGTCGCGGTCCGCGCGGGGGTTGTTCCGCGACGAGGTGGTCCGCTCGCGCGCGGACCGTCTGACAGGAACCGTCACGATCGGCATGCCATTGTCGTGGCACTTCGTCGGCGGTTTTCTATTCGTGGCGATTGTCGCCGGGATCATCCTTCTCGCGGCAACACCGTATGCGGAAGTCGAGACGGTTCCCGCGACATTGTTGCCTGATCACGGCATGGCCAATATCATGTCGACCCGGTCAGGCGTCGTGACGGCCGTCAACGTCGTCGACGGAAGCCGCGTTCGACCGGGACAGCCGCTTATCACCATCCGCAACGAAGAGGCGATGACCGACGGCTCGACATCGTCGGCCCGCACAGCGGACGCGATCCGGCTTCAGCGTCTGCAGATTGCCGCCCAGGTTCGCGAAGCCAATGCGCGTGCGCGCGCAGAAGAGGTCCAGAACCTCGCCGGCGTGCAGGGTCTGGTCGTGGAGATCGCCTATCTGGATCAGCAGCTCGATACCCAACGGCAACTGGTCGATTCCGCTGCTGCCGATATCGCCCGTGTGCAAAAGATTGCGAATGGCGGATTCATCAGCGTCCGCGACATGCAGGCCCGAAGAGATGTCCTGTTGTCGCGAAGACAGCAGTTGGCGCAACTGGAACAAGCGCGCGCGGCCAAAATCACCGATCTGGGACGTGCGCGACAATCGGCGGTGCAGGCCGCCTCATCCGATCGAGCTCAACTGGCGCAGCTCGAGGTTGGAGCCTTGGATCTCGACACGAAGCTGGCCACGTCCCAAGCGTTGTCGGCTTATGTCCTCGACGCACCGATCGCAGGCGTTGCGACAGCGATCGCGGTGCGGCCGGGCGATCACGTCACAGCCGAGCAGCAGCTCGCGACCATCGTTCCCGCGCGATACAATTTCGAAGCGGAATTTTACGTCCCGACGTCGCGCGCGGGAGGCATTTACGTCGGGCAGGAGGTCCGCCTGTCCGTCGATGCCTTTCCCTACGAGCGATATGGCAGTCTGAATGGAGCGATCCGCGAAATCTCGTCGGTGCCACTCGCGAACGGACAGAACAATCCAGCTCCCGCCTACCGTGTGCGAGCGACGCTGTCGGCACGCGATATGAATGCCTTTTCGCAGGCAGGTGCCTTGCGCCCTGGCATGGCGATGACCGCCCGCATCGTGGCACGAAGGGAATCCCTGCTGAGATGGCTGGTGTTTCCTCCGACCCGGATCCGGGGGAAGTAGCGATGCTCGACCTCGCTTTATTTGGCCGCGGGCGCGTCCAACTCGTGCGTCAGACCGAGATTGCCGAATGTGGCCTTGCCTGCGTTGCCATGATCGCGAACTATCATGGCCTGGACATTGATCTCGGTTCGCTGCGGCGGAGGTTCGTCCCTTCGACAAGGGGAGCCACACTTCGCTCGTTGATTTCACTATCCGATGCTCTTGGCCTTTCCTCGCGCGCCGTAAAGCTCGACATCGATCGGCTGGATCAACTGCAGCTGCCTGCCATCCTCCATTGGGATTTGTCGCACTTCGTGGTCCTGGAGCAGATTTCGGGCCGCAAGGCGCGCATCCACGACCCGTCCGGATATTCGCAGTGGATGTCGCTTACGCAATTGTCGGGTCATTTCAGCGGGGTCGCCCTGGAACTCCGCAAATCGATCGACTTCGAGGGCGGTGACCGGCGCGAGCGGCTGAGGCTATCCCAATTGTGGAGCGGCATCATCGGACTGAAGCGCACGTCGCTGCAACTGCTGGTCCTTAGTCTTGTCCTGCAGGCGTACGTTGTCGGTTCGCCCTATTTCATGCGTGTCGCCATTGATGCGGCCGTCCCCGCGCTGGACAATCGGCTTGTACTCGCTCTGGTATTGGGTTTCTGCCTTTTCGCCATTGTGAATGCTGGCGCTTCCCTGTTGCGCACCTTCGTCATTCTATCGGCTGCCACTCAGCTCGGCTTTTCACTCTCCGTCAACCTGGCCCGCAGACTCCTCCGCCTGCCGGTCCCATGGTTCGAACGCCGGCAGGTCGGCGACATCCTTTCACGCTTTCAATCGGTTTCCCCAATTCAGCAGGCTCTTACGACGGGGCCGGTGACCGCACTCCTCGATGGGCTGTTGGCTGTGGCTACCCTTGCGATGATGTTCATCTACAGCGCCGCGTTGGGCATTCTGGCGATGGTGGCGTACGCGGCCTACGCCACCGTCAAACTTACCAGCTTCCGGCTCCAGCGGCAGGCCCAGGAGAGCGTCATCGTAACGACCGGCCGGGCCCAGACGACCATGATCGAGAGTATCCGCGGTATCTCGACGCTCCGCCTGTTTAACAAGGAAGGCGCAAGGCTTGCAGTGTGGCAGAACACGTTCGCGGAAGCGACGACCGCCACCTTCAAGTTCAACCGAATCCAGGGCTGGCAGGATTTCGCCAGCACGTTGATCTTTGGCGTCGAAGGGGTCGTGTCTCTGGGTATCGCTGTTTCGTACGTTATCGATGGCGGTTTCAGTCTGGGCATGCTGTTTGCGTTCACGGCTTATAAAAGCCAGTTCATCCTGAAGGGCGCCTCGTGCCTCGATGAATATATTGTATTCCGGATGCTTGGGCTCCACCTCGAGCGCCTGTCCGACATTGCGATGACGCCGGAAGACTCTGCTTTTGCCACAGGGACCGAACGCGACTGCGATCTGATCGGGCGTATTGAGTTGCGCGATATCGTGCATCGATATGCGCCTGGGGACCCTATTGTCCTGGACCATATAGATTTGATCGTGGAGCCAGGCGCGCACATCGCGATCACCGGACCATCGGGTGGCGGGAAATCCACGCTGGCAAAGGTGCTGCTCGGATTGGTCGAACCCGAGCAAGGCGAAATACTCGTCGACGGCGTGCCGCTGGCGCGGTTCGGGTTCAAGAATTACCATGCGCAGGTTGCTGCCGTGCTCCAGGATGACAACCTGTTCGGCGGCACTCTTGCGGACAACATTGCCCTTTTTGACGACGCGCCGGACATGAATAGGATAGTCGAAGCGGCGACGGCCGCGGCGATCCACGAAGACATTGAACGAATGCCGATGCGGTATGAAACGTTGGTGGGCGATATGGGGTCCGCTTTGTCCGGCGGACAGAAACAACGCGTTCTCCTGGCGCGCGCGCTCTATCGTCAACCAAAAATCCTGGTCCTGGACGAGGGCACTTCGCATCTCGATGCAGACCACGAACGGCGCGTGAATGCCGCAGTGTCTCGGCTTGGAATAACGCGGATCATCATAGCTCATCGCGCTGAGACAATCGCTGCCGCCGATAGGGTGCTGGTCCTGTCCGGGGGCAAGCTCGATGCCCGGCGTGAAACTCAATGTCCCGAAAAAATCACCGATTGACGTGTGGCACAACCTCGCCTGAAGCTTTTCATGACCTGCACCAGAAAGCTTTTGGTTGTGGCCGCGCTCCTAGCGGTTTGCGTTGCCGCAAGATCGCCAGCGCAGGACGTCTTTCTTCCGTCGGCCGTCGAAGCGGCGCGACTGGACCTTGGCGGGGGCAATTATCTTAGGGCGATCGACAGCCTGAAATCCGCTGCGCACCCGGCTGACGGCAAGGCGGGAGACCCAATTTCGGAGCAATTATGGGAGCAGTTCAGTCCGTTCGTCACGAACGAATTGCCTCCTGCGGCGTACGATACGGCTGGAGCCGACGACATGCTGGGCGCTGGCTGGTCGGACAGGATATCGCGAGCATCGTCTCGCGATGCACTTGCCGAGATCGTGCGCCGGGCGAGGACAACCCGCATCGTCATCTTGAACGAGGCGCATAACAGCCCGCGTGATCGGGCGTTCGCCCTGGAAGTCGCCCGTGCGCTTCGTCCGCTCGGCTATTCGGTGTTGGCGGTTGAGGCGATCAGGAATTACCCGGTCACAGGAGAGCCTCTCTCCGGCGCCGAGCGCCTCAGGCAGGATGGCTTCGCGCGGCTGAATACCGGTGATTATACGCGCGACCCGGTCTTTGCCGGGTTCCTGCGGGGAGCGATGGCGCTGGGGTACGAGCCGGTCGCCTATGAGGAAACCAAGCAACAGATGAAACCGGGCGGCGGCACTGCTGCACGGGAGATGGCTCAGGCCGACAATCTGTTCGACAGCGTCTTTTCTGGGCGCCCCAAGGTCAAAACCCTGATCTATGTCGGCCTAAGCCACGCCGCCGAAGCGCCGGTAAACGGGACCGATCGAATGGCTGGCATCCTGAAGCGCCTGACCAAGGTCGATCCGCTGACGATCGACCAGGCAACGGTAACCGACCTCACTCCTGAGACGCGGCGGGCTTACGATCTGGCGTCTGCCAAGATTGGCAAGCGCTCGGGCATCCTCTTCGACCGCGGAAAGCCGCTGGTGCTCGGGCCTTATGAAGGCGCTGTGGATCTGCAGGTGATCCATCCGCGGCGCGCCTATCGCCTTGGCCGTCCAAACTGGCTGGCGGCTTTGGGCGGCCGACCAGTCTCAATCCCGAAGAACCCGCGACCCGCTGCCGGACGGCGCCTGGTACAGGTCTTCGCTGCCAACGCTCCGGGCGATGCAGTGCCGCTCGATCAGGTCATGGTGACGGCTGGCGGGGCTGTGCCAGCTCTTTTCGCGCCGGCCGTTCCTCTTCGTTTTCAGTCCCAGCAATAGCGAAGCGGAGCCTTTGGCTCGCGCGCGCTTTGAGACACAGGCCCATCCGCCCGCATCGACCTCCCCATCTGGACTCCAGCAAGCAAGAATATCCGCGCTGGGTGATTGTAAACGCGCGCCAGTATCGCTGCCGTCATAATCCAGCTGGAAATAAAGTTGATGACATGATCTAATCTGCGACAATCAGCGTCCGTCGGGGGTAGTCATGAAGCTACGAACGAGTTCGGTCTTTTGGGATCGATCCGCGAAGGCAAGCGCCGGCCTAGCCGGTATTTTCATCGCAACGCTGGGCGTCCCAAACGCGCTTGTCTTCGTGCTATCGCACAAGCTGTTAGTTGCTTTGATCTATATGACAATGGAGGCGGTGCTCCTCGGAATTGTTTGGATGTCAGGTAGAGGCGCAATTGAGCAGCCGAAGCCTCCATTTCGGGCCCACGCATTGCAAAAGGTTCGAATGGAGATTCGCTTTGCCACTGCCGCCGATTTTGCTGGAATGGATCGGATTTACGATTCCAACCTCGATCCAGACATGGCTATGGATGATGGCGATTTCCGGGAGCTGTTGACCCGCGGGAATCTCATGCGCGTCATGGAAGAAGATTTCATCTCCGGCTCCGAACGCATTAAACGCATTTCCGGTTATTATTCGCTTTGGCCGCTCAGGGCGGCGGAGTTTGATCATATCGTTGCGGGCAAACTCAAGGAAGAAGACCTGCGACCGAGTGATATTCCGGATCTCAATGATCCCCAGGTTGCGGTGCTATACCTTTCGGAAGTTTGCGTTTCCGACCAGGCCGATAGTGGCGCAACACTCATGCGGGATATGCTGAGATACATTGCGCGTCTGTTGGTATCGCATCCGAACATCGAATCCATTGCCGCGTGGCCCTATTCGGAAGATGGAAAGGAATGGGTTCGCGAACTCAAACTCATGCCTTGTCGACGGCAGTGGCGCGGTCGGCGGATACACGCATTGAGTAGACGCGCTGCTTTGGCTTCGAGTCACTTGCCAAGTGGCCAGTTCAAGGAGCGCTTGATCGTTAATTACTGACGCTGAGACGCCATGCACGCCCTGCACCCCAATCGTCCGAGAGGTGCGCCGATGCGCTCTGATCGATATTCATCGGGAGATCGGGCCAACATTTCCGAGCGACATGAACTAGGTCGTTGGTCATGAGCAGTTTAGTCCGGCGCCTCGCGCCCGCTAGCCGCGCGCGCGATCGCTCGCTCTATGTCGCGCCTGTGTCGCGCCACCGAGTCCTGGCGGTCTCGGCCTAACGGTGACGATCGGCTGGCGGGCAGCTGCGCTGCCTGGAGGCGGAGCGGGGCTGTTGGCGCACACTGCCGGCTTGCTGGCGCAACCGGGCAGAGTGCGGCGCATCACGAAAAGGGCCCCGCAGGCTCTCCGGCTCGTGCGGCCGGCCGGTGCGCCCGGTTTCGCGGGCGGCCTCTGGCGCCGTTCCGGCACGACGGCCGACGCGAAGCCCGACCCAGCACCTTTTTCCGTCCGCCTCGCTCGGGGTGCCGGTTGTTTGTGCAGCGGCGGTTCCCGCCGGGACCAGCGGGCGCCGCGCTGAGGCGCGGCGGCGTCGTTTGCGCCCCCGGGCAAGCGCGGGTGGGCGGCGCTTCCTCCTAGGCGCGGCCGCGGCGGCGGCAAGCCGGCGTGCCGCCGGCTCCTTCATTGCATTGCGGTCCTGCGCCACCCCGCCGCGCGAGCGCGGCGGGGACCCCGGACTTGGATGCCGCCCCCGCTCGGGGGCCGCGCCTTTCCGGTCGCTGGTCGCCGCCCACCCCCGCTTTCCCGGGGGCCATGCTGGTTTTGGGCGGGCTTGGAGGCTCGGCAATGGCACAGTTTCTCGACCGTCGCGAAACCGGCAAGGGGGAAAGGCCGCGCGCTTCGCGCGCGGCGAAGGCGAAGCGCGGCACGCGTAGCGGGGGCAGGGGAGCGAGTAACGCCGCGCCGCGCGCCACTATCTATGACGAGGTGACCCAGCGCATCATTGCCGAACTCGAGGCGGGGACGGTGCCGTGGGTGAAGCCATGGAGCCGCGTCGCGGCGGGCAGCCCCGGCCTCCCCGTCAATGCCAGCACGGGCCGGGCGTATTCGGGGATCAACATCCTGATCCTGTGGGGCGCGGTCATCGCCGCCGATTACCCCAGCCAGGGCTGGCTGACCTTCCGCCAAGCGCTCGACGCGGGCGGCGCCGTGCGCAAGGGCGAACGCGGGACCGTCATCGTCTATGCCGACCGCTTCGTGCCGCGTGATCGTGAAGCTGGAGCGGTCCGGGAGAGCGATCGCGGCGATCGGGGGGAGACGGCGGGCGCAGCCGATAGCGGCGATGATTCGCGCGCGATTCCCTTCCTCAAGCGCTTTACCGTGTTCAACGTCGCGCAGTGCGACGGCCTGCCCGAGCGCTTCACAGCGGCCCCGTCGCCGCTCCCGGCGGCAGGCAAGATTCCCGCCGCCGAACGCGTGATCGCGGCGAGCGGCGTCGACTATCGCCTTGGCGGGGACCGCGCCTTTTATTCGCCCGATCTCGATTTCGTGGCGATGCCACCGCAGCCAGCGTTCCGCGACGCGCTCGATTATTACCGGGTCTTCCTGCACGAACTGACGCACGCGACCGGTCACCCGGCGCGCCTTGGCCGCAAGCTGCGCAACGCGTTCGGCACCAAGGATTGTGCCCGCGAGGAACTGATCGCCGAAATGGGGTCGGCGTTCCTCTGCGCGGCGCTCGGCATCGTGCCCACGCTCCGTCATGCCGATTATCTCGCATCGTGGCTCGCCGTGCTGCGCGAGGACAATCGCGCCATCGTCCGCGCGGCGAGCGCCGCCAGCAAGGCGGCCGACTGGCTGCTGTCCCGGCCCGGCGCGCGCGCCGGGGCCGAGCGTCAGGACGAGGAGCAAGCGGCATGAGCGAGACGCCGCCCTTCGCTGCCGAGCCGACGCCGATCGGGCTGCAAAGTCTGGTCCCCGGCGTCGCGCCGATCAGCATTGCCGACCGGCTGGCGCAGCGCGCCGCCGCGCCGCTCGAACCGAAAAAGCCGCAGCGACCCTGCGATCTCGGCCTGTTCGACCTCAATGCCCGCAATCAGCTCGACCTGTTCACCCCACCGGAGTCCCGATCATGATCCTGCTTCCCCTGGAGCTGCGCGCGCGCCTCGTCGCCAATTCGACGCGGCGCGGCCTGCCCGGCCACGACCCCGCGCCGGTGCTCAAATTGTTCAACCCGCTGGGGGCCGCGACATGGCTCGCGACCGAACTGGCGGGCGATGGCGACACATTGTTCGGGCTGGCCGACCTTGGGTTCGGCTGCCCCGAACTCGGCTATTTCAGCCTTGGCGAGATCGCGGCGCTTCGCTTGCCGTTCGGCTTGCGGATCGAGCGCGACGAGGATTTCGCGAGCGCCGCGCCCTTGTCGCGTTGGGCGGACCTCGCGCGCCAAGAAGGGTCGATCATCGCCGCGCAGCGGCTGCTGCGCCATCCCGAGCTTCCGTCCGAGCGATCGGACGGATGAGGGACCCCATCAGCATATTGCTTTGATGGCGTCCCTGACGCGCGGGCGCGTTTCGTCCGCATCTTAGCCGGTCCCGCAACAATGGAAGTGGCGCGGGACCGGCGCTCTTTGAGGAGCAAATCCCATGAAACTCGATTTCATCCCGCTCGACAAGCTGCATCGCAGCCGCGCCAATATGCGCTTCGCCAAAAGGCCTTCGGACGTGTCCGATATTCTCCCCTCGATCCGCGCGCGCGGCGTCATCGTGCCGATCGTTGTCCGGCCCGAACCCGACGAGGCCGGGCATAGCGCCTTCGGCGTGGTCGCGGGCGACCGACGCTTCACCGCCGCGTCGATCATCGCCGACGAGGTGCGCAGCAGCGGCGGCGAACCCGAGGCGATGCCGTGCGCGATCATGGAAGATGGTGATGATGCCGCAGCGCTCGAAGCCTCGATGCTGGAGAATATGGCGCGGCTCGATGCCGACGAGGTCAAGCGCTGGGAAAGCTTCACCCGGTTGGTCAAGACTGGGCGCAGCGTCGAGGATATCGCCGCGACCTTCGGCCTTCCCGAACTGGCGGTGAAGCGCACGCTTGCGCTCGGCAATCTGCTCCCGCGTATCCGTGCGCTCTACGCCGCCGAGCAGATCGATCGCGCGACCGTCCGCACGCTGACGCTTGCCACCAAGCGCCAGCAAAGCGAGTGGCTCAAGCTGTTCGACGATCCGAAAGGGTTCGCGCCGCGCGGCTCCAACCTCAAGGCGTGGCTGCTCGGCGGGCAGACGATCAAGGCCGACTATGCCTTGTTCGACGCAGAGGCTGCCGGACTGGCGGTGATCGCCGATCTGTTCGGCGAGGAAAGGTGTTTTGCCGACGCCGCCAGATTCTGGGAATTGCAGAACGCCGCGATCGAGGCGCGCCGCGAACGCTATCTCGCCGACGGGTGGAGCGAGGTGGTGATCGTGCCGCCGAGCGACCATTTCGCGACGTGGGAATATGAGAAACGCGCCAAGCGGAAGGGCGGGCGCGTCTATCTCGCGGTACGTGGCTCGGGCGAGGTCGTGGCGCACGAAGGCTATGTCTCGCGCCGCGAGGCGGAACGCGCGGGCAAGACCGATCAGTCCGAGCCGCAAAAGCCCAAACGCCCCGAACTCACCAGCGCGATGCAGACCTATGTCGACCTGCATCGCCGCGCGGCGGTGTCGGCGACGTTGACCGAGCATCCCGGCGTTGCCTTGCGGCTGATGCTCGCCTTTGCCATTGCGGGCGCGCCGTTATGGACCGTCAAACCCGAGACGGTGGTCGCGCGCGACGAGGCCACTCAGGAGAGCGTCGAGACCTGCGCCGCCGAAACCGCGTTCGACCTGCGCCGTCGCGCGGTGCTGGCCCTGCTCGGCTGCCCGCCCGACAAGTTGACGGTGACGCATGCTCATGGATCGCACGACCGTCATTTGGTGACGATCTTCCTGCGGCTGCTCGACCTGCCCGATCCGGCTGTGCTCGATGTGGTAGCGGTGGTGATGGGTGAGACGCTCGGGGCAGGGCATGTCGCGATCGAGGCCATCGGCATGACGCTCGGGGTCGATATGGCGCGCTGGTGGGACGCGGACCCTGCGTTCTTCGATCTTTTGCGCGACAAGGAAGTGCTGGGCGCGATGGTCGCCGAGGTGGCGGGCGGGACGGTCGCCGACGCCAATGCCAAGGAGAAGGGCGCGACCTTGAAGAAGATCATCGCCGACCATCTGGCGGGCGCCGATGGACGCGAGCGGGTAGCGGGATGGGTGCCGCGCTGGATGCGGTTTCCGGCCTCGGCCTATACCGAGCGCGGCGGGGTCGGGACGGTCAAGGCCAACGCCTTGGTCGCATCCGTCAAGGCCGACGCGATGGCAGCCGATGCCGCACCCGATGCGGGCGGCCTGACGGGCGACGAGGCGGGCGAGGGCGGGAAGCCCGAACCGGGGGCAGCACCCGAGGTCGAGGCGGAAGCGAGCGAGCCTGACCGGCTCGCGGCGTGATCCAGGCACGGGCGGCGCGTGTCGCCGCCCGTCCTTCGCTTAGTGGCGAGGGGCTCAAAATCGGCCGCGCGCCTCGCCCCGTGCCGGGGCTCGGCGCGCGGGTTCTGATGTTCGACTATATGTCGAAAATATCTGGAATATATCGAGAATATATCCACGAAGGCCCTGGGCTCGGCTAGAATGCTGCGGCTTTGCTGCGCCGCGTTCGCCTGACGTCAACGAAGGAGTGTCCTCATGAAACAGATCGTCATTCCGATCGTCGCGCTGATCGCCGGTGCCGGTCTCGGCTATGCGGCGCGCGCACCATCCTGCCCGGTGCTGGCCAATGAAGACGCCCAGGCGAAAGCGACAGCCGACACGATCATTGGCGCGGATTTCGCGAAGCCGAGCGAGGCCGACGCGACCGACGCCGTGCGGCGTTATTCGGTGGGCGGAAGAACCTATCCCGGCGCGACATTGACCTTGGGCAGCTGCACGCCGGGTGCCTGTCACGGCGCCGAGGCCGCATGTCCGATCACCGTCACGTTATCGCCGGGCGATCGGCCGCAGTCGCATAGCGTCGGGTTCAGGCGCGCGGGCGGTGGCTGGGAGGTGGTGTTCTGGAACTGACCTTGCGATGGCGGGGTGCGCCGCGCTTGGCGTGCGGGACCGCGCGAGTGCGGCTGCTGGACTTGCCGGTGGACGACCGCGTCATCGGGGTTACGCGCGCGAAGGACCATTGGGACATCTTGTTATGACAGGAGCCGGTCCCGCCCACGAAAAGGCTTGGCTTGGCCGCGATTTGCCGCGAGTTTGCGAGCCATGAAGCGTTCGCTCGATCATCTGCCGCCGGCCAAGCAGCGCGAGCTGGCGCTCGTCGTCGCGACGATCCGCGACGGCTTCGCCGCCGCGATCGCGCGCCGCACCGTTCCGCGGTTCCGGAACGGCGCGCTGCTCAAGATCATCCTGTTCGGAAGCTATGCGCGCGGTGACTGGGTCGAGGATCCGGTCGGGCGCTATTTCTCGGACTATGACGTGCTGGTCGTCGTGGACCACGACGATCTGACCGATGTCGCCGAATTCTGGTTGCCGACCGAGGACCGGTTGCTGGAGTTGCTGGGGGAGGGGGCGGCGCTGCGTACGCCGGTGAGTTTGATCTATCACAGCCTCGACGACGTGAACGCGAAGCTCCGGCTGGGGCGGTATTTCTTCATCGATATCCTCAAGGACGGCATAATCCTGTTCGAGGAGGACGGGCACCCGTTTGTCGAGCCGCAGCCGTTATCGACGGCGGACGCGCTGGAGGAGACGCGGGGGTATTTCGAGGAAACGCTCGAAGGGGCGGATGGACTGATCAGGGCTTATCGGCACGCGATCGACGACGGTGATCTCAAGCTGTCCGCGTTCCTCATGCACCAAGCGACCGAGCGGCTCTACCAGTGCCTATTTCTCGTGCGCACACTCTATACTCCCAAGACTCATAACTTGAACCGTCTGCGCTCGCTCGCCGAGGACATGGAGCCTCGGCTAAAGCAGGTGTGGCCAGCGAACGACAAGTTCGAACGGCAGAGCTATGCCCGCTTGCGCGAGGCCTATATCAAGGCGCGATACTCCCGCGAGTATCGCATTACCGGCGAGCAGCTGGCCTGGCTCGGCGATCGCATTGCGATTTTGCGCGATGTCGTCGAGGAATCGTGCGGCGAGCGGCTCACAGCGCTTCAGGCCGCTGCCTAGTGGAAATGCACGCACGTGATTGTCAGCTAAGCGCCCCCAAACTGCCATTCAGCGGGTACTACGTTACTGCCGAAAGCGAACGTGACTGCCGAGGCCGAGCATTACTCGCGGAGACGAATGCCAAATGCTGCAGCGTTGATGGCCCGAAACCCATTGCGGCGCGACCAGTCAAAGTGAGCGCCCAGCCGTTCGATCACTGCGGAGGCTTGGGTGCGCGGCAAATTCAGCGATCCAAGCGCCTGCGATGTGCCCCGCAGGTGCAGGACGGGAGCACCCGTGATGTGACCGGAGCCAGGGTCGAGAATGTCGGTCAGCATCAGCACTTCGACTTCGGCGATCGGTAGCGCAGCGAGGAATTCGAGAGCGACGCGGATCGCTGCCGAAGATATCGCTTCGCGGTGCATCTCGAGGCGCTTGCCCGCCGGCAAATCCTTGACCGATGCCTTGCCGGATTTGAGCAGGGTCACGATTTCCGAAGGCATATCCTCGAGGTCGAGCCCGTCGACGACAGCTATCGTGCGACCATCGATGAACTGAACGTCGACGCCCTCGACTGAAAAAGGCAGGCTTCCGAGGGCGCTGTGGCGGTCGAGCGCCGCCATCATCGCGTCCGGCTCGCCGTCTACGACCCGCCGCGCATTGGCGATCTCGGCGTTGCGAGTTTCAGCCTCGGCCATAGCCGAAGCGTGCGCGGCATCGTCGCGGGCGCGAGCAGCCTCAACCTCCGCGGCCAGCCGCTCGCGCCCCTTTGCCTCGCGACCGAACGTGCGCGCGAACCAACCCGGGACGTAACCCTCGAGCCGGGCAACTGCCTCGGCTTCCGCGTCGGAGCGCCGATCCGGGACCTTCACGTCCGGTGCGGTTGCGTCTGTCAGCCAATCGATCCGGGAGAGCGGCACGCGGTGTGCTCCGGTGAGTGCTTCAACCATCGTCTCATATTCTGCGGCGGCCACGGCTGAAGCGTCGAGTTGAGCCTGACGATGCAGGACCTGCTGGCGGGCCAGGCGCTGGCGTTCGGCCTGCTTCGCGGCGCGGTCCATTGCACGCATCGTGCGGCCCACGCCGCGAGCGAACTGTTTTGACGTTACCATGGCCCCCGCCGCGATTGTCCTATTCCCCAGAAAGTTATAGCGCAGCCTTCGCGCACCGCCAGAGGGGGACATCCTGATCATCGCGCTCAGCCTCCTGCTTATGGCCGCGGCCGACACTATCACCGGCAGCGCGGTCGTCGTAGACGGCGATACCCTCCGTGTTGGCGAAGCCCGGGTCCGACTCTCCGGCATCGACGCGCCCGAGCTCTCGCAGTGCTGCGGACCGGAAGGCCGTGAGGTCGCCTGCGGGACGATGGCTGCCAACTGGCTTCGAGCGCGCATTCAGGGCCGGACGGTTTCGTGTCAGGTCGTCGACACCGACCGCTACAACCGGGCAGTCGCGGTCTGCCGCGCAGGTGGCGAGGATATCGGCGGGGGTTTGGTCACGGCGGGGTGGGCGACAGCCTTTTGACGCTACAGCTTCGCCTATGTCGGATTGCAGGATGAAGCGCGGTCGGCCCGTCGCGGCATCTGGGGCCTCGGGTTCGAGCCGCCCGCCCAGTACAGACGAGAACGGCGCGCCGCGAACATCCCGCTACCGCCCGACCCGCGTTGCGCCATCAAGGGGAATATCTCCTCATCTGGCGTCCGCATCTACCACCTGCCCGGGAGCCGGGCTTACGCCGACGTCAGGGTCGATCCCCGCAAGGGCGAGCGCTGGTTTTGCTCGGAACGCGAAGCGTCGACGGCCGGCTGGCGCCCCGTCAGGCGATGATCAGCGAAGGGTGCGCGACTTCAGGACCGGTACGTCCGCCGAGCCCCCATTTGGGCGCTCTACCGCGATCCGCTTGATCGGCGTCGCGCCGACCGGAAGCGCCTTATCGATTATCAGGCACCCGCCCTCATCGCCAAGCGCGCGTTGAAGGGCAGACACGTCTCCGCACCAGATTGTCTCGGCATCGCGGTCGCGCGCCGCGTCGAGACCGGCACCGGCCGTCTCGAACGCGACCGGACGCATCTGCATTCGCTCGCCGACAGCCGCTACCTCCACCCCATAGTCCGGGCGCGCGGCACTCCGGACGACCAGCCGCCCCTCCTGCGACCAGCTCGTCTCCATGCCCTCGGTCACCTCGTAACCGAGTCCTGTCAGCCCCTCGAGAACCGCGGAGCGCCTGGCCGCCGCCGCGCGTTCCCGTCGTTGCGCATCGATTGACGAGCGCGCCGCTTCTGTCCGATCCGCGAGCGCCTTCGCATCGAGGTCGTCAATCCCGGTCCGTAGCGCTCGCGTTTCGAGCCCAGCCGCTTCCAGTTCCGCCAGTTGCAGGGCAAGCTCGGTCATCGTCGCGGCGCGTCGCCGCGCCTCGGTCAGAGCCCGTCCCGTCGCGACGTCGAGTCCGTCGAGCAGAAGCGCACGGCGCGCGGGTTCGGCGACCAGCGCCTCCTCTAATCGCGCACTCCAGCCCGCGGACGCGGGTCCGTCGACCAAAGGCGCCAGTTCGGCAATGCGTGCCTCGATGCGCGCGGCGGCTGGATCGGTATCCTCCGCTGGCTGCGAGGCGAGCCAGTCGGCGAAGGGGGTCTGGGATCCCTCCTCCTTTAGGCGTTTGGCGAGGTCGCGCGAGCCGCGGGGCGCAGCGGACCGCGTCGCCAAGGCGGCAAACCCAGCGGCGAGCGACTCGCCATCGCCCCGTTCGAGTGCGCGTTCGAGTACCGGGTCGAGTGGAGCGCCGCTCGCGCGGAGCGTCGTCAGCAGGCTCGCGGCAGCCTCGCGCTCACGGCGGCTACGCGATCGCGCAGCCGCTTGCGCGGCCGCGACCCTCCTCAGGCGAACCTGGACATCGTCCCTGAGGAAAGCCTCCTCGATGGGCGCCTGCTTTTGCAGCTCCATGAAGCGGTCCGCCGCGATCAGGGCCGCCAACGCGTCGCGTCGGGCGCGCGCAGCGTCCACCGCGGCGTCATCGACACACTCGTTGCGCGCCCCGATCCGCTCCCACTCGGCAAGTGCTGCATCAACCCGCGCCAGCATGCCGCGGCAGATGTCGAGGATTTCTTCGCGCGTGACGATGCGCACGACCTTGGGTCCGCTCACTGTTTTTCCCCCATCGCCGCGACCACCGCCGCGCGCAGTCGCTCACGCTCGCGCTCCGGCTCATGGAACCAGCGGTGCGAAGATACGCGGTGGATGACGGGGACCGAGCGCCGCAGTACCGACGGGCGCCACATCTCGCGTGCTCGCGCGCCCTCCAGCAATCGGTGGCGCGGTGCATCGCATTCGATACCGATACCGAACAGTCCGGTGCGCGGATCCTCTATCGCGAAGTCGAGGCCGAACGCCCCGTCCTCCTGCACCTGCGTCGCCTCCCAGCCGAGGGAACGCAGTTCGGCCGCGACCGCCTGTTCGAGCCCATCCTCGACGTCGCGGGCCGGTCCTGCCGACCGCCGCTGCTCGGGCGTCAGCCGGCCGAGCAAGGCGGATGCCGAGTCGAGGTCGCCCTCGGACAGCGTGCGGGCATATTCGAAATATGCCTGCAGGAAGTCACGCGGGCTGGCAGCCTGCCGACGGGTGTCGAGCATGTCGGAGATGAGCCGGATCGGCATCGACGTGACAAGCACCACCTTCCGTTTGGCGCGCGTGACGGCGACGTTCAGCCGGCGCTCGCCACCGGTCTGTCCGAGCACGCCGAATGCGCGGCGGAAAGTACCTTGGGCGTTGCGGCCGAAGGTGGAGGAGAACACGATGATGTCGCGCTCGTCACCCTGGACGTTCTCGACGTTCTTGACGAAGAAGCCCATGTCCTCGCCGCCTTCGATGCGGTCGCGTTCACGGGTCAGCGCGGCGCGAAACTCGACGTCCCCCTCCGCGCGATACTCCAGCACGTCATCGATCAAGTCCGCTTGTTTGCGGTTGAAGGTGACGACGCCGACTGTCGGGGGATTGGCGCCCGCATTTGCCCAGATGTCGCGGACGACGTCGGCAACGCGTTCGGCTTCGGCGGGATTTGTCTGGTCCTCGTACGTGCCGTCGACGCGGATAAGCTCGATCGGCCGCTGGCGCCGCACCTCGTCGGCCGGGTGCCGGGCGGGGACGCTCAGCCGGTTCACATAGAAGGAGGCGTTCGAGAACTGGATCAGCTCGCGATAGGCCGAGCGATAGTGGATCTGAAGCGTGGTCGACGGAAGTACCGTCTTGGCCAGCTGTAGAAGGTCGGGACAGTCCTTGATCTCGCGCCGATTCCAGGTCTCGATGGCCTCTTCGCGCTCGCGTTCGTCGAGCTGATCCTCGATGTCATGCCCCTCGAACACCTCCGCCTCGTCACTCTCGGCCTTGCCCGAGAAGAAGGCGCTCGGCGGCATCTGCTTCTCGTCGCCGCTCACGACCATCGTGCGGCTGCGGTAGAGTGTGGGCAGCGCATATTCGATCGGCATCTGCGACGCCTCGTCGAAGATCACCGTGTCGAACAATGCCTTGCGCAGTGGCAGCAGGCGGCTGGCGACATCCGGGTTCACCAGCCACACAGGTCGAAGCCGCATCAGTCCCAGGTCGGCGCCGATGTCGACAAACTCGCGAAGCCGCTTCGCCCGGATGCCGGTGAGCCGGGTGATGTCCTCCCACTCGCGCATCGGGCGCAGGCGTGACGCATCGAGACCCTCGACGAGCAGGCGGCGGTTGAGGCCGCGCATCTCCCGGTCGGCCGACGCAAGCGATGCCGACTTCGCTTCGAGTTCGCCTGCCTCGAGGAGCAGCGCGGGGTGGTCGCCCTCGATACGCGACTTCCACGCCAGCCGACCTTCGGTCGCCATGATCCGACGAACCGTCGCCTCCAACCTCAACTCGTCGAGCGCGGAGAGGCGGTCGCGGGCCCGCGCCAGCTCGGCAAAGACCGCCATTGCTTCCTCGCCGAGTTGGGGAACGCGCGCGCGAAAACGCAGATAGGCCGCGACATGCGGCGCCTCGGCCGTGATCGGCTCGACCGCGATGGCGTTTGACGCGTCACGACCGATTGCCTCGGCCCTGGCCCGGGACCAGTCGTCCGACATCCACGGGTCGAGACGCATCAGGGCGGCAAGGCATGAGATGCGCGCGGCGTGACGGGCGAGGCCCTGGTCGATCCCCTCAATCATGTCGTCGACCACCGCAGCGGTCGCCGCCCGCGCCATGGCGAACGAGACCGCGGGCTCGGGATAGGCCTCAAGCCGCGCGACAACGGCCTCTGCCGAGCCGAGACGTCCGGCATGGAGACGGGCGACGTCAACAAGCTCGGGAACACGCATCGGTGCAAGGTCCGCAGCCGATTCACCCGCGTCGATGACCGCGGCGGCCAGCCGCGCCCGGATCGGCCGCAGGCCCGTCTCGCGGTGGAGCGCGGCACCAAACCCCTGGGCATCGTCCAATTGGTTGGCCTGCATCAACGAGCGGCGGCGCCAATTCGAGATCCAGCGTCCCGGCGACAGTCGTTGCAGGAAGGTCGGCCGCCTGAGCAGACGGTCCGACAGCGCCGTCCAGGACTCAAGTTCTTCGTCGTCCATCGCACGGGCGACTGCGGCGGCGTCTGCCGGAGCGTCGTCTGCCGGCAGGCCGAGCAGGTCGCGCTCGGCCGAACTGAACTCACGCTGCAGCGGCGTCGAACCGGCCTCGCGCCCCGAGGCCCCGGCGAGCATGTCGAGCCAGCGAGCCAACCTCGCGCGGTCGCCATCGTCGAGGTCGCGCAGCGCGCGGCCATGCGACGTCGCCCAGGCCCGGTAAGGCTCGGGATCGTCGATCCTGATCGCGTCCGGCGTCCGCTCGATGACGCCCATGCGCTCGCGTTCCAGTGTCGCGAACCTGGCGAGGTCCTCCGTGAAGGTCGCAACCGTCCCTTCATCGACACCGAACTGGCGGAGCTCCGCGAGCGGGCTGCCCTCGAACCTTGCCGGGAGCCACAGGCGCGCGATCGGCGCGCACGTCTCCTGGAGGAGTGCGAGCGACCCCGGGTCGAGTTGCCCCAACTGATGCCGGAGCGATGGGACTGACGGCGTTTCGCCCTCGCGCGCCAGCCCTATGAGGTCGCCGAGGATGAGGCGGTAGGAAAGGCCGGTCCGCTCATCGACCGCATGGAGCGCGCGGTGCTGCCCGTCGAGGTCGCGTTCCAGCGCCTCGATCCGCGCCGCAGCCTGCTGGCGCTGCTGACGCCAGCCGGTCGCACCCGTTGGCCGACGATAGAGTTCCTCCAGCTGCTCGCGGATCGACTGGATGACGCTCTTGCGGTCCTTGTTGACGTCGTTGACCATGACGATGCGCTCGCCAAGACCGGCCGCCTCCAGGCGCTTGTGGACGACTTCCAACGCGGCCTGCTTCTGGCACACGACGAGCAGGCTCCGCCCCGTGCCGATCGCGTCTGCCACCATGTTGACGATGGTCTGGCTCTTGCCGGTCCCCGGCGGCCCTTCGACGAGCAGACCGCGCCCGGCGCGTGCCTCCAGCACAGCCGCCTCTTGCGATGGGTCGCTGTCCGCCATGAAATAGCGTTCCATCTCCGGCGCGTTCACCGGCTCGGCCCGCTCGACTTCCTCGCCGACGCGAAAGGCCGTCTCGAGGCTCGATCCGGTTGGGGGCGTGGATTTGAGCTGTCGCAGGTCCTCCATGACGGCCTGGCCAAGGAAGGCGAGGTGGAACAGTGCCGCCGAGCAGAAGACCCGGTCCTCGCCAGCCTTTGCGTTGAGATCCTTCGAGGGGAGCGGAACAAGCTCGCGTCCTTCGACTGCCGCGAAGTCCCGAAAGGCGTCAACGACCTCGGCCGGTGTCACCGTCGAGCGACCTAGCATGTCGTTTGCCGCCTGTTGCCAGCGCGCCGCCGCCTCGATCCCGAGCAGGCTTTCGAACGCCGGGTTGAGCCGCACCTCCTCGCGCCCGCGGTCGAACGCCAGCGTCACCCGGCCCCGCGAGCCGACCTCAGGGTGGATCTTGACCGGCCAGAGCAGTACCGGCGCGATGCGCGGTCGGACGCCCGGCTTTGCCTCTTGCATCACGAGGAACGGGAAGCCGAGATAGAGGCCATCGATGCCGGTATCGCGCCGGTACAGCGTCGCGTGCGAGTGAAGCGTTCGCACCCTTCGCTCGACGCGCGGATCGGCGGTCAGCGGCGCGGGGTCGATGTCGATCGTCTGGTCGTTGCGCAACAACAGGTGCTCGAGCAGTGACGAGGCGGTCCGCCGCGGACTGTCGAGCTCCATCATGTCGATGCGCGCGGTGGTCTTGCCGATCACCATGCGGGTCAGCGGGCCGCGCATGATAGATGCGGTGATGCGTCGCGCATAGAAGTCGAGCAGCGTTGCGACATAGGACTGGCGCGGCGGCTGGCGCCAGTTCTCCACGGGCACTGCGAGCAGGGCGAGCGTGCGGGCGAGGGGAAGCCGGCGCTCGAGCCGGAACTGGTCTGCCCATTCGTCGATCCGGTCGAGACCGCAACGCGCGAAATTCTCGATGCGCCGCTCGATCTCGGCGTTCAGTTCGCGTGGCGGGCGAATCAGCCAGTCGAGCGCGGCCTCGCGATCGAAAGCGGCGAGGCCCGCGCGGGAAGCAGTCGCCGCGGCTTCGTCGACGATCGCGTCGGCGGCGCGGAACTGCACGGCCGACGCGCCGAGCAGCAGGATCAAATCCTCTTCCTCGGTGATGCGGCGCTCGACGATCGCCAGCAAGCCTGGGTGGTCGGTGTCAGGAAGTACGCGTCGCCGTTCCTCCCAGACCGCGGCCAACTGGCTGCGCGAGGTCGACAGTGCCGCGACCCGCAGCTGCGCCTCGTCGATCTCGACGTCGCGCTGCCGGGCGCGCTCGCGCACACGGGCCTCGCGGCGCTTCAGCCGGGCGAGCCACAACTCGTCCTCCTCGCGTTCGAGCCGGTCCGGCACGGGCCCGGTGATAAGCGCGTAGCCCTCGTCCGGATGTTCGAGCAGCCAGCCGGGCGTGACGATCTCGCCTCGCACGACGAGCGGCATTGATGGGTTGAGCACCTTAAGAGCCAGCGCCAGCCGGAAGTCGTCGTCGACGCTGTCGAGCGAGGCGATCGCGCGGACCTCGGCCCGCAGGTCCGGGTGCAGCCCGCCTTCTTCCATCCAGGTTGCGAGCTCGCCGCGCAGCAGCATGCCGCGTGCCTCATCCCAGTTCGCCGCCTCGGCGGCGGCAAGGGCGAAGCGTTCAGTAGTCCGGTGGCGGACGCCGCCGAGCGTTATGGCGCGTCGGCCATCGGTCTCGCTCGCCTGGCGCGGCGAGGCCGGTGCGTCGGGCAGGTCGCCGTCGAGCCAACGCTGGACCTCGGGCCACCCCCAGCGCTGGCGACGGTCGAGCGCGAGCAGGCCGCGCAGCAGGGTGTCCACCGCCGGCGGTAAACCATCCGGGATCGGCGCACCGTTGGTCAGCACGTTGATCAGGAAGGACTGGTCGTCGGCCTCCCCGAAGCAGGCGCCCCGCGTGACCTGCTCCAAGATGAGCATGCCGAGGCTCCACCAGTCGCTGGCCGCCGCGACGCCGCCGGCGACCGCCTCGGGCGCGGTGTAGCGCGTGATCTCCAGCGGCGAGACGACATCGAGGTCGAAATCGGACAGCCGGGCGGATCCGAAGCCGGTGACGACAAGATCGAGTGGGTCGCGCGAGCGTACCATGATCGCCCCGGGCCTGAGGTCGCGGTGCCTGAGCCCGCACTCCGCGAAGACCGCCAGCGCACCACCGACTTCGCGCAGGATCGCCGACAGCGTGACCGTGTCATCGGGCAGGAGCCCAAGGTCGGCCATCATGCCGCCCCGCAGGTCCTCCGACACCTCATAGGCGCGGTCATCCCAGCGCCCGGTCTCGAGGATTTCCGGCACATGGTCGCGGTCGAGCGCGCGAAGCGCCTCGTAGACCTCGGGATCGGGCTCGCTTCCATTGGCGTAAAGGGTCAGCACCGCTTCGCGGCCATCGGCATCGCGGATCGTCTCGTAGCGCTCGCGCACGACGCTGGTCGTCGGCAGGCGGCGCAGCAGCCGCCAGCCGGCGACGCTGGTTTCGACAGCCTCTGGGGGTGCCTCTCCGCCCGCTGGCGCCGGCTCACCAGCCGCGGCGGGCTGAACCGAAGGGGCGCCCGGCTCCGCGACGTCGCCGCCGCAGACGGGGCAGAGCAGGTCACCTTCAGCGACGGGATGGCCCTCGACGCAGGTCAGCGGCGGCGGGCCGGCCGTGGCGGCCGCGACCGGCGGGCGCCAGCCCTCCGGGCGGATCGGGATCGACGATAGTGGCCAGTCGCACCGGCGGCCATCGACCTCGCCTTCGCAGAACATTTCCTCGGGCGGGCGCTCGGTGTGGCAATTGGGGCAGAATCTCATCATGCGGCGGACACACCCAGTTCGGCCGAGCTAGATGACCGGTGACCGGCCGTCGCTAGCGCGCGGCGCAGACGCGCGATGTCGCCGCGCGCCGGGATGCCCGCCATCCACGCATCGCCGTCTTCATCGAACATCACGTCGAGGCGGCGGTCGGCGGCGACGGCCGGACGGTCGTAGCTGTGGAATTCGGCGCCGAGCGGAGTGAGCACATGAAGCCGCTGGTTGTCACTGCCGCGCAGCGCGAGCGTCTGCGGCAAATCCGCGCGAAACGGTCCCGTGACCAGGGCGTCGATAAGGCCGGGATGCCGGCCGAGCCAAGGCTCGACCTCGCCGATTTCCCATCCCGTGAACACCAGCGCAGAGCGGTTCGAGCGCTTGCGCCAGATCGTGAGGAGCGCCGCAAGCGCCTCGGGCTGTTCGAACGGCTCCCCACCCGAGACGGTAAGGCCCTCGGCCGCGTCGGCACGGCCCGCGACGGCGTCGAGCAGTTGGTCGAGATCTACCTCGCCAACGCGGTGCCGCCAGGTGTCGACCGAGATACAGCCGGGACAGCCAAGCGAGCAGCCCTGCAGCCAGACCCCGAGCCGCCGGCCAGGGCCCAGCGCGGTCACAGGGAAGTGGACGCGTGAGACGGCGACCTTCACGAGGCGTCCCCCAGCACGACGGTGGTGACGGCACCGTGCTCGATCGCGCTTACAGTCACCGGCCCGTCACCGTCGCGGTCGAAAAGAGCGCGGGCGAGGGGGTTGATTAGGTGCGCCTCGATCTGGTTGCGGATACCCCGGCCGCCATTCGACAGGTCGGCCGTGCAGAGATGACGCAGCGTATCCCAGGCCGATGACGACAGGCCTACCTTATGTCCGGAGGTTTCGGCGTCGGCGAGCACCGAGCGCACCATCGATGCGAATATCTCCTCGGCGACCGCCGGCCGAATGAAGTCGAAGACGATCACATTCTCGCCAAAGCGGTTGAGGATCTCGGGGCGGTTGAGCACGAGCTTGAAGTGGTTCGAGATCTCGGCGCGGACGCGCGAGCGGACTTCTTCGAACGGCTGGTCCGGGGTGACATTGGCGACACGCGACCCGTCCGCGCCCGTCGAGTAGATGCCGAGGTTGGAGGTGAAAATGATCAGCGCCTCGGAGAAATAGACACGGTCCCCGCGTCCCGAGGTCAGCACACCATCGTCCAGGATCTGGAGGAACTTGTCGAGGATGCGCGGATGCGCTTTCTCGATCTCGTCGAACAGCACGACGCTGAACGGGCGCTCGCGTACAGCGTTGGTGAGCTCGCCGCCGACGTCATAGCCAACATAGCCGGGCGGCGCGCCGATCAATCTCTGGTCGGCGTGCTCGGCGCTGAACTCGGACATGTCGAACCGAATATAGGCGCTCTCGTCGCCGAACAGCAGTTCGGTCACCGTCTTAGCAAGCTCTGTCTTGCCGACGCCAGTTGGTCCGGCGAGGAAGGCGATGCCGCGCGGCCGGCCGCCACGTCCGCCGCCACCGATGCCCGTCGCGGCCCGCTTAACGATGTCGAGCATGTGAACCACCGCGTGATCCTGGCCGACGACGCGGCGGCGAATGGTCTCGGCGCCGTCGCGGATGCGTCCGCGCTCGATCGACTTCCAGGCGTCGTCCGTGACACCGACCTTGTAGCGCCGGACCGCCTCGCCGATATCACCGATCGCTACACCCTCCGCGCGGGCCAGTTGCGCGACCGCGTTCAGGTCGACGAGCAGCGTGCCTTCGGTCGCGTCAACCAATTCATTTTCCGCCGCGGCCAGCTCATCGGCGGACGCCTCGCGCCCGCCTGGAATGCCTCGGACTAGCGAACCCGCCACGGCGCGCCGCGCGGCGCGGTCGGGTGGTGCGACCGGCACGTGACGGATGCGCGGGTTGTCGATGGTCAGCCAGTCGGGCAGATCGCCCTCCTTCTCGACGATCCACACGATGCTGTTAAAGCGCGGCGCGCGGTCGGGTCCGACGGGTCGTGCCTCGGCACTCTGACTGAGCACGAGCGCGCGCGTAAACAGCGCGTGCTCAGCCGGGGAGAGTGCGTCGCCGCGCACGATCAGGCGTGAGGCGAAGTCTGCGACGAGAGCGAGAGGCGGTCCATCGAGTACGACCAGCCGTTCCAGCGTTGCCGCGAGCAGGTCGCCGCTCCCGGGCGCGCGCCCGTTCGCGGGCGTCAACCCGAGGCAGGTGAGGACGGCGTCCGCGTCGGGTTCGCTGCCGTCGGGGTGCGGCATTACGGTGAATCCCGCGACAGGATCGAAGCGCACGACGTCGGCGTAGCCGGCCTCGATTAGCGTCGCCGTAAGCACGTCGCCGAGTGGCGCGGCAATCGCCTTGCCGGCGATCGCGCGAATTTGCAGGTCCCGCACATTGCCGGTGAGGACGAACTGGCTCTTGAGCGGCAGGAAGCGGGCGAGGTCGCGCACCCAGCGCGGCCGATGATCGTCGTTCTGCACCCCGGCTCCCCCGTTTGCCCGCGAATCCTCCACCGGTGACTCGTGCACCTAGAGTATCCTCAGGCTGTGACCGGTCAATGTCTTCGAACCGGAATGCTGAGGTTAAGGATCTATCTTAATGTCGATATTCAGAGAATCTTGGTGAAGATTATAAGCTCGTCGGCACCGTTCATCGCGATGCAAGGCCGAACATCCGCCGCAATCATTTTCAGTAACCCGGCTTACGGGGGGATCAGAGCAGGTCGGAAAGCATATCCCGAATTTCTTCCTCCGCTTCGTCAGATTTAACGGATGCGTATTCCAGCGCGTAGCCCGTCTCGTCGTTTCCGAACCCGCTTGCGCCCAAGAACACATTTTTCAGGTCATCTGGAAGGTGGCTGGCGGGCTTCTCCCACATGGTGAAGTAATATCGCTCGTTGGCACTCAGACTCTGTGTCCAGTAGCGCGCTTCCTCCCAGATCGATCCTGCCATCAAGAAGTCCGTCATTTTGCCAGCGCCATATCTCTTTTCAAGCTGGCTCCGAAGATCGTCATGGGCCTGGCGCACCCTCGTCCCATACGCGTCGTTGTCCAAATTTCGGGATATTGCTTTAATCCACACGATGCCCAACCGAGGTGTCGCTTGTACGAGATAGCGTTCGAAGGCCGGATGAGATTTAGGGGCGCTTACAAAGCATTTCCCTTGGCCGACATCCTGCAGAATTTCCAGCGAATCGATTTTGGAATAAAATTCGATGCCGAAGGGTGCGGTCATGATTACCTCAATGCGGTTAAGTGCGCGTACGCGAGATCGATAAGGGAACAGCAAGCAGAAAAGGCGATGAGACGTCAATCTGTAGCCCGGTCGTCTCAACGATCTAATCGACTCGATCCTAGGCCGCTACGCGCCCCAATTATGGCCATTCAGGCGTGGTGACAGCGCACCCGAAAGCAGCCGCTCGTAATTTAACTCCTCGCCTGCCAAACATCGCGCGGTTGCATGCACCGATTGGGGTTGCACTGGGCGTCGGCAGCGAAAGTTGGACTGGAAGAGCTCGGCGACGACAAGGACCGGCGCCGGACTGTCACCCTACCTGCCGGCTTGCCTTAAACAGCAGGTCGAAGAATGCGGCTTCGGGATGGTCGGCGGGCGGTGTCTCGTCGTCGGTGAGAAACATGACCTTCAGAACATATGCTGCCATCTCGTAGCCGGGATTGAGCTCCTCCGTCGAAAGGATCGGCGACAGCTTCTGGAGACGCTGCCAGGCGTGAGGATGCGTGTTCGAGCCCCTCCGAACGGAGTCGAGGATTGCCAGCCATGAAAGCGCGACACTTATCGCGAACAACCTGAAGTAACCTTGCTTATCACCAGTGGGCAGCTTTTTCAGGATCCATTCTGCCGCCCAATGGTCGGCGTCATGTTCCTGCCCGAAGCTGACGTCGGTGCTAACGTGCGCCTGATGGCCGAGGGCGATGTGGGCGATCTCATGGAGGACGACCCAACCGGTCGCGGCGAGGAACACGTTGTTGACGTACCAGTCCTCGGTGTCATGCGCGGCGCCGGGCACGGGCGTCGCCAAGTCCGCTGGCCAATGCGAGCCACCGTTGCCGATGAGCTTACGCGCGTTATCAACGAGCCGACCAGCTTCGAACACGGGCTTGCCGGGACAGGAGTCCAGCGAGGGCACGCCCGCGCGGCTGGCCGCCATCCCTTCGCGCGCGATCAGCAACGCCGCCTTCGCGATCGCCCAGAGGCTGGCCAGCGCCGCGTAGTTCACTTCGATGCGTTTCGCGTTCGGCATTGCGCGGAACGTATTGCGGTCCGGGTCGAGTGATGCGTTGAATTCGAGCGGCCAAGGCGAGCCTTTATATATGTCGCGAAGGAGTTCGACATGCCGCTCGGGTGCGATGCGATAGGGTGCCGCCTCTACATCGGCTTCGAAGCCGGCCATCTGTTCGCGTGTAGGTGTAAAGCCGATCGAAGCGGCTTTCGCATTTTCATCATCCATCTGTGGAGCATAACCCACTGTCACCGCTCCGCACGATATTTACCCGCGCCGCCGATGCCGACCAATACCGAGCACCGCATCTGCGCTGGCCGCCAGTCAGCGAAGTCAAGGCTCGCTTGCTAATTTCGTAACGGTAGGCGTCGTTGCCCGTGCAGAAGGCAATTCAGCGACCGCGATCAAACTGCTAATTTGGGGGCGAACGTGCGACGACCGCCTTGCGCCCTACTTGCGGCCGTTCTCGAGCGATCGGCCAGCCTCTAAAAGCGGACAGCCATTGCATGACCTTCTGCTCCGACTACATCAATAAAATCAATGACGTGGAAGGGGGCGGGCTTCCTGGCCAACATACGG